>Ga0101944_10000037_pt1 | contig 531803 bp, 460 predicted proteins | sample DewCreD2012metaG_FD_75245 | JGI IMG/M metagenome (GOLD analysis project Ga0101944, IMG submission 75245) | Hot spring sediment bacterial and archeal communities from British Columbia, Canada, to study Microbial Dark Matter (Phase II) - Dewar... ... | reverse complement strand
ATGGTAACTGGCAAATGTTGCGGTCGCTCCCCATGCGGGGAGCGTGGATTGAAACATGGCGTCGTCCCCCAACTCTCTGCCGAGCAGCGGTCGCTCCCCATGCGGGGAGCGTGGATTGAAACATAGCCACTCTCCGCTGATTGAAGGTTGTATACCGGCTTCGCACCGGCTCAGCCGCTCCCCCCTTAGCAGCTTCACGGGTATACTGCCCGTTACAGTCCAGAGTATATCGTAATCCCGTCAAGACCGGCGAACTTCTTAAAGTTCTTGGCAATTATCCTGTACGCCGCCAGACCAATGCTGTCGCGAGCGCTCACCGTGCTCGCGCCGAGCATATCTCTTAGGTTTTTGAAGCTCAAGTTCCGGATATTCCGCGTGACTTTCGCCCCAGCCTTGGCCTTTTCCATGATGTTCTGGGTGAACACAACCCAGGCGGTGATCTCGTCGGGGTCTAGGGTGCCATGGTGTTGCCGGAATTCGATTGTGCCGTGCCTGTTATATGCTTCCACATTTACCTTCCAGTATCGGGTTATTCCGTAGCGCCGCGACCAGTCGAAGACGTTGCAGTGTCTTAGTTCTTCCCACGGTAGGCCCTCAAAGCTTTTGCAGTAGGAGTTTTCATTGCCCCTGCGGCTCGGCTTGACGGTGTAGTCAATCACCTTTTCCCAGCGCGCGTACAACATCACGACGCGACCGATGTCCTTGTCGGAATACTCATATGCGTCGTGGTGAACGTGGAGTCCGCAGCTCTCATCCACCATAGCCCCAGCGTTCCTCAGTGCGCTCACGGCGACCTTTAACTCGTTCAATCCCTCCCTACCAGAGAGAATCGGGCTGACGAGCTCCAGGCCGTTCACGGTGCAAGTCCCGGAGTTGTTCACTGAACTGTCACTAACCACTTTCCAGTAGAGCGTTGTCATGTGGGTGTAGCCCATGTCCCGGCAGGCGATGCCGACCTGCTCTAAGGCTTCTACCGCTGTTTGTGCGGTAATCCCGTTTCAATCCACGCTCCCCGCATGGGGAGCGACCGCAACATTTGCCAGTTACCATCCACTTGCCGCCACTGGTGGACCTCTTTCTAATAATTGCCAACCCAATTTGCCCAGTTCAGCACATTTTTGTCGCTTTATTTAGTTTTTAAGGTGCTTTTTTGGTGCGAATCCCCCTGGTTTTTTATGTTCACTACCGGTTCGCATTCATGCAATTAATGTCCCCTCCAGGTCTATCGCTCTTTTTGCACCTATGTGCTCGACCCGTCCGCGCCATTCGTCCCCTAAGTAATAATAGCGCAAACTGTCTTTCTCCTTATCGATCAACTTTTCAAGAGTTGCTTGTAATTGCTTCATCCTTGCTGGATCTATTAAGCATTCAAAAACAGAGTTTTGTACCCGCTGCCCATAATTCTGACATGCCTTTGCCACTTTCCTTAATCGTTTTTTACCTGCCTCGGTCTCGGTGTTAACATCGTATGTAATCAGCACCATCATCACCCACCTCCTAGCCCCAGAAAAAAGGCGGGTAGGCATCCAGGTCGCCGCGCAAGTAGCGAGCCAGCAACATTGCCTGTGCATGCAGGATCAGCCCCGCACAGATGCGCTCCCCGAAGTAGGGATGTATAATCTCCTCCTTTTTCCGCTCTTGCCAGGCGGTGATCACTGTTTTGCGCGTTTCCTCATCCATTAATATCCCTCCGCTCTCCTTCTTGATAAATCCTCTCCCGTTTACCTGCTTGCGGTTTACCAACGATAGCGCCAGGCGATCAGCAAGAATCGGTCGTAATTCTTCCACCAGGTCGAGAGCTAGAGACGGTCTGCCGGGACGATCTGCATGCAGAAATCCCACATACGGATCCAATCCCACAGCCTCCAGCGCTGAGGCGGCCTCGTTGGTTAACAGCGTGTACAGAAAAGATAGCAGAGAATTCATGTTGTCCAATGGCGGCCGCCGAGTCCGCTCCGTAAAACGAAAATCTTCCCGTTGTTGCAAGATCAATTGATCGAATACGCCAAAATAGATTTTTGCTGCGCTCCCCTCGAATGCCATTAACTCCCCGATCCTCTTGCACCGAGGAATGGCACTCAAGGTTTCTTTTAGAAATGCAGACGCCTTCTCAAGTAGCGGAACGTCTACCAGCATGGCGTGGTCCCGAATGGCGCGTTCGATTACTTTCCGGGCATTGAATATCTTTCCCAATAGAAAGCTAGCTGCTATCCTTACGCTTTGTTCTTCATTGTCTGCGATTTCATACTGCTTCTTTCGTAGCAGAACATTGCCTCTCACTTTCCCTGTCACGCGCGCTAAAAAGCGTCCATGCGGGGTCATAAAGCACAAGCCAATGTTCCGCTCAGCACATGCTCCCATCAGCGCCGGGCTTACCCCCAGGTAATTAAAACACACGATGCTCTCCAGATTGTGCAAGGGTAGCCGCGTAGATGTTTGCTCTTCTTTCTTGACGACCACATTTTCCCCATCCAGGGAAAGATAGGCTTCGGGGGTGGTCACGTACAGCACATTTCCCAGGCGTTTCATTGGTCAGCCATTTTCGATCTTGAATCGTATATACTCAGAAGCTTCCATACTCATGGTCTGAAGCCCGGGTAGGCACACGTCCTTCAGCGAACAAGAACGGCATGCTTTTGAAGGTTTAACCCGTGGAGTATAGCCGCGTTGCAGGTAAACGTGCATTTCTTCTGCTATCTCCCTGACCAGCTTGCGCAACTCGCCGCCCAGCTCCACTTCCACTCGATGGCGTATCTCGCCGTAGTACAAGAAACCTCGTTGAATGCTTACACACAACATTTCTTCGAGGCACATCGCCTGGGCGCAAAGTTGAGCCTCATCACTCGGCTCCCGCTTCGGTTTACCGCGTTTGTATTCCACCGGGGCGGGTTGATATACCCCCTCCCGCCCCGGCAATTGCACCCCCTCAAGGGCTTCGGTGAACTCAACCACGTCGCATACACCCACCAACCCCAGTTGATAGGAGGCTATCGGCACAGAACGCGCAATAATCACTCCGCCCCGGGATTCGCTAAAGAAGGGATCGTCGGCGCGCTGGTGCAGTAATTTTCCCTCTACGGTCAGCAGATTGTCCTGCCATTGCTGTTCGACCTGGATCAGCGCCCATTGCCGGCGGCAGAACAGGAAATGCTGGATGCCAGATAGGGGAAGCAGCTCCTCGCTGGTGTATTCACGTCTCATCCTTTACGATGCGATCTCCTATAGTTTTTCAATGAGCGTTACTCCAGAAGGGATTTGATCTCGGTCTATGCTGATCACATAATCCGTATAACTGCGCGGCGGATTGGCTTCGGGTTTACGGGCGACTTTGACCAACTCGAACAGTTTGTGAGCTGGCGCATTCCCCAGATCGCTTTGATGCTGGAAAATAACCAGTTTTCGGACCGCCATTTTCCCACGCGCCGCAGAGCGGTCATGCTCGAACATATTGACCAGCGCCTCCCAAAACAGCTCCAGGTCTTCTTCTGAGAAGCCAGTGCCTTTGGTGGGATCGTTAGCCAGCTTCGCTGAGATATATCCCTCCACTCGATACAAGCCGTATGGCACTATGTGTTTGCGTCCTATTGTGCGCTCTTTTTCAGCTTCATCCTCGCGGGTAACTGTCAGGCGGGTAATGGTCACCTCCTGTTGAACGATGGGGTCAATGCTGCGCGAGAAGTTGATTTGAACCGGTCCACGTACCTGGCCGCAGCTCAAACCAGTGCTCATGACAGCACCAAAGGTGCGAACATCGTAGAAATTGGCGCACATCCAGGCGCGAGCTTTTTGAACATCATCGGGCTTGGCTTTGAAGGCTTTGTCGTCCACGGGCAAATTAACCGCCTTATAGGCTTCTACATGATTTTGATTGAGTGGGATGCCTTCTTTGATGTAAATCCGATAGCCGGGCGCGTCACCTTTCACCATCTCCACATAATTGCGGATTTTTCGCTTCAAGCAAACATCGGTGACGATGCCGTAGCCAGTTTCTGGATCTATGCGTGGCATATTTCCGGCGTCTGGGTCGCCGTTGGGATTGCCATTCTCTACATCGTATAGCAAGACGAATTCGTATCGGTTCTTGAGAGGGGTAGTCATGTTTGTTTCTCCTTCGTTAGAGTTATTGGTTTTCGTTCAAGGCAGGCTCAGCTGATTTTTCACTGCTTTTAGTGAAAAATGCCGCCCGCTGGTGATAATAGCCCAGTACAAAGATGCCTTGTTCATCCAGGGAAAGGCGCGCTGGGAATGGATTCTTCTCCACATCTAGCAGGTTTAGCAATTCTTGAATGCGGTTCTCACTGGCATAGCCGTATTCCGCCTTGGATATGTGATGCTGGGATAAGCGCAGGAGCACCGGAAAGACGCTGGCGGGTGTGGCGCACGCAGATGTAAAATAGCGATCTTTGATAGTAACATTGACATCCCCAACCGCCTCTTTCTGCACTTTTTCCAAGACGGCGAATAAACGTCCCAGTACGTATGCAGGATGAGTAAATTTTTCGTTGAGCGACATTTGTAACACCTCCTGAAAAGGATTGTTTCCCCTGCGGCGGGATTTGCGTATCAAATAGGCTTTAATTACCGCCGCACGAACATAATTAATTTTCCGGTTTCCGCCGTCGTCGCTATCGGCGCGTATGCGGTTGATGATCGCATAGTACAACTCTTCAGGGTATGGCGCGCCCGAGAGGATAGAGCGCATCAGGCTGCCGCCCAGCAGCGACCACGTAGATTTAAGCGTCTCATCCCGTCGCGCTGCTTTGGGTGAGACGCACTCATTTAGTATCCGGTGAATGGTGATATATTCGGGTTGATCATCGTACTCCTTCTGGATATTCAAATCCTGATAGTGAAGTATGATTCGTTCCACGAACTTCTCGAACGGGTCATTTAAAAAGAAGCGCACCACCAAGCGAGCTGCGCTTGGCGCCAGTCCAAGCACATAGAACTGAGTTCCACTATCCAGTCCTTCCCGTAGATGGGTCAGGTCCAACCCCTGCCCTTTTTGTACCTTTTCAGCCACCTGGCGCAATTTTTCTTCCGCCTCTTTCCGCCCCCATTGGCCCTGTGAGGGTTGCTCTTCCAGGTATTCCGGGTTGAGCAGGGCAGCAAAAGTGCTGGCGTATTGTTTATTCTCGCTCTCCGCCCAATAAACCACGGTGGTATCGCCCAGATAGATTTTCCGATTTGGATTTTGATCCGAAAGCAGGTAATTTAGCGCAATTCCATATCCCGAAGCCACCCGTTGGCTGACCGGTGAATTCAACCCTTGCCCTTTGATACGGTTGTATGACTCGTACGCCCGCTCATTAAAGCTTACCAGCGAAGCGCCGGTTGATTGGGCATCGCGCACACCCTGAATGCTTGGGTGCAACCTGGCAATTGCTTCCACTTGCCCGCTCACCAGACATTGCATGGCTACGGTTTCCGTCCCCCCTTTGTATTCTCCCCAGATGCGCTGTATTTCCGCGTCCTGGAGCACATCTTTGCCTTCCACCCAGAAAATCAGAAAGCCACCTTTCAGCAAACCTTGCAGATGTCGGGCGATCACAGGGTGCGATCTGGCGGTGCGAGGGTCATGTTTTTGTAAAAATGCCGCCACTGCCCTAGCGGCTTCACTATTGGCTCGTGATAGCAAGCTCAAATTGTGCTGGCGAAATACTTCAAAACGCTTGCGGCTATATTCCGAGTCGGACTCATCTTTATCGCTGATCCCCAGCAAGAAAGCCGCGTTGTCGCATAAGAAATTGGGAGTCGGCTTGGATGTGCGCTTAACCTGCTCCGGGACAATCATTCGTCGGTATGGCCTCTCCCGCACCGTTTTCCCTTCCTGGACTTTGGTAGAGAGTGGGAAAATATCTATGATCTCCCCATCTCGGGATAGGTTCAACGCAAAACTCACGTTTGCACTGCTGTAGTTTGGAGGGGCAATTTCTACTTCTGGATCGTTGAGTAAAATCTCGTAGTAGCGGTAGAGCGCTTGTAAAATCATCGCCGCACCTCCAAATTGCGCAGGTCAATGACCCCATTTTCCATCACTGCGCGGAAAAATATTGGACGAATGTCTTTCGGATTGGAGAAGTCCAGGTCGAATAGCATCCATCCCAGATCACGCGTTCCGCGGAGCGGGCTTTTGGGAATCTCGCTTTTATCTTCGATGAGTTCCACTCGCGCGCCAAACTCCCGCGTCCCTAAACAGGGCGCATGGTAATGCTGCCCATTGCGCAGGCGGCGTAATGCGATGTTGTAGTGCTTTTCATCGCTATCTTCCTCTCCGGCTTTCTCGGTACGTTCAAAGTGTGCTTCGATGATGTAATCCACATCCCTCAATACCATGGCAGCGCGTTGTTGTCGGTTGTCCGAGGCTGATAGATAGAAAGGCTTGTTGCTGCCGTTCATGATCTGTATTGCGGTATCTGTGGATACCTTTTCACTCACCTCGTTGCGGCGGATGTTTGTGAACTGAATTTCACTGAGCACATGTATCCTGTCAATCACCCAGCGAATGGCTGGCTTCCAATAGATCGCCTCAATGATGCCACGCGCCGCTGATGGGGTGATCACGTCATAACTCACCCGTTCCACCTTCATCTCGGGTCGGGTGAACAAGGCGTAACGCCCTTGAACGCGTATTGCTATCCCGTATCCCATAAATTTGATCTCCTTCTTTCAATCGCTATCAGAAAAAGAGCGCATCTCCGCCATCGCTGGCGGGCACTACAAGCCCCGTTTCAGGGTGATAGTGCTCCAGATTGTATAACGCTGCATACTTATCTGCGATCATTACGATTGCACCCTGGCTGCTCAGTGTTTCGAACTCCTGTTCGAAGATATTCACTGTGTAGGGCTGCAGTTTTCGTAGCACATTTGATGGGTAAAGTGTTGTTTTTAATTCCTCGATCAGATATTTCGCCTCCTCATCATAGGGTATGATTACTGCCAGGGTGTTATCTTCGATCACTCGAAACCTCTCTGCTGCACTTTCGAAATCCAGCATGTATGGTTGACTTCTATTGAAACACCCCAAAATGTTTTTGAAATCGAAATCACGTTTGTCCTTCAGGGAGTATAGGGTATCAAAGTATGCGTGAATCGCGGGTATGGAGATAGGGGCTGTGTGGTAGTTTCGCAGCACATTGCGCGTTACCTCCGCACATTGCTCAATAAATTTTGGAATCCGTTTGATGAATGGAGAATCAGGCTCGAATATGAATAATTTCCCAGTTATCTGGCGCATTTCTCGATTGACTCGTCCGGCGGCTTGGTTGATGGAATCCAATCCCGCCAGCGCCCGGTACCCAACCGGAAAGTCCAGGTCTATGCCTGCCTCCATAACCGATGTTGACACAACACGACAAACCGCTCCAGTTTTGATCCGTTTTACTATCTCCCCAAGCGTCATCCTGCGGTGCGCCGGACACATCAAGGTTGATAGGTGAAATTTTCCATCAGTGCCAATCCCTTCGAAAAGACCTTTGGCATGTCGTCGCGTATTGACGATGCATAAAACCTGGGGATGACTCTCCAGCCTTTCCAAAAGCTCATCGTCATTCAACTTTCCGAGATGTTTAACCTCCACGCGGCGATAGAAATCGAATAATGCTTGGGGGTCAGGCGCTAATTCGATTAGTTCAGTTCCCTCGGGCAGGAATCGTCCCAGATTTGGTTGTGTGGCGGTGCAGAAGACAGCGCTTGCTCCATAGTTCGTCACCAACTCCCAGATGGCATACATCGCCGGATACAGGTATTCGCGCGGCATCATTTGAGCTTCATCGAATATCATGACGCTTTTAGCGAGGTTGTGAAGTTTACGGCAACGGGATGACCGGTTGGCAAAGAGTGACTCGAAAAACTGGACGTTTGTCGTCACTACCACCGGAATATCCCAGTTTTCTGCCGCCAGTTTCAATTTTTCATATATATTACTGGTTTGGTTGTCAGGATTTATCCTTTCTTGCTGACGAATTCGTTCCCAATCAAAGTCGGAATGGTGCTCCAACACGTTTTCTTCCCCGAGTATCTCCTTGAATACCGCTGCATTTTGTTCGATGATAGTGGTGAAAGGAATGACATAGATAATCCGCTTCATTCCATTTTTGCTCGCATGATTCAATCCAAATGCCATGGATGCCAGAGTCTTTCCACCACCCGTCGGTACAGTGAGCGTAAAGAAGCCAGGCTGATGCGCCGCTTTTGCCAGGCACGCTCGCAATGTTTCTGTCCGCCGCTGGTCAATCTCTCTCTGAGGATTATCGTATCTATGTACAAAGTCATTAAATTGTGCGCATAGGGATTCGATGCTTGCATAGCCGCCGCGAGGTTTTTTACCCAGTATATATTCTTCTGTTTCTTGGAAGTCGGCGTCAACCAATGCGGAATAGATCATGCGCGCCAGGAATGCGAATGAAAACCCCCAGTTATTCATAAGCGGTCGAATATGTAGTCTCTTTGGGAATTCTAGCTCTGTCAGGTCAAGTTCTGTTGTATAGGCGCTATAGTCAGAAACTTCTGTTTTCAAACGAGCCATCAGCGTCCCTTCACCAGGAAGGTCGGATGAATCGCCGTAATCGGGCATTCCGCCATGATGGCCGGCAATGCAATATGCCAACAGCAAGGCAAGCTGTTCTTGAGGAGTATTTTTGAAGATGGAATATAGTTCTCTTGCGCCGGCTGTGGAATGGTCAACCCGGATTTTCTTACCCTCCAGCCGCGCCTGAAACTCGAGTGAATATTTGCCCAGATCGTGAACCAACGCCGCGATATACGCCAGCTCAGCCACACCCGCATCACTTCCGAATTTGGCTGCTAGGATGGCTGTGTTCTTAAGGTGATCAACCAATCTCTGCCATTTCTCCTTCCCCTCGTCGGGTTTAGAGTGAGCATAGAAAACTGGTTTCATATATTCCATGTTATGAACATTATCTAACTTTTCCTTCACCATCACTAACCGCTCCTTATTGATTTACTAAACCTTTTTCCCCTCCAGATACAACTTCGTCATTCTCTGTGCTTCCTCCCGCACCTGTTCCCTCAGCTCCAGCGGGCTGAGGACCTGGGCATGGCTGCCATATTGCATCACCCAGCGCCTGACCGCGCCTAAGCCGCCGGTCTTAAATCTCAAGACCAAGCCTCCATCCGATAGCTCTTCGATGGTCTGGCTCTCGTGCCAGCGCCGCTCTCGAATATAACGCGCCTGCTCTTCGTCGAACCTGATCACTACTTCTGTCGCTTCTTCGCCCCGCTCTGCCAGAAACGCCTGCCCCATCCAGTTTTCGATTGAAAACTCCGCCTGGCGGTTAAATTTTTCTGGGAGGGTGGTAAGTCTTTCAATCCGACCCACATGAAAGTTGCGCACCTGCTGGCGCAGGTGGTCGAAACCCACCAGGTACCATTCGCCTCCCCAGTTGTACAGATGGTATGGGTCGAGGGTGCGTTCATTGCGCTCGCCGCGGCTGGCGGTGTAATACAGTATGCGCACCCGTTTGCACGCCTGGATTGACTGGTGCAACTCCAAAAGATAATTGACGTCAATGCTGGCGGCAATCGGCGGTTGGAAGGTGTAATGCGCTCGCAGCGCCTCTAAATTTACGGAGACGTGACCTGTAATCACCTTTTCAATCTTGGTGACTGCGTTGCGTAAGGGTTGCTCTAGGGCTGTTCCCAGATAGCTGCGCGCCACTTCGACGCTCAGGAAAAATGCCAACAATTCCCCTTGGGTGATCATGATGTTGGGCAGGATCCAGGTATCCTCGCTGTAATACCAACCCCGACGCTGGCGGTCATATTCAATGGGCGCGCCAAGCCGATCCTTCATAAAGGCACAATCATAGAAGATCACGCGCCTGCTCACTTCCAGCCTCTGGGCTAATTGGGCGGCGTTGGGATATTCTTTTGCCCGGATGGCACGGTCAATTTCAAGGATACGTTCAAGCTGCTGTCTCTGAGACATACCTCTCACCTTGTTCGATAACGATTGTCGATTTTATTTTACAGTATCAGAGTGCACCCAGTGTGCACTCTTACACTTGTATCCCTCACAAATCCATAATTTTCCCTGGATAATGTAAGCCTTTTCCCCGCTGCACCCCCTGGCGCCGGGTTTCAGCGCTGCCCGCACTGGCGCAGGCGTTTGCGAATCTGACGGCGGGCTTTGCGGGTATGCGCATATCCTCCCGCCAGCCACTCCGCCAACGGCTGGCAGCTCTCATCCCCCAGGAGCGCCTGCACCTGGTCGCCGGTCTTCAGCTTCCAGTCCAGCGGAGCGGGTTTGCCGTTCACCAGCGCGGCGCGGCAGCGATGCCCCACCTCGGTATGCACGGCGTAAGCGAAGTCCAGCGGAGTGGCGCCAGGCGATAGACCGATGATATCGCCGCGCGGAGTGAAGACGTAGATGTGCTGCTCGAACAGGCGCGCTTCGAAGTGGTCCGGCAGCCCCGCTCCCTCCGCCAGGTTCTGCCGCCAGTCGAGCATGGTGCGAAGGTATGCCAGGCGGCGCTCGTAGGTTTGCTCCAGCAGGGGGTTGCCCCTGTCGTGCCAGTGCGCTGCCACCCCCAACTCGGCTTCCTGGTGCATCTCTGGCGTGCGAATCTGCACCTCCAGCAGCCGCCCGTCGTCGTACACCAGCGTGGTGTGCAACGAACGGTAGAAGTTGTCCTTGGGAGCGGCAATGTAATCGTCGAACTCCGCCATCATCGGGCGCCAGACGCTGTGCAGCACCCCCAGCGCCCCGTAACAGGAGACGACATCCTCCACCACCACCCGCACGCCGCGCAGATCGTGCACCCGCTCGAGGGGCTTGTTTTTGCGAATCATGCGCACGTACAGGCTGTAGATCTGCTTCGGTCGCGGCGAAACCTGGGCGGGGAAACCGCTGCGCCGCAACAGGGTCTCGATGCGCTCCTGAATCGCCTCCATCTCCCGCTGACGGTCGAGGCGGCGGTCTTCCAGGCGCGAGGCGATCTCAAAGTACGCCCCCGGATTGAGCTGGCGGAAGCCCAGGTCTTCCAGCTCCGATTTCATCTGCCACATCCCCAGGCGGTTTGCCAGCGGCGCGTACAGTTCCATCGCCTCCCGCGCCACCTGCATGCGTTCGGGGATGGGCAGCAAGCTCAGGTTGCGCGCCCGGTCGAGGTGATTCGCCATCTGCACCAGCAGCGCCCGCAGGTCATCGGCGGCGGAGAGCAGCATGCGCTGCACCGCCCGCGCCGCCGGCTTGCCAGACAGGGCTGGTTCCGCCTCGGGAAGTGGTGCGGCGTCTTCGGGGAGGGGAAGCAGACGTCCGGTATCGCGCACCGAGCGCCGCGCCGCCGCCAGCAGGCGCGCCAGCCCCAGGTAGGCGCGCAGGATGCGCGCCACGTCTGCGCCGTATTCCTGTTCCAACCCTCTCAGCGTCAACCGCCCGTCGAGCAGCACGTCGTGCAACAGCGCCGCCGAGATCGTCGGCGCGTCCAGCCCCAACTCTGCCAGGATGCCCGCCACCCCCAGGGGATGATCTAAACCTCGCCCTGAGGCTCGGCTTGCAGGGCGCGATCTGCCGGCGGCGTCGAGTCCCGCAAGATGCGGGATGAGCTGACCGGTGTGGATTTTGAAAGCCAGCTCGCAGGCGCGCCGAGCCAGCTCCCGCTCTGCGGGCGTGTAATACTCGGGCAGGCTTTTTAGCAATTCTTCGGGCGTCATGAGCGAGGTATTTATTAAATCATAACATCATCCTGAACAAATATATGCCCGAAAAAGAGCAGACAGCGCGGGCAAACCCCTAAGGACTTGTTGTCCCGCCCTCCGCGGGAGGTTCGCCGCCGCTATCCAGGCAGGTCTGACGATTGACATCGGGGAAGACCATGCGCCAGCCCACGCCAAGCACGTCCGGCGCAGCGGGGTCGTAGGCGCAGCCGCCGTTATCCCCAGAAGCGCAGGCAAAAGCCGCCGGTTGAAGGGCGATATTCAGGCGGGTGACGATGGTGGAGAGCGTATCGCCCTCCTGCACCGTCAGGATGCAGGTGATGACATCGGCGGTGGGTGTGGGCGTCTCCAGGGGGAGGGTGGTGGTGAGAACCGCGGCAGGGGTCAAAGGCAAGGAGAGCGCCTCGGTGATGGTTGAGCCAGGGGAAAGGGGGAGGGCGGTCCCCGCTTGTTGCGGGGCGGTCGAACCGAGCGGCGCAGCGGCGGTAGGTACAGCTGAGGTTGTGGCAGTGGCGGCGATGAACATGCCGCGCTGGCGCAGATAGGGCACCAGCACGGCGCTGGCAAGGATGGTCAACGCCAGACAGGAGACCGCCGCCAGCACCATCACCAGCGGGGCAGTGTAGCGACCAAAGACCTGGCGCGGAGGTTGCAGGGGCGAGAGCGGCGGTTTGGAGCGGGCTGTCTGGGTGGCTGACGGCTGGGTGCTCTCCAGCATGCCCCGCTCTCGGGGAGCAGCGGCGGTTGCGGAGGTTTCCAGGGCTTCCCAGCTCACCGGCTTGGGCAGCGGACGGCGCGGCGCGCCCGGCAGCAGGGGGGTGGGAGTGACGCGCTCATTAATCGCCACCAGCAGGGCGGTGATGTTGTCTGCGCCGCCGCGCTGTTTCGCCAGCTCGATCAGGCGCGTCACAGCTTCGGCGGGCGGGCTGGCGCTGGCAATTTGCGCCAGTTCGTGTGGGCGGACGTAACGCGTCAGCCCATCGGTGCAGAGCAACAGACGGTCACCCAGTCGCAGTGGGATGTCGGGGAAGGTGTCCACGAAGACTTCCAGCTCTCCGCCCAGGCTGCGCGTGAGCACATGCTGGGCTGCTTGAGGCAGGTCGGCTTCCTCAGAAAAAGCGCTGCCGCGCTCGATGTCGGCGGCGAGGGTGTGATCGCGGGTGATCTGCTCGGCGGCGCCATTGCGAATGAGATAGGCGCGGCTGTCGCCGACGTTGGCGATGGTGCAGTAATCCCCGTGGAGCGCCAGGGCGACCAGCGTGGTAGCCATGGCACCGGTCGCTTGATGATTGGCGGCGTAGCGGAAGATCTCGTTCCCCACCTGACGGATGGATTGTTTCAGGCGGATGCTCGGGTTGGGCTGGGGGTTGCTGTAGTAGCCAGCGAGCACGTTCCAGCAGGCGTACTGGCTGGCGAGCTCGCCCCATGCGGCTGAGGGCGAGCGCCCGCTCACGCCGTCGGCGACCAGGTACAGGCTGCCGCTGCCCTGTAACACGACGGGGTCGTCCGGCTCGTAGGCGAGGGCGAAATCCTCGTTCCGGGAGCGTTTCAAGCCCACGTCGCTCAAATAAGCTGATTCAACCTGGAACACGCCAGCCTTTCCATCGCCTGCAGTAGCTTGTCGCCACTATCGAACAAACGTCAGCCTTACGAATGAAGGCTGTGGGATTATTATAAATCATGCGTGAGGCAGGTCAGGAATGCCTGCCTGAATAGCTTTCTCAAAGTCCTCTCTAAGAAGATCTTTACGGGGTGTTTGGCGGCGAAAAGCGCCGCCAAACACCCCAAAAAGGTATCCCCCGCCCCTTTGGAGGAGCGGGAGCAGAGAGTATGGGGGTTGAACGCAACTTTGAGAAAGGCATGTCCTTACCTGCCGATGAAATAGGCGGGATGAAATCCCGTCCTACCTTTGTACGAGCGGCAGGCGCAGGCGGTGCGCCATACCGGGCGTGAAACTGACCACCAGCGGGTCATGATCCGAGGCGCGGTACGGGTCGGGGTGATAGAGTGCCGACTGATTGTAATCCTGATAATCCAGGGCGGTGGGTTCGTCGGCATTGTTGTGCCAGACGGTGAAGCCGGAGATCTGCGGCAACAACGATGGGCTTGCCAGGGCGTGGTCGAGAGCGCCGAGCTGCCCGTCGAAGACGTACGAATAGCTGTCATTCGGCAGGAACGCCTGTGCCAGGTCGGTGTAGCCGCCGTTGCGCAGGGCGGTGAGCGGGTCTTCCATACTGTAGGCGTTCAGGTCGCCGATGATGAGGACATCCGGGTCGCCGCTGGCGGTGGGGTCGCTCGCCAGCCAGGCGAGCAGCGCCAGGGCGGCGTTGGTGCGGGTCAGGTTGCAGTTACCCTGCCCGTCGCCGAGGTCGGGATCGCCCACGTCGTTGCAGGGGGAGCCTTTGGACTTGAAGTGGTTGACCACCACGGTGAATTTCTCGCCGTTGCTGTCGGCGAAGGTCTGGGCGAGCGAGGGGCGGTTCTTGGTATCCAGGAAGAGCGGGTTGACGCTGGAATCCAGGATGGCGTAGCTTCCCACGGGTGTCAGGCGGGCAGGTTTATAGATCAGGGCGACCTTGATGGCGTCGGTGCCGATGTAGCCGGTGTCTATATAGGCGTAGGTGCCGGCGCCCAGCACAGAATTCAAGCCATCCACCAGGTCGGCGATGGCGGCGGAGGGGTTATTCTCGACTTCCATCAAGCCGAAGACGTCGGCGTTGATCGCCGCCAGCTCGCTGATGAGCTTATCGCGCTGGCGGATGAACTCAGCGGGGGTATCGGCGCCGCGGCATTGCAGGTTGCCGGATGGTCCGCAGATGGCGCCGCTGCTGGTGAGGGTGGTGAAATAATTGAGCAGGTTGGCGCTGGCGACTTTCAGATCGCCGATGAGCGGGGTGGGAGCGGCGGGACGGGCGTTCTGGCGGGTGAAGGTGACCGGCGCGGTGGGATGAATTTCGTAACTGCCGAAACTGTAGCTGAGCACGCCGGAGATGCCGGGGATGGAGTCGCCCAGGCGCAGGGTGCCATCGGCGGCGATGTAGGGCGGCAGAGGCGCAGGGTAGCTGCGGTTGGAGCCATCATCGAGCTGAATGCGGCGGCGGTCGTTGCTTGCCTGCAACGCCAGGGCGGGAGCGCCAGGGGAGACCACATCGGTGGGGGCGTGCAGGCGCTCTTCCAGGGCAAGCTCCACTTCGCCATAGCGACCCAGGGTGTAGGTATCCACAGCCACCAGGGTTTGGGTGATGGTCACTGCCATGCCCTCCCAGCGTTCCCAATCGGCGGCGCTTGCCAGCGGCAGGGTGACCAGGGCGGGCGTCGGCAAGGGGTTGGCGCTGCTGCAGACTGTCAGGTTGACGATGTTTTTTAGCTCAGTCAGGTTATAGAATTCGTCCACCTCGCCCTGGAGACGCACCAGATCGCCCAGATTAACCGGCGCGGTGCTGGTATAGACGAAGATGCCCTCCGAAGTGAGCGGGTCGGCATCAGCTTGCAGGTCTTCTTCCTGCACGAAGAATCCGCCCAAGCCATTGGTTGGATCTTGAAAATCGCCGACAACCACGCCTTCTATCACCAACACATCGCCGTCATAGGGCGTGGTTGAAGCGCCGCCCTGGATGACGTGGATGGGGACGGCGGGGTCGCCGCAGGCGCCAAATGGACCGGCTGCGCCGCAGGTGTTGGCGGCGCCGGCGGTGGGGGAGTATTGATTGTAGGCAGTGGTGTTGCGCGCCCTGCCCGCGCCGTTGGGACAACGCTGATTGGAGTGGGCAGGGGCGTTGCCGCGACCGTTCTCATTCACCTGAGGCTGTCCAGGGTTGAGCAGGACGAGCAAACCGGGGTCGTCCGGATCGCCGGTATCGTACACCAGGGCGTCAAGCAAATTGGCGGTGGTCACGGGTGTGCCGTCGGGGAAGTCGGCGGCGTTGCCGGTATAGAGGGCGACGGCGTCAGCGCCGTTTTGCAGCAGGTTGGCGTTCGGTGAGACGTCCAGATCGCAATTGGGGACATTGGCGTTGTCGCCGCAGAGGACAAAGTAACCGTTGGCGTCGGTGCTCCAGCCATCCAGGTCGAATGCGGCGTAGGAGAGGTCGTCGTTGCCATTGTAGAGCACCAAAACCAAGCCGTCGAGGACGGAATTGCCAACGCCGCCGTCGTACAGCTCGATGAACTCGGCGCTGTCGGTGCCATCCTGATCGGCGTCCACTTCGTTGATAAGCAATTGCGGCTCGGATGGGCACACGGCGGTGTGACTTCCCAAACCGTCGAAGGTGTCCAGGGCGTAGCCGTCCCATTCCAGGGCGGGGTCGAAAGCGTCGGAGGGGATCAGATCGCCCTGACAGATGGAAGATTTGCGGCGCAGGGTGTTGTCCTGGGTGGAGGTCAGCCCGCTGCCCCACTCGGTGCCGGGGTCGAAGCCCACCTGCCCGATTACGTCAATGATCACGCCGTTCTTGCGCAGGACGACGGCGTCGTCGCCGTTGTACCAGCTCGCGCTGCTGGTCTGGTCTGCCTGGGCGAGGATGGCGGCGCTGGCGGAGGCGTGGGCAAGCACGAACACGTCGCCGTTCGCCACCACGCCGCTGAGGGCGATGGTTAAGCCAGGCGCGGCGTTGCCGTTGAAGTACATCTGGACATCATAGCCGCTGGCTGCCAGGTTGACGGCGGCGCCGGTGTCGTTGTAGATTTCGAGGGCTTTATTGTTGCTGCTGCCTTCGATGTATTCGGAGATGAAGAGTTCGCTGGCGGCGGCGAGGGCTATGCCGGCGATCGGCGGCGGGGTGAGCCAGGGGGGTGAGGGGAAGGCGAGCAGGGCGAGCAGGATGAGCAGGACGAGGGGGCGGGTCATGAGGGAGGTCTCCTATCGGGGGAAGAGGGGGCGGGGGTTGGGACGCACGGCAGTGCGTCCTTACGGGGGGTGGACGTTGGGACGCACGGCAGTGCGTCCTTACGGGGGGCGGGGGTTGGGACGCACGGCAGTGCGTCCTTACGGGGGGCGGACGTTGGGACGCACAGTGCGTCCTTACGGGGGGCGGACGTTGGGACGCACGGCAGTGCGTCCTTACGGGGGGCGGACGTTGGGACGCACGGCAGTGCGTCCTTACGGGGGGCGGACGTTGGGACGCACGGCAGTGCGTTACGGGGGGCGGACGTTGGGACGCACGGCAGTGCGTCCTTACGGGGGGCGCACTGCCGTGCGCCCTTACCATCGGAGGGGGTTGTTGCGGATGTAGGCGCGGATGCGGTTGAGGTCTTGTTCATCGCGGATGATGTGTTCGTAGTAGTTGCGTTGCCATACGGGGGCTCCTGGGGTGTTGCGAAGGAGGTTGATGCGTTTGGTGACGATGGATTTGTAGCCGGCGATGAGGGAGGCGAGGGATTTTGGTGGACGTTGGGGCGGGGGTTGGGGTGGACTGCCGTGGGGTGGACTGCCGTCCACCCTTACGGGGGGCGCACTGCCGTGGGGCGCACTGCCGTGGGGCGCACTGCCGTGGGGCGCACTGCCGTGCGCCCTTACGGGGGGAGTGTGGTCGGTGATGAAGAGGATGGCGTGGAGGTGGTTGGGCATGATGACGTATTCGTCGAGGATGATTTCGGGGCGGATTTCAGGTGTGCGTAGCCATTCTTCCAGGACGATTTCGCCGAAGGGGTTGAGGATGCTCTGTCCGTCGCGGATGTCGCCGAAGAGGCAGATGCGCTGGTGGGCAAGCAGGGTGATGTAGTATCCGCCAGGGCTGGCGTAGTCATATCCCTGGAGCCTGATTGAGCGGCGTTGATGCATGGGGAAGCTCTGCGTCGCAATTCTCTAGATGGAGATGGGGTAGCGTCCGAATTCGATCACGGTCTGCATCATGGCTTTGAAGTTTTCCAGCGGGACGTAGTTGGTGATGGAGTTCGACGAGCCGATGAGCAGCCCGCCTCCCGGGGCGACGTGGCGCAGCAGGAATTTGACCGCCTCAGCCACCTCCTGAGGCGAGCCGCGGGTCAGGGTGTAGCCCAGGTCGAGGTTGCCCATCAGCGCCAGCCGCCCGCCGTACTCCCGCTTGACGGCGACGATGTCCATGCACTTGGGCTCGATGGCTTGAAAGCAGTCCACGCCACAGGCGACGATGTCGGGCAGGAGCGAGGTGAGATTGCCGTCGGAGTGGTAGATGAGCGGGCGGCTGCGGGCGTGGCAGAGGGCAGCCAGCTCAGCCAGCCAGGGGAAGAAGAGCTCGCCCAGCATCTGGCGGGAGATGATCGGACCGGAAGTGTAGGCGATGTCGTCCTGGAAACAGAGGGCGCCAATGGTTGGGATGGAGAGCAGGCGTTCAGCCTGCTGGAGGCATTCGACGCCGATGCGGCGGATGATCTCTTTGACGAGGGGGTAGTCGTCGTGGAGGGCGAGGCAGAAGTTTTCGAAGCCCATCAACTGCCAGGCGGCGGTGAAGATGTGACCGAAGGTGGCAATGACCTTCATGCCGGGTGGCAGGAAGGCGCCGATTTGCTCGAGGTTGGAGTAGTCCAGGTCGGCGGCGCGCGGCCAGGGGAAGCGCTCGACGTCATCCCAGGAGACGAGGATGGCGGCTTGTTCGGCGACCCAGCCGCGCTCGGAGCGTCCTTCGGCGTAGAGGTGGGCGGTGTCGCTGATGGGACGGGTGAGGCTGCCCTGGATTTGAGGGGTAGCCCAGAGGTCGTTGTCGAGGGCGACGAAGTCGAAGCCGGCGTTGAGCCAGAAGGCGACTTCATCCTGGAGGGAGCGCACGGGGTAGCCCATGAAGGCGTCGCGCACTTCCTGGTCGACCCAGATTTCGGCAGGGGGGACGCGGTCGGGCTGCTGGCAAAGCAGGGCGGCGAGGACGCGGTCGAAGTTGGGGGAGTCGGCGGGCATGGGGCATCTCCTGGGTTGTGGTGGGCTCAGGCGGGGGCGGGTTGCCGTTCCGACGGGCGCCTGGCGGTGGGTCTATGTTCAGGTTACCCAATTCGGGCTGGAATGTCAAGCGCGAGCGCGGGGTGCGACGATGGTTGCGGCAGGCAGGATGCCTGCCCTGCGAGGGTGACGGCGGGCAGGATGTCAGCCCTTGCTCTGGCAGGCAGGATGCCTGCCCTACGAGGGTGACGGCGGGCAGGATGCCAGCCCTTGCTCTGGCAGGCAGGACGCCTGCCCTACATGCTACGAGGGTGACAGCGGGCAGGATGTCAGCCCTTGCTCTGGCAGGCAGGATGCCTGCCCTACGAGGGTGACAGCGGGCAGGATGTCAGCCCTTGCTCTGGCAGGCAGGATGCCTGCCCTACGAGGGTGACGGCGGGCAGGATGTCAGCCCTTGCTCTGGCAGGCAGGATGCCTGCCCTACGAGGGTGACGGCGGGCAGGATGCCAGCCCTTGCTCCGGCAGGCAGGATGCCTGCCCTATGAGGGTGACGGCGGGCAGGATGCCAGCCCTTGCTCCGGCAGGCAGGATGCCTGCCCTATATGCGGGCATTTGGTGGTTTAGGGGTGTATGTGGATCAGTAACGTGGTACGGATGTACCACGTGCCAATGCCCTTGCGGGCATTTTGTGATTCATACTCGCCGTGGTTGAGGTGCCGGTCGCCGAGGCTTGCTGGTCAGTCTTAATGCCCTTGCGGGCATTTTGTGATTCATACAGCGATCGGGTCGCTGTTTAGGACACAGAAGCAATCGGTCTTAATGCCCTTGCGGGCATTTTGTGATTCATACCCAGCGTCATATGGACTACCTGTGTTTCAGGGCGCTGAATGTCTTAATGCCCTTGCGGGCATTTTGTGATTCATACAAACCGCACGCGCCGGCGCGCCGCGTGCGGTTTTTGTCTTAATGCCCTTGCGGGCATTTTGTGATTCATACGTTTGTGACCATGAGCGCGGCGGCCGCGCTCATGGTCGGTCTTAATGCCCTTGCGGGCATTTTGTGATTCATACGAAGAAATATATTCGATCCTTGACGCGGCATGCATCGTCGGTCTTAATGCCCTTGCGGGCATTTTGTGATTCATACTCCAAACTCGTGACGGAATGCTGCGCGGAACGCTTAATATGTCTTAATGCCCTTGCGGGCATTTTGTGATTCATACCACGCAGGCGAACCTGCCGCTCTCGTCATCAGGGGGTTAGTCTTAATGCCCTTGCGGGCATTTTGTGATTCATACGCAGGTCGCAGCCGGCGTCACCGACGCTGTGCCAGGTGAGTCTTAATGCCCTTGCGGGCATTTTGTGATTCATACAGTGACGAAAAAAAAGGGTCGCCCGGGGCGCTTCTGGCTGCGTCTTAATGCCCTTGCGGGCATTTTGTGATTCATACGGTAACCGCTGCCTCGGCAGACGGAGCCATAACCATCCGTCTTAATGCCCTTGCGGGCATTTTGTGATTCATACGCAGGTCGCAGCCGGCGTCACCGACGCTGTGCCAGGTGAGTCTTAATGCCCTTGCGGGCATTTTGTGATTCATACAGTGACGAAAAAAAAGGGTCGCCCGGGGCGCTTCTGGCTGCGTCTTAATGCCCTTGCGGGCATTTTGTGATTCATACGGTAACCGCTGCCTCGGCAGACGGAGCCATAACCATCCGTCTTAATGCCCTTGCGGGCATTTTGTGATTCATACTTCTACGCGATCGTGGCGCTCATGATCGCGGCAACGCCGTCTTAATGCCCTTGCGGGCATTTTGTGATTCATACCGACGGGGGCGGCACCGCCAGGCACGACTGCACGCATGGTCTTAATGCCCTTGCGGGCATTTTGTGATTCATACCATGTGCTGATAGATATGGCGGATGAGTCCACGTGAGAGTCTTAATGCCCTTGCGGGCATTTTGTGATTCATACGCTACTGCGCGTGGCGGCTACTGCGGCCCGCGCGGGAACGATGTCTTAATGCCCTTGCGGGCATTTTGTGATTCATACACTCTACAAATGGGGGGTCCACGATCCCGACTTCGGCTAGTCTTAATGCCCTTGCGGGCATTTTGTGATTCATACCCCTATCTCGGTGGGAGAACTTTTCTCCCCCCCAGGCGCCTGCTGACGCCTGAACTAGGAACTTTTCTCCCACCAGACCCCAATATTTTATCTCCAGCAGGGGCTTTTTCTCCCACCGCGAACATGCCTGCGTACCCCCCCTTGAAATTGGGGGATTTAAGCCGGTTTTGGCAGGGGGGGTACGCAACTCTTTAACATTCATCCTGCCGCTCCCTGTGCGCCGTTAGAGAATCACCGCCTCTGGAGGCGGCGTGACCCGACCCACCCCACGCATGCTCACTTTTTGCCGACATTGTTCACACAGCGAGTAGATGCGCAGGCTGTCTTCTTCGCGTTTGAAGCGCCGATCCACTTTCTTGAGCAGTTTTTCCAGTTCGGTGGGGGTGAAGTAACCCTCGAAGACGCTTTTCTGGACGCGCTCTGCCACGGCTTCGCAGGATTTGGCGATTTTATTGCGCCGTTGGTCGTCTGCAATATCGTATGCCAGGACGTAAAAAGTGCGTTCCATAAACTCTCCCTGAGAAATATTATACAATAACTTCCATTTGCTGTTTAGCGAAATCCCATGCCGCGGTAGACGGGCTCGCCGCCGCTTTGGATGAGAGCGGCGATCTGGCGCGCCTGCCTGCACCGGCACAGGTGTTCCAACAGGCATTGACGCAGGGTGAGCTGCTGGTTGCGCAGGGGGTGGGTGAAGCGCTGTTCCACCTGTGCCGGTGCAGGCACCTGTGCCGGTGCAGGCACCGGTACCGGTGCAGGCAGGCGTTGTTCGAAGGCTTTGAGAAAGCGGCGCTTGCCCTCGTCGCTGAGTTGAACGGGGCGTTCGGTCGGACCAGGGCTGAAATCTGCCAGGGTGAGGGTGCCGCTGTTGCAGCACCACAACGCCAAGCCGTCCACCACCGGACGAAATTCTTCCACCAGGTCTAAGCCGAGGGTAAGCCACCTCGTGCAGGAAGCCGGCGTAGGGGTCAAGCCCGACGGCTTCGACGGCGCTGGTTGCCAGGCGGGTGAGCAGGGTGTAGCCCAGGGAGAGCAACACGTTGACGGGGTCGCGCGGCGGGCGGCGGTTGCGATCGTCGAAGTGCCAGGCGGGGTCGAAGAGGCGCTTGAAGCCGCGGAAGTAAGCGGCGGTTGCCGAACCCTCCAGTCCAAGCAGGCTGGAAAGCTGCCGCCGATGGGCAAGGGCTTGCTGGGCGTCGCTCAATTGCGCAATGCAGCGCTCGATCTCCAGATCGGCGCGCTGGCGGTTATGGCGCTGCAACAGGGCTTTTTGGTGCGCCAGTTTGGCGGCGACGAAGGCGCGCGCCATCGCGATCACAAACTCGGGATGGGAGAGGCGTTCGTACTGCTTGCGACGCAGGGGCACATGGGGTGTGAGGCTGCCTTCGAGGCGACCGCGGTATTCTCCCTGGTGGGTGAGAAAGATGACCTCCACGCCACGCCCCAATAAACTATCAATGGCAGGTGTGGTCAGGCTGATGTTGCCGAAGAGCACCACCTGGCTGACGTGCGCCAGCGGCAGGCTGACGAGGGTTTCGCCTTCCAGCTCAACCTGCAATCGGCTGTTCTCGATGCGCAGTTTGGCGCCTTGCTGGTTGACGTAAAGTGCTGGCATGGCGAATTCTACTGATCTGCCTGGTCCTGCCCGGGTGCCTGCACTGGCGCACCTGCCTGCACCGGCTTAGGTGCCTGCACCGGCTTAGGTGCCTGCACCGGCTTAGGTGCCTGCACCGACTCAGGTGCCTGCACCGGCGCAGGTGCGCCGTTGCGGTGCAGGTAGGGGGATTGCGATGTGGCGGCAGGTTTCTGTGGGGATTGGTCGGGGAGCTGGCGGCACTGTCCCAGCCCCATGCTGACACCGGCGCCGACGCCGGCAAACAGGGCAAAGCTCGCCAGCACGCCGATGACGCTCATCCAGTAACGGTCGTAATTCAAGCTGGTGTAGGTGATCTGTCCGACGCAGCCCAGGCGCAAGCCGCCGCTTTTGACGGGGACAGGGCGGGTGGAGAGGTGGTATTGGGAGACGCCCAGGCATTCGGCGGCATAGCGGCGCGTTTCTGCCGGGAAGACGACCGGCGCAAAGGCGTTCCATTTTTCCAGCAAACCGCCGAAGACCAACTCGGGCAAGGGCACGGGCAGGTGCTTGCCGCCGGTTTTGAAGGTGGTGGGGCTGGTGAAGAGCAGGCTGATGCGCCGTGGGGCGGGCTGTTGGGCTAGCAGCAATCTGGCGCTTACCTCCTCATAGGTGGATGCAGCAGCCCAGGAGGAGGGCGGATCGGGGTTGGCGGAGTGAGAAGGAAGGAGAGGGTCGACGGCTATGATGTGGAAGGGGAGGTAATCCAGTTCGACGGTAGCGCCGATTGCCAGGGGGTTGCCGGGTTGGGTTGCCTGAGCAAGGATTTGAGCCAGATCGCTCTGGATGGCGGTAAAGCGCAGGGTGTAGGTCTGGCGGGGGTCGAGCCTACCGGAAGGGAAGCGCCCCATCAGGGTGGAGGCGCTGAAGGGGTGGCTGCCGTGCTGTGGTTGATTGTGAAGGCTTTCAGCCAGGGCGGGGCTGTAGCAACGCACGGTGTTCAGCAGCAGGGCGTGGGCGGCGCGCCCCCACCATTGAGGAAGGAGGGCATCCACAGGGGGCGTTTGCAGCGGCGCAAGAGTTAAGACGAGGGAGAGAAGGTCCATAGGGTTGTGAAGGCTGCCTTATTATTTGGGCGGCGATATGCGGTTTATCCTGACTACTTGCACCTGTGCCGGTTCAGGCACCTGTGCCGGTTCAGGCACCTGTGCCGGTTCAGGCATACCGTTTCTTGCGAGCCTGGTCGCGAATGCGTTGAAGGTTCAGGATTTCGGCGACCTCGTAGCGCGTCGGCAGGCTGTTCGCCTGTGGACGCAGGCGGACGACGGCGGGGAAGTATCCCAGCAGACCGTGCAGTTTGGCTAAAAGGATGGCGGTGATGTAGTTGAGGGAGGGAGGGTTCACCAGGATGCTGCCGGTTTGTAATTCCTCTGCCGAGAGCGGCAGGCGGGAGAGCAAGGTTTCGAGCTGCGGCTCGAACTCTTGCTCATTATCGAAATGCACCGGCAAATTGAGCAACTGCTCGATGGGCTGTCCGGCAAGCTCGACGATGCGGTCGAGCTGTTCTCTGGTGAGGGGGTGGGAGAAGTTGAGGAGGATCATCGGGATTGCGGGGTTATGATTTTAGGATGTTGTGCAGGCGGGAGGCGAGGTTGTCAAGTTCGGGTCCGTATACCAGGTGGACGCCCATGGCGCGGGCGCGATCTCGCACTGCGACGGTGAGGGAGGAATTGTCGGTGATCAAGACTTTGACGCAGTAGATGCCGGCGGCTTCACGGCGGGAGATAGATGAAAGCTCGTAAATGGCTTCTTTGTTCACCTTATTGCCGGTTTTGCACGAGCCAACCAGCATGCGCCCGTTGCGGGTTACGCAAATATCCAGCTCGTTTTGGATAGCTCGTTTGTTGAGGTGTTTGCGGATGTAGACACGGCGGCGCACGTCGTCGAATTCGCCGGAGGCGAGCAATTGGCGATAAACCTGCTCTTCGAGCAAGCTGCCTTCGGTGGGCGGGGTGTCTGGCGCGGGGCGACCTGGCTCGAAGCTGGGGTGTTCGCTCACTTCCAGCCCATGGGCGCTGAGGTACTGTTGCACGCTGATGTTGACCTGGATGGGGTGGCGCGAGAGCTCAGAGGCGTCGGAGGCAAGGCGGATGATCTGGTTTTCCTCGGTGGAGACGTAGAGCAATGCGGCGCCGGTGCCATAGGCAGCCTGCAGGGCAGCCAGGCTCATCAGCTTGGTTCCGCCGGTGAGGTTAAGATGCACCTGTTCGCCGCGGCGCTGGTGTTCGAGCAGGGCGGCGGCGAGCGCCTGGCGGGCGGCGCCGATCTCATAGGCTGGAATCTGGAGGGGCGACAGGACCTGCAGGCGCTGAAGCTGAGGGTCTTGGCAGATGGCGCGCTCCAGGTTGAGGGCGACCTGCCAGGTGGTGGAGGTGGCGGCGAACTGAACGGCGGTGTAATCTTTGAACTGCCACAGGGGCAGCAGGTTGGGGATGGGCTGTTCGCCGACGAGGGAGAGCAGGAGCATGGTTATAGTCTCATTACCGGAAAGTAAACCAGTTCATCGTCTTTCACCTGGGCGAACTCCATCACAATCTCGCGCAGCTTTTGGTAGGTTTCTGGTCGAACCGGCGTGGTGCCGTGCGCCAGGCGGGATTGGTTACGTATGTTCAGTACCTGGTTCAACTCTTTTTCCCTGGCTTTGTAGGCTTTCCCAAGAGGATCATCCAGCGCCTCTAAGAGCAAATACTGCGCCTGGAGACCCAACTTCAAACCTTCATCTGGATTTTGCGGATCGGAGTACCTGCGGATATACTCCCGCCGAATGTTCTCAGGCACCAGTTCAGGAGCGACTTTGCCTGGGTTGATACCATATTTATTGATGAGCGTATTCCGCGCCAGGCTCTCCAATACTGCGTATAGGCGCGCGGTTGCGTCGTCGTATTTTTGAGCCAGATCTGCGCGACGACCTGCGTTAGCGAGCATGTCCAGTACATCCAGCCGCGCTGCTTCTGGCGAATTCTCTTTTAGCTTACGCAAGATTTGGACGTGGCTCTCTACAGTCTCAATGGTAGTCTGCAGAGGGTCATCGCGCCCGGCTGTGTATGCTTTGAGTGTTGGCAAAGCTCCGGAAAGCTTCTCATTAGCTTTAGCATACTCAAAACGATCCCATAAGGCATATCCTTCGATCAAGTCAGCCAGCGCCTTATAGACCGGGCGCATGTCTGGGTCGGCAACTTTTGATAATCTCAGGGCGCGTTCTTGAGCGTCGGCAAAACGACCGCAGTTGAATAGCAAGGCGATTTCCTGACGTGTGGGAACAGCTAACACTTCCCAAGGATTAGTCTGGAACCATGTATATTCACGATTGTCGAGGACAACCCCGATCCCGCCTCGATCTCTGCCGGATGCGTCTTTGGCACCGGTGTAAAAATATTGGGAACAGGTTTGGATGGTTGCCAATACTGCCGCCACCGACATGGGTTTGGTGCCAGCCGTATATTCGACGCCAAGTTGCTCGGCGGATACCCCCCATTTTTCAAGGATGCGTGGCAGGTTCTCAACCAGAGCGCGATAGCATTCAAGCAGGTCTTGAGGGGCGGAAGTCTTGATCCAATCATAATGTTCTGGCTGGTATTTCAGGGCGGGGAGGATTCCTTTTTTGATAGCGGGTTGGCTCTCTTCTGAGACAAAGAAGCAGATGAACTCCGGACGCTGCTCGTTCAGGGTGTGGACAGCCGGGGCGGTAGCGCCGCCGACATTTACCAACATTGCACGCGGTTTTTCCTGACTCATTCTAACATCTCCACCAGCACCCAACCCAGTGGGGCGGCGGGCGTTTCGATCCTTCTGCCCTGATTGTCGGCAATGACCCGCATGGCGACGCGGCGGCTTTTTGGGAAAAGATCGCCGCGTTGCCGGCGACCGCGCGCCAGGCGATAGTTGGTGATAACCCACTCGAAGAAAGCTGGATTTTCAGCGAGGCGCGAGCCGAAGGTTTTACTGTCCCATCCGCCACCCCAGCCAAGCTGGATGACGAATTGATTAGCCTTCAGTGACAGCTTTTGCAAGTCGGAGTAGAAAGTGGCGAGTCTCTGAGAGTTCGGACGATTTTGGAACCACTGCAGTTGGGTCTGGATGCGGTTAAGGGCGTGGGCGCGCGCCAATGCGGGCAGGGATTCCAGCCATTGCCGAGCCCCGCCCAGCCGAAAATTTCCTGCTTCTGCCTGGGCAGCCCATTGGGAGAACAATCTGAGATCGAGCTTGACAGCATGAAGGAAAACCGTCTCGGGCCGCACAGCTTCGACTTCAATGGGCGAGCCTTCGCTTCTGGCGGTCAGCACTTTGGCATTGATGAGCATCAGGCGATCGGCGCCGACGGGTTGCGAATCGCTGACCAGCAGGGCGCGCAACAGGTCGTGATTGGGGTCGCTCCCCAGTAATTTTTGCTCCAAGCCGCGGGCGGCGAACTTGGGTCGCCTTTCGTCGAGCAGGCGTCGGTCGGGCTGGAGGTTGCGGGCTTTCCAGGCGTGCCAAGCCAGGACGGTGCGCAAGGCGCCTTTGAGAGAAGAGCCTGGCAGGTAGGGTTGATCGTTGATATTTTTTATCTGCTCGCGCAATTGCGCCCCTTCGGCAGTGGAGCGCGGCACGCCCTGGATCACATAGCGAAAGTAGCGGCTGCTGATCTGATAATCTTGCGGACGGAGCAGGTTCGCTGGCGGGGTTTTGGCAAGAACAGCCGCGAAGGAAGGGTCGCTGATGTCCTGGGCTTCGAGGATGGCGTCTTCGTTGAGGCGCCAGGTTTGTTTGTTGTGGACGGCGTAATCGTACTCGTGCAGCAGTTCTCTGCCGGTGCCGATGTGCAGCGGCGAGAGGGTGGTGACCTTTAAGTTGAGCATAAGATAATCTGCTTGCATCATTTCACCTCCAGCCCAAGAGCCAGCCCGTATCGCCATACCTGATGCGGGAAATTGCCCACCAGCGGTTTCACATCCACCAGGTCGCCCTGAGCAGCGCCGTCAATCAGGCTGCCCTCGCTCACGAGCTGGACGCCGCGCCGGCGCTGATTAGCCTGCCCAAGGCTTTGCACCCTGCCCGCCACATAAACCAGCTCATAGGCTGCCTGCCTGGATAAGATATTCTGGGCTTCTCCATTTTTGGGGTAGTAGCGGCTCAGCAAGAGCATCATTTTGCCTGGATGAGGGTCGGGCAAGGAGAGCGGTTCACCGGTTTCAAAGGAAAAGGCGCCATAGCCGGCAGAGCGCTCGGCGCCTAATCCGCTGTCTGCCAGCGCCTCCAGGATCGTCAGCGTCTCATGGCGACTTGCAGGATCGCGCCACTCCACGCCAAACCATAAGCCGCAACCTTGCTGGAAGGAAACCCGCGCCACATGGTAGATTTCGGAGCGTTGGGTGATGCGATCTACAAGGACGCGCGGGGTCGTCGCTTCTTTCCAGACATTGCGGCGCTGAATTGCCCACAGTTCCAAATGTTCGGGTCGCTTTGTGCTGCGGGATTGCCGCGTGCGCAGATGTTCTGGAAGCGCCGGCACTTCCTCGGCGCTCATCCACAGCGTGCCGTTTTGCAGGACGAGACCGCCGGAGATGTCTCTGGCATCGGTTTTGGGCAGCAGAGATTCATCCAGCGATTGATCCAACCAGCGCTTCAAGATGGCTTCGGAGATATAGCGGATTTTACGCCAGGTTTTAGGTTTAATGCCTGGGATAGTGGTCAGCGGACGCGGGTAGAAGCGCACTTTACCGGCATAAGGGAAGGCAGAGGTCAGGCGAAAGGGCGGGTTTTGCTGAAATCCGTTAATCCATTGCGGCAGATCAGTCGCAAGCTGGAGACGAGCTGCCGCCAGGGCGGCAAACAACGTGTCTGATGGGATGGAGATCAGCGTTTCTTCCTGTCCGATGCCATGCCTGCCAATGTGCAAGCCGGTACGAAAAATGAGATACACAGGTTCGAGTGTGGGCATGTAAGCCCTCCTAAGCGGCTTGAAGTCGTTTTGCAATCTCCGCTTTCAAAGATTGCCAAGCCTGGCGCAGTTCGGGGAGCGAGGGGTATTCGCCCAGCATCTCCGGCTGGCTGGGGTAACTGGCGCCGTTTTTAAACCCAAGCTTGAGATTCGAGAGACAGATTTTGCCGGAGCCACGTCCGCCGGCGGCGCCGAGGTAGTCATCCTCGAGCAATTGCAAGCCCATCAAGACGGTTTCAAAACGTTGCAGGTCTTTGAGGGCATCTATCTTGTAAGAATGATCCTTTGTGTCAGTGAATTGGCCGCTGTACAGGCTATAAACCATCTCGCCGCCAGTGAAGACCGTGCCGGCGGGGACGCGCTCCATCTGGCGTGGATTAGCCTGCGAAGTAACCCGATCAATGGCGACTTCAACCTTGACTTCGGTGAAGGGCAGGTCGGTTTGAATCTGGTTCAGTCTTTCTACGCTTTCTGGGTGCATGTGCATATCGCGCACCACCAGTCGCGCCGGTGTGCCAAACTCCCGCTCGCCTGGCACGCCGAACACCTGGCAGACCTCGCAGTCCTGGTAATCCTGCCATTCGTTATCCTGACAGGAGTGAATATAACCTTGATTGATGCGCTGGTTTTGTTTCTTACCGGTGTATTTTTCCACCAGGGAGCGTACTTTGCCGCGCAGGCTGGAACCGGGGATGTAAGGCTGGTTGGTCAAGGGGTCGCGAATGACGGTTTTATCCACCCCGCCGATCGCCACACCCTCGAAAGCCCCACCGATATGCAGACCGGTTTCAGCTTTGATGTCGAAGTTGAGCAGCAGACGACCTTTTAATTGGATTATGCCTCGGTTGTCCATAGGAGCCTCCTAATTGCCTCCATAGGCTTTGTGGTATGCCAGAATCGCTTCAAAGAATTCGACGAAGCGGCGGAAATTTGCTTCATCGCCTTTCACCAGGTCAACGGCGGGGTCAAGCACCTCCACCAGCCGTCGGACGCCAGAACCGCGCTCGCGTTTGGCGCGGTAAGCCATTTTGGGCTTGAGGAGCAGGAAGGCGCGCTGCGCCTTTGCCTTTCTCTCTCGGTCGGGGTTTTCCAACCAGCCAGCCTTGATGCGCAACACCTCGCCATAGAGGGCGCGGATCTGGCTGGTCGAAAGCGGTTGAGCCAGCTCTTTGCCCAACTGGTCAGCGACCCTGACCAGGGTCTCTGCGGCGTTGGGGTCGGTGATGATCGCCTTGAGCTGCTCAAGGGTAGGGGTGGATGAGGGATTTGCCATAGGTTTGCCTCCTAATGAGATTATCTTGTCTTCAAATCAGCCCAGCGGGCGGCTAAGCCGATCCACTCGATAGCGCTGAAATTGTCAAGGCTCAGTTTGTCCGCCAATTCTTCGATTTGTTGCTTAGCCTGGCTGTGTCTAGCCAGGCGTTTGAGGAAATACGCCGCTCGCCAGTTCCACGGTCCCCAAAGCACCTGTTCCTGTCCGCTGCGGCTCAGCCCTTCGCCGCGGTCGAGCATATTTTTCTGATGCTGTAGATAGAGATCGTGGAATTGCTGCAAGCGCGTCAGCAGACTGCGGGGAGCTTGGTTGCTTTTTATAAGCTGGGACAGTTGCGCGGTGGTTGGAACAATTTCGTGTTTAAACTTCGTCCAGGGAACGGTTTGTTTGAGAAAGGTAAGAGAATCTTTACCACTGTAGTTCTTGGCTTCGTCCAAAGCCTGTCCGGCGTCTTCGGCAGCCTGATAGAGCGGATACTTGCCCTGGATCAGAACCAAGCCGGCGCTGCAGTGAATGCCAGGATGCCCTGCGGCAAAATCGGTCAGATGCTCGCGAATGCTCAGAGCCAGCTCAGGCATGACATCCCAGGCGCCGACGAAGAAGAGGTCATCGCCGCCGGAGTAGATGCTGTAAACCCGATCACGATCGGCGTTGCCTTCCCGGTTATATTTTCGCGCCAGTTCAGATGCCCAGCCCTCGAAATACAGGTTCACCATAAATGACAGGCTCGCCAGACGGGAGAAGGTGTTGCGGTTGCCAAAGCCCTCGCTGATGATCTTGCCCATGTCGTCCACATCCATGCGCAACACGCCCAGGCGCTTAAATCCGCTGCGCGAATCGGCTTCCAGCACTTCGAAGGGCTTGACCGAACCGGCGGCGGGCAGTTCGTCGGGCATGAATTTCCCCTCTTTGAGCCAGGCTTGCCTTTCCGTGTCGGTCAGGATAGGGGTGACGTTTGCAAGGAAGCGCCTCCCGATAGCCATCAGGCGCCTGGGGGAGAGCTGATCCATGGCGGCGTCGCGCAGAGCCAGCACCACACTGCGGTTGTTGCCCTGGGAAAAGCCAGATATTACATCGAATAAGCGCGCCTCCACACCGAAGAAACCCAGACATTCCTGCCAGTTATTCGCCGAGGCATCTGGAGCAGGGTTTTTTGGTTCTATCATGCGCAGGCTGAGGTAATTTGCCCGGCGCAGGTCGTCTCCCAGCTCCTCAAAGCCGAGGCAGAGAGGGCATTTGCGCACAGCCCTGTCGCCCTCGCCATCTGGTTTCGTGTTCGGATGTTCCCGTCCGCATACCTGACATTCTTTCTCCTGGTTGCCCTGATCGCGCCGGGGTTCAAAAACCAGCGTCTGCAGCTCAGCGCCAAGTTCGCTGAATTTGTGTAGTTTTGCCTGACGGATATTTTCATTCAGCTTTGACCACTTACCTGACAGCGCTTTGCCTTCAAACTCCTGGATGGCGATGGGCAAACCCTCTAAGACCAGGTACAGATCGCCACTGTGGGCAGCCAGCAATCGGCGGCTGACTTCGGCTTGAAGTTCCTGAATGCGTTCCAGGTCGCTGGCGCGGGCGAGCAGGTAAAAATGACCACCGCCACACTGCACCAGGTTGGTGATGGGCAGTTCCAGGCGTCGAAGGACAAAGCGGGCGACTGCTTCGGTGAGTAATTGCAGGTATAAGGAACGCCCTCGCAAGGCGCTGGCTGCGCCGCGGCTGGTGATGGTGTAAATGAATTTTTGCACGCCGGAAATATCGCCGCCGATCAACGCCGCCGGCGCAGGACCTTGCGTGTTGCCATTCAGCCAGGCTGAGATCTGCTCTTCGCTGTGGGCTCTGAGGCAGACAGCCAGCGCGGCGGTGATGCGGGCGTGGTCGTAGAGACTGATATCGGGGATGGCTTGAAAATAGGCGGCTGGGATGCACCAGGTGAAGCGCTGGAGCAGGAGTAGCAAGGTTTCCAGGTAAGTTTCCAGGTCGCCGTCCGGTTGATGTGCCTGGTGCAGTTTCTGCGCTTCATCGCAGAAGCTCTTCCATAAATTACTGTAATCCGACCAGACCCGATTTTCGGGTAGTGGATTGGCGGGGAAGAGAGTGTCCTTCTTCAATTGCAGGACTTTGATGGGCAGATACAGCTCTTTTGGCGCCATTTGCGGGTTGCCAGCGCTGGTAGATGTCGTAATGGAGCAGAAAATCGAAAGCAATTGCTTTGGATGGACTTTGCGGTGATCTTCAGCAGCGTCGTCCCGTCGGCTGGAGCGCTCGCTGGAAGCAAGCAAATCCGCCAGCCGGATGAGCTTTTCGTCGGCGTTGGTGGGCAGATGGTGGTGCGCCGCCAGGGGTTTTACCTTTTCAACCCATTGGGCAGGAAGGTATTGCTGGACAAAATCCCAGGTCAGCAGGGCATGCTTATATTTATAGTCCTTTTTCACATCTTCATCATTGCGCGACGCCGGTACATCAGCTCGTTGGGCAAACTTGCCAATGTCATGCAGCAATCCAGCGATGGCGATGATGAGATCGTGCTCGAGAAAATCATCTTTCACCATAGTCCCTCCACTGATTCTTCTTGGCTTGGCTGCTCTGGCAACTCCCCTGAGGCTTGACAAAAGCCGACGCCAGCAGTGTAACTCATCCGTCGCCAGCTGTCATGCGGGTTTTTCCGGTATTTGCATGGCGTAATACAGGCTGAGCAGGGCGATCAGTTGGGCGCGGTTGACCGACTCCATCTCCCAATGAGCGGCGGCTTTCTGATACGCCGAGCGCAGGTGCATCTCTACAGTCCGCGCTGAAAGCCCCAGTTCGGCGGCGATCTCCTGATCGCTCCAGCCATGCCTCACCAGCAGGGCGACGGCGCGCGCTTCGGCGGGTGTGAGCGCCCCAAGCACGAATCCACGGCAGCTCTCGATGCGCTCTGCCAGGCGCAGGGCGTTCAGGCGCTCTGCCAGACGGTAGGGGTCTTCTTCATCGGCAAAATCTCCCAGCGCAGGGGAGATCTGACTCCACAGGATGAGCGGGATGGGAACCAGGCGCGCCTGGTCGCCTGGAACGGGGTGCAGGCGCTTGCTTTCCAGGAATTCGCCGGCGGAGTACAGGTGCCACAGGCGATCGTCCTCGTCGAAGAGCAGTTGGGCGGCAGCCATGCCGAAGATCGCCAGGGTCTTGCGCCCGCCAGCGATGCAGAAGTGCAGGCGAAAGCCAGCCTGCTTGGCAAGTCGCACCTGGTTATACAGGAAGCGAAAAGCCGCCTGCGCGGCGGGATAGGTATCCACATCGGTCAGCGGCTGTCCAGCCTCATCCACGATGGGGACGAAGCGCGCCGGTGCAGTTGACGAAAGAAACTCCTGTTGCAGGGCGGCAAGGGCGCGGGCAATTGGCTCGGAGCGGCTTTGAGGCTGATCTGCTCCGGCGGTATGGCAGATGACAACCTGGGCGATCTGCTCTCCCTGCTGGAGCAGCAAGTCCAGGCAGGCGGTGACCACCTGCGGTTCGCTGCCCAGCGTTGCCAGCAGCAGCGCCAGTTTGGGTTTGCCTCTCTGGATCGGTGGTTGTATCATCGTCAAACCAACCCTCGCATTCAACCCAGGGGTCGCCTCAGCCGCGCAACCGTGCGGTTGCAGTTGTATTGTAGTATAAATTTTTGTGTGGCGCAACAATATGGCAGCGGCGCCAGCTAAAGGGATAAATTGTATCCGCAATTTGTGACATTTGTCGTTAGAGGTGAGCGGCTACATTTGCTACAATAAAACCGACCTGCCCGTTCGGGAACATCAAGGTTATCCATGCCACGCCTGGAGGTTGCCTGGTGAGCGACGAAACCACACCTGCACCGGAGAAAATGCCATCCATCGAGCCCCCCCTTGACCTCGCACAATTGCAGGCGATCTTGGAAGAATTCGAAGGTCAAAAAGGGGCGGTGATTCCGATGCTGCAAAAAATTCAGGAAGCTTACGGTTATCTGCCGAAGGACATCATGGTGATCGCCTCCCGGCGTACAAAAATTCCCCTTGCGCAACTCTACGGTGTGGCGACATTTTACGCCCAGTTCCGTCTGAAGCGTCGCGGACGCCATCTAATCCGCATCTGCGATGGCACCGCTTGCCATGTGCGCGGCGCTCCCAAGACGGTGCAGGCGCTAGAAAACGCCTTCAGCCTTGAGCCAGGCGGCACCTCGCCCGATTATAAGTACTCTTTGGAAATCGTCTACTGTGTTGGTTCGTGCGGGTTGGCGCCGGTGGCAGTGGTGGATGGTAAAGTCTATGGTCAGACTCGACCTGAGCCGTTTGTGCGACAACTCAAGAAGCTGGAGTAATCGCCATGCCGCGCTTGAAAAGCGTCGAAGAACTGAAAGAATTGCGCCAAAACCTGAAAATCCAGATGCAAACAGCCCAGGCGAGCGAGACGGTGATTACTGTGGGCATGGGCACCTGTGGACAGGCAGCCGGAGCAAACGAGGTCTATCGCGCCTTGCAGCGCGAATTACAAGCGCGCAATCTCCCTAACGTACGTTTGCGCTCGGTAGGTTGTATTGGGATGTGCGTCAGGGAGCCGCTGGTGGACATTCAGCTCCCTGGCCAACCTCGCGTCACTTATGCCAATGTCACGCCAGCGCAGGTGCTGCGCCTGATCGAGGAGCACGTCGTGGGTGGGAAGGTGGTAAGCGAGTGGGCGCTGGGGGTGGTGCCGCCGGATTGGTGAAGCCGGTTTCGCGCATGATGAAGACGAGCAAGCGAAACAGGATGAGAAGGAGCGTTGGGCTGAGGGAGTTCGGATGACCCTTGAGATAACTATACAAAATCAGGATGTGCCCTACTATCACGAGCTGCCATTTTATCGCAAGCAGGTGCGCATAGCCTTGAAAAATTGCGGGATCATAGACCCGGAGAACATTGATGAGTACATCGCTCGCGATGGCTACCTCGCCCTGGCAAAAGCGCTGACCGAGATGACGCCCGAAGAGGTGATCGAGGAGATGAAGGAGTCCGGTTTGCGCGGACGCGGTGGAGCCGGGTTCGCCACCGGCATCAAGTGGGAATTCTGTCGGCGTTCGAGGGCAACGCCCAAATACGTGATTTGCAACGCCGATGAGGGCGATCCGGGCGCCTTTATGGATCGCTCAATTCTGGAAGGCGACCCGCATTCGGTGATCGAAGGTATGGCAATTGCCGCCTACGCCATTGGCGCTGAGCATGGCTATATTTATTGTCGGGCGGAGTATCCGTTGGCAATTGCCCATCTCAAGACCGCCATCCGCCAGGCGGAAGCCTACGGCTTGCTCGGCGACAACATTCTGGGCAGCGATTTTTCATTCCACCTTCAAATCAAAGAAGGTGCTGGGGCGTTCGTATGCGGTGAGGAAACGGCGTTGATGGCTTCCATTGAAGGTCGGCGTGGAGAACCTCGACCAAGACCGCCCTACCCGGCGGTTTCCGGGCTGTGGGGTAAACCCTCCAATGTGAACAACGTCAAAAGCTACGCCATCACTCCGCAAATCATCCTCAAGGGCTCTGAGTGGTTCAGCCAGATTGGGACGCGACGCTCGACCGGCACAGCCATTTTCGCCCTCACCGGTAATATCAACCGCACTGGTCTGATCGAAGTGCCTATGGGCATCCCTTTGCGCGAGATTATTTACGATATCGGCGGCGGGATACCCGGCGATAAGAAATTCAAAGCGGTGCAGACGGGCGGTCCGTTGGGAGGCTGCCTACCGGAAGCGGCACTGGATACCCCGGTGGATTTCGACTCGCTGGTAGAAGCCGGGGCAACCATGGGCTCTGGTGGCATGATCGTTGTGGATGAAGATACCTGCATGGTGGAGTTTGCCCGCTATTTTTTGACTTTCGCCTCTGCCGAGTCATGCGGCAAATGCGTACCCTGCCGTCTGGGTGGACAGCGGCTACTGGAATGTCTGACGCGCATCACCGAGGGCAAGGGCATGCCCGAAGACCTGGAGCAGATCGAATACCTCTCGCGCAACATGCGCGAAGCCTCATTATGCGCCTTGGGTCAGCTCACCCCAGGTCCGGTCATGGCGGCTTTGCGTTTCTTCCGCGAGGAATATGAAGCGCATATCTATGATAAAAAGTGTCCCGCCAAAGTGTGCAAGGGGTTGATCACCTATTCGATAATCGCAGAGAAATGTGAAGGATGCATGGTCTGCCTGCGGAACTGCTCCAGCGGAGCCATCAGTGGTTCCAAGCGCATGCCGCACACCATTGATATTGAGCGCTGCTCGCGCTGTGGGATCTGCGTCACGGTATGTAAGTTCGATGCGATTCTGGTTGAGTGATTGACCTGATCTGGTTCGTTTCAAGAGGGGCGCATAGAGTAATCAAGGTACGAGGTGCGTTGACCAAAGGAGATGCTTGTCCATGAAGGTAAACCTCACCATAGATGGTCGTAAGATCCAAACCGAGACTGGCAAGACGATTCTGGAGGCAGCGCAGGAGAATGGCATCCGCATCCCCATCCTCTGCCACCATCCCGCCCTGCCGCCGGAAGGCGCCTGTCGCATCTGCCTGGTGGAGATCGAGCGACAACGTTCGTTGCAGCCTTCCTGTACCTTTCCTGTCAGTGAGGGTCTGGTGGTACACACCATGTCGCCCAAGGTGATCGAGGCGCGCAAGTTCGTGCTGGAGATGCTGCTCTCCGACCATCCATTCGACTGCATGACCTGCGACGCCACCGGCGATTGCCTGTTGCAGGACCTGGTTTATGAGTATGGCGTGTGCACCGAACCCTATCCCGGTCTGCATCATGATTACCCAATTGACGACCCAAACCCTTTCATCCAAGTTGACCGCAACAAGTGCATCTTATGTCGGCGCTGCGTGCGCGCCTGCAGTTACATCAATGGGGTGGAAGCGATCAGCGTGGTCTATCGCGGCTTTAATGCCCGTATTGCCTTTGGCGCCGATGGCTTCATGGCAGACAGCCCGTGCGAGTTTTGCGGCTCGTGCGTGGCGGTCTGTCCGACGGCGGCGCTTTATCCCAAGCTCTCGCTGGGCAAGGGGCGCAAGTGGCAGGTGAAAGAAGTACAGACCATCTGCCCTTATTGCGGGGTGGGCTGCCAGATCGTCTTGCAGGTGAAAGACGACCAGATCATCAAGGTTGAATCCGCCTGGGACGCGCCTGTCAACCACGGCTGGACATGCGTGAAAGGGCGCTTTGGCTATGACTTTACACGGCATCCCGATCGTCTCACCCGTCCCAGGGTGCGCAAGTACCTGCTGGAGGGGACGCCCAAACCGCCCGGGCGCGGCGAATGGGTGGAGGTAGATTGGGACGTCGCCCTGGACATTGCCGCCCGCAAGCTGATCCAGGCGCGCGACAGCTACGGCAGCGACAGCGTGGGCGTGCTTGCTTCGGCGAAATGCACCAACGAAGAAAATTACCTTATGAACAAGTTTGCCCGTCAGGTGATGGGCACCAACAACGTTGACCACTGCGCCCGCCTTTGTCATTCAAGCACTGTGGTTGGCTTGGCGGCTTCCTTCGGCTCCGGCGCCATGTCCAACTCCATCGAAGATATTTCCGAACAGGCGCAGGCTTACTTTGTCATTGGGTCGAACACGACCGAGCAGCACCCGGTGATCGGCATGCGCATCCGCCAGGCGGTTCGGCAACGCGGGGCAGCCCTGATCGTCGCCGACCCGCGACGCATCCCGCTCACCGATTTTGCTCAAATCCACCTGCGACACCGCCCCGGCACAGACAACGCCCTGATCAACGGGTTGATGTACCTGATTCTGGAGAAGGGTTACGAAGACGCCGAATTCATCGCCACCCGTACAGAGGGCTTTGAGGCGTTCAAAGCCGCCCTGGCAGATTATCCCCCACAGCGCGTGGCGGAGATCACCGGCGTACCGGTGGAGCTGCTCGACCAGGCTGCCGAGATCATGGGCAGGCGCAAGCCGATGGCGGTGGTGTGGGCGATGGGCATCACCCAGCACACCACCGGCGTGGCGAATGTGATGAATCTGGCGAATTTGCAGATGTTGCTGGGCAATATGGGTGTGCCCGGCGGCGGAGTGAACCCCCTGCGCGGGCAAAACAACGTCCAGGGGGCGTGCGACATGGGCGCCCTGCCCAACGTTTACCCGGCTTACCAGCCGGTGACCATGGAAACCGCCCGTCAGAAATTTGAATCCGCCTGGGGGACGCCGCTTTCCGATCGGCTGGGGTTGACCGTCACCGAGATGATTCCCGGCATCTTGCAAGGTAAGATCAAAGCGCTGTATGTGCTGGGCGAAGACCCGGTGATGAGCGATCCGGATACCAACCACGTCCGCCAGTGCCTGGAAGCCTGCGAGTTCATCGTCCTGCAGGACATCTTTCCCACCGAGACGTCTGCTTACGCTGATGTGCTTCTGCCAGGTGTGAGCTTTGCCGAGAAGGATGGCACCTTCACCAACACCGAGCGGCGCATCCAACTGGTGCGCAAAGCCCTGGAACCGATTGGCGAATCCAAACCGGACTGGCAAATCATCGCTGACCTGGCTAAGCGGGTGCTCGCCCTGGGGGAGCGCAAGGTAGGGGAGGGGGCGTGGGCTGGCTGGGATTACACCTCGCCGGAGCAGATCATGCAGGAGATTGCCGCTTTGGCGCCCAGCTATGCTGGCGTGAGCCATGCGCGCCTGCGCGCTGGCGAAACCTTCCAATGGCCGGTGCTGGATGCCAGCCACCCCGGCACGCCCATCCTGCACGTGGGTAAATTCTCGCGCGGTTTAGGGCGCTTCACCCCCGTCGCTCACCTAGAAGCCGCCGAACTGCCTGACGAGGAGTATCCGATGATTCTGACCACCGGCAGGGTGCTTTACCACTGGCACGGTGGTGAATTGAGTCGTCGTTCAGAAGGATTGCTGCAAATCTACAGCAAGCCACTCGTGGAAGTTAATGAAGAAGACGCGTTGCGCCTGGGCTTGAACGGCAAGCGGCGGGTGCGCGTTAGCTCGCGCCGCGGCAGCATCGAAGCAGAAGCGGAGGTGACCGACCGCGTTCCTCCGGGGCTGGTGTTTGGCAATTTCCATTTTCCAGAGGCTTCTATCAACCAACTGACCATTGCAGCTCTAGACCCGGTGGCGAAGATACCAGAATACAAGGTGTGCGCGGTCAAAGTGGAGGCGGTTTCAGATGCCGAGAAGGCGTGATGGACATCTTGTGCATCTATCAATTCGCGCTGCAGCGCGAATATGAATGCAAGCGCTTTTTCGAGGGAAACGCCGCCCGGTTGGGCTACGCGGCGATGGTGGAGGTCTTCAAGTGCCTGGCGGAGGAGGAGCGGCGCCACATTGGATATAACCAGGCGGCGATAGACGCTCTGGAAGGCGGCGAATCGCAGTCCTCATTAAGCGGCAGCACCGGAGTAAGCTCTGGCTTATTCTCGCAGCGGGCGCTCTCGGGGAAGATTGATCAAAGTATGGCTGAGGCGATGGCGCCTGATTTGGTGGTACTGCGCCTCTGTGCCGGTGCAGGCATGGCGCGCGTGATCGAAAGCGATTTTACAGAGTTTTACGAGCAGGCAGCCAATCAAACCAGCGGCGCGGAAAGGGAGACGCTGCTGGAGCTGGCGCGCTTGGAACGGGTGCATGAGTAGCTCTACAAGCAAATGCACTGCGAGGCATTTGAGCGCTACGCCCAGATAGCCTGGGGAGGGTGAAGCCAGGCAAGCATGATTATCGCCGCAGGGATCGGCGACGAGGGGGTAATCGGCTCTCCTGGCGGCGGTTCAGCCGCCAACCCGGGGCGCAAGATGAAATTCACCGGCAAGGCGGCTGGCAGGAAGGAGCATAGATTCTATGGCGGGGTATAAACGAACCGTAATTCCTGATCCGAAAAAGCGCGCCATGTTGTTAGCAGCGCTGTATATTGCTCAGGAACAGTACGGCTGGCTCAGCCCGGAAGCCATCCAGCGCGTGGCAGAGCGCCTGCATCTTACACCAGGGCAGGTGTACTCCACTGCCAGTTTCTACACCATGTTCAGGCTGCAACCGCAGGGCAGGTATCGCATCCAGGTTTGCGAAGGTCTGTCGTGCTATCTGGTGGGCGGAGCAGAGCCTGTGATTGATTTCATCCGTCGCAAGCTTAACTTGAACGGCAATAACACCACACCAGATGGACGATTTAGCCTGGAGGTTGTTCAATGCCTGGCTGCCTGCGACCTGGCGCCGGTGATCAAAGTGAACGATGAGTTGTTTGGCAATATGGATGAAAGTAAAATCGAAGCCTTGCTGAGTGAACTGACGAATCGCAATTGAGTTGTAGCCCGGTGTAGAAGCGAGGATCTATGTTTGAACCCGTGTTGACCCGAAACATTCATCGTCCGGACTCAGAAAAGATCACCGTTTATATGGCGCATGGCGGATATCAGGCGGCGCGTAAAGCTCTTACGGATCTATCGCCGGACGAGATAATTGACATGGTCAAGCGCTCTGGATTGCGTGGACGCGGCGGTGCGGGTTTTCCGGCAGGGGTAAAATGGGGCTTCATGCCTAAAGACCCGCAGGTGCAGAAGTTCGTAGCTGTGAACACCGATGAAGGCGAGCCCGGGACGTTCAAAGACAGGCAGATTGTGGAATGCGACCCTCACCAGATTATCGAAGGTGTGCTGATTGCCAGTTATGCAGTGGGCGCCCACCGCGCTTATGTTTATATTCGCGGGGAGTTCTTCTTAGGTGTTAAACGCTGGATCAAAGCTATTGCCGAAGCCTATGAAGCAGGGTTCTTGGGCAAGAATATCCTGGGCAGCGGCTTTGACCTGGATATGTCCGTCCATCGTGGAGCAGGGGCGTACATTTGCGGCGAGGAAACCGCTATGCTCGAGTCTCTGGAAGGAAAACCTGGCAATCCACGATTGAAGCCTCCCTATCCGGCGCAAGCAGGACTGTTTGGTCAGCCAACCCTGGTGCATAACATCGAAACCCTGGCGTGCATCCCGCACATCGTCAACCGCGGGGCAGAGTGGTTTGCCTCGATTGGCACCGAAATGAGCAAAGGTCCGAAGATTTTTTCGGTCAGCGGGCACGTCAATCGTCCGGGGAACTACGAATTGCCCCTGGGTACGCCGCTGAGGGAGATCATCTACGAGCATGCTGGCGGCATGCGCGGCGGCAGGCGGCTCAAGGCGGTCATTCCGGGTGGCGCGTCAACGCCGGTGCTAACCGCCGACCTGGTAGATACGCCCATGGCGTTCGAGACGCTGGAGAAAGTTGGTTCACAGCTCGGAACAGGGGCGATAATCGTTATGGATGAGACCACCTGCATGGTCGAGGCGGCGCGGCGCATCAGCAAGTTTTTCGCTCACGAGTCTTGCGGGCGTTGCATCCCCTGCCGCATTGGCTCGGTGCGCCTGTATGAAACCCTGGAGCGCATCGAGCGCGGCAAAGGTTTGCCCGACGACATCCAACGCGCCTTATATCTGGCAGAAAACATCGATGGACGCACCTTTTGCCCGATGGGCGCTGCCCTGGTCAATCCGGCGCGCTCCACCATCCAGAAATTCCGCCCAGAGTATGAATATCACATACAATATAGAAAATGCTGGGTTGGATAAGATAAGAGTAGAAGGAGTTGGATATGGCAACTATTCTCGTTGTCGATGACGATCCGGACTTTGTGCGAGCAACCAGACTTGTGTTGGAGAAGGAGAATCATCGCGTCCTGACCGCCAGCAGCGGAGATGCCGGCTTCCGCCTGGCGAAAGCAGAGAAACCGGACCTGATCATCCTGGATGTGATCATGGATACAGTTCTGGATGGGCTATCGGTGACCCAACGCATGCACGACGATCCAGAGCTGCGTCATATCCCCATTATTATGGTCACTTCCATCGCCAACACCGACTACGCCGAACTATTCCCCACCGACGAATATATCCACATCAATGCTTTTATGAGCAAGCCTTTTACCGGCGAGGCGCTGATGAAGCAAGTAAACAAGTACTTGCCATAATAAAGCTGCGTAGCTCGTCTCACGCCGGAGTATAGCATTATTGGAGAAGTCAGAACCATTATGAAGCGCTTGTTGCGTGGGCATTTAACCGCGCCATTCCAGCTGATTTTGTTACTCTCGTTTTCGTTGGTCGCTGCACTTACAATTACCATTGGCGCCTGGACAATCTCGCGCACCATCCGAGATTACCTGGAGGAGGCGATGAATGCGCGCGTGGCGCGCGATATGCAGCTTGCCCAGACTTTTTACCACCTGACGCTGGGCGAATTGGAGAACATGGCTTCGCGGGCAGCGAAGGACGGATTGATCAGACAAAATCTACCTGCGATGATGCGCGGAGAATCAGAGCCGAGAGCTGCCGTGGAGGCAGAACTTGCCATCCACATGTCTGGGTTGACATTGGGAGGAAACCACTTATTAGCCCTGCTTGATGCAGACGGCAGACTGCTGGCTGGGTGGAAGCAAACTTCTGCCGCAACGCTCGAACCGCTTACACCATCCACCGGATGGCAGGAGCTGGCGATTTACAAGACTGCCCTATCTGAGCGCCGAACAGCGACCGGCACCGAAGCTATATACGATGTACTCCTGGCTAAAGTTGGGTTGGAGGAAATGGCTCATATTGACATCCTGGAAACCCCCAAAGCCGCCCCAGACCTTTACGACCCGCGTGAGGCTCATGCCGGGCTGGCGCTGACCAGCGTTGCGCCAGTCTTAGATCCGGAGGGCAATGTTATCGGTGCGGCTATGACGTTTCATCTACTGAACAACGATTTCACATTGGTGGATCGCATTAGAGAGGTTGCTGAAGTCGAAACATCCACGATCTTCTTTGGAGATTTGCGTGTTTCTACGAACGTACTTACCGCTGAAGGTAAGCGCGCGATTGGTACACGCCTCTCTAAAGAGGTGAGAGATGTGGTTTTGGGCGAGGGCAAAGCGTATGTCGGTCCAGCTTTTGTTGTCAGGGAGAACTATATCACCCGCTATGAACCATTGCTCGATCATAGCGGGAGACGCATTGGCATTATATACGTAGGAGTGCGGCAGGCGTCTTTCTATGAGCTGGTGAACTTGCTCAACCAGCGCGTCCTGACTGTGGCAGCGATGATGATCCTGTTGACGATTATCCTGACTACGCCTGTGACACGAGCGGTGACGCGTCCTTTGAACCAGATTAAAGACCTGGTTTTGGCAAATCAGCGTGTGGCTGCCGGCGACATGTCTGTGCGTGTGCCAGTACGCGCCAGCGGAGAAATCGGACAGCTTGCGAGCTCATTTAATCAAATGCTAGACACCTTGCAAACCACCCAGGACCAGCTCATCCAATCGGAGAAGCTGGCTTCGTTGGGGCAATTGGCGGCTGGCGTGGCGCACGAGCTGAACAACCCGCTAGGCACGATTCTGCTCTACTCGGATATCTTGCTGAAAGAAATAGGGGAGCAAGCGCCATTCCGCGCCGATGTGGAGACGATTGTTGAGGAGACCAAACGTTGCAAGGGCATCGTCTCGGCGCTGCTCGAATTTGCCCGCCAGAACCAGGTAGTGGCTCGCCCCATGGACCTCAACGCGCTGATCGAGACAGTGATCGAGGCGCAGCGTAAGCTCATCTCTGACAAGCCTATCCGAATTGTTTCGGAACTGGACAGCCGGCTGCCTACAATCCAGGCAGACCAGGGGCAGATCACGCAGGTGTTAGTCAACCTGATAGAAAATGCGATTGACGCCATACCCAACCAGGGTACGGTCACCGTGCGGACGCGCAATGAACCCTCTGGTATGGTGACTATCGAGATCGAAGATACTGGTATCGGAATATCCCCCGAAAATCAGAAGAAACTATTCACCCCATTCTTCACCACCAAACCGGTGGGCAAAGGCACCGGTTTGGGATTGCCGATTGTCTATGGCATCATCAAAATGCACCGCGGTCAAATCTCTGTGCACAGCCGCAAGGGTCAAGGGACTACTTTTACCATCCAATTGCCAGTAAGGTTGCTCACCGCACAGACTATCCAGCGCGCAGGCAACGAAGTTAAGGAATGAGAAGATGGAAACTGGCAGCATCCTGGTGATTGACGATGAGCGCGGCATTCGCGAAGGATGCAAGCGCGCCTTGAGCCCTTACGGCTATCATGTCGCCGCAGCAGAGAGCGGCGAAGAAGCGTTGCTGATGCTGAAGGCAGGCAACTTTGATCTGGCGTTGATCGATGTGATGATGCCGGGCATCAGCGGGATTGACCTGATCGGTCATATTCTCGCTCACGATCCGGATATCGTCTGTATTATCATCACCGGATACGCCACGGTCGAGATGGCGGTGCGTGCTTTGAAGCAGGGCGCCTATGACTTTCTCACCAAGCCCTTCACTACCGATGATTTATTGCTGGTGGTGAAAAACGGACTCGAGCGTCGCCGACTGACCCTGGAAACAAGGCGCCTACAGACGATTGAAGCAGAAGCTCAGCGCCTGGCGCAAGAAAAAGCCCGCCTGGAAGAACTGGACCGCGCCAAAGCCAATTTCATCCGCCTGGTGACGCATGAACTAAAGGCGCCTGTCGCTGCTATCTTGACCTATGTAGATTTGTTGCTCAACGCCTATATCCCGCCAGAAGAACAGCGTGAGACCCTGTTTCGTATTCAACAGCGAGCCAAAGAGCAGATGGAGTTAATTGCAGATTTGCTCGAATTCGGTAAGTTGAAAGAGATGCGTGCTGAAGCGCAGGCGGAGCGCATACACATCGAGGAGATTCTTAGGCAGGTGTTGCCTCAGTTCGAAGCTCAAGCTGAGGAGAAGGGTTTAAATCTGGTTGTGGAAATTGCGCCAGGTTTGCCGGCAGCGCACGTCAACGCCGAATCGATGCGCTCGATATGGAGCAATCTGATCTCCAATGCGATCAAATATTCGCTACAAGGCGGAGAGGTGAAGGTGAGCCTGACGTTCCAAGAGGGAGAGCTTGTGGGTCAGGTGAGCGATCAGGGCATTGGCGTCCCGGAGGAAGCAAAAGGAAGGCTTTTCAGCGAATTTTTCCGCGCCAGAAATGCGCGCGATTTGAGCATTCCAGGAACAGGATTAGGGCTGGCGATCGTGCATCAGGCGTTGGATAAAGCGGGCGGCAGGATTACCTTCGAGTCCGAAGAGGGAAAAGGCTCTACGTTTACATTCTACCTGCCGGCTGTGAACGAGCCATCTCCTTCATCGCCAGGTGAATCTCTATCAGCGGCAGCTCAGGCTGTTCGGGAAGGGGGGCAAGCAGGCGCCAGTTCAGGTTGAGGTGTTTCAGCAAGCTGGCGCACATGACGGCAAAGCCGAAGCGAGCGCTGGTTAGCTCACGCGCCAAGCCAACGCGATCGCCGGTTTCGCAGAGCGGACAGGTTTCAAGTCTCCAGCGTAGCTGTGAGGGACTGCGCTCTAGTTGATATGGCGTGGTGAGCGATTTGACAATCAACGTGAAAGCGCTGATGAGCTGTTCGGTTGCCGTCATGCCAGCCAGGTCTGGGAGAAGTTTCCCTGCAAGCTGTTCAGCCAGACGGGCGCCAAATGCGGAAACATACTGGTATGCTTCAGAGGAAGACCGACAGCCTTCACAGGTCATGGCATATTCAAGGAAAATCTGGCTCAGGTCGGCGTAGCAAGGAGAGCCGCAGCCGGGCAGTTCGCCGCGCAATACTACACTTCCGTCTGGGGCGCGGCGTAGGAAGATGTTGCGCTGGTTAATCTCGATGTAGCGCATATCGCCGCTGGCAATTATGTAGGTATAGAGCGGTGCGTCATTGGCGATCTCGGTCTCAATCGGCATGCGACCTCCACAAGAATCAATGCCCTTATGCCATTATATCCACAGGTAATATCTTTAGGACTTACGCAGTTGGTGGGACCAAATTTCCCTGAAGTGCGTAACTCCTATTATTATAACTCACACGGATATTCAGGTGGTGTATGGGCAGGGGCGAGGGGCTAGGCTTGGGTTAATGCAGAGACTTAGTATACTTACGAAAAAGCCCGGCGATTGCTCGTCGGGCTTTTCAGATGCGCCTTCGTCCGTCAACTCTGTTCAGTCGCTGTCTTCTAAACGGATGTTACCGGTCATACTGCTCCGCTTGGGCGCGGTTCAGAAATCGGCATGGGGATCGCTGATCCTTGGACCAGCAGGCGGGATCTGGTCGTAGATGTTCGGATCGACGCTGTAAATTGAGCCATCCGCCAGGGCTTTGAGGGTTTCGGTGATGCCAAGCACCGATTGACGGATGAGCATGCCGTTGGATTTTTGTGCCACAGAACGCACCTCGTAGAGCATTATGGCGCTTCCGTTTAGGGTGAAAGAACCGAGCGCCGTGCCGGGCAGCTCAACATCCGGGTAGCGGGTGATGCCGCCGAAGGGGGATTCGCCTTTCTCCTTGAGCGTCATATATACGAAAGCGTTGATCTGCTTGGAGAGGCGCAATACTGCCGGGTCGAGCGGGTATTGCGGCGTGCCGCGGGTTACCTGAGCGATCACCTGCAGGGTGCACAAGCTGTTGTCGGTCTCAGAAACAGTGTTGCTGCCGCGATGGTGATGGTCAATGAAGACGTGTGGTCGGAGTGCCTTGAATACGTCACGCGAGGCGCGCCCTTCTGGGGTGACGAAGAAACCCGGATCGGTCGAGCGCCCTGGCAGCAGATATGCGTTGGCTGGGCTGAGTACAAAGTTCAGGTCTGGGCTGAAGTCGCGGTTGATGTCGTAGCCAGGCGGTGTAAGTCTGGAGCTATAGTACCAGGGCGCAGGCGTTCCAGCCGGTAAGCCCCACTCTTCAGGTGTCCAGTACTGATGATTCTGGCGACGTGGGCGCAACTCACCATCAACCGTATGTGAGGCACCGTCGGGGTTGAGGCGCGGGATGATCCAAACCGTGAGCTTATCCAGAATGTTCAGCACCTCGGGATTGCTGCTGGTCGCCAGATGCTGGATGATGAACAAGGCGGCTTCGGTGCCCAGCGGTTCGCCGCCGTGAATCTGAGTTTCGATCAGCACGCGGGTCTTATCGGGATCTGCTGCGCCGAACTTCGCCACGAAAATAGGCCAACCATCGTTAGAGTAACCTGCCACCTCTACCTTGAGCCGTCCTTTCGAGTGCGCTTCGATGTTGTAGAGGCTCTTAGCCAGCTCTTGGTTGCTCATCAGACGTTCGTACTTAACCTCTTGTGTCTCTTCAATCCATGGACCATTGGGGATGGATTGTGGATTGTCGTCTGAGGCTGTTTGAGCTTGAGCCGTTCCTGAAACGAGGGCGGTTAGCAGGGATAGTAAAGCCAACACTCTCCAAAAGCCGAGCTTAGACATCTCTCTCTCCTTTCAAGTATATTGGATTGAAGAACGAACAGGCGGCTGATCTGATGCGTTGTCTTGATAACAAGACCTGGTGATGTTTCTCATATTTAATTAGCGGAGATATTACCGATTTTTTAGTAACAAATGTCCCTTCCCATCTATGATATTCGTCTTAACCGAAACAATCCGCCATGGAAGGCATCCCCGATTTTGTTGTGCGATTCGGGTACAATTGATGCCGAAGAGAACGCTTTAAGCTGGGTCAGTTATGCCCTGGCAGCATCTGACTGCGCGTTGAGTTTGGAGAGAGATGTGCTTGTACGCGATTGGATGACCAAGAATCCCTACGCGGTGCGCCCGGAGAGCGACCCCGTCGCCGCCATCAGCCTGCTCAAGGCAGGCGGATTCCGTCATCTGCCGGTGGTAAACACCGATGGCGAGCTGGTGGGCATCGTCGCCCGGACCGATTTAGAAATGTTCTTGCAGAAAGCTGGATCGCCGGGCGTGCTCAAGCGCAGCCATCGCGTCGAGCAGGTGATGCAACGCAATGTGGTCAGCGTGGCGCCGGACTGTCCCCTGGAAGAGGCGGCGGCGTTGATGGTGCGGCACAAGATCGGCAGCCTGCCCGTGGTGGAAGAGGGGCGGCTGGTGGGGATCATCACCGAGACGGATATCTTCAGCCGCCTGGCGGCGATCCTGGGCGGCGGCGGCGATACCCTGCGGTTGACGGTGCAGGTGGCGGATGTGCCGGGTCAGCTTGCCGAGCTGGCAGGTCGCATCGCCGCCGTGCGCGGCAACATCACCTCGATCGTCGCCTATCAGGCGGATCAACCCGGACGGATGAACTTCACCCTGCGCGTGGAGGGGATCAGCCAGGAGACCTTACTGCAAGCCGTCTCGGAGCAGGAGGGTTTGCAAGTGTTGCACGCCTGGAAGGGCAACCGGCAGGCTGCGTCGGGCTAAAGCTCCACGGGTACGCCAACCCCCAGGGAGACGGCGCGTTCGTATGCCAGGCGCGCCGCAGCAATATCCTGTACGGCAATGCCCACCGACTTGTACACGGTAATCTGTGCGTCTGAGGTGCGTCCGGGCTTGATACCCGCCAGCACTTCGCCGATTTCATCCCGAATATGTTCAGCGCCAAAGCGCCCCTCTTGCAGCGGGATGATCAGGTCGCCGGCTTCTTTGAGCGCTGCCTCGCGCGAATCTACCAGCACCCGCGCCGCCGTGACGGTGGCGGAATCGAGTTCGCGCGCCTCTGGAGTGTGGGCGCCGACGGCGTTAATATGCACGCCTTCCTTAAGCCAGTTCAAGTCCACCACCGGCGTCTGCGAGGTGGTTACCGTGCACACCAGGTCGGCGCCGCGGATGGCGTCTTCCGGCGAGGCTGCCAGGCGGAAGGTCAGCTCTGGATGGCGGCGGGATTTGGTTTCGATGAAGCGCTCGGCGACCAGTCGGTCAATGTCATACACCGCCACGGAGCGCAGCGGGCGCACTTCGCTCAGCGCCCACAGGTGCGAGCCAGCCTGCACCCCTGCCCCAATCAGCGCCAGGGCGCTGGCGTCGGGACGGGCGAGCGCCCGCGTGGCGACGGCGGAGGCGGCGGCGGTGCGCACGGCGGTCAGGTAGGCGGCGTCCATCACCGCCAGCGGGCGACCGGTGTTGCTCTCGTTCAGAATCACCAGCCCCAGGATGGCGGGAGCGCCGCGTTCGGGGTTGGTGGGGAAGATGGTGATGCTCTTGATGCCCAGCACCCCCAATCCGGGGATCGCCGCCGGCATGGCGGCATGGCTGCCGCGACCGGGCACGGGCGTCATCAGGCGCACCGGCATCACCGTCTCTCCCAGTGAGAAACGACGCATCACATCGGCGATGGCTTCGATGCAGTCGCGCATGGTCAGAACTTGTTCGAGATGCTGACGGGTGAGGATCAGGGTCATGGTTGCCTCCGGGAGGTTATTCATCACTGGCGATAGCGGTCTATTCTGGCGGGAACTTTTCCATCCAAAAGGCGTTATAAGGGTGATCTGCAGAGACAGGCGGGAACCAGGGCGGCTGTTAAAGTGTATCACATGGGAGCGGATGATGGCAAAAAAGATGATCTTATTCCTGTTTTTCTGGCTGACGCTGGCAGCGGTTGGGCTGGCAGGGTGCAAGTCGCAGCCAACCCAGCCGCCGCGTCGCACCTCGCAGGCGCCGGCGCTGGCTAATCCGGCTTCGGTGTACTGCCAGGGGTTGGGGTATCGGGAGGAGAAGCGGGTGAACGAGGCGGGGGAGTACTCGGCGTGCCTCTTCCCCGACGGCGCCGAGTGCGATAGCTGGGGCTTTCTGGCTGGCGTTTGCGAGCCGCAACGCAGTTACTGCGCCAGCCAGGGATATACGTTGAAAAGCAAGCCGAATTCCAACATCGGTATGTGCGAGTTCCCCGACGGCTCGACCTGCGATGAGTACCAGTTCTTTCTGGGGGAGTGCCAGCCGGGCGAGGATTGAGGCTTCAGCGCTGAAAAGGAGGCTCTCAGGGTGAGATTGACGCAGGTCCTGATTGGCTGGTTTGGCAGCTTCTACCAATGGCTGACCGAGCGCCTCTACCATGAATTTGCCTGGGCTTATGACGCGGTGAGCTGGCTGGTGAGCCTGGGGAGATGGGACGCCTGGCGGAAGCAAGCCATCCCCTATCTGGTTGGCTCTCGGGTGCTGGAGCTGGGGTTTGGCACGGGTGAGTTGCTGATCGAACTGCGGCGGCGCGGCTTCCTGGCGGTTGGCGTGGAGCCTTCCGTCGCCATGCAGCGGGTGACGCAGCGCAAGCTGCGGCGGCGCGGCTTTGCCGATATCCCACGGGTGCGTTGCCGGGCGCAAAACCTGCCCTTTGCCAGCGGCAGCTTCGACAGCGTGACGGCGACCTTTCCGGCGGGCTATATCTTCGACCCCGATACCCACCGCGAGGTGAAGCGCGTCCTGCGCGGCGATGGGCGCGGCAGGTTCGTGATTGTGGGGATGTCCATCAACCTTGCCGGCAGGGTGGTGCGCTGGGCGGGCGGCAGGCGCATCCCTGGCGAGGACGTGGGCGCCCTGTGGTCTGAGCACTGGCGGGTGCGGGTGATTGCGCCGGAAAACGCCCGCCTTTGCCTGCCGGTGGTGGTGCTGGAAGCGCGGCGGGGAGACTGAAGCACAGGCGCGGCGAGCGCCGGCGTGCATTGCCAAGCCTGCTGAGGGGCGCTTCTGCTATAATAATTTAAGCTATCCTGACCCGCGGCGGGCATGGGCGAGGTGGAGGGGCGATGAGGTTTGCTCGCTCAACGAAAATACTGGCATGCGCTCATGAGCCTTGACGCCAGCCGTGGGAGGATTTCAAACGCAAAAGGGATACCTCGGATAATATAAATTTCTACAGGAGATTAAATGAGAAATGAGAATTGGCTTGATCCAATATTATCCGTTCTAACCCAAAATCTTCGGGTTCTTCCTGCTACAGGGGGTGCTACAGAATATTTGGAACGCCCCGATGTAGAAGAGTTGGAAGACTATTTAGTAAACGCTGACACACGAGAAGTTACTGAATTTCTCGAAACACCCACGCCCAGTCTACATAATCTATATCGGCCCACACCACTACTTTCTCGTAAAGAACGTTCTTTCTATAGGTTTTTTATAGATGGAAGCTTACGAACTTATTATTTAGGAACGGGTATAGAAGGGGACCGTTCCTTCCCCATTGAACTTGCTCAGATTGGTGCCGCTATAATGGTGCGAGACGACTTAGGGAATATAAAACCCCTAAAAATCCTCCACCGTCTTCTTTTCTTACTTCCTAAAGGAGCCTTAGGAGTTTCAGATACTGTATGGGCACAACTTCAGAGATTAAATAACCCCGATTTCTTGGAAATAATTGATACTACTGAACGAAGTTCGCACACGCCTCAAGAGGCTACTGTAGAGAATCTACGTACTCGGGCGGGAGGCATCGCTAGAAATCGAATGCATCGCCTTGAAATTGAGCTTATTGACGAATCTAAAGGCAAGCGAGACGAGAATAACTGGCTTATTCTGGATGGTGCTGTAAAACTAGATGATTTTATTAAGGCGCCGCTTTTGATTGGGGTTGCCAAAAGTTTTCGCAAAGACCCACAGTTCCGTTTTGGCAAAAGTAGTATTGCCCGTAAAGACATTACAACCTTACTGGCAGGACTGCCTTATACCCATCGTACAGTTGCCTTCAGCGCTCATGATGGGCAAGTGGCGTTCTGGTACGTTCGGATGCGCGAGCAAAAAGAGGTGGATTACCCATTAATGGGAGTAGTTAAGGTGGAATTTCCACGCCCTGATCGTACGCCTGTGGATGCTGATCTGGCTGATCTCATATCCAGAGCGCTTGTGGCTGAGCGAAATGTAACCCCTTATGGTCTTGATCCACGCTGGCATTGCCACCTTTATCCGATATTTTTAGCAGAACAGGCTATTAAGAATCGTTTTTATTCCAGAGATGTGCTGATGGGCATGATCCATTGGCCCACTCCAAGATCGCTAAACCTAAATCCATGATTTTGGAGGGAACATGACTGAACAACCTCAATCGAGCCAAATTGGACCTAATCCAAATGAACCCCATCCTCTGGGACGCACCTCTGCTACAGAGCGGGAGGCAATTACTTCAGACAAATTTGCTTTTTGGTTGGCAAATAACGTGATTGTTAACCCATTTGATATCGTTGCAGTCAATCAAGTCAATCATCCTGGCAAAGAGGAAAGTAAAACATTCGGTCTGGTAACCACTTTAGAACACCGCACCGATTCTCCAAACCATCTTGCAAATTATATATCAAGCAATTTCGGCAGTCTGGAGGAAGAGCCCAACACGAACCGGCAGGGCACTACCGTGGCATTAGCCAGCGTGCTTAGCAATACAGCCGATATTTATATGCCCGTTCCAAGCGAACGCTTAGTATATTTTGCTGAAGCCGACGAAATCCAACAAGCTCTGGGGACAGAGACAATGATATTAGAGCGGAAGCAGGACGCTATCCCCGCCGGTTTGATTAAAATGAGCAACGGAGCCTCGGCTGTAGCTTACCTCGACAGGCGTTATGTTCTTGGTCCAGAATCGGCTCATGTGAATATCTCTGGCATCAGCGGCTTGGCGACCAAGACCTCTTACGCCATGTTCCTGCTTCAGTCCATTCTACAGACCGTGCCGGATAAAGAGAATATCGCGGTGATCATCCTCAATGTCAAACAGGCGGACCTACTCCAGATAGATGTGCGCGGGCGAGAATTGCCGCCAGAGCAGAAAGAACTCTGGGAAGCAATGGGATTAGAACCTCAACCATTCTCTAATGTTCGCTATCTTTTGCCACGCGGGGAACGCGGCGCTCCTAATAGTTATCAGCCGATCCCTAACATGTACACCCTTTATGCCTATGACTTGCCTGGAACAGCAGATAAACTGGATTTGCTCTTCAGCAATGTAGCCGATACCAGCGGCACCATTGAGGGTATCTACGGCGAGATCATGAGCGGGATTACCGGTCGAGATGCGGAATTCAACAACATTCAAAGCTGGGATTCACTGCTGGAGTTCCTGCGCCAGAGGCAGCAGGGTGGAGGACGCTGGCGGGGCATGTTTGCCTCTTCTTCCATTGGCATGTTCCGCCGTCATCTGCGTCGCATCGTCCAGACCCGCCAGACGGGCATCTTCGTGGACAGCCGCTCACGCAACGAGAAACTGCTCAGCGATGAACTGGTCAACATCAAGGGCGGCTATACCTATGTCGTGGATATCGCTAAGCTTGCCGATGATGAGCAGACGCTGGTGTTTGGCGACATCTTGCGCACCATCTACGCTGTGAAGGCTGAGGCAGTTGAGGAACGCTCCGAGACAACACCGGTGCCGGAGAAGGTGATCATCTTTGTGGACGAGTTAAACAAGTATGCCCCTGGAGGCGGCAAAGAAAGCCCCATCACACAACAGGTGCTGGATGTGGCGGAGCGCGGGCGCAGCCTGGGGGTGATTCTGATTTCTGCCCAGCAGTTCATGAGCGCCGTTCATCCCCGCGTCACCGGCAACAGCGCCACCAAGATCATCGGTCGCACCGGCTCGTCTGAAGTCAATGCGCCGGATTACCGCTTTCTGAACCAGGAGATTCGCTCCGCTGTGACCCGACTGAACCAGGGCGAATTGCTCATCAGCCATGCCATCTATCGCCAGCCGGTGAAGGTCATCTTCCCCAAACCCGCTTATCGGCAGGAACAAGTTAAATGAATTACAGCCCCACCGACCTGGAAGCCTTTGTCCGCCAGCGAGCGCCGGAGATCGCCCGGGCGATACGCGCTGCTGCCCAAAAGGCACACAACGAAGCCGACCTCGTTGCCGAAGTCGAAAAGGTATTGGATAAATTCTCGAAGAATTTCGATGTCACCCTGCACCTGGAGCGCGAGCGCACGTTGATCAACGGACGCGCCGACGCCGTCTATAACCGCTTTGTTATCGAGTATGAGCCGCCCCATTCGCTCCAGCGCTCCAACACGGCACATACCAACCAGCACGCCATTGAGCAGGTGAAGCATTACATGGAGGGGCTGGAGCGGCTGGACCGCCACCGCAAAGAACGGCTGGCAGGGGTCGTGCTTGACGGCAGCTACTATATCTTTGTCCGCTATCGTGAGGACCATTGGCGCGTGGATGACCCATTGCCGGTTGACGCGCACAGCACCGAGACCTTCCTGCGCTACCTGCTGTCGCTCTCCACAGAGCTGGCTCTGACGCCGGATAACCTGGTGCGCGACTTCGGCGAGAACAGCAATACCGCCCGCCAGGTGGTGCCGGCGCTCTATCAAGCCCTGCACAGGACGAACAACCCTAAAGTCCACACGCTCTTTCGCCAGTGGCAACGCCAGTTCCACGAGGTGTCGGGCTACGATGCGGCGGGCGGGCAGTTGGATGCGGCCGAACTGGCGCGGCTGTACGCCGTGCGCGAAGCTACGCCCAACCTGGAGCGGCTCTTCTTCGTCATCCATACCTACTACGCCACTTTTATCAAGCTGCTGGCGCTGCAGGTGGCGCATTATTATCTCATGCCCAAGGTGGGCACAAGCCTGGCAGCGATGGCGAACGACACCAGCGAGCGACTTTGCCAGTATCTGATGAACATGGAGCGGGGCGGCCTCTTCGCTCAGTTGGGCATCCGTAATTTCCTGGAAGGCGACTTCTTCGGCTGGTATCTTGATATTTGGGATGAGGCGCTGGATGCGGCGCTGCGCCGCTTGATCGGCGACCTGGCTAATTACTCGCTGGTGACGTTGGACGTGGACCCGGAGGAGACCCGTGATCTGCTCAAAAAGCTCTATCAGGACCTGATGCCCAGGAAGCTGCGCCACGCCCTGGGGGAGTACTATACCCCCGACTGGCTGGCAGAGCGGCTGCTCAACCAACTGGGCTATCAGGGCGACCCGACGCAGCGCCTGTTGGACCCGGCTTGCGGCTCCGGCACTTTCCTGGTGCTGGCGATCAAGCGCGTGCGCCGGTACGCTGACGAAAAGATGTTGCCCCCGGCTCAGGCGCTGGAGCAAATCCTGAACAACATTGTGGGCTTTGATCTGAACCCGTTGGCGGTGATCAGCGCCCGCACCAATTACCTGCTTGCCCTGGGCGACCTGCTGGCATACCGACGGAACGATATCAGTCTCCCGGTTTACCTTGCCGACTCCATCCTCACGCCGGCGATGGAGAAGACCGCGACCGGCCAATACAGCTTCATCGCGGGCGCCGAGAACGACGTCCTGCAACCCGGCTACAGCTTCAACACCGCTGTAGGTCGCTTAACCGTGCCCCGCTCCCTGGTGGACGCCCGCTATATTGACCAACTAGCCGACCTGCTGGAGGAGTGTGTGCGGAGCAGCCTGACGGCGGAGCAATTCAAAACCCGCCTGCTGCAAACCTTCCCCCTGGATGCGGACCAAGACGCTGCCGAGGTGGATGTCGCCCTGAAATTGTACGAGCGCCTGCTGGAATTGGACCGCCAGGGCATCAACGGCATCTGGGCGCGCATCATCAAGAACGCCTTTGCCCCGCTCTTCCAGGGCGGCTTTGACTACGTGGCTGGCAATCCGCCCTGGGTGAACTGGGAGAGCCTGCCAGAAGACTACCGTCAGGAGACCAAGCCCTTGTGGGTTCATCATGGCTTGTTCCCCCATGGGGGGATGGATACCATTCTGGGCAAGGGCAAGAAGGACATCTCTATGCTCATGACCTATGCGGCGATGGAGAAATATCTGAAGGATAGAGGGCGGCTGGGTTTCATTATCACGCAGAGCGTCTTCAAGACCGCCGGCGCCGGTCAGGGCTTCCGGCGCTTCCAGCTCGGTAGTGGTGCACCTATCGCTGTGGTGGCGGTGGACGACATGGCTGACCTCAAACCCTTTGAGGGAGCCAGCAACCGCACGGCGATTGTCATCCTGGAGCGGGGGCGGGCGACGACTTACCCGGTGCAATATTCTCACTGGTACAAGCCCGCTGGTGGCAGCGCCATCCCGGAGGATGTGACCCTGGAGGAGGTGACCCACAAGAAAATCGCCACCTATCGCCAGTTTGTCGCCCAGCCGGTGGACGCAAACGACCCGACTTCGCCCTGGATCACCGGCAGGCGGCGGGCGCTCCAGGCGGCGCAAAAGGTGTTGGGGACGTCGGATTATCAGGCTCATGCTGGAGTGTATACAGGTGGCGCAAATGGTGTCTATTGGCTGGAGATAGTAACCCGACGTCCGGACGGGCTGGTGGTGGTCAGCAATCTCACCGAGGGAGCCAGACGCGAGGTAGAAAGCGTGCAGGCTGCCCTCGAGCCAGACCTGCTTTACCCCCTGCTGCGTGGGCGGGACGTCAAACGTTGGCAGGCTTCACCTTCAGCGCACATCCTGATGGTGCAAGACCCGGAGAAACGGCGCGGCTACGACGAAGATTGGCTGAGCGTGACCTACCCCAAGACCTACGCTTACCTCAAGCACTTTGAGGATGTGCTACTGAAACGTCGCGACAGGGGAACGCGAGGCCTCATCGAGAAAGGCGCCCCTTTTTACTCAATGTTCGCAGTCGGCGACTACACCTTCGCGCCGTACAAGGTGGTGTGGCCTAACATTGCGAGTGAACTGGCTTGTGCTGTAGTATCAAGCCACCAGGGAAAGATAATAGTTCCACAGCACATTATTACACTGGTAGCACTTGACAATGCAGAGGAGGCTCATTTCGTCTGTTCTGTTATTAATTCCTTACCAGTAAACTTTTCCTTACAATCCTATTCCCAAAAAGGAGGTAAAAGCTTCGGAACACCTCATATATTAGAGAATATCCGCGTTCCACGCTACGACTCCGCCAACCCCATCCACCGTCAACTGGCGGCTCTGTCGCAGGCGGCGCACGTCGCCACGGCGGCAGGAGATATGGTCCGGGTGCGGGAGATCGAGGCGGAGATTGACCGGCTGGCGGCGCAGTTGTGGGGGCTGACGGACGAGGAACTGCGCGAGATTCAGGCGAGTTTGGAGGAACTGGGGTGAGGGGTTGGATCACGAAATGCACGAAAGAGCATGAAAGACACGAAAGGGCTTGCCGACCTCGCGCCTTTCGCCGCATTTCGTGTCTTTCGCGATCCAAATCTTTTGCGCCTAAGGCAGGCTATGACCGAGGCTAATCATTCCAACAAGGGCTACAGATTCAGCAAACTGTCCCACTCGGTGATCGGGGCGTGCATCGACGTACAACGTCAGTTGGGGGTGCACTGCATGGAGGTGGATTACCAGCGCGCTCTGGAAATCGCCCTGGCGAAGCGCGGCTTGCCCTTTCAACGCGAGGTGGAGATTCCCATCTTTTATGATGGCATTGTGGTCACAAAACGCCGGGTGGATTTCGTGATCGGCGACGAGGCTGAGCAATTACTGCTTGAAACCAAGGCTCGCCGCGAAATCCTGCCAGAGGATGTAGAGCAATGCCTGCTCTACCTCCACCAGGGTGGTTATCGGTTATGCTTGCTGGCTAACTTTGGTGAAAAACCGTTGGGCATTCGGCGGTTCGTGCACACGCCAGAAAGATGAGGTTATCTGAATCAGGTGGCGTCGAAATCCAGAAGGGCTTTAGAGATTGCAAAATGAACCAATGTCAAGCAGTGGATGATTCTAATAATCCTCATTGTCAAATTCACCTGCCATGTGCGTGCTGGAAAAAGGAGGATATTCTGAATGAATAAAGACTCAAGTGATTTCATGCTCGTGGAGTATGAAAAGATCGCCAGTGCTTACTTTGGCTTGCGTGATCAGAGCAATGAATGGTTTAAAGCCTACTTAGCCCTGATAGGCTTGCCTCTCACGGTATTGGCAGCAGTGCTAAAACTTGGAGATGGAAATCTCTCTGACACATTGGGCGACCTTCCCCAACTTGTTGCCGCCCTATTGGTGCTGGTATCCTTTTTAGGCTTCTTTGTCACACTCTCGGTTATCTCCATGCGTATGGAAATGATCCTGTATGCCCGTACGATCAACCTCGTAAGGCGATATTTTGGCGATCAGGACGAGAAATTACGGAAATTCTTTATCCTCCCAACAAGCGATGTCTTGCCGCCGTTCTATGAGGCATGGCGAGCGATGTTCTGGCAGGTGATCATGCTGGGCTTTCTTGATAGCATCATCCTAACGGTAGGCATCCAAAGTTTATCAACCTGTGGGTGGGCTATCAGCATTTTCATCGGTGTGTTGTTCCTTTTGCTGCATTGGTTTGTTTATTATCTCTCCGCGTTGAAAAGGGAAAAGGGATGGACCAGGCATTTTTCAGAGGATTTATCCGTCCCTAATATTTAACGGTGTGAAAGCAAGAAGGAAGGTCAGGATGACAAAAATCATTCGAGGTTTCGGCATCGATCAATTGTCCGGCGCCCCATCGCAGAAAAGTGCTGTGCTGATCGCCCCACCTGTATATGATACTCAATACTGGTCGCAGTGGTCGCAACCGTATGGGTTGTTGCGAATTGCGGCGCTGCTTGCCAAACATGGTTATAAGCGGCGAGAACTATTTGACTTCTTAGAAGTACAACCAGGCAGCAGAATTCACCAGCACCGGATCAATCCTGGTGAATCCTATGCGGAAAGCGACGAACCAACAAAGCCCGTACAACCTCATCGGATTTCAAAACCGGGTGATTCTGATACTCTGGAACTATATCGGTATCACTTTGGCAAAACCTGGAGAGAGTTTGAGGAGTGGCTGGATGGCAAAGGATTCACTGCTGACAATCCGCCAGACGAAATATGGATTTCAGCGGTGATGACTTATTGGTGGGAGTCGGTACGAGATCTAATCGCTCGCTTGCGACGTCGTTTCAGAGACAAATCTCTGATTATCTTAGGAGGTATTTATCCAACTCTAGCCCCCCAACATGCAGCGGAATTTACCAAGCCCGATCTGGTAATAACGGGAGAAGTAACCGAAGCGAACGATTTGTGGACCGATATCTCCCTTTATGACAATCCGCCTGCTTATGCGATCATCACACCTAGCCGCGGATGTCCATATAACTGTGCGTATTGTGCTCAACGAACTATTAATGAGGGTCGAGTTCGTGTTCATTTCCGTAGCGTAGAAGATATTTGGGCAGAAATGCTTGACAAGCATGAGCGTTTTGGTATTCGAGATTTTGCTTTTTATGCTGATTTCCTGCTTTGGGATTTTGAAAACAACTTTTTGCCACTTTTGGAGCGAATTGCGAAATGTAAAAGTCCAGTCTTCCGAATTTATGCACCGGAAGGGCTGGACGTTCGATACTTAGCAAAATCACAACGCCTCGTTGACGCTCTCAAAGCAGCGCATTTAGAAAAGGTTTACCTTCCATGTGAAAGCATAGATGATGAGTACATTCGCTCGCTCAACCGGAAACATGTTAGTTTGGAGCACTTTGTAACGGCGGTAAGGATGTGTGAAAAAGCTGGTTTCAGTTTACGCAATATGGATGTAAACGCTTTTCTACTCTATGGTCTCCCTGAAGAGACGGTTGACCGCGTGGTTAAAAGTATTTTGTTTGTAAGTGAGATCGTGGGATCAATTATCCCCATGCTATTTACACCAGTGCCTTCTACTGCAATCTACTACCGTTATTTACCCTACATTCAGGAACGGGGCTGGGATCGAGATCTTCATCTGTTGAATGGCAAACTCTATCCTTTCCTGGAAATGAATGAGGGTTCGGTGGCAGATTATGTAGATTTGCAACGGTTAATGTTCACGCTCAATGCTCATTATCGAAGTGCGTCTTTTCAAATTTTTGGAAAGACAAAAGTTTCATTAGCGTTTAGAGAAAATATACGGAATGGCTTTGAAGATTTCATATCGTCTTTTGAATCAGGTCTTGATATCTTATCAGAGACTTCCTACTGATGAAATCGAGAAGATCGGTTTTGCGCAAGGTAGTCTTTGCCAAATGGATAAGCTGGGCTGGGTAAACTCAGCTTATTTTCCCGCAGAGGGTTATCCTGCGCTGGAAACCCTTACCCTCCAGATTGGCTTAAGATAAGCCTCGCCCACCTCCTGTCTAGATGCTTGCCTCTAGATCAAAAATCCAGGGCGTGATGCCCTGGATTTTCCTTAGTCGGGGCGGGCGGATTTGAACCGCCGACCTCACGGACCCGAACCGTGCGCTCTAGCCGGGCTGAGCCACGCCCCGTTTCAATACGCCCTGGCATTATAACCCAGGCGGGTGGGATTGACCAGGGGAATGCGCCGCCGGCAGCAACACTGTGAAGCGGCTGCCGCGCCCCTCGACGCTCTCCGCCCAGATCTGCCCGCCGTGCAGCTCGACCATCACCCGCCCCACAGCCAGCCCCAGCCCCATCCCGCCGTGACGACGCGTGGCGTGGGCTTCGACCTGATAAAAGCGGTCGAAGACGCGCGGCAGGTCTTTTGCCGGAATGCCCACCCCGTCGTCGGTCACCGTCAGGCGCACGAACTCGCCGCCGAAGGCGCGTTCGGCGCGCGCCAGGATGTGACCGCCCGGGTTGGTGAAGGTGAGGGCGTTTTCGATCAGGTTGCCGATCGCCACGCCGATTTTATCCGGGTCAACCCGCGCCAGGAATTCACCCGCTTCTATCTGGGTACGCAGCTCGATCTGGCGCTGGCGCGCCTGCGTCTCGAAGCCACGACAGACCTGTTGCAGCAATTGCCCGAGGTCCACGGTCTGCAAATCGAGCTGGAGTGGGGCGCGGGCAGGCTGCTCCAGGCGTTCCAAATCGTCCAGAATTTTTTGCAGACGCTCGCCGGCGCGCCGGATGGCATCCAGTTGCTGGCGGCGCTGGAGGTCGCTCTCTTCTTCCAGGAGCAAGTCGGTGTGCCCCAGAATCACCCCAAGCGGCGTGCGCATCTCATGCGAGGCGACGGCGATGAAATCGGCTTTCATGCGCTCCAGGTCCTTGATTTCCTCCTCGGTCTTTCGCCAGGACGCCTGCGCCAGGGCAATCCCCGCATAGCCAGCGAGAATCTCTAGGATTGTGACATCTTCTCCTGTATAATGGACGTTGCCGTGTTTGTTCACCGCTTCCATCACGCCCACAGTCCAGTTTCCAACGCGCACCGGCACAGCCAGCAACGAGCGCGTCTCGAAATCGAGCAGGCGATCTATGTCGCGGTAGATCAGACCCGACTGGCTGGCGTCCTGCACGATCAGCGGGCGCCCCTGGGTGAACGCCTTGCCGGCGGCGCTGGCGTCGAGCGGCACACAGGCGCGGGCGAGCACCGACCAGTGCTCGCGGGGCGCGGCGATGAAGCGCAGCAGTTCGGTCTCCTCTTCGTAGCGCATCAGGGAAGCCGCCTGGCAGGGGATCACCGCCCGCGCCGCTTCGACGATCGCCGTCAGGACAGTCTCCAGGGCGGCATCCTCCTCCAGCAGGCGGCTGATCTGGCGCAGATGTTCGAGCAGGGTGGGGCGGGGGGAGCGCATGGCTGAGTTCATTATAGCACAGCGAAACATTTGATGCAGGGCTGCATCTTAGTTTACATCGAAGGAGAGCAAGATGAGCGATGATAAAAAAGTTCGGGTGGCGATCATCGGCGTGGGCAACTGCGCCTCGTCGCTGGTGCAGGGCGTGCAGTACTACCGCTACGTTCACGAAGACGAGCAGGTGCCCGGGCTGATGCACGTGCGCCTGGGCGGCTACCATGTGGGCGATATCGAGTTCACCGCCGCCTTCGACGTAGTGGACACCAAGGTGGGACTCGACCTGTCCGAGGCAATCTTCGCCTATCCCAACAATACGATCAAGTTCGCCGATGTGCCGCACCTGGGTGTGCGCGTCCACCGCGGCATGACCCACGACGGCATCGGCAAGTACATGGCGAGCATCGTCAAGAAAGCGCCCGGACCGACCGACGACATCGTCGGCATCCTGCGCGCAACCAAGACCGACGTGGTGGTGAACTTCCTGCCGGTCGGCTCGGAGATGGCAACCAAGTGGTACGTGGAGCAGGTGCTGGAGGCGGGCTGTGCCTTCGTCAACGGCATCCCGGTTTTCATCGCCAGCCAGGATTACTGGGCGCGGCGCTTTCAGGAGCGCAAGCTGCCGATCATCGGCGATGACATCAAGAGTCAGGTAGGCGCCACCATCCTGCACCGCACCCTGACCAGCCTGTTCGTGGACCGCGGCGTGCGCCTGGACCGCACTTACCAGCTCAACTTCGGCGGCAACACCGACTTCCTCAACATGCTCGAGCGCGAGCGGCTGGAGTCGAAGAAGATTTCTAAGACCGGCGCGGTGACCAGCATGCTGCCCTATACCCTGCCGGCGGATGACGTGCACGTCGGACCGAGCGACTACGTGCCCTGGTTGACCGACCGCAAGTGGTGCTATGTGCGCATGGAGGGCACCACCTTTGGCAATGTGCCGCTCAACCTGGAAGCCAAGCTGGAGGTGTGGGATTCGCCCAACTCGGCGGGGGTGATCATAGACGCCGTGCGCTGCGCCAAGCTGGCGTTGGACCGCGGCATCTCCGGTCCTCTGATCGGACCTTCGGCGTATTTGATGAAGACCCCACCCAAGCAATTCAAAGATTCGGCGGCGCGCGAGATGATCGAGGCGTTCATCAAGGGGGAAGCTGCCTGAGGTCGGGGCGGGGAGGTCTGTCGGATGCGTTGGTTGCGCCTGCATCGAGCTGCGCCGATCGAGACTGCGCCGCTACAACTCGAAGAAGCCGCACCCCCTGAGCCGGGCGCGGGGCAGGCGCGCCTGCGGGTGTTGACCTGCGGAGTGTGCCACACCGACCTGCACATCGCCGAAGGGGATATTCATCCGCCGCGACTGCCGCTCACCCCTGGGCATCAGGTGGTGGGGGTGGTGGATGCGCTGGGAGATGTGTCAGAGCAGCCTGAATTTGCGCATAGCCAATCAATGGTGCGGGTTGGGGAGCGGGTGGGTGTGCCCTGGCTGCACGCCGCCTGCGGCGCGTGCGAATATTGTCAGCGCGGGCAGGAGAACCTGTGTCCAGAGGCGCGCTTCACCGGCTTTCACGTGGACGGCGGCTTTGCCGAGTACATGCTGGCTGATGTGCGCTACTTGCTGCCCCTGCCGGCTGGGATCAGCGACGAGCAGGCGGCGCCGCTGTTGTGCGCCGGCATCATCGGCTACCGTTCGCTGCGCCAGGCAGATTTGAAGCCCGGCGAGCGATTGGGGCTGGTGGGCTTCGGCGCCAGCGCCCACCTGGCGATTCAGGTGGCGCGCCATTGGGGGTGCGAGGTATATGTTTTCACCCGCTCGCCGCAGCACCGCAGCCACGCGCAGGAGCTGGGCGCCGCCTGGACGGGCGGCATCGAGGAAGCCCCGCCGCGTCCAATCGACCGGGCGGTGATCTTCGCCCCCTCGGGGGCGCTGGTGCCGCCCACGCTGGAAAAGCTGCGCCCCGGCGGGACGCTGGCGATCAACGCCATCCACATGACCCCCATCCCACAGATGGAGTACCGTCTGATTTATGGGGAGCGCACCCTGCGCAGCGTGGCAAACGCCACCTATCGAGACGGGGTCGAATTTCTGCGCATAGCCAATGAAATTGGGATGCGCTCCACGGTGCAAATGTACCCGCTCGAGGCGGTAAACCAGGCGTTGGCAGACCTGAAGCACAGCCGCATCAACGGCGAAGCGGTGCTGAGGGTTGGACCGCAACCCGGCGATTAACCTGTGACGATATTGTGCATGGTATAATTTCATCACTGAAAGCGACCCCCTTGTCCTTTGATTAATTGTTTATTGGAGTACCTCTATGTCTGGACATTCACACTGGGCAACCATCCGGCGCAAGAAGGGCGCTCAAGACGCCAAGCGCGGTCAGCTCTTCACCCGCCTGGCGCGCGAGATCGTCATCGCCGCGCGCGAGGGCGGCGGCGACCCCGATACGAATGTGCGCCTGGCGCTGGCGATTGAAAAGGCGCGCGCCAACAACATGCCCAAAGAGAACATCGAACGCGCTATCAAACGCGGCACCGGCGAATTGAAAGAGGGCAACGCCCTGGAAGAGATCGCCTACGAGGGTTACGCCCCGCACGGCATCGCCTTATTGATTGACGTGGTGACCGATAACCGCAATCGCGCCGTGGCTGAGGTGCGCCATGTGCTCACCCGCATGGGCGGCAGCATGGCAGACGCCGGCTCGGTCGCCTGGCAGTTCACCCGCCACGCTTACTTCGCCTTTCCGGCTGCCGGGCACGATCCCGACGCCATCTTCGAGCTGGCGCTGGAAGCCGGCGCCGACGACGTCAAATTTTCGGATGAATCGATCGAAATCATCGGTCCGGTGGAGTCGTTCAAGGAGATCAACGATCGGTTGCACCAGGCGGGCATCACCCCCGAGGAAGCCAGCCTGCGCCCAATGCCCAACAATGAGGTGGAGCTGGGCGCCGAAGAGACGATGCAGGTGCTCAAGCTGGTAGAAGCCCTGGAAGAGTTGGACGACGTCCAGGCGGTCTATACCACGCTGAGCATCTCCGACGAGGTGATGGCGCAACTGGAAGCCGCCTGAAGCGGGACGATGACGCCGCATATCGTGGGGGCGGAGCGCTATCCGCCTGTGTTGATCGGCATTGATCCAGGGATCGCCATCACCGGTTATGGTCTGGTGCGGGAGCGGGAGGACGGCAGCCTGGAGGCGGTGAGCTATGGCGTGATCGAGACGCCCGCCAATATGCCGCTGGCGCAACGCCTGCAAATCCTTCATCAGCGCTTGAGTGAACTGCTGCTTCTCCACCATCCTGGCAGCGGGGCGGTGGAGAAGCTGTTTTTCCAGCGCAATGTGCGCACGGCGATGAGCGTGGGACAGGCGCGCGGCGTGGCGCTGCTGGCGCTGGCGCAGGCGGGTTTGACGGTGGTGGAGTACACCCCGCTGCAGGTCAAGCAGGCGGTGACGGGCTACGGCGGGGCGGATAAGAACCAGGTGCAGCAAATGGTGCGCGCCCTGCTATCCCTGCCGGAGGTGCCCCGCCCCGACGACGCCGCCGACGCCCTGGCGGTGGCGATCTGCCACGCCCACAGCGCCCGTTATCTGCGCCTGAGCGAGAATACCTCTTGAGGGGCTTTAGCGGCGGCTTCACTTTTGCCGGAAAATGGGTAGAATAGGGGCATTCGAGCGGTAGTTGCGGATGATCGCTTCATTGACCGGACGCGTGCAGGAGATCAACGCCGACAGTGTCATCGTTGAGGTCGGCGGGGTGGGGTATCGCGTCTTCGTCCCGACGCCCTGGCGCGAGCGCATGCGAGCCGGCGAGAGCATCTTCCTGCATACCCACCTGGTGGTGCGCGAAGATTCGCTGACCCTCTACGGCTTCGAGACGCACGAGAGCTGCGAGCTTTTCAGCCTGCTGCTGGGGGTAAACGGCGTCGGTCCGAAGCTGGCGTTGAGCGTGCTCTCCACCCTGTCGTTGGATGTGATTCGCCGGGCGGTCTTCCACCAGCAGCCGGAGGTCTTTCAGCGCGTGCCGGGGGTGGGCAAGCAGACCGCCCAAAAGATCCTGCTGTACCTGGAGAACCGCATTCCGCAGGCGCCTGGTCTGGAAGCGGTGGCGCCCATCAGCGACGTGGACGAGGAGGTGCTGGCTGCCCTGACCACCCTGGGTTACAGCGTGGTGGAAGCGCAGGCGGCGCTGCAGTCGCTGCCGCGCGATGCACCGCAGGAAGTCGAGACGCGCCTGCGCCTGGCGTTACAATATTTTTCTACATGAGCGTTCGAGTTCGAGATCGAGTTGCCAGAGGAGGGTCGCTTGTTTGTCAATCGTAAAATCGCATTTATCGGTCCGGGGGTGATGGCAGAGGCGATGATCGGCGGGTTAATCCGCCAGAGGGTCGCCGAGCCGTCGGCGCTGCTCGCCGCCGGACCGGGTTCGGAGCGCCTGGAGCAGCTTGCCCATAAGTTCGGCGTCGCCGTCACCACCGACAACGCCGCCGCCGCCCGTCAGGCGGATGTGACCGTGCTTTCGGTCAAGCCGCAGCGCCTGGACAAGGTGCTGGCGGGGTTGCGCGGCGCCATCCCGCCGAATGCGCTGGTGCTTTCGATCGTCGCCGGCGCGCCGATTGCCAAAATCGCCAACGGGTTGCAGCATGAGTGCGTTGTGCGTTCCATGCCCAACACGCCGGCGCAAATCGGCGAGGGCATCACCGTCTGGACTGCCGCCCCGGCGGTTACGGACGAACAAAAGAGCATGGCGGCTCAGATTTTGGGCGCTTTGGGCGAAGAAATTTACGTGGAAGAAGAAACCTACCTGGATTACGCCACGGCGCTCTCCGGCACCGGTCCGGCGTATGTGTTCCTTTTCATGGAGGCGATGGTGGACGCCGGCGTGCATCTGGGCTTCCCGCGGCGCATCGCCGAGCAACTGGTGGCGCGCACTGTGCGCGGCTCGGTGGATTACTGGTGGAATCGCGCCGACCCGCCGCACCTGGCGCGTTTGCGCAACCAGGTCACCTCGCCGGGTGGCACCACAGCTTATGCCATGTACTATCTGGATAAGATGGGATTCCGCACAGCAATCTCGCGCGCCATCTGGGCGGCTTATGAGCGCACGCGCGAGTTAGGCGCTGAAGCCAGCTCCCACCCTCCGGAAAAGACGGAGTAAGGCGTTCAAATAAAGACGGCGATCTCATCCAGCGGCTTTTTGGTGATCGCCGGCACACGGGCGTCGTCGGCGGGATAGCCAGTCACCAGGATCAGAAACGGTCGCTCGTTCTCCGGTCGGTTCAAAATCTGATTGAGAAAGCCCATTGGACTGGGGGTATGGGTCAGGGTGGCTAAACCGGCGTAGTGCAGGCTGGTGATCAGGATGCCGGTGGCGATCCCCACCGATTCGTTGACATAGTAGTTTTTCACCTTGCGTCCATCCGGCAGAACGCCGTAGCTCAAGGCGAAGATGACGATCAGATAGGGGGCGATTTCCAGATAAGGCTTTACTTCGTCGGTGCCGAAAGGCGCCAGGGCATCCAACCACTCCTGCGGGGCGCGGCGGGTGTAGAACTCGTGCTCCTCTTGTTCTGCCGCCAGGCGAATCTGACGCTTGACTGCCGGTTCGCTGACGACGACGAAGCGCCAGGGTTGCAGGTTGGCGCCGTTGGGGGCGGTGCCAGCCGCCAGCAGGCAGGTTTCGATGACCTGGCGGGGTACAGGGCGAGGCGAGAACTGGCGCACGCTGCGTCGCCGCTGCACCATGCGCAAGAACTCTTCAGCGCGCTGGAGCATCTCTGCGGGCGGATACTCGCGATACGTGGCATAGGGTGTGTGCGGCAGCAGGGTCATGGCTGATAACCTCCGAGCAAGAGGGCTAGGATGAGCGTAATGCAAAAGACCGGCAAGCCGATGACAAAGCCGGCAACGGTGACGTAGGCGTAGGCAGTGAAAGCGCGCTTCCAGTAGTTGGGGTCGAGCAGCCAGGTTTTAGGCAGCCGCTGCGCCAGTGTCTCAATTTCCAGGTCTTTTTCCACCAGGAGCTCGTGCAGGCGCTGCACCTGGGCTTCCAGCAGTTCGACCTTTTCCTGCAGGCGGAGAAAGTCGAGGCGCGTTACTTCTTTGGATGGTTCGCTACTGAACATGATTTCCTCCCTTGCTTGTGTAGGTTTGTTTTCCTGCCGCCAAAATCAGCAGGTAGCGGAGAGCGCCTGCTGCGCCAGCGCCAACGCGCCGCAAATGCCGGCGCGGGCGCCCAGGGCAGGCGGAACGATGTAGGTCTCGATTTGCTCTTGCAATAGTACGCTCTGGATGTAGCCGCTCAATGCCTGCTGCACGCCAGCGCGAATGGGCGGGAACAGCCAGGCGTTAGACATCACCCCGCCTCCGAGGATGATGCGCTGCGGCGAAAGGATGCAGATCAGGTTTGCCAGACCCAGCGCCAGGTAGTGCGCTTCCAGCTCCCAGGCGGGGTGGTCTGGGGGCAAAGTTTCCGCCGGCTGCCCCCAACGTTTTTCCAGCGCCGGTCCGGTCGCCAGCCCTTCCAGGCAATCGCTGTGGTAAGGGCATACACCGGGGAAGGGATCACGCTGCCAGTCGTGGGGGATGCGCATATGCCCCATTTCAGGGTGCAGCAGACCGTGCATCAATCGCCCGTTTGTCATCCCGCCCCCGCCGATGCCTGTGCCGATGGTCAGGTAGACGAAGGTATCCAGCCCTTGCGCCGCGCCCCAACGCCATTCGCCCAATGCCGCCCCATTGACATCGGTATCAAAGCCGATCGGCAAGGGGAACTCCTGGCGCAGCGCACCGACGAGGTCGAAGTTCGCCCAGCCGGCTTTGGGGGTGGAGGTAATATAGCCATAGGTGGGCGAAGATGGGTCTGGGTCGAGCGGTCCAAACGCAGCGACGCCCAGCGCCGAGAGCGCCCCGAAGCGCTGCACCGCCTGAGAGAAGAAATTGACAACTCTGGCAATCGTCTCTGCTGGCGAGGTGGTGGGAAAGCGAGCCTCGAGGCACAGGTCGTCCGGCGCGCTGCCGACTGCGCAGATGAACTTGGTGCCGCCCGCTTCGACGCCGCCAAAAAGCGCCAAGATCAGCCCTCCGCGCCATATTGAGTCGCATGCATGATAATGCATCTTATCACACCTTTTGGCTGTTCATCCAGGCGGATGGGGGTGGAATGTGACATGCGGAGCGAGTTAAAGCATCAGTACGGTGCGGGCAGGTCTGCATCCCGCATGGCGTAAAACAACGCCTTGACACCCCACTCGATTCCGGTATAATGCCGACCATATTCAACCAAATTAGACCTGATTATACAAGATATTGGGCGCAGTTCAGGGCTGGATTACCCAAATGCTGACGCCAGATCAGGCATCCTGTCGGGGGAAGTGAGATGAGCCGTCCTGACTTATTGATCGGACAAACACTGGGTGGACGTTACCGTATAGATGAAATCGTAGGGCAGGGAGGGATGTCGGCGGTGTACAAAGCCTACGACCCCAACCTGAAACGCGTGGTAGCAATCAAGGTCATCCATTCCCACCTGGCTGACGACCCGCGCTTCCTGATGCGCTTCGAGGAAGAGGCGTCGGCAGTCGCTCAATTGCGCCATCCCAATATCGTGCAGGTCTTCGATTTCAATCACGACGGCGACTTGTACTACATGGTGCAGGAGTTTGTCGCCGGAGAGACGCTGCAGCAACGCCTGCGCCGTCTGCATCGCGCCAACCGACGCATGCCGCTTGATGAGGCGATTCAGGTCGCTCAAGGCATCGCCGCTGCGGCTGGCTATGCCCACGCGCGCGGTCTGATTCACCGCGACATAAAACCTGCCAACATCATGCTGGATATTCACAACCAGGCGATTCTGATGGATTTCGGCATCGTCAAGATCACCGGCGGCGACCGCCACACCGCCACCGGCGCGGTGGTGGGCACGGCGCTCTACATGGCGCCGGAGATGATTCGCGGCGAAACCCCTGACGCCCGTGCCGACCAGTACTCGCTGGGAGTGACCCTGTTCGAGATGGTCTGCGGAAAGCCGCCCTTCGAAGCCGATTCGGCGATGACGCTGATGATGATGCACCTCAACGACCCGTTGCCTGATCTGCGCTCTCTCCGTCCGGATGTGCCCGAGGCTCTTATCGCCGTGGTCGAAAAGGCATTGGAGAAGGACAAAAACCGGCGCTATCCTTCGATGGAAGCCTTTTCCGCAGCTTTGCAGGAGGCAGCCTCGCTTCTGCGACCCGCTCTCGGTGAGCAGGTGACGGTGATCGAAGCTGCCCCCGAACCCCGAGATGCGCCGAAGCCCACGCCGAGCCCGCCCGCATCGCCTGCGGCGCCACCAGAGGCTACGCTGGCTGCGCCGCCGCAAAAGCCGGTCGAGCCTGCGGTTATTCAACGACCCGCCGGCGATCAATCATCATTGGCTGGTGGTATCCCCGCTGACAGGCAGTCAACAGCGCAGGTTGCCGGCGTACCGGCTGCGCCCCCGGCGGAGCATAAGGCTGGCGGCGTTTCTCGCCTGGGCAAACAGCCTTTCGCTCTGTGGATAGGTCTGGGGGTGGTGGCGCTGGCAGCGCTGATCGGCGGTATCTGGCTTTTCGGCGGAGACGGTGATGCGCCGCAAACTCCGCCTGCATCCCTGGCTGGGCAGGCGACCCTGGAAACCCAGGCGGCGGTCGCCCTGCTGCCAGCCACTTCAACTCCAGAACCCAGCCCTATCGCTTTGCCTTCGCCGACAGAAGTGTTCATTCCTAGCGCCTCTCCCACACCTACCCTCCCGCCCACGCCTACCATCCCGCCTGGCGTGTCGTTTGCCTCGATCAAAGGCATCACCCTCGACAACCAGGGGCGCTATGTGGTGGAATACGAGACTTTCGAGTACACCGAGAAACTGCCCGGCGTTCATGTGCATTTCTTCTTCGATAGCGTATCGCCCGAGCAGGCAGGGGTGCCCGGCAAAGGTCCCTGGATTCTCTATGGAGGACCCCGACCGTTCGACCGTTATCGCCAGGCAGACCGACCCGCCGAATCGGCGCAGTTATGCGCCCTGGTAGCCAACGCCGATCATAGCGTGCAGCTCAACAGCGGCAACTGCGCTGTCTTGCCCGATGTGACGGCGGTGATTCCATTGCTGGATATGCCCTGCCGCGCCGGACCGGGCGATCAGTATGCGGAGCTGGGGCGAGTTTCGACCTACCAGGCGCGCCTGGCGCTTGGCATTTCACCCGACGAAGCCTGGTGGAACGTCGCCATCCCCGGTCAACCGGGCGAGTCCTGCTGGCTGCCGCGCGTTGATACCTTGATTCAAGGGGATATCAGCGGTCTGCCTTTGGTGCAGGCGCCGAGCTTGCCAGCCGAAGCCGCCGGCGCGCTGGAGGTAGAGATCACCTCTATCACACTCGACGCTCAGAACCGCTATGTAGTCGAGTATCTCACGCGTGGTTTCAGCGAACAACTGCCTGGTACACACATTCACTTCTTCTTCGACACATTCCAGGCAGACCAGGTAGGCAGCGCCGGCGGCGGCAACCGCCTGATGTACGGCGGTCCTTCACCCTTCACAGGCTATAAATCATCCGACCGTCCGGCAGGCGCGGCGCGATTATGCGCCCTGGTCGCTAACCCCGACCATTCGGTGATCGTCGGCAGCGGCAATTGTTATTCTTTGCCGTGAGCCCGAGACGGCGTCCTGTTCAAGAAGGGCGAGTTGGCTATATTTAGGCTGATGTGGGAAGGTGGGTATGATGGAGAATACTTTTGGCAAGCTGATTCTGGTCAACCCCGGCGGTCCGGAGCAGGAATACGAGCTGAGCAAATCCAGCGTGTCCATTGGTCGAGGCGCTGCCAACGACATTATCCTCAATGATGGGCGCGTCTCCCGCAGTCACGCCCGTCTGGAGTGCAGCCCATCGGGTTGCATGATCGTCGACCTTGGTTCGTCAAATGGCACGCGCCTGAACGGCGAGCGCGTGGAGCGCGCCCTCCTGGCTCCCGGAGATGTACTTAATCTGGGCGGGGCACAACTGCGCTTCGAAGCCCAGCCGCTGGTCGAAGAGCTGGGTATGACCGTGATCGATACCGAAGCCGTCCTAGACCTGACCCTGGATCGCGAATTTTTGCCCATTGCGGTAAACGAGACCAGCACGCCGCGCCTGGTGATCGTTACGCCAGGCAGGACATGGGAGATTTCCCTCGAAGACGAGGAAAAGATCACCATCGGTCGCGCCGATACCAACACAGTGGTGCTGGATCAGACCAAAGCCTCGCGCCAGCACGCCGAGATCGTGCGCCGCGGCGAGCTGTTCTTGCTGCGCGACCTGGGCAGCACCAACGGCACCTGGGTGGACGATGAACGGGTGGATGAACTGGTATTGCAGGATGGCGATGCCTTCCGTATCGGCGAGGCGCGGCTGGTGTTCAAGAGTGGCTTTAGCGTCGAGGCACTGACCATCGCCGACGAGATGCTCGCCGCCGCTCCCGTCCGCCGCCCGGTGGTCTTCATTCCTGGCACGATGGGCTCCGAACTATGGCTTGGGAATGAGCGCGTCTGGCCAAATGTCCGCTTTCTCTTCAAACAACCGGAACTGTTTCGCTATCCATCCGAGGCGCCGCTCGAGGCGCGCGCCATCGTGGATGAGGTGGTGATCGTGCCCAATTTGATCAAGCTCGACCAGTACAACCGTCTGGGGGATTATCTGGTGGAGGACCTCGGTTACACGCGCGGGGTGGATTTCTTCGAGTTCCCCTACGACTGGCGTCAGGATGTGCGCATTTCCGCCCGCCAGTTAGCCGTGTTCATCGAAAAGCTGCAGTTGAAGGCGCCGATCACCCTCATCGGTCACAGCCTGGGTACGATGGTGGGGCGTTATTACATTGAGCATTGCGGCGGGCGCAAAACCGTCGAGCGGGCGGTATTGATGGGTGGACCGCATCAGGGGGCGGTGAAGATCATGGCGAGCCTGTTGATCGCGCCCGAAATCCTGCCCTTTGGTTTGATGGGCGAGAGATTTCGTCAGATCATCGCCTCTTTTCCGTCCTGCTATCAGATCATCCCCACCCATGCCTGCGGCGTCGATCAGGAGGGGAAGGCGATCAATTTCTTGGAGGATGAAACCTGGGTTACGCCTGAAAACCTGCCCTTGTTGCGCCTCGGGCAGGATTTCCGCAAAGAGCTGGGCAGGCGTAGCAGCGTGCCGGCGCTCTCCATCTTTGGTTACGGTTTGAAGACCCACGCCCGCATCAACCTGCGGCGGGATGGAAATGGAAAAATCAAGGACGCCAGCTACGCCGTCGAAGCTACCGGCGATGGCACCCTGCTGGAGCGCAGCACCGTCCTGGACGGCTCCGACATCCATCCGGTGCAGCAGTACCACGGCTCGCTGTTTGTGGACAGTGACGTGAAAATGCGCTTGAAGCTGGAGCTGGCGCGTCTTCATTGAGCAGAAGAAGGCGACGCCATCATCCAATCGCCAGCCTCAATCCTCTGCCAGTCGGTGGACGCGCTCGCGCACCAGCCGCAGGGGAAGGAAAGCCCCCAGCAGGCTGAACGCCCCGCCCAACGCCAGACCTACTACCTGACCTGCGCCATCCGGCAAGCCGAAGATCGGCAACAGCAACGCCGGAGCGAAGAACAGCGCCAGGGCAGCCCCCATAAAGAGACCGCTCGCCAGCGTGCCCAGGCAACCTAACGTCCCCATGGAAATGCGGCGCGGGTCATCCCAGGCGAAATTGGCGCCCAGCACTCCGAACGCCAGGTTTACGCCAGCGTCGCCGGCTAAAGCCAGCGTCACCACCGCCAGGCTGAAAAGCGTGACGCTCAAACCCGTACGGCGAAGCAAGGCGGTGGCGAGCAGAAACAGGCTGCACAATGCCAGGCTGGGTAAGAACGCCACCAGGAATTTAGCCGTCAGCAGGCGGGCGGGACTGAGCGGGGCGCTTTTCAATAACCAGTAGTTCCTGCCTTCTTGCGAGAAGCCCATCAGCGCCAGGCGCGAGAGCATCGTCCAGCCGACAAAGAGCGAGATGATCACATTGCCATACACCCACAGATTATTCACAATGGTCATAAAAGCTTCTGGCGCTTCGCCGCGCCCGGCAGGCGCCTGAGCGCCCTGGCGCAGGAATAAGATGGCATACATCACGCCCAAGATGAGCGGCGTGGTCAGTTGTGACAGATTGCGCAGATCACGGCGTAGCATCAGAAAATCTTTTACGATTAGCGCCGTCAGCCAGGGAGGAAGCAAGCGGGAAGCGCGCCAGGCGAGAGCGCGCCGGGGATGTTCCGCTATACTGTCGGCGCGAGCGGGTTTCTTTTTACGGACGCTGACCTGCACGTTTGCCCAACCGGTGTAATACAGGCGCTCAGCCGTCGCCAGAGACAGGAGAAACACCCCCAAGCTCAGCAATATTGTCAGGCAAAGCAAGCCAAATCCGCTCAGCCAGCGCCCTTCTCCAATTGCAACCAGCCCATTACCCACCCAGGAGGTCGGAAGCCAGGGGTGGTTCAAACGGGTGGTCAGACCAACCGTCAGTTCTATCTGAGGTCGGGAAACATCGAACGCATTCATCAGTTGACCCGATTGCGAGCAAGTAATGGAGAAAAGGGCGACAATAAATCCTATTACCTCCGCCAAACGGCGAGCCGGAATGATGTGTACGATCAACATCACCAACAAGCTGGATAAACCTGCGCTTGCCAGAGTGACCAGCGCCAGCATGAGCAAAACCAGCGGATAGTATAGAAGGTTATAGCCCGCTGAAATGCCCAACCCATACAACACCGGCAGAGCAAAGAGTAAGATTAAAGCGAAATTCGGCAGGATTGCCTGGAACAGCTTGGTGATGAAGATGGCGCGGATGGGTATTGGGGCGCTGAGCAGGAAGTCCATATCGCCAGCCAGATACAGCGCCTGCAGCATCAACCCAATGCTGGTCAGGAATATGCCGGCAAAGGCGGATAAGAACACCAGGGTGGGGATAGACGCCAGGAACGGCTTGACATCCCCGATAAATTGCGCCAGTTCGGGAGAGCGCAACAGCCTGAGCAGCGAGGCGCTGATGAAGAGCGCAAATGCCAGCGCGCCGAGCATCAAGAGAGCAATGAAAGCCATGGCGATCTTATCGCGCAGCTTACCGCGGCGGAAGTTGCTGACGAAGATTACCCAACGCAGCCGCAACAGCTTCCAAACCGAATGCCACAAGCGCGCCCGCCCGTGTGGGATGTTTGCTGATAAGGCGCTCATTTCAACACTTCGGCGATTTCGGCGTATTCACCGCCGCCGGTCAGGCTGAGGAAGATATCTTCCAGGCTGGATTCGCCGGCGCTGAGCTGGCGCAATTCGTCCATGCTGCCGACGGCAATCAGTTTGCCGTGGTTGATGATGCCAATGCGGTCGCACATGCGCTCGGCGATCTCGAGGATGTGGGTGGAGAGGAAGACCGCAGCCCCACGCTCAGCCATCTGGCGCAGCAGGTCTTTAATCAGGCGCGCCGAACGTGGGTCGAGCCCGACGGTGGGCTCGTCCAGCACCAGCACTTTTGGGTCGTGAATCAGCGCCGCAGCCAGGGCGGTTTTCTGTTTCATGCCGTGGCTGTAGGAGTCGATCGGGTCGTCTGCGGCGTCTTCCAGGGCGAAGAGCTTCAGCAGTTCGGCGCTGCGGCGCTGCGCCTGCTGGGTCGGCACGCCGTACAGGTCGCCGACGAAGCGCAACAGTTCCTTCGCCGAGAGCTTGGGGTAGAGGTTGGGGGTGTCCGGCACATAGCCGCTGGCAGCTTTCGCCAGCAACGGCTCGCTTTGGACATCGTAACCGCAGACCCTGACCGTGCCGGCGCTGGGCTGAAGTAAACCGACGATCATTTTAATCGTGGTGGTCTTGCCAGCGCCGTTCGGACCGAGGAAGCCGAAGATCTCGCCGGGATAGACACTGAGGGTGAGGTCGTCCACCGCGATTGTAGCGCCGAAGCGTTTTGTCAGGTGGTGGGCTTCAATCAGGGCGTTGTTGTGTAGGTTCATATCCTGCAAGGGAGAAGTTTAGAATGCGGGTTCAAGAACTGAGAAGTTAAATTCCTGGCAGGCAATCAGGAGCAACAGGGCTGGTTGATGTTGCCTGCGGTTGCCTCAGTTCACGATGATGCGCACCTCGCAGCCGCCCCCTCTGGCGAGGATGGCGATGGTGGCGGTCTGATCGTCTTTTTGGTAGAGCAGCAGCAGGTTGCCGGTCTCGCCTTCACCGGCGGTGAAGATCTGCCAGCCCCGGTTGACCATCTCGCGGTCGTAGAACTGGCGCACCTGCTGTACGTCGGCGCTGACCGTGTAAATGTACGAGCCCAACTCCTCCACCCCGCCGCTGGCGCCGGGCATGAGCGGCACGCCGTTCCAGGTTTCCAGCGCGGCAGGCGCTTGAGTGGTGACAGGCGCGGGCGGACCAGCCGGCTGCGAAGTGGGCGCCGGCGCCTGGGGCTGGGTTGGGGCTGGCAAGGTTGTGGGTGTTTCTGGCGTCGGTGAGTTGCCAGGGCTGGGGCTTGCCAGAGCTTGCGGCTCGGCGCCCACAGGGCTGGTGGGGTTTGCGCCTTCCATAGGCGGCGCGGATGGCGGCGTCTGGAACGGGGTCTGCGGGGCTGCCGGCTCGAGGGTCAGCACGGGCGGCAAGGTGGGCAGCGGCTCGAAAAGTTTGCAGGCGCTGAGCAACAGGCAGGTTAGCAAGAGCAAAATCAGAAATGAGCGCATTGGACACACACCCCTTGAAGCAAGAAATACCTTTTTACTATACCAGGAAATTGAGGCATTGCGAGGTCTTTCTTTGCGGGGGAAGCTTTACGTTGCCGGTTGGGAACGAGACCCTTCGCTATACTCGGGGTAGCCCTTCGCTTAGCTCTGGGTGGAAGATAAAACGATAAGCAGCTTGCAGCATTCCCCCGCCCACAGGGGGCGACGGTTGCTTAGACGAGTATTAGCAAACGGGGGCAGGGATTATTTCGGATAGAAATCGTGGTATAAATGACGACTGTGCTGCAACCAGGCGGCGCAATCAAGCGAGGAAACGCTATCGCATGAGCTATCTGATTGGAAAAACGCTGGCAGACCGCTATCGCGTGGAGGAGTACCTGGGGGAGGGCGGTATGGCTCAGGTGTACAGGGTTTGGGACGTTGAGCGCGCCGCCCCTTTGGCAATCAAATTGTTGCGCCCCGACTTGAGCCAGGATTTGGTGTTCCTACGCCGCTTTCGTCGCGAGAGCGAAACCCTGCATCGCCTGCAACACCCCAACATCGTCCGCACCTACGGGCTGGAGCAGGATGATTTGCATGTGTTCTTGCTGATGGATTACATCGAAGGCAGCAACCTGCGGGCGGAGATTTTCCGTTCCCAGGGGCGACCAATTTCAGCTCAGCGTATCCTGGATGTGCTGCGTCCGGTGGTCAGCGCCCTGCATTACGCCCATCGCATGGGGCTGGCGCATTGCGACGTGAAGCCAGCCAATATATTGCTCGAACGCGGGGGGCGGGTGTTGCTCAGCGATTTCGGCGTGGCGCGCACCATCGAGAACGCCACGGCGATGACTTTTGTCAGCGCTGGCACGCCGGCGTATATGGCGCCGGAGCAGATTCGCGGCGAAGACCCAACGCCAGCGACGGATGTCTATGCCCTGGGTGTGGTGCTATACGAGATGTTCAGCGGCGGCGAGCGACCCTTCACCGGCGAGCGCGCTCGCTCTGCTGGTAGCACCTCCGACAGGGTGCGCTGGGAGCATCAGTATCTGAATGCGCCGTTGTTGCGCCGTTTGAACCCTGACCTTTCGCCGCAAATTGAGGCTGTGGTGGATAAATGCCTGGCTAAAGACCCACGGCGGCGTTTCGCCGGCGCCCTGGAGCTGCTGAAGGCGCTGGAAGCAGCGCTGCCCGTAACAGCGCGGCAGACGGTCAACACCCAGCCGGCGCGCCCTGCGCGGCAGGTAAGCGCCACCGAGGCGTCGCCTTCGCCATCGCTGCAATCCACCGCCATCCTTCCCGTAAAGCCTGTGGCGTCGGTTGCCAGCCGATTTCGCCGCCGCGCCTGGATTTTTACCCCCATCGCTGCCATCTTATTGGGTTTTCACTGGCTGAGCAGCCTGTTTAGCCGTTAACACTTCATCGAGGCTTCGGCGGAGTACCGAGATTGATCGTAGAGGGCAGCCTCTACTTAAGCCTTTGGAGGAATTGCTTGCGGAATTTGTCCAGTTTGGGGGCGATTACCACCTGACAATAAGGCTGATAGGGGTGATTACGGAAATACTCCTGGTGGTAGGTTTCGGCGGGGTAAAACTTCGTATAGGCAACAACTTCGGTTACGATCGGGTTGTTCCAGCGACGGGCAGCTTCCAGTTCGGCGATCACCGCCTCGGCGCTGGTTTTCTGCCCGGCGTCGTGGTAAAAGATCGCCGAGCGGTACTGCGTCCCGATGTCATTACCCTGGCGATTTAGCGTGGTTGGGTCGTGGATGCTGAAGAACACCTCCAGCAACTCGCGGTAGCTGATCTGCGCCGGGTCGAAGGTGATTTGCACCGCCTCGGCGTGTCCGGTCGCGCCGCTGCACACCATCTCGTAAGTCGGGTTCTCCACCTTGCCGCCCGTGTAGCCAGAGACCACCTTTTCTACACCCTTGAGCTGTTCGAAAACCGCTTCCAGGCACCAAAAGCAGCCGCCAGCCAGCGTGGCGGTTTGCATGGATTGAGTTTGCTCTTGATCTACCATCTCATCTTTCTACCTTTCCCTACCAAAGATAAATGAATCGCCAGGGCAGGTCCAGTGCCTCGCCCTTTTTGGCGTTTACGGAAACCGCATGCTTTGCAGGATTGCCTCGAACTCCGGCAGAGCCGCCTGGTAATCTTCAGGATGCGCCCAACAGGAAAGTACAATCAGGCGGTTGCCCTGTTGGAACCAGACATCGCGCACCTGATACCAGGGTTCGCCATGTGGGCGGCGATAGACCTTCTCCACAGCTTCCAGGTTGTTGACCTGGATCGTTGCTTGCGAGATTTGCGAATTCGGGTAATTGTCCAGCACCTGATAGGCGGTTCGCATGGCTGATTCCAGGCTTTCCCCGGCAGCCAGGTCTTTCACCAACACATTGCAATAGGCGCTCATATCCTTTCTGCCAACCGAAAGCGCCTCCTGCGCCTGGAATTCCTGATTGTACGAGGGTTCGGGCGTCAGCCCAAAGATCTCATAGACGGGTTTCCATCCTTCAGGGTACTCCAGGTGAAAAGCCTGGCTCTCGCCGACGGGTGTGGGCGTGGCAGGTTCGATAGGGAGCGGCGTTGCAGGCGGGCTTGTGGCAGGTGGTGTAAAAACCGCTTCGCTCAGGCTACAAGCCAATGCGATCAGCAAAAGGCTGGCGCTGAATATGGCAATGTGAGCGCGCATCGAAGCCTCCATGAGACGAGATGTCCTCCTAATTGCTGAAAAGTATAGCAGATTTGTCGGCAACAGGAACCGATTGCCTTCTAATCTTTACGGGGTTTTTGGCGGCGCTTTTCGCCGCCAAAAACCCCAACAAAGTTATTCCCCGCTCCCTTGTGTGGTTGTATAGAGCGGGGGCAGGGGGTGTGGGGGATTGAACTCGACTTTGAGAAAGCCTTAGGCTCGGCTCAGCCAGGCGCGGTTGTGAACAACTGGACAAGATCAAGGCTTTCAGGTATCATTTGACCGATTAATCCCCAGAACAAGAGACGCTATGGATTCAACAATTGAACTGCTCAAACGATTGACCGAAGCGCCTGGCGTGCCCGGATACGAAGCCCCTGTCCGGGCTGTGGTGCGTCATTATCTACAAGACCTGGGCGAGCTCTCGCAAGACAAGATCGGCTCAGTGATCTGCAAGCTGCCGGGCAGCGCCGAGACGCCGCGGGTGATGCTCGCCGGACACATGGACGAGATCGGCTTCATGGTTAAGCAGATCACCGACGAGGGCTTCATCCGCTTTCTGCCTCTCGGCGGCTGGTTCGACCAGGTGCTGCTGGGGCAGCGGGTGGTGATTCAGACGCGCCAGGGTGAGGTGGTGGGCGTGATCGGCTGCAAGCCGCCGCACCTGCTCTCCCCCGACGAGCGCAAGAAGGTGATCGAGAAGAAGGACATGTACATTGACATTGGCGCTTGCTCCAAAGCCGAGGTGGAAGCGGCTGGCGTCCAGCCGGGCGACCCGGTGATCCCGCGGGCGGACTTCGTCGAACTTGCCAACAGCAAGACCTACCTCTCGAAAGCCTTCGACGACCGCGTGGGTGTAGCGCTGATGATTGCTGCCATGCAGGCGTTGAAAGCGCAGGCGCACCCCAACACCGTCTATGGTGTGGCGACAGTGATGGAGGAGGTTGGTCTGCGCGGCGCCACCACCAGCGTGCGCGCCGTTGACCCCGACGTGGCAATCGTGCTCGAGTCGGATATCGCTGGCGACGTGCCCGGCATCAAGCCGGAAGAATCGACGGTCAAGCTGGGCAAAGGTCCAACCATGCTCATCTATGAAGCGCGCATGATCCCCAACCTGGCATTGCGCCAGCTCATCCAGGACGTGGCTAAGGAAATCGGCGTGCCATTGCAAATTTCGTATGTAGAAAGCGGCGCCACCGACGGCGGGGTAATCCACCTGCACAGTACAGGGGTGCCCACCGCGGTGATTGGTGTGGCAGCCCGTCACATTCACTCGCACAGTTCCATCATCCACGGCGAGGATTTCGACGCCGCCGTGCGGCTGCTGGTCGCCCTGGTTGGACGCCTGGATGCTGAAACAGTCAAACAATTAACCTGAATCCCCCCTGGTTTTTGGGTTGTTATTCTGCCGGAGGATCGATGTCTGACCTGATCAATCAAATTACCTCGGATCTGAAAAAGCAAATCGAGGAGTTTAAGCCGACGCTGGAAGTGCGCGACGTGGGCACGGTGGCTGAGGCGGGCGATGGCATCGCTCGCGTGCGCGGCTTGAGCGATGTGCGTGCCCAGGAGCTGGTGCAGTTCGAAAATGGCGTGATGGGCATCGCCTTCAACCTGGAAGCAGAGCTGGTGGGTGTCATCATCATGGGTGAATACTCCGGCATCGAGGAGGGTATGAGCGTGCGCTCTACCGGGCGTATCGCCTCGGTGCCGGTGGGCGATGGGTTGATTGGGCGGGTGGTGAACGCCCTGGGCGAACCCATTGATGGCAAAGGACCAATCAAGTTCGACCGTTACCGCCCCATCGAGCGCATTGCCCCAGGCGTGGTCTTCCGCAAAGACGTGGACACGCCGGTGCAGACCGGCATCAAAGCCATCGACTCGATGATCCCCATTGGGCGTGGTCAGCGCGAGCTGATCATCGGCGACCGCCAGACCGGCAAGACCGCCATCGCCATAGATACCATCATCAATCAAAAGGGCAAAGACCTGCTGTGCATCTACGTGGCGATCGGGCAGAAGAAAGCCGCCATCGCCCGCACGGTGGCGACATTAGAGCGCTTCGGGGCTATGGATTACACCACGGTGGTGGTCGCCTCGGCGGACGAGCCAGCAGCGTTGCAGTATATCGCTCCGTACGCCGGCTGCGCCATCGGCGAGGAGTTCATGTTCAGCGGGCGAGATGCCCTGGTGGTATACGATGACCTGTCCAAGCACGCCTGGGCATACCGGCAGGTTTCGCTGTTGTTGCGCCGACCGCCCGGGCGTGAGGCTTACCCGGGTGATGTGTTCTACCTGCACTCGCGCCTGCTGGAGCGCGCCGCCCGCCTGGCGGATCAGTACGCCATCGTCCCCAAAGATTATCCTAATCCACTGGCAGAAAAAGCCGACGCATTGGGCGGACAGATCTTCGATGGTCCGCTGGCGAAGCACGACGCCGAAGCCGCCCTGAAGGCGATGGACGGCGCAGAAAACTACAAAGTGCTCAAGGTGAAAGGTTCAGGCGGCTCGTTGACCGCCCTGCCGATTATCGAGACGCTGTTGGGCGACGTCTCGGCGTATATCCCCACCAACGTCATTTCTATCACCGACGGGCAGATTTATCTGGAGAACAACCTGTTCTACGCCGGCATCCGCCCTGCCATCAACGTGGGCATCTCGGTCTCGCGCGTCGGCGGCGACGCCCAGACGCGCGCCATGAAGCAGGTTGCCGGGCGATTGCGCCTGGATATGGCGGCGTTCCGCGAGCTGGCGGCGTTCGCTCAATTCGGCTCCGACCTGGACAAAGCCACCCAGGCGCAGCTCAACCGCGGTCAGCACATGCAAGAGATCCTCAAACAACCGCAGTATTCACCCATGCCGCTGGAAAATCAGGTCATCGTCATCTTCGCCGGCACCAACGGTTACGCCGATCAGGTGCCCTTGAACGATATGGCGCGCTGGGAGAGCGAACTGATTCGCTTCATGGAGACCTCCCATCCCGAGATCGGCAGGGAGATCGCCGAGTTGAAGCGCATCACGCCGGAGAACGAAGCGGCGTTGCGTAAAGCTCTGGATGCCTTCATGAGCACCTGGCAGTAATTCCCTATGGCAAACGCACGCGAAGTCCGTCTGCGCATTCGCAGCATCAAGAGCATTGCCCAACTGACGCGCGCTTTGCAGACCGTCAGCGCCAGTAAGGTGCGCCGGGCAATGGCAGCCATGCTGGAGACCCGCCCATATGCCACGAAAGCCTGGCAGGTGCTCACCCATATCGCCGGGCAGCCCGGGCGGGCGAATCTGCACCCGCTGCTCACCCGCCGCGAGCAGGTGCAGAATGTCATCGTCGTCTTGCTCACCAGCGACCGCGGGCTGGCAGGCGCATACAACACCAACATCGTGCGCTTCTGCCTGCAACATTTCGATAAATACCCGGTGCCAGTGAAATATGTCACCGTCGGGCGTAAAGGTCGCGATTTGATGTTCCGCCGTGGCAAGGACATCCTGGCAGAGTTCACCCATCTGCCTCCCGCGCCGTCTTTTGCCGATGTTTCGGCGATCGGTCGGCTGGTGGTAGATGACTTCTTGAACGGGCTGGCGGATGAGGTTTACCTGGTGTACACCGATTTTGTCAGCATGGTGCGCCAGGCGCCAACGATCAAAAAGCTGCTGCCGCTGGAGGTGGGAGAAGCGGAAGACCGTGTGGCGGCTTTTGGTCAGGCGGCGCGCGGACCGGCAGCGGCGTATATCTATGAACCGGGGCAGGAAGAGATTTTGAACGAAATCATCCCCCGCTTCACCGCTTTGCAGGTATATCAGGCGATTCTAGAGGCGCAGGCGAGCGAGCACGCGGCGCGCATGGTGGCGATGAAGAACGCCACCGACAGCGCCAGCGAGCTGGCTGCAGCGCTCACATTGGAGTACAACAAAGCCCGTCAGCAATCCATCACCAGCGAAATGCTGGATATTGCCGGCGGCGCTGAAGCCTTGGCTTCTGGTTAAAAAGCAACTAAACAATGATCATAACCTGATGTTTCGGAGGTCAGGATGGCAAAAGGTCGTGTGGTGCAGGTTTTAGGCGGTGTGGTAGATGTGGAATTTCCTCCAGATCAACTGCCGGAGATTTACGAGGCAATCGAAGTGGCGCGCGATGGCGGCGAGCCACTGGTTTTGGAGGTGCAGAAACATTTGGGCAATAACTGGGTGCGCTGTGTGGCGATGGACAGCACCGACGGTTTGCAACGCGGCAAGCTGGCGGTGAGCACTGGCGCTCCCATCATGGTGCCGGTGGGACCGGAGACGCTCGGGCGGGTTTTCAACGTGTTGGGCAAACCCGTGGATGGCAAAGGTCCAGTGAAGGCGCAAAAATATTATCCGATCCACCGTCCGGCGCCGCCCTTTGCTGACCAATCCACGCGGGTGGAGGTCTTCGAGACGGGCATCAAGGTGATTGACCTGATCGCCCCCTTCACCAAAGGCGGCAAGACCGGCATTTTCGGCGGGGCAGGCGTGGGCAAGACGGTGATCATCATGGAACTGATCCGCTCGATCGCCACCGTGCACCAGGGCAACTCGGTCTTTGCCGGCGTGGGGGAGCGCACCCGTGAGGGGACACAACTCTACCGCGAGATGCTCGAATCGGGCGTGATTAAAGACACGGTGATGGTCTTCGGGCAGATGAACGAGCCTTCTGGCTCGCGCCTGCGTGTGGCGCTTTCGGCGCTCTCGATGGCGGAGTACTTCCGCGACGCCGGACGCGATGTGCTGCTGTTTATTGACAATATCTTCCGCTTCAGCATGTCTGGCTCGGAGGTCTCGGCGCTCTTGGGGCGGATGCCCTCCGCCGTCGGTTACCAGCCAACTCTGGCGACCGAGATGGGCGAGTTGCAGGAGCGCATCACTTCGACGCGACATGGCTCGATCACCTCGATGCAAGCTGTATATGTGCCCGCCGATGACTATTCCGATCCTGCGCCGGTGGCGACCTTCACCCACCTGGACGCCACCATCGCCCTGGAGCGCTCGATCGCCGAGAAGGGCATCTATCCGGCGGTTGACCCGCTGGCTTCCACTTCGCGCATCCTCGACCCGCTGATCGTAGGCGAGGATCACTACACCACCGCCCGCGAAGTGCAGCGCGTGTTGCAACGCTACAAAGACCTGCAGGACATCATCGCCATCCTGGGCGTGGATGAACTGGGCGAGGACGACAAGCTGATCGTCTCACGCGCCCGCAAGATCGAACGTTTCTTCTCCCAGCCCTTCTTCGTGGCGCAGACCTTCACTGGTCTGGAAGGGCGCTACGTACCCTTGCGCGAGACGGTGCGCGGCTTCCGTGAGATTCTGGACGGCAAGCACGACGACCTGCCCGAGCAGGCTTTCATGATGGTAGGGACGATTGACGAAGCGCGTGAAAAAGCTGAAAAGCTGGGAGGCTGAATCTATATGCCAATTCGGGTTGAGATCGTCTCACAAGACCGCATGGTTTACGAAGGCGACGCCGATATCGTCATCCTGCCCGGCGAGTTGGGCGAGATGGGCATCCTGCCCCACCATGCGCCTTTATTGACGACGTTGAAGTATGGCATCCTGAAAGTGCGCACGAAAGGCGTGGAAGAGGTCTTCACCGTCGCTGGCGGGATCGCTGAAGTGCAGCCGGATATCGTCACCGTGCTGGCGGATGCCGCCGAAAACGTGCGCGAGATAGACGTGGCGCGGGCGGAGGCGGCGCGACGCCGGGCAGAAGAAACCTTGAAAGCCGGACCGCCGCCGGATACCGATGCCTATCTGAAAATGGAAGCCGCGCTGCGGCGCTCCAACCTGCGCCTGGAAGCGGTGCGCCGCTACCGATCGGCGCAGAGACCAACCGTCAGCGGCGGCGAGTCCGAAAGCCTCTAAAAATGGCGCTTTTCTCGAAAGACCTGGGGATTGATCTGGGTACGATGTTCACCCGCGTGGTGGAAGGCAACCAGATATTGCTCCAGGAACCCACCGTGGCGGCTATCGTCGTCCAGGAGCAGAAGATGGTTGCCTGGGGACAGGAAGCTCATAACATGTATGGGCGCGTCCCCGACACGCTGGAGGTCACCCGCCCGCTGACGAACGGGGTGATTGCCGATTACGAGGTGACCGAGTACCTGTTGGAAGCACTGTTGCGCAAGGTGGGTGGGACGATGCGCTTCTTTCGACCGCGGGTGATGATCACCGTGCCATACGGCGTGACCAGCGTGGAGAGCCGCGCCGTTCACGAGGCGACCTTGCAGGCGGGCGCTCGCGAAGCGTTCCTGATTCATCAACCGCTGGCAGCGGCAATTGGTGTTGAGCTGCCGATCAACACCCCTTCCGGCAATATGATCGTCTGTCTGGGGGGAGGTTGCACGCAGGCGGCAGTGCTGGCGATGTATGGCATCGTCTCCGCCGATACCCTGCGCGCTGGCGGCATGGCGCTGGACGAGGCGATCATCTCCTATGTGCGCAAGAAATACGGCATCATCATCGGTCCGCTGACCGCCGAGCAGCTCAAGATCAAGATCGGGGCGGCTGTGCCGCAGGAAGTAGAGCAGAGCATGGAGGTGCAGGGACAGGATCAGGTGAGCGGTTTGCCCAGAGCGGTGACGCTCACCACGGGGGAAATCGTCGAGGCGATCAGACCCCCGCTAATGGAGATGATCGAGACAGCCCGTCGCGTGCTGGAAAAGACGCCCCCCGAGTTGGTCTCGGATATCATTGACCGCGGTCTGGCGCTCACCGGCGGCGGGGCGCTGCTGCGCGGCGTGGATAAGCTCTTTACCAAAGAGCTGGGCATGCCTTGTTACCTGGTGGACAACCCCAATACCTGTGTGGCAGAGGGAGCTGCACGCGCTTTCAGCTTGTACGCCTTCATTCGACGCAGTCTGCCCTACATTTAGCTTCGCCCAGGCAGAAAAAACGATATAATTAGTAAATATTGGTCAAAGCCATGCAGATTGCCATGCTGGGTAGCTTTGGTTTGGGGCTGGTTTGGGGCTGGCTGATAGGGATTCTCTGCCGTCCTCTACCAGACCGCTGGCTGTCTACTTGCCTGGCGCTGGGATTGGCGACCGCGCTGATAGCGCTGGAAACCTGGCTGCTCGTGGATTGGCGGGCAGCCGTATTCTTTGTTGCCGCCGCAAGCCTGGCGCTCGGCGCGCACCTGGTCTGGCTGTATAACTTACGGCGGCAGTCATCAACCGATTGAATCTCAGGAGGAGTTTGCATGGAACAGACAGCATCCAACCTGCAACTGGCAGGCGCAGCGGGCTTTGGCGCGCTGATCGGCTGGTACGTGTATTACATCAATCGTTACCGTAAAGGCGATGTTCAGCTCAGCGACCTGGTCACGCTGATCGGCATCCTGGGCGGCGGCGGCATCCTGGCGTTGTTCCCCGCCCGCACCGACCTGTTTGGCGCCTACGGTGTGGGTCTATTCATCGGCTTCTTTGGCTATTTCATCGTCCTGCTCATCATGGTGGGCATTTCGAAGAATTTCAGCGTGGATTGGTTCCTGGACAGCAGGCGCAAGATGCCCGCCGCCGATGAAATCATCCCCGAGGGCAGCGGCGTGACAGTGCGGGCAATGCTGGCTGGCGAAGAAGGCAAAGACCGCATTTGATTTAGGGATGCTTCGGCAGTAGGGCAGACATCCCTGTCTGCCAAACCGGCGGGCTGGCGGGCAACATGCCTGCCCTACGGGATTGTAGCCGAACGTGTAGGGCGGACATCCCTGTCCGCCAAACCGGCGGGCGGCGGGCAACATGCCCGCCCTACGTATGGAGGGGGAAGGGGTTGAGCCAAAGGAGGGATCGATGGTGGAAGCAATTGAGCCCAATGCTTTTGATGAGCTGCGCGCCATCTTGTTCGGCGAGGGGACCTACGAACGCCTGAGCGCGCCGGAGTTCAGCATCTTGGCTGACCTGGCGCCGGTATTATCCAAGGAGCAGCTTGAATATGTGCTGGACGCGCTGATCTCCATGGGGGCGGGAGTTGCCAGCGAGAAGCGACGCGTGATCGGCGCGATGCTGGCGAAGTCCTCGAACTTCACGCCTGAGTACCTGGGTAGTCTGGCGTTGCGCGCCCCTGGTGCAATCCCCTATTTCTCCGAAGCCCAGGCAGTGGCAGCCTTGAGTGTCATTCGTGAAACGCAGAGTGGGCGTGACATCGGTTACCTGGATGCGATCGTAGGGCTGAGCACACGCCTCTCACCTGAGAAAGCTCTGCCGGTGCTGCTTGACGAGGCGCTGACATTGGCTGAGGCGCTCAATTCAGGTGGGGCAGGCAGTCAAAATCTGGCATGGTTGATTTCCGCGCTGGCGATGCGTCTGTCCGACACGGAGGCGCGCAAAGTATTCGACACTGATCTTCAACAAGTAGAGCAAGTTGCCCGGCGTATCCCGGATCCCTACTATCGCATACTATCCCTGATCTCTCTGGCGCAGCTAGAACCGCCGGAGCAACGCCAGCGGCGTCTGCTGGATGCATGGCGCGAGGCTGAGACCGTCTCGGACGAGCGCTATCGCGCCGAGCTACAGGTGATCATCGCCAGCCTGTTAGAGGGTGATGATCGAACTGAGGCGGTGGAGCTGGCGTTCAGCTCTGCCAGCGCGCTTGATGTAATGGATGACCTGCGCCTGGTGTTGCTGGTTTTGCTCTCGCTGGCGCTGGAAGAAAACCCGTTCGACACCGCTGAGGCGTCGCGCGGCAGGATCATCGCTGAGGGGCTCTCCCCTTACGAGACGGGCAGAATCCTCTGGCCCTCTGCGCAAGGAGCCCTGGTAAGTGCGCTGGCGCGGATGGTGGGTGGGCTGCCACCTTCCCTTGACGACCGATTTCGGCGCTGGGTTCACTCTGTTGAACTGGATGTGGAGTCCCCGGTATTGATGCCTTTGACGCCCTACGCCGCGCCGGAGCAGATAGATCGCCTGCTTGACCAGCTTGGAGATATCTATAACCATCCCGAGTTGCAACTGGAGTGGCTTGCCTGGATGGCAGATTTCCTGCGGGGAGGGCAGATAGCGCACGCCTTGTACGTTCTGAGGGAATATGTTGCCCCTGGGTACCAATGGATGGGATTTGCCACGCTATTGCCAGTGCTGACGGATGAAGATTTGAGCGCAGCGGAAGAGTTCTGCCGCAATATGGGCGATGGCTGGTATGGCTGGCGCGCCTGGGCTGCGCTGGCAGAGCGTTTCCCATCGTTGTTCGCGAGCATCCCCGAAGCAGCGGCGCAGGTATCTGGCGGAGCTTTGCAGCGCCTTTGGCTGCAACAACCGGCTGAAACGCGCGACTGGCTGACGCGAAGGATGATACACAAACTCGTGCATCTGTACGGTGGAGCTGCGCCTCCAGAAGCGGGGGAGCCGCGCATGGCTTCTCGAGCGGAACGCCTGGATACGCTTCCAGAAGCTGCACCCCCTCCGGATGAGGCAGCGCTCCCGCGTATGAAAATGGAAGCCCCGCCAGCGGCGGAGGCTGGGGAAGGTGGATCGCCTTTGCCAGCCGCGTTGTATGAGAGCGCTGTAGCTGGAACCGCCGCTGAGCTGCCGGAGGAGATGGCTGAAGGAGAGGAGCAAGGCGCTGGCGAGACTCCCGCTGAGGATGTTCCCACCTTGATGTATTCGCTGCCCACCGAGATGATGGAAGAGGCGCCGGCAGAAGCCGCCGCTGAGGGCGAGCCGCCCGCCGCGGAGATCGAAGAGGCGTTCGGCGCAGCGCCGGCAGATGCTGGAGCAGAACCATCTGCCCCGCTGATACCCCTAACCGGCGGCGGGGAGGAGGAAGCGGAAGAAGCCGCACCCGAAGAGGTTGCCGTCGAAGAAGAGATGAGTGAGCGGCTGGCAGCCCCTGCGCCGCAGCCCGAACCCGCCGCCCCGCCTCAACCGTCGGCTGGATCGTTTCCCAGCCTGCTGCGTCGCATCGAATCCGGCGAACGGCGGCGTAGTGCGGCATACGATTATGTTGGCGGCGAGGCGCCCAGCAAGGGGGTGGTCAGCACCGGCTTCGCCCCGCAGCAGAAACCCGACCAGGCGATCACCGACCGCGCCCCATTGCTGCCGGGAGGAGAGTATTACTTCCTGTTCAGCATCGGCGCGCGGCGCAGGTTTGACATCGCCCCGCCTGACCGCCCTATCCACGCGCCGCTGGAGAAACTACCGCCCAAAGCGCGCTTACAGGTGGCGCTCTTCGCCTTTCCAGGTGAGATCGAGATCACACCCGGCAAGGACGTGGGCGAGCTGGAGCTTCTGCCCAACCGCACGGTTACCGTTCTTAAGCAGGTGGCTGAGCCCGCCAGTCTGAGCGATGAGAACCTGCTAAAGCAGGTGTTGTTCTTCCCAGTGCGCATGCCGGCTAAACCCGGCAGCTATCGCCTGCGCATCAACCTGTATTGTCAGGGGGTGTTGGTGCAATCCTACCTGGTGCAGGCGCAGGCTTTGGGGCTGTTGGGGCGGCTGGCGCATCGCCTGGCGGGAAAGCGTGCCCGCCCTGCCCTGGAGACCAGCCTGGATTACACCCTGAGCAACGACCTGAACACCGAGGTTCTGAACGCCTTAGAAGCGCACAGCCTGAGCCTGATGATCAACGACAATGGCAACGGCACGCATGGTTTCCGCTTTTTCGGCGGCGCCGGGCAGGAGTTGCTCAAGGGCGACGCCAGTTTCACTGGTCTGGATTTGCAAAATCTGATCGAGCAGGGACGGGGCGCCTTGCGCCGCGTCGCCTGGGGCGAGACCACTGAATGGGAGCCTTCCTGGAACGTGGAACAGCGCTACAGGTATTTCCAGGTGCGCAGCGGAGATTGGAAGGAGCGTTTGCGCGCCGACCTGGTGATCCTGGCGAAGTGGGGCTGGCGCTTCTACACGCTGACGTTGCGGAATCTGGCGGAATTCGGCGCTGGCTCGCAAGCGGAAGCCGACGAGCGGCGGGAACGGGTGGAGCATGCGCTGATGAGCACCAGCCTGATTCAGATCGCTGCCAAAGAATCGTTGCGCCACGTGTTGCCGGCGGCGCTGATTTACGATTACCCCATCATAGACACTTTCCCGTCGAACATGTTCTCGTTATGCCCTGAGTTTACCGCCGCCCTGGACGCCGAGACGCCGTTGGAGGATACGGTCTGTTTCCAGGGCGCCTGCCCGAGCCGCGGCAACTTGCAGGTGATCTGCCCGAGCGGTTTCTGGGGCTATCGGCATGTGTTGGGACTGCCGGTCTCGATTGGGGCGGATGTAGGCAATCTGGTAGTGAAGATCACCTACAAGGAATCACCCACGCTGACGGCTGCATTTTCGACCGATTTTACCTTGCGGGCGAACCATTTTCAGAAGCTCCATCAACTGCGCACACCCCTGAGCTGGCTGGAAGCCGATACGGGTCAACAGACGCTGGAATATCTGCGCACCGCCAACCCCCACCTGGTGTATTTCTACTGCCACGGCGGTTTGACGGAAGAAAAAGTGCCTTATCTTCAGGTGGGGTCGAAGAATGATGCCTGGGGGTTGATCACACCTTCGGTTTTGCCAGCCATGCGCATCCGCTGGAGCCAGCCGCGCCCGCTGGTGTTCATCAACGGCTGTCACACGACAGCGCTGGAGCCGGAAGCCGCCCTGGACATGGTCTCTGGTTTCGTGCGCGACGCCGGCGCCGCCGGGGTGGTTGGCACGGAGATCACCATCTTCGAGCCGCTGGCTACTGCCTTCGCCGAGGAATGTCTGCGCCAGTTCTTGAACGGGACGCCCATCGGGCAGGCGGTGCGCAAAGCGCGCCTCAAGCTGCTGCAAGAAGGCAACCCGCTCGGATTGGTGTATATTCCCTTTGCGGTAGCCAGCCTGGCGATGATGCCTGAATGAGACGTCTGCCTGGGCGGTGGGTCAGCTTATGATTGAAAATGTCCGTCCTGGATGGCGGCTTCCAGTTCGGGCTGGCTGTCGTAAACGGGCAACACTTCTGTCAGGCGGGTGAGCATCAGAATCTTTTTGAAATGCTCTGGCAGCTCAAGGGCTGCCAGTTTCTTACCCTGACGAGTAGCGCGCACGACCAGGGTTATCAGCAACCCTATCCCGCTGCTGTTCAGGTAATTTAAATTCTTGAAGTTCAAGATGATGAGATGGGCGTTCACTCCATCGGCTTGCGTATAGGCGTTCAACAATGCGCTTTCGGCATCGCCGGTGAGTTCTCCCTTTATGTCTATGACGCTGGCATTAGGGTTCATCTCCCACACATGGAACTGAGCTTGCATGTTCATCACAATCTGTATCTCCTCGCAATACAACACGCGGCTGATGGAAAACCTCGATTCAGGCTCGATCGGGCAGCCTCTCCAGGCATACCAGGGTCAAATCATCTTGTTGTTCCCAGGCTTCGCCGGTAAATTCTCTCAGGGCTGACAGCAGGCGTGGGATGAGTTCTCCTGGCGTGGCAGCGATATTGCGCAGCAGCTCCTCCAATCCCGCATACGAGAGCATCTGCTTCTCAGCATTACGGGCTTCCACAACGCCATCGCTGTAAAGGAACAGTGATTCGCCAGCTTGCAGGTGGGCGGTGTAGGCGTCGTAACGGGCTTCGGGGAAAACACCCAGCGGGAAGCCGCTGCCGGGCAATTCTTCCACGCCAGCCATGCCCACGGGGGTGGCGGAGCCGAGGCGGTAGGGTGGGTTGTGACCGGCGTTGGCGTAAACCAGCCTGCCACTGATGGGCTCCAGGACAGCGTAGAAACAGGTGACGTAGATCTTGTCCAGCACATCGGGTTGCAGCAGGGCGTTCACTTTCGCCAGGATTGCTTCGGGCGCCTCCAGTTGACGGGCGGTTGCCAGGAGCAAGCCGCGCGTCTCTGCCATCACCAGGGCAGAGGGCGTACCTCTGGCGGAGACATCGCCGATCAGAAAAGCCAGCCGACCATCCTGCAGGGGGATGAAATCGTAGAATTCGCCGCCTATCGCCTGGGCTGGATGGTAGTGGCTGGAAAATCGCCAGCCGGGCAGGTCGGGCAACTGGCGCGGGAGTTGGGTTTGTTGTACGAGAGCCGCTAGGCGCATGTCGTATTCCTCACGCTGACGCTGCAAGGCTTCGGCTTGTTGGCGGCGCACGAGTTGAGCCGCCTGGAGCGCAGTCGCAGCCTGACCGGCGAGGATGGATAACAATCGGCGGTCGTCGCTGGTGTACACCTGTCCGCTCTGGCGCTGTCCCAGGTACAATATTCCGATGATTTCATCCTGTGAGACCAGGGGAATGAGCAGGCGCGCCCCTTCGGCACGCAGACTTTCCAACCCAGGCGTCTCAAGCGTCAGCTCGTCCAGGTGGACGACCTCCTTTGTCTGGCGCAGGTGATCCCAAAGCGGGTCGGATGGCGAGATGGCGCACGTTTGCGCGGGGAGGTCATCGCCGCTCAGACACAGGGAAGCGAAGACGGGTTTCATCGCTTCTTGGACAACCCGCACCAGTTCGGCGCGCAGGTGTTCCAGGTCTATCTGACTGCGCAGTGTCTGGCTGAGTGCGGTCAGGATGCGGTTGGCGTCGTATTTGTGGCGGAAGAAGCGCCGGTCTATGATGTCCTGGATGCGATTCTTTGCGGGGATGAAGAGCGCCAGGATGATGAAGGTCAGCAGGATGGTGCGCAGGGTCGCTGTCAGTTCCAGGTAGTCGGTAAAGATAATCTGAACCAAAACCGTGCTGAAAACGTATGCCAGCAGCAACACCAGGGTGAGCAAACCGTAGATGATGGCGCGGTTGACCAGCAAATCAAAATCCCACAGGCGGTAACGCTGAATTGCCACGCCGATGGAAACGGGAAAAACCAGCAGGAAAGGCAGGTAAAAAGCAGGCTCCCAGTGAATGAATACGCCAATCAGTGGCGCCGCCAACCAGATGGCGATCGGCAGAAATGCGATCAGGCTGCCGGCGAGGATGATGCGCGCCTGCTGGCGCACAACAGGCTCCTGTCTCTGGCGCGTGCGCAGGAGAAGCAGCAACAGGAAGAAGACGATGCCAAAGGCGGCATAGGCGTAACTTAAGCGCCAAGTGTTGATATAGCGCCAGGGGCTTTCCAGATCGTAGATGGCAAACAAGCTCGGGATCGCCAGCGCCAGCGAGAGCGCATACGGCAGGTAACGCAGGCGCGGACGGCGCTCGATCAGAGGAAACGATTTAGGGAAACGCAGCGCCAGGCTGGTCAGCGAGCCGCCGATCAGGGCTACTGCCAGCGTCCACAGAGGCGTCGCCAGGCGGGTCGAACCCAGGTCGAAAAGGAAGCCCAGGGCTATCGCCGTCCAGATGCAGAAGAAAGCAAAGGCGCGGCTGCCGGGTCTGTCGTGACAGATGTTATAGATCCAGGCGCCCAGGAACAAATAGATCAGACCAACCAGGTACGGAAACCAGAACTGACGCATCAGATCGGCGCGAGGGAAAGCGATCATGCGCACGGCTTGATAGGTGCGCCGACCGCCATCCGGCAGGATGGTCTCGATGGTGGTCTCGCTTTGCGGCTCGAGCTGCCGTAGCGCGGCGTCGTACTCAGCCAGGGTGCGGACGGGCGTTTCGCCTACCCGGATGACTTTTTGCGGGTGGCTGATGCCAGCCTGGCGACCGCTCCAGTTGCGACCGTTGGCGTCGGTCACCACCAGGGTCTGCTCGACCAGGAAGCCAGGAAATGGCAGCCGGCTCCAGCGGATGGCAACGAATGCCGCCAGCAGCAGCAATTGCAGGGTTGCGCCAAGGAGCAGGATAAAGAAAAGGCGCACTCAGGACCTTTCGGCTCGCTCCCATTCGGCGGCGATGGACTTGCCCAGATTCCGCCATTGGGGAGCGAGCGGCATCACGCCCAGTTCATAGACGATCTTGCGGGCTGCCATGCCGACGATGGAGGTATAGGTTGGGTAGGAGAACTCCATCTCCGCCAGTTGTTCCACCCACATATCGGCGGTCATGGCGGCGGCTAGGATCTGGATGATTTCCACCGCCTGTTCACCGACCACGTGGGCGCCCAAAACGCGGTGGTTTTCCGCCGAGACGATCAGCTTGACGAATCCCTCGGTCAGTCCGTCTATCACCGCGCGATCCAGCTCGGCGTATTGCACGGTGGCTGTCAGGTATTCGAGATTGGCTGCGGCAACCTGGGCTTCGGTGCGCCCCACGCTGGCATATTCGGGATCGGTGAATCCGCCGTGCGGCACGATCTGATGCTGAGAGAGCTGACCTGGGGTGAGCACAGCATTCTCCGCGGCTACCCGCGCTTCGAGACCGGCGCTCTGCACCAGCATCATCCGCCCGGTGATATCGCCTGCGGCGAAGATGTGAGGGGCGGCGGTGCGCAGGTGATCGTCCACCACCACATAGCCACGGCGGGTCTCGACGCCTGCCGCGGTTGGGTTGAGTTCGTCGGCGTTGCCTGGCCAGCCAGAAGCCAGAATCACCGCCTGAGTTTTGATGAGGTGAGAGGTTCCGTCCTGTCCATAGGTCAGATAAAGGTCTCTCCCGTTCATCTCCACCGCTTCGATGCCGGAGATGCCGGTGATCACCTCCACGCCGCGCCTGGCGAGCGCTTTGCGCATGGCTTGCGAGACCGACTGGTCTTCGATCCCGAGGATTTCGGGGTACATTTCCATCAACCAGACGCGACAGCCAAAGGCGCTGAGGATGGTGGCTACCTGGCAACCCGTAGCGCCGCCGCCAGCAATCACCGCCGACGCAGGCAGCCGGTCCACCGACCAGATGTCGTGATGGGTGAGGGTGAATTCCCTGCCGGGGAAATCGGGGCGTCGGGCATGCCCACCTGCGCAGAGGATGAACGTCTCCCCTTGCAGCTTCAAACCGGATTCGGTCTGAATGGTATGTGGGTCGCTAAAGCTGGCTCTTCCGGTTTCCGTGTACACTGTCACGCCGGCGCTTTCCAGATGGCTGAGCAATTGCTTCTTCTCGTGCATATGATACACCACCTGTTGGGTGCGCGTTCGCAGACGGTCGAAATCCAGCTCGGGTGGTGGTGAAACCCAGCCGTAATCGGCAAAGCGCTCGTAATCGCGGCGCAGGCGCGCGGCGCGCGCCCAAACGCGGGTTGGCGCCACCCCGTCGTTCAGGCAGGTGCCTCCCAGCCGCCCCTTCTCCACCAATGTGACTGATGCGCCCAGCTCGCGCGCCCGCAGCGCGGCGATCACGCCTGCGGGTCCTCCTCCAATGACGATGATTTGATTCATTCGTTCCTCCATGGGCGTGCAGCCGCACATTGTCGAATTTCTTGGGAAGCGGATGCGGCGGACAAGGGCGGCTCAGTTGTATCCTAATTTTACCTTAATACTCTAAATTTTAAAACCGACAATTCCACACCGCATATTCCCGTGGAGATGCGCCCATTTTATACCGCTTTTTTACTGTTTATGGTGTCAGGCTCAGCCACGAAAAATGGTACAAAAAGTAGTACAATCAGTTCAGCCTCAGGTTAATGTTGTTCAGACAAATGCCTGGCATTTCGATACGGATGAAGCATGGACGACCAGTTGAGTTTTGGCGCCTGGGTGAAGCGCCGCCGCAAAGCTCTGGATTTGACCCAGGACGACCTGGCGCGCCAGGTGGGCTGTTCGGTTTCGACGATCGTCAAAATCGAAGCTGATGTCCGCCGACCATCGCGCCAGATTGCGACCTTGTTAGCCACTCGCCTTGAAATTCCTGCCGAACAGACGACGAACTTCGTGCGCTTCGCCCGCGGGGAAAAGCGCCCGCAAATGCCGCCTGCGCCTCCCGGTTTGGCGCTGAATCATGCGTCGGCGCTGCCGAAACGCAGGACAAATCTGCCCAATCCGGCATATCCGTTGATCGGGCGCGATGCCGAACGCGATCAGATCATCCGCTTGCTGACAGCTACCGATTGTCGCCTGCTCACCCTGACCGGACCCGGGGGGATAGGCAAAACCCGGCTGGCTCATGAGGTGGGGCTGCATCTGGCTGAGGACGGGTCGCGAGTCTTTCCCGATGGCGTCTTTGTCGTCCCACTTGAGACGGTGCGATCCTCTGGTGATATGATCCCGGCTCTCGCTGATGCTATCGAGCTGGCAGTCTCAAGCTCCCAGGACTTGCGCGCCCGCTTGTTGCGAGAGTTGGAAGGAAAACAGATTTTGCTGATCCTGGATAACATGGAACACATCCTGGATGGGGTGCTGTTGATCAGCGAACTGCTGGAACGCGCGCCGGGGATCAGGTTGTTGGTGAGCTCGCAGGAACGGTTGTACCTTGCCGGCGAGTGGGTATTCGAATTGAAGGGGTTGCCCGTCCCACCGCCCGGGCAGGTCGAAAGTCTGGAAGCATACGCCTCGGTGCGCCTGTTCCTGCATGCAGCCAGGCAGGCGAAGGTGAGCTTTCAACCCAAAGCTGACGACCTGGAGGCGATCGCGCAAATTTGCCGCGCCCTGGAGGGGATGCCGTTGGGCATTCAACTGGCGGCAGCCTGGATCAGGACGCTTTCGCCGGTTGAAATCCTGGCTGAGATGGAACGCGCTGGCTCCAGCGGAGGTGTTGCATCCTTCCTGGCGGCGCCCAGCCGCGACGCGCCTGAACGCCACCGCTCGCTGCAGGCGGTGATGGATTACGCCTGGCAACGCCTGAGCCTGGAAGAGCGCCGTCTGCTTGCCAGATTGGCGGTCTTTGCCGGTGGCTTCCAGCGCCAGGCGGCTGAACAGGTGGCTGACGCCAGCCTGCCGTTGCTGGCTGCTCTGGTGGATAAATCCATGCTCGAAACCCAAGGCAATGGACGTTACTCTATGCACGAACTGATCCGCCAGTACGCCCGCCAGCGACTGAAGGAAGACCCCCGGGAAGAACAGGCGTTGCAGGACCGGCATTGCAGCTATTACAGCCATCTGTTAAAGCCCTATCTTAATCAGCTCGTAGGGAGAACCGGAGCGCAATTGCAGACTTTGATGTCGGTTGAACAGGCAAACTTTCGCCAGGCATGGCGCTGCGCCCTTGCCCAGCGGCGGGCGCAGGCGATCCAGTTCCTGGGTCAGGGCTTTAGCTGGTTCTATGAATTGCGGGGTTGGATTCAGGAAGGGTTGACGGTGTTTCGCGAAGCCACGGATGTACTCAGCGAACTGGAGAGCGAGCCGGCGCGCCTGAATCCCCAAGACAGGTTGAGCCTGGCGCTGGTGCTCGCTGGCTATGGCTGGTTTCTCAACCGCCATGGGCGCAACACGCCGGCGAAATCATTTTTCCTGCGCAGCCTGGTGTTGCTGCGCAGCGGCGAATACCCCGATAGCCTTGCGAACCTGTTGCGCTATATTGGCATGTTGGATTATCAAATCGGCGAGTTCTCCGAAGCGCGCTCCTATTTGAACGAAAGCCTGGAGATCAGCCAACGATTGCACTACCCCTATGGGCAGGCGCTTTGCCACTCCCATCTGGGGATGGTGGCTTATGCCCTGGGCGACCTGCCGCAATCCCGGCGTCATTTCGAAGCCGCGTTACAATTCTGGCAGGAACTCAATGAACCGTTTGGGTTGGGGTATTGCCTGCACCATTTGAGCCAGGTGGTCAGCCGCATGGGAGGCGAGAGCGATGCCTGTTCTCAGGCGGGCGAGGTGCTACAGCAGGCATTGGAATACAGCCTGACCGCCGATGACGCCTGGGGCAGCGGCGCCACTCTCAATCATCTGGGCTTATGGCACGTCCAGGCGGGCGACCTGGAAGCGGCGAGCCGCGCCTTCCGTCAGGCGGCTATCAGTTTCGATAAAATTGGCGATCCTTACGATCTGGCGCAATCCTGCATCTACCTGGGAGATGTATACTATCGCCAGGGCAACTATATGGAGGCAGCTCAGGCTTATGCACAGGGCTATACCCATGCCCGGCAGGCGGAATCCTTGCCGTTGGTCTTTGAAGCGCTGGCAGGGGCGGCGCAGGCTCGATTGGATCATCTCAATCCCAACCTGGTGGGCGTCTTGATCGACCGGCTGCGTGAACACCCGGCGACGATGTACGACACCCGCTCACGCCTGGATCAACTGTCTGCTCAGAACGCCAACAGGAAATCAGATCGCCCGGCAGAGGCATCGTTTCGCCAGCCAGATTCCAGCGCGCTTTCGCTCGTCGAACTGGCGGGTCTCATCATTGGCGATTATTCCTGATATAGATAGATCTCCAGTTCGAGGAGCTGCGGCGCTCTCTCGCTGCTGACGAAAAAGAAGCCCCATCCGAATCGTGGCGGCTGCTTTGCCAGCAACAAATACAGACGAAGAATCAGGTGCGCATCTGTTGCCGCCGCCCAGCCTTGCAGTTGTCGTAACAAAGAACGGTTGAGCGCCCGCTTGAGATGCGGGGGTTCGACCAGGCTTTGCAACATCTGAGCGGTCCAGCGCGCAGCTCGACGCGGACAGCCAGAGTGCATGGGCAGCGTGGTCTCACCCAACAGCAATCGCTGCGCTTCAGGCTGCGGCTTGCTGCCGGTAGGCTGTTCTGAAGACATATTCCTCTAAGCGGTGTTCGATCAGCTCGCGCAGACGCAAGCGACCGCGCCACAGGCGGCTTTTGAGCGTCCCGACCGGCACGCCGAGTTTGGCGGCTGCCTCGCCGTATTCCATTTCCTGCAAGTCCACCAGTTGCAGCGCGGCGCGATGTTCTTGCTTCAACTCATCCATACAACTCTGGATCAGCGATTGCTTTTCATTTTGTAGGATTTCGTCTTCGGCGGAGACCTGTCCATCACTCAGCCTTTCAAACAGCGACAGTTCCGAGTGGTCTGAATCGAGGGAGAAGATCGGGTAGCGGGATTGTCGTTTGCGTCTCCGCAGTTCGTCATAGCAGGCGTTCGTGGTGATGCGCAGCAGCCAGGCGCGCAAGTAACCGCCGCGGTAAGCGGGCAGGTTGCGATAGACCTGGATGAAAATGTTTTGCATCACGTCCTCCGCGGCAATTGAATCGCCCAACAGAGAGACGGCTCGGCGGTAAACATAAGCCTGATACTTCTGATAGAGGTGATCAAATGATACAGGTTCGAAAGGTAGCTCGGTGGTCGTGTTCATCAGTTCCTTGCTTTCATGAATGCCCCATGCGCGCCAGAGAGATGTCAATAGCATGCCAGAAATCGGACAAAATAGGTGCAGATAAAGCGGACAAAATCAGGGACAAATGCTTGCACCAGCCTGGAAAAAAGCGCAGGGGCGGGAGAGAGACCCGCCCCTGGGAAATGGTGCTGGAAGGCATAAGCTGGCTAATCCAGATAGTAGGTCATGCGCTGCAAATGAATGACAGGATCAATGTATTGCACCCACACGCCATCCGGCACGGTCAGATTGATCGGGGCGTAGTTGAGGATGGCGCGAATGCCGGCTTCAACCAATTTATCGGCGATGGCTTGGGCTTCTGCGGCAGGAACTGCCAGCATGGCGACCCGCAGACCGGCTTGGCGTATGAGAGAAACCATCTCATCGGCATTCTGCACGACGAAATCTCCGATGCGAGAGCCGATTTTTGTCGGATCATTGTCAAAGATCATCGCCACGCGAAAACCGCGGTCTGCAAAGCCCTGGTAGCGTGCCAGAGCGCTGCCGATATCGCCAGCGCCGACGACGGCGACATCCCACACGCGATCCACTTTGAGGATGTGGCGCAGGTTGTTCACCAGGTACTCGATATCGTATCCAGTGCCCTGCTTGCCGAATTCGCCGAACTGGGAGAGGTCTTTGCGGATTTGCGCCGCCGAGATGCCCAGGCGCTCGCCCAATTCCTGCGACGAGGTAACCTTGCGCCCTTCGAGAGCCATATGATGCAGCGCGCGCAAATACAAAGGCAACCTGCCGACGACGATATCGGGGATAGGGGTCTGTGGCATGCTATTTTCCTCCTGTTGGATAAAATAAATGTACCATAGAATATTTATTTGTGCAATTCTCCGCGAGAAGTGCACAAATGAGCAAAGGCGTCAACGGTACACCAGAGGTAAATAGCGAATTTGCGTATAGCCAATATCAGACGGCAGGATTACGATCGGGGCGTCGCCTTGCTGCGGCACTAAGTTGGCTTCAGGATCGAGAATCACATACGCCAGCGCCGAGGGGTTGGCGGAGGCGCGCACCAGATATATACCGGGTTCGGCAAGCGTGCTATCCACGGTAAAGCTGAAATAACCGCTGCTATCCACACTCAGGGTTGGGGTGAGCGGCGAACCATTGACTGACAGGGAAACCAGGCTGAGGCGGGGGAAATTTACGCCTTCCATGCTGATGAAGCTCCCCGGCGCGCTGACCGCGGGATTGGCGCTCAGGGTCGGTTGCGGTTGTGGTCCGCGATCGCGCCAGAAAACATCGGCGACGGCGTTTGTGTCGCCAGGCGTCAGATTGCTGGCGAACGAATCGAACGCCGCGTAACGCCCATCCGCCGACAGGCTGGGATGGTAGGATTCGCGGTCCGCCGGCTGGTTGTTGCTGTCCAGTGAAAGCCGTTCGGTCAGCCCGCTCCAGCGGTCGTGGATGAACACGTCGGCGTAGGCGTTGGTATCGTCGCTCACCAGGTTATCTGCCCAGCTTGCAAACGCCACGAAGCGCCCGTCGGCGCTGATGCTCAGCCTGAGTTCAACCCCGTCGTTTGCCTGCACGCCATCGCTGCTGAGTGAGATGCGTTGAGTTTGACCCGTGTCCAGGTCGTGGTGGAAGACATCGGCAACGGTGTTGGTATCGCCGCTCACCAGGTTGTCGGCGTTGGAGATGAACGCCACATGGCGCCCATCGTTGGAGATGACGGGGGCGTTCGAGTCGCCGTTGGCTTGGGCGCCGCTGGAGCTGAGGGAAACGCGGCGGGTCTCTCCGGTATCCAGCCAGCGGACGAAGATATCGGCAACGTCGTTGGTGTCCTGGGCGACCAGGTTCGGCGCCAGCGAGCGGAAAACCAGCACCCGACCATCGGCGCTCAAGCCGGGGAGCATCGAGCTGCCATTCCCCTGGACGCCGCCAGCGCCGAGCGAGACGCGGCTGGTCTGTCCGGTCTGCAGGTCGTGCAGGAAGATGTCGCTGGATTGATTGGTGTCGCCGCTCACCAGGTTGCTGGCGTAGGATTGGAAAGCCACGTAGCGACCGCCGGCAGAGACAGCGGGAGCGATGGAATGATCGTTTGGTTGCACTCCATTGCTGGCGATGGACACCCGACGCGTCTGTCCGGTTTGCAGATCGTGAAGGAAGATGTCGCTGGCGAAATTGGTGTCCACGCTCACCAGGTTGGTGGCGTCAGAGACGAAGGCGATGTAGCGCCCATCGGGCGAGATAGCCGGGCTGTAGGAGGGAGCGTTCCCTTGTTCGCCGGCGCTGCTCAGGGAGACGCGCCTTGTCGCTCCGGTCAGGCAGTCGTGGACGAACACATCTTGCACGCCGTTGGTGTCGTTGGGCGTGAGGTTGGTTGCGTGGGAGGCGAAGGCTACATATCGCCCATCGGCGGAAATGGAGGGCAGGCTCGAGGCGCCGTTCGCCTGTGCGCCGCTGCTGGAGAGGGAGATGCGGCGGGTGGCGACCTGGGTGGGGATGGCGTGCGCCAGTTGAGAGACGCCGGTCAATCCCAGCGCCGCCAGGATTATCGCAAGAATTACGAAACAGGCTCGATCGGGGAAGCGCATCCGTTCCTCCCTTTACTTTCTGCAACGTGGCGATGGAGTGATCTGCGGTATTATACCCTTTGTGGAAGGGTGTTTTGGGTCGGCGCGACGCTCGAACGGTGCGCGCCAGATGGTATAATCCTCTGAGAATTTGGGATGTTCATTGATGAAGTGGTGATTCAGGTGCAATCTGGCAGGGGCGGCGATGGCGCAGTCCATTTCCGCCGCGAGAAGTTTGTACCTTTTGGAGGTCCAGATGGCGGCGATGGGGGCAAGGGCGGCGATGTATTCCTGGAAGTGAGACCCACCCTGAATACACTAGCGAGTTTCCATCATCAGACGCACTTTAAAGCGCAGGATGGGGCGCGCGGTAGCAAGCAGAATATGACCGGTCGCTCCGGCGAGGATTTGGTGCTGTTTGTGCCGCCAGGCACAGTGGTGTACGATCTCGAGAGCGGCGAAGTCCTGGGAGATCTGACGGAAGCGGGGCAAAGGCTGCGCGTGGCGGTTGGCGGACGGGGCGGCAGGGGCAACGCCCGCTTCGCCACCCCGGTTAACCAGGCGCCGCGCATCGCCGAGCGGGGAGAGCCGGGTCAAACGCGCAGGTTGCGCCTGGAACTGAAGCTGATTGCCGATGTGGGCATTGTCGGCGCGCCCAATGCCGGTAAGTCCACCCTGCTGGCGGCGACCACCAACGCCCGACCCAAAATCGGCGACTACCCGTTTACCACACTGGAGCCCAACCTGGGCGTGGCGGAGCTGGACGACGAAATTACACTGGTGCTGGCGGACATTCCGGGTTTGATCGAGGGAGCGCATCGCGGTTTGGGGTTGGGGCACAGCTTCTTGCGCCACATCCAGCGCACGCGGGTACTGATTCACCTGCTGGATGGCGTGTCAGAAGACCCGCTTCTGGATTTTGCCCAGATTAACAGCGAGCTGGCGCTCTTCGACCCCAATCTGGCAAAAAAGCCCCAGGTGGTGGCTCTGAATAAGATCGACCTGCCGCAAGCGCAGGAGCGCTGGGAACAGGTGCGTGCCGAACTGGCAAAGCGAGGTTACGAGGCGATGGCGATCTCTGCCATCACCGGCGCCGGCGTTCGCCCGTTGCTCTATCGGGCGGCGCGCCTGCTGAAAGAGACTCCCATGCCTGCGCCATCCGAGACTGTGCCAGTCTATCGCCCGCAAAGCGACCCACGCCGGTTCAGCATCGAGCGCCTGCCAGACGGCTGGCGGGTGAAAGGCGAGGCGATCGAGCGAGCGGCTTCGATGACCTATTGGGAGTACAGCCAGTCGGTGCGGCGTTTTCAACGCATCTTGCAGACTTTGGGCGTGGAAGAGGCGCTGCGCCAGGCGGGCGTGCAGGCAGGCGATACGGTCTATATCGGCGATTATGAGCTGGAATGGAGTGACTGAGGTGGGCAGGTTAGGCGTCTTCGGCGGCACCTTTGACCCACCGCACCTGGGGCATCTGATCCTGGCTGAAGAAGCCTATGAGCAACTCGGACTGGAGCGCGTGCTGTGGGTTCTCACCCCTGATCCGCCTCACAAGCAGGGTCAGAGTGTGCTGGCGTTGGAAGATCGCTTGCAAATGTTGCAGGTGGCTATCTCTGAGAACCCTCGCTTTCAGCTCTCACGCGTGGATATTGACCGCCCACCGCCGCATTATGCGGTAGATACACTACGCCTGCTGGGCAGCGCCTATCCTCAGGCTGAGCTTATCTATCTGATTGGCGGCGATTCGCTGCGCGATTTGCCCACCTGGCATAAGCCCATTGAGTTGCTCTCGCGTTGCGCCGGTCTGGGGGTGATGCGCCGTCCGAGGGATCGCATTGACCTTGCCGCTTTGGAAAAGGCTGTGCCGGGTATTCGCGCCAAGACCACATTTCTTGCTGCGCCGCGCCTTGAAATCTCATCCAGCGAGATCCGCCAACGCATCGCTGCAGGTCGGTCTTTTCGTTATTTTCTCCCCACCGGGGTATATTATTTGATTCGCGAACGTCGCTTGTATGACTATCCAAACCTGGGCTAATGATGGGGGTTGGTTCATGGACATATGGTATAGCATGGCAAAGTCGTTGGTGCGCATGTACCTGAGCCTGTTCACCGAAGGGATTGTGATCTCTGGTCAGGAGCGCATCTTCGCCGGGCCGAAGATCATCATCGCCAACCATACCTACGTCACCGACGCGTTTGTGTTGCCTATTATTTTCACCGAGAAGCTGCATTTCTTGATCCAGGAGAGCACATTTCATCTACCGCTGATTGGCAGGCTGCTAGCGCTGGCGGACCAGATTCCGGTGCGCCTGGGGCAGGGACGGGAAGCGCTGCGGGCTGCCAGGGAGCGCCTTAGATGGGGGCATGTGGTGGTAATCTTCCCTGAAGGTCGGCTGAACCACGGGGAAGGGTTGCGGCGAGCCGGCAGCGGGGCGGTTTGGCTGGCGCTGGAAACCGGCGCGCCGCTGCTTCCCTTGGGCATTTACGTGCCGCCTGATTTCGTGTGGCGGATCAAGGCGCGCCTGCAGAGGCGGATCACGCTCGGCGCCTGGCAAATGCGCGGCGAGCTATTTGTGCGCATCGGTGAGCCCTGGCTGCTGCCAGCCAGAGATGCGGCGGAGTGCGGCTATCGGGCATTGCGGGACTTAACCAACAATCTCATGGCTCGGGTCGCCAGCCTGGTGCAGCAGGCGCAAGAACTGGCACGCCGCAGCGCGGAGAATATCCTGCATCAGTGAGTCGGACGATGGGCGCAATCAGGCGCAGATTGATAAAGCCATCCACCATCGAATTTTTCAGAACCGCCAGGAAGATTCCCGGCTATCGCTGGCGCGACGCCTTCCACGGTTATATCTATGCGCGCTTCCCCTATCTCTATATCGGCACCGGCGTGGGCGAACATTGGCTGGCGAAGGTCGCTGCGCCGCTGCTGAGGTTGAACGCCAGGCTGTCGCCAAAGTCGCTGCAGGTTGAAAGAGCTGGATCACAGCCACAACAAATCACTGCGGTAAAGCTGACCAACACCGTTGCCGATGGATATCACGGCAAGGTTATGCCTCTCGAAACCGCCCGACGGCTGGTGTTGGTGAACGAGGAAGTGCGCCTGACCGAGTTGGAGAAAGTGATCCCTTACGCTCGGGCGCGCGACATCATCTTGAAGAATCCGCAGCAGATCCTGGCGCTGGAATGCCCGTGTCGGTCAGCGCGGGCAAATCCATGCCTGCCGCTGGATGTCTGTCTGATCATTGGCGAGCCGTTCGCCAGCTTTGTCGCCGAACATCATCCACGACGCTCGCGGCGCATCACCCCCGAAGAGGCGGTGGAGATTCTGCGCGCCGAGGCGCAGCGCGGACATGTGCATCACGCCTTCTTCAAAGATGCCATGCTGAATCGCTATTACGCCATTTGCAACTGTTGTAGTTGTTGTTGCGGGGCAATGCAGGCGCAACGGGGCGGCGCGCCGATGCTGGCTGCCTCGGGCTATGTGTGTCAGGTGGATGAAATTCTGTGTCTGGGCTGCGGCGATTGCGCCGCAACCTGCCCCTTTGGGGCGCTCACGCTGGGCAATTCAAGGGCGAGCGTAGACGTGCAAGCCTGTATGGGGTGCGGCGTTTGCGTCTTGCGCTGCCCGCAAGGAGCGCTTTCGCTGCGGCGCGCCCCTGAGAAGGGAGAGCCGCTGGAAATCGTCGAGCTGATGCAGCTTATGGCTTCACAATAAACTTGCCCTTCATGCCGGCGTCGTAATGGACGCCATCCTGTTCAAAACAGCCCATCTCCCACTCGCCGACCGCGTCTTTGCTGACGGTGAATTTCAGGGTGGCTTGCTCGCCGGGTTTGACAATCACGGTCAGACCGGCATGTCCTTCGTGCTCCTCCATTTCCCCGCCGGTCACCTGAGGTTCAATATTGGCGGCGGCGAAGAAGTCGGTCATGTAGCCGCTGGGTTGATTCTGTTCTGTCGTCACCTCTCGCCCGATCATGAGTTCATGGTCGAGCATTCCGCGGTTAATCAGGGTCAGGGTCACTTCCTGACCGACTTTGACTTCGATCTGGTTCGGGGTGAAGGCATACTCGGTCATGTCAATCGAGATCGCCACCGGTTCTGGGGTGGCTTTGCCGCAGGCGGCGAGGGTGAGCATAATCAGAGAGAGTAGCAATACAGCAACTTTCGAGAGGAAGTTCATACGGCGCGCCTCAGTTTTATAGGTGAAATTAGATGTATATTGTGTGAAATGACGACCCGTATCATACCCAAAGTTTGCCGGGCTGTCAACCAAGGGATGAATATCGCGGCAAGATCGTGTTCTGTTGAGGGATAAGGGTTTTGCAGCGCTTCGATTGGCGAGCGTCGAGCAGGGATGACCGCGCTACGGTTCAGAATCAGACGGGAGGGGTTGCCGCCATCCGAAGGACGAAGCAAGTCAGCGTTAAAGAACAGCGCTTCAGGATGAGGGGAAGCTGGCGAGGCAGATTGGCGTCATCTCGGGCTGAAATTGCAGGATAAATCGGCAATCCCGTGATATACTTTCTTTTCAGATAATTCTTGCCAGAATAGAAAGCCATAGCGAGTATACTTCTGGCGCTGGCGAGTTGCCTTGTTTGAAGGTAAAGCGCCGATCATATCGTGTTGAAGGACAGGGTTCTTATGGAAGCATCTGCTGAGGAAGGGAATATTCCCGAAGAACAGGAACGTGAGAGCAAACGGCGCAATCGCAGCGCCTCCAACGCTTCGCCGCCTTTGGTGATCAATATATACTCCTGGGCGACACCCATCGTTGGCGTGGTCTTGCTGGCGGTGGGTTTGCTGGCGGGCTACTTCGGGCGCCCGCTGATCTCGCCAGAGCCGAGCGGCGAAGCGCCGATGAGCGTGCAAACCGAAGCGCCTCAACCCACGATGGACCCGGAGACGCGGCAGCAGTTGATGGATTATCTCGTGCCCCAGGTGAGACATTTCAAAGGCGAAGCCGACGCTCCGGTGACGATCATCGAATTCAGCGATTTCCAGTGTCCGTACTGTGGGCGTTTTGCCACCGGCGCAGGGAAACAGATCGAAGCGAAATACATCAAAAGCGGCAAGGTGCGCTTCGGCTACTGGCCGATGGCGTTTTTAGGAGAAGAATCGCTTTGGGCGGCGGAAGCCAGCGAGTGCGCCGCCGACCAGGATAAGTTCTGGGAGTATCACGATAAGCTGTTTAGCAGCCAAAACGGCGAGAATCAGGGCGCATTCAGCAAAGAAAACCTGAAGCAGTTCGCCGAGGACATTGGTCTTGACACCGCGGCGTTCAACGAGTGCATGGACTCGGGCAAATATACTTTAATCTTGCAGGAGCAGACCAACACCGCCAATCAGCTTGGCGTGCGCAGTACGCCAGCTTTTATCGTCAATGGTCTGCCGGTGTTGGGGGCGCAGCCGTTTGAGACTTTTGAAAAGCTGATCGAGGATGAACTGAAAGCAACCAAATAAGGTTACTCAAATTGGATCAGGCGGCTGCCCAGGCAGGTTTGGGCAGCCGCTTTTCCTTCTCTCAGACCGTTCATCCGACCGCTTCTGTCGCTCCTGAAGGGCAACAGCGGTATTCCTGAGATTTGTCTAGCAGTTCGACCTGGCGCGCCAGCAACTTATTTTCCAGTTCCATGCGCTCTAATTCTAGGGTTGTGCGGCGATGCACTTCCGATTCGCAGATATCGCAGTCGTCCAGACAGCTCTTGACGATCACCCCGGCGGTAGGGAGCGAGGTCTGGCGCTCGTAGCTGAACTCGGCGCGGGTACGGCGGGTGACTTCTCCGCCGACTTTGTCAATCAACCCCTGACGCACCAACTGGGCGTCCACCTCTGCCAGCGCTTTGAGGCGCAGTTCATCAGAGATAGGGATTTGCACGCCCAGGGCTTCGGTAGTGGCGACGCTGCTCACGGCAGCCAGGCGCATTGCTCCCAAACCCTCGCTTTCTCGCAGCGCCAGCAGACGATTTTGCTGGTCGCTCTGGATGGCAGTTTTTTGAATATCCAGGCGCTTACTGCTGGTGGCGGGCACTTCCTGCGGGACGGTGGCGATTTGACCGGTCGGGCGGAAGGGATTGGCAGGCACCGGCATGGGCGCTGCCGGATCGAGCACCCTCCGTTCGATGGATACCAGTTCGAATTTGATCTTCTGGATTTTATCCAGGCGATAGAAGATGAAAGTGACGGCGTGGCACTTATTGGGGTTGCTGAACTCACGCGAGGAAGCCTCGAAGTGGTCTTCGGTCTCGCCCTGGGTGTGGGTTCGGGCGCTCACCTCACCGATGGATACCGAGTGCGCTTTGCGGGTCGCCTCAACCGCCTGGTTATCAGCCATCTCCGTATGGGCGCGGTGTTCCCGTAAATAGTCGCGGGTGGAGGAAGCTGAATGGCTGCCGCGGGCGTTGGTGTCGGCGCTGGCGGAGAAGAAGCCGAGCGAGCCGCTGGCGTCGCCGTGAAAATCCCATTTGCCCTGTTCGCTGAAGCGCTCTTCGCCGCGGTCGACCACGTTCTGATCGAGCATGAAGGAGCGCATGGCGCGCATCATGTATTGCTCTTCGGAAATCTGTTCGCTGCGATAGCTTAGTTTGGATTCGCTGTCGAAGCTAAAGCGGGTGCGTCGGTCAGTGGTTGCCAGGCGTACTTTTTCTCCCGGCAGCAGGGTGATGCTATAGACCGGGTCGCCGAGAGCCAGGGGACCGGAGCAGCGCGAGTAGCGCGTATGCAAGATCACCTCGACCCGCACCGGTTGCCCTTGGGGAGTGCGCACATTGGTGGGATAGACCAGCCGGCGGCGAAAGTCAATCACATCGCAGGTGGGGTTGGTTTCCAACTCAGGACAGCAGGGAAGGTCTTCGTAACGGGTTAATGATGAGGCTGTTTCCATTTGATACTCTCCTTTCTAAATGAGGACGGATGGGATGATCCGGGCGGTAGGGGGGACAATCGGCGCAAGTCCGCTCGATTGTTGGGCGGTGACGCCCCTGTAACCAGGCGCTTTGGGCGAGACCAGGCGCGCAAAGCCTCGACAATTATGGCATACTGTACCATAATTATCTTATTTATGGTTAAGTTCTGATTATCAAAGGGAAATTCCCGTCATTGGTGGCTCAACCGCCAGCGGCTCGATCCAGCGCCTGAGCCAGGTCGGCGATCAGGTCGTCGGGGTCTTCGATGCCGACGCTCATGCGGATGAAGCCCTCGGGCACGGCATCGCCACCCCAACGGGCGCGCCGCTCGGCGGTGGTGTGGACGCTGCCGTAGCTGGTGGCTTCGTAGACCAGGCGGCAACTGGAGAGGAAGAGCTCCGCGCGGCGGCGGTCTGGCAGGCTGAAGCTGACGATCGGACCGAAAAATTGCATCTGACGCGAGGCGAGGGCGTAGGAGGGATCGCCTGGTAAACCTGGATAACGCACCTCTTTCACCAGGGGATGTTGCGCCAGGAAGCGCGCTACCTGCAGGGCGTTCTGGCATTGAGCCTCCAGGCGCAGCGCCAGGGTTGCCAGCGAGCGATGCGCCAGCCAGACCTCCATCGGACCAGGAATTGCGCCGGCGTGTTTGCGGTAAACCAGCAGGCGCTCTGCCCAGCCCTGGTCTCGGACGGCGACATGTCCGAGGAGCAGGTCGGAGTGTCCGCACAAGGCTTTGGTGTCGGCAGCCACAGAAAAATCGGCGCCGAGCGCCAGGGGGTTTTGACCCAGGATGGTGGGGGTGGTGTTGTCCACTGCCACCAGCGTCCCTTGCCGATGCGCCTGCTCTGCCAGCCAGGCGATGTCGCACACCTCCAGCCCGGGGTTGCTGGGCGACTCGATCCACAGCAGGCGCGCCCCGGGCAGCAGTTCCACCTGAGCGTTGTCCGCAGTGGGGGCGCTCCGCACCTGTATGCCAAAAGGCGCAAGAACCTGTTCTGCCAGGGTGCGCACCGCAAAGTAGGAATCGGAGGGCAGCACGACGGCGTCGCCGGGCTTCAGGGTCACGCCGAAAACCGCCGCCACGGCAGCCATGCCCGAGGCGAAGACCACCGCCTGTCCGCCTTCCAGCTCGCTGAGCGCCGTTTCGAATGCGGTCCAGGTGGGATTGCCGTTGCGCCCGTAGGTATAAGGCGAGTCAGCCGGGTCGCCCGGGGTGTGGAAGACGCTGGCAAACACAGGACCAGGCAGGAATGGCGTCCCTTTTGCTGGCGCAGGCAATCCGGCGCGGGTGAGGCGAGTGCGCGCTTTCAAGGCTACTTCTCGAATGTAACCACCACGGTCATCCCCCAGCGCAGGCGCGGGTCTACCTTGTCCAGCAGGATGCGGGCGGTGTAAGTGATGTCGCCGCGCTTCTCTTCGAAGACATCGCTGATCTTGACCACTGCGCCGGTCAGGGTCAGATCGGGGAGGGCGTCGGGGACGATGCTGGCTTTTTGACCCACGGCGACGTCCACAACGTCAATCTCGGTCAGGTTGTCGGTCTCGACGTACCACTGGGAGAAATCGGCGATTTGGGCGACGGGGACGCCGGGCGTCACCCGCTGTCCTTTGATCAGGTCCAGGCGGGTCAGTGTGCCCGAGATGGTGGCGATCAGGTCCAGGTCATCCAGGGCGGCTTCGGCAGCCTTGATGGCGATCTCAGCCGCGGCAATGCGCCCTTCGGCGGTCTGGATACGCTTATCTGCCAGCGCCAGATCGGAGGCTTTTGGACCTTGCTGGAGTTCGTCGTATTCTTTTTGCGCCAGCTCCAGACGGCGTTGGGCAATTTGCTGCTCCGCCAGCGCCTGTTCGCGGGTGAATTCGGTAGAGCCAGTAAGCAGGTTGTTGTAGCGGCGCAGGGCGTTATCGTAATCGCGGCGCGCTTGAGCGACGCGATTCAGCAGGGCTGCCCGAATGACATTTTTCTCGCTGGCTTTCTCGTACTCTTTGAAGTCCTTTTCAGCTTTATCGAGCTTGTCCTTAGCCAGTATCAGGGTAGCCTGGGCTTCCTCCAGGTCCGCCTGGGATGGCTCAGCGCCCAGTCCGGCAACTTTGCGGTCGGCGTCTTTTAGCGCCTGGCGGGCATCCTTGAGAGCCTGCAGGGCGTTGGTTTGCGCCTGGGGCAGATTGTCGAAGAGCGCCTGGCGCGCCTGCTGAGCATTGAGCAACTCTTGTTGGGCGGCAAGCAATTCCAGGCGGGCGTTGCCAAGGGCGACTTCGAGCTGTTCGCGGTTGCCCAGGCGGGCGATAACGTCGCCTGCCTGTACAAGGTCGCCTTCTTCCACCAGCACCTCAGCCACCTCGCCGCTGGTGTTGAAAGCCAGTTCCACCGATTGGTTGGGAACCAGCCGCCCATCAACCACAATCTCGCCTTCGCTGACCACGGGTGGCAATTCGGTAGGCTCACCTTCTGTATCGGAGGCGCCGGTCTTAGCGCTGCAGGCGGTCAGCAGCGCTGCGCCTAGCAGGAAGATAAGGCTGAACTTGAACAGGTTGTGGCTCATTGCATTTCTCTCCCTTCGTGATGAATCGCACAGAATCTATTATACCTTTGATATCCGTTATACAAGCCCTCCCATCGCCTGCAAAGGGAGAGAAATGTGCCGTTCGTATGGCGGTCATCCTGACCGCCGCTCCAGCTGTAGGGCGGTCATCCTGACCGCCGTTCCATAGCTCCGGCAGCAACAGGGCGGTCATCCTGACTGCCGTTCGATGGCTGACACGCCGAACGGCATCCATACGCTCCATCGCCGAGGCGTGTAAGCGCCTGGGATGTCAGCGCCCCTGCAATTGAAAGATGACTTGTTCGAACATGAGATCAGGCGCAGAGTACAGGCGGACTCCCCCTTGCGATTGTGCTTCGAGCAACGCCGCCACGGTGGAGGCGTCGGCAGGCAGCGAGTACCAACCCATTAAATCCAGGCTTCCTTGAGCGACCATGGTCGCCGACGGGAGATCGCTCTCGATGGGCACGAAGCGGATTTCAATCCTGGAGGTGGCTTGTTTGCCTTTGTAATAGTATGGATTGGCTTCCAGGACAACACCATGTCCGAAATCCCAGCCTTTGACCATATAGGGACCGATGCCAGGTGGAGAGAGGGTGAGTTCCGCTCGGGAGAGCCATTCGGCGGCGGGCAAATCCGCCAGGCGGCGCCCATCGGACAGGGTTTGATGGGCTGGCAACCGTCCAAAGGGCGGGAGAAATGCCTCGGGATGGTAATAACCCGGCTTCCACGTCACGACATAGCTGGTATCGCTGATAAACTGCACGCTTTCGATTTTTTCACATGCTGGTAATGGTGAAAGGTATTCGGCTGCGCCGGTCTGTGGGTCGCACAGGATGCGGTGAGCAAGCTCGTAGTCATCGCGCACGACCGAGGCGCCATCCGACCAGGTGAGGGAATCGAGGAACTGGTATTCCACGATGAGCTGGCGCATTTCGACCGTGCCGCCTTCATAGAGCCGCTCATCGCCGTCTGCGGCGCGGATATGCACGCCGGGTTGCAATTCCTGAGGATTGCCATTGGCGTCCACAATTTGCGCGCCTTGTTGAACGAGCACGATTTTCTCCGTCGCCATGCCGTTTTCAAGCGCGGGGAGCTGAGCGAGCGTCAGCGGTTGATAATCATAGTTGATTTTCGCATAGTCAAGACCGTAAACCAGCGCCTGGATGAGCTTCGAGGCATAGTCGGTCTCTAACGGGAAGACGCCCATCGGTTCAGATGAGTATCCAACCACAATGCGATCCCTGCCTGGGATGGACCATTCGGCAGCGTTCCAGGTGTACAGTTCGAGTGGATCAGGTGAGTAGTTTTGCAAGTTGGGGTTGGCAGCGCTGACAGCAAGTCGGTTGAAGAGCGGCAAGTGAGGCAATTCCTGGCTGAAGGCAGCCTGCAGCTCAAGGTAAGCCTGGCGGCGCACGTCTCTGTGCAAATCGCTGCTCAGGATGCGCAGCGCAGACTCAGCCTGCAGATTGCACCAACCGCTGAAATTCTGCCCTTGCCATTGATTTGCCGCCGTGGGGAGGCTATCACAGGCAAACATGGCGCTGACATTGGGCTCAGGTTGATTGACGCCACTGATGGCTGCCAGCTCGAACTGGCGGCGCTGCAGAACGCCGTTTTCGCTGTAGAAATCTTCAGCCGGCAGATAGTTCAGCTCGATTGCCAGCCCACATGCCTGCATCTGCTGCTGAAAGACCTTCGTCCATGTCTGGCGGAACTCTGCCGTGGTGGTGGTGAGCGTGAGGCGCATCTGCTCGCCGGCGGCGTTCACCCGCGTCGAGCCGCCGGGCGGCAATCTCCAGCCCGCCTGTTCGAATAGCGCCTGTCCGCTCTCAGGATCATAGGGGTAGGTTTGAAAAGCGTCGGAGTCGGCGGGATACGCCCAATGGGAGCGGGGCAGCACGCTGTGCATTTCGAACGATGCGGCGTCCTCCAGCCAGGGGTAAACTGAGCGCAGCAGCGCCTGGCGGTTGGTACAACGGGCAATTCCCTGACGCACGCGCAGATCGCCTAATAGGGAATGTGTATGGCTGGTTGTGGGAGTGGTCAGGCTGGCGGGAACGGTTGGCGTCGCTGTGGACGGAATTGGTGAGTTGGTCGCGCTGGAGACCAGGGGAGCGGGCGAGGTCGGTTTGGCGCAGGCAGTGAGTAAGAGAAGGATAATGATCAGTAAGCGTCCGAGTCCTGGATTTGAAAGAGCGGTAGGGCTTAACAAACCGACCCTCCTTTATATTTACTTGTAAGTTCCGATGGCGAAATTCTTGCAGAATGTGCATCCAGCCTTCCAATCAGGCGGGATGACATTCCGCATGAAATACGTGACCTTCCTTGGGCATTATACCACTCCGAAAATTGCTGATAAAATTCCCCTTGTTTCGAACAACCTTTGGGTGTATTGGAGGAATCTTATGCGCAAAGTGTACAAAATTGGTTGCCTTGTGATCTTGATCATGGCGGCGATGCTGGCAGGCTGTCAGAGTCAGTCCAACCCACCCCAAGCGACGGAGAAGCCATCTGAAGGAAAGCCGTACCCACTCAGCGAGGCGACCGAGGCACCTGTGGAATCGCAGGCGCCAGATACCGCAAAACCTTATCCAGGAGCGGATCAAGCGCCGACGCCTGTGGCGGCTGTAAGCGAGACCGATTTATTGATCGCCAGCTTTCGCGCCGCGGGCGCGTCGGTCGAGCTGGATGGCACGATTTCCCAATCATTCTTCACCCCGTTGGGGCAGATTATCCGCGTCAACGGTCAGGACGTACAGGTGTTCGTATATGCCGACGAGGCAACCGCTCAGGGCGAAGCCGCGAAAGTATCTGCGGATGGCAGCGCGGTGGGAAGCGAGCAGGTCGCCTGGGTGGCATCGCCGCACTTCTTCCATCAGGGAAAGCTGATCGTCCTCTACGTGGGAGACGAGGCGACGGTGCTGCAGGTATTGCAAAGCGTATTGGGTGAGCAGTTTGCTGGCAGGTAATGCGTGAGCAGAAATGGCGAATCAGGCTTGCATCCTGGTGGTTGATGACGAAACCAGCATCCTGAAACTGGTCAGCGCTTATCTGAAACCCGAAGGCTATCAGGTGATAACGGCGACGGATGGCGTGGAGGGTCTTAAAGCCTTTCGCCAGCATCGCCCAGATGTGGTCATCCTGGATTTGATGCTGCCGGGCATGGACGGGCTGGAGGTGCTGGCACAACTACGCCGCGAATCTGACGCCTATGTGATCCTGCTTACTGCCCGCGCCGAGGAGACGGACAAGATCGTCGGGCTGACGGTGGGCGCGGACGACTATCTGACCAAACCGTTCAGCCCGCGCGAGTTGACGGCGCGGGTCAAGGCGGCGCTGCGACGCTTGAGAGGGGCGGTAGGCGCGCCGTCCAGTGAGACGCTGGTCTTCCGTCGTGTGCGCATAGATATCGGCAGCCGGCAGGTCTTCGTTGATGAGAAGCCGGTGGCGCTGACTGCCATCGAGTTCGATTTGCTGCGCGCTCTGGCGGAGAGCCGCGGCAGGGTGCTCAGCCGCGAGCAGCTCCTGGAGAAAGTGTGGGGCTATAACTACTTTGGAGAGGCGCGGGTGGTGGATGTGCATATCGGTCATATCCGCCAGAAGCTCGGCGTTGGCGAGCTGATTGCCACGGTGCGCGGCGTGGGCTATCGCTTCGAAGATGAGGTATTGACATGACGACATTCTTTCGCAGCCGCCTGGGGTTGAAACTGTTCCTGTCCTATCTGGCGGTAATTGTGGTCTGCCTGGGTATCCTGGCGTTTTCGGTGAACCTGGCTGCGCCGCGGGCGTTTGCTCGTCATCTGGCGAACATGGCGACAATGCCGGGGATGGGCGGGATGATGCAGCAAGGGCGTGGCGCGGGTGGGATGATGGCTGGTTTTTACGCCAATTTTCGCCTGGCTATTGGCGAGGCGCTCGCCTGGGCGGCTGGGGCGGCGGCGTTGGCGGCGGCGCTGGCTTCGCTGCTGATTGCCCGTCAGGTGATCTTGCCGGTGCAGGCGTTGAAAACCGCAAGCCAGCGCATCGCCGATGGTCGCTACCATGAGCGCGTCAGCCTGCCCAAGTTCCAATCGCCGGATGAGCTGGACGAGCTGGGGCAACTGGCGCTCAGCTTCAACATGATGGCAAGCCGTCTGGAACAAGCCGAAACGCTGCGCAGACAGTTGATCGGCGATGTGGCGCACGAGTTGCGCACGCCGTTGACGGTCATCCGTGGTTCAATGGAAGGGTTGATGGATGGCGTGCTCCCCGCCAACCAGGAGACCTATCAACAAGTCTTTCGGGAAGCCGTGCGCTTGAACCGACTGGTGGATGATTTGCAGGAATTGAGCCGCGTGGAAGCGGGGGCGTACGAGCTGAAGCTCCAGCCTGTATCAGTAGAGGGTTTGATCCAGGCAACCGTCGCCAGCCTGGGGAGACAGTACGAGGAAAAGGGGGTGGCGCTCTCGGTCAGCGCCGCGCCGGGTTTGCCACCGGTGATGGCGGACGAGCTGCGCATTGGGCAGGTGCTGACCAACCTGTTGATCAACGCCTTGCAGTATACGCCGGAAGGGGGACGGGTGGAGGTGCGCGCCGTAGAAGCGCAGGGAATGGTGCGCATCTCTGTCGCCGATACAGGGGTGGGCATTCCCGCTGAGCACCTTCCGCACATCTTCGACCGGTTCTACCGGGTGGATAAGTCGCGTTCGCGGGCGAGCGGTGGCAGCGGGGTTGGTTTGACCATCGCCCGCCACCTGGTGGAGGCGCATGGGGGGACGATCTGGGCGGAGAGCGCCGGAGCTAACGCCGGCAGCACTTTCAGCTTCACCCTTCCCAGGGCGACGACGCGCTCGGGATGAGGGGCGTCAGTTGCCCGTCCCTTCTGTCCAGGTGGATCGACCCTCCCTTCCCCAGACAACGACTTTCCCACTGCCAACTACCCGCAGGCGATTGCCGTTTACCACCAAAGCCGTGTTGCCCTCGATGCCAAAGAGCGTCTGGCGGCGACCAGCCCACAAGCGGATCAGGCGCACGAAATTGGGCGACAATTCATCGAAGTGGGGCACAATCACCGCGCCAGGAAGCAGATTGAAGGCTGGCTTCCAGGCGGGGAAGCCCGGGATGCGCGCCCCTATCACCATTGCCCCGGCGGAACAACCAGCCAATATACCTCCAGACTGCAAAACCTCCAGGATTGCCTTCCATGCCAGGCTGCCCTTGAGCGTCTTGAGCAGGTAGCCTGGCGAACCTCCAGATAAATAGACGAAATTAGCCCGTCGGATGCGGCTGGCGAGGGCGGCGTCATCGGCTGAGGCGCGGTCGATCACCGGCAACGCCTCTACATGAGCGCCCAGACGGGAGAAATGCTCCACCCCAAGCGCTGACCAGTAGGCGATCCTCTCTTTGCCTTCCGCGCCGGCGGCGGTGGGCAGGCAAACCACCCGCCCTTCATGAGAGAGGCTTGCCAGAAGATAACGGTCAACCGCCTCCATCGGCGGCAGATATTCTCCACTACCCACCAAAGCCAGCATCGCGCACCTCTCCACCGGAATTATATGGAGCTATTTTATCCGATAAATAAGCCAGGCTTATGACTGGCTGGTATGATCTTTCCCGGCGATTTCTTTACCAAATCTTTATATTTCCTTGAATGTCAATTCACATCATTTGAGTAAGATATAAGCAACTCAAACCACAAACAAAAGGAGTAGTTGAGATGAAGAACATACTATTGATAGGTGCTGGATTTCTGGTGGCGGTGCTTGTACTCGGCGTAGCTGGCTTTGCATACGCCCAAACGCAAAACCCACCCGGTGCGCAGCCTTTCTTCGGGCAAGGCATGATGGGCGGTTTTGGACGTGGGATGATGGGCGCTTTCGCTCGCGCTGCAGGCGGTTATGGTCCAATGCACGAGTACATGGAGCAGGCTCTGGCGGCAAAGCTCGGTCTGACAGAAGAAGAGATCGAGGACAAGCTGGCGGCTGGTGAGACGATGTGGTCAATTGCCTCCGCTCAAGGTCTGAGCGCGGAAGAAATTGCAACTTTGATGAGCGAAGTCCACACTGAGGCGCTGAAAGCGGCAGTGGCAGATGGCGCATTGACCCAGGAGCAGGCAGACTGGATGTCGCAACATATGCAGCAGATGCGCGCTAATGGGTTCGGTCCCGGCAACTGCCTGGGCGCTGGTCCGGGCAGCGGAGCTCGACAGAATTGGCGACAGATGCCCATGTGGCGCTGGTACAATCAGCCTACCAACTGATAAGAAGAGCTTTCAGCAACCGGCGGCAGTCTTGCCGCCGGTTTTTTATTATTTCAGGGGGATTGGAAAGGAGATGCCCCAGGATAGTGAGCATTATCGCAATAAAATATGCGATTTGGTTGTTGATTTTTTATTCACATTGGATAAAATGAAATGCATTAGGAGGTGTAGGTCATGTGGGCGTGGTTCATCGAACTAAATCCAACTTTGCAGGCGCTTCTGGCTACCTGTTTCACCTGGTTCCTGACCGCTCTGGGCGCCGCCACAGTGTTTCTCTTCAAAGAGTTCAATCGGCGCATCTTGAACACGATGTTGGGCTTCGCTGCCGGGGTGATGGTGGCTGCAAGCTACTTTTCGTTGCTGGCGCCGGCAATCGAGATGACCGAGGAAACCCCCTTTCCAAGCTGGCTTCCGGCGACGACCGGTTTCCTGGCAGGCGGGGCGTTCTTATGGTTGATTGATAAACTGCTGCCGCACCTGCACTTTGGATTGCCCACCAGCCAGGCGGAGGGATTCCATACCGGCTGGCGACGTGTGGTGCTGCTGGTGCTGGCAATCACGCTCCACAACTTTCCCGAGGGGTTGGCGGTGGGCGTGGCGTTTGGCGCAGTGGCAGCAAATTTGCCTTCCGCCACTCTCTTTGGAGCGATTGCGCTGGCGCTGGGGATTGGCATCCAAAACTTTCCGGAGGGTGCAGCGGTGTCTGTGCCGTTGCGGCGAGAGGGTTTCTCGCGCATCCGCTCCTTCTGGTACGGGCAGCTTTCTGCAGTGGTGGAGCCGGTGGCTGGATTGTTGGGCGCGCTGGCGGTGCTCTCCATGCGCCTGATGCTTCCCTTTGCCCTGGCATTTGCCGCCGGGGCGATGATCTTCGTCGTTGTGGAAGACCTGATCCCCGAAGCCCAGCTCAACGAGAATACCGACGTCGCCACGGTAGGCGCGCTGCTCGGCTTCGCCGTGATGATGGGGTTGGACGTAGCCCTGGGATGATCGGTAATTATGAACGGTAATTTGTTCCTGGCGGGCGGAGCGGAGTTCGGCGGCGGGATGGCTGCGCTAGATCTGCGCCTTTTGCAACTCTCGGGCGCCTTCGCCGCTGAAAGTGGAAGACAGGAGATCGTGTGTATTGTCCCCACCGCGGCAGCCTTCGACGGCAATCATGAGCGCGCTGGCGCAAACGGAGTGCGCTGGTTCCGAAAGTTGGGGGTAAGGCAGGTTGCCTCGCTGCCCTTGATCGATCGCCTGTCCGCCGACACTCCCGAGGTGGTTTCAGCTTTGCGTATAGCATCGCTGATTTATCTGTTGGGCGGCTCTCCGGGCTACCTGGCGCAAGCTCTGGCTGGCAGCCGGAGTTGGCAGGCTGCATTACAGGCTTATGGAGACGGGGCAGCGCTGGGTGGCAGCAGCGCCGGAGCGATGGTATTGGGGGGTGTTTTCTACGACCCTTATCGCGAGCAAGTCATGCCAGGGTTGGGGGTTTTGCCAGGGGTGTGCATCGTGCCTCATCACACCCGCTACGGGAAAAATTGGGCGCCGCGCTTGAGAGCACAGATGCCATCTTTGATATTGCTCGGCATCGACGAGCAGACCGGCGTGATTGATGATGGAGAGGACGGCGCCTGGAGGGTGTATGGTCAAGGATCAGCCACAGTTTATGACGAGGGCGGTATGAGCGTTTACCGCGCTGGCGACCAGTTTCGCATCATCCAGGCTGGATGAGGCTGCGCTCAAGATGTTCCAGGGTAACGCCGATTGTCAGATTGTGCTTTGCCTGCTAGCGCCAGCGAGGGTCGCAGAAGCAACTGCTGGTGGTTTTCGCATAGGCAATCTGAGGGTTTTGGTCTTGCTGTTGATTGACTTCGGCGCATAAGCTGTCTGGAGCCGATGATACAATTAACATAGAGACATGGGAGGGCGTTGAGATGGAATATATTCTCGCTCATGATGTGGGGACGAGCGGCTGCAAGGCGGTGCTCTATCGCCTGGGCGCATCTGCGGCGAGCGAAACTCTGGCAGCATCGGCTTATGAAACCTACCCAACCTATTATCCGCAAGCCACCTATGCTGAGCAAGATGTCAACGATTGGTGGAGCGGGCTGGTTAAAAGCACGCGCCAGGTGCTGGATCGGAGCGGGGCAAAGCCTGGCGAGGTGCTGGGAATTGCCCTCTCGACGCAGATGCTCAACACCATCCCTGTAGATGGTTCGGGCGCCCCGTTGCGCCGGTGCATAAGCTGGCTGGATGGGCGCGCCTGGGAAGAAGCCGAGGCGGTGATGCGCAAGCTGGGTGGACCTGCACTCTTCAGCATGCTGGTCGGTGCGGTGATCACCGGCAAGGATTTGTTGCCCAAATACCTGTGGCTGAAACGGCACGAGCCGCAGGTGTACGCCCGCACCGCGGCTTTCATGGATTGCAGCAGCTACATGCTCTTGCGCCTCACTGGAATGGTAGTCTATGAATGGAGCGTTGCCAGCGTGACGGGCTTGTTCAATCTGAAGAGCAAGACCTGGGACACCTCGCTGATGCGCTTGTTTGGTCTGGATGCTGCCAAATTCCCGCCGCTGGTGCGTTCGATTGACCGGGTTGGCGGTTTGACCAACGAAGCCGCGACTGAGTTGGGCTTGCTAGAAGGCACACCGGTGTTCGGCGGGGCGGGCGATGCCATGTGCACCGCGGTGGGCTCCGGAGCGGTGGGCGAAAACGAGGCTCACCTGGCGCTCGGCACCTCCGGCTATGTGGGGGTGATTACCAGCCGCAGAGTCACGGGGCGGCGTGGGATTGCCACCATCCAATCCGCAGACCCAGAGCGGTTGCTGGTCGCCGCGGAATGCGAAACGGTCGGCGCGTGCCTGAAATGGGCGGTCAAAGAGCTTTACGCTCTGGAGCCGGCTGGCAGCGCCTATGCCTACCTGGACGATCAGGTGGCGCAGGCGCCCGCCGGTGCAAACGGCTTGCTGTTTGCACCCTGGCTCTACGGCGAGCGTTGTCCGGTGCCGGATGAAAGCGTCAGGGCGGCGTTTATCAACCTCAGCGCCAGCCACACGCGCGCTCAAATGGCGCGCGCAGTTTACGAAGGTGTGGCGTACAACTTTCGCTGGATACTGGAGTTGCTCAAAGAACGCTACGGTTTCGATTGCCAGCCGTTGCGTGCTGTGGGAGGTGGGGCGCGCAGTCTGCCCTGGTTGCGTATCCTGGCTGATGTCTGTGGGCGGACGTTGGAGAAGACCCCCTACGATCAGGAAGCCGCGGCGGTGGGAGCGGCGCTGATCGCCGCTATTGGTCTGGGCATCTGCCCGTCATTCGAGGCGGTCAAGCAACGCGTGCCAGCCTTGCAGAGTTTCGCGCCCGCAGCGGAGGCGGAAAAGGTTTACACTCCCTTGTATCAGGCGTTTCGCCGCCTCTATCCCTCCTTGCGAGAGGTATTCCACGAGTTAAATCGCTGAGAAAGGGCTGCTGTCTGTTCAGGAGATGACATACTGGATGCCGCGTAGCAACGCCGCAGTATAAGCCGGGTGGTAATCATGTCCGGCGTCGGCGAGCAGGTCAATCTCGCACGGAATGTCGGCTTCAAACAACATCCGCGCCAGGGCGTGCAGGTTTTCGGGCAAGATAGAGGGGTCTTGCTCGCCATAAATCAGATATCCCTTGAGTTTGCGACCGGCAGCATTATCCACGAAGGGTTGCCAGCTCTCGGGCTCATCCATATATGAGCCTATCGGCGCCAGCGCCACGAATCCGCGCGCCTCGAAGACTCCATTTAGCGCCAGCCAGATCGCCAGTTCGCCGCCCATGGAGTGCCCGGCGAAGACCAATCGCTCCTGGTCGGCGGCGTACTGACGCTGGAGCAGGGAGATATGTCCCTCGATCTCCTGGCGAGCCATTTCCAGATCGCTCCAGGTATAGGCGTCTTTCCACATCGCCTGTGAGGATTGCGGCACGCCTACCAGCCAGCCGGCGCTGGCGGCTGCTTTCCAGAAATCAATGGAAGCCTGAGCGTTGCTGCCATTGGCATGCAGTCCGATCAGCAGCGGGCAGGGATGTTCGTCATCCTGGCAGCCTCCCTGAGTGCGCAGCGTGAGCAGGGGATAGAGTTGCTGTTGATCTAATTGTTGTTGGCGGAGGCTGCGTTCTACCAGCTTTTCGAAAAGCGAGTCGCCTTGCAACGACGATAAGGAAGGGCTTTTCCGCAGCAGGGTTTCGCCGTACCAAAAGCCGTTCTCGATCAACTGCCCCAACAACTCCAGCGCCTGCTGATGTTTACCCAAACGCGCCGCCATGCAGATACGCCAGTAATTTACCAACGGCGCCTGGTCGGGAAAGCGGGCAACGATTTCATTTGCCAGCCGATAGGCTTCGGCGTATTCTCCCTGATGATACAATCGCTGGATTTTGGTCTGGAATTCAGCGAAGCTTTCAACCGGCATGCATCACCCCTACTTTGGCGGTCCGACGAAGGGATTCAACCAGAAGGCTGCATCGTCGTCTGGATAGCGATTGTTATCTACCACCAGCATCAGGGTGATGTTGCGGTCGGCGAGGAAACCCAGGTCAATATCAATGCGCGTCAGACCGTCGCCATATTCATGCCGTGCTTCTGCCAGGGTGAAGATCTCGCCATCGCGGATGCGATATTTGACTTTGAAAACCACGCTACACAGCTTGTAGCCGTACAAACAGCCGACGTCTGCCATAAAGTGGTTTCCCGCGCCGATGGGGACTGTCTCGAAGGTGCCGGTGATGATCGAGCGTTGAGCGAGCGGCGGGTTGGTCCACAGTCCGGGTTCGTCTTCGCGGCGCGTTTCCAGGTTGGGGTTGGTCAGTACAACTACCCAACCGCGCGGGTCATTGATCATACCAGCGCAGGGCAGGTTGCCGGCGGTGCTCAGCCAGTTCGCTTCACAGACATGGTCAGCGAAGTAGTAGCGCCCGGCTTCGGGCTTGGGCGTGCGGATCACAACCGTGATGCGCACCCAGAACACGCCATCTGCCCGGCTGCCAGTGCCGAAGCGCCGTCCCTGTTCATCGCTCAGCATCCAGTTGCTCTGGTATTCGCCCGCTCTGGTGGGGGCTTTCATCTCGACCGAGATATCCACCGTCTCACGCGGTTTCACCGTCTTGTTCAGGCGGACGCGGTTGGGAGCGCCCATCTGGTCGCGATTGACGAAGACGAAAGCGTAATCCTCAGTCCAGGTGCAGTAGCCAATGTTCTTGATGCGCCAGGTTTTGACGAAGCGGGCGCCAGGAGCGAGGCGGGTGTTGTCTGGGATGGTGATATCTTCGACGAACTGCGCCCAATTGCAATAATTGCCGCTGGCGCTGGGGGTCTGATACGTTGCGCCGAAGGGCGTCTCGGTGGGCGTGGGTGTGTTCGTACCGGTGGGGGTGAGGGTAGCGGTAGGGGTGGAGCTTGGGGTTATGGTGTGGGTGGCTGTACTTGTTGGGGTGATTGTAGTTGTACGCGTAGGAGTGGGAGATACATAAGCACGTGCCTGATCGGTTTGTTGAGCATAGAGCGTTTCAACCGCCTGGGTGAAGGCTGCTCCAGACGCTGGAGAGGTGGGTGTGCTGGTCGCTTCGGCTGGCGCACGCGCCCCGCAGGCGCTAAGCGCTATGGTCAATGCCAAAAGAGCTACCGTGCATCCCCGATGATGGATTCTCATAACGCATCTCCCTGTTTCGTCGGCTTTACTCCAATCCTTTTGGTATGAGTATATACCAAATCCTCTTGACGATACAAGTAAATGCATGGGGGGATTCACAGCCTCATGTCTAGAACTCAGGATATTCCATCTATCGCAGATACGATAAAATTAAGCTGTGAATCCTCGTCACATTCACTGGAAGATCGTATTCCTGGCTGCTCTTCTGCTCTCGTCTTTCCCCGATTGGCAGCAGGGTGTTGCACAAAAGAGCGGGTCTGGCAGACCGATTGATCTGATGATCGTCCTGGATAACTCGTGCAGCATGTTTCCCAGGGAGATGCTGATTCGCGGCTGCTCAGTTTTCGGCAGCGATCCGGAGTTTTTGCGCATCAAAGGCGCTAACCTGTTCCTGGCGCGCCTGGGCTTCGGAGATGAGAATGAGGTGGAATATCAGGTGGGCGTGGTAAGTTTAGGAGATGAACCCGAGCTGATCAGCCCACTCAAACCCTTGAAAGACAATCGTGACAGGCTGGCGCAACAGATCGCCAATCCTGCTCCTCAAATCGCCACCCGCATCGTGCCCGCTTTGCAAATGGCGTACGCTGAACTGCAGAACCCTGATACCCGTAAACCAGGAAACCTGCCAGCCATTGTCTTGATCACCGACGGTGTTCCGTATCCTCCGGAGGGGCAAAGCGAGACCGATATTCAGAATCTGGTGCAGGGATATCCTGACATTCCCATCTTCTTTATGCTTTTGCGGGGCGCGGGTAGTAACCTTGAAGAATTCGACAGGTATTTGAAGTTCTGGCAGAAGCTACAGCAATTGACGGAACATGTGTATGTCTATGTGATCGAGAACCCTGCGCAGATCGAAGAAACCTATAATAAGATCGTCGCTCTATTGCAGGAGACAATCCCTTCGCAAGCAAACCAGGTTACGCCGGATAAAGAGCTTTTATTCTATGTCAGCAAATACACTTCCAGGGTGATCCTAACCATTACCTACCCCAGCGGCGTGCCGGGCGGAAAGGTGCAGGTGATTGATCCGCGCGGACAGGTTGTGCAGGATTACGAGCCTGGAGTGGCGCACTTTCTGGGGGACAAGAATCCAGTAGAAGTGATCTCGATCTCTGCTCCCAGGCTGGCGGATGAGTACAAAGAACAGAATTGGAAAATCAAGTCGAGCTGGGTGGCGACGGTGTTTGTAGATCGGGTTGGCGCATATACTTTCGAATTCCTCGCCCCAGATGCCGAGCCAACCGATGTGCGCAATGTGTACCGGGCATTGTCCAGTAAATCGCCGCGTCAGAAGCTGGCAGTGCGGTTCAGGCTAGTTTCCGAGAACGGTGAAACGGTGAAAGAAGCCCAGCCAATCCGCCTGGAGGTGCGCCTGCCGGATGGTACGCAAGCTCGGGTGCCTGTTTCAGCGGATCTGAAGCCGGATGCACAGGGTGTGTACGAGGTGAGCTTTGACTTACCAACCCTTTATCCTTATGTAGGCAGCGAGTTTGGGCGTTTTGTCTTCGTCTTTTACGCCGGTGCTGGGGCTGAGGCGGCGGGAGAGCAGTTGCCTGTCACCAGCGCGCAGTTGTTGGTGGATGTCGGACCGATGCCGTTCGTCCAATTGCTCAACCCCGCCCGGGTGGAATGCACCCCGAATAGCGCGGCGAAGGTATCCGTCACCATTGGTGATTATCAGGCGATTGTCCCAGACACTCTGGCGGCGGTGATAACCAGCAGCGTTGGCGAGGTGCGGCTGGATGGAGATGACGGCGAGTTGCGCGGGGATCTGACGGGTTTATGTCAGTCGCTACTCTCTGGGATGCAATGCGGCGAAGCGCGCCAGGATGAATTTGTTCTCAAAATTGAAGCTGAGCTAGAGGCGGGCTATACCTTCGAACCTATCCAGCGCACCCTGCCGGTTGAAGTACGCGCGGCTGCCTGCGCGCCTGAGGTGACTCCAACCGAGGCGACGTTCGTGCTGCCCACCGCCATTCCCACGTCAATTCCGGATAGCGACGGCGATGGCTTCATTGACACGCTGGACGCTTGCCCTGATCTGATTGGTGGTCGGATGTTCACCGGCTGTCCTACCCCGCGTTGGGCATGGATGGCTGGGGGCAGCGGACTGTTGGGTTTCCTGTTACTGTGGGCGGCTTTTATCTGGCCCTGGATTAAGGTGCGCACCGTCGCCAAACCTCCGGATGTGTATCTTTTGATCTGCCAGCGCAATTCTCCCGAGGCGCAGGTGGTCAGTGTGCGCGCGGCGGGTATGCGCCGGCGTCATAATCGCGTGACGATCGGAGGCGACAGGCGTAAAGCTGACATTTTCATCCCCGGTTTGAAGCCGGTGGAGTTCGTCGTGGTTGAGAAAGACGAAAAGATTCTGCTGACTGAACCCGTGCGCGGTGAAGCGAGGGCAGTCTTCCGCCAGCTAGCCCCCGAGATGACGAGGACCAGCAATCCGGAGGTTAAATTGTGGCTGGCAGTCAAACGCAGCACTTTGGAAAAGGTGCAATGCACCTAGCGCAGCAATCGGAGTTCGTCCCCCTCAAAATCATCCAAGTTCGATGCGGACCTTGTTAGCAAGTTCCTGAATTTCCTGGGCAGGGGTTGACCCTTTGTCGCTGAGCATAAATGGTATCCCCAAAGTGAGCGAGCGAAAAACAAGTTCGTCTTCCTCGATCGTTATCGCCACCGGCAGGGTTAGGCGCTCGCTGATCTTTTCCGGCGTGATATTGCGCTTCTTGACGTAGCGGTTTAGCACCAGCATCAGCCGGTCTTTGCTCTTTCCCAGATTCTCCCAGATTCCCAAAAAGGAGCGAGTGTTGCGGATGGCAGCAATGTCCTGTGTACAAACCAGGATGACCAGGTCTGCATGTTCCAGCGCTGCCAGACACGCATCGCTGATGTACACGCTGGTATTGACGACCACGTAATCGAAAAGATGGCGCAGGTGGTCGAGAATCATGGCGAAGTGTTCTCCTTCCACCTTCTCTGCCAATTCAGGACGAGGCGGGGCTGCCAGCAGGTGAATGCCGGATGAACGATGCAACACCATCACATCTTCGACCATGCGCGCATCAACTTCGTATATGCGTGTCGCCAGATCCAGCACCGACAGGCTGGTGATCTCGTTGAGCAGCAGGCTCACATCGCCATACTGCATATCCCCATCCACCAGCGCCACCGTGGTTTCGGGGTCTTGCAAGGCAATTGCCAGGTTGATGGCAATGGTTGTCACGCCGACGCCGCCTTTTGGGGAATATACCACCATCACTCTGCCTTTCTTCTCTGGCAATTCTTCGACGGTGCCTGTGATTTTCGCTGTTTCACCCCCAGGCAGACGTTTTCTCTTCTCCACCGTAGCCAGTTCTCCGGCGCGCTGGATGGCGGCACGCAATTCATCCAGGGAGACATCGTGGGTGACGAAGTCGGATGCGCCGGAGCGCATGGCGTTCAGCACCAGCTCTCCGAGCTTGTCCAGCGCAGTGACGATCACCTGAGTCTCAGGATTATCGCGGCGCACCATTTCGGTGAACTGGATGCCGCCCATGTCTGGCAGGTTGACGTCCACCAGGACGATGTCCGGATGTGCTTCATGGATGATTTCCAGTGCATCCTGGGCGGTGCCGACCGAGTTCAACAACTCGACCGTCTCGATAAATCCAAGCAACCTTTCAAATCTATCTGTAACACCGCGGGTGCTTGCAACGATTAACACTTTTAAGCGGTCGGTAATAGCCATCCGGTCCTCCTCTGCCAGAATGTTTGCAGGTTGTCATGTACTGATTATTTTAATGTATATTTCAAATTCTAAGCCATGCAACCGCCATCTGACAAAAGTGTTTGGTGGTAAATAAGAAACTACGCGATAATAGGCTCAGGACGGACATAACCGAAGCTTAATAAATCGAGCGCTATCAAATCGGCGGACTTGCCGCCAGATGGGTTTTATGCCGAGCAACGGGATCAATAGAGGGAAATATGGCACAACAATTGGTCAAGATACCCGCTGATAAAGAATCACTCCAACCGCCGAGGGTAGGGCGTTCGCGAGCGGGCACTTTGTCGGAAGGAGAGGCAGTTGCCGTCCCGCCTGCTGAAGCTACAACGGTTCAGGCGAGGGGAGCTATGGAGGCTTATCGCCAGTGGCGTAAATACCAAGAAGAGATACCCAATCTGGCTGCAACCGCCGAGAAGAATCTGCTCTGGATCGAGTCGGCTTTGAACGAATATCGTTTAACCAGCCTGGAGCTGACTTTTCGGCTCGACCAGATGGAAGCGGAAATCTGGGATTCGTACAATCAGGTGCGGGAGGAATATCCGCGCTTGAAGCAGAGGACCACACGCAAGCCGTTGATATTCACGAGCAGAGCAGCACTGGAGAAGTTGAGCCAGGACTGGAAGGCTCATATCGAACGTCAGGAGAAGCTGCTCGATCTGCTGTCAAAAGCCCCTGAATCGCAAAAGGTCTATAATACCACCCAACTCCTGCGCAAACATCTGGCTGAAGAGCATGCCCGCCGTGAGGAGAACCGCCGGCGTATTCGCGCTGCACGCGAACTACTGGAAAATACCCTGCGTCAACTTGCCGACCGCAGTGAAGAATACGAACCCATAACCATTGGATCGCGAATTTTGCGCCTGGACGATGCGCAACAGATCTGGCAGAGACGCCTGGAAGAGTTTCGCGCCATGGAAAGCGCCGACTATGACGATCCAGATGAACTTGTGCGGCGCATCAAGATCCTCGACGAAACCATACGCGAAGCGCCGATCACCGCTCGCTGGATACGGGCAACGGAGATGAAGTTCAGCCGGCTGGTTGAATCGAACGAGCTGTTGGTTTCGCTGGGGAAACCGGCGATCTCCCAAGAAGACCTGGCGCGCATGACCACCATCATTTATGAGATTGTGCCCAGGCACTGGCTGAACGGCGATAACGACGAATTGGCTCGGTATTTGCAATCCCTGGAGAAATTCATCGCTTTCCATGAAGAGGCGATCAAGCGCGAGCTGGATTTCGCCGAGCGACGGCGACCAGGTATAACTCAGGCTTTAACCATGAGTCTGGCGCGAGAGTCCTTCGACCTGGCACAGGTAACCACCCTGACGCGCTCCCTGGTGCATGCTCTGGACCTGCGCGATCGTTTTATGCAGGGTCATTCGGAAGAAGTAACCCGCCTGGCTTTACAAACCGCACGCCGCTTGAACTGGACAACAGTTGATCTGGAGTATCTCGAGCTGGCTGGCTTGCTGCACGACGTGGGTAAATTGGCGATTCCGGAGCAAATTCTATCTAAAATTCAGCCGCTCACGGCTGAAGAGCGAACTCTAATCGAGAAACATCCTTCTTTTGGCGCCAATCTGGTAAAGCCGGTTAAAGGTTTGAACCGCATCGTCCCGTGGATTTATCATCATCAGGAGCGCTGGGACGGACAGGGGTACCCCGACCGGCTATCTAAAAAAGATATCCCTCTCGGCGCAAGCATCATCGCTGTGGCTGAAGCTTTTACGGTGATGACGACCAATAAGCCTTATCGCCCAGCACTCTCGTTGGAGGAAGCGCTGGAAAACATCCGTCAGGAAGCCGGGCGACAGTTCAACCCCGAGGTGGTGGAGGCGTTCATTGATGGGGCTGTCTCAGACGAGTACACGCTACGACCGGCGCAGCAAGGACAGAGAGAAAAAGCAGCGGGTGTTTAGCAAAGCATGCAAATCAGCGCTCTTGTTGTTGGCGCCGTGAATTGTCTATTTACAAAAGGAGGGTGTGCGCTAAGGATTAGAGCCTGAGCAGCTCTCCCCCTATAGGTCCCGGAGCAGGTGAGATCTCAAGCAGGGCTCTCACCTGCTCACTTTATCCACGTATTCGATAGTGTTTTTGCAAGGTCCTTTCAGCCGGGCTGAGACGTGCAGCCAATCCAACGGCTCGTTGGCGTTGCGAACGGCTTCAATTGCGCCGGAGACGCAGCCAGAACCGCCATTGTAGTTGACCATGGTGTAACGCCAGAGATCGTCGTAGGTGCTGACCGTTCCTGGTTTGCGATCGGTGATATCCACGATCACCCGTCCTACCTGCTCGCAGTTGGCGATGAGCAGTTTGGCGAAGATATCAATGCTCTCCTGCGCTTTCTTTTCGTCGTACTTCTTTGGGCAATCCGGGCAGCTTGCATCAATTACCCGACGCAGGAAGTAGCCGCGTATCAGACCTTTATTTTTGTTTGACAAATCGGCATAACGCGATTGGCAAGTATCAGAGGAGAGCACATCAGTGCAGACCTTTTGATAGAGTTCTGGATATGCCAGGAAGAGCGGATCGAGACCGCCCTCAGTGATCTGTCCAATGCCGAAATGCTGGTTATCCGAGGATTGCCCCAGCCAGAACTGGCTCTCCTGGGCGAAGATGTTCTTCAGCAGGCGGGCTGGAACGCCATTCTCGACCGCCGCCCGATAGATCGTATCGTCGAACTGATTTTGCCATTCGGTCACCAGAGGACGAACCTGCTCCAGCCCGCATTGACTGGCAAAGCCGGTAGCCAGCAGACCGTTGTAGGGGCATGTTGGAGCCGATGCCAATCCGCTCTGGAGCAGTTTTCCCGCCAGATACAGATAGGGCTGGTCGGTCGCCAGGTCGGCGGCTTGAGTTGGTGTGTATAACCAATCGGGGATAGCGTATCCGCCGGAGGGGGTGGAAGCCCAGATTTCCCCGCAGGTGAGTTTCTCTGCGGTGAGCTTCTGATTGGAAGTGGGGGGAGAGGCGGGTGAAACCTGGGCGGGATGAGGGGCTGATGCCAGGTTGGTCTGGCTCAGGACTGTCTTAACAAAACCGCCGGCGGGTTGATCCGGCTGGTTGAGAGGCGTCTCAGACGCCAGCGACGTTTCATCCGGTGGATGTAGAGCCGCATAGGCTGTAGCGAATACGATCAACAGGACAACGACTCTATTCAATCGGGAGGCGATCTGCTTCATAATCTTGATTGGATGTCCTGGCACTCGCTTATGGTGTTAGCTAATGACGACTCCTATCCAGATGAATTTTACATTAAATTTTGAAATTTTGTTTGTTTTTTTGTCATTGCCTTAGATGCCTGGCAGCAATCCTGAATCAATATATGCCATTTCAGGCTGGTCTGCCAGTGATAAACGTCAGTTATCTGGCAGGAAACCAAACTCGACTTGAAGTTCTGCGGCAGGGTAGAGCTCCAGGAAACCCAGGGGAAATGGAGTGCGATGTCCTGGTGGATAATCCTGGTTGGGGTTTTCCGGTTGATGGATAAAAGGCAGGGAGGCGGTGAAGGGCTGAAAAATTCCCGGCGTCTGTGTTCGAATTACCACCTGAAAATAATCTGGCACTCCCCAAGCCCAGCCCTGTGGAAGTGACTGCTCCTGGTAGCGCTGCGCCCAATCAGGCTGGAAGCGCAACCACGGATCAATCGCAATCGGGATACTCATGGGCACCGGCGTTCTCAAATGCACCTTTACGGCAAGCCCATCTTGCCGGAGCTGGTAGATTTTGGAGCCGTTTACACCTTCGAAGATGATGGTGTCGGCACCAACCTGCGCCTGGTAAAACCCTGGGTCGTGGAACGCGCCGGGGATGATTTGTGGGTCGGCTGTCAAGCCCGCATTCGGTTGCCAGAGCGCCGGATCGCTCAAGCCAAAGATGAACTGGGACGATGGGGCGATCCATTGATGCACGCGGTCTCCATGACGGACAAAGGCATAGGTCAGCGCGCCGCTCTGGATTTCGTATTGGGTGTACTGATAATGCGAAGCCAGGATGCATTCAGGTTGGGCGTCCAGGTCAACATCCTGGCTGCAATCGGCGATCGGGCGCGGATCTTCTGCCCAGCGGGCGGCGGCGAGCAGGGCGTTCACCTGCCCCAGGTAAGCCTGGCGCAAGGCGGCGATTTCTGGTGGGTTGGGGGCGCGCGGCGCGTCCAACGCCAGGTAGGCATGCCAGGCATTCAGGTACAGCGGTTGAGCCGGCATCGTACCAATGGACATGCCATGCAATATTAGCTCCAACATGGTTTTTTCCTGCCTGGAAAGCGCAATGGGTTCGCCGGCGGGTCTCCCCGGCGTTCCGCGTGCGGCAAGCAGGTCGTGGGCGGTGAGCAAATGCACCCATGGATGGGCTTTCAGGTAGCGCAGAGCAGCGGAGGCGTGTTGGGGATCGCCCCAAGAAGAGGCTGTCAAGTCGCCGCCCAGGATCAGCGGCGCAATGCGCCCGTCCCATTCTGCGCTTGAGGTCGGGTTTAACCGTGCTGCATCTGCCGCGGTTTGCGCCAGCTTTTGTCGCATGCTGAGGGTGAGTCCGTCGGCGGTGGTCTGAATGGGATCGGTGCCCATTGGGACGGGCAGGATAATCTGACTGGCACGGCGTAAAACCGGCGAAGCGGCGGGGCTGTCCGTGGGGAGGAAGATGAAGCGATAGGTAGTGGATGCAGCCGGCAGTTGCGTGGTGAACAGAAACGGTGTGGCTGGCAGACCGAATGCCGCCGAGAGCTGACGGTTATAACTCTCCACCTCGTTCAGCAGGTCGGACGGGAGGGAGGCAATGCTCCCCGGCATGACATCTGCAAGGATCAAAAGACCATCGGCTTGCATATCCTGAATGACATTCAACTTGCCCAGGTAGGCTAGCGCTGCGAGTGAGAAAGGACTTTTTTGATCCAACAGCGCCAGCGGGGTGCGATAATCCTGGGCGGCTTTGAGTAGATTGCGCAAACCGTGGCGTCCGCCAAACGGTCCGGTGTGAGCGCCATCCCAGCGGCGCAACGCCTGAACGGGGGAGTAAGCGGGCAGAGTATTCCAAAAGGCGAGCAGGACGGGAACGGGGGGCGGGGGAGCAGCCTGCACGGCAAAGGGTTGTGAGCGGTCGCTGATGGCATCGGCAGCGGCAGTGAAGACCTGGAGGCTGGCTGTTCCGGGATAGCCAGGCAAAGAGGCGGTTGGCAGGCGAATTTCGACGAAGTCCAGCAGCGGATTTCGTATAGCTAATATAGAATTGGCTTGAACGGGATGTAAATCTTTATTCAGGACAGATGCTTCGCCGTGTGCAGATAGTTGGATCAGCCACTCCCAGGCGAGGTCGGTGGGCGCGCCACCTGGCAAGCGCTCAGCTCCACCGGCGGCTGAATCGAGAACGATATACAGGTCATAATCTGGTTGGTAGGGGATATCCAGCAGGTCGAAACGCAAGAGCAGTTCGCCGCGTTCATAACGGGCGTACGCCGCCAACAGGTCAAGCGAAGGAGAGAAATCGTCGGGCGGATCGAGCAGGCGCAGATCGGTATAGTTCCAGGAGGTTGGCGCAGGGAGGCTTTCAGCCACCCCCTGGCAGGCAGCCAGCAAGCCAGCCAGGGCTAGGCAAATTGGAATTAGAAAATTACGCCTCATATCCAGATTTTACTGGAGTTAGGCGCAATTTTCACAACTTGTTGCGCTTACGATTTAGCGTTTATTCTGGGTCGAATTGCGATTGGCAGCCAACATTTCGGTGATGTTGACCCCGAAAATTTCCGGTTTGAGCTTGATGCCGGCTGCTTCCAGGCGCGGCATAAACATTGGGCGAATTCCCGTCGCTTTGTGTTCGCCGATGATTTTGTGGTCACTGGTTACATCGGTCTGCTCAAACTTGAACAGGTCTGATAGTACGATTGTGTCCCCCTCCATTCCAACAATCTCAGTTATCTGGGTTATTTTACGAGAACCATCTTTTAACCGCGTCTGTTGAACAATTAGATCCACCGCCGAAGCAATCTGTTGCCGGACCACCCTGACGGGTAAGTCATAACCAGCCATCAATACCAGGGTCTCTAGGCGAGAGATGGCATCGCGAGGTGAATTGGCGTGCACTGTAGTGAGAGATCCACTGTGACCAGTGTTCATTGCCTGGAGCATATCCAGCGCTTCGCCCCCGCGCACTTCTCCAACCACGATTCGGTCCGGGCGCATGCGAAGCGCGTTGCGAACCAGGTCGCGGATGGTCACGCCTCCTTCGCCACTGACGTTTGGAAGGAGCGTCTCCAGGCGCACGACGTGCTCCTGATGAAGGTGCAATTCCGCAGCATCCTCGATGGTAACCACTCGCTCGGTAGCAGGGATGTAGCCTGAAAGGATGTTCAATAGGGTGGTTTTGCCGGAGCCTGTGCCGCCTGAGATCACGATATTTAGCTTTGCCAAAACACAGGCTTTCAAGAACTCAGCCATGGCTGAGGACAACGAGCCGTACTCAACCAACTGGGCGATCGAAAGTTTATCGCGTCTGAACTTCCGTATCGTAATCGTTGGTCCGTCAATTGCCACGGGTGGGATAACCGCGTTGACGCGTGAACCATCAGGGAGCCGCCCGTCGGCGGTCGGATGGGTGGTGTCTATCCGGCGTCCTAAGGGGGAAAAAATACGGTCAATGATTTGCAGCACATGCTCATTGTCCCTGAAAGTAGCTTCGGTTAATAGGAGCCTGCCGTCTTTCTCGATGTACACCCGATTTGGACCATTGACCATGATTTCGGTGACTTCAGGGTCGTTCAAGAAGACCTGGATAGGACCATACCCACAGAATTCATTCAGAAGTTCTTCGAATAACTCGTTGCGTAAAAGCGCGGGAAGTTGCAGGTTTATGTTCTGGTAGATTTTATTTAGAACCTGGCTGGCAACAATGCGTTGGTTTTCGTAGGGTAGGTCTATATTTTCGAGCTCGCGTCGCAATGCGGAGCGGAGATACTCCATAATTTGTTTCTTCTTTGGGAGTTCTAGCGTGTTGTGGGCGGTTTCGTTCGCCATGGTTATTCCTTTACGAGGGTATCGGGTCTGACTGTGACATTTTCGACCGGAGCCACCCAGACAATTTGCGTGGAGTTGATGGTCATGAAATCCGTACGATAAAATTCATTCTCATTGCCGGTGTAGATCGTGGCGTCCGTCATGGCTAAGAAATTTTCGGAAGAGTTGAGAAAATCAATCAACCGTTTTTCGGGCGGAAGATGCATTTTGCCGATTATGAGACCTTGTCTGGATTGAACGATCACCTCAATCGGAATTTTGGGGATGCGCTCGGTGTAATATTTGCCTTTCTCGTCGTATTGAAGTGCCATGGTTCTCCTCTACAAATAACCAAATAGTAAGCAGCAGGAAACGCCGGTTGCCCTTTACGGGTCTGTGAAACGATTATGCATTACATATTTTATAAACGGATATATCAGCAATATATATCTATCATTTCAAAATTGTTAGAAGACTGACATGTATCTGGAGGGTTGTACATGGCGTGTAAAGATACGGCAGTGTCTGCAGGCGAACAGGCTTCAGATTGCTCTAATGGACTGCGTATAGGTACGGATTTCAGTGTTCTGAGTCGCGTTCAGCCTTTGAGGGCGCCAGCCAGGATGCCGCGGATGAAGTAGCGACCCAGGAGCAGGAAGAAGATCAGCGGCACGGCAACCGACATCAACGCGGCAGCCATTTGCAGATTGTAGACCACCAGGGTGGTGCCGGCGGCTTCAGCCATCACCACCTGGACAGTCTGCGTCTTGGGGGAGGAGAGAGACAGCGCCAGGAAGAACTCATTCCAGACCTGGGTGAAAATGATGATCGCCACCGAGGCGTAAGCTGGCAGCGAGATGGGCGAGACGATGCGGAAAAAGGTCTGCACCCGCGAGGCGCCATCTACTTCAGCAGCTTCTTCCAGCTCGCGCGGCACAGAGAGGAAGAAGGTGCCCATCAACACCGATGCCAGCGGTACGTTCAGGATCAGATAGGCGATGATCATCCCCCAGTAAGACAACGCCAGCCTGGTCTTCGCCATCAGGATCACCAGCGGGATGATCACCGCCTGGTAGGGCAGGTACAGGGCGATGCCCACCAGGACGAACAGGATGCGGGTGAACAGGCTGCGCGAGCGCGCCAGGTAGTAGCCACCCAGACCGCCGAAGAACGCCGAAAGCAGGGTGACAGAAAACGAGATGATCGAGGAGTTGATCAGGCGCGGCAACATGTGGCTGCGCATCATGTTGCTGCCAAATAGTACATCGCGGTAGTTGCTGAACTGAGGGTTGCCGGTGGGCACCAGGTAATGCCCGGTCATGATCTCTTCGATGGATTTCAGAGAGGTGATGACCATCACGTAGATGGGCAGCAAATAAGCGACCGAGAGCAGCACAAGCGTGCCAAAGACGATCAGCTTGAGCAGGCGGTTCTTGCTTTTCATTCAAACCATCTCCTGAGGGCGTAGATGGTGTAGGGGATGACGATGATGAAGGCGATGGCGAAGATGATCACGCCTATGCCTGCTCCCGCTGAGACCAGATGCTGCTGAAAGAAGGTGATCCACATGTTCAACGCCAGCACATCGGTGGAGATGCCTGGTCCGCCGAAGGTGACGATGTAGACGATGTCGAAAACCTTGAGGCTGCTGATCAGCAAGAGCGAAACCAGCACCAGGATACCGGAGCGGATATTGGGCAGGATGACCGAGAACAGGATGCGGAGTTTCGAAGCCCCGTCTACAGTGGCGGCTTCGACCATCTCCTGCAATTCTGAGGTGCGGAAGGATGATTGAATGATGATGACGGCAAAACCCAGATATTGCCAGATGAAAATCAGTATCAACCAATAGGTTGCGGTGGAGGGATTTGTGGTGAAGGTTAACGGGGATTCAATCCCGATGCTACGCAAGATGGTGTTGAATACCCCACGCTTAGGCTCATACATCCATGACCAGATGGTGCCGGTGACGATGAAGGACATCGCCACCGGGTAAAGGATCAACGTGCGCACATAGGATTCGACCGCAGGAAAGGGGCTGAGCTCCAGCAAGTATGCCAGAAAGATCGCCAGCGCCACGGTTGGCATCACGCCCAGAATCAGCCATTTCAGGTTATTCTGAATGTCCACCCAGAAACGCGGCTGGTTGAACAGAAACTTGTACCACTTCAACCCGGTGAACTCATAGTTGGGCAGGATGGTTTTCCAGTCGGTGAAGGAGACATAGATCGTCCAGGCAAGCGTGCCGTACAGAATCAGCAGGAAGAACAGCAACGGCACGAGAAATATCAGGGTATCGAGGATCGAACTCTTACCCCGGCGGCTGCGGGTGAGGCGTAATGCAAGCGAGTTCATCACGGCTGGTTAGCACCTTTTCAATTCAGGTAGGGATGCATGGGCTGCATCCCTACCTGCTGCTATAGCGGAGGTTCGCCGGCATAGAAGCCGGTTTGCTGGCTCAGGGTTACGGCCACTGATACCAGGCTGAGGCTTCCTTGACACCGTAGGTGTCCATCATGCTATCCACCGCGGCGATGGTCGCCTCCACATCGGGCTGCGCCAGGAAGGAGGAGAGAATATCCCAGTAAATGGGCTGCGCTGTCGCCGGCAGGATGCTGCCATGCTGGTCCAGAATCAGCTTATCAGGATTGGCTGCGACGAAGTTCTGCAATTCCTGGCGGATTGGGTCGGGGAACTCGGTCGCAGGAATGTCGGTGCGCGCGAAGAGACCGCCCTGGGTGACGTCGGTGGGGATTTGCAACTCAGGCGAGGCGACGGTCTTCAGCCAGCACATGGTCGCTTCGGGATCCGGGGCGCCTTGCGCCAGACCATAAGTGTCGGGGTGGAAGAGCAGGATGCGCTCGGGTTGCTGCGGGAAGGTCACCGCGCCGAAGTCGACACCCGGTTGCTTGTTCGATCCCTTGACCAGAGCGCCGATCGCCCAGGTGCCCATCAGAGTCATGGCAGCTTTGCCTGAGCCGAGCAAGCCGGTAGCCTGGTCCCAGGTCAGACCGGAGTGGTCGCTGTTGATGTAGGGGATGAGTTTCTGGAATTTCTCCAGAGCGCTCTTGTACGCCGCGTCGGTGGCGACATCAATCTCGCCTTTATAGAGCTTGACGTACTGTTCCGGTCCAGCTTCCTGGAGGTAGATGCTATCGAAGACGAATGCGTCACCCCATTTTTCTTTGGAGCCGAGCGCCAGGCAGGTCTTGTCCGGTTTGGCGGCGATGATGGCATCGCAGGCGGCAACCAGCTCCTCAAAGGTGGTGGGCGGTTGCAGGTTGAGTTCCTCGAAGAGCGGCTTGTCGTAGTACAGGATGTTCTGGATGTGCATGTTGAGCGGCACTACGTACGGATGACCGTTCACGGACACCGCCTTGGCAAGCGGACCCGGGATCACATCGTAGTAGTTCAGCTCCTCCCACAGGTCGTCGAGGGGCACGAGTGCGTTGCTATCTACGTAGTTCTTCAGCTCTGCTCCGCCCAGGGTCTGGAAAGTGTCTGGCGGGATTCCGGCGATCATTCGGGATTGCAAAACCACGCGGTGGCTGACGCCTCCTCCGCCGGGCACCGGGTTCTCAACCACGGTGTAATCGGGGCACATTTTTGCATAAGCTGCGAACATGGCGTCGGCAGCTTCGCGCTCACCGGGACCAGTCCACCAGTGGAAGATTTCCAGCTTCTTGGCTTTCGGTTCCGGCGTGGCGGTGACGACTTGAACCTCAACCTTGGTCTCTCCGGCTACTTCCACCGTTTTGACGATTTCCACGGTCTTGATGACCTCAACCGTTGCTGGCGTGGGTGCAGCACACGCTGAGAGAATCAGGCTCAGCGCCAGGATGAGTGGGATGACAATCTTGAATGACCTAAACATCTTCTGCCTCCGTTATGTATCTGGTTGGAGAACCATTGGACGTTGCTTTGCCTGGCTTGAATCGGGTGGGGCGGGTCTTCAGCCAGGCATGAAGTAAGCATGCGCTTAACTTCATCAATCCGTGGGCGTTACTAAGGTAGCTGCAGATAGAGAAACATCACCTCCTTCCTTAATGTTGATTGTGTCTTCCACTACTCAGCCATGACGCCTTTCGTGGGTTGCCTGGTTGTTTCGATATACTTATCCCACAAGCAGAATCAAAAAAGCCATTCTAATTCTTCAGAAAGCATACCGGGAAATATCCACAGGCATGTAACAGGCGCTTTCTGAATAATTGAATGGCGTTCCATGGACTCATGCACAGCCGGCTACTCACCGTACTGAAACACTGAGGAACATATTATTAATAAATTTATCACAAAATAAGATTGCTGACAAGCCAAATTGCCGCTTGAAATTTGCAAAACCTTTGCTATAATATTTTACAGGCTGAAATAAATCGCTTATCCGTTTTTTGTCTGCCTGATTGTTTTTCCGTATTACAACTGAAAGATGTCAGCCCAACGAAAAGCGGCGTCTGTTCGTCTTCTGAGGGAGCTCAATCGCTCGCAGGTTCTGGATCTGTTCCGCGAGGGGGCAGCCCTCTCTCTAACGCAAATTGCCAGTCGCCTGAACATGAGCCCTCCCACGGCGTTGCGCATTGTAAACGAGCTGTACGCTTTGGGTTTGGTGCGCGACGCTGGCGCAAGCAGGGCTTCTCGCCTGGGGCGTCCGCGTAATCTGCTTAGATTTAATGGCGAAGCGCATGCGGTGATTGGGATGGATCTGGGCGGTACCAAGCTGCTTGGCGCTTTGATCGACCTATCCGGTGTTTTGTTGGAAGAAATCAGCTTACCATCGTCTCCCTATCAGCCGGATGAAAACTATAAACTGGTGTGTGAGTTGATTGAACGTTTGCTCGCCAGCCCACAGCTTACCAGCAGGCGACTGTTTGGCGTCGGCGTTGGCGCTCCGGGTATCACCCTGGCTGAGAGCGGTGTGGTGACCTGGGCGCCGAGCCTGGGTTGGCGGGATTTTCCTTTGAAATCACTTTTGCATCAACGTTTCGGATTTCCGACTTTTGTGGAGAACGATGTCAACCTGGCTGCCTTAGGCGAGCTGGGCTTTGGGGCAGGGAAGGGCAAGAAGAACCTGGTGTGCATTGCCGTAGGCACCGGCATCGGTTCAGGGGTGGTGATTAATGGCGTTCTCTATCGTGGGGCGCGCCAGGCAGCCGGTGAGGTTGGCTACCTGCCGCCGGGTGTTGAACATCTGGGACGGCGTTATGAAGGGTTTGGCGCATTGGAGAGCCTGGCTTCGGGCACCGGCATCGCTGAGGCGGCGCGCTGCTATCTCGAGGAACACGGGTTATCCGAGGCATATCCCCAGATCACGGCTGAGGATGTTTTTCGCCTGGCGCGGCAGGGCGAAGCCTGGGCGCAAGGGATCGTTGACCGGGCGGTGGATTACCTGGCGTTGGCGGTTGCCGATGTTGCCTGTGTGCTTGATCCTGAAGTGATCATTTTGGGCGGCGGTGTCGGTCGCTCGGCGGATTTGCTGGTCGAGCCTATTCTGCGACGCCTGGAGGGCGTGATCCCCTACCCGCCTAATCTGGTCGCTTCGCCGTTGGGGAGGCGCGCTGCCCTGTTAGGAGCAGTGACGCTTGTCTTGCATGAGGTGTTGGATTATTCGGTAGTGAACGCTCACTGAGCTGGAAAATGATTTCCATAAGCAGGAGGTGACCATGTCCTTCCCGCAAGCTGCAATCGTGGGTCTGGGGTTCATGGGACCGACGCACACACAGATGCTGCGTCGGTTAGGGGTGCCGGTGGCGGGCGTCCTGGGGATTGACCAGGCAGAAGGTGAACGCGCTGCCAGGGAGCTAAACCTGCCACGCGTATACCGTGATTATGACGAAATTCTACAAGACGCCACGGTGAGTGTCGTTCACCTGTGCACGCCAAACCACCTGCATTACCCGATGGCGAAAGCCGCGCTGGAAGCAGGGAAGCACGTTATCTGCGAGAAGCCGCTGGCGTTGAACTCTGTCCAGTCCGGCGAACTGGCAGAGCTGGCGCGTCGGAAAGGGTTGATCGGCGTGGTGAATTACAATCTGCGCTTCTACCCTGCCTGCCAGGAGGCGCGCGCCCGCATCCAGTCAGGCGAAGCGGGCGAGGTGCGCCTAGTAATGGGGGCTTATCTGCAGGACTGGCTGGCGCTGCCAACCGATTGGAACTGGCGCCTGGAGCCAGAGCTGGGAGGGGAGCTGCGCGCAGTGGCAGACATCGGCACGCACTGGCTCGATATGGTCAGCTTCATCACCGGCTTACAGGTGAAAGCGCTGCTGGCTGACCTGGCGACCTTCATCCCAATCCGCTATAAGCCGCTCAAGGAGGTTAGTACCTTTACCGGAAAGCTGGAAACAGCCGCCGAGGCGCAGCCGGTAGAGATCAAGACCGAAGATGTCGCAGTGTTGCTGTTGCAGTTCAAAAACGGCGCGCGCGGCGCGCTGGCGCTTTCGCAGATCAGCCCGGGACGGAAGAACTACTTTTGGTGGGAAGTGAGCGGCGCCAAAGCCAGCCTGCGTTGGGATCAGGAAAACCCCAACCTGCTCTGGCTCGGTTATCGCGAACGGCTCAATCAAATCCTGGTGAAGGACCCATCCTTGATGCAGACGCAAGCGCGCTCGTTTGCAGCTTTTCCCGGTGGGCATGCCGAGGGCTATCCAGATACGTTCTATCAACTCTTCCGCCTGGTCTACAACGCTCTGCGGTACGACAAGGAATTGGATGCAGCGCTGGTGCCTACCTTCGATGCCGGTCACCGTGAACTGCTGCTCTGTGAAGCCATCCAGCGCAGCGCCCATGAGCAGCGCTGGGTTGAAGTCCCTTGAAACCTGAGTTGAGTTGTGAGGTGAGTATGAAAAAGCTGGCTCTACTGGGCGGTCCGCCAACCAAGACAACCCCTGTGCCAGATTGGCCGCAATATGACGAGCTTGAACGCCAGGGGCTGCTGGAAGTGCTCGAGAGTCGGGTGTGGTGGCGCACGCCTGGCACGCGCACTTTGAAATTCGAGCAGGATTTTGCTGCCTACCACCAGGCAAAATATGGCGTTGCAGTCACCAATGGCACGGCAGCGCTGGAGGTGAGCCTGGCAGCGCTGGGGATTGGACCGGGCGATGAGGTGATCTTGCCCGATTTCACCTTCGTCGCCACCGCCAGCGCGGTGTTGTTTGCCGGCGCCTTGCCGGTGTTGGTGGATGTGCGTCCGGACACGTATTGCATTGATCCGGAGCTGGTCGAGGCAGCCATCAGCGAAAAAACGCGCGCCATCATCGCCGTGCACATGGGCGGTCATCCTGCTGATCTGGATGCGTTGCTGGAGATCGCACGGCGGTACTCGCTGCGCCTGGTGGAGGACAGCTCGCATGCCCACGGCACGGAATGGAAAGGACGCAAAATCGGCGCCATTGGCGACATCGGCACCTTTTCTTTCCAATCCAGCAAGCTGATGACCGCCGGCGAGGGCGGGATAATCATCACCAACGACGCCGAACTGGAGCGCCTGGCGCGTTCGGTGCACGACTGCGGGCGCATGCCTGGGGAGTGGTTTTACTCGCATTTCATCTATGGCTCCAACTACCGATTGAGCGAATGGCAGGGAGCTGTCTTGAGCGCGCAGCTCAGCCGCATGCCGCAGCAAGCCGCCGTGCGCAGCCGGAACGCCGCCATCCTGGATCGTGAGCTACCAAAGATTGAGGGGATTACTCCTCAGGCGCAAGACCTGCGCTGCACGCTGAATGGTCACTATGCCTATATTTTTCATTACGACAAGCGGGCGTTCGGCGGGTTGCCCATTGAGCGCTTTGTCCAGGCGTTGAATGCGGAGGGTTTCCCCACTCAGGCAAGTTATCCGCCGGTGCATGAGCTGGACCTGTTCAAATCGGGCGCTTACCGTTCACGCTTGTGTGGCGAGCAACGCCAGGCGGAGCACAACTTCCTGAAGGGTGATTTCCCTAACACCCAGAAAGCAGCCTGGGAGACTGTCTGGCTGCCGCAGCCTGTATTGCTTGGCAGCGAAGAGGATATGCACCTGGTTGTCAAAGCCGTCCGCAAAATTCAGGAGCAGGCGAAGGATCTGCTCTAAACTGATAATAGGAGGAGGTATGAATAAATTGGTTATGGCGGTCTTCCCCCACGCCGACGACGTGGCTGGGATGTGCGGCGGTACATTAATGAAATTTATTGATGATGGCTGGCGAGTTGTATTGGTGCGGGTGACCAACGATGATAAAGATACGATGAGCCTTCCCAGCAAAGCGGAGACAGAACTGGAGAACACCATCGAGTTCCGCAGGGCTGCGGCGATTATGGGCATTTCTGAGATCGTTGATCTGGGGTTTGTCACCGATGTGTTGGGGGATGTCTCTATGGTGGTTTTGCGCGAGCGAATCGTCTATTGCTTCCGTAAATATAAACCCTATGCGGTCTTCACTTTTGACCCATACGCACCCTATGAACCCAACCTGGATCATCGGCGAGTAGCGCAAGCGGTCGAAGAAGCTACCTGGGTATCGAATTTCCACCTTCATTACCCTGAACACCTGGAGCATGGTTATGAGCCGCATGCGGTTTGTGAACGCTGGTATTTCGCTCGCGTTCCGATTGACGCCAATCACGTGGAAGACATCACACCTTATATGGAGCGAAAGATCGAGGCAATGTGCGCTCACGATCAAATGGTGCGCAATACGTTACACCAGCTTCAACTTCAGCTAAAAACCTGGGGTCGCTACGTCCCAGAAATCGATGCAGCCATCTCTGGTGATTTAAAGCCACTGGTTGGGGAGTTCTTGCGCAGTAACGCGGCGTTCATCGCCAGGCAATACGGTCTGGGTGAGGGCAGATATGCTGAAGTATTCCGGGTTAATCGCTTTGGCGCGTTTGAGGGTTTTGTACAGGAGCATAGCCTGCCATTGCCTGGAGAGCCAGAAGAAATGCATACCCGCGACTGTTTTAACCCTAACCATGCTAGGCGATTGTTCAATTGAGTTGGGAAAGGAGGTCAGATTTGGTACATGACCAAAGGAGAAAAAATTTAGATATTCCCACCAAATAAGCATACAAAAGACCGCAATGGTCTTGCTATCGAACCAATACTGCTCGTATTTTCACAGGAGAGTGCATAATGGAAGCCGTTCAACAAGCCAAAGTTAGTCGTCCTTTCTTTGTTCGGGATGCTACTGGCTTAGTGCGGGAACTATCCTGGTTTGATACGTTCCTGTGCGGTTTTGGCATACTGAACGTTGCCCTAGGGTTGGTGCAGGCGTTTGCCTACGCCCCGTATGTCTTTCCAGGGTCGAATATGGCTATTGCATTCTTGATTGCCCTGCCGGGAGCGTTCTTTATTGGATTGCTGAACGCCTTATTCACCGCTGCCATGCCGCGCTCTGGCGGCGATTATGTCTGGGTAAGTCGCTCGCTCAGCCCGGTGGTGGGGTTCGCGGTTAATTTCTTTGCAACATTCGGCGTGATAGCCGCAGCAGCAGTAAATATCTGGTACATGGCGTCGAACTTCCTTGCCCCAGCGCTCTATGTGATGGGGTTTGAAGCCGCAGCCAGTTGGGTTGCCACCGGTCAGGCAGCTCTCATCATGGGGATACCAGCAATTGCCCTCCTGGTGTTGATCTTCTCTCTCGGGTTGAATGTGGTGCGCAGAGTGATGCTGGCGCTATTCATCATCACCGGGATTGGCACGATCGTCTGGTTGCTGATCATGCTCTTTGGCAGCAACGCCAGCTTCATCGCCGGATTCAATAGCGTTTTGGGAGACAACGCGTATCAAAACATGATTCAGACGGCTGCAGCAGCCGGACGCGTCGTCGATCCAGCACAAACCGGGCGCAATAGCTTCTACGCCATGATCTACGCCTTCCAGATGTACGGCGGCTTTCAGATGATTGGCTACTTTGCAGGGGAGATCAAGCGTGTGCATCGCAGCGCCATGCAGGCAATTATGACCGCTCTGGCGGTAGGCGCGCTGTTCTTCATCCTTGGCTCATTGATCGTGGTGCGCTACTTTGGAGCTGAATTTTTAGGCGCGGTTGCTTACCTGGCAAATGCAGCTCCGGATCAGCTTGGGTTGCCGCTTGGCGCCTATATCTCGAACATGATCATCTTCATGACTCAGTCCAAGTTCCTGCAAATCGTTGTCTCATTGGGTTTCCTGGCAACGATCACCTGGATTTTGCTGCCACAGATGCTGATTATCACCCGCAACATGTTTGCCTGGTCGTTCGATCGCCTGATACCGAGCTGGGTGGCGAAGGTCAATGAGCGCACCCATTCACCTGTGAATGCCACGATCATCGCTGGCATTCTCATTTACATTATGTTGCTCATCACTCTGTTGACCCAGTTCTGGGCTTATCTGGTCAACTTAGCGGGCGTGGGAGCGTTGGTGGGGATGCTGGTAGCGATTTCGGCGATTATCTTCCCATATCGACGCAAAGATATCTTTGAGAAAGCGCCTGCGATTGTGAAGGGTAAGTTTCTCGGCTTGCCCTGGCTCACCTGGGCTGGTATTTTTACGCTGATTACGCAGGGATTTCTCACCTTCATTGCCTTCACTACACCTGCAATCGGGGGAGCGGTAAGCATGGTTTCGCTGCTTTCCAGCCTGGCGGTATTTGTGATTGCTTTCCCGCTCTATCTGATCCCCTATTACGTCAACAAGAAACGCGGTTTGGATACTTCGCTGGCGTATAAAGAACTTCCGCCTGAGTGATGCTTGTAACTTGAGGCATGGTCTGGGTGAAATGTACCCAGACCATGCCCGGAGGAAATTGAGTTGACAGATTTGAAAATATTTTTTACCAGCGATATTCATGGGTCGGAGCTTTGTTTCCGTAAGTTCTTGAACGCGGCAAAGGTTTATCAGGCGGACGTGCTGGTGATGGGCGGCGACATCACCGGAAAATTGATTGTGCCGATTGTGGAGACAGGCGGAGAGAATTATGCCTTTGAATGGCTTGGAAATTCGTATGTGGTCTCAAAGGACGAATTGCCCGAGCATATCCGCCAGATTCGTATGTCAGGAGCCTACAGCTATCTAACGAATCCGGATGAAATGAAGCAACTGGATGAGAATCCCGACCGGGTGAAGGATGTCTTCCGACGCACGTTGAAAGCATCTTTGGAGGAATGGTTGGGGCTTGTTGAGGAGCGCCTGGCAGGCAGTGGTGTCGAATGCTACATCACGCCTGGAAATGATGACGATTTAGCGCTGGATGAGGTATTTGCCGGACATCAAGCGGTTTGCAATCCCGAAGGGAAGGTAGTGCATCTGCGGGGAGAAATTGAAATGATCTCCACCGGCTACAGCAACATCACCCCATGGCACAGCCCACGCGAGCTGGAAGAAGAGGCGTTGTACGAAAAGATCGAGGCGATGGCTTCAACGCTAACGAATCCCGCAGGCTCGATCTTCAATCTACACTGCCCGCCTTATGGGTACGGTTTGGACGTCGCTGCTCGCCTGGATAAGACCCTGAAGCCCATTGCGGGGATTGGCGGTGTGGAAATGGGACCGGTGGGTAGCCGGGCGGTTTTGAAGGCAATCCAGGCTTATCGCCCGATGCTTGGATTACATGGGCATGTGCATGAATCGCGCGGGGTGGTGAAGATTGGTAAAACCCTGTGTGTAAATCCAGGCAGCGAGTATACAGAGGGCATCCTGCGCGGTTGCCTGATCTTGATCGGGAAGAAGGGTGTGCGAGACTACTTGTTGACCAGCGGCTAGTTACCCAACATCGGATACAGATGAACAACCAGGATTTACTTGAGCAGGCGAACCGGATTATCCGCCATGCCGAGACGAAAGACGTACGACTTCGGTTATTAGGCGGTTTGGCGGTTATGGCAGTTTCGTCCTCGGCGACTGAACTGGAACCGTTACGGAGAGATTACGCTGATATTGATTTTGTTGGCTTGGGGCGTGATAAGTGGAAAATCAAGCAGGTATTTCTGGATTTGGGGTACACCCCCGATGAACGTTTCAATGCCTTACATGGGCGGACGCGGTTGATCTTTTACCAGGCTGAAGGCAAGTTTCATATTGATATTTTCCTGGATTATTTCCAGATGTGTCATCGGTTAGACCTGCGCCAGCGCCTGTTTCCAGACTATGCGACCCTTTCTCTGGCGGATTTACTGGTGACCAAGCTTCAGGTTGTACAAATGAATGAGAAAGATCTGGTAGACATCCTGGCAATTCTGCTTGATCATGAGGTAGCTCCTGGAGAAACGCAAGAGACAATCGATCTCACATATCTTGCTCGATTGATTCGCAGCGATTGGGGGCTCTATACCACCATGTTGGACAACCTGAAACGTGCCCGCGAGGAATTATCACGATATCTTGATCTCCCACAGCAGGAGCTTATCGTCCGACGGATTGATGCAATTCTCGATGCTTTCGATGCAGTGCCGAAATCGGCTGCATGGCGTCTTAGGTCTATGATTGGACGCAGATTAGAATGGTATGAACTGCCAGATGAGGTTATTCGGTAAGGAGGTAGAGTTGCCTGTTCCCATAGAAATATACGCCTATAACGGTCCGGGCTATCAGCCGCTGTTGCTGGAACCCAACTGGCAGGTGGCTCTGCTGAATTGGGAGCCGATCTGCGAGCGCGCCAACCTGAAGGAGATCGAGCGCCATCATTACACCGATGAGGTGTTTGTGCTGTTGAAAGGCAAGGCGGCGCTGTTTGTCAAAGAAGAAGGCGGGGCGCTGAATGCGTTCGATTGCCAGCCGGGGGTGATCTACAATGTGCCTGCGGGAATCTGGCATGCCCTGGTAGCAAACCGTGATGCCACCTTCTTGATTGTGGAGAACCGTGATACCCATATACACGATACCGATGTGCGTCCGATCACGGATGTCGAGCTGCAGGAGCTGGACGCCGCGCTGCCTAAATGGGCAATTACGGATTGAATATCAATTGCGAGAAGGAGGTGCGACTGGCTCAATTGTGATGGTAGATGCGTGACCAATCAGCCCATTCAGATGGAGGATCATAACTAAAGATGGAGGAGAGATGAACAAGCATCGTTTCTTTCGCATCCTGGCGCTGCTAACAGCAGTTACAATGATCTGGGGATGTGCCGCCCCGCCAGCCACCGCTCCAGCTACCCAGCCGCCGCAAGAAACCCAGGCACCGCCTCCTGCAACACCCCTGGAAGCCTGGGGGGCAGAGGTGAAAACCAGCCTGGGGGGAACTGAAATCAAAGTGGCGGTGGCTTCGCATCCCTCGATTGAAGCCTTTAAAAAAATGACACCCGATTTCGAGGCTCTGACCGGCATCAAAGTCGTCTGGGATGAGATGGAAGAGGGCGCACTGGCAGACAAGCTCTTGCTGGAGTCATCTTCGGGAACGACCAGCTACGACGCATTGATGAACTGCCCCGAATTCACCCCGGCGCTGGCTGATCTGGGCTACCTCGAAAATTTGGACCCGTATCTCAAGGATCCTGCCAAAACCCCTGTATGGTTTGACTACGAAGACATTATGGCAGCCTATCGGGATATGCTCTCCTATGGAGGACAGCATCTGGCGATTCCTTTTGCCGGGGAGACGGTCTTCCTCTTCTACAATAAAGAGATCTTTGAGAAACACGGTTTGAAAGTGCCCACCACAATGGATGAACTACTGGAAACCGCTCGCCAAATTCAGGAGAAAGAGCCGGGTATGGCGGGAATTTCCATGCGCACCCGCCTGGGATGGGAGTTCACCTATATGTGGTCGGTGTTCATCTTCCCGTTTGGCGGGATGATCGTCGATCCCAAGACCAACACCGCCATGTTGAAATCGCCGGGGACGTTGAAGTCGTTGGAGTTCTTCAATAGCCTGGCAGCCTATGGACCGACGGGCATAACGTCTTACTCCTTCCCGGAAGCATGGGATGCCTTTATGCAAGGTAAGGCGGGGATGATGGTGGAAGCCTCCGCTGCCGCTCCTGAGGTGGAGAACCCCGAAAAGTCGTTGGTCGCCGGTAAAGTTGGCTACGCTCCCATGCCCGCCGGCCCGGAAGGCGCCTATTCCGGCGTTTGGGGATGGGGGTTCTCGATGACCTCCCAGAGCGCCAAGAAGGACGCCGCTTGGGCGTTTATCACCTACATGACCGGTAAGGCTACTCAACAGACCTACATTGCCAACGGCGGCGTTGTCTCGCGGTCTTCAGAGCTGCAAGACCCACAGAAGCAGGCTCAATATCCCTACTATCAGGCGATCCTCGAAACGTTGAAGCAGGCTGCCGCCTTGCAGGAGAAGGGTTTGGGTGTGGTCTTACCGACGCCGTTATGGTCTATGATTAGCGAAGTGATGGGCACCGAAGGTTCGCGTGCTCTGACCGGCGAAATTGACGCAAAGACCGCGGTCGAAAGTATGCAAAAGCAGGTAGAAGATATCTTGTCTCAATGAGTTCAGCCAGGAGGCGGCGGGCGAAGGATTGGGCGCGCCGCCTCCGTTGTAGGATAAGACATGTCGCGCAGAGGCAAGCTTACTGTTCCCTATCTTCTGATCCTGCCAGCGTTCTTTGTGGTATTTGCACTGGCGGCGTACAGCGCGATCTGGCTGGGACGGATGAGCCTGACCAACTGGCCGTTTGGGGCAGGATGGGAACGGGCGGTTTGGGTAGGCTTGGAAAACTACCGCTGGCTCTTGTTCGATCCCAACAGCCTGCTCTGGGGTTCGGTGCGCGTCACTGCCATCTATGTTGTAGTCACATTGACGGCGGAACTGGTTATCGGATTTGGGTTGGCGTTGTTGCTCAACGAGAAGATCGTAGGGCGCTCGCTCTACACCGCCCTGCTGATCATCCCTATCGTGCTAATGCCCTCTATGGTGGGCATGATCTTCCGCCTCTACTTTCACTACGATGGTCTGGTGAATTTCTTTGTCGAGAGCGTGTTCGGGACGAAACTCAACTGGTATGGACCTGAATTGGCTTTGTGGGCGGTGATCCTGGTGGACATTTGGGAGTGGACGCCGTTCTTCGTGCTGATCTTACTGGCGGGTTTGCAGGCTTTGCCGCGTGAGCCTTATGAAGCTGCTGTGGTAGATGGAGCGAGCGGCTTCCAGGTTTTCCGCCATGTCACCCTGCCGATGATGATGCCTCTGGTGATTACCACACTGATCCTGCGTTTCATGGATGTGTTGCGCATCTTTGACGTGATTTTTGCCATGTTTGGCGGCGGTCCAGGAACTGCCACCACCACCCTGCCATTGCTGGTTTATCGCCTGACCATGGTGGCGCGCAACGTGGGGCGTGGTTCCGCAGTGAGCGTGATGTTGATTGTTCTTATTGTGGCTTTGACTTACCTGCTGGTGCGCATTTTTGAGCGCTCTAAGTTCGAGATGGGCTGAGGTTGGCTTTATGATCAGTCGTTATCGTTTGTATAAAAATTCCCGATTGGTAATCATCAATCTATTAGCCTTTCTGGCTGTCTTTGTCTTCATTTTCCCCTATCTCTTCATGGTGATGTCTGCCTTTAAAAGCCGGTTACAGGTATTTGCCTACCCGCCAGTTTGGCTTTTCACCCCCACATTGGAGAACTTTCGCATCATCTTCGAAGACATCCATATCATGTTTTACATGAAAAACAGCACCATTGTCGCCCTGGCAAGCACCCTGCTCACCATGCTGATCGCCATTCCAGCGACTTACAGCTTCGCTCGCTACCGCTTTCCGGGGAAAGAACCGATCTCTTATGGCTTCCTTTTTTTGCAGATGGTGCCGGGAATATCGATCGTCTTTGCTCTCTTCTATGTGGCGCGGCGGTTCAACCTGGTGGATACCTACTTGTTTCTGACATTGTGCTATCTGCTTTGGAATATCCCCTACGCCATCTGGATGTTGCGAGGGTTTGTTGAAGCCATTCCGGTCGAATTAGAAGAAGCCGCCCTGGTGGATGGCAGTTCCAGATTTCGCGCTTTTATGGTCATCACCCTGCCCTTGATGGCGGGTGGTCTGGCAGCCTCGGCAATCTTGATCTTCATTGGGGCATGGAATGAGTTCGCCCTGGCGTTCTTTTTGACTTCGACTCAGGCGCGCACCATGCCAACCACCATCGCTTTCTTCTTGACCCATGCCGGCATCAAATGGGGACCGATGTTCGCTACAGCGGTGATCGGCACCTTGCCGGTGGTGGTCTTTGCTTTGATTGTGCGTAAATACTTCATCTCCGCCCTGACCCTGGGCGCGGTGAAAGGTTGAGAGGACTTTGCACAGGAGGTTGTGCCATGCTTGAGCAAATCGAAGCGGCTGTTGAAAGCCATCGCCAGCAAGCCCTGGAATTGCTGCAAACGATGGTGCGCATTCCTTCTCTGGCGGGACAGGAAAAAGAGGTGCAGCTTGTCGTCCAGGCGCAGATGGAAGCCCTGGGATTGAAGGTTGATGTGTGGGATCCGCCGGATGACGAGTTGAAGAAGCATCCGGCGTATGTGCCGGTTGATTTGTCCTACAAGGGACGACCTAATGTCGTCGGCGTCTGGCGTGGCGTGGGCGGGGGGTGCTCGCTCATCCTCAACGGGCATGTGGATGTCGTCCCGACAGGTCCGGTTGAGGCATGGTCACGCTCGCCCTGGAGTGGTCATTTCGAGGCGGGACGAGTGTACGGGCGCGGTTCCTGCGATATGAAAGCTGGTGTAGTGACCAATTTGCTGGTAGTGCAGGCGCTGCAGTCGGCGGGGATGCGCCTCAAAGGCGATCTGATCGTCGAGTCGGTGGTGGATGAAGAAACAGGCGGCAATGGCACGCTGGCATGCATTCTGCGCGGCTACAAAGGCGATGGCATGGTGTTCACCGAGCCCAGCGGACTCAACCTGGTGGCGGTCTCCAATCGCGGTGCCCAGTTCTTCCGCATCAAAGTCAAGGGGCAGGAGGGGGGCGTGGAATACAAGCACGATCTGGTCAACCCGATCGCCAAAGCATTTGAAGTGTACCAGGCGGTGGAAGCATACTCGATCTGGCGCGAATCCACGGTATCGCACCCACTCTATGACCCTTTCTACAATACAAAAGTCCCTCTGGCAATATGTCGCATCCAGGGCGGAGATTGGCCTTCTACCATAGCTGCTGAGTGCACGCTGGAGGGTACGATTGAATGTCTGCCGGGCGAGGACATCCATGCGGTAAAAGAGGCGTTCAAGGCTTACTTGATGGAGTGGAGTCGCAAAGACCCCTGGTTCAAGGACCATCCGATAGAGTTGGAATGGTTCGGGTTATGGTTTGATTCTGCAGCGGTGGATCCCGCTTCGCCGTTTGTGACAGCTCTAACCAAAGCAGCCGCTGCCGTCACCGGTGTTGAGCCGCTGGTGGTTGGGGCGGGTGGATGCGACTTACGCTTGCCTGTGCTTTATGGAGGGACTCCGGCGGTGTTGTTCGGTCCGGCAGGCGGTATGATCCACAGCATCGATGAGTATGTAGAATTCGAGCAGGTGATTGCCTGCGCTAAGGCGCTGGCTTACCTGGCAATCGAATGGTGCGGTGTGGAGGCGTCATGACTGAAAAATGGTGGCAAAAACCCTTGAGGGCGGTGACGCTGGAGTTCCCCGCCGCCGATGTCTCCCGCATTGATGTGAAAGGCATCGTCGCCGAGACTGCCCGCGGCAGCGTCAATACGCTATGTGTCTTCACTACTGGTTACTACCCTGGCGGTTCGGCTTTCTACCAGAGCGCCATCGCCCCACATTTTCCCGGCTTAGGTGAGCGCGACCTGCTGGCTGAGGCGTTAGAAGCGGCGCACGCTCACGGACAGAAAGTGATCGCCTATATCGCCAGCATCTGGGGAGGACGAGAGTTGTACGAGCAGCATCCTGATTGGGCGCAGCGCAAGGCAGACGGTGGATTGACTGCCTGGGATGAAGCTCTCACCTCGCTGGCGTTCTGCCCAAACAGCCCATACCGAGACTACCTCGAAAGCATACTAGATGAAATCTCACGCAACTATGCGGTGGATGGTTTCTATTTCGATGAGCCGAGCTTCCAAAGCTGGTGCGCCTGCGAACACTGTCAGCGTAAATTCCAGGCTGAGTTCAACGCCCCGCTGCCCACACACATTGACTGGCAGGATGAGCTTTTCCAATCTTTTCTCGCCTGGCGATACCGGCAGATTTCAGATTGGCGAGAGGCGCTTTATCGGGCGGTGAAGACCGACGAACGCTGTGTATTCTTCCAGGGGGCGTTCCCGCTGACGCGTTTCTCTGCTGAGCCACTGCGCTTTTCCGGTCTGGAGTTCCCCAACCCCTACCAACAGCGCTTTGGGGTAGATTGGTACATCCCTATGGCGCACGCAGCAGATCTGGCTCATGACGCCCGGGTTGGCGACGTGATTCATTTCGAACTCTACCGCCGTTCTGTGCATGAGCCGCTCTGGTGGTACGGCGTCTGCCTGCGCTATGGGCAAAGCATCGGGCGGGGAAAGAATATGCTTATTTTATCTATGATGGCGCAGACGCCGTTCGATCTGTATGGGCTTCCGGAAGCTGAGCTGCGTCTTTCAGTGGCTGAATTGTTGGCTAACTCCGGCTCGCCTCTCTTTGCCCGTTATTATCCCGACCGGGTTGATCAACCCGCCTGGGATCTGACATACGATTGCCTGACCCGAGCACGTAATCTCGAACCGTACCTGCAGCAGCGCGAAAGCCTGGGGTATGCGGCGCTGCTCTTCTCGGAGACTACTTTGCGCCGCTTTGACCACAGAGATGAGAAGCCTGAGCACCTGGGCTGCCTCAAAGGCTTTGCTAAAGCGCTTTTGCAATCGCAGATACCCTTCGACATCATCACCGAAGCCGACCTGCAAGGAGACCTGAACCGCTATAAAGTGCTGGTGCTGCCCAACGCAGCCTGCCTGAGCGCGGCGGCGAAAGCCGCTGTTCGCCAGTTTGTAGCTGAGGGCGGCGGTGTGGTAGCCAGCTACGAAACGGGTATGTACGATGAACATGGAAACCGCTCTTCACAAGACGACTTCTCGCATTTGTTCGGCGTCTCCTACGGTGAGAGCGAACCGATCTTCACCGGCTTCGATGTCTATATGACCTTGTATGAAGCATCGCCTTTTGGCGCGGACATCCCCGCCGGGAAACGCATACCGACCGGAGGCGTTCAAGTGGACATTGCATCAGCAGGTGCGCGGGCGATTGCCAGCCTGCTGGGAGGGGCGGCTGTACATTATGGTCCGCTCGGCGAGGCAGCCGGCGCGCCCTCACTGGTGGTCTGCGATTCAGGTGAAGGCGGGCGGAGGGTTTATTTTGCTCCGCCTGTTGGGGTGCGCTACCTGGAGTTTGGCGTGCCGGACCAGCGTCGGCTGATGGCAGCCGCGGTGCGCTGGGCTGCTGGCGAAACGCCGCCGGTGCGAGTGGTTAACGCGCCGCTCACCCTGGCGTTGACAGCCTTCAAGCAGCCGGAGCAGCAGCGCCTGGTAATCCACCTGGTGAACAGTGTTCAGGAGGAAATCATCCACCCCATCGAAGAAGTTGCGGTATGCTCCGGGGTAAGCCTGGAGGTGGATATTGATACGGAGGTGAGCAAGGTTGAGATCATCGGCGAACCCCACCCGCCAGAAATTGTCCGGCAAGGCAAATGCATCCGCGTCAACCTGCCCGACTTTCGCTATGATCTGGTGGTGGTCATCTCTTTTTAGGAGGGGTGCGATGCAAAAAATATTGCCATTGCCTGAGCTGCGGATGATGCCTCTCGAAGAATTAGATGAGCGGCGGGCGGTAGCGCTGGTCACCAGCGACCCAGCCTGGCAGGCGGTGAAAAGCAAGCTGAGGCTGCGGATTGCATGGCGCGTGGATGTGACCGAGGCAACCGCCCAGGCGTGGGAGGCGCAGATGACAGACCTGCGCGGCGAGGCGATCTATGCCGTCGGGGGCGGGCTGTCGGTTGACGCCGCCAAGTACATGGCTGCCAGTAAAGGCATGGAGCTGGTTTGCATCCCAACCGCCCTCTCGGTTGATGCTTTCCTGACCGGCGCCTCCGGCGTCCGCAGACAGGGATGTGTGCGCTATCTCGAGACTAAACCGCCGGATGTACTGATTGTTGATTTTGAGGTGATCGCGTCTGCACCGCCTTCGATCCGGGCAGCCGGCATTTGTGATGTGTTGTCCATCGCCACCGGGCGCTGGGATTGGAAGTTCGCAGAAGAGCGAGACAAGAATCCGCCTGGGATGGAATTCATCCCCTACATTGACCAGGCAGCCGCAGCCATATTGAACGGAGCGCTCGATTGCGCCGAGGCGGCTGGTCAGGGCGATCCAGCAGGGCTTAAACAATTGCTGGATTGTCTGGCTATCGAGGTGCAGTTGACCAACCAGATCGGACATGCCCGACCCGAGGAAGGCAGCGAACACTATTTTGCTTATGCGGTGGAAAACCTGGTCGGTCACGGCTGGCTGCATGCCGAGTTGGTCTGCCCTGGCATCCTGCTCATGGCGCGCGCCCAGGGTCAAGACACGCGCGCGCTGCGTCGGGCGATGGAAGCCTGCTCGATTCAGCTTTCCAGCATACCCGAACGGGTGATCGAACAGACCCTGACAGAATTACCCGATTATTGCCGGGCACATGAGCTGCCGTTCGGCATCGCCCACGTGCTACAGCCGCAGCAGATCAAGGGCTTGATGTTGGGCTGATCTCAGCACCCTTCAGTTCTGTAAGCCGGCACGTACCTTGCAGGAGCGAAAGCTCAATGTGAATGAAGCTATTGTAAACTATACGGCGTAGACACTTGGGCGAGTGTCGCCGGGCAGCCGTAAGGCTGCTCGGACTGTTTAATTCGGCGGCTTGCCTCGCTTGAGAATCTTTGGCGAATCTGATATAGTCGAATGAGACTGATGCTTACGTGGCTAGCTATGAGCCAGGGAATGCCCGCCCGCGAAGTTAAGTCCGCCCACCAGAGTGATACGAGCGACGTCATCACAACCAATAACCTGGTGCTGCAGGCGCAGCGCGCTTTGGACGCGTCCGCTTTAACCTTGGGCGGCTTGTTCGACCTGAGTGCCCTGGTCGAGGCGGTCGTCCTGTATGACCGCCTGCTCTTTCTGGAAAGCGCCTCGCAGTTCGATTTCAGCACGCTGCCAATCGGCGACCTGCTCCTGCGCGAGAACATCATTCAAAGTTATGCCCCTCCGCTTTCTGTGCAGGAGGTGCAGGATATCATCTATAGACTGTTCGGCATCCCAGACGCCTATGATAAGGTGAGCGCTTCGCCGGTGTTTTCGCGGCTGTCTTCCGCCGGAGTTCTGCCATATTATGGCGATTACGATTTCTTCTCCCCTGGGCGGATCGAGACGATCCTGGCTGAGCTCGATCTGGCAGCCCAATTGCCGCTGTTCAATCAAACCGGTGGTGATGAGCAGGAGCCAACCTCAACCCTGCCGCATTATTGTTTCAATCTGGTGGAGACGTGGGCTGCCGGCAATGTCTGGGCGCGCCGTCCAGCGCAGGCTTTTCTGGTGCGCACCCTGGTTTATTGGGTGATCTCCGATCGGATGAAAATCTCATTCTATCCAGACGTAGCCAGGTTGACAATTGTGGCGCACATCACCAACCATTTGCAGCAGGCGCTTGCGCTGGGCGCATTTGCGGCGATTGCCGGGGCTTTTTACACCTCAGAAGATGAGTTGCAACGCAGTTGCGCGCCGTGGGAGGCAATCATCCCACCCTTGAGCATGCTGGTGTTGGAGCACGCAGCCTCGAAGGATGGCTTTGGTTCAGCCTTACTCGAGGTCCGCCAGCAGTTCGAGAGCCTGCGGCGGGCTTTGAAAGCCTATCAGGCGCGCCTGCGCTCGATGACGAGTTTGCGCGAGCTGGCTGACGCCCGAGAGGAATTCCGACGCGCTGCAGCAGCCCTCGCAGACGCTTTTCCAGTGCGGGAGAAATGGCGCGCCGCGGAGACTACCAGTTATCATCATCGCGCCATCCACTACACCAGTCGCACGCTTGCCCCGAACGCCTATGCGGCGGAGGTGCGCTTCAAGCCGCCCCATTGGCTGAGGAAATGGTGGTTGAGACGCAGTTTGATCCACTATCCAGAAATCAGCAGCAAACTTGACCATCTGCAGCGGTACGCTGACCTGGCAAAGCAGATCTATCCTGACGGCATGGATGTTTCGGGGATTGAGCATTATCGCCGCTTTGCAGAAATGTTCGACAGATTGTACCTTTAGGGGAAGAATTCGAGGGGCGTCCTTCCCCGAGCGCGCCGCTTGAGGCATCGAAAATATCGCCTCGCCAGTAGTTTTCATCTGGCGAGGCAATAATTGCATGAATGCCCCCACCGCGACTCGAACGCGGGTTTTTGCCTCCGGAGGGCAACGCTCTATCCTCTGAGCTATGGGGGCTTACGAACGTAAAGAATTGTACCACGATGAGAAGGGATCGGAACAGGGGAGCGGGTCATTCTGGGACTACACCCCAGGCGTAGAAGGTGGGCACATACAGGACACGTTCACCAGAGCGCCAGGCAGCCTCTTCCAGGCGGGTGAGTTTTTGATATTCCACCTGCCATCCCGCGGTTGGCGATGAGTTGAAGAGGATTTCGAGATCGTGGCGCAAGATAGCTTGCTCCGAAGCCAGTTCGTGAGCAGCGGGCGCGCCCGTCCATTGCGCCCCCAACACACCGCTGAGCCGCAGGTGGAACCCCGCCTGGTGGAACAGCCACCCCAGACGGCGTCCCAGATCGGGGTGGGCGCCTTGCCGGCGCAAGGATTCCCTTTGCCACACCCCTAAGGTTTTTAACTCCGGCGGATAATCTATGCGTCCGTCGTAATCGGGTTCTGCCAGCGCCAGCACCGAACCGCCTGGTTGGGTGACGCGCCGCATCTCCTTCAAGGCGCGCAGCGGATCGGACAGCCAGAGCAGCAGAAAGTGACAATAAACCAGGTCGAAGCAGGCGGCGGGGAAGGGCAGTGAGAGCGCGTCCGCCTGGATGAATGCGGCATGGGCGACCTTATATTTCGCATAGTCAAGATTTTGTTTGGAGATGTCCACGCCGACCAGGGTGATTTGCCCGCCATCGGCGTTTGATTGCAGCTCTGATTCCAGGGCGCCGGTGCCGCAACCTACATCCAGCCAGCGGCGGGCATTTGCCAGCTCTGGCTGAGAGAAAAGAAAGCGGCGCAATTCGGCGGTCCAACCTGCCTGCTGCCGGTAGCGGGCGTGCCAGGCGTCGAGGTCGAGGGTCATGTTGATCTACTGCGTGAACTGAGCCATCATCAATTAAAATTTGTCCTGGCTGTTTAATTTTACCAGTCGCTCCTTTGACTTGAAAGCGTGAATCCCATGCCAGATATTTCGGGTTACCAGGTTCGAAAATGCGAGCAACTCGATTGTGGTTTGCGCTACCCCCTGCCGTTGCCTGCCGGTCGGGAACGCTGCCCGCGTTGCGGCGGACCTACCCGCCTTGTTTTATTCCATCCACGCCAGGGAGACATGCAGGCGAAGCCAGTATCGCCCACTCCCGCATCTGGTACGCGCCTGGAAGCCATGCTGGACAACATTCGTAGCGCCTGGAATGTGGGTTCGATCTTCCGCAGCGCCGATGGGGCGGGTTTTTCACGTCTGTATTTGTGCGGGATAACGCCTACACCGGAGTATGCGGGTGTGCACAAAACCGCGCTGGGTGCTGAACAGAGCGTGCCCTGGCAGCAGCACCTGGACGGCGTCGCCGCGTGCGAGATGCTGCTGGAAGCAGGGGCGCGGCTGTGGGCGCTCGAAACCGAGGCTGGAGCGCTGAATCTCTATCAGGCGCGCATCCCGCCAGGGGCGACCAGGGTGGTGCTGGTGGTCGGTAATGAACTGTGCGGCGTAGACCCTGGCATTCTGGAGCGATGCGAACAGCGATACTATATTCCGATGCAGGGCATCAAACGCTCATACAATGTGGCAGTGGCGTTCGGAATCGCCGCCCACTACCTGGCGCACCTGGCGGGCTAAGTCTTTGACAGGGCGTTCCAGATCGAGTCCCAGCTATCCGTGAGCATGTTCCCCAGCCGGCGTGTATCACCCTGGGCAGGCAGCACATCGCCGTCCGGTTCGACATACAGGCTGGACCGTATGCTACTGGCTGCGGTGACAGTTTGCGTCTCCAAGGCGACCGGGTTGAGCTCGGAGTACGGGGCTGGCAAGTCCCAGACCAGAGAGAGTTCCAAGGCAGCAGCCAGGTTGCGCAGCTCAGTCAGTCGGTCAGCCAGGCTCGGATCAGAGGCGCTGAGCGAAATAGCCTTTACCCCGCGGCTGGCACACTGACGGATGAGCGCTTCAGCCGAAGCGCTGTTCTCAGGCGTGATCGTCAGATGCACGGCGACGAAGATATCCGCCGCCAGGGCGTTTTCCAGCCCTTTCCAGACCGTCTGCGCTTCTGGCTGCAAGACGATCATCAGGTGATCCAGACCGGTCGCCAGCAGCGTCTGCAGGTAATCTGCGTCTGCCAGGCGGATGCCGCCGGTGAGCAAACCTGTCACCTGTCCATTGGCTTCGGCGTGAGAGATCAATTCGGGCAGGTCGTCGCGCAGGGTGGGTTCTCCGCCGGTGAAGACCACATGCGGGATGCCCGCCTGCCAGGCTTGATCCAGGATGAATTTCCACTCTTCAGTGGTCAGCTCGCGTGCGGCGCGCGCCAGCGGCGCCGCGGTGGCGTCGGCGGTCTCGGGAAGGCGATAGGTCAGGGCAAGATCAAGCCGGTAAGGCGCGCTGAGTTTGCCACTCAAGGGCGGGTGGCGCTCAATGTCGAGGAAGGTAACCGGATCCAGGTCCGGCATTTCGATCATGGTCAGCACACGCTCGGTAAAGTCCCGATAATCCTGAGCAGCCCGGGCTTGCTCGACGCGGTAGCGGCGCGCCATCTCTCGGGCAACCTGTTCTGCGCTCAGGTTATGGATAAAGTAGTAGGCGTACTCGGTGGCGGTCTCGTTCAGGTGCAGCACGGTGGCAGCGTTGACGATCAGCACGCCGCGTCCATCCTCTTCCACGCGCAGATGCAGGCGATAGTTGCGTGGATCATCCGGCGGCGCCTGGTAATGATACATTCCAGGTTTAGGCGGTTGAGAGGGGAACGTGCGCTTTTTGCGAGCCAGTAGTCGTGTCAACATGGGCAGCTCCAGGAGGGTCAATCGTCCAGGGAGAATTTCAATGGGCAGCCGCCGCCGCATTCAGATAGCAAGGCGCAATCGCTGCACTTATCGGGCAGGTTGCGCCGCTCACGCAATTGAACAGCCAGGGGGTGTTCCCAGATGCTCTTCCAGGGGTCATGCAGCAGGTTGCCAAGCGGGTAATAGTAAGATTGGCAGGGCAGCACGCTGCCATCTGGTTCGATGCACATGTTGTAAAGCGCGGCGGTGCAGCCTTTAACGCCTAGCTCGAGCTGCATCGGGTCGAAATGGCAATATTGAGTGGGGGTATACCAGATCAGGCGTTGTCCTGCCGCTTGAGTGCGCTGGCGCGCCAGCTCCAGCAACGCCGGGAGTTGATTTTCGGGCAGCCCGCTTTCCACAAATTGTCCACGCCCGGCGTGAATCAGAGCGTTCAAGCCGACGGTGGGCACGCCGATCGACGCCAGAAAGTCCAGCGTCTCCCCCAGGAAAGGCGCGTTATGGCGCAACAGGGTGGTGTTGGTCATCACATACAGCGGCGTATCCAGGGTGTTGGCAATGCCCGCCACGGTTTGCTGCCAGGCGCCGCGGGCGTGCACCATCTGGTCATGAATTTGTGGATCGTGGGATTCGAGGGTGATCTGTACGTGATCAAGACCAGCCTCCACCAGGCGGTTGAGAAAACTTCGATCTGTAAGACGCCTGCCGTTGGTGTTCAGACCGGTAATCTGACCGATGGAGCTGGCGTAAGCCACCAGTTCAACAAGGTCGTTGCGTAGGGTCGGCTCACCGCCGGTAAAAACCACGTGGGGGATGCCCAGCTCCCAAAGGCGATCCAGGATGCGCTTCCAATTGTCGGTGGACAGGGCTGGAAAATTGCGTTCGCGGGCATTGTAACAATGAGGGCAATCGTTGTTGCAGCGGTAGGTGATCGCCAGGTCCATGCGATAGGGGGCGGAAGGTCTGGCGCTGAAAGGCGGCACGGTTTCCAGGTCGAGTTCGTGCACAGGACAGGCGCCATCGGGGCGGATGAGCTCTTCGAGTTGCGTCTGCAACTCGAAAAAGTCGCGTTTGAGCTGCTCGAATGGGGCAGCGTAGGCACGGCGCAATTCATCGAGAGCCTGCGCTGGCGACTTGCCTTCCAACGCCAGGTACGCCATGCTGGCGGCGGTAGGGTTCAGGTGCGCCACGCGGCTGGCGTTGACCAGCAACAAACCTCTGCCATCGGGATCAATGCGCAGATGGATGCGGCTGAGCTCGCCACCGGCTTGGCGGCGGTAAGCGTATAACCCAGGCGCAGGAGGGATGCTGTGGTGGTGGGAACCGCTGCCTTCCAATCGCCAGCGGTTGAGGCGATTCAGGAGCGCCTTCAGCGCAGACATTGCTTCATCTCCCGCCGCCGGCGCAGGCGCAGGCGCAACCTGCACAGGCGCAAGCGCAGGCACAGGCGCAACCGCCTCCGCCGCCTCCGCTGCGCCTACTATAAGAGCGACTGCTGCTGGTGGATACAGGCACAGGGTTGGTCTTATTCGTCACCCCGCTGGTAAATTCGGTGATATTACCGATGACTGAACTGGAGAAATTTTCCACCCCGCGCACCACTGAGGCGGCGAAGGTCGCACCAGGCAGCGTTGGCAGGGAAAGACCGCCGGGTTTGCTCGGGACAGATGGTGCGCCAGGCGCCGGGGCAGCCGTATGCGGGACGCTACGTGGAATGGAAGGGTCGTAGCGCGACCACCAGGTGGGGATAAACACCGGACCGCTTTGGAAGACGCGCCGGGTGCGTTCGTCGTAGTCGCGATCCAACATCGTCCATTCGAGGGTTTCGGCGAACTTTTCGCTCTTAACCTCAGGCGTGTTGGCTGCCTCCACCTGCGCCCAGGCGCGCTCGACGATATCCCGGTAATAAGCCACCGTCTCCCGCCGGCTGAAGCCTTTCATCTTCCCTGCCACCGATTTGACCAACGCGACCATCAAATCTTGTAAAGCTTTGCGTTTCTCGGCAGGGTTCTCTTTTTGCATGGCTTCGATGAACTGGGTTTCGTATAGCTGTAGACCTTCTGGGAGCGGCGTGAGGGCGCGGATTTTCAATGGATCGTGCGAGAGCACTTCGACGGCGTTCTTCTTCACGGTGGAGAAGAGTATCATCGTCAACACCTTGTCAAGCGGTTGCTCCAGCAAAATGGCGGCTTCCACAGCCGTCAAACCGCGCTTGATGCCATGCCCTTCGATGGCGATCTTGGGCGGGAGATATTGCAGTTTGCGCTTTTGGGAGGCGCGGATTGAAACCGCCGTGATGGCGGCGATGAAGCCAATGATTCCGAAGCAAAAGCAAAAGCCAATCAGGTCTTCCGGCGCTATTCCCAGCGTCTCCAGGATGCCGGGGCGGTAGATGGTTTCCGCAGGGACATAAGCGATGGGAAATGAGGCGCCAAAATCGTATTTTCGGTTGATAGTGACCGCCGGGCTGTTCCAGGTGTAGGTGATGCGCCCTTGATCATCGAAAGCCGTCAGGGGCGCGGCGGGGAAACCATCTGGCGCTTCATGCCAGCGCGGCTCCTCGGGCTTGACGCCAGGCGGCAGGTGAAAGGTAACTGTCAGATCGGTGGTACCGTGAACGGTCTGGAACCAGGCGGGAGCGAAGACCGCGCTGGCGTACTCGTCGGCTTCAGTGTCATATTGCAATTTCTTTTCGATGCGCGGGATAAAAACGTTCAACGTGCCGCGGTCGCCTGGCTGGATGGTTAGCGCGCCGAGACCAATCGCCACGCCAGCGTCGATGCCCGGACCTCCGCCCTGGAAGCCGGCGCTGGAGATATCGTACACCTCTACCCCGTCCAGGCTGGCGGTGATGCTGCCTTCATCATAATAGGGACTGGGCAAACCCAGGTCAACGTAATCAATCGGGTGGGCGTTGGGGTCGTTCAGGAACGTGATCTGGTAATACAGCGAGGTGGTGCCATCTTCGTTGAAGTAAACATCAACCCGGTATTCGGGAATCTGGAATGAGTAAGCCTGCGCCAGGGCATTTACCGGCGACAATACCAGGCAGAAGACCAGCAGTGTCAGCGCCAGGGTAGATGTTTTCATTTTATAAACCCTCACCACTTGGGTTCTTCGGTGAGCTGATAGGTAGTGTGACAATACGGGCAGTTGACCACCGGCGCCCCAGCCACCATAGTGACGTTTTCCATTTTCAGTACGCCTCCGCAGGACTGGCACTTGAGCGAGTCCAGGTTGACATTGCCGGGCAGGTCTACCTTCAGGGTGATATTCTGGCTGGCGGCTGCGCCTGGTTTCGTGCGCGTTCCCAACCAGATCAAGCCAAAGCCGATTGCCACGCTGATCACGCCGGTTATCAACCAGCCAGTCGAACCATCGGGAGTGAAGGTAGCCCAGATGAACAGCACCCCAAAGAAGATCAGGATTGCTGCGCCGATAAAAGCCATGATTCGCAAAGCAGACATGCGCACCTCGCCGCTGGCTGAGGAGTTTGTCAATCCGAATGTGGATTACACGCCAGCTCTGCTATAGTTTAATGGCTTTCTCATCATCCGGCAAATGATAAATATCCTGAAATTGTCACTCTCGGAGTCTGATCTCATCATCCGAAGCGCTGAATTCTTTCATTTCCCCGGTTACAGCGTAAACCGTGCGCTCGCAGATGTTGGTAACCCGGTCTGCCAGCCGTTCGAGATTGTGCGCCACCCACATCAGATAATTCGCGCGGTCAATCGTGCTGGGGTCGTTGAACATCACCGTCACCAGTTCGCGATAGACCTGGTTGTACAGGTTGTCGATTTCATCGTCTTCGGCGGGAATCTGGCGCGCCTGCTCGGCGTCCAGGCGGATGAAGGCGTTCACGGCGCGATGGAGCATGCTCACTGTCAACTCAGCCATACGAGGGATGTCGATCAGCGGCTTGACCGGCGGTTCGTTTCCCAGCAGCAGGGTGATCTTGGCGATGCCTTTGGCGTAATCGCCCATGCGCTCCAGTTCTCCCGCCACTTCCAAGATCGAGGCAAGCAGGCGTAAATCACGCCCCATGATGGGTTGCTGCAAGGCGATGGTGGTGATGGTGGCATTTTCCAGTTCGTAGCGTTTATCGTTGATCGAATTGTCTTCGTGGTAGATGCGCCGCGCGGCGGTCAGGTCTCGTTTCTTGAGCGCCTCGACGGATTCGACAATGGCGTTTTCCACCATGCTGTTCAGGATCAGGATTTCTTCCCGCAGGTGTTGAATTTTGCGATCCAGGGTTTCTCGTGGCATTAGCCTCTCCTCTCCATCCATTTTAGCCAAAACGTCCGGTGATGTAATCTTCGGTCACCTTTTCTTTCGGGTTGGTGAAGATCAGCTCTGTCGGGCCGAACTCCATCAAGAAACCGGCGCGGTGTTCGTCCAGGGTGAAGAAGGCGGTGAAATCGGAAACCCGGGCGGCTTGCTGCATGTTGTGGGTGACGATGACGATGGTGTATTCCTGCGACAGCTCACGCATCAGCTCCTCGATCTTGAGGGTAGAGATGGGGTCTAGCGCCGAACATGGCTCGTCCATCAGGATCACATCAGGCTTGACCGCGATGGCACGTGCGATGCACAAACGTTGCTGTTGCCCACCCGATAACGACAGACCACTCTGGTTGAGTTTGTCGTGCACATCGTCCCAGAGGGCGGCTGCCTTCAGCGAGGCGACCACCAGATCATCGAGGTCGGCTTTATTGCCTTTGAAGCCATTGATGCGCGCCCCCCAGGCGACGTTCTCATAGATGCTCTTGGGAAACGGGTTGGGCTTTTGGAAGACCATGCCGATTCGCTTGCGCACTTCAACGGGGTCTATGTTTTCGGCGTAGATGTTCTGCCCTCTGAAGAGCACCTCGCCTTCGGTGCGGGCGATGGGCACCAGGTCGTTCATGCGGTTGAGGGCGCGCAACACAGTGGTCTTACCGCAACCCGACGGTCCGATCATAGCGGTGATCTTGCGAGCGGCGATATCCATAGTTACGTCTTTCACTGCCAGGAATTTACCGTAGTAGACATGCAGGTTCCGCACCTGAATGATAATATCTTCCCCGGCAGTGGGCTGTTGAATTTGATTGAGCGATTTGGTCTCGACGCGGATGTTAATGCTCATGCAAGCCTCCGGCTATACCGATTGCGCAGGAGTATCGCAGTGGCGTTCAGGGTAAGCAAAAGCGCCAGCAACACCAGGATAGCCGCGGCGGCGATGTTTTTATAAGCGTCTTGCGGGCGGGCTGTCCATTGATATACCTGAATCGGTAGAGTGGTAAATTTTGAGAACACACTACTTGGGTCGATGGTGATGTAGGTGGATGCGCCAACGATCACCAGAGGAGCCGTTTCGCCAAAGGCTCTGGAAACCGAGAGGATTGTACCAGTGAGGATGCCAGGCAGAGCGTTGGGCAGCACATGATGCCAGATGGTCTGCCAGCGAGTGGCGCCCATGCCGTAACTGGCTTCGCGCAACGAGTTTGGCACAGCTTTGATGGCTTCCTGGCTGTTGATGATCACCACCGGCAGGATCAGCAACGCCAGCGTTAATCCGGCTGATAGAATTGTGCGCCCGTTGGCGGTTGCCGGGTCAGAGAAACCAAGCAACGCCCCGCTGGTGAGCGGCTCCAAGGCGCGGACGAAGAACGCCAATCCGAGCATTCCATAAATGACCGATGGCACCCCTGCCAGGTTGTTGATGTTGGTTTGGATAATGCGGTTGAGGCGAGTTTCGCTGGCGTACTCTTCCAGGTAGATTGCCGCGGCTATGCCGGTTGGAAAGGCTGTCACTATCACGATCAAGATGACATATAAAGAGCCGAGGATTCCTGTGCGAATGCCAGCGACCAATGGGTTGTCCGACATGGTGGTGGTGAGAAAATTCCAGTTGAGCCAGGTTTTGAACACCAGCTCCCCGGCAGGGTATTTCTTCGCCACGTATTCTCGAATTTCGTCGCTTCTGCGCAGGGAATCCAGCAAGAACCAGGTTTCTTTGGCTGTCGGCTGCGCTACTTCGGCGATGACCATCTGGTAGCATTCTGCATCGGAAAGCTGATCAAAAGGCTTCTGGGCTTTGAGCACCCTGAGCCGGTTACGGTTGACATATTGTTCAACAATTGGCAGCAATTCTGGGCAGGTGAGCGTCTCGAGCGTCTTGCCCGGCGGAGCCAGGCTGGCTGGATCGCGTTTGTATGTGATCGCTGCCAAGCCGAGCGATTGGTTGATGATGGTGAAGATCAGCACGGTCAGGGCGATGACGCCCACGATTGTAGAAGCCAGAAAGATGGATGCCCAAATACGCCCCCAGCGGTGGCGTTTTTTCAGGTTGGGCTCGAATTGCGACTGATCGGCAGGAGGGTTGGGATACTTCTCTGCGAATGCAGGTGTAATTGTTGGCGTGCTCCGATCGCTCATTCGTACACCTCGCGAAAGCGATGGATAATGCGCTGGCTGATCAGGTTCAAAAATAGTGTTACAAAAAAGAGCAGCAGAGCCAGGGCAAACAGGCTGTTGTAGTCGAGCGAGGCGTAACTCAGGTCGCCGCCGCTAATGCGCACGATATGACCGGTAATCGTCTCGGCTGCCTTGAACGGGTTGAAGGTAAAATTGGGTCCTGCGCCGGCGGCAATGGCGACGATCATGGCTTCGCCTACGGCGCGCGAGATGCCCAGGATGAACGCGGCGGTGATTCCCGAAAACGCTGCCGGGACGACAATGCGTGTGGCGACTTCAAGCTTGGTGGCGCCCAAACCATAGGCGCCCTCGCGCAGGCTGCGGGGCACTGCGCTCAAGGCGTCCTCGCACATCGAGCTGATCAGGGGCAAGATCAATAGCCCCATCACCAGTCCGGCGGAAGCCATGTTGTAAATTTCCACCAGGTTCTTACCCAGGATGGAACGCAGCAAGGGGGTTACGAAAGTCAGGGCAAAATAACCAAGCACCACGGTAGGAATGCCGGCGATGATCTCCAGGCTGGGCTTGACGATCCCGCGCAGGCGGTTGGAGGCATATTCGCTCAGGTAAATCGCCACACATAAACCAAGCGGTAGCGCCACCAGCATAGCTATAGTTGAGGTGATAAACGTGGCGTTGAGCAGCGGTAAAATACCGAATTGACCGATTTGAGGTTGCCATTTGACGCCGGTAAAGAATTCGACCAGATTCACTTCTGGGGATTGAAAGAAACGCAAGGCTTCTCTTCCGAGGAAGATGACAATGCCAATGGTGGTCAGGATCGAGATTGCGCCGCAGACGAACAGGAAGACCTGGATAAGCGTCTCGGCGATGCGCGGCCGTTTGGTCAACTGCGCTTCAGGGCGACTGATAACCCAAGAATGCGCCTGAAAAGGACCGGCTCTGTTTGCCATCCCACGAACTCCTAAGCTGCTTTGGCAGGATTATAGTACAGATTGCGGCGGTTTTCGGGCGATGATCACCCGAAAACCGCCACGTTAACCTCTAGCCCGCGCTCCGTGAACGTGGCGGGCGAGGATTGGATGCTATTCCCCCATAGCATCCAGCCAGGCTTGATGGGCAGCGTCGAGGGCTGCGGCGCTGGCAGGGAAGTAGCCGACGCGGTCGATCTCTTCATTGACGTAGGTGAGGTAGAAGTTAATGAAGGCAGCTACCTGAGGCTTGGACTTCATCACGCCTGCGTCGGAGTAGATGAACAGAGGGCGGGAGAGCGGGTACTCGTTACTCTCGGCGGTCTCAGCGGTGGGAGCCACGCCTTCGATGGAGATGGCTTTGAGCAAGCCCTCGTTCTCCTGGTAGTAAGCGAAGCCGAAATAGCCGATGGCATACGGGCTGCCTTCGACGCCCTGGACGAGGACGTTATCGTCTTCGGAGAATTGGATATTGGCGGCGTTGAGGATGGCGTTCTTGGCGGCTTCGGCTTCCTTATTGTATGCGGGGAGCATGACAGCTTCGACGAAGTAATCGAAGGTGCCGGAGTCGGTGCCGGGGCTAAAGCGGCGGATGTCTTCAGCGGGCCACTCGGGGCGCACTTCGTTCCACTTGGTGACCTTATCGGAGAAGATCAATGCCAGTTCTGCCAGGGAGAGGTCGGTGACGAAGTCATTTTCGGTGCTGACGACTACTGCCAGGGCGTCGGTGCCGACGCGAAACTCAATCGGTGTGCGACCGATGGCAGCACAGTTTTCCACTTCTTCTTTCTTGATCGGGCGAGAAGCGTTGGAGATGTCGCTTTCGCCGCTCTTGCAGAATCGCTCGAAGCCGGCGCCTGTGCCAATGCTGTCAATGGTGATCTGACCCGTATAGCCTTCGCTCTCGAACCGACGTGCCATCGCTTCGGTCAAGGGATAGACGGTGGAGCTTCCGGCAACGATGATGTCGCCCGTGACCTCAGCCGGGTCAACGGGAGGAAGCTCAATCGATGGACCTTCTCCGATAACTTCCTGGGTTGGGGTCGGTGCCTGCGTGGGCGCTTTGGTTGGAGGTGGTGCCTGCGTGGGCGCTTCCGTGACCTGTGGTTCTTCGGTCATCATGGGCGCAGGGGTGGTTGCGGGGGTTGCAGCTCCGCCGCAGGCGCTGATGAAAATTGCCAGCAGCGTCAGGGCGGATAATGTGACAAATAATCTTTTCTTCATGGTCCTTTCTCCTCCAGATAGAGTTTTGTCATTCTGTAGCAGAGAAGATAACATCTCTGTATTAATATGCCAGGAAAAGTCGGTTAATGGATTTTCAACGCTGTGTTAATGGTTGATTAATGGCACCATTTAAGGGCAGTTTGACGCCTACTTGCCCGAACCTGCAAACTACTATACAATCAATCCGAGGATATATCATTTGCCGGTTGGAGGCGAGATTGATGGTCAAAATTGTCACCGATACCACCGCATGCCTTTCTGCGGAGGTGGCTCGTCAGTACGATATCAGGGTCATCCCGCAAATAGTGACCTTTGGCGAGCGATCTTACTACGAGGGCATCGAACTGGATAACACGGCTTTCATGGAGAAACTGAAGACGTCGTCCGAATTGCCTAAAACAGCCGCCCCGCCGCCGGAGCTTTTCCGCAAGGAATTCGAGCGCCTGGCGCCATTGGGCGCGCCGATCTTATGCATTCACCCTTCCAGCGAGGTCAGTGGCACGGTGCGTTCTGCCAGGATTGCTGCCCAAGAATTCCCTCAGCTAGACATACGGGTGATCGACACGCGCCTGATCGCCAGCCCGTTGGCGACTTTGGTCGAACTGGCTGCGCGCTGGGCTGAGGATGGGATAGACGTCGCCGAAATCGAGAGCCGCATCATGGCGATGATTCCCGCTGCTCGGGTATATTTTCTGGTAGCGACGCTGGAGTATCTGGCGAGGGGTGGCAGGATCGGCGGGGCGCAGGCGTTGCTGGGAAGCGTCTTGCAGATCAAGCCGATCCTGACGCTGCGCGATGGCAAAGTGCAGCCATATGAAAAGGAGCGCACGCATAAGCGCGCCGTCGCCCGCTTGAAAGAGATCGTGCAAGAGCAGATGCGAGGCAACAGCCAGGGCTACCTTGCGGTGATGCACGCTGCAGCTCTGGAGGAAGCGCAGGCGCTGGCAGATGACCTGGGGCGAAGGTTTAACCTATCCAGGGTGCCGATAACAGAGGTGCCGCCGGCGGTGATCACCCACGGTGGACCGGGTATCCTGGGCGTCAGTTTTTTCGTATAGCCTTTCGCGATCCCTGGAGTTAAAATATGCGCCGTTGGAATGGTTGGGGGGATGAAGCCGTCGAATACCCTGTGCCAGAAGCCGCCCGTCTGTTTCTTCAGGCGCAACTCGGCTTGGGCAGGCAGGGGGTTGGCGTCACCCTGGCTGAGGCGTTGAAGTCGGTGCCGGATGCGCGCCTGCCGGCGCATCCGCTGATTCACTTCGAGCGCGAGCCGCGGCTGCGGCACGCTCGCGGTCAGAGCCTTCCAGACTGGGTTGCCCTCAACTATGGGCGAATCGAGGCTTTCCCAGACGGCGTGGCTTACCCTGAGAGTGAGGAGCAGGTGCGCGCTTTGCTTGAGGCAGCGGCTGCCTGGGGGGCGATGGTCATCCCTTACGGCGGCGGTACATCGGTCGTCGGGCATATCAATCCCCTGGTGGGTGAGCGCCCTGTACTGACGATTGACCTCACGCGCATGCGGCGTTTATTGCGCCTGGATCGCGCTTCTCTGCTGGCGGAGTTCGAAGTGGGCGTCGTCGGGTCAGACCTGGAAACCCAGCTCAACGCGCAGGGATTTACGCTGGGGCATTTCCCCCAATCCTTCGAATACTCCACCCTAGGCGGCTGGATCGCCACCCGCTCCAGCGGGCAGCAATCGCTCTATTATGGGCGCATCGAGCAACTGTTTGCCGGCGGTCACATCATCACACCTGTGGGTGATCTCGATTTGCCGCCCTTGCCTGCCAGCGCCGCCGGACCTGACTTGCGGGCGCTCATCCTGGGTAGCGAGGGTCGCCTGGGCGTGATCACCCGCGCCACGTTGCGTATCCGTCCGTTGCCTGAAGCTGAGTCTTTTTATGGGGTTTTCTTCAAGGAGTGGGAGGCGGGCGTAGAGACGGTGCGCGAGCTGGTTCAATCAGGCTGCTCGCTGTCCATGCTGCGCCTGAGCGACCCCCTGGAAACGCGCCTCAGCCTATTGCTCTCAGGCAATGAGCGGCTGGTTGCTCTGGCTGAGCGCGGCTTGAATGCATTAGGCTATCACGCCGGGCGTTGCTTGCTGATCTTCGGCACTACTGGAAATCTACAGGATGTGCGGCGTGGCAGAGCGCAGGTGCGCAGCGCGGCGCGCCGGTTCGGGGGATTGTTTACCGGCGAATTGGCGGGCAAGAGCTGGCGCAAGACGCGCTTTCTGGCGCCATATTTACGCAATTCCCTCTGGCAGCTTGGCTATGCTATAGATACGCTGGAGACGGCTGTCCCCTGGGCGCAAGTGTTGCCAACCAGGCAGGCGATCCAGGAGGCAATCCGCTCCAGCCTGGAGGGGTTTGGCGAGGCGGCGCTGGTGTTCTCGCACCTGTCGCACGTCTATCGCGACGGCGCCAGCATCTACACGACGGTCATTTTTCGCCTGACAGCCGATTCCGAGGAAACTTTGAGCCGCTGGCGGGCATTCAAGCACGCCGCCAGCCTGGCGATCGTGGAGAATGGCGGCACGATCAGCCATCAGCACGGCGTGGGCAGCGACCATGCTCCTTATCTGGTTCACGAGAAGGGACGGCTGGGGCTGGCGATGATCGAAGGCGTGCGCCGCGCTCTCGATCCGCAGGATATGATGAATCCAGGGAAATGGTAGAACGGGTCTGAGGGCGATCGGTGCTGGTGAAGGCGCGCGGCGGGAGGCGCTTGCACAGAGGTTTTCGCCAGAGGTAGGTCAAATTGGCTCAAGTCTGGAATGCTGAATGGCGCAAACAGGCGTGGGATGCCCTGCGGCAGCCCTGGGATGTGATCATCATCGGCGGGGGGATTACAGGCGCTGGCATCCTGCGTGAGGCAGCGCGCCTGGGCGTGCGCACCCTGCTCCTGGAAGCGGACGACTTTGCCAGTGGCACATCTTCACGTTCGTCCAAGCTGGTGCATGGTGGCTTCCGCTACCTGCGCAATGCTCAGATCAAGCTCACCTGGCAGGCTGTTCGCGAACGCGAGCGCCTGCTCAAGGAAGGGCGGGGATTGGTCACGCCCTTGGGTTTCCTGCTCGCCTGCTATCGGAACGACCGTTTGCCGATAGCCGTGTTTGGCGCCGGACTGGCGCTATATGACCTGCTGGCGCTGAAGTGGGGGCACCGCTATTACGATGCCTCTGAACTGCGCCAGCTTTGTACTTACCTGAAGGCAGACGGGCTATGCGGCGGTTATCGCTACTTCGATGCGCAGACAGACGATGCCCGCCTGGTGTTGCGCCTGTTGCGCGAGGCAGCTCTGGACGGCGGGCTGGCGCTCAATTACGTGCGCGTCGACCAGTTGCTGCGCGATCGAGGCGGTCAGGTGGTGGGTGTGTTGGCGCACGATCTGACGCCAGACGGCGCTGGGCGCACGGTCGAAGCGCTGACTAAGGTGGTGATCAACGCCACCGGCGCCTGGGCTGATGAAATGCGCCGCCAGGTGGGCGGAACGCCGCGATTGCGCAAGTTGCGCGGCAGTCACCTCATCTTTCCCATCAGCCGGTTACCGTTGACGCGGGCAGTGAGTTTTCAGCATCCCAAAGATGGACGACCGGTTTTCGCCTTCCCATGGGAAGGGGTAACCCTGCTCGGCACCACCGACGTTGATCATGGCGATCAACCAGAGACCGACCCCTCCATCAGCGCCATGGAAGCGGAATATCTATTGGCGGCGGTGCAACACCTGTTTCCGAGCCTTGAGCTATCGGCAGGGGACATTCAAGCTACTTTTGCCGGATTGCGGGCGGTGGTCGGAACGGGCAAAGCCGACCCATCCAAAGAATCGCGCGAGCATGTAATTTGGGAGGAAAACGGGCTGCTCACCGTAACCGGTGGCAAGCTGACCACCTTCCGCCTGATGGCGCAGGATGCTCTGCGGCGCATCCTCCGCCGGTTGCCGGGCGTTGGTATCAGCGCCAGCCATCCGCGAGCCCTTAATGCTCCACCGGCGGAGGAGTACATCCAGTCTGACTTGCAAGCCAGAGATCGCCTGCGATTGCTGGGACGCTACGGCGCCGATGCGCCCGATTTACTGGGCGCTGCTGCCCCTGGCGATCTTATGCCCTTGGGGAACACCCCTTACCTGCAGGCTGAACTGCGCTGGGCTGCGCGTGCTGAAGCTGTCCAACACCTGGATGATCTGTTGCTGCGGCGCGTCCGCCTGGGAATTGTCCTGCCGCGCGGCGGGTTAGACTGGTTGGAGCGCATCCGCACGGTTGTCCAGCCTGAGCTGGGTTGGGATGACATCCGTTGGCTGCAAGAAGCCGAGCAATACATCCGTCTGTGGAGCGAGCGCTACTGGCTGCCGGAACAATAACTCAGAAGCCAGCAGCTCTTTACGCCTTTTCTCTGTTTGACACACCAAATATAAAATCGCGGGTATGCCTCTAACGTTCCCGCGTCGCCAGGCGCGCGGTGCGGCGCGCCAGTTCACTGATCGAGAGCTTTTCTTTGCCAGGGATGTAGGTTTCCAACAGGTCATCCAGGGGGGAAGCCCATGCGTATGGGACGCCGTTCAGCACGCCGAGGATATTGCCGACCAGAGCCGCGTTGCAGTCCACATCCAGTCCGGCGTGCGCCAGGATCATGAAGGACTGGCTGAAATCCCCCTCGCCGAACCACAGCGCCAGCAGGTCAGCAGCCAGGTTGGGATAGGCATGCATCCAGTTATAGGTTTCGAAACGCTGATCCAGGACCGTCCAGGCGGAGCGGTAATCGGGGCTGCGGCGCAGAATCTGGCGACACTCCTGCACTACGGCGAAATATTCGCTACGCTGGGGCAGGTAATTGCTGGCTTGTTCGATCAGTGCGTGCACATCTGATTCTACGAAAGCCAGCGCGGTCAGCACTGCGGCGAACATTTCGCCATAGACGCCATTAGCAGCGTGCGAGACCACTCCGTCGAGGAAAGCAAGGCGGGCGGCTTCCAGCGCCCAGCCGGGGGCAAGCATGCCGCAGATCATGCCGCGCATTTGCGCCCCGATGAAGTCACAATACGGGTTGCGAAACCAGCCGGATTGCGGTGGCATAATCCCCCGGCGCAGATTTTCCAGGGCGACCCATTCCGCTGTCCAACCAAAGGGGATTTGCCGCAGCCATTCCAGCCCGATCTGTTCTGAGGTCAGGGCGCGCCCGTATCTTTCGTAAACATCGAGAAAAACCAGCTCATAGACCACATCATCGTTCATCGTCTCGGGCGGGACGAGGTAGCCGCGGATTTCACCATACAGGCGCTCGATTTGTGGTCCATGATAGCCTTCGATGCAGGTGCCGAAAGCGCCACCGGCGAGCTGCCCCAGCCATCCGTGGTAGATGCGCTCGGCGAGCTGCGGGATGGGCAGGGGACATGGTGAGGTTTCGGGCGCCTGCATGGCAGCAAAGACTTCCTCCCAACTGGAGGGGTGCGCATAGCCATGATATGGATGCGTTTCGATTGGCGGCGCGTCAAACAGAGCTGCCAGCAGGCGCGCGCTCAGCACGCGCAGTTCAGAGCGGTCTCCTTCTGCTGCCAGGCGCATCCCTTCTGGTAATAAGGCTTCCGCCTGGCTGACATCGTATCCACGATTAGCCATTGCCTGCACCATCTCTACAAACGGGATTTCTGGGGCGCCAGAACCCGGCACCCGCGCCTGCCAGAACAGGGCGAACAGCTCGTCGCCGCTGGGGAAGGCGATGGCGCTCTCCCAGCGGCTGGGGTGGAGACGCCGATCTACAGGGATGGCATTCAAACGCAGTTCACGTTCGAGCTGCCAGGCTTGCTTCAGAACCATTTCTTTTGTCGCTTTCGGGTTGCGTAGAAATAAAGCGCCACCAGGGTGGCTATGTACGGCACCATGGCTGTAAACTGAGCAGGGATACCGGTGCCTTGCAGGAACAGCCCCAAGCCATCGAAGAACCCAAACACCAGGGAGATCAAGGCGATGCCCCAGGGTTGCCCTGCAACCAGGATTATCGCAGCCAGGGCAATCCAGCCCTTTCCAGCCGACATGTTTTCCACAAACAGATTCACATATCCCAGCGATAGATATGCCCCTGCCAGTCCACAAAACACCCCACAGAGCAATAACGATGCCGCGCGCACGCGTTGCACCGGTACGCCGCTGGCTTGCAAGCTTTGAGCGTGATAACCCGCGGCGCGCAGGCGCAGCCCAAAGCGCGTCCGAAATACCAGATAGTGGCTGAAGATCGTCGCCAGCAGGGCGAGGTAGACCATCAGGTTGTGACCAGAGAGGATCACGCCGACCATGGGGATAGCTTGAATCACTGGCAGGCGCACGGCTGGTATGGGCAAGATGCCTGGGTTTGAAAAAGCTCCTTTCACATCGAAGATCTGCCGTAACAGGTAAATGGTCGCGCCGGAGGCGAACAGGTTCAAAGCGATGCCGGTGATGAACTCGTCGGTTTTCAGGTAGACCGCGAAGACGATGAATACCACCGCCAGGAATAGTGAACCGAGGATTGCCAAAAGCACCCCAACCAGCCAGGAATGGAAGGTGTACGAGCCCCATACGGCAAAGAATGCGCCAGTAAGCATCATCCCTTCCATGGCGATGTTGAAGACACCCGCATAGTATGTGAATGCGCCTCCCAACGCCGCGAACAGGATCGGAGTTGCTCCGGTGATCATGCCATTGATCAAGCCGGTAAACCAGTTCATACCAACCGCTCCTTGACCTTGCGGCGCGTGGCAAGCCGGATAAGCGCCTGATCGAGCACCTCACGGCTGGCGACGATCATCAACACCAACACCGCCTGCAGCACCAGGGTAAACTCACTGGGGACGTTGGTCAGCAGTTCCATGCCCAAAGCGCCGGTCTGGATGGCAGCAAAGAAGACGCCATACAGCAGCGTGGCGATGACGCCGTTGTTGGCGACGATGGCGATCATGATCCCGTCCCAGGCGTAGTTTGCCCCCAACCCTTTCAAGAAACGGTGCGGACCAGCCATCACCACCAAACCTCCGGCAAGCCCTGCCAGCGCGCCGGTTGTCAGCATCACCGCTGTGAAGTTCTTATCGATCTCGCAACCCCCCAGGCGGGCGAAGAGCGAATTTTGTCCGGACATGCGCCATTCGTAGCCCGCCCGCCAGCGGTTGAAGACGAACCAGATCACCCCAAAGGCTGCCAGGCTGATCAGCGACGAGGCGTTGAAGCCAAAGATCTCCGGCAGCCAGCCAGATGGGTCGATCTGCGGAGTCATCGGCGAGTATGCCCCTTGTTCCATCAACGGGTAGGCAATCGCCCAGGCGGTGAAGAAATCGGCGATCATGTTCAACATCAGCGTGACGATGAACTCGCTCATGTTGAAAAGATGGCGCAACAGCGTTGCCACCCCTGCCCATAATACCCCGCCCGCCATCGCCAGGATCAGCAGCAAGGGAATTTGCAGCGGTGCGGGGAGATGAAGATAAAGCCCGCCCAGGGTGACCGCCAGCGCTCCCATCAACAATTGACCGGGCTGCCCCAGGTTGACGATGCCAGAAGCAAAGGCGACCGATGCCGAGAGACCGGTGAGGATCAACGGCACGGCGTTTTTCAGCGTCGTCGCCAGCGGGCGGACGCCGATCAGCGAATACTGGAACAACGCCTGGTAGGTCGCCAGCGGGTTATAGCCCTGCGCCAGCATCAGCGCTGCGCCCAAGAGCATGGCAATCAGGATGCCGGTCAACGCGGCGGCTATCTTGCGGATCATTCAGCTCCCGCCTTGCCTTGAAGCATGAGCAGACCAACCGTCTCCATCGAGGTCTGCTCGACCGGAAAGTCAGCCACCAGTCGCCCGCGATACATGACCACGATGCGGTCGGAGAGCAAAAAGAGTTCCTCCAGGTCGGCGGAGATCAGCAAAATCGCCCTCCCTTCGGAGCGCATGCGCAAGATTTGCTCATGGACGTATTCCGTCGAACCCACGTCCAGCCCGCGGGTGGGTTGATCGAGCAGGACGAAGGGGCTGCTGAGTAAAAATTCGCGCCCGACGATGACCTTTTGCTGGTTGCCGCCCGAAAGCGACTTGAACGGACTGCTTTTAGACGCCATGTTGACCGAGAAGCGGGCTTGCAATTCATCGGTGAAGGCGTTGATGTGCTGGTAATTGAGCAACAGACCTCTCCAGGAGGTGAAGGCAGGGTTCAGGCGGTGGTGGGTCATGGCGGCGTTTTCCAGGATGGAGGCGCCGACCGCCGCGCCCATTTTGCTGCGGTCCTGCGGGACGAACGACACCAGCTTACGGCGATCCAGGATTGAAGCGTGGGTGATATCTTTTCCGTTGATATGGATTTTTCCGCCGGTAGCTTCCTGCACCCCGATAATGGCGTTCACCAGCTCGAACTGACCGTTGCCCTCCACGCCTGCGACGCCGACGATCTCACCAGCCCGCACTTGCAGGTTGATGTCTTGCAGCAGTTTGTGCCCCTCGCTGTTGGTGAGGTTCAAGCCTTCGATCTCTAACACCACCTCCCCTGGTGCTTGCGGGGAGCGGCGTGAAGTGAAGATCACCTCCCGCCCGATCATCATCCGCGCCAGGGCTTCTTTGTTCGTTTCGCCCGCTGCAACGGTTGCCACTTTCTTCCCCCGGCGCATCACGGTGATGCGATCGGAGATTTCCAACACCTCATCGAGCCGGTGTGAGATGAAAAGGATGGTATGACCGTTATCGCGCAGGCGGCGCAGCTCGCCAAAGAGCTGAGGAACTTCCTGGGGCGTCAAAACCGCGGTCGGCTCATCCAGAATCAGCACCGAAACGTTGCGGAAAAGTAGTTTCAGAATTTCCACTTTTTGCCGGGCGGCGACGGAGATTTCGCTGACCACCGCATCCGCATCCAGGTTGAACTGGAATTCAGTGATCTTCTCTTTCACCATCCTGCGGGCGCGGGCTTCATCCAGGCGCCCCAGCCGGCTCACGGGTTCTTCGCCCAGGATGATGTTCTCCCAAACCGTGTACTCCGGCACCAGCAGGATTTCCTGATGCACCATCCCGATTCCGCTGGCAATGGCTTCCCCGGGCTGGCGGAAGTGAACCGGCTGCCCGTTATAGAGAATAACGCCGGCGTCGCGAGGCACCAGCCCATACAGCACATTCATTAATGTGCTCTTGCCGGCGCCGTTCTCGCCGACGATCGAGTGGATTTCGCCTTTGAGGAAGTCCACCGAGACATTATCCAGGGCTACCACGTTCGGCGGGTAGACCTTGATGATGCCCTTCATTTCGATCAGTGCAGCCATGGACGCCCTCGGGATAGCAGAACGCGAAGGTTATGATAACCTTCGCGTTGCGTTCTCCTCAACCGGAAAGGTCAGCGCCAGACATCCTGCCCGCCGTAGAGCTCCACTTTCAAGGAGCCGTCGATGATCTGCTGTCGGATAGCCATCACCTGGTCAATGATCGCTTGCGGCAGGGGCTGGATTTTGGCTTCGAATACCACGTCTACCCCGCCCCTGGCAATTCCATAGTTCAGCACCTGACCGGGTTTGTAAGTGCCGTCTTTTATGCTGGCAAACACTTCTTCAATAGCCCGACCGACGTTCTTGATATCGCTGGCGATGACGTAACCGGGTTCCAGGTCGTTCTGGTTGGTGTCCACACCGATGGCATACAACTGGCGTTCACGCGCCGCCTGTAACACTCCCAAACCTGCGCCGCCAGCCGCCTGGAAGACCACATCGGCGCCCTGGTCGTAGAGCTGCAAGGCGGCTTGTTTGCCCTTAGCGGAGTCATCCCATGCGCCGCCGAGCGATTTCTTCAGCACCTGCACCTCGGGCGCTACCGAGCGAGCGCCATTCTCGTAAGCGAAGACAAAGGCACTGATCACCGGATCGGTATCGCCGCCAACCACCCCTACGATCGGTTCGGGATTAATGTTCTTCATGCTGATTTCGGTGGTAGCCAGTCCAGCCACCACGCCTGCCAGATAAGCGCTCTCCTCCTCGATGAAATCCACCGAGGTGATGGTCTTTTTACTGTTTTCGACCACCGTATCCAGGTTGACGAAGATTTTCTCGGGGTGGGCATCGGCGATGGCTTTGAGCTGATCTTCGAAGCCGTAGGAGATGACGAAGATCACATCGGCGAAGTCCACTGCTGCCTGGAGCGCTGGTTCGTACTTGTTGGCGTCGTAGTTGCACTCGATCGTGCGCGTTTCGAGCTGATATTTACTGCCGATAGCGTCCAGCCCCATCTTGCCCGAATCGAAGAATCCGTTGTCGCCCAACGCGCCGTTGATCAGGTAAACCACGCGCTGAGTTTGGGGCTGCTTAGGGGTTTGCGCACAGCCCGCCAATGGTGTGAGCGCGATTAACACAAGAATCGTCCAGATCACGAGCTTTTTCATTCTCTCCTCCATGATTGATCCGAAATCGGGATGTTTGGCATGGTTCAAGTATACATACAAATTATCGGGTTTGTGCAGAGTTAATCTCCGCTCAGTAACGCTTCGATCTCCTGGCGGTAGGGTAGTGAGCTCTGCGCTCCGGCGCGGGTGACTGCCAACGCCCCAGCGGCATTGCCCCAGATGGCGGCTTGTAGCGTTTCTTCTCCACCCAGGATGGCTGCGGCAAACGCCCCCACAAAGGCGTCTCCAGCACCCACGCTATCCACGGCTTTCACGGGGTGCGGGGCAAGGCGAGTTAAGCGCTGGGCTTCCTGCACCAGCGCTCCCTCTTCTCCCATTGTGACGATGATACAGCGCGCCCCCCATGTCTGCAGTTTATCCAATCCGGGCTCAAGCTGTGCTTCGCCGGAGAGCAGCGCCAGCTCGCCCTGGTTGAGAATCAGGTAGTCGATCCGATGATACAGTTCCTGCGGCAGCGGCGCGGCAGGCGCAGGGTTAAGGATCGTGCGCATGTTGCGCTGGCGCGCCAGGTGTACCGCCGCCTGCACAGTGGATAGTGGGATTTCGAGCTGGATCACCAGAACGCCGCCCGCCTGGAAGGCTGGTTGGGCTGCCAGCGCGTCGTCGGCGCTCAGGCGGGCGTTTGCCCCTGGCACAACTACGATCATATTCCCCCCGCCTTGTTCGACCACAATCAACGCCACGCCGCTGTTGGTTTCGGCATCGCGTCGGATATAGGTCAGGTCAACCCCCTCGCGCTGCAAGTTCTCCAGCATGGCGTCGCCGTAAGCGTCAGCGCCAACTCTGCCCACCATGACCGTCGCCGCGCCGCAGCGCCGGGCTGCCACAGCCTGGTTTGCGCCTTTGCCGCCGAAAAAGGTCTGAAAATCGCTCCCCAGCAGGGTCTCACCGGGCTTGGGAAAGCGCGGCGCCCGCGCCACCAAATCTATATTCAGGCTGCCAACCACGACAATTGCGGCGGTCATGCTACACTCAGTTCTCTGCCAGTACCCGCTGACGGCTCAGTTCAAGTTCGGCACGCAGGCGCATCTGATTGCGCAGTGTGGCGATGTCTTTGGGCACGAGGTATGCGGTGAAAGCCAGCAGGATACCGCCCATTGCCCAGGCAGTGATGCAGATCGCCAGGATGGCAGTCTCTAGCGAAGCGTTAGCGGCGATGATCCCTGCCATCAGCGGCGCCAGCGCCGCCCCGCCATCCTCAATGAAATACTGCACCGCCAGCGCGGTGCTGCGCACTTCGGGCAGGGTGATATCGTACACAGTGGAGATGACGTTGGGCGAGGCAAAAGGGATGAAAACTGCTGTCAGCATCAGCATCACTGAGAACAACAATCGGTTTTCGAGTGGGACGTTGATCGTCAGGTAGAGCAGCACCGCGCCGGTGATCACGCCCGTCATGGCAACCAGCGTGCGCCCGCGCGGGGTGCGCTTGAAGAAGTAATCGCCGATGGCGCCGCCGATGAAATAACCTGCGGCAAGCACCAGCACCGCCGGCGCCATGGTCACCAGGATAGAGGTTGAGTCATAGTTGCGCTCGGTCTCCAGGTAGCGGAAGAACCAGAAGGTGATCACATTCCAGGGGAAGACGCCGACGAAGCCCTGGGCGAAGAGCAACAGCAGGCTGCGCTTGCGGAAGAGACCGAGGGCAATTTTCATGTCAAAGCGGTAAATGCCGATCTTTTCCAGCCCCTCCATCTCTGGTTCGCTCTTGCCGCGCGGCACTTCTTTGACCAGGATGAGTATCAATACCGCCACCACCAGCCCCAGGCTGCCTGTGATGTAGTAGATGGCGCGCCAGCCCATCACCCCGCCCAGCGTCAGGGCGACCACCATCCCCACCAGGTACCCCAACGGTTGGGTGAGCTGGAGCAATCCGTACACTTTGCCGCGCAACGTCGGACCGAAGTAATCTGAAATCAGGCTGTAGAGACCCGGATAACTGGAGTCGTCGATGCCTGTGCTGGCGCGGCTTGCCAGGAAGGTGGGATAGGTAGGGGCGATGGCGCTCAGCCAGGTGGTTGAGCCCCAGATGAAGGACGCTAACGCCAGGAGCTTAGAGCGGGCGTAGCGGTCGTACAAATAGCCCCAGATCGGAAACAGAATCGCTGCCACCAGCAGCGCCGCGGTGGAAACCGCTCCCATTTTGACCTCGTCAATTTGGAAATCTTCCATGATCGGCGTGGTAAGAGGTCCGATGAGCAGGCGGTCTGATTGATGCAGGAGCATAAAAACGAAGAAAATGGCAACCACCAACCAGCGATAGCGTGGGCGCGTTTTCATAGCGGTCCTCCTTGGCTGATATTGTTAGAGATTAATATTCCAAGCAGTGGTTCTTCTGGAGTAAAACCGTAGGCTGCGGATAACAGCTCCACCGGGTGGACGGCAGGTAAGCCCGTGCCATGGGTGATCTGCCAGCGGCAGGTCTCCGAATCGCACACAGCAAGGGGTGCCTGGCTGCGCTGAATGAAGTCGAAGAGCGGCTTGCCAACCTGCATGGCAATCGGGTACTTTTCGGCTTTGTAGCCGTAGGTGCCGGCGATGCCGCAGCAATCGGCATGGCTTTCGCTGAGGCGCAGTTCCGGGATCAGATCCAGGACTTCCATCGCCGGCAATCCCAGGCGATGAGCGCGATATTGACAGGGCGGATGATAAGGCAGCGCCAGCGGCAGGGGTCGCAAATCCAGATTCAATCTGCCCTGATCCAGCAGCAGCAAGAGGAACTCGTTCATGTCGTAGACGTGCTCGGAGACCAGGCGGGTGTCTGAATCGTGCATCTCCAGCAATTCTGGCGCTTCTTCCTTGAGCGTCAGGGTGCAACTGGTGGAGGTGCCGACAATTGGGATGCCCTGGCGCGCATACTCAACCAGATGGCGGACATTGTTTTCGTGCAGGCGGCGGGCAGCAGGGAATTCTCCGTTGGAAAGCAGTGGCAAGCCGCAGCAATTCTGCGGCGGGATGATCACTTCGAACCCGTTGGCTTCCAGCACGTTGATGGCGGCGCGCCCGACGCGCGGCTCGTAGTATTCGGTGGAGCAGCCGTGGAAGTACACCACCTGGGGTTTGGCGCCGGTAGGCGGCTTGCGCCTGGCAGCCCAGCGTGTGAAGCGCTGGCGGGCGAAAGGCGGGAAATACGCCTTGCGGGCGATGCCCAACGTGGTTTCGGTGATCCAGCGCACCAGCGGGTTGGGGATGATCAGGTTGGAGAGTAGCCAGATGGGCTGGGTCAGGTTGCCGAAAAGCTCGGTGCGGGCGATCAGGTTGTTGCGCAGGCGGCGCATGAACGGGATGCGTCCTTGCTGCACCAGGACTGCCCTGGCACGGGCGTTGATCTCGGCGATCTTCACCCCGGTGGGGCATACCATATTGCAAACCCTACACCCAGAACAATAATCCACCGAATGATCTGGCGATGGCTGACCGGGGATGCGAAAACGTCCCGCCTGGGGCGCTTCGTATTTCGGTCCGGGAAAGAGATCGGTGACCGCAGATACCGGGCAGGAAGCGGTGCAGATGTTGCATTTGATGCACTGGTTCAGGCTGAGTTCAACGGGGAATTCAGGGATGTTCATGCCGATTCTCCCAGGCTCCTTCCGGCGGCAAATCCGCTCGCCAGGGCGATGCCTTCCAGGGAGCGCTCTAAGATCGGGTCGCAGCCTCCCAGCGCGCCGCCAACGACGTGCAGGTTTTCGAAGACGATTTCGCCTTCGAAGTCCAGCGGGCGCAGCCGATGATCTACCGCCACGCCGGTCTGGAAGATTGGGTGACCTTCGGGTGAGAAGAAATCGCGCCGTAGCCAATCGTCGCGGCTTGGCGGGGCATGCAGCGGCAGGTCGAAGATCGGTTCGAAAACCGCGCCGTCATAGGCGGTCTTGACGCCTCCACCCAGGATGCCGCCGGTGGCGAGGATAAAATAGCGGGCGCTATGCAGGCGGTCGCGCCCGGCGGCTTCGGAGCGCACGCATCGGACGCGCCGCCCTTCGCGGACGCTGCCAGAGACTTGCATCCCCTCCTGGACACGCCCGCCCTGGCTCTCGATGGCAGCGATAAGGAGGCGGTGCAGGCGCATGCCTGGGATGGACGGCGGCAGCGTGGGAATCTCGAAAACCGGAATCCCCAGGCGCTGCTGCAACTCCGCATGCACCTGGGTCGCCTTATCCAGCCCAAGCGCCGCCGGGAAGCCCACCCGTTGGGCATCGCCCAGCCGGCTCGCCAGGGCAGCCACCAACTCCTGGCGGAAGGCGGCGGTTTCGAAGAGTTGCGCCAGGTTGCGGCTGTTCGTGAATCGCCGGCTGGCGAGGCTCTTTAGCTCGAGCAGCAGCGCCCGCGCCGGGATGCCCAGGGCTTGCAAATTGTCGGCTATCAGGTGGGGATAAAAATCCTGGAAATGGACAAACCCAATGATCAGGGTTGGTATCTTCTGATGCAAGTCGCCGGCGGTCATCGTCGCCGGCGCCAGGCAGACTGGGCGCGCCGCGCCCAGGGCGGAGGGCAACAGCCAGTTGCGCTCCAACGACCCCTGCATGGGGTATCCTGCCTGTTCGCACAGGCTGCGGAAGGTCTCTAACGCCTCGGCAACCTCATCCAGCCCGATCCTGGCGTAGGGATGGTCGGGTTTCTTGCGGATGAGCGCCTGCAACGCACGGATTGGCGTTTCCACCAGCTTTCCATCTTCGGAGTAGCCGAGAACGCCGATCGTGCCGGCGCTCCAGAAATCGCTGCCCCAACCCTTGGCGATCAGGCGCGTCCGCAGTCCGCGCTCGCTGGCGCTCCAGGCGGCAGCCAGACCCGCCAGCCCGGCGCCGATCACCAACACATCCAGGTTTGGGCTGGCGACGGCGGCGGGCGCCTGAGGCGGGCGCGACGACTCCTGCGCCGATGGCAGGTTGCGTGCGTCTCTCCGGTCATGGGGGGCATAGTTCTCAGGGGCGAGGCGGGTGTGAGTTGGTCCTGGCAGGTGATCGGCGTTGAGCAGGTCAAGGTAGATCAGCTCGTCCAGGCGCTCCTGGCGCAGTTGCTGCCCCCACAGGATTGGCAGCAGCCCCTTCCAACGCTCCTGGAGAAAATCTCGCAATGCGGTGTTGGTTGCCTCTACATCAGGCTGCGCCAGGGTGGAGATGCGCCCACTGGATGCCAGCTCGTGGATGAGACCGGCTGCGCGAAAAGCGCAAAAGCCCCCCTGACAGGGTCCCATACCCAAACGAACATCGCGGCGGATGTCGTCTATAGTTTTGGCTTCTTTATGCAGGATGGCGTCTTCGACTTCCTGGCGGGTGACCAGTTCGCACTCGCAGATCAGCTCTCCGTATTTTTCATCGGCTTCCACCCTTGCCAGCCTGCCACTGAGCATATGATAGCTGCCGGTTTTATGCGGATCGGGCAGCGGTTCTAGATGGGTGCGGCAGGGGCGGTTCACGCCCAGTTTGCTGCACACCAGGTCGACGGTTACTTCAGCCATCTTGCGATAGGTGGTCCATTTCCCGCCGGTGATCGTCGCCAGTCCGGGCAATCCATCGCGGCTTTCATGGTCGAGCAGCACAAAGGCGCGTGTTACCGCCCGGTCGTCAGCCAGCGTATCAGGAGAGGTGGTCTCTTGATAAAGCGGTCGCACACCTGCCCAGGCGCGCAGCATGCGCATTTCCTTGAAGCCGGGCACCAGCTTGTCGCCTTCCAGCAAGCAAAGTTGCACCTCCCAGGGCTCGATGGAGAAATGATCGGGGTTCTCCACCTTGACATCGGTGGTGCCGATCACAGAAACAGAATGGGTGGGAACCAGGATATCGCCATCCGAGGGCAGGCGGCAGCGATTGATCACGGTGTTGACAATGCGCTGGCTCATCGCCAGCATCACCCCCTTGCCGGGGATGATCTTCACCTCTAAACCGAGCGTTGCGACCAGCTCTCCAGCCCACGCGCCAGCGGCGTTGACCACGTAGTCAGCCATGATGCGCACCGGTTCGCCTGCAGCCAGGTCCTGGCAGAGGGCGCCGATAACGCGTGGCTCTCCGGTTTCAGATTGCAACAGCCGTTCCACCTTGTGGTAGGTGAGCGCCTGCGCCCCGTAAGCACGCGCCGCTTCAAGGTTCAGGTGCGCGGCGAGGAAAGAGTCAGCCGAGCCATCTGGCACTTGAAAGCAGCGCAGGATGCGCGGGTTGAGCAACGGCTCACGGCGCAACATCTCGGAAATAGGAACCTCTTCCACCGGGATACCTGCCGACTTGCATCCCTCAACGAAGAGCGGCGCATAACCGGGATCATCCCATGGGGTGACGACGAAGAAGCCGCCGGTGTCCTCGATGCACTGCGGCATAATTTTGCGCAGGATGCGGTTTTCCTCGATGCATTCGCGCGCCGCCTGGGGGTCTTTGACCGCGTAGCGTCCGCCGCTGTGAAGCAAACCGTGATAGCGACCAGTGGTACCGTGCGTCAGGTCGCCTTTCTCGACCAGAATCGCCTTGAAACCGCGCAGCGCCAGATCGCGCACGACGCCGGTGCCGGTGGCGCCGCCGCCAATCACCAGGACTTCTGTTTGCAGGGTACGCATGAACCTCCAGGGATTATTCAATAATAAACGGGCTTACCGCTGGGAGTGGAATAATCGGGATCACTCGACCCAGTCGAATGTGCGCTGAACGGCTTTGAGCCAACCCGCATAGAGCCGTTTGCGCGTCTGCTCATCCATTGCTGGCTGCCAGATCGCCTCCACCTGCCAGTTTTCGCGCAGGTCGTCCAGGCTGTCCCAGAAGCCGGTTGCCAGCCCGGCGGCGTAGGCTGCTCCAAGGGCGGTGGTTTCGGCAACCTTAGGGCGCACCACGGGAACATTGAGAATGTCCGCCTGGAACTGCATCAGCAACTCGTTGACCACCATGCCGCCATCCACTTTCAGCGCGCGCAGCTCGAGGTGGGCGTCTTTCTTCATCGCATCCAGCACTTCTCGCGTCTGATAGGCAGTGGCTTCCAGCGCAGCGCGCGCCAGGTGACCTTTGTTGATGTAGCGCGTCAGACCGACGATCACGCCACGCGCATCTGAGCGCCAGTAGGGGGCAAATAATCCGGAAAACGCCGGCACAAAGTAGATGCCGCCATTGTCTTCTACGCTGCGCGCCAGCATTTCGATTTCAGCCGAGTTGGAAATAAGTCCCAGGTTGTCGCGTAACCACTGCACCAGCGCGCCGGTGATGGCGATCGAACCCTCCAGGGCATAGACTGCTGGGCTGACGTCCATACGATAGGCGACTGTGGTCAGTAAACCGGATTTTGACTCGACGATCTCCCCTCCCGTATTCAGTAACATAAAACAACCGGTGCCGTAGGTGTTCTTGGCTTCGCCCACGTTGAAACATGTCTGTCCAACCAAAGCAGCTTGCTGATCGCCCAGGTCGCCGCAGATGGGGATAATATCTTTGAAAGGACCGGCGACCTTGGTGGAACCCCAGGTGCGGCTGTCTGCCGAGGGCTTGATGATTGGGAGCATCTGGCGTGGGACTTCCAGCGCCTGTAAAATCTCGTCATCCCAATCCAGGGTTTGCAAGTTCATCAGCAAGGTGCGGCTGGCGTTGGTGACATCGGTGACGTGACTGCCTCCATTAGGTCCGCCGGTGAGCAACCAGATCAGCCAGGTGTCGATGTTCCCGAACAGCGCCTCGCCGCGCTCGGCAGCCATGCGCACCCCAGGCACTTTGTCCAGAATCCATTTGAGTTTAGGTCCGGAGAAATATGTCGCCAGGGGTAGCCCAGTTGTGTGTCGAAAACGGTCCATTCCACCGTCTGCTGCCAGCGCATCGCAAATTTCCTTGGTGCGGGTATCCTGCCAGACAATGGCGTTGTAATACGGCTCGCCGGTTTGGGGATTCCAGACTACGGTGGTCTCGCGCTGGTTGGTCACGCCGATGGCGGCGATATCGCCTTGTTTTACCTTAGCGTGTTGCAGGGCGGCGGTGATCACTTCCTGCGTGCATTGCCAGATCTCCAAAGGATCATGCTCCACCCATCCTGGACGGGGATAGAGCTGTTGGTGTTCTTTCTGGGCGGCGCTGATCACGTTTCCACTGTGATCGAATAGCATACAACGTGTGCTGGTCGTCCCTTGATCAATGGCTGCGACGTATTTCAGCATGTTTTTTCTCCTGATGCAGGCGAAGGCACGGCTTCGAAAAACGCGTTTCGCCAGAGTTTGCAAATCGGGGCTGAAGGATGGGATTGTACGGACCGGGAAACCTGCTATACGGTCGTAGCTGGATGAGCTCGGTTCGTCGTTGATTCGCCAAGAGCCGGTGTTCCTGGCTTTGGAATCCGAATAAGGTGTTCAAGCCGTTGTCGTGATGACTGCGTTTAAAGATTTGCGCCAGCTACCGGTTCGCCTCGCGGGGAGAGCGACCCGTTTCTTATCAGCTTACGATATTCGCTTTGATTTTACCAGATAGTCAGGGCGGGTCTGTGGCAATGCCGGGATGATTTCTGCGCACAGACCCGCCCTTTTTGATGGACGATAGCGGTTATGGGCGGATGATCTGAGGATTCAACCAGAATGCTGCGTCGTCTTTAGAACGTCCATCGGCGCGCACGATCAGCACCAGGTTGACCTTCTTATCTGCCAGCGTGCTCAGGTCAAGGTTGACGCGGGTGATATTGCCGTCGTAAGCCTCGTCCCATGCGCCCAATTCCTTCAACTTGCCCGCTTCGTTGAGGTATTTCAATTCGAAGACCACCTCGCACTTGGGGAAATCAGCCAGGCAGCCGATGTCCGCCACGAACCGATCTCCGGGCTTTAGATCAATGATCGGGTAAACACCCATGATGTACCCATCGTCATTCGCATCTGGATTAGCCCAGATAGTCGGCTCGTTCTCGTGGCGGTTTTCGAGTTCGGGGTTGCTCAGGTAGATAACAAATCCCTTCGGATCGCCTTGAACCCCCGGACAGGCTAGATCTCCCTCGCTGCTCTCCCAGCTTGCGGCGCACATGCTGCGGGCAAAGTTATAGATGCTGCCGCTTTCGGCTTCCACCACCTCGATCCGCACATAGAACGTGCCGGTATAGTTCTTGCCAATACCAAAGCGTCGACCGGAGGCGTCGGCAAGCTGATAGTCGCCGCGATATTCACCTGGTTCGCCTGGGGCGACCATTTCCACCTCGGCGTCAACGTATTCACCAGGTTTTACCGAATAGGGCAGTGCGACGCCGGCGCTGGGTACGCCCATCTTGTCGCCCTTGACGAAGACGATTTTGTAATCCCGCGTCCAGGTGCACGAGCCGACGTTCTTGATACGCCAGATTTTGGTGAAGACCGCGCCTTGCGGGAACTCGCTGCCGTCTGGGACGGTGACATCTTTCAGGAATTGGGCAGCGTTGCAGGGGAGCTGGGGTCCGCCTGTCCCCCCGCCGCCAGGAATCGGCGTGGCAAGCGTGGCAACCGCGCTCGAGGTGCTGGTCGCGGTCGGCAAGGGGGTAAAGCTGGGCAAAGGCGTAAACGATGGTAGAGGCGTGGCAGTAGGCGTTGGCGGGACTGCTTCAGGCGGTGTCGAGACCGGTTGGGTGGCGGTGGGTACGGCGGTGGCTGGCTGAAGTTGAACCGTTGCAGCCAGGCTGGTCATCTGAGCGCTGAAAGTAGCCGCCGCCTGGGTGTAGATCACGCTCTCGTCGAATGGCTCCGGCGTCGGCGGGGCGGTCAGGTTAAGGTTGCAGGCGATGCTTGCCAGGACAATCCCCCCAAGCATGACTGCGAGCTTCATACCCCTGGGTATCATCAGACCCTCCTCTCAATTCACGATCATCCTATCTCTCGCCACCCCAAAATGCTCCTTATCTCCTCATCACCTGGATAGCCGGTTGGGTTTGCTGCGTCATTTCCGAGGTTGCCAGTATGCGTTCGGGGTGGGCGTAGATAATAAACCGGTTGCGCCGGGCGTATCCGATCAGGGTGATGCCGGCAGCCTCGGCAAGTTCTATGGAAAGGGAGCTGGGCGATGTGCGTGAAATGACAATCCAGGCACCCATGCGACGGGCTTTTTGGAGCATTTCCGAACTGATGCGACCGGTGGTCAGAATCACTCGGTGTGGAAGGCTGACGTCGTTCTTCAACAGGTGACCGGCGAGTTTGTCCAGCGTGTTATGGCGACCGATATCCTCGGCGATTTGGATGATCTTTTCCCCGTCGCTGACGGCGGAGGTGTGCACCCCGCCCGCCGCACGATACAACTGCTGAGAGTCAAATAGCTGGGAGATCAAATCGCCCACGCGGTGGGCAGGCAACGTCAGCCCGTTCGGCACGTTGTTGAGGGCAACCTCTCCCTGGAAAGCGGTGACGCCACCGGTGCAGCCAGAGGTGCGCCGCCATGTCTTGGGCTTTTCGGCGCTATGGGTGAGCCAGACATCAATATTATCACCGGTCTGGCACAGCCGGACGTCAGCGATTTCGTCAATTGAGTCGATGACGCCTTCGTTGAAGAGAAAGCCCACTGCCATCTGCTCCAAATCGACCGGCGTGCACATGAAGGTGAGCCAGGCTTCCCCGTTGACAGTCAATGCTACCGGCGTCTCGACGATCACTTCGCCTTCCGCTGCTTCCCACCCATCAGGCGAAACGCGGGTTATAGATATTTGGCGACTGGCAGATTTCATCTCTTTATCCTCGCTTTATCCACGCTACCGCTAATCAAAACTATCCTACCGGTCTTTCAAGGCATTGTGTCCATTGGGCTAAAACCAGCCTTGGGCTGTCAATCAAGATAATTGTAATCGAAAACCGCCGGTCTGTAAGCCTCGACAGAGTTCCTGCTTTATGCAACCGGAGGGGTATTACAAAAGTGTAAAGCGAGCCGGGGCGTCCAGCTCTTCGAGCCGTCTGCGTGACAGGCGGGTATAATAACCCTTGTTATACCCGTTCAATGGAGTTCCACTGCTGATGCCCATCACGTCTTCCACTGTCGCAACCCAGCCTTTGCAGGAGGAGCGCTTTCAAATCGGGCAGGTCCTCCCGATCGTCGGTGCTCATTTTGTCCACGATCTCTATACTGCCAGTCTGGCGCCCTTGCTGCCGGTGTTTATCGAGAAGATGAGCCTGAGCCTGACGCAAGCTGGCTCCCTGACAATAGCGTTGCAAATTCCTGCCATCATCAACCCCCTGATTGGTTATCTTGCCGACCGAGTGAGCCTGCGCTATTTCATTGCCTTAGCCCCGGCGGTCACGGCGACCTTGATCGGTTTCATGGGATTCGCGCCTTCGTATCTCGCGTTGATGATTATGCTCTTCGTGGCGGGGATCAGTGTGGCGGCGTTTCATGCGCCGTCTCCGGCGATGGTTGCGCGCTCTTCTGGCAAGCAAGTTGGCTTGGGCATGAGTCTGTTCATGGCAGCCGGCGAGTTAAGCTATACGGTTGGTCCATTGTTGGCGGTATGGATTGTCACCAATTGGACGTTGCAGGGATACTGGCGCTTAGCGGTGCTGGGCTGGACGACTTCGCTGGTACTTTTTTGGCGATTGAGGGATCATAAATCGCTGCGGGAGAAACCAGCCAGCCTGGTAACCGTACTGCCGAGAGCGGCGCGCCTGTTCATACCGCTGGCGTTGATCGGCTTGATCCGTTATCCCATGCTGGAAAGCGTCTCGACCTATCTGCCGACATATATGAGCCAGCGCGGGATGAGCCTGGTGCTGGCTGGCACGATGTTTTCCGTGGTGCAATTTGCCGGCGTTGGCGGGGTGCTCTTCAGCGGTCCGTTGAGCGACCGCCTGGGGCGAAAATGGGTGTTGCTGATCGCTAGCCTGGTTTCTTCGTTGCTGATGTTTGTCTTTCTGCGAACGAACGGCTGGGCGATGATCCTGGTTTTGTTCGCCATTGGCTTCCTGGCGCTCTCGACTACGCCGGTGATGCTGGCGATGGTTCAGGAGTTCTTCCCCAACAATCGCTCGGCTGCCAATGGCGTGTACATGTTGATTGTCTTTTTATTGCGCCCAATTGGCACGCTGGTGGTCGGACGCATGGGTGATCTGATCGGATTACCGAATGCTTTCTATTGGAGCGCACTGATATCCCTCCTGGCGCTGCCGTTCATCCTTGCCCTTCCAAAGGATTGAAGGTGAAAACGCCGCTCATACAACTTGATTGGGTTGCCCATGCGCTGTACGAGAATTGATCTCGCGCCAGTATTGATCTACGCCTTGCTTTCCCTGAGTTTGGCTGGATGCAACGGCGCTGCAAATCAAGCGCCGCAGATTGCTACAGTGGTCTTTACGCTGCCGGTGGAAGCCACCCGGCTGGTTGAAGTCACGCGAATGGTTGAAGTCACTCGCGTGGTAGTGGTCACCCAACTGGTCGCCGCACCCACGCCGACCACAACGGACACCCCTGCCCCAAGCAGCACCCCGACGGCAATGCCACCAGCGCTGACGCCCCAATTCACTCCCCAGGAGAAGTACGCGGGATACACTCCGATCGTCCTGCATAACCAGAGCGAGAGCCGCCTGGAGGTGGTGTTCGAAGGGGTAGATCATCTGACTGCGGTGTTGTGGCAGGGGGATCGGCAAAAAGTATGGCTACGGCAAGGGCATTATGAGTATACCGTTTATTTGAATGGAGAAGTGGGATATCGGGGCAGGTTTCAAATCGTGAGCGCCGATAAATACGATCTGTTTTTACGTGCAGAGAAGGCGATCTTATGGTCTCCGTGAACAATCAATGGCGTTTGGATACCGGCAATCCGGATAGCGCCTGTTGATCGGGCGAGCAGGTGAGGAGGATGGATATGCAAAGCTATCGCGTAAAGCCAGGCAGCCGGGTAGAGCTATCCAATTGGGATACAAACGGCGAGTACGAGATCAGCGGCGGGAAGGAAGCTGCTAAAGAGGAGTTGGAGCGTTTGGGGAAATCACTGGCAAAGTTTCAAGAGATGCTCTATGCGCAGCATCAGCACCGGCTGTTGATCGTCTTGCAAGGGATGGACACATCCGGGAAGGATGGGGTGATTCGGCATGTATTCGATTATTGTAACCCGCAAGGTTTGCGCATAGCCAATTTCAAGGTGCCGAACACAGTCGAGCTGGATCACGACTACCTGTGGCGAGTGCATGCCCAGGCGCCTGGGAAGGGCGAGATCGTGATCTTCAACCGCAGCCATTACGAGGATGCGCTCGTGGTGCGCGTCCACTCCCTGGTGCCAGAACAAGTGTGGAGTAAGCGCTACGACCACATTAATCAGTTTGAGAAATTGCTGGCAGACGAGGGTACGACGATCTTGAAGTTCTTCCTGCACATCGACGCCGATGAGCAGAGAGAACGCCTGCAAGCGCGCCTGAACGACCCTGAGAAACGCTGGAAGTTCAACCCCAAAGACCTGGAGGAACGCAAGCTCTGGAGTGAATATCAGCGGGCGTATGAAGATGTGCTCAGCAAGACAAGCACTGCCTGGGCGCCCTGGTATATCGTCCCTGCCAACCAGAAATGGTATCGTAACTTGGTGATCGCCACTGTGCTGGTTGAAACACTGGAAGGGCTGGGGCTTGCCTACCCTGAGCCGGATTTTGAGTGGGAGAAAATCGAGATCGTATAAGCTCGCGGATTGGCTACGACTTTGCTTTTTGGGCTTGCAGTTTCTTGACGAACAGGTTGATCTTGCCGCTTTTACTGTCGATCAGGTAGTTCCTCAATTCGTGCTCGTTGACCGGGATAGCCACATAGAAACCCTGACCCAGTTGGCAGCCGAGCTGACGCAACTGGAGTAATTGAAATTCGGTTTCGATACCCTCAGCGATTACACCCAAGCCCAGCCGCTGTGATAGCATCAGTATCGCCTGGATGATTTTCATGTTATTGCTTTCATCATCAATGTGATGGACAAAACTGCGGTCGATTTTCAATGCGTTGATGGGGAAATTGGAGAGATAGCTCAGCGAGGAATAACCGATCCCGAAGTCGTCAATTTGAATTTGCACGCCCAATTGTTGGAGTTTGCGAAACGCCTGCTCGGTGGCTTCCAGATTGTCCATCAAGGCGCTTTCGGTGATCTCCAGCTTCAAACAGCGGGGCTCTAGCTGCGTTTCTTGCAACGTCTGCTCGATAAAATCATATAGATCGGGCTGGGTTACGTGTTTGCCCGAGATGTTCACACTAACCGACAATGGAGCGAGAGCCGGCTTCTCGAGCTGCCACTCGCGCAACTGGCGACAGGCTTCACGCATGACGTGGCGATCTAACTGAATGATCAACCCGGTTTCTTCCGCCAGAGGTATGAAATCTTTTGGTGGTATCAAGCCACGCCTGGGATGCTGCCAGCGCGCCAGGGCTTCGAATCCAATGATCTTTCCGTCTTGAAGCGAGGCGATGATCTGATAGTGGAGTTTTATTTCGTTGCGCTCCAGCGCCTGGCGCATATCGTTCTCCATCTCCAGGCGTTCCATTACCCGCGTGCGCAAGGTGGGATAGAAGATTTCGAAGCGCGCCTTGCCGTTCGATTTGGCATGGTACATGGCGATATCGGCGTCGCGCAACACTTCATCGGCGTTATTGTAACCGGGGACGCCCATCACGATCCCGATGCTGGCGGTGATGAACAGTTCTCGCCCCTCCAGGTTGAAGGGTGATTTAAGCGCCTGGATAATCCAGCTCGCAATCTGGGTGGCGTTCTCCAGGTCGTTTATGTCGTCCAACAAGATTACAAACTCATCCCCTCCAAAGCGTGCAATCGTGTCGGTGGAACGGATGCGGTTGCTCAGCAACTTTCCCACTTCGACGAGCAATTCATCGCCCAGCAGGTGTCCATGAATGTCGTTGATATCTTTGAAGCGATCCAGATCCATGAAGAGCACTGCATATTTATAGTCTGGCTTGCGTTTTACCCGCTCGATTGCCAGGTTGAGGTGATCAATGAACAGGGCGCGATTGGGTAAGCTGGTGAGTTTGTCGTAGAAGGCATCGTGGAGCAGCTTCTCTTCGGCATACTTGCGATCGGTGATATCGGATATCGAACCGGCAATGCGTTGCGCAAGACCTGTTTGACCCCAAACAGCCAGACCTCGGCACAGTATCCAGCGATAAGTGCCGTCTTTATGCAGCAAGCGGTGTTCGTTTTCGAGGTGAGCGGTGGTATGGTCGAGGTGGGCTGCCAGGTCCAGTTTCAGGCGTTCGATGTCCTGTGGGTGGACGCGGTGAAACCATTCCTGCGGCGAGGCGCTGATTTCCTCTTCGCTGTACCCCAACATCGATTTCCAGCGCGGCGAGTAATACACCTGATTGTTGCGCAGATCCCAATCCCAGATGCCGTCGTTGGCGCCGCTCACAGCCAGGGCATACCGTTCTTCGCTGATGCGCAATGCTTCCTGGGCGCGGATTCTCTCCTCCAACTCACGCTTGGAACGCTCATACAGGCTGGCGTTCTCAATGGCGATGGCGGCGTAATCTGCGAGCGATGTGAGCAACGTCTCATCACGCTCTTTGAACGGGCGCTGGTTGGTTAGATTGACAACGGAGAGCACGCCGAAGGCTTTGTTTTTCAAGATCAAAGGCACATGCAGCAGGCTGCGCACCAACAAGCCGGTGATGACCTTGATCGGTTCAGCCGATTCGGATTCCGCCACGGTACGGATCGGGCGACCGGTTTGAAGCACACTTCCAACCAGGTTGTCTTCGACCGGAATGCGCATGGTCTTGACTCTTTCCTGGTCTATGTTCTTGGCAGCGCGCAGGTACAATTGCTGGTTTTCTTCATCCAGCAATGCCAGAAAGCCCTCCTCGGCGCGGGTAATCAACACCGCCGCTTCGACAATGCGCTTCAGGACTTCATCAACCTCCAGCGTGGAGGTGACGCTCTTTCCCACTTTGGCTAGAACGCTCATCAAAGCCAGTTGCTCGTTGAGTTGAGCGGTTAGCATGGCTTTCTCGCGCAGTAACCGGCTTTGGGTGAGCACGCGGTCGATCGAGAGTCGAAGCTGGTCTTCGTTGACCGGTTTCATCAGGTAATCTTGCGCGCCATAATGGAAAGCGTCCACTACCACCTGCTCAGAACCATGAGCGGTGATCATGATCGCCGGAATGGGCTGACCATTTTGATTGATTTGCTTGAGAATGTCCAGCCCGCTCATATCTGGCAATTCCAGATCTACGATGAGCAACGATACCTGATTCTGGCTGAGCAATTTTAGGGCTGTTTTGCCATCATAGGCAACCAAGGTGCGGTATCCCAGGCTGGGCAATAACTTCCGCGCCCAGAAGTTGGCAATTTCGCGATTATCGTCGACTACAAAGATAGTTTCCTTTTCCATGATTTGTCTCGACGTATTTCATCCCGCCTGCGGATGTGCAACGCGACCGATCGAGCCGATGGACTCCGGCTGGCGATCGCCGGAAAATGAAGGTCTGCAATGGTTAACGTAAATCTAAATGAAAATGAATGAAAACTCAAGGGATAAAGCCCCGTCTAACAATAGTGATAGGGCTTACAGGGACGAGATTGATTTGTGGGGAGGGTGGAGGAGAATCGATGCGTTGCCGAAAGGCTCAGTTTATGTGTTATCTTTTTGTGTTGTTTTCGATGATGATTGCAGAGCAGACACAGGCAAGCACACACTTTGCGCAGCCATTACAGCGCGCCGGCTCGATGTACGGTGGTTCGTCAAGCTCGATTTTGACGATGGCGCGCGTATTGCATGCCTGGCTTGCGGCGCATGGCTCGCAGCTTTGACAGGTTTCCCAATCGATTACCGGTAAAATCATCTCACAACTTCTCAATTTTATCGCTTTGGAAGCGCCGGATGATGTCCTCTCCAAAGCGTTGGCGCAGAGAAGCAATCGCTGCTTGCAACTGAGCGCGGCGCGCGGCTGCATCATCCCAAAGGCTGAGTTGACGGATCGGCGCTCCAAGTTTGCTCACGCCAACGCCGAGCAGGCGCACCGGTTTGCCGCTCGACCATTCACCCATAAAGAGACGGTATGCCGCATTGAAGATTTCATCATCCTGGTCGGTGGGGTTTTCCAGCGTTACCTGACGCGTGATCGTGGTGAAATCCTGCCAGCGAATTTTGACCTTGACCGTGCTGCCCGCCAGATGTTGTTCCCTCAAACGCCTGCCGACAGCCTGCGCCAGGTGTTGCAATGTCTCTATCAGGCGCTCGCTGTTGGCGACATCACGGGAAAAGGTGGTTTCCTGACTGATGGATTTTACGGGATGGACGGTAACGATTGGTCGGTTGTCGATCCCCAGGGCGTGCTCGTGCATTTCTATGCCGACCTTCCCAAACAGGCGCTCCAGCTCGGCAGCCGGGCGGGCTGCAAGTTCCCCGATCGTGTTCACGTTCAGCGCTTTGAGCCGCTCGGCGGTTTTAGGACCGATGCCCCATAAGGCGATCACCGGCAGGGGCGCCAGGAATTCCCTCTCTGCGCCGGGTGGTACGACGGTGATCGCATTTGGCGGCTGATTGCCTTTGCTAACGGATTTGCCCACGTCGTTGGCGATTTTTGCCACCAACTTATTGCTGGCTACACCTATAGATACCGGCAGATGGAGCTCATCATTGATCTCGCTTTGTAATTTATGAGCAATGACCTCAGCATCTTCTTGCGCGTCGGTTACGTCCAGAAACGCCTCGTCAATCGAGAGTTGTTCCACCAGAGGGGTAAGACGATGCAGGCGTTCCATCACGCTGGCAGAGTGGCGCGAATAAACCCCATGACGCGCAGGGACGACAATCAAATGTGGGCAAAGGCGCAGCGCTTTGCTCATCGGCATTGCCGAACGCACGCCGTAGAGGCGCGCAGCATAGGAACAGGAGGCTACCACGCCGCGCTGATCGGGCTTGCCACCCACCGCAAACGGCTTGCCTCGGAGCTGTGGGTTATCCAGCTCCTCCACGGCGCAAAAGAAGGCGTCCAGGTCGAGGTGCAGTATTTTTCGCGGCGTGGTCATGAGTGGTTCGTGTCTTGGACGAGGTGGTTGGCGTCAACCAGACATTGATTTCAGCCGACTGCTGTCCAACGCATGGATGAAATGCCAGACAAACTCGTAACAGCGGCTCATCACCTCGCTGTCCATCTTATCGAAGGTGTCTTCGCGCATGTGCCAGTAGGGCGCTTCGCCTTTTTCTCCAAGCCCCATGATGGTGATTGCGGGGATGCCAACGCGCAGGGCGTCAGCCATTTCGGTATTGCCGCCGGTGATGCGGGTGGGATAGGCTTTTAATTCAGGGTGCTCCTGCGATACCTCTTCCGCCAGAGAGCGCATGAATTTATCGGCATGGAAAGGAATTACTATCCCTTCTCTGGTCAACCAGGCTGGGCCAGCGCATCCAAGCATTTCAAAGACGAGGGCGTGAGGGTTTTTGAATTCGCCGCGGTGACGGCGGAAGAAATCAATCGCGCCGTAATGCTGTACCTCTTCGCAGCCGGTGCAAACGAACCACAGGCGGGTCTCCTGCAATGGCTCCGCCTTGAAACGCCGTGCCAGCGCCAGCACCAGCCCCACGGCAGAGGCGTTATCGTTAGCGCCATGTGTGAAGGGAGTCCGGTCTGCCTGCAGGCACATGGCTGCCAGCAACAATGCCGCCACGGCGCTGACCCCGCTGAGCGGCCAGATCCAATGCCATTGTGTGAAAGCGCCAATTCCATACAGGATCACCTGAGCGACAAAGGCGATAAAGGCGGCTGTAGTGAAAGTCTGGTAAACGGATAACCAGCGTTTATTCTTGAAGATCAGCGGCGTGCGCTGGCTATCCACGTGTCCGATCAAGATCAGATCCCGACGGTGGTTGACAGCGGGCTCCAGTTTAGCCAGCACATTCTGGCTCTTGCCTTTGGGTACCAGCATGCGCCAGAGGTTGTTGCGAAAGCTGAGCTCCAGCACATCGGAGATGAGGGCGATCAACGCAATCAGAAAAGCGATGAATGCGCTGATACGCCCCGCCAAAGGATAGACGATGAAGGCGACCAGTAAAGCTATTGCCGTGTACAGATGCGGCAGGAAGATCGAGCGGGCGCTCTGAAAGCGATCGATTTCGACGTGATAGCCGAGTTCTTGTAAGATTTGGCTGCAGTATTGGGCGCCGCGTTGTTCTGCTTCTGTGGTGGGTCCGCGTGGCCCGATCTCCTGCGACAGGTAGCGAACATGCTCCAACCAGATCGAAATTTGTTCTTCAAGATTGCTCATGTTGGCACCTCGTCTGCGCCTGGCTGAGCCTGATCAGTTTCGTAAAATTCATAGGGCAGCCTGCCGCTCAACCACACCACCATCAGGCTGACGTCGTCCTTGGGCGCGTCGTAGTCTTGATACTGCTGAAGATACGCCTGGTAGAGGGTGTCGAAATCCTCGCCCTTTCGCCATTTGGTCAAAAAGCCAGGCAATTTGGTGCGATCGGCGTCTACCGGCAGCAGTTCCCAGCCGCGGGCGCGCAGCAGATCGAACACTTGAGCGCTCAGTTGTGCATGAAGCGCTGCCCAGGCAGCCAGGATGACGGCGGCGAGCGCAGGATTTTTCTGGAACACCTCGATGGTGGGCTTGAGGCGTAGTCCGGCGGGTGCCTTGCTGCTGTTGCGGAAGCCAGGCACGCGCACAGTTTTTTGGGTGAGGCGCTCTAAGGATGTCTTGAGCGCCTCCGGTAATTCGGATTGTCCCTGCAACACGCTGCGGATAACCGCTTCGCGATATTCGTCGGTCATGAACTCATTGATGGCATGGAAGGGGAGGAATCGAACTTCTTTGTTTGGGTTCATCATCGGTTCGGAGAGGCGCTTAGAAGTTGTGTTTTCTGCCATCCGGCATAATGGCATCGGTGAGGTCGGCGCCTTCCAGATTTGCGCCGGCAAGGTTGGCGTTGGCTAAATTCGCGCCAGTTAGGTCTGCCTTTTCGAAGTTCACCAGCCGCAGATCTGCGCCGCTCAGGTTAGCCTCAAAAAGGTTTGCCATGGCAAGGTTGGCGGAATTCAGGTTGGCGTTCACCAGATCGGCTTTGCTCAGGTCGGCGCGGATGAGCGTGGCAGCGTAGAGATTGGCTTTGTTGAGATTGGAGCGGGTGAGATTCGCCCGGCTGAGATTTGCCTCGGTTAGGCTGGTCTGCACCATGCGACACTTGTCCAGGATGGCGCGGGTGAGATTGGCGCGATTGAGATTGGCTTCGGTCAAATTAGCCTGACTCAAATAACATTCGAACAGGTTGGTATAGCTCAGATTGGCTTTGTACAGATTAGCGAAGATCAAATTGCTGCCGCTCAGATCTGCGCGGCTCAAATCGGCATGGCTGAGGTTGCATTGGCTCAGGTCTGCATTCCATAAAGTGACCTCACTTAAATTGATTTTGACCAGCCACAAAGGGCGGGGACGATTGAGCAAGTCGTAAATTTCGAAATTGCTTAGATTGGATGCCATGCTTCCCCTCACTTAATTTGAATTGCGCCCACCTGATGGTAAACTTTCACCGGTTTTAGCTCATGAGGCGTATTGCAACTCTCGAAGATTGTCTGATCAGTTTGGGTTGAGATTATCCGCAGAATATAGGTTCTTCCCTCTTGCGGTGCTAAAAAGGCGACTTGCCATTCTTCTGTCCCAGGTTGAGACAACTCGACCAGGCGATAACTGTCCAGGCGAGTTTCGCCGGTTTCCTGCCGCAGGAAGTACTCTCCTGCCTGCGCAGGAGCGGGATAGATCGCGCGCCCGCGGTAGTAGCGGATGTCCATCTGCCCGAGCTGAAACATGGTCAACAGCCCGCCCGCTTCTTCGAGAGGAATGCGCCCGAAATAAATGCCCTCCGGCAACAGGATGAGGTTGGGCGCGAAACGATGCCCGCCCACATGCGAGCATTGCCAGACATGCCCGGCGTCCATCTTTGCCAATGCATTATAGAGTGGTTGTCCCCATCTCGCGCAACAGGCATCACGCTTGCCATTGGTGCATACCAGGGTGATGGGCTCGTCGCTCAAGTATGGTTGACCGCTCGGGTCTCCGCGCAGGATGGCTTCTACATCCAGCGCGAGCAGGTCTTCCGCATGGGGTATACTCAGGGAATAAAGCGCAGGTCTGGGCTCCCGGCTGTTGGCGAGATAAAGGCGCAGATCGCCGGGCCGCGTTCGCCTGTTGCGGCGGATGAGCAGCGCACGCAATGTTGGGATAGAACGCTGCAGGTCTGATAGGCGTTGTTTTACCTGGGCTGGTAGTTTGCTCTCTTCCAGGGCTTTCGCCTGTGGCGGATGAGGGTGCTCCAGCAACAGCCAGTAATCAGTGCGGGGAGCGCTGCCGTAGAGCGGCTCGCCGGCTGAGATCGAGTTTATCGAACAGAAATGGGGAGGGGTGTCTATGTCAGCTTTCATGCGTTGCTCGTCCTGGGTGATGGAACCAGTTGGTTATCGATATCGTCATTAAATATATCACTGATAGGATGATCAATTGATATTTGGTGGTTTTCAATTTAGTGAATTACCCAATTCGCAACAGAGGAGGCGGAGATGAAACTATTCCAATCAGTCTTACTGATGATCCTGGTGCTGCTCCTTCCGCTGGGCTTGTTGAATGTTCAGGCGGGGACGGATGCAAAACCAGCAGCCTATTCGGGATACCCCACGTTTTCGATTGTGAAGGTGGTCAAGGATGTTTCGGTGACCATCCGCACGAAGAATTTACCCCCTGGCGATGCCTTTCAGGTCAGAATGAATAAAATCGGCACGAAAGGTAAGAACGGCATCGTGGCAGGCAGCTTTGCTTCTGGCACAGGCGGAGCGCAAGAATTCACCTTCAATATTCCTGCAGAGCTCAAGGGTAAAAGCCTGATCGCCATTCGCTTCGACAGCACCACTGGTTCGGGTTATTTCGCATACAACTGGTTCTACAACAAATCCAGCGGCGGCGTAACCCAACCAACAGATGGTTATAAAGGCTTTCCAACCTTCATCATCGTCGCGGTGGTGCACGATGACTCGGTGACAATTGAGACCAGAAACCTGCCTGCCAATGATGAATTCACGGTGCGGATGAATAAGATGGGCACGCGCGGGGTTGGCGGGATCAAGGTGGGCTCGTTTTCGTCCGGCAGCGGCGGCAAGAAGACTTTCACTTTCGATATCCCTGCGGGACTTCACGGGCTGAAGCAGATTGCCATCCGCTTCGACAGCACTACAGGCTCCGGTTATTTCGCTTATAACTGGTTCTATAACGCCACAACCAAATAATCAATGATGTGTCCCAGCCACCCTGGCTGGGACACATGCCTCCTTAGATTGCGGGAGCAGCCAGCTTATCCCAGGCGGCGGTATGAAATGCCCCTGCCTGGCAGGATGACTTTATGACGGATCAAAACTCCCCTTCCAGGCTGCGCAGGCGCAGGGTCATAATGACTACATCCCTGAGTTCGCCGTCTGGAAGCATGTAATAGTCCTCCAGGGTGCAGGCTGGCTCGAAGCCGCATTTTTCCATCGCCTTGATGTCGTTAGCCAGGTCGCGCACGATTTGCACCTCGAGCAAATACAGGCTCTTCCGCTTGGCGTAATCAATCAGCGCCTGCGTCATCTTCGTCCCTAAGCCGCGCCGGCGAAAATCCCTGGCGAGGAAGATGCGCAGCTCGCCGCGATGCCTGGCTGCACCTTCATAGAAGTGCAACGTGCCCACCCCAACAATGCGCTCTCCAACCAGGGCGATCAACGGGAAGACCTTGTCATAGTTCAAGTTGTCGATCCAGGAGTTGATCACCTGTGGGTCGTTGACGTTATGGCGCATGAAACGCCGCTCCTCGATGGGCGTGGGCAGGAACAGGTCGAGCAAAGCCTGCCGGTCGTCGGCGGTGAGGGGGCGCAACAGAACGCGAGCGCCATCGCGCAGGGTGACCACCTGACGATACATCAAGTCTTCTGTAACCATGTGCTTGCTCCGATACAGCGCGATGATTGTTGCGATGCTATGCCCAAGCAGCCGCTAGTTGCACACGCACGGCAGCCAGTTGTTCCATGACCACCTTTGCCACCTGGCGCATGAAGATAAAGCCCAGGTGATGATCCATTTCCATCAGCGCCCGCAGACCATTGGCTTCAATGGCGATGAATCGAGAGTTCGTGGCGGCAGTGCCTGTGGCGTTGATGATGTACGGCTCGATCAGGGCGCTCAGCCCGAAAATTTCGCCGGGGTTAATCTCTCCAACCTGAAAGGTTTTGCGTTTCTTCGGGTGAACGCCTTCCTCGACGGTGTAAGACAGGTCAATGCTGCCCTCGATCAAGAAGTAAAAGTGAGTTGCCGGTTGACCTTCGGTGAAAATCACCTCGCCGGCTTTGGCATTCTGCTCCTCCGAGATCATGGCGAGGGCTTTCAGGTTGGCATCGCTGAGCTGCCCAAAAAAAGGATAACGACGCAACAATTCAGGGGAGATCATTGGGGTTTTACTCCTTTGGAAGCTCTGATTTTAAACTCTGGATAAGTTGCAGGACGAGGTCCACAGCCTTGGGCACCACGGCGGCTACCTCTGGTGAAAGCTGTTCTGAAAAATCGTAGTTTCCCGCAGTTTCGACGCCGATCACAATGATATGCTCCGGCAGTGGAGCGCCAAGCCGGCGCCCCATAGCCAACGCAGCCTGCAGGGTGGTGTCATGGCTTGAACTCAATCGTCCACTCATTTGGTCTGGCAACTCATCCAGCTTGAACTGGTGCAGCGCGCCGACCGGCGACGAGCCCAGCGTAACTGCGTCGATTAAGATGGCACGCTGGTATCCGGTCAAGTGTTCCATCAGGCTCAAGCCGCCCAACGAATAACAAGCCACCTCGACCTCGTTGCTTGATCCTGTCAACCTTTGCTGCACAGCCTGGGCGATGACCCAGCCCACCCCGTCGTCACCCAGGATTGGGTTTCCCAGACCGACAACCAAGATGGACGGAAGGGGAGCGGATTGGGGCGTCCGACTGCTTCCGTCCATCCTGGTCACTCCGTGGTTTAACAATACTGTTTCAACACCTGAATCGGGTTGCCCTGAGCGTCGCGGATGGTGACTTCCAGCGGCATTTGACCAGGCAGGCTGTGCGTGGCGCAGCCGAAGCACGGGTCGTAGGCGCGGAAAGCCATCTCGACCATGTTCAGCAACCCTTCGGTGACTACTGTGTCTTTCTTGATCAGGTTGCGGGCAGCTTTGTTGATCGACATGCTGATCGGGGCGTAGTTGTTGGTGGTGCCCACGATCAGGTTTGCTTCCACAACCACGCCGCGCTCATCGGTCTTGTAGTGGTGGGTGAGAGTACCGCGCGGCGCTTCTACGATCCCCACACCTTCGGTGGGTTTTTCGGTGGGGATTTTGTGGAAGTTGGGGGAGGTGATCTCTGGATCAGTCGCCAGCTCGACGATGCGCTCGGCGGAGTAGAGCAGTTCGATCAGGCGCGCCCAGTGCGTCGCCAGGCGCTGATGAACCGGCTTTCCGCCTAGGGTCTGGTAGAACTTTTCGTATTCAGCCTGCGCCAGCGGGGTTGCCATGCCGTCGGCGGCATTCAGGCGGGAGAGCGGCGTGGCGCAGTATACACCCGAGTCTTTGCCGTCCACAAAGCCTTTCCAGCCAATCTTCTTCAGATAGGGGAACTTGAGGTAAGTCCAGGGCTCGACGTGTTCAGCGATCCAGTCGGTGTACTCCTGGGGGGCGTACTTGCCGATGCGCTCGCCATCAGGCGATACCACGGAGACCTTGCCGTCGTAGAAGTTGACCCGGTTCTGCTCATCTACAAGTCCGATGTAGTAGGTTCGGTGGGTGTAGATATCTCCCAGGATCAAATCGAGATAGGCTTTGTTGCTCAGCACTATGTCATTGAAGAGCTGGAGGGAGAACTGGGCAAAATCAACCGCCCAGTGCCCCATTTGTTCGATCTCCTGGCGCTGCTCTTCGGTGATGCCCTTGGTCAGACCGCCGGGGATGGAGGTGCAGGGGTGCACTTTGCGTCCGCCGATGATCTCGACGATGCGGTGACCATACTTGCGCGCCTGAATAACCTTTCCGCCTATTTCCAAGCCCACCTTATGGATGATGCCGAGGATGTTGCGCTCGGCAACCGGCGCGTCTGGTCCCATGACGAAGTCTGGACCGGCGAGGGCGTAGAAATGGGTGGTGTGGTCGGTGAAGTAAAAGCCGGAGTAGAGCAACTCACGTAATTTTTTCGCCGTGGAGGGGATATCCACTTTGTAAACTGCATCGGCTGCTTTGGCAGCCGCCATGTGGTGCGCCTCCGGGCAAACACCGCAGATGCGATTGGTAAGCAGTGGCATCTCCTCGATCGGGCGCCCAACCACAAACCGTTCAAAGCCGCGCAGCTCCGGAATCTGGAAGTAGGTGTTGGCGACTTCGCCCTCTTCGTTGAGGAAGATTTCGATTTTGCCGTGCCCTTCCAGGCGTGTGATCGGATCGATAGAAATCCTTTGCATCGTTAAATCCTCCTACGCGGTTTGTCTTTTCCAGGGCGCTGCGCCGGCGCGCAACAGGGAACCAGCCAGGTTGAAGCGATAGAACTGACCAGCAGGATCGGGGATACCGTCCAGGATGCGCTCGATTTCGTCTGGGTCATTGCTATCGATCACCGAAGCGAAGGCTGAAATCAGACGCGCTCCATAGTCCACCACGCCCTCCGCCGGACCGTAGCAGCCGATGCACTGCGCGCCGGCTTGCGGGCAGAGGGCGCCGCAGCCGCTGCGGGTGGCAGGTCCATTGCAGGGAATCCCCTGTTCGAGCAGGCACAGGTTGGGATCAACTTCGACATCCTGGATGCGCACGAAGCGTTTGATAGTCTTCACATTGCGCTGGCGGGGACAATCGTCGCAGACAGTGGAAATGCCCGCTCCAATCGTCGAGCCGGTTGGCGGCAGGGTCGCCTCGCCGTGTAGTACTTTGATCACCAGGTCAATCACGGCTGCAATCTGGTGCGATTCCGGCGGGCAACCGGGCATGTAGTAGTCTACCGGCACCACCTGATCGAGCGTGCGCAGCACCGGATAGAATTCGGGGATGTGGATCTCGCCCTCCGGGACCTGGTAGTAGAACTGCGGACGGAGGTTGTTGGGATTATCCGTCGAAACGCTCTGATAGACCGACTGGAAGATCTGGTCGGGTGTGTAGAAGTTTGCCAGACCGGGGATGCATCCCTCGCAGGCGCAAGAACCAAACGCTACCAGGATCTGCGATTTCTGTCGCAACAGTTTGGCTATCTCCTCGTTTTCGCTGTTGCGGATGCCGCCGTTGAAGAGGGTGAGCAGGATGGATTTGTCTGGCATGGCTTCGACGTCTTTGTACTTGGCGTCCATGGCGACTGGCCAGAAGACCACCTCGAAGTTGGCGTCCACATCCAGAATCTTCTCGCTGATGTTCAGGACAGCGATCTCGCAGCCGCCGCAGGAGGCCGCCCAATACATAGCGAATTTCGGTTTGCCGTTGACGCTCATGCTCTCACCTCCTCGACTTGAGCTGCAGCGGGTTTGAAAATCGCAGCCTGATCCCATTTCGGCCAGTTAAGCGGACCGAGGGCGCGCACCTCTTCTACCATTTTAGTGATTTCCTCTGCCAGGCGTACGCCCTCAGCGGCCGACGCCCAGACCAGTTTTACTCGACCGGGTTCGATCCCCATTTGAGAAAGAGTGCGCCGCAGCAGTAAATAGCGCCGCAGGGCTTTGTAGTTCTGCTCGATGTAGTGACATTCTCCTGGATGGCAACCAGTGATCAACACGCCGTCGGCGCCATTCGCCAACGCTTTCAAGACGAAGGTCGGGTCTAAGCGCCCAGAGCACATAAGGCGGATCAGGCGGATGTTAGGGGGGTATTTTATCCGGGCTGTTCCCGCCAGGTCTGCGGCGCGATAGCTGCACCAGTTGCAGGTGAAACCGATAATGACGGGTTCAAAAGTGTCTGTCATGTGCGCCTCCTTCAATCTGCTGCGGCTGCTATTGGATGCTCCAGGTTGACCAGCAGCAAGCCTTCGATCTGGGCGTAGATTTGCTCATTGCTGAAACCGGTGCCGCTGATGGCGCCTGCCGGACAAGCCGCAACACAGGTGCCACACCCCTGACACAGGGCGGGATTGACCTCGGAAACCATCCGGTCTTCGTGGAAGATGATGGCGTTGAACGGACACAGGTTGTTGCAGATGCGGCAGCCGGAGCATTTTGTCTCGTCCACCGAAGCGCGCACCGGCTCCAGGGCTATCTCACCTTGCTGGATGCGCCCCAAGACACGCGCCGCAGCCGCCGCTCCCTGGGCAACGCTGGCTGGAATGTCCTTAGGTCCTTGCACGCATCCGGCGATGAACACCCCTTCGGTCATGGTCGCAACCGGGTCCAGCTTGGGGTGCTTCTCGATATACCAGCCATCGGCGCTGCAGGAGATGCCGAATAGCTTGGCGATCTCCTTGGCGTCACGGCGTGGTTCCAGTCCACAAGAGAGGATTACCATATCCACCGGAATTCGCCGTTGGGCGCCTATTAGGGTGTCTTCAACCTGAATGATGAGCTTGCCTTCTTCGCCGGGCTGGCGCGCTGCATCGGTGATTTCAGCTACTTTGCCGCGCACAAAATGCGTGCCTTCTTCCATCACACGCTGATAGAATTCATCGTACGCTTTGAACGCAGTGCGCATGTCAATATAGAAGTTATAGACTTCCGCGCCGGTGCGTTCTTTAACCAGATGGGCAAATTTCAGCCCCTGCATACAGCAGATCACAGAGCAGTAGTTATTGTAGTTTTTGTCGCGGCTGCCCACACAGTGGATAATGCCCACCGATTTCGGCTTGGTGACCCCATCGCGCAGGACGATGTTACCGTTGGTGGGACCTGCGGCGTTGGAGAGACGTTCGAATTCCAGACTGGTGAAGACGTTTGCCAGTCGTCCATAACCGTACTGAGTGATGCGCCGGGCGTCGAACAGGTCGTATCCGGTGGCGAGGATGATGTTGCCCACCTGCACGGTTAGATATTCATCTTCCTGGGTGAAGTCGATGGCGCCGGTGGGGCAGAATTTCTCACAGGCTTTGCAGGTGCCCTTTAGAAAGTAGGTGCAGTTTTCACGGTCGATGACCGGGAATTTTGGCACCGCCTGTGGGAAGGGTGTATAGACCACCTTGCGGTAACCCAATCCTGCCTCATACACCTCGTCCACCACTTTCTTAGGGCATTTTTCCTGGCAGATGCCGCACCCCGTACATAATTCTTCATTGACATAGCGGGCTTTTTTGCGGATGGTAACGGTGAAGTTGCCCACATACCCGTCGACGCGGGTCACTTCACTCCAGGTGAGCAACTTGATGTTGGGGTGCCCGCCTACGGTCACCATCTTGGGCGTCAGGATGCAAGCGGCGCAGTCCAGGGTGGGGAAGGTTTTATCGAATTGCGCCATGTGCCCGCCGATGGATGGCTCACGCTCCACCATATAGACGGGGAAGCCGGCGTCTGCAAGTTCGAGGGCAGCCTGAATGCCGGCGATGCCGCCGCCGACAACCAGCGTAGCCGGGTGGATTGGCACGTGCAGCGGTTCGAGCGGGGTATGCATGCGCACGCGTTCAACACCGCCGGAAACTACAGCCTTTGATTTTTCTGTAGCGGCAGTCTGATCGGTGTGCACCCACGAAACCTGCTCACGAATGGAGACCAGCTCGCACAGGTAGGGGTTCAATCCGCCGCGCGCGGTGGCGTTGCGAAAGGTCTGCTCGTGCAGGTGAGGCGAGCACGCCGCCACCACCACGCGCGTCAAGCCCAGTTCCTGGATGTCTTTCTCGATCAGCTCTTGCCCCAGACTGGAGCACATGAACTTGTAGTCGCGGGCGATCACCACGCCGCGGTCTTTTAATTCCTCTGCGGCCCATCGGGCAACCTCCTCAACATCCACCATGCCGGCGATGTTGGAGCCGCAGTGACATACGTAAACGCCAATTTTCTCTTCGCCCATGGTTCACTCCTTCTGCGGCATGCGCGGCATTGGAAGTTCTTCTTTAGAAGGTCGTTTTTTCCTGGGCGGTTCCGCTTCGGGGACTTCCACGCCGATTTTCGCAAGAGCCGGGCGTGCATCTACAAATTCCTTGCCAATCCCCAGTTTCGCAGCGTCCATGCCCAGCGCCAGTCCCATCAGTTGGGTGAAGAAAAGCACCGGGATATGAAATTTCGTCTTGAAATAGCGGTTGACGTTCTCCTGATAGGCGTCCAGGTTGAGCTGGCACATAGGGCACAGGGTGACGATCACATCCGCCTGGTAATCTGCAGCGCTCTTGAGCAGGCGATGGAGCAGATCCATTGCCACCGATTCGCTGATCTGGGTCATGTGCCCGCCGCAGCAGTTGGCTTTGAGGGGGAAATCAACCACGTTTGCTCCCAGGGTTTTCATCAGCCGATCCAAAGTTTCGGGCTGTTCGTGATCGTCGAACACGCCCTGGAATCCAGGTCGTACGATCAAGCAGCCATAGTAGGGGGCAACCTTCAGCCCCTTTAGGGGCTTGACCACCTTTTCAGCGATGGCGGCGTAGCCCACGTCGTTGACGAATATGTCAAGCAGATGGCGAACCCTCAAGCCGCCGGCATCGTAGTGTATGCCGCCAGCTGCCAGCGCAATGTTGACCTTCTCTCGCAACTCTTCGTCCTCGGTGAGGTACTGTTCGGCTTTGCTCAGGTTGAGGAAGCAGGCGCTGCAAGGGGCGACCAGCGTTCGACCGTCGCCAGGCATGGATTTCGCGATGACCAGGTTGCGGGCTACCAGGGCGTAGGCTGCCATCATGTTCAGGGCGATGTACTCGGTAGCTCCGCAGCAGTTCCAGTCATCGAGTTCCTGAAACTCAACGCCAAAGGGTTTGGCAACCTCCATGGCGGAGATATGATACGCGCTCGCATTACGTTCCAGCGAACATCCGGGATAGTAGCTATAGCGCATATTCTTCCTCCTCCAATTGCTTGGCTCGGTTCAGGATCGCCTTGAGCTCGTTCAGCCCTTTGATCGGCTTTGGAGTGAAATCCATGCGCCCTTTGCGCACCATCCCCAGACCCATCGGCACCATCTTGTACATCTGCAGGGGATGATGGGTGAGGTGGTATATGCTGGCTAGTCCCAGCTCAAAGCTGCGTCCATAATTTTCTACAAATGAGATGAAGGTTTGGGAGAATCCTGGGGCTTGCGAAGCGGTTGATTCTTTGTAGTATCCCTCCCGGATCGACATCCGCTTGAGTGTATACATGATATCGGTGATGTGGATGTCTTGCGGACAGCGTGTCATGCAGTAGTAGCAGGAGACACAATACCAGGGGGCATTGCTGCGCAGGACGCGCTCTTTCATTCCGGCTTTGATCATGGCGAACAAGGCGCGCGGCGTGTGTTCCATGTCAGGGCCGGATGGGCATGAGCCGCCGCACGTGCCGCATTGGATGCACATTTCGAGATGTGTATCGCCTGGGGTGGCGGCTACTACCTGTTCGAAGAACGTAGGCGCACGCGCCTGTGTTGTCGCAGTTGCCATATGGACCTCCAGTGTTGATACGAATGATTGATGACTTGTTTAAGGTGCAGGCGGGCTGCTAAGCGCGCCGCAAGTGATGCGTTCTTAAGAATATGTCATTAGCTTAAAGCTTTGTCCCTCCACCGGCAGGATGCGTAATTTTCCTTGTATGTAAGTATCGGTAAGAACAGGTTGATAGTACAGTAACAAATAGCACTCAGGATTTATGACAAAAGTTACTACATAAAATTTCGGCTTATGTGTGATTTCTTTCACAAGATTATTATACAACATTTGTTTTGTTCTAATTTGCATTATTTTGTGCCATTTGTTACAATGTGGCTACGATTCCATACTCATGAGGAGTGCTTTCATGACAGCCAACAATAACCTGCAGGAGCGGGCGATCAACACCATTCGCTTCTTGTCTGCTGACGCCGTGCAACAGGCTAACTCAGGGCATCCAGGTATGCCCATGGGCGCCGCAGCCATGGCTTACACGATCTGGATGCGCCATTTGCGCGTCAATCCCCACAACCCGAATTTTCCCAATCGCGACCGATTTGTGCTTTCCGGTGGTCACGGTTCGATGTTGTTATATAGTCTGCTATACCTGACCGGCTTTGATCTGCCGCTGGAGGAGATCAAGCGCTTTCGCCAATGGGGCAGCATTACCCCAGGTCATCCCGAATATGGTTTAACCCCTGGCGTCGAAACCACCACCGGTCCACTGGGGCAGGGGTTCGCCAATGGCGTTGGTATGGCTATCGCTCAAGCCCAACTGGCGGCGCGCTTCAATCGCCCAGGGTTTCCGATGATTGACCATTACATCTATGCGATTGTGACCGATGGGGATTTAATGGAAGGCGTGGCGAGCGAAGCAGCCTCGCTGGCGGGACACCTCAAGTTGGGCAGGTTAATCTACCTATATGACGACAACCGCATCACCATAGATGGGAAAACAGAACTGGCTTTTACAGAAGATCGAGGGGCGCGCTTTACGGCTTACGGCTGGCAGGTGCTCAAGGTGGAGGACGGCAACGATGTTGAGGCGGTAGATCGGGCGATTCAACAAGCCAAAGCAGACCCACGCCCTTCTCTGATTATGTGTGTCACCCACATTGGCTATGGGCTGCCCACCAAACAGGATACTGCCAAAGCCCACGGAGAACCCGCTGGGGAGCAGGAGCTTGCCGGCGCCAAAGAAAAACTGGGCTGGCCGCTCGAGCCACGCTTTTATGTGCCAGATGACGTGCTGGCGCACTTTCGCACGCTGAGCGCTCGCGGGGAGCAACTGGAGCAGGAATGGCGCCAGTTATTCGCCGCATACCGCAAGGAATATCCGGAATTGGCGGCGGAACTGGAGCGCAGATTGGAGGGAAAGCTTCCCCCGGATTGGGAGAGCGCAATCCCGACTTTCCCTGCCGATCCCAAGGGGATGGCAACGCGCGTCTCGTCTGGCAAGACCATCAACGCCCTGGCAGCCAAATTGCCAGAATTAACCGGAGGTTCTGCGGATCTCTCTCCCTCCAATAAGACCTGGATTGACGGTGAGCCCAGCTTCCAGGCGGATACCCCGCAGGGGCGGAATCTGCATTTCGGGGTGCGTGAGCACGCCATGGGCGCGGTGGTCAACGGCATGGCGCTACATGGCGGCGTGATCCCCTATGGCGGCACATTCCTGGTGTTTTCGGATTACATGCGCCCGGCGATCCGACTATCGGCGCTCTCCCATTATGGCTCGATCTGGGTGTTCACCCACGACAGCATCGGCGTCGGCGAAGATGGTCCAACGCACCAGCCGATCGAGCACCTGGCAGCCTTGCGGGCGATTCCGAACCTGGTCGTCATTCGCCCGGCTGACGCCAATGAAGTGGCAGAAGCCTGGAAGGTCGCCATCGCTCGCCGGCAGGGACCGACCGCCCTGGCTTTAACGCGGCAAGACCTGCCAACCCTCGATCGGACAATCTTCAACCCTGCCAGCGGATTGCAACGTGGAGCGTATATCCTGGCGGACATCGGCGACAGGCGCCCGGAATTGATCCTGATGGCATCGGGTTCGGAGGTGCATTTGATAATCCAGGCAGGATATGACCTGGCGCAGCAGGGCATCAGTCTGCGCCTGGTCTCGTTTCCGAGCTGGGAGCTGTTCGAAGCTCAGGAGCAGGAATACCGTGCCTGGGTGTTGCCGCCCGACGTAAAGGCGCGCCTGGCTGTGGAAGCTGGCGTTTCGATGGGGTGGGAAAAATGGGTCGGCGACCGGGGGGAGGTGCTGGCGGTGAATCGCTTTGGTGCTTCTGCGCCTTACAAGGTGTTGTACGAACAATTCGGTTTGACCAAAGAACGGGTGGTGGAAATTTGCTGCAGGCTGTTGGGCTAAGGACAGCTATTCCAACCGGAGGTTTACCGGGCGAGAAATATGCTGGTTTGGATGCCGAACCAGCCGGTACCTTGCTGAGCAACTGCGCATAGACAATAATTGCTGGGAAAATCATTGATGCAGCGCTTGAAGTTTAAGGTATACTGGCAGTGCGGCGCATCAAGGGGCGAGATGCTGCGACGGAAGGATTGACCCATCTTGAAAGGAGATGAGGCCGAAAATGGATGTCGAGCAAGAGCCTCTTACGGTCTCACAGCTTTCGCTGTTTGACTTCGATGATTTCACAACTGGATTGGTGGAGCTTTTCCCCACCGTATGGGCAGCAGCCGAAAACCTGACCGCTCAGGAACCAAGACAGCGCCTTCAAGCGCTCGAAATACTGGATAAATGCGGAGCGATCCGGCTCTCGCCGTTGATCGCCTATCTGGTGTTTACCCGTCTCACCGATCCCGACCTGGAAGTGCGCAAGCGTGTGGTTCAGGCGTTGTCTGACGTGCTGAGCATAGACCAAACCGGTAAACGGGCGCCGGATGCGGTACGACAACAACTGGTTTCGCAACTGATGCGCATGCGCACGCGCGAGATCTATGCCTTGCTGCAACTGCTGAGCAGCGCAGCGCAAATGCTGCCTGTGGTATCGCGTTTATTGTTGGGAAACCCTTACGCCGGCAATCATCTGGCTGAGCTGGCGACGCAGCGCAAAATGCCGCTGGAAATTCGTCGGCAGGCGATCCGCCTGATTGGCGAGGTGGGCTACCTGGACGCGATCCCGACACTGGAACGGATGCAGATGCGGTTGGAGGCGCGCGCCAGCGGACAGCAGGCGATGCCATTTGCGCCGCCAGGGGGAGTGGACGACCTGGAGCTATTGACGGACGTGAAGTACGTTCTGCTCCGGTTGCGTTCTCTCTAAACAGCAATCGAATTGTTATGGGCATGAGAGGTGTTTTGAGCTTGCAATAGTTCAGAGCGCCTCATAATCTTTTAGAGGTAGAAAAGGTGTTATGAGTCAGGCAAATTTCCTGGCGCCAACGGCGTTTGTCATTTTTGGGGCGACGGGCGATCTCACCAGTCGCAAGCTGGTGCCAGCGCTCTACGAACTAAAGCTGGCGGATCGTTTGCCCACGCCCTTATATCTGATCGGATTTGCCCGCCGCGACTGGGACGACCAGGTGATGCGAGAGCAGATGCGACAGGCGATCCTGCAACATGCGCGTAGCCAACCGGTGGACAGAAATAAGCTCGAAAATTTCCTGGCATCCATCCGTTATTTGCAGTCGTCTTTTGAAGATCGAGAGGGCTATCAGCGCCTGGGAAAAATGTTGGACGATCTGGATGCCGTGAATCGCCTGTATTATCTGGCTTGTCCACCTGGGGTGTATTCCACCATCATTCAGGGGTTAGGGGAGGCAGGGCTGGCGCAAAGAGCTGAAGGTTGGGCGCGGATTGTGATCGAAAAACCCTACGGCGAAGATTTGAGCTCGGCTCAGGCGTTAGACGCCGCCGTCCACCGCGTCTTTGCCGAACAGCAGGTGTATCGCATTGATCACTACCTGGGTAAGGAGACGGTGCAGAACATCCTGGTGTTTCGCTTCGCCAATGGCATTTTCGAACCTTTGTGGAACAACCGAAACGTAGATCATGTGCAGATCACCGTGGCGGAGACGGTTGGGGTGGGCAGCCGGGCGGGTTACTACGACAAAGCCGGGGTAATTCGAGACGTCTTTCAGAATCATCTGATGCAGCTTTTGACATTGACGGCAATGGAGGCGCCGGTAGCCTTCAACGCCGATGCGGTGCGCGATGAGAAGGTGAAGATCATCCGCTCGCTGCGCCCCTTGCGTGGCAAAGAGGCTTTGAAAAACACCTATCGCGCCCAATATGTCGCTGGTACGATTGATGGTCAACGCGTGCCGGGTTACAAAGACGAGCCAGGCGTGCAACCCGATTCGACCACCGAAACCTACCTGGCGGCGCGCCTGTTCGTCGACAACTGGCGCTGGGCGGGTGTGCCTTTCTATTTGAGGTCTGGAAAGCGGCTGCCGAAGCGGATAACCAGCATAGATATCCATTTCAAGCAGGTGCCCTTGCCGTTATTCGGCTGGCGCAATCTGGCAGGGCACGCCCCCAACGTGTTGATGATCAATATCCAACCAGACGAGGGCATCACGCTCACCTTTGGCGCCAAAGCGCCCGGTCCGATCAATCAAATCGAACCGGTGAAGATGCACTTCGATTATGTCGAGACGTTCGGCGCAGAACCCCCCGATGCCTATGAGCGCCTGCTGCTGGATTGCTTGATCGGAGATGCCACCCTGTTTACCCGCACCGATGAGGTGCAGGCTGCCTGGGCGTTTGTTACCGACATCCTGGAAGCCTGGCGGAATAATCCGCCGCGCTACTTACCGGTTTACGAGGCTGGCACCTGGGGACCGCCAGGCAGCGAGGACTTCGTCCGCAGCGCCGATGGCCATACCTGGGATAATCTATAGCGGTTTGCCGCATTCGGGGCAACGATTCTCGCCGGGCTTCACCACGTAACCGCAGTTCTTACAGGTTCGCGGTTGCACTTCGCCGAGCGGCGCTCCACAGGCGAGGCAACTTGGCTCGTTAATGGGGTTGGCGGTCAGGCAATACTCACACACCAGGCGTTTCAGGCGCTCGGAGAGCTCGAAAGTTGCTCCGGCACCGCGCGAGACGCGCTCGATCTCTTCCCACACCTGGTCTGCCAGGGTCAGGCTGGCGATATCCTGCGCCAAATCATCCAGGCGGGCGATCACCGACCAGGGATTGCGCAGGGTCGTCAGCACAGTTTGTCCAATGCTGGCTGCCACGCCCAACCACTGTTGCGCTCCTGCCTGAACCGAGAGTCCATTTTCGATGCGCTGCAGGGCGATGGTCAGGGCGGTCTGCCCCCCAGCGGTGCGTCTCTCACGGGAAGCGATCTGCACCACCACTTTGTCTCCCGCGCCGATGCGGTGGGCGCGCAGGTTGCCGTGGTCAAAGCGCGCAATCAGTGCGTCCGCGACCTCATCGGGGGTTATATTTCCGTGAAAATAACGCGTTTCCATGAGTCGATTATAATCTGCCTGGGCAGAGTTTGAAGCGGTATTCAATGAGGAGTTTGGATGAACCGACGCAACATTTTGGCTTTGTTGATTGCTGGCTGCCTGATGCTGGCATTTGGGATGAGCCAGCTCGGTCGCGCCTTTGCCGCGCCGGCGGGGCAAATTCCAACCGTATCCATCCCCACGGTTACCAGCAGTCCGGTCGGAGCGACGATCACGGTGACGCGCGAGCAGGATCAGATCAACGTGCGCGGAGGTCCGGGGACGGATTATCCAATCGTGGGGGTGTTGATTGCCGGTCAACAGGTCCCGGCTTTAGGTCGGTCGGTAGGAGGGCAGTGGATTCAGGTGATCTATCCTGGGGTGCCGGGCGGGGTCGCCTGGGTGTACGCGCCTTTGGTGGAACTGAGCGGCTCGGTGCCGATCGTTGAACCGCCGCCCACTCCCACGCCCAAAACCACGCCCACCATTGATCCAACCCTGGCGGCGCAATTCATTGTTGAAATACCCCCCACTCGCCTGCCAACCTTTACCGCGCCGCCGCCGCTGGTTCTGCCGACATATTCTGCCAGCGTACCCACCGGCGCGGCAACGCGCATACCTATGGGATTGCTGATTGTCGGCATGACTGTGGTTGGATTTTTTGGCGCACTGGTCTCCTTCCTGCAAAGAAGATAATGAAAAGCTGGCGCAACTTTTCCCCTTTGCGCCAGCCTGACGACAAATTACGGACACTAACTACAGCCAGAACAGCCGCCGCCGGCGGACGATTGCTCGTCGCTGGTGCGAAATGACTGTCCGCAGCCACAGGTAGAGATGGCGTTGGGGTTGGTGATCTTAAATCCCGAACCCATCAATTCGTCTACATAATCAATCATGGCGCCACGCAGGTAGTTGATTGAAACCTCGTCGATCACAACCTGGATGCCGTTCATCTCATAGGTGATATCGCTGGGTCGGATTTGGTCTTCGAGCGCCAGACCATACTGAAAGCCGGAGCAACCGCCCCCAGAGATAAACACCCGCAAGCCGTAACCGGTCAGATTGCGCTTGGCGAGCAAGTCATTGACTGCCTGGGCAGCCGCCGGGGTAACGGTTACCAGTTCGGTGTTCGTCTGTTCATTCAACATTGCAGCATCCTCGTCTGAGATTCTATCGAACCATTCCTATTTTAGACGAAGTTTATCAAATTAATTGCCACCCGTCAATGCGCAATTTTTCGGGTGCCGATTCAAACATATGGTAGCGCCTCAATCCAAAAAATCCTCCTGGATGATTAATTGATAGGCGCGTTCGACTTCCGGCGCCCACCAGGCGTCGCCAGCCTGATAGGGGATTTGTTGGCGCACCTTCTCGTAGGCTGCCCGGACGCCCGTTCCCATGCGGGCGTGCGGCATCTGGCGCAGGCGCAACTCCAGGGCGCGCGTGGCGCAATAAATCTCGATCGCCAGCACGTGGGCTGTGTTCTCGATTATTTGGCGCGCATTGCGTGCGGCGGTCATCGAGTTGGCGTTGTGATCTTCCTGCTCCGCTGAGGTGGGCAGGGAATGCACCGAGTCCGGATTGGCGAGCGTCTGATTTTCCAACACCAGGGAGGCAGCGGTATATTGGAGCATCATCATCCCCGAATTCAAGCCGGCTGCTTCCGGGCTGTCAACCAGCATGGGCGGCAGTCCAGCGTTGAGCTTGTTATCGGTCAGGCGGAAGATGCGGCGCTCGGAGATAGCGGCGACTTCTGCCATGGCGATCCCCAGAAAATCCATCGCCAGCCCAACTGGTTCGCCGTGAAAATTGCCACCGGAGATAGCCACGCCTCTATCGAATAAGAGGGGATTATCAGTGGCGGCGTTCAATTCTCGCGTGATCACCTGGGTGGCGAAGTCGAGCGCATCGCGCGCGGCTCCCTGCACCTGAGGCGCGCAGCGCAGGGAATAGGCGTCCTGCACCTTACCGGCGGCGTCCAGGAGCGTACTGCCTTGGGTCAGACGGCGGACGGCGGCAGCAACTGCAATCTGCCCCGGGTGGTGCCGTGCGGCGTGCAAGCGATGGTCAAAAGCGGCGGATACCCCAAGCATGGCTTCCAGGCTCATAGCCAGAGAGAGCTCAGCCAGGCGCAGCAGGTGGTTGGCGTCAATCACCGCCAGAGCGGCAATGGCAGCGGAGAAGGTGGCACCATTATTGACTGCCAGACCTTCCTTTGCGCCGAGGATCAGGCGCGGAATGCCAGCCGCTTGCATGGCAGCCTTGCCGCTCATCTGCTCACCCTGGTACACTGCGTAGCCCGAATCTTCCTCCCGGTCGGCTTCGTCGGTGGAAAAGACCAGCGCCAGATGCGAGAGCGGAGCCAGGTCTCCAGAAGAACCCAGAGATCCCTGGGCAGGCACCACAGGGGTCACGCCGGCGTTGAGCATGCTGAGCAGCGTCTCCACCACTGTGGGGCGCACCCCCGAATAGCCGCTGGCGAGAGTGTTTGCGCGAATCAGCATGGCGGCGCGCACTACTTCGGCGGGGAGAGCCGGTCCGGTGCCGACCGCGTGGCTCAAGATCAGGTTGCGGGTGAGACGGGTGGCGTCGGCGGGAGAAATGATTTGGTCGGCAAACACGCCAAAGCCGGTGTTGATGCCGTAGACCGGGCTTCCGGCTGCGACGATCTCCTGCACCCAGGCGTGAGCCTGTTCCATGCGCTGCTGCGCGGCACTGGCAAGCCGAACTGGCTCCCTGTGTCGGGCAACAGCCGCGACTTGCGACAGGCTGAGATGGTTTCCATCAATTTCGATCATACTGTGCTGTCCAGACTAAAAGAGCAGGTGACCGACGAGCAGGGCAGAGAGCGTGATGGTGAGATTATCAATATCCTTAAGCGGCAGCGTCTCCACGATTGCGCTGCCGAGAGACATCCCTGCCAGGGCGAATATCGCATAGCCAACATCGAGGGTAAATCTGCCCGCAGCGTGGTAAACCATCAGGATTAGCGCCGCCGTGAGCCAACCTCCCACCAGCATACCCAGCGACCCCACCCAGGATTTGCTCGCATTCCAGGGGAGTTTGCGCCTGCCGAAGCGGCGCCCGATCACATCCGCCAGACCATCGCCTCCGCATAGAATCATCAGTGCCGCCATGCCTATCGGGCTGTCGCGCCAATAGATCAGCGTCAGCGCCACGAAGGCAATCCCGTACAGCAACGGTCCGCGCAAGATCTCGCGGCGATTTCCGCTGCGGGACATGGCTTTGACCGCAGCTTCGTCCTTGATAACACCCAAGCCAACCAGGATGAATTGAGCGGTGATCGCCAGCGGCACCAGGGCGGCGAAATAGCGCGCCAGGGCGTGATCGGGGTATATGAGCCAGCATAAGACGAACAGCGGTCCGGTGCCGATATGGATAATCTTGCGGCTCAGGTCCGAACTGATCCAGCCGCGCTGAGCGGCGAAGTCATTCAATCGCAGCCAGGCGATAGCGATCAGGAAGGTTATCAGAGTGGCAAAGCCGTTTTCGATCATCTACCAGGTGCAGCCTGTGCAGGTGCTGACGTCGAAAGATTTTCCAACGCGCTTGTACATGGTAACGTTGGTGAACGGTTCGCCGAGGATTCCGTCGTGGATCGCCCATGAGCGCAAGCGGATGCTGCTGGCTGCTTCTGGCTGACGGAATGGATTGGAACCGTCCAAGCGGGCTAATAGATCGCCGCCGGGCGCGAAGCCCTGTTGGATGCGTTCCATCAGCCGGCGACCACGTTCATACGTGAAACCATAATGTTCGAACAACACCGCATTGTGATAATACAGAGGGTCGGCGAAGTAAAACTGATTACCGAGACTTTCGACAAAGCGCTCGAAAGCGACAATCGCCTGGCTCAGCATTCGCAATCCGCGCCGTACCTGGCCAGGCGCCAGACCATAGCGCATAGCCGCCAGTTCTGCCTCAATATTGCGACACAGGGTGCCGAATTTGGTGGGCGAGCCATCGGGCATACGGTCAACATCGAAGCGTGGTGATGTAGGATCGTTCAGGATGTACAGCAATACATGTACCTGACCGTTCATCGTATCAGTGATATGACCGAATAGAATTGGATCCGGAAAATCTGGCTGGTGGCGCAGCTCCATCTCCAGATCAGTCGTTCCTGGTTCACATTTGAGTTTCAGTAAGGGGCGACCATCTTCGCTAATGAACGGCGGCGCAAGGTTGAAGCGTTCCAATAGCGGTTGTGGGATCAGGCGCGAGTAGATTTCCAGTTTCTCAGGGTAGGGCAGGCGATTGACCCCACTGATCGAATAGGCTTTAAGCGGAGTAGCTTGGTTCATCCTCGCAGGCGCACCTGTCGTTCGAGCTCGCGTTGCACGTCGCGCTTGGCGATGGCGGCGCGCTTATCGTACAATTTTTTCCCTTTTGCCACGGCGATTTCTACTTTTGCCCGCCCCTCTTTCAGGTACACCCTGAGGGGTATGATTGTCACGCCTTTCTGGCGAACTTCATTCCATAACTTGCGGATCTCGCTGCGGTGCAAGAGCAGTTTACGCGGGCGGCGCGGCTCATGATTGTAATGGCTGGCTTGTTCATAGGGGGCAATATGCGCCTCCATCAGCCAGGCTTCGCGCCCATCAACGCGAACGTATGCCTCTGCCAGGCTGATCTGTCCGGCGCGGATGGACTTGATCTCGCTGCCCTGTAAGGCGATGCCGGCTTCGATGCGCTCCAGCAGGAAATACTCATGGCTGGCGCGCCGATTGGTGGCTACAACCTTGATGCTCATTGCCTCTATTGTAGCACAGCGTTGCGGGTTGGCGTTCGGCTGGCTACTGACCAAACATCTCGAATAAGACGGGATTGATTTTCGACCAATCCGGCAGCAGGATGCTGGCGCCGTCAGAGGTGGTGGCAAAGGTCACCATCTCTCTGCTGACGGTGTGGTTGTCGATGCCATCAGCGCCGGCGCGCAGCAACGCCAGCCCTAAGCGCGGCAATTGCCAGACGGGGATGTTGGTGTCTAATGCTCTGCTTGCCGTGTACAGCAGTACAGGCAAGCGTCTCCAGTTGCGGGGGTGGAGAGCGTCTTTCAGAGCTGCTTTGAGCACCATCTGACCGCGTTCCATGCGGAAGAAGTCGTCGGATCCAAGGCGATGTCGGACAAACGCGAGCGCTTTGTTGCCGTTCAAATGCAGCGCGCCTGCCGGATAACCTGCCATGGGTTCAGGCAGCACCAGGTCCACCCCGCCCATAGCGTCGATCACCTGGCGAAAGCCGTCAAAGCGGATGCGCAGATAATATTCCACATCCACGCCGAAGTTCGCACGGATGGTTTCCATCGCTTTCAATGGACCGGCGCCAGCCTGAGAAGCCTCGGCGAAGAAGTGAGCGGTGTTGATCCGATTTTCCCCGTAGCCTGGTATCGTGATCCATAAATCACGCGGGATGGAGAGCAAGCCGATGTATGGCTTCAACGGGATGACCGTGGCAAGGATGATGGTATCGGTTCGCCCTACGGCGTGCTCAGGAGGCGTGTAATCAATGCCGAGCAAGAGGATGTTCGTCCGTAGCGGCGCCAGCAGATACACCAGGAGCAGGATTATCAGCCCCAGCATGGCGCCGCTCAGGAACGGCGTACACCCGCATCCGCTAACGCGCCGATGGGAGCGTTGGAGGCGCGCCGGCGTGCGAGCCTGTCGGGAGAGAGGATTGCTCGCTTCGACCGGTTGAGTGGGCGCCCAGGGATCATAACGCTGAGTGACAGAAGGGTTTTTTGATCGTGTCATGGTCTAGTTGTCGCTAAAAAGCACCTCGATGGCAGCCTGTAGTTGCGCATCACCACTTGCGCTCCGGTCATCTTGTGCCTCGATATACACATCCGGTTGTAAACCGCCTTCACTGATCGGAACCTTTAATCCAGGGATCCACCAATGTCCTGCGGTAACGTGTAAACTGGACTGGTCTTGAAGCTCGAACACCAACTGAATTGTGTCTTTGCCAAAGGTGGGAGTGCCGATCAGGTGGGCGCGCCCATCCGCCTGGAGCGCTCCGGCGATGATCTCGGCAGCGCTGGCGGTTTCCTGGTTGACAAGCACTGCCAGGGGGACATCGGCTAATGAGCCTGGTCTTTCCACGCTGTAGGTCTCAAGCTCCTGGTTGCGGTACTGTCGTTGCAGCACCACACCGCTGGTGAGGAATAAACGCGCCACGTCTATGCCAGCCTCTAATAGTCCGCCGCTGTTGCCGCGTAAATCTATAACGAACGCGGAGACGCCGCGGTTCCGTAAATCCCGAGCGGCTTCGAGCACCTCATCTGGGGTGGTGGAGGAGATCAGGTTGATTTCCAGTACGCCCAGGCGCGGCTCGGCGGGATGCTGATGCCAGGTGACCGATGGCAAGGCGATCTCTTGGCGTTTGATTACGAATTCAAGGGGGTCAGAATTTGCGGAGCGGAGGATCAAAATACGGACGCGAGTTCCCACCTCGCCGCGCAGAGCAGCTTGAATAGTCTCAAGGGGTGTATCGGGCGTGATTTTCAGTTTATCAACGGCGAGCAACCGGTCGCCATCGTAGATGCCGGCGGATTTTGCCGGTCCATCAGGAAAGGGATAGAGGAGCGGGTAATCGCCCGGAGCGAGGACAATCCGCACGCCGATGCCGCCAAAACTGCCATGCAGTTCGTTGCTCTCCAGTTCGTGTTGGGCTGGTTCGACGAAGACCGTATAAGGGTCGCCATAAGCCTGCAACATCCCGCGAATCATCCCATATTCCAACGTACGGTCATCTGGGAGCGGCTTGAGGGCGTGCTTTGATAAGATATCGAGCGCTTCATATATAATTGGCAACGGATCTCGGTTGATGGCGACTTTGGAGCGCCAAAAATAGCCGGCAGCAAAGCCAGACGCCAGCGCCAGGATCAACACCTGAGTGAGTAAAAAGGTTTTTTGGAAAGTTGTCATCTGTATTCCAGCCAGGAATTATGGCTAAATGGGTAAAACAGGGGTATAGTGTATCACAGAGGCAGGGCGGGTTCAGTCTGGCGTGGAGCGCCGGTAAGTTTGATAAATCTCTGCCAGTTGGTTTATATCCAGCCTTGACTGAACAGGTTTTCCGTTTTTCCGCACCCATTCCCAGAGCTTGCGATTCCAGTGGATCAGGGTGTGGGTGTCAGCCGGATAATGGCTCGCTCGCGTGCCGAGGTTGCGCCAGTTCAACCCGCTGAGGCATGCCTGCCACTCCTTCCAGGGGACGATGTCCGGCGTCAAAGTGAAGGTCGATAGCGGTGAGAAGAAGATCGGCGCTTCCATGGGGAACTGAGGGCGCATCTGCTTTAAGAAAGCCAGGCTATCCCAGGTATTGAACACTAACCATAGCGGCAAAAGCCCGCCTTGCAACGCGGCAAATGGGTCGAACTGGCTGAACATCTCGATCAGAACCCCTGCCGGCGGACGATGCTCGATTTCCAGTAGCCGGAGCATCGCCAGATATGCCAACCGTGAGAAATCATGCGGCTCGGGCAAGCAGATATGGACGAATTGGTAACCTTCTTGCTGACAGAAGGCGTGCAGGGCTGTCTCCAATCCTGGCTCGCTTCCCCATTCTGACTCGGGTCCGGTTTCCAGCGGGTAGCCGGGCAACCGCCATGCTGTGCTGGCAAGCTTTACTTGGCGGGCGAAGGAGTGCAGCCGTGGGCTGCCCTCCAGGAATTCCTGAGCGGAAATATCGCCCCATCCTCCCACCTGAAAGAAGCTGCGCTCTCCAATGCGATAGCGGAGCCATTGCGCTTGGCAATCCAGGTAGCAAACGGCGCCGCCAGGAGCCAGATTATTGCGCAGAAATTCGGCATAGGCTTCGGGCAGAGCGATCAACTTGAATCGCAAGTGATTGACCCGGCGCGTTAGCCATTCATCATGGACAGGATCGTAATGCTGGATTGTGATCAAGCCTGGATTCTTATGGGCGAGTTGAAGTGCCAGCCTGGCGGAGCGCTGGAAATACACCTGCACATCGCCATCCGGCGAACCACCTTTGAGGGTAGTCACAAATGTCTGCGGAAGGAATGGGGCGTTGAGAGCCAGAGCCAGGAAAGCGCTGGCTCCGCCTAAAGCCACACCAGCAACCACAGCCGGGAATGGTCCCGTCAACTCACGATAGTCCTGCAGGCGGGCGTTAGCCAGCGATTCGCATGTCAGGTTTTCCAGCGCTTCTGGGGGTAAGGCGCTGAAGGGTTGGGCTCGGGAGATGACGTATCTGCCCACAGCCTGCGGGAAGTGCCCAAGCCAGCTCAGCGCGGTTCGCGTCCAAAAGTTCAGTGGGTAGGGATTGAAGCTTTTACCCGCCAGTCCAGCCGCAACGCAGCGTACAACCAGAGGTGACGAACTTTCCAGGCTTTCGATTTGCTGCATGGTTTGGGTTAATGCCTGTCTCTATGAAATTTGAATCTCGGATGGAGGATTTGCCAACACACGGGCGATTGGGCGTAAGTCCATCCACCATTGTTGCCTGGGGCGTCGCTTGTCCAGCTCCACCATGCGCGGAAAGTCTTCCAGGTTTGAGAATTTGATCTCATGCCCGATCAAACCGATGAAGGCGCTTTCCGTTTTTCCCTGTTCTGCCTGCTGGATCAGGTATTCAATGCAGCGCGTGGCGAGGCGCGTCGCCAGGATACGGTCGAAGGGGGAGGGGTTGCCACCCTGCTGGAGATGCCCCAGAATAGCCTGGCGCACGTCGAACAGATCTGCGCTTTCTTCTTCAAATAAAGCGCACATGAACGATGTAGTGTATACATCGTTGGCGGATTCGCTGCGGATGATCAACCCCAATCGTTTGCCGCTGCGAAAACTCTGGTTGAGCGTTTCGACATCGAGCTGCATATCCTTCAAAGTCACGCCTTCCTCGTTAATATAAACGCGTTCAGCGCCGGAAGCCAATCCCGACATCAGAGCCAGGTAGCCGCATTTTCCCCCCATCACCTCCACGATGAAACAGCGACGCTGCGCTACAGCGGATTGCTTGATTTTGTCAACCGCCTCGACGATATTATTGAGCGCAGTATCTGCCCCGACGCTCAGTTCGCAGCCGGGGAGATCGTTGTTGATGGAAGCGGGCAGGCAGACGATAGGGATGTTGAATGCCGGGAAGTTGACCCTTTCTTGCAGCATGCGGTAAGCTGCTTCGTAGCCGCTCCAGCCGCCGATCATCAGGATGCCTTGAATCTGGTGTGTTTCGATGCTGCGTGCGATGTGATAAAGATCACTACCCGAGGGAATCTTTTCGTTGGTGCCAAGTTCCGCCCCTCCCAGCGGGGCGAAGCCGTTGACGCTCATCCAGTTCATCTCGAAGACATCCCCGTCAATCAAGCCTTGAAAGCCATTGCGCACTCCCAACAAGACGTGCCCGCGATCCAGACCGATGCGCACGGCGGCGCGCACGGCGGTGTTCATCCCGGGAGCAGGGGCGCCAGCGTGCATAACCGCCAGTCGAAAACGGGGTTGTTCGGCGATGACGGGGTGAGGGAGGGCGCGCAACATGGTTTTCAGGGTTTGGAAAGCCTCTTTGAAGCTGCTGCCGCGCAGTTCCATGGCGCGTTCGTATTCGCGAGCGTTGATGAGTTGATTGACTTCCTGGGTCTGGCGCACACACTCCATCAAGGGTTGACGGCTGATGCGGTTGCCGTGCAATCCGATCAATTTCGGCTCATCGGCTGGCGAGCTGGATAGGATTGTCTCCACCGCGGCGTATCCCAAGAGCGTGCCTAGATTGCGATCAAAGGCGCTTGGTGCTCCGCCGCGCTGCACGTGACCCAATACGGTCACCCGCACTTCTTCCCCCAGGCTGTTTTCCAGCACTTCTGCCACATAGTCGCTGCTGATCGGCTTTCCGTCTCGGTCGCGCGCGCCTTCCGCCAGGATGACAAAAGCATCTCTCCTGCCAGCTCTCCTGCCAGCTTTCAACCGTTCGCACATCACGTCTTCCCACTTTTCCACCTGGGGCGGGCTTTCTGGAATCAGCACCCAATCTGCCCCCGTCGCCAGCCCGCCCATGAGCGCCAGGTAGCCACAGTTGCGTCCCATCACTTTGATGATGAAAGCGCGTCGGTGACTGGTGGCGGTGCTGGTAATCGCATCTACAGCCTCGGTGATGCGGTGCAGGGCAGAATCAGCGCCGATGGTCATGTCGGTGCCATACATGTCGTTGTCAATCGAGCCGACCAGCCCCACCAGGCGCAGGTGCGGGTGGCGCTGCGCCAGCTCGATCGAAATGGACTGTTGCGCCACCAGTTCCTCCAGCAAACCATGCCATTCCTGGCGGAAAATATCAGCTCCGGTCAAACTGCCGTCGCCGCCGATCACAATCAGGCTGTCGATCTCTTTTTCAAGCAAGTTGCGAGCCGCTTTCAGCCGCCCCTGGCGGGTGCGAAACTCGTCGGAGCGCGCTGAGCCAATCACCGTGCCCCCGCGTTGCAGGATGCCGCCGACGGAATCCCAACTCATTGGACGAATCGCATCTCCGCCACGAATCAACCCTTCATAGCCCTCGAACACTGCATAAACTTCAACGCCAAAGGATATCGCGGAGCGCACGATGGCGCGGATGGCGGCGTTCATCCCCTGCGCGTCACCCCCGCTGGTCAGCAACGCCAATCTTTTTGGTTGGTCATCTTTTCTTTGCATGCAGAGGCTCCCAGGCATTCGAAGACATGTTCTGGTGGAAACTGTGGCATAATTTGAGGCGATTATACCCACTTGCGGAGAGCTTGGAGGCTGAAATGCTCGTCGTCCACGTTCATGTGCATGTGAAGCCAGAATACGTCGAACAATTCTTGAAGGAGACGATTCAGAACGCTCGCCATAGCCTTCAGGAACCTGGGATTGCCCGCTTCGATGTCGTTCAGCAGATAGACGACCCGACGCGCTTCGTCCTGGTTGAGGTGTACCGCACTGCCGACGACCCAGCCCGTCATAAAGCGACAGAACATTATGCGCGCTGGCGGGATGCTGTGGAAGGGATGATGGCAGAACCCAGGTATAGTGTGAAGTATCAGAATATCTTCCCTGATGACGCCGGTTGGGGTTAGAGCAGTGCAAGTGAAGACAGGGAGAGTCCCAGATGCAATTTGAATTTGCCACTGCGAGGCGCATTCTCTTCGGCGACGGCAGGCTGGCTCAGGCTGGTCGGCTGGCGGCTGAGTTCGGCGATCGTGCTTTGGTTGTCGGCGGCGCGAGCAGGGAGCGTATTAAACCACTGCTCGAGTTGTTGGCGGAAGCAAATGTGGCTGCGATCCCGTATGCGGTACATGGCGAACCGACGGTTGCAACCGTCCGCCAGGGTGTTGAGCTGGCGCGGCGGGAAAATTGTTCACTGGTGCTGGCGATGGGCGGCGGCAGCGTTTTGGATTGCGGGAAATCAATTGCTGCCATGGTCACCAATCCAGGCGATATTCTGGACTACCTGGAGGTGATTGGCGCCGGGAAGACGCTGACGTACCCCGGTTTGCCGTTCATCGCCATCCCCACCACGGCTGGCACAGGCTCTGAGGTCACCCGCAATGCGGTGATCGGTTCCCCAGAGCACCGGGTGAAGGTGAGTTTGCGCAGCCTGTTGATGCTGCCACGGCTGGCTCTCATAGACCCGCTGCTGACGCATAGCCTGCCGCCGACTGAGACAGCCTTCAGCGGCATGGATGCGCTGACGCAACTGATCGAGCCATATGTGTGCAACCGACCCAATCCGATTGTGGATGCTATTTGTAAAGATGGAATACGCCTGGTTTCGCAATCGCTGAAACGGGCGTATGACGCTCCAACTGACGCCCTGGCGCGGCGTGAGATGGCGTTGGCGGCGCTGTACGGCGGGATGGCGCTGGCAAACGCGGGGTTGGGAGCTGTGCACGGTTTTTCTGGTCCTGTGGGTGGTATGCGTCCTGCTGCACATGGGGCAGTGTGCGCCCGCCTGCTGCCGATTGTGATGGAGGCGAACATCCGCGCCCTGAGAGCCCGCTCGCCTGAGAGTCAGACGCTAATCCGTTATCGAGAGATAGCCCAAATCTTGACCGGCGATGGGAATGCTGCGCCGGAAGACGGCGTGGCATGGGTCTATCGGCTTCGCCAGGATTTGAACATACCCCCGCTCGCTGCCTACGGCTTCAGCGAAGCCGACTTGCCCGAACTGGTTGAAAAGTCGGCGAAAGCCAGCAGTATGGCGGCGAATCCGGTGCAACTCAGCCCGGATGAGATGACCGATATCCTTAGAAAAGCTCTCTGACCGCTATTGACGAAACCGGGCAAGACGTATACAATTCGACAGCTCATCAGCCGCCGTGCGGCGGTCTTTTGTATTATGGAGGAATGTATGGCGGAGGTTGACCAACCAGAGGCTTCTCCCGGCAGCGAAACAATCGAATCGCCTTCTGAGATCATTGCGGATACGGTGAGTCTGTCTCAGGCTAATGTCGAACGGGTAGAGGCAGAACTGGTGCGCATGGTCAACAGCGGCGCGGCGGAAATTGCTGCGGATGAGGTCGATATTCAGCAAGGTATCGTCTTGCGCATGCAGGGCAACCATATCGAATTGCACGAGGGCATGGTTGGCTTGCTCCAGGCGAATGCGGTCCAAGCGGTGCATTCCCAGGGGATAGTCTTGCAAGGCAACAGCGCCGAGATTGAAAATAGCCGGCTCGGTTTTGTCTCGGCAAATCGGGCTCAGATCGAGGGCGGACGAACTGGGGTGCTCATGGCGCGCAGCGTCGAAGGCAATGCAATCCAAAGCGTGATTTTGTTGACCGGTCGAGTGGATGGTCAGGTACAGACCCTGCTGGATACACGGCGCGCCCTGCTGGCTGGTCTGGTGAGCGGAGTGGCGCTTGGTATGGTGCTCTTTTTGGGCAATTTGTTGAGCAGGAGAAGAGGTAGCTAAGCGGTTTACAGCGACGAGCGATTGGCTCACGGCTGATAGATATATTTTCTAAAGGACGAAGGTAACCTGAACTCGGTGTGATTTCAGGTGAGAGGCGTTCCGAAGGAAGGGATATATGGCAGAGATCGTATTTCAAGCGCGACCGCGGAGCATAGTTGGCAAGCAGGTGAAAACGCTGCGAAGACAGGGATTGTTGCCGGCAGTGCTCTACGGACGCAACTTCAACCCGATACCGGTTGTCCTGAATTATCGGGAAGCCAGTCGGGTTTTACCCCAGATTACATCATCGCAGCTTGTGGTCATTGATTTGGATGGCAAGCAACATCACGCGTTGGTGCGTGAGAAACAGCGCCATCCGGTGATGGGAACCCTGCTCCACGTTGACTTCAATGTGGTTTCGATGACCGAAAAATTGAGAGCTTTTGTAACGATCCACCTGGTTGGCGAAGCGCCAGCGGTAGAGGAATTCAACGGCATCCTTGTCAGCGGCGTGGAAGAGCTGGAGGTCGAGTGCCTGCCCGCCGATTTACCCGACCACATCAATGTGGATGTCTCAACCCTGAAGCATATCGGCGACGCCATCCATGTGCGCGATATCGTCTTGGGCGGCAAGATCGAGGTGCTGACCGACCCGGATGAAATCGTAGCGGTTGTAACCGGGCCTGAAGCCGAGGAAGAGGTCGTCGGCGTCGAGGAAGGGGTTGAACCTGAGGTGATTGAACGCGGCAAGAAAGAAGAAGAGTTCTAGCCTATCCTTGGCACTCGGAAAACATGACGCCTCCCGGATTTCAAACTCGGGAGGCGTTTTTCGTAGAGAGGAAAGGTTTCACACGCTAATTTGCCTCTCACTCGCCGGCAATCGCCTGCAACAGCGAGAGAGTAAAACCTGCACTAGCCCCCCACAGCACCTCACCATTGTACGGTGCGAAATAGATCACCGGCACCGGTTCGTATGGCGGCGGCAGGATGCGATGCTCGATGCGCCGGTTTGCAGGATCGGCGAGCCAGACGAGCGGTATCGTAAAAACATGGCTGACTTCATTTTTTGCGGGTTTCAGCGGATACGGCCAGGGGATGCAACCCACGAATGGCGTCACTCTGTAACTGGTTATGGTCAGCTCGTCGTCCAGCTTGCCCAGGATGCGCACATCGGTGGGGGCGATGCCCAGCTCTTCCTGAGTTTCGCGTAGAGCAGTCAATTCCAGGCTGGCGTCTTGTGATTCGCTTGCGCCGCCAGGGAAGGCAACCTGTCCGCTATGAGGGTCGCGTTGCTCGTTGCTGCGGCGGATGAACAACAGATGCCATTCCCCTGCCTGGCGCAAAAGCGGGATGAGCACCGCTGCCGGTTTTGGGTTGGGCGAGATGATTTGCGGAGGATAACGTGTTTTGAGTTTTCCGCGGTAGGCTCTCGCCAGGCGTGCGGCTATCTGTTCTTCCTTGATCGTCGCCAGCTCAATCGCGGTCATCTTCGGTAGACGTTGCCACTTCCGTCTGCGCCGACGTCTCACCCAGGATCGGGCGGGCGAAGATTAGATAACCCGTATGAGCCACCATGCGATCGGTAGGGCGCAGGCGGAGCGGATTGGGCTTGTAATAGCGCAGCAAGATTTCGCAAATGTCAATAAAGGCGAAGTTTGCCGCGTGCAGTGCTGCGACCATGCGCATCACCTGGTTGACGGTGGGCAAAATGCAGCCGAAGACGCCGCCGGGCATCATGGCGGCGTGCACCTGCCCGACCAGATCAAAGGGGTTGGGCAGATCGAGAAACAGATATTCTACATTCTGTTCGTCGAAGCCCTGGGCGATATCCTTGAGTTTGAAAACGACGCGATCTGCAAGCCCCAGCCGTTCCAGATTCTTGCGTGCCAGGTTCTGCATGTCGGGGCGAATATCGTATGTGATGACACGTCCCTCTGGACCGACAAACCATGCGAGCGCAGTGGTCAGCCCTCCCGAGCCTGTCCCGGCTTCGATCACCTGCGCCCCAGGTCCGATCCCCATCGAAACCAGGACAAAGCCGATGTCCTTGGGATACATGATCTGGGTGTTGCGGCGCGATTCCTGAACCAGATTGCCCAGGGCAGGGGGAAGCAGGTAAAACAGGCTACCCAGGTGGCTATAGACCTGGCTCCCCCAGGGCTTACCGACCAGCTCCTCGTGTTTGATGACGCCGCGATGGGTTTGCAACTGACCGTCGGCGACCACCCGGAAGGTGTAGGTCTTGTTAGTAGGACTGACGAGCTGCGCCAGGTCTCCGATTTGTACCGTTGGAGATCGCCGCATCATCCCTGCTGTCTCATGGTTGCAGATGCTTGATAAAGAAATTGGTGATGGCATTGTAGCAGGTCACGCGGTTCTCGTATTTGAGCACATCGTGACCTTCATTCTCAAACATCAGATACTCGATCTGCTTACCCTGTCTACGTAAATCCTCCACCAGATCACTGGATTCCTTCTCCACCACGCGAGGGTCGTTTTTCCCCTGAATCACCAACAGCGGACAAGCCAGGTTGGGCAGGTAGGTGCGCGGCGAGCGTTCGATGAGGAATTGCCGCTCTTCAGGTACGTCTGGGTCGCCTAAGGCGATGCGATAATAGGGTTTCCAGGTTTCAGGTATGCGCTCGAAGAAGGTAAGCAGGTCATACGGACCAAACATATCCACGGCGGCTTTCCAGAGTTCGGGATGACGACCTGCCAGCATCAGCGTCATATAGCCGCCATAGGAGCGACCTACCACGCCAGCCCGGTTGCAATCCACACGAGCATCTTTTGGCAGGTGTACGGTCATGGCATGAACATGATCCAACCGATCCTTTCCGCCCCAATCTCGGTCTACCTGTTTGGTGTACTGCAAGCCGTATCCGGTGCTGCCGCGCACATTGGGGACAAAGACCGCGAAACCGTTCAAAGTAAGGAATTGGATCAGAGGCATCGAGAACCAGGCGAAATCGGGTCGCTCCTGACTTTGTGGTCCACCATGCACGTAATACACCAGCGGTCTTGGACCGCGGAAGCCTAATTTTTCTGCCGGCAAATACAGGCGCGCAGATACCCGTTGACCATCAAACGAGGTAAAAGACGCGTCTTCGCCCGCTGATAGCAGGTCTGAGTCAATGCCCAGGACGCGTTCGTTGGTATGGGAGCGGATCACGTCCCGTTGTCGTCCTTCGACGGTATAGAGTTGCGTCGGGGAGGTGGCGGAAGAGAATGCCAGCGCGTAGCGGTCTGCTTTGGCGTCGTAGGAGATAGATTCAACTACGCCATTAGCAGTCAACCCTTCACCGCAGACAGTGTGTTCGATCTCGAATCGAGCGCTGGCTGCATCAAGCTTGCCTTCGTAGTACCAATCGCAACCATCAATGTTATAGCCCAGTAAGAGGCGATCCTGCTTCAGGCGCTTGAGGCTGGTGAGTTCGCCGGCGCCTTTATGTGCTGTGCCGGCGATCTCTACCGGCTGGATGACTTCCGGGCGTTCCAGGTCGAGGATTCCAAGACCGCCGGTATCCTGGAAGAGGGTGGTAGTCAGCAGCAGGGCGCGATCAGCGTTGATGAACTTTGCTGCTCGAATACCGGTCAAGGGGATAGACTGCCCAGGCTCTCGCTGCTCTAGCGGTATGCCGTAGATCAACTTGCGTTGCGGCGTTTCCCTGGTACGCAGATAGAGCGTCTGATCGCCAATCGTGTATTGGTCTATCAAAATCACCTTTGAGTGGTCAGACGAGACTGCAAGCGGGTCGCAGCCATAAGCGCTCTCGCCAAGTTTGACCAGCTCGCCGGTCTCCACATTGCCCTGATACGCTTCTATCAACGAGACCTTTTTTGAGTCAGCCGAGAGATATAACAGATTGCGCTCTGTATCAAAGTCCTGGAGGAGGACGCGGTAGTCGTGGAAGAAGTCGCCAAATACTGGTTGCGGATAGCCGCCCTGGATGGGAATCCAGACCGGTTGATAGTTTTCATCGCCATCCCGATCGAGCATAACCACGATTTTGCCCAGTTTATCGAAGACAACAAAAGGCTCTCCCCCCAGGAGATGTGGGTTTTGCAGGGCTATCTGTGGCGGCAATAGCGGCTCTGGAACGCTGCCGCCGTACTTCATGGCATACAAACTCAGACGTCCACTGAGATTGCTGATGAATATGATCCTATCGCCAGACAGCCGTGGCTGTAGAAATAACCGAGCAGAGAGCAAAGATTCGATGTGATGCATAGTAAATCCTTTGTAGTTTTGGAGTAAGCCGCAGGTATCTTACCACGATTCATCCGAAAAAGCTAAAATATTCTCTTTTTCTGAACTTTGGAAGACATTCGGCTTCGTCTTCTCCCGATTCCTGGGTGTAACCCTCGCTTGTTTTGTACTCAGCCTTTTTATGCCCTTAAGCTGATCGTCTCGTCTAAAGATCCTGTATTGTGAAAGCCCTGAAAAAGTTTCAATTTTACCTTGACGGATTTGAATCCGCCTGATAAACTCTAATAAATTTATGGCTGCACGCAAGTTCTTGATCCTTTGGCAAGTTGCCGGTCTGAGCTTCACCTCAAATCAGGCCGGTTTTCGATTCAGCCCCTGACGCAGAACTACGTGTCGCCTGAGCACCAGATATTTAGAAGGAGAGTAGGAGATCATGAACAAACGCATCACTGGTACAGTAAAGTGGTTCAATGCAAGCAAGGGCTACGGCTTCATTGAACGCCAGGATGGGCCGGATGTATTCGTCCACTTTACAGCAATCCAAGCGGAAGGCTTCCGGACGTTGCAGGAAGGCCAGCAGGTGGAGTTCTCGATCGAGCAAGGACCAAAGGGGCTGCAAGCAGCGAATGTCAAATTGATCTGACGCTTATCAGCATAACCGATAAAAAGCCGGCGCTCAGGTAACCGCGCCGGCTTTTCTATTCTTTGAAGCGTTCATTTCCGTTGAACTTCGATCAGGCTCAGCCAATATCCTGCAAGCAGGAATATGGCACTCAGCACCGTGGCAAAGCCAAGATGAAGCGGACCCACGCTGGCGAAGGTCCAGCCGAATTGATCTGCCAGCAGTTGTCCGATCCAAAAGCCCGCCCAACCGAGGAATAAATAAAAGATCAGTCTCCCTATGCTGCCGCCTCTCCACAGATGGAAAGCTGCGCCATAGAGCGTGGAAATGAGTAAGCCAAGGAGAAACGAAGGAATAGTCATAGGTCTGCCCTGAGATTTCGATCTATTTACTGAGGCTCAATTAACCCGCCCCCCAGGCATAACTCCTGATCATAGAACACCGCTGCCTGACCAGGCGTGATGTCGCGCCTGGGATAATCCAGGCGCACCAGGGCGCGTTGACCTTCCAGGGGAAGGATGGTTGCCCCGGTTTCCTGCCCTCGATAACGTAACCGCACCTGGGCGCGCGCTTCTGTCGCCGGCGGAGCGCCGTCGATCCAGTTTACCTGATGGACGAAAAAGACCTCTCTACCCGGCTCATCTGCGCGCCCGACGATCAGGGCGTTGTTCTCGATGTCCTTACGTAGCACATAGAGCGGCTCAGGCGAGGCAATGCCCAGCCCTTTACGCTGTCCAACGGTATAAAATGCCAGACCCCGATGCTCGCCGATTTGGACGCCTTCCGGGTTTAAAATTGCGCCTGGTCGGAGCACCTCGGGGAGGTAGCGCGCCAGGAAATCCCGGTAATCGCCCCCGGCAAGGAAGCACAGGTCCTGACTTTCCGGTCGGTTCGAAATCTTCAGGTTGAAGTCGGCTGCCAGTTGTCGCACCTGATCTTTCGTATAGTCGCCAATGGGGAACATGGTTTGGCGCAATTGCTGCTGATTTAGCCGGTGAAGCACGTAAGATTGATCTTTGGCGCGATCTACGGCGCGTAACAGGGAAAAACGCACGCCGCTCGAGGTTTCCAGGCGTTGCAGGCGCGCATAATGTCCCGTTGCCAGGGCATTGGCTCCGAAGAGGCGCGCCTGCTCCAATAAAAACCCCCAGCGGATGCGCTGGTTGCAAACCAGGCATGGATTGGGCGTGACGCCGCTCTGGTAGCCGTCCAGAAAAGATTGGACAACGATCTCTCGAAAAGGCTGGCGCGCATCAATGGCGTAAAATGGGATGTTCAACTTTGCGGCAACGCGACGGGCGACCTCCATCGATTCCGGTGTACAACAGCGGTTAGCTTGCTCTGCGCCATTTTCGCTCCACAGGCGTAGCATCATGCCGATCACCTCGTAGCCCTGTTCTCTTAACAGGGCGGCAGCGACCGAGCTATCCACGCCACCGCTCATTGCGACGACCACTCTGATCATACGACACCTGAATGGATGGCTTGCCTGCGCAGGCGCTCCACAAGGTCCGGCAGGATAGCGATCAATCGGTCAATATGCTCCGGCTGGGTGCCATTCCCCAGAGTGATGCGAAGAGAGCCCAGCGCCCAGGAGCGCTCCAGACCAATTGCCTCGAGCACCTCAGAAGGCTGCGGGCTGCCCGTTTTGCACGCCGAACCCGATGAGCAGGCGAAGCCGGCGCCATCCAATGCCTGAAGGAGGGCGTTGCCGTCAACATTCTGAAACACGAAGCTGGCATGATTGGGGAGGCGTCGGGAAGGATGTCCGGTGAGACGCGCTGCCGGTATGTGCTCCAGCGTCTCCGATATAACCCGATTGCGCAGGCGCAGCAGCCTGGCGCTCCGTGCTTCCTGTTCTTGTTGGGCAAGCTGGAAGGCTTTTGCCAAACCAACGATATATGGGATGTTGGAAGTGCCGGCGCGCAAGCCAAATTCCTGTCCGCCACCGGTGATTATCGGCAAGATCGGTGTTCCTTTGCGGATGTACAGCGCGCCCACGCCCTTCGGACCGTAGAATTTATGCGCTCCGATAGAAAGCATGTCCACCTGCAACGCTTGTACATCCATCGGACAGTATGCCGATGCTTGAACTGCGTCGGTGTGGAAGGGTATCCCTTGCTCACGGCACACTGCGCCGATATCGGCGATGGGGTTGATCGTGCCGATCTCATTGTTGGCGTAAATCACCGACACCAGGGCAGTATCCTTGCGCAACCTGCGCCTGACATCGTCCGGGTTGACAATACCGTATTCGTCTACCGGCAGAAACTCCACCTCGAAACCAAATTTCTGCTGGAGTTGCAAGGCGGTGCGGCTGACGGCGTGATGTTCGACCGGGCTGATCAGAATGTGGTTGGCGCCGGTTGTTTCTCTGGCGGCGAGCGCTGCGCCGCGCAGCGCCAGATTGTCGCTCTCTGAGCCGCAGGAGGTGAAAATAACCTCATCAGGTCGGCAATTGAGGATGGCAGCGACTGTTTCGCGCCCGGTCTCCATGGCGGCTTCGGCTTGTTGCCCATAGAAATGGATGGACGAGGGGTTGCCAAAAACTTCGCTGAAATAGGGCAGCATGGCTTCCAGCACGCGCCCGTCAACCGGGGTGGTGGCGGCGTAATCCAGATAGATACGGTTCGAGAGGTTCATCATTTTTCGCGTCTTTTAAACAGGTTTCTGCGTTTCTCGATGGTTTATTTATACGATAAATATTCTGGTTTGGCAACGTAAATAAAGGTCAATTCATAGCCAATATATCAGAAATGTATCCCCTGGCGCAAATCCCCTGATATAATTGGATTGTACCTATTCTCACTTTCACTGGAGGCGCAATGGCTCAGGTAATCCGGTTTGGTACAGATGGCTGGCGTGGACAGATAGCCCGAGATTATACCTTCGCAAACGTCCGGCGTTGCGCCCAAGGCTTTGCCAGTTATTTGCTTCAACAGGGGCGAGAGGGGCAAAAAGTGGTGGTGGGATACGACAGGCGTTTTCTATCAGAGCATTTTGCCGCTGAAACTGCAGAAGTGCTGGCAGGAAATGGATTACAGGTGTACCTGACCGATCAGGCGACGCCAACGCCGGTGATCGCGCATGCAATTGTGCATAATAAAGCCGCGGGAGGGGTGAACATCACCGCCTCGCACAATCCAGCCACCGATAACGGTTTCAAGGTGCGCAATGAATTCGGTGGGGCAATTGCCCCCGAGGGATTAAAGCAAATCGAGAGCCTGATCCCCGATTCCGAAGATCAGGTGAGATGGATGAATTACGATGAAGGTATTCGCTCCGGGCGGATCGTCGCCTTAGACGCGGCGCCTGCGTATATCGAGCAAATCCGCCGTCTGGTAGATTTGCAGCCTATCCGCCAGGCTGGTTTGAAAGTCCTGGTAGAACCGATGTGGGGAAACGGCGCTGGTTGGTTCCCACGCTTGCTGAGCGGTGGCTCCACGAAAATTGAGGAAATTCATAATAGCCGCAATCCACTCTTTCCCGAAATGACCCGACCTGAACCCATCCCACCCAATGTCAATGTGGCGCTGAAAGCCACCCTTGAGCGCGGCGCCGATGTGCTCTTGATCACCGATGGCGATGCCGACCGAATTGGGGTTGGCGATGAAAAGGGGATTTTCATCGATCAGTTGCGCGTATATGCATTACTGGCTTTTTATTTGCTGGAGATCAGGAAAGAGCGCGGTCCGATCGTCAAATCTCTCTCGACAACCAACATGCTCAATAAATTGGGGCAAATCTATCAGGTGCCGGTCTATGATACCGGAGTGGGGTTCAAGTATATCGCGCCCAAGATGCTTGAAACCGGCGCGATGATAGGCGGCGAAGAATCCGGCGGTTATGCCTATGGCAATCACGTCCCTGAGCGCGATGGCATTCTTTCCGGCTTGTATATCCTGGATATGATGGTTAAAACTGGAAAGAAACCGTCGGAGTTGCTCGAGATGCTGTTCGAAAAAGTCGGCGCTCACTACTATGAGCGGATTGACACGCCCTTTGAAGGGGATCGCAAGCAAAGAGAAGCGATGATCCTCAGCGCTCATCCCAATACCATCGGCGGGCTTAGAGTCACCGGACTGGATACAACCGATGGGTACAAGTTTTCCTTAGAAGATGGCGGTTGGTTGTTGATTCGCTTTTCTGGAACCGAGCCGATCATCCGTGTCTACACCGAGACCACCTATCCGGAGCGGGTTAAGTTAATCCTGGAAGATGGTCTGCGCATCTTAGGATTGAAGTAGGTTAGTGAATTTCCCGGTTATAATGCATCTCACAGACACGCATTGTCATTTGGACTTTAACAGTTTTGATGACGACCGCGCAGAAGTGTTGTCGAGAGCACTTCAAGCGGGTGTGATGCGGATTCTCAATCCAGGTGTGGATTTGGAGTCAAGCGAGGCTGCCGTACGCCTGGCTGAAAGCGAGGCGCAAATCTACGCCGCCGTGGGTGTACATCCCAACGAAGCCGAAAGCTGGCAGGAGGGAGCTCTGTCAGCTCTCGAGCGATTATCGCGGCGCTCGAAGGTGGTTGCCATTGGTGAAATTGGGCTGGATTATTACCGCAATCGGGCGCGGCGCGAGACGCAGCAGAGGGTTTTGCATCAGCAACTGGATTTGGCTGCTGACAGGAACCTGCCGGTGATCATTCATAACCGGAACGCGGACGATGATATTATCGGTATCCTGTGTGAGTGGCAAGAAAGACTCGAAAAGCGAGCCCATCCGTTGGCGCAACGACCAGGGGTCTTGCATTCCTATTCTGGAGAGCTTGCGGCAGCCAGGATGGCGATCGCCCATCACTTCATGATCGGCGTCACTGGGCCGATCACATTTCATAATGCCAACGCTTTACGAGGGGTCATCTCTCAGGTGCCACTGGAAAACATTCTCATCGAGACGGATGCCCCATTTCTGGCACCACACCCGAAACGCGGAGAGCGCAACGAGCCAGCGCTGGTGAAACTGGTTGCCGAGAAGCTGGCTGAGCTTTTCCATCTTCCCCTCGCAACGGTTGCTGAGCAGACGTCGAGCAACGCGAGAAGAGTATTTCAATGGTGAATAACAATTTGGCTCAAGTCAATTTCATATCTCCAATCTACGATCGAATTCTGCGCGTAGAAGAAGTCATGCGCGCCCAAGCCGATGGTCACCACTCAGAGCTGGCTTCAGCATTAGAGCACCTGCTTTCTTCAGGAGGCAAACGGGTGCGTCCGGCGGTGGCTTTGCTCACCGGCGTTATGCTGGGGGCTGTGCCAGATAGTCTGGTTTACCTCGGCGCGTCGATTGAACTCTTGCATACCGCTACCCTTGTGCATGACGACCTGATCGACGGGGCGCTGCTCCGCAGAGGCATAGCCACCTTGAATGCCCAATGGTCGCCGGCGGCGACGGTTTTGACCGGCGATTTCATCTTTGCCAGGGCGGCAAAGCTGGCGGCTGAGACGAATTCAGTTCCGGTGATGAAGATGTTTGCCCTCACCCTGGCGACGATCGTGAATGGCGAGCTCACGCAGCTCTTCTCCAGCCGCGGCGTAGCCAATCGGGAAGAATATTACCAGCGCATTTATGCCAAGACTGCTTCGATGTTTGAGCTGGCGGCTGGCGCGGCAGCCTTGCTGAGCCCGGTGAGCGATAGCATGGTTGAGGAAATGCGCGGTTTTGGTCACGCTATTGGCATGGCATTCCAGATTGTGGATGATGTGCTTGACTTCACCGGCGAGCAGGCGACATTGGGCAAACCGGTTGCCAGCGATCTGCGCCAGGGATTGATTACCCTGCCGGCTCTCATCTATCTGGAGAGCTACCCAGATGATAGCGAAATGCGTTCGGTGTTGGATGGGCATTTTATCAGTGATGAACGCATGGACAGGTTGGTGAGCGCCATCCGAAAAAGCGGCGCGATTCAACAGGCTATGGACGAGGCACGGGCGTTCATCGATTGCGCGCTGGGGAAGTTGAAAATTGCGCCTCCCAGTCGAGAACGCGAGGCTTTGGAAGAGCTTGCTCGTTACATCGTTGAAAGGAATTTGTGAGCAAATTGACAATTGACCATCCGCCTGGGTAATGGTATATTTAACGGCGATGCGCGGCTATTTGATGTTTGCCTTGACTACCAATAATGCTACTGATACCTGCCAGGTTTCGGCGGGCGCGATGGCGCGTTGGTAGACCGGCAGCTTCAATTGCCAGGCAAACAGCTAAACCTAAACGCCCCGAGCAGATCGGGGCTTTTTTATAAATATCTCTCAGAACAATGTCACTCAAGGAGCAACGCCATGTCTGAATCCGATCACAATTCCCCAACCTTTGCAGTTCCAGTTGAAGCACTGGTTCCTGCCAGCGATCATTTACAGCGCATGACTGACATCCCCCCCTCGCGCATGTTTCTGATCAACAAGTCATTGAAGGTTTATACCGAGAAGCACCCAAATAGCCAAACTTTCGATGCTTCGCAGGGCGATGGAGGCGCCAGTCTGCCCGGCGTCAGCCAAGAGATACTTGAGCGGGCGGCGCAGATGCAGCTTGAGCACGGCACAGCGTATGACATGCCCTATGGCACAGATGCTTACCGACAGTGTGTGTTGGAAAAATACTGGCAAATCAACCCCGACCTTGGTGTTAAACCTGCGAATGTAGTGGCGACGGTTGGTGGGCGTGATGCGCTGGTAAAAGCCTACCAGGCGATGCTCGCTCTGGGGCACGGACGCCAGGGTGATTTGATCGTCGTCTCGCGTGTCCCCTGGATCTCATACAACTGGGGTCCGTATGGGATTGGTGCAAATGTGCTCTATGCGCCAGGCACGCCTGAAGAAGGGTGGGCATACACCGAAGACGGAATTCGCGCCTGCGTGGAGTTCGCCGAGCGTTATGGGCGTAAGATTGCCTGCCTGATCATCACCTGCCCGGATAATCCCACAGGATTGACCATTACGCCAGAGCGACAGGTAGCTCTGGCAAAAGCCGCCCTGGAAGCCGGCGTGGCTTTTGTGCTCTTCGACTGGATGTACCACTTCGTCACCGACCAGCAGCCGATGGATCTAAATTCCTTTTTGCCCATGTTCGAACCGAAGGAGCGGCAGCGCTTGCTGTTTCTGGACGGGATTACCAAAAGCCTGGGGGCATCTAATATTCGCAATTGCCATCTGATAGCCCCTGAAGCGGTATGCAAATTTATCACCGCCCGCGCTTCGCATGGGGTGATTCCATCCTATTTTTCTCTAGCGGTGGCAATGGCGGCTTATGAAATGGGCTACCGTGAAGCCTGCCGACCGATCGTCGAGCCAACCAACGCCAGCCGGGCGGTGCTGCGCGAGTTTCTCAAGCAGCATGGATTTACCTACATCCTTGGACAGGGTTATTACGCCTTTATTCACGTAGGGAAATGGCTGGAAAAGCGCGGCTGGACGGATACGGAACCACTGGGGCAATATCTGGCGGAGGATCATGGTCTGGCGGTGGTGCCGGGAGTGTATTTCTCCACCTATGGTAAAGACTGGATACGCTTTTCGTATGCCACGCCGGTTGAGCGCACGCGCGGCGCGCTGGAACGCCTGGTAGAAGCACTGGCGGAACTGGAAGCGTAGGATCGCTATTATTAAGAACTTTTCGACATGGGATGAATATGTACGAGCCATATCGCTTTGCCGAAAAATACCAACTGGCGTTGGAATCAGCCATCCAGGAGAAACCTTCGAATGGAGTATGCGGTTTCGAGCTGGAATGGAATATGCTCGATGAGCAAATGCGACCGTTGCTCACAGTTGGCACAGGACCGGCGCGCCAATCTTTTGTGGACTTCCTCAGGAACGAGGTGCTCTCCGCCTGGATTAGGGAGTACAGTCAGCTTGAGGTCTATCACTGGATGATCGAATGGGCTTCTCGTCCATATTACTCCCCGCGTGGAGCGGTTTACGAAGGGCGCTTGCTGGAAGCCATGCTCTATAATTCGCTCCACAAAGTCAGCCGGCAATTCGGGGAACGGTTATACGCCTGGCATGGAAATCTGCTCATCCTGCCGCAAATTGGACGCGATCTGATTCCCTATTCCTGGAATCTGGCAAAACGGCGCTATCTGGAGCGCTGCGTGGATTTGTTCGGCGGCGCCCTCGCTACCGCTGGTACACATACGAATCTTTCCCTGCCAGAGCCGCTGCTGGCATGGGATTTCATGCATCTCTCTGCCAACGAGCGCGGCAACACCCACCTGGATGAATTCAAAAGCGAGGTTTACATCACCCTCACCCGCCTGATGCGCGCCTTTGCAGCGTTGTTCGTCGCCACCAGCGCCTCGACACCTCTTCAGGGGGTGGTCAGGGATGGCAAGCCAGTTGTGATCCTCACCGATTATCACTCGGTGCGCAATCTGACATTCCCCAATCCTGCCAATATTGACCTGCCGCATCTGTATCGCTCGTACGCCGATTACCTTCAAATCTCCTACGACCTCGTCCGTCGCGGGGTGCGTTTTGGCAACAACAACTGGACGCCAGTGCGAGCGCGCTCCTTTGCTGAGCCGGTGGAGCGCCTGATTATGGTGACCAGCGAACAATTGCAAAATCTGTATGCGCGCGGCTTGTACGCCGCCGAGACGTCGCTCTCGATGGATGAGATGGCGCACCAGATCGAGGTGCAGAATCTGCTGGCGCGGATTAACATCCCCATGTCGCGCGTGGAAGTGCGCACAGACGAGGGCGGTCATCCGCTGGAGCTGGACATCGCTAACCTGACTTTGAAATACCTGCTACTGTTACGCTTTTATGCCGACGCGGAGTTCGCCCGCGCCTTTCGCTACGACGCCGAGGATATTGCCAGGGCACGGCGCAACGAGGAGCTGGCGGCGCGATATGGGTTGCAAGCTGAGATTCAAAACCCCCTCACCGGCAAGCCGGTGATCTTGCGCCAGTTCCTGAACTGGTGCCTGCACGAAGTCAATCCCCTCGCCGATGCGCTGGGGATGTTAGAAGACCTGGAGCCGCTGAATGAGATGGCAGCCGGCGCTCCCAATACCGCTGAGAAAATGCGCACCCGCATCCTCAAGGCGACCAACGGCTCCCGTGAGGTGCCGATTGAGTTGTTGCGAGAGCTGGCGGTAGAGCGGGAAGCCAGCGTTGCCAGGGACGTTGAGTACATTGCAGCCACGTATTCCACCCAGGCTGCAGATAGCAGCAAGCTGGCGGAGTTCATCCAGCGGGCGCGCGATGAAATCCGCGCCGACCCGACAGCCCCCATCCGCTTCAGACCTCGCCCAGAAGCGGTGGTCGAAGTCAGTCATCCCGATAAAACCAGCGAGATCGTCGCCCTGGCGCAAGAGTTGATCCGCATTCCCTCGGTGACGGCTTCGCCGCAGGAGCGGCTGGGCGAGGTGCATCGAGCAGCCACCTTTATCTTTGATTACCTGCGAAATCACGGGCTGGGCGTGCGCTTTTATAACCAGAATAAATATCCAGCTATCCTGGCTGGTTTTCCGGACAATATGCACGCTCCGGTGATGCTGTGCGGGCATTTCGACGTGGTAGAGCCAGAACCCGACGAAAGCCAATTCAACCCTGTGGTGGAGGGAGATTATCTCTGGGGGCGCGGCGCGGCGGATATGAAGACCGTGTTGGCGACTTATCTGGTATGGATGAAAGACGTCTTGAAGCGCGGTGCTGACTTTCCGCCCATCAATCTGTTGCTGGTGGGGAATGAGGAAAACGGCGAAAGCGAGCCGATGGGCACCCCGCATGTCTTGCGCCTGCTGCAGGAAGAGGAAGGGTATGAACCCGACCTGCTGATCGCTGGCGAACGAACCGGCGAACAGGGCAACGAGATCTGGGGAGAGATCTGCACCCAGAATCGCGGCGTGATGCGCTTCGACTTGATCCTGCGCGGCAAACGCGCCCATTCAGGCACAGGCGGCGCCTCGCTCGATCTGACAGAGCGCCTGATGGCAGTACGCCAGGGGGTGTGGGAGATCATCACCCGACGCCTGACTCTGACCAGCGCCGATGGCTGGGTGTCGCAGGCGCGCTTCCCCTTCATCCAGGTTGGCACGCCTGGCGTTTACAATGTCACCGCCGACCAGGGCATCCTGGGCGTGGAAGTCCGCCCTATCCCGCAGGATGATCTCCAGCCGTTGGTGGATGAGCTGAAAAGGTATTGCGAAGCCGAGGACATCGAGCTTTCGATCTCGGTGATGGAAAATGGCGTCGCGTGCGACCCGCGCAATCCGTACCTGTTGCAGCTCCTCGCGGCGGTGGAAGAGGTCTCGGGCGAAACGCCGCGCATTGGCAGGAAATTACCCGGCACCAGCGCCAGGTTTGCCCCGCATGGGCAGGGTGTGGTATGGGGTCAGACGGGTCTCTTTCCCCATGGTTGCAACGAGCGCCATTTCATCCCCAGCATCCTGCCGTATTACCAGGCTCTAGACAGGTTTGGCAGATTGCTCGCCGCGAGTTCTCCTCTGGTGGGGTGAGCTTTGGCGCTATGGGTGATCGCCAGGGGAATGCTGATCGGCTTTTCGATTGCCGCGCCGGTTGGACCGATTGGCGTTCTGTGCATCCGCCGCACCCTGAATAATGGCTGGGGGATTGGCTTGCTGACCGGTCTGGGGGCGGCTGTCGCCGACGCCTGCTATGCCATGATCGCCGGCTACGGCATTGCGGCGGTGGCTTCATTTTTTATCCACCAACAAACTGTCATTCGCATAGCTGGAGGTCTCTTTTTGTGCTACCTGGGGCTGCGCTCGCTGCTGGCAAAGCCGGCTCCCCAGGGGATGATCGCCAATGGCGCCGGTCGGTTCGGCGCCTTTATCACCGCCTTCGTCCTGACGTTGACGAATCCGCTCACCATCCTGTCTTTCTCGGCGGTCTTCGCTGGGTTGGGGGTGGCAGGCGGTTCCTCGGACTTTCTCACCGCCACCTGGTTGATCTTTGGGGTGTTCTGCGGCTCAATTGCCTGGTGGTTGATGTTGAGCGCAGGCGTCAGCCTGCTGCGAGAGCGGGTGTACCCGCAGCTCCTGCCGTGGGTGAACCGCATCTCTGGAGTCATCATCCTGCTTTTTGGGATTTCGGCGATATTATCGGCGTTGTAGGGCGGTTTTCCAAACCGCCGCATTGTAGGGCGGTTTTCCCAAACCGCCGTAATTGGCAGGCAAGGATGCCTGCCCTACGACTGTTGACAGAAAAAGCAGAGCGTAGTAATATTTTCGCCGCTCAAACAATCGGCGAGGTAGCTCAACGGCAGAGCAGGGGACTCATAAGCCCTTGGTTATGAGTTCAAATCTCATCCTCGCCACTCGATCTGACCGAATTCTTAGCAGAAAGTCCCGCGCCCGGCGCGGGACTTTCGGTCTATGCAGCTCGATGCGAACCTGGGGAGGGTTCAGGCGCGGGGGCGGGATTCAGGGCTTGGTGTAAGATTCTGGGTCGTAGCTCTTCTGACCCAGACCATAGGTGCCGTTTTTGCTGACCAGACAGGCAAGCCTGCCATGATCGCCAGCCTCGATGAGCATCGGCGGGCATTCTTTCCAGATTCCGGAGCCGTTCATCACCCAGATCGAAACCGCTTTGGCGCCGCTGGCGTCCCACAGGTCGCGCTCGCGCGGACCCAGATTGAAGAAGATGAAAACCAGCCCTTCGGCAGGGACTTCGCGGTTGCGGCTATCGCGGAAGGAGAGCTTGATCGTGGGGGCGCGCAGGGTGACGCCCAGAGGCGGGATGGGCGGTTTTACTTTGGAGACCTCCAGGCTGACGACGCGGTTGCCAGGGGCAGAGACGAAAATCCCTTGCTTGCCAATCTGGATGGTGCCGGCGACGAACTTATATGATTTGGCAAAAGCGGTAGATGATAGCGCCAACAACAGCGCCAGCAACGCCAGGATGATGAGCGCCAGATAGATAGATTTGCGTCCAAACATGCTATGCTCCTTTCTTGCACTCGGAGTGAAACGGTCAATTGGATTGCCGAAGCAGAACTGTATTTATGGTGAATGAACATCGTCCCCAGGTTTTCTGATCCTCACTATAGCAAACCTGAGCCGATGTGTCAATTAAATTAAGGTTAAATACGCCGGCGAGGGCAGGCGCGCCTGTCTTGCGTCAGGCTGGCGCAGGGAACAAGCAACAGGCGTCGCGACGAAGCCGGCGGCGCCTGTTGACGACAATTTGAGGAATTTTAAATAATTTGCCTATTTTGCGGTTGCAAGACTGACTTTCTTGCAATGCAGGCTGTCAGTAGCCATGTTCTTGAAGCAGATGTAGAAGTAGGGGCGATTCTGCAAGTCGTTCGGGAAGCGATAAAAAGCCTCGCCGGCGCCGCTGTTGTTGGTGCGAATCTTGCCGACGATCACAAATTCATCGCGGAAGCGCAGGCTGGCGCCCAGGCGGACGCGGTAATTGCTTTTGGCGGGGAAGCCAGAAACTTTCACCTGGATGCGTGAGCCAATCTGTTTCAGCGTCACGTCATAGGTGGGCTTGCTTTTAGACGTTTCGCTGCTGGTGGGGGTTTTGGCGTTGGCTGGAAGGCACAGCACCTGTCCGATGACGATTAAGTAGGGCGGTTTGAGATTATTCAGGTCAGCGATAGCCTGTATCGTGACGCCGTACTGATTGGCGATGCTGGTCAGGGTGTCGCCGGCTTTGACGGTGTAGCTTTTGGCGCAGGTCGCCTGATTGGGGGCGGCGCGTCCGACGCCTGGAAAGGCGCTCAGGCAGACAGCCAGGATCAGGATCAGGGCGATCAGTTTGGCTGGCGATCGCAGGGCGTGAGGGGAAATTGCAGCTGGTTTCATGGTTCACCTTTTTGATACTGAAAGGAAAAATGGTCTTCGAAAAGCCGATGGCTCTATTTTTATAAGACGTCAGCTTTGTCCAACTGGTTCCACGGCGATTATAGCACGGAAAGCAGCCTCCTTGACGCAGCCTGGGATGTATAGTACACTACGGGTCGCCAAGGTCCCGTGGTGTAGCGGCCAAACATGCGGCCCTGTCAAGGCCGAGATCGCGGGTTCGAATCCCGTCGGGACCGCTGATTATCAGTTATCTATGACGCTCCAGCGCTAAGTCGTTGGAGCGGTTACGTTTAACTGTTGGGGTGTCTGGCTGAAGTTTGCCAGCGCCATGCGCGTCAGAACCAGGTGATGGTCAGAATGAGCCGGCTCCTCAGCGCGCAGGTGGCGAGACTCGATCACCTGCCAGCCTGGGGAAGCGTCTCGCCAGAAGATGTAATCCAGCCGGCGGCGGTGGAAGGTCAAGCCGTTCGGAAATCGCAGGCTGTGGGTAGTCCCATCGGCGTGGGGGTTTGCCTGGCGAAACGTATCCAGCCAGTTGGCGGAGGCGCGCCGAATCTGCAGGCTGTCCTCGTGGGCGTTGAAATCTCCGCCGATGACGGTCGGGTGATCGCCGCCGAGGCGCTCCACAAACCGATGCAGGGAGGCATGTTGACGGCGATTCTGGCTGTGCAACAGGGCAAGATGGACAGAGACCGCCCAAAGCTGACCGCAGGGCGTGTCCACCTGAGCCGCCAGCGCCAGGCGGTGGACAAATGGCAGGAAGCCCGGTTGCAGGCGGCGCAGATGTGGGCGACGCAGCGGAAAGCGGGAGAAGACCGCCAGACCCTCTTCGAATCCGATCTGAGCCTCCCCGTTGGCGCGGGCGTATAGGGAATACATCCCCAGGCGGGCGGTCAGCCATTCGTCAGCCAAAACTTGATCGGTGCGGGGAACTTCCTGGAGCAGGATGATATCGGCGTCTTGTTGCTCTACCAGCCTGGCGAAGCTTTCCAGGCGTTCTGGCAGAAGGCGATGCAGGGGCCAGTCGTGCCAGAGATTGGCGCTGATGAAGGTGAGCGCCCGACAATCGCCCGCCAGAGGCGGATTGTTTTTGGGGCGGCGCAACACCACGCTCCGGGTCGGCTCGAGCGTGGCGAGCAGGCGATTTAACATGCGGCGCAGCCAGGGGGAATTCAACCTGGCTGCGAACTCATCCAGGCTCTGCCGCAGGCGCTCCGAGCGAATAACCTGGTCGTAAGGCTCGACCGGGAGGATGATTTTTTTTACTTCGGACAAAGCAAAATCCAGCTTGAAAGGATGCTGGATTTTACCCGATTACAATTAAGGCGAGATTAGCGTCTGCCAACCTGCCTGAACCCTCTCAAGAAACCCGGCACAACCTCCCTGGGGAACCTGGGCCAGGTGACTGCCAGGATCGCCAGGATCCAGGCAACCATCGCCAAGCCGTATTCCGGAGCGTCTCGCAGCGCGATCCATAGGAACCAGCCGTAGATTGGCGCCTGGAAGGTCATCCCCAGAGAGCGGTAGAAGCCAAAATACAGGAAGATGATAATCCAGGCGAGCAGATAGAGGATGAAGATCAGCAGCGGGACGTATCCCGAGATCAGCATGTAGATCAATAAGCCCACCGAAACCGCCATATCCACTTCCAGGTCATGATCTCCCAACCAGGTGTGATATGAGCGGCTGCTGCGACGGGCGAGTGGTCCATCGAGCGAATCGCTGGTCCAGGAGTAGATCATCAGCAATGCTGCAAAAGGCAGGCTCTCTGCCCCCCTGATGACCCCCAGCCAGACGAAAACCAGCAACAGAAGGGCTCGGGTAAAGGTGAGGAAATCGGCAACCTGTTTGGCGACTAACATAATCTACCTTTCGATGGGCACGAATGCCATTCTAATTTAATGAAAGTCAATACCCAGGTCATTTTTCCTGTCGGCTCTTGACGATCAGAACTGAACATCCGGAATAGTGAACCAGTTTTCGGGAGACGCTCCCAAGCAACCAGCCCTTGAAGGGATTGAGCCCACGCGAGCCCGAGACAATCAGATCAATTTGCTTTTCTTTGGCGTAGGAGATGATCTCTTTGGCGGCGTCGCCGCGCAAGAGGCTTGTCTCCACCTCGCGCCCGATGTCTTTGAATATCTGGCTTGCCTGTTGTAAGATGGTTTGTCCCTGTTGCTCTTCCTCTTTTTGCCAGGCGAGCTCCTCCGCTGACAACTGGCGAGGATAAACGGGCAACACTTCGGGCGCCAGCGGGTAGGTGCGGGCGTAGAATTCAGCAGAAGGGGGCAACGGGAGCGGAGGCAAGACGTGCAAAATGTGAATGATGGTGGCGGGGGACAGTGGGAAGCGCGCCAGATACTGCGTGGCTTGCAGGCTGGGCTGAGAGCCATCGGTAGCCAGCAAAACGCGCCGCAAGCCAGTGTAAGGGGCGCGGACGATCAGCACCGGACAGCAGGCGTATTCGACGATTTGCTGCGCCACTCCGCCGAGCAGGATGCCCAGGGCGGCGCGCAGCCCTTGCGCGCCGACGACGATCAAATCCGGGTGTTGTTGTTCGGAGTACTCGATGATCTTTTCGGCGGGATAGCCGAGCACGATGTCCGAGGTGACCTGGAAGCACAAGTCTTTGAGCGAGTCATGGGCGTTAGCGAGGGCGTCGCGCAGTGGTCCTTGATCGCCAGCCATGAGCGGGGTGAAGACCGCCAGCAAGGTGAGGCTTGAGATGGGAGGCTGAGGCTGGTTGGCGCACAGGTCGCGCAGTAGAGTGAGTGCAGCGTGGGCGTGGTTTGAGCCGTCAAAGCCCATCAAAATGCGCAGGGAAGGAGTGGTTATGCTCATCTTGCATCTCCCGAAATAATGAGCGCCGAATTGCGCATAGCCTATATCCCGCACCATTTAACCAACAAACCAACTCAACAACACACCAACTTGCTAACCTAACTATAGCAAACTTGTTAACAAATATCAAGTAAGGTTGGCAAGAAATTCCAAAATAGCAGCATTTACAATTTCTGGCTGCTCAGCAATTACAGCATGTCCAGTTCCTGGGATGATCAACTGGCGCGCTTGGGGCAGGCGGTTGCATAACTCGCGTTGTACTTCAAGCGGCACCGTGGTGTCCTGCTCGCCGCTGATGATCAGGGTGGGTATGTGCAATCCGGGGAGTCGATCAGAGACGTTGAATCGAGCCAGGGCGCGCATGGCGCCCCGATAAGCAGATGGGTTTGCCTGCATGATTTGGTCTCTGAAAACTTGCCGCAGTCCTTCTTGTTCGGGTCTCGGGAAGATGCGTCGCGCTACTGCGTGAGCTTGAACCCGAACGCTGACGAAATGCGCCAGGAAAAACCGAGTGAGAAAATACAGCCATGCGGTCAATCCCCTGGGGCGCAAATGTGCAAAAGTGTTGATCAACACCAGGCGCTTGACAAGATGGGGATAATCGAGAGCGAGTTGTAGGGCAACTGCGCCGCCCATGGAAATCCCAGCCACACAAGCTGGCGCGGCACCTTGATGCTGCAGTAGGAGCGCCATATCCCGCGCCCAATCGCGGATGGTTGCGCGTCCTCCTAGCCAGGTTGACTTGCCGAAGCCGCGCATGTCCGGGGCAAGAATGTGAAACCCGGACCTTTCCAGGACCGGGAATTGAAAGCTCCAGGACTCGCCGGTAACACCAAGCCCATGCAGAAGCAGGATGGTTTGTTTACCTTTTGGATTGATCTCCAGCGTGTGAATTGCCAGGCGAGGGGCGAGCTGTACTACGGGCATAGAAAACAGCTCTCCACTCAGATGATCATTGCTTCTCTGCGGTGTCCTTTTCCGCGGTTTTGGCTTCTTCCTCTTTAGTCTCTTCCTCGCCTTGCAACCCCTTGCGGAAAGCCTTGATACCGCTTCCTAGCTCGCCGGCGATACGGCTGATGCGACCCACTCCAAAGAGCAACAAAACGATGATCAAAATGATAATCAATTCTGTTGGACCTAAGCGAAACATTCTTATTCTCCTGTCCTCAGCAAATTCATCCCTTCATGCGTCAGCGATGTGGCTGTGTTGCGTCTTGATTATACACCCAATCAGACTGGAGTTCAGCGGATCGAGGATTTTCCCACAGCCCGAAAACGCCCCAAGGAAAATTTGTTCAATCAAAACTCTGGTAGAATTCTCAACTGGAGAGATTATGTCCGATCTGATAGTAGTGGGTGGAGGACTTGCCGGATGCGAAGCCGCCTGGCAGGTAGCAGAACGGGGGATTGACGTTACATTGTACGAAATGAGACCACTCCAGTCCACCGGAGCGCACGTTAGCTCAGACCTTGCCGAACTCGTGTGTTCGAATTCCCTTGGCTCGAACCTGCTCGACCGTGCAGCGGGACTTCTCAAGGAAGAATTACGCCGGGTGGGATCGTTGTTGATACGCTGTGCCGATGAATCAGCCTTGCCGGCTGGCGGCGCGTTAGCTGTAGACCGCACGGCATTTTCGAGGATGGTAACTGCCGCGATTGAGTCCCATCCGCGCATCAAGCTGATTCGGCAGGAGGTGAAGGAAATCCCAGAGCAGCCCGCAGTGATTGCCAGCGGTCCGTTGACCTCGCCCAGCCTTTCCCAGGCTATACAGGAGCTGACCGGCAGCGAATATTGTTATTTCTACGACGCCATCTCGCCGATCGTGGTGGCGGATTCGATCGACATGCAGATTGCATTCAGAAGCTCACGCTACGGGAAGGGCGAAACAGAAGAGGGGGACTATCTAAACTGTCCGATGGATCGAGAAACATACGAGAAATTCGTTGACGCGCTGATCAACGCCGAGCGCATCCCGTTACGGGATTTCGAGCGGGAAGTCGAACAGGGGGTGAAAGCAGGGGCAGGTAAGTTTTTTGAAGGATGTCTGCCGATTGAAGTATTAGCCAGGAGAGGACGGGATGCGCTGGCGTTCGGTCCTTTGCGACCTGTCGGTCTGATTGACCCGCGCACTGGTAAACGACCCTACGCTGTGGTACAACTGCGTCAAGATAACCTGGCTGGCTCGCTCTACAACCTGGTAGGCTTTCAGACCAATTTGACCTATGCCGAACAAAAGCGCGTTTTCCGCATGATTCCCGGGCTGGAGCGGGCGGAATTCGCTCGGTATGGTCAGATGCACCGCAACACTTTTATATTTTCGCCAGTGGTGCTATCGCCCAGCTTGCAGTGTAAGACACGACCGACATTATTCTTCGCCGGGCAAATCACCGGCGTAGAAGGTTACGCGGGAAATATTGCGACCGGCTGGCTGGCTGGGGTAAACGCGGCGCGGATGTTGCAGGGAAAAGAGCCGTTGGTGATGCCTTCGGTGAGCATGATCGGGGCGCTGTGCGATTACATCAGCCGGGCTGCGCCAAAAGATTTCCAGCCGATGAAGGCGAATTTTGGGTTATTGCCGCCGCTGGAGGTGGAGGGATGGAAAAAGGACAGGCGTCAAAGGGGATTGGAGTACGCCAGGCGCTCATTGGGGGCGATTGAAAAGCTGTTGGCTGGTGCAGGGGAGCGGTACATAATGGGGAATGTGATAAAAAATAATAATTGCGCATAGCCACTAACACACAACTAAAAAACCATGCACAACACAAAACACACACACAACACCAATAAACACACAATCATCCTGTTCATCACACTACTCCTACACTCATGCTCTCAACCAGCCACACAATACACCTTCAACAGCAACCGCTCATTCCAAGACATCGAGTACCAGCTCAATCTCGGTCCGCGCACACCAGGCAGCCATGCTCACGACAGGGTAGTGGAGTACATCCAGGATGAGTTGAACAAGGCTGGATGGGATACAGAGCTTCAACAGTTGACCAACTTACAACCGATTGTCAACATCATCGGCAAGCGAGGTGAAGGGAATCGGTGGATCATCCTGGGCGCGCATTACGATTCGCGCCTGTATGCAGATAACGACCCCGATCCGTCTCGGCGCGCTCAGCCCGTACCCGGCGCCAACGATGGCGCTTCTGGCGTTGCGGTCTTATTAGAACTGGCGCGCTCGCTGCCCAAAGACTTACCAATAAAGCTTTGGCTGTTGTTCTTTGATGCAGAAGATAACGGGAATATCGCGGGTTGGGATTGGATTTTAGGCTCAACTGCGTTCGTCGCCGCGCTTGAGGGCAAACCAGACGCGGTCGTGATCGTTGACATGGTCGGAGACGCCAACCTCAATCTGCCAATCGAGCAGAATTCCACGCCAGAGTTGGTCTCGCAGATCTGGCAAACTGCCAGCGATTTGGGCTATCAGCAATATTTTCTGACACAGCCAGGCTACGCCATGCTGGATGACCACACTCCCTTTTTGAACGCTGGCATCCCGGCGGTGGACATCATTGACTTCGACTACCCCTACTGGCATACCACCCAGGACACGCTCGATAAAGTAAGCCGCGAAAGCCTGGAAGTGGTCGGAAAAACCCTGCATACCTGGCTTGTCAGCCTGCCGTGACCAGGGGTTCATTGGCAAAATCTGCAAGCTATCGTAAACTATAGGCCGGATGAAAACAATCAGCAATTTGACGTTGATCAAAACGGACTGGCTTGCTGAAGCCGAGCGGCAACTTGCCAAAAGTAAACAGATCCGGCAAAGTGTGCATGCTTCGCTGGATCGTTTCTTCGACCTTTTAACAACCGCGGTCGAGAGCGGTGAACCGCATGTGCTGGATCCTATTCTGGACGAATGGGCGCGGTGGGGCATGCGCGTCGAGATGAAGCCAGAACAGACCAGCGTTGTCAGTCTGCTGGAACGCTTATTATTAACCACGGTTGAGATGGCGCGTTGTAAACTGGAAGAAGGCGAAGCGTTAGCACTGATTAGCGAGACGCTGCCGGTCTACACCCATGCATTTTTCCATACCTCGCAATGCGAGATGCAATTACAGCGCGAACACCTGGCAGCCGAACTTGAAGAAGCCCGTAATGTACTGGCGCAACTCGATGCGAGCAAATCTGCATTTATCTCGATCGCGGCTCACGAACTGAAGACGCCGCTGACCCTGATTCAGGGCTATAACGAGATGATACGCGAACAACTCGGTCCTGACCTCAAAGAAGATACGGCGGAGCTGCTACGCGGCATCGAGAATGGGGCAAATCGTCTGGAGGAGATTGTCAACGACATGATTGACATTTCCTTGATAGACAACAACCTGCTAGCGCTAAACTTCCAACCGGTTTGGTTAAATCGCATTCTCGAACGGACGCGGAGCGAATTCGAAACCACGCTGGCAGAACGTCATCTCACCCTGGAAATTCGCCCCTTTCCTGGAAGCAAGGCGATGACATATGCCGATGGCGAGCGTCTGGCTCAGGTTTTTCGCAACCTGGTGGCAAATGCCATCAAATACACGCCCGATGGCGGAAAAATCACCATAGATGGCAGGATTCTCCCTGGCTTTATCGAAGTAACCGTGACCGACACCGGCATTGGCATCGATCCGGAGGATCAGGCTCGTATCTTTGATAAATTCGTCCGCGTGGGCAGCCCTTACCTGCACTCGAGCGGTAAAACGAAGTTCAAGGGAGGAGGACCTGGGCTGGGCTTGCCGATTGCCAAGGGCATCATCGAAGCGCACGGTGGAGGAATCTGGGTTGAATCAGAGGGTTTGGACGAACAGCGGCTGCCAGGAACTACGTTTCATGTCCTGTTGCCGATTCGTCAAGAAGCACCTGAAAATTACCTGGCACGCCTAACACGGACAGTTGAGCGCAGACAGGCGGAGGGGAGTCGCTGAGCTACTCTATGGCGAGAAAGATACCTGAACCTACCGAGCGACCACGCGAGCGCGCCTTCCTGGTGGGGGTTGCCATCAAAGGACAGCAAAACCTTCTCTCAATTCAAGATTCTTTGACAGAACTGGAATTGTTGGCTGGAACAGCCGGTTTGGATGTGGTTGGAAAGACCTACCAGAATCTTGACCGACCGAATCCACAGACTTATATCGGTCCAGGCAAAGTCGAGGAGCTGCGCGCCCTGGTGGAAGAAACCCAGGCAGAGGTGATCCTGTTTGACGATGAACTAAGCCCCAGGCACCTGCGTGAGCTCGAAAATATCTTCGGCGATCAGGTGCGTATCCTCGACCGGACGGCTCTGATACTGGATATCTTCGCTCAACATGCCGCCACACGCGAGGGGGCGCTTCAGGTAGAACTGGCGCAATACGAATACCGCCTGCCCAGGTTGACGCGCGCCTGGACGCACCTGGCACGCCAGGCTGGCGGCGGCGGTGGACGGGCTGGAAGCGTTGGCGGTGTGGGCTTGCGCGGTCCGGGTGAAACCCAGCTTGAGGTAGACAGGCGCGATATCCGCAGACGCATCAGCCATTTAAAAGCTGAGCTGGAAAAGGTGCGCACACACCGCCAACTGCATCGCAGTCGGCGCAAGCTTTCGCGTATACCGGTTGTGGCGCTGGTTGGCTACACCAATGCGGGCAAATCCACCTTGCTCAATCAACTGGCAGAAGCGGACGTCTACGTGGCGGATCAGCTCTTTGCCACGCTCGACCCGACCACCCGCAGGGTAGAGTTGCCAGGCGGTCACCTGGCGCTTTTCACAGACACAGTGGGTTTCATCCAAAAGCTGCCGACCGCGTTGGTGGCGGCTTTTCGCGCCACCCTGGAGGAGATCGCCGAAGCTGACCTGCTGTTGCACGTGATTGATCTGACCCATCCCAACGCCTTGCAACAAGCTGAGGCGGTGCGCCAGGTGCTAAGGGAAATCTCAGCTGGCGATATCCCTACGCTCAACGTGCTCAATAAGATTGACTTGTTGTCTGAGCCACAGCGCGCCGGCATGGCGTTGCAGCAGTTTCCTAATTCCGTGGCGATATCCGCATTAACCGGGCAAGGCATCCCTGAGTTACTGGAGCGCGTCAATATCATCCTTTACGAGTCTTACATGCCGATAACAGTGCGCCTTCCGCATCAGGTTGGCGGTTTGATCGCAGTATTTCATGAGCAGGGTCAGGTAGAACGCGTCGAGCAGACGCATCAAGGCACGATTATCCATGGGCGGCTTCCAGGGAGGTTGCTGGCTCAATTCCAACCATATGCCTTCCATGAAAAAGACACTGAACCTTCTGTTTGATCGCCTGTCGGAGTACCTGGCGCGCCGCAAAGGCTTGCTGCCGCTCCTGGGCATGCTTCTGATCCTGGCTAACCTGATTTTACAATGGTCGCCAGCAGCAGGCTGGCTTGCGGATACCAACCTGCTGCTGCATCTCGGTCTGATTGTAGCGATACTGGGATTTATGCTCGCCTGGGCGCTCTAGATGCGCGGACCCGATGCTTTAACCTCGGGTGGAACCGCGTCTTCGAATTTCTTGAAATTGTCAATGAACCGCGCCGCCAGGGAACGATAACGTCTCAGGTAAGCGTCCTGACTTGGCCAGGACAGAGCGGGGTTGAGCAGCGAATTGGGAACCCCGGGGCACGACTGCGGCACTTCAAAGCCAAAGATCGGGTCCTGGGTATACGATACGCCCTCCAATTCTCCCAAAAGCGCCGCGTTCAGCATCCTGCGTGTGTACTGAATACTGATACGCTTGCCCACCCCGTAGGGACCTCCTACCCAACCGGTGTTCAACAACCAGCAACGCACGCCATAACGCAGGATTTTACGTTTAAGCAGATCGGCGTAGAACGCAGGGTGGTGCACCATGAAAGGAGCGCCGAAGCAAGCGCTGAAGGTGATCTCAGGCTCTTCTCCCAGTCCGATCTCCGTACCGGCGATTTTGGCGGTGTAACCGGAAATGAAGTGATAGAGAGCCTGATCGGGCGTCAATCGGGCAAGCGGCGGCATCACCCCAGAAGCATCGCATGTGAGCAGGACAATATTCTTTGGATGTCCGCCCATCTTTTCCGGGACGGCGTTCTCGATATATTCGAGCGGGTATGAAGCGCGGGTATTTTCTGTGATGGTGTCGTCATCCAGATCAATCAGGCGCGTCGCGGGATCATAGACCACATTTTCCAGGATGGTGCCGAATTTGCGCGTGCAGGCATAGATTTGCGGCTCAGCGGTAGGGGAGAGGGCAATCACTTTGGCGTAACATCCGTTTTCGAAGTTGAACACGCCTTCGCCGCTCCAGCCATGCTCATCGTCGCCGATCAATCGACGCGCAGGATCGGCAGAGAGGGTGGTCTTGCCCGTGCCAGACAAGCCAAAGAACAAAGCCACGTCTCCCGTGTTACCCATGTTGGCGGAGCAATGCATCGACATCACTCCCTGCAGTGGAAGTACGTAGTTCATGATGGTGAAGACTGATTTTTTAATCTCTCCGGCATATCCGGAGTTACCGATGATGCACAGCTTTTGACCGAAGCTGAGGGCGATTACGGTGTTCGAAGCTGTGCTGTCGATCTGCGGGAAGGCTTTGAACGAAGGGACGGCAATGATGGTGTACTCTGGAACATGGCGACGGTATTCCTCGCTGGTAGCTGGCTGGATGAACATATTGCGAGCAAACAGGCTGTGCCAGGCGGTTTCGGTGATGACGCGCAGGGCAATCCGATAATCGGGGTGCGCGCCAACATAGCAATCCTGCACGAATACATCTCTCCCCTGGAGAAATCCTTGCACCCGGCTGAACAACTCATTGAATTTCTCGGGAGTATAGGGGCGGTTATATTGCCCCCACCACACATGCGCCTCGGTCTCGGCGTCGCGCACGATCACTTTATCAGCCGCGGAGCGCGCTGTATGTTTGCCGGTATTGACCACCAGCGCTCCCATACGAGTGATTTTCCCTTCCTGACGAAAAACCGCTTCTTCATAAAGCGCTTCGCTGGGCAGGTTCCAATACACCTGGTTGAGATTAGTTAAACCATGATTCTCCAGTCCATAGTCGCTTCTAAAACTGTGAGCGTGCGTTTCGGCGGGGGATCTGATATCCAGGATATTGTTCATAGCCAATCTCTGATGTATTTGCGGTCTCCAATGTAAATCTCATTCGGCGAGCTGGGATCCAGCGCCCACTTCAAGCGTTCGATGCCAGTGGTGATATCTTTGATGCTGCCAGCATAGCTCAGGCGAAGATGCCCCTCCATGCCAAACTCCTTGCCAGGTACGGTAACCACCAGAGCCTTTTTCAACAGGAATTGAGCAAGCTCCACCGAGTCACGCGCCACACTGGAGGGGCAATAGGCGCGAAAATCGGGCAAGATGTAAAAGGTGCCCTCCGGTTTGACGACGCGCACACCGTTGAAAGATGCCAGCTCCTGGAGTATTACGTTACGGTTGTTCTCGAAAGTGGCGCGCAGCTCTTCGACGATGCTTTGCATACCGGTCAAGGCTCCTTCTGCTGCCGCCTGCAGGACGATCGACGTGCAGGAGATTGTTTGCGCCTGAACGTTGGTCATCACTTCGACCAACTTGCGCGGCGCTACCACCCAGCCGATGCGAAAGCCAGTCATGCCGTAGAGCTTGGAAACACCGTTGACCACAATGATCATCGAGGATTCGATGTCGGCGCGCGTATACTGATAAGCTGGTGGAGCTTTGCGCCCATCGAACACCAGCTTATGGTAGATATCGTCCATGATCAGGTAAATTTTTTTACGCTCGCAAAAATCTACAATCTGTGCGATGAACTCCTCCGAGAAGACCATCCCCGACGGATTATTGGGGGAGTTGACCACGATCGCGCGCGTATATGAGGTGACGGCGCGCTCGATGTCTTGCATGCGCGGGTGGAAGGTGCCGTCGTCTGGGGTGACGATAACCGGCACCCCGTAGCACATGCGCACCATTTCAGGATAGCTAACCCAATATGGCGCCAGCAGGATGACCTCGTCTTGCGGATTGAGCAGCGTAAAGAAGATATTGTAGAGCGATTGTTTGGCTCCTGCGGAGACGATGATATTCTCCGGAGCTACCAGGCGGTTATAGTTTTCCTCCATGTAGCGGATTATGGCTTTTTTCAAGGAGGGGGTGCCGTCGGGCGGTGTGTATTTGACATCACCGGAGGTGAGGCGCGCTGCCGAGCTGAGGATAGCGGTAATCGGCGCTTTGTTGCGCGGTTCGCCAATTCCCATATTGATGACAGGCTCGCCGCGCTCGCGCAGCAAACGCGCTTCTTCGTTCAATGCCAGGGTGGGCGAAGCCGGGATTTGTCTTGCCAATCGGCTGATGCTCATAGCAAATTCAAACTCCTCGCATAATCAGTTGTGAGAGAAGTGTAATGCCAATCCAGACGACTGTCAAATCAAGGCGAGTCGTGCTGTAATGGAACCACAGAAGGAGGTATTTCGTCTTGGGATAAATCGCAGACAAACCTTGAGAAACAAGAGGCAAAACCATGAAACGGTATCTTACACTTTTCATTCTCCTTCTCATCCTTCTGGCTGGATGTGCTGACACTGGAAAATCACCTCTCGCCAGTCCACAAACAAGCCAAACCGAACCGGTTCAAAATGCCGAGAAAAGCACCGCCATTGGCGAGACGAAGATTATCCTGCACCGCAGCGGCGGTATTGCCGGGCTCGATGAAACCTGGACGATCTCTGGCGACGGCAAGGCGACGGATAACGCCGGCAATAGCCTGAACCTGACGCCTGAGAAGGTGAGCGCGATCACTCAGGAGCTGGAAGCGCTTGGGTTTTTCGAGCTGCAGCAGGATTATTTGCCGCTCGACACCTGCTGCGACCGGAGGCTCTACGCGTTGACCGTTACAAGCAACGGGAAAACCCACACCGTGAAGGCGCTGGAAGGTGAGAGCAGTACACCGCAGGCTTTCTGGCAGGCGGTCGAGCTGATTCAGAAATCGTTCTCCGCAGCACCGTAGGAATGGAGTAAAGGGATAAAATGCAGTTCCCCTCTTCCAGGCAGGAGAGGGGAACTGCTCCATCAAGCAGGTTGATCAACCGGCAGGGTAATCAGTAGCTGCCTTAAGGCGACATCTCTTCGGAGCCGCCGGGCAGCGCCGCCGGGGCTTGCTCCGGGATGAACAGCGCCTGCTCCAGGGCTGCGCTGGCGCCAGCGAGGGTGGCGTAATCCACCACCAGGGCGTTATTGCTGCTGTACATGTCGCGATACAATCCAAAGCCAACCAGCCCACTGGTCAGGGAGCTATCACTGCCGCTCCACACAAGCGTGCCATTGATATAGTAGTACAGATTTCCATCATTAGCCACAACCCGCAGAGTATTGTAGCCCCCCTGTACGATGGCGGCTGAAGGCGTCCAGCCTTGTAAAGCGATTGATGAGCCGCCGCCAACACGCTTGAAGACCGAGAATGAACCACCGTTTGTGTATTGGAATGCGTAATACGATGACCAGTTATGCTCGCTGATCAATGGATCAACTGCGCCACGGATGGTAATGCGATTGGCGCAGGTTGAGCATCCCTCTCTGCCCATGCGCACTGTGAAATCCAGGTTGGTAAACGGCTGCCAGTAGTACATCGAAGCCCAACCGTTGGGAAGACCGTCGCCGACCACTGCCATGCTGTCCAGCCGCCAGGCGCCGCCTGCAGATTGCCAGCCGCTACTGGAGTCATTGAATTGCGAGTTGAAGCCTAAGGTGGTTTGCTCGCGTACCAGCATCGGCAGATGAATGGTTTGAAGGCGATTTAAACAGGTGTATACCTGGACATCGTCTATCAGCCAGCCGAGGTCGTCCACACTGGTATCGGTGCCGACGCGGAAGCGGAGCAAAAGAGGATTCCCCGCCTGGGAAGTTAGGTTAATACGCGTAGCAATGTAACCGCTGGAGCTGCCTGTGAAAGCGCTCCTCCCGCCAAGCGGGTTGCTAAAAGAGCTCGACAGGGTGCCGTTATAACCGTTGTTTACTGCCAGTAATCCAGCATCTGCCCAGACGCTGCCTCCACTCGTGGAATACTCAATCACGCCGCCGTCGAAGCCGGATTCGAAATCGTAGGCGTGGCGGAAATGCAGGTAGGCATTCTGCCCAGCCGGCAGGTTCACGGCATTCTTCGTCCGGGCGTAGATATCGGCAACGGCAGGCTGGTTGTAGGCATACAGCATATAATCGCCCGAGGTGGCGTAACCGTATTCGTGGTACCATGCATTGCTTCCGCTGGTTGCGCCATATGACCAATATTCCAGCCCATGCTCGAAGCTATCCTTGAACAGCGTCAGCGGCGTGCCACCAGCCAGGATTGCCCAGTCCACCTCGAGCAGATCGCCTACGCTGCTGCTGGAGCGAAACATCGTGATGCCCACTTTGCCGAAGCTGTAGTCAGCATCTCTGCCCGACCAGACCAGCTTATCGTTGAGGTAATAGAAGATGCGATCACCCTCTACCACCACTCTGAGTGTATTCCAGTTGCCGGATGTATACACCGCCTCTGAAGCCGTCCAGGGCAGCAACGCGGTCTCATAATCGCCTATGCGTTTCCAAACCGAGATGGACCCGTTGCGGGTAAACAAGAAGGCATAGTCGGTATTCCAGCGGTTATAAACCTGCAATGGGTTTGGGGTACCTCGGATCAACAGACCATTGGCGCAGGTCTCGCATCCCGACCGACGCATCATCGCCCGGTATTCAAAATCTCCGTAACTCCCATCCGAAGCCAGTGTGGCGAAGCTATCAGCCACGCCATTGGTATAGGCATAGCTGCTATTGGCAGCCCAAACCCCGTGGGTCGAAGTCCAGCCGGCGAGTGAGCTGTTGAAGGATGAATTGAACCCGTAGTTATCACATTTGGGCGCTTCGTTGGCGGGACAAGAGGTCGGCTGCCGGCTCATTTCAACCGCGGCGATGGCTTCGCGCACCTGGGTACAATCTGCAGTGGTGATGCCCGCTGTGCCAACCAGGTTGTTGCATGCCTGACTGAGCGATTCAGCCAGGTCCTGATAATCCGCAGCGGAAGTGAGCATATGCGTCTGCACTTCATAGAAAATGTGCGCCGTCTTGTCAATGCCAATGCCGCTAACTGTGAAACCGTTGAACGTGCCGCCATCCGCCATCAGGAATGCAGCTTTATTCCCAACGCCGCTATTGGTATGCACCCCGCCGTTATCGCCCGAGCCGCATACATAATAACCGCTGCTCATCTTGTCTGGGTCGCTGAAGGCAGGGGGATTGCTCATATTGCGGATGGCACCATATCCAGGCACATCCTCGCCCATCAGCCAGCGAACGGCAACGGTATCAGTATCATACGCCCCATCGTAGCTCAGATCGATGAATTCCCCCCAGATGTCCGAGAATGACTCATTGATGGCGCCGGATTGCATGTAATAGAACAATCCAGATTCGTGTTCGGTGACGCCATGGGTCAATTCGTGAGCCACCACATCATCAGCAGCGGCAAAACCTTGCCCATAAACCATCTGCACCCCGTTCCAAAAGGCGTTTGCATAAGGGCAGTTTAACGAGTTAGGACAATACTTAACGGTGCTGATCAGGTTAGCCCCCAAACCATCCAGGCTGTCCCGACCGTGTCGGGTGAGATAGAAATCGTAGGTGTTGCCCGAATAATCATACGCCCGATCGACGTCTGCGTCGCCTGTGGTTGGACCTCCCTCAGCGCGAACCACGCTCGTGCCAGGCAGACCAATAGCATAGTTATTGCCGTTGTTATAGATCAGACGGTTTAAGGCTGTATCAATCTGGTTGAAGTGCAGCGCAATCCTGCCACGCTCTGCATCAACCAGCACCAGCTCGCGGATGGGAAGTAAATCCTTAGCGGTCACCTCCATCCGCCATACCAAACGGTTCTCCCGCTTCCCAGGGGCTCCCAGGATCAGCGGGTTATAGATCCACAGTTCTGGGGCGGATGCTTCCAACGACTCTTCAGGCAGGTTGTAAGTCTTGGCTGCCATTTGCAAGGCGGTCTTACGGGCAGCTTCAGCATCTATTGTAGGTTGAAGCGAGAGGTTTATATCAGGCAGCACCTCGCCGCCCACCGAGAGCACATTCTTTTTGGCGTCCAATTGCACGATCAATTCGCCGCCAAGTACCGGAACACCTTGATAAACCTGTTGGAAGCGGACAAAAGCACGCTCGCCGTTCGCCTGTTCCACCTCGCGCACAGAGAGCTCTTGAGCCGGCTGCCTTAGACCGAACTGCCCTCCATAGACGCTGAGAAAGCTGAGTGCAGCCATTTCCGAGGTTGCACCAGGCGGCAGGGCAACCGGCTGCGGGATCGCCTTACCGGGCTCGGTGCCGACAAAACGCACCATGCCAGTCTCTGTATGGTATGCCAGACGAGTCGCACCTGGTATCTGCAAGGAGCGAACCGCCTCGCTCGACAGTAACGGCGCCATGGCTGAGGTGACACCGCCTGTCTCCTCCGGGGCTGGTGCAGCTCCATCAACCCCAGAAGCGAGAATTGGGATACCCAGCAGCAAAGCGATCATAGATAGAGCAAAGATACGAAGAAAGTTATGCATGGGTTAATCTCCTGAACGATGAGCCAGCTATTACGGATCGCATGGTTTGGTGCTGAAATAATCCGTAAGTTCCCCCTGATCGCGCTTTGGGGTGCACCATTAATAAAACGAGAAATTACCTGCAATTGTACGCTTTCTGGGAAGAACAGTCCATACAGGTTTGTTAAGTGGGCTGTGATATACTCGCTTCACCTCAATGTTACAGGGGCACTCAATATGCCGTCTCCAACACACAACCAACTGGAAGAGCTCTTCCAAGAATTCCGCCGCCACCAAATTTCATACCGAGATGACCTTGCCACCCGGATTTTATATTCAACCGACGCCTCGATCTATCAGATCGAGCCGTTGGGCGTGGTTTTCCCCCGCAATGCAGACGAACTTTCCGCCGCAGTCGAGCTGACAGCCGCTCGGCGTATCCCCATCCTGGCGCGCGGCGCCGGCTCAAGCCTTGCCGGTCAGGCGATTGGCGCGGCAATAATCCTGGACTGCTCCAGGCATCTCAACCGCATTTTGGAGATTAACCCCGAACAGCAAAGCGCGACCGTCGAGCCGGGCGTGATCTTGAATTCTCTCAACCGCGCAGTTCGACGTTTCCAACTCCAATTTGGACCCGACCCGGCTTCCGGCGAGCGCGCCACGATTGGAGGCAGTATCGCCAACAACGCTACCGGCGCGCATTCTATCCAATTTGGCATGGCAGCCGACCACCTGATCTCGGTGGAAACTATCCTTGGCAACGGTTCTTTGGCTAATTTCGAGGAAATCAGCCTAGCAGAAGCAGAAAGACGCTCAAGGCAAAACAACGGATTGGAAGCCCGCCTCTATCGCGCCTGCCTGCAAGTGAGAGAGCGCTACGCCGAAGCGATACGCCAGCGCTGGCCGAGAACCTGGCGGCGGGCAGCGGGGTATAACCTGAACTACCTGTTGCCCTGGTCGCCAGCAGCGCCGCCGCTCTGGGCATCAGACCTGCCTTACCCGCCGATTTCCGAGAGGGCGCTGAACCTGGCGCCGCTTCTGGCAGGCTCCGAAGGCACTCTGGGCGTGATTCGCAAAGCCACGATCCGGTTGGTGTCCCTGCCGCGACATACGGTGTTGGGGGTATTGTCCTTTAGCAGCCTGGCAGCCGCCTGCGAAACCACGCCAGCAATTCTGGAGCGCAAACCGGCGGCGGTTGAGCTGATCCCAGAGTCGATCATCAAGCTGGCGCGTAGTGTGCCAGCTTACGCTCCCCAGCTCGGTTTTGTAAGCCAGCTCTCGCCAGATGGCAATCCAGCAGCCCTGCTGGTGGTGGAATTCAGCGGCGACGACCCTGCCCATCTGCGACAGCAGGCACTGGCATTAGCCGGGTATGGAGAAACTCATCCTGTGCTGCTGGCTGAGACCAGCGCCGAGCAGAAGCGAGTGTGGGATATCCGCCGGATGGGATTGGGCATTCTGGCTTCCCGACCCGGAGATGTAAAATCAGTCTCCATCATCGAGGACATCTCTGTGCCGGTGACAAGGTTAGGCGAATTCGTGCGCGAGATGGAGCGCATCTTCGCCAACTACGGCATCCAGGGGGATTTCTATGCCCACGCCTCAGCCGGATGCCTGCACATCCGACCGTTGATGAACATCAAGACGCCAGAAGGTCGAAGGCAAATGCGCCAGGTGGCGCAAGATGCAGCGGAACTGGCTATCCGGCTACAGGGGGCAGTGAGCGGAGAACATGGCGTGGGGATCGCCCGTGCGGAATGGTTGCCGCGCTTCTATGGAGAAGAACTGATGGCAGCCTTTCGCGCCATCAAACAAGCTGCCGACCCCTATGGCGTTTTGAACCCTGGTAAGCTTTTAGACGCGCCGCCATTGGACAGCAACCTGCGCTATGGAGACGATTACCATCCCCAAGCATGGACAACCGTAATGGATTTCTCGCGCCAGGGAGGGTTGGTTGGGGCAATCGAACTCTGCAATGGAGCGGGCGTTTGTCGTAAAAACGACGGCGTTATGTGCCCCTCGTTCCAGGCGACGCAAGACGAAATGCACAGCACCCGCGGGCGCGCCAATCTGCTGCGGGCGATGATCTCCGGTAGGTTTGACGAGACGGACATGGCTGAGAGAGCTCTCTATGAGGCGCTCGACCTGTGCCTGGCGTGTAAAGGGTGCAAGGCTGAGTGTCCTTCGGCGGTTGATGTCGCCAAGTTGCGTTATGAATTCCTGCATCATTATTATCGCAGCCATCGCCGCCGGCTGAGGGATTATCTCTTTGGGCGCATCGATGATTTCGCCAGGTTTGGCAGAGTCTTCCACCCGCTGGCGAATCGGGCGCTGAGCTGGAATGGGCTACGCCGTTTGGTGGAGCAGCGGATGGGCATATCCGCCAGACGTAACCTGCCACAGTTTCAGCCCTTCACGTTGAGCGAGCTGACGGCTAAAGAACGACGGCAGTTGCCTCAAAGCCCGATCAAGCCGGATGCAGAACGCGTGCTCTTCTTATCGGATACTTTCACCGAATACTTCTATCCGGAAACCGGTCTGGCAGCCCTGCGCGTGCTGCAAGCTGCGGGCTGCGTCGTGGAAATGCTGCCTTTACTGGGCGCAGGACGGACGCTGCTCTCCAAAGGCTTCTTACCAGATGCCCGGCAACGCGCTGAACATTTGCTGGCGGCAATCGAGCGCCTCGATCCAGAAGAGCAGGCAGCAGTCGTGGGGGTTGAACCATCGGAGATATTGACCTTACGCGACGAGTATCTCGACCTGCTCCCCGGCGACAGGCGTATAGAACGGCTGGCAGAGCGCGCCTACATGATTGACGAGTTCCTGATCCGCCCAGGCAAGGAGGGCAACCCCCGCATACAGGCGCTGGCACTAACTGCGCCTGAAGTCGAGCAAACTGTGCACTTGCATGGACATTGCTATCAGAAGGCTCAGCCCCCGGCAGCCGATGGCTTTCCCAGCGGACTGAGCGCCACGGTAAAGATGCTGCAGGCTGCTGGTTATGCGGTGCAGGTGATCGAAGCTGGCTGTTGCGGCATGGCGGGCGCTTTTGGCTATGAGCGCGAGCATTACGCTCTCTCAATGCAGATCGGGGAACTGGCTTTGTTTCCCGCATTGCGCTCCGCCAGCAGGGCAGGGGAGGGGGTGCTAGCAGCAGCGGCGGGAATCTCCTGCCAGGCGCAAATCGAGGATGGAACAGGAATCAAGCCGTTTCATCCCATTCGGTTGGTTTATGAGCGCCTGAAACAGAATTAAAGCAAGGCGGAGACGATAGCCAGCAGAACGCCACCAGCGATCACACTCCCCAATTGACCAGCAGTATTGGCGCCCATGGCATGCATCAGGATGAAATTCTCGAAATCCTCGTCTTGCGCCACGCGCGCCGCCAAGCGACCAGCCATAGGGAAGGCGCTGATCCCGGCTGCGCCGATGAGCGGGTTGATTTTCCCCCGCGTGGTGAACGCCATCAACTTACCGAAAAGCAGCCCGGCAACCGTGTCCAGAATGAACGCCAACAAACCAAGCAACAGGATCAGCAGGGTTTGCCAGTGGAGGAAGCTCTGCGCAGTCATGGTAGCGCCAATTGTCAATCCTAAAAATAAGGTGGCGATGTTGATAATTTCGTTCTGGGCAGCCTGGGATAGTCGCTCCACAACTGCGCTTTCACGGAGCAGGTTGCCCAGCATCAGCATGCCGATCAAGGGCGCGGCTGCCGGAGCGAGCAGACCGATGATCAATGTGACGGCAATAGGAAACAGAATGCGCGCCAGCGTTGATACCGGGCGCGGGGTGTACTCCATCCGAATCGCCCGCTCGGCGCGGGTGGTCAACAGCTTCATCAAGGGTGGCTGGATGATCGGAACCAGGCTCATGTAAGAATACGCCGCCACGGCGATCGGCGCCAACAAATGAGGCGCCAGCTTCGAGGCGACAAAGATCGAGGTCGGGCCATCTATCGCGCCAATCACCCCTATCGAAGCCGCTTCATTAAGCGGAAATCCCAGCAAGGTGGCGACGATCAACGTGCCAAAAATGCCAAACTGCCCGGCTGCTCCTAACAACGCCAGGCGCGGTTGCGCCAGCAGCGGGCTGAAGTCGATCATAGCGCCAACGCCAATGAAGATCAGCAAGGGGAACAATTCCGTGCTGATGCCCGCTTGATACAGAATGGCAAAAAGCCCACCAGCTTCGATCATGCCGGTAAGGGGCAGATTAGCCAGCATACAGCCAAAGCCAATCGGCAGCAATAAGACCGGCTCGTATTTTTTGAGGATCGCCAGGGAAATCAAAGTTAGACCAACCGCGATCATCACCGCGTTGCCCCAGGTGAAGTGCGTCAGCCCAGCGGCGAGCTGCAAGAGAAGCTGGTCAATTTCCATCGCAGTAAACGAGAGCGCTTTCAGCGTTTCCAACCATAGGTTTATTCCGTCCGCTTGAATTCCACCAATACTTCATTGTGCTTCACAGCCTGACCAGGCGCAATCAACACTGCGGCAATCTCGCCCGACCGTGGCGAGCGGATAGGGTTTTTCATCTTCATCGCATCAATGATACAGATTTCTTGCCCATAAGAAACCTGATCACCAGGGCGGACGGACACTGAGGCGATCACACCCGGGATGGGGGCGCGGACGTCGTTCTGCAGCAATTTGGGCGCCGGTTGCTCAACTGCCGCCGGTTTGACGGCTTCTGCTCGCGGCAGTGATGATTCCAGCCATACCTCCACCGGTACGCCATTGACCAGAGCAATGATCGGTCGGGTTTGCAGCGAGTCGATCTCCACCTCGTAGATTTGCCCTTCGACTTTTACCCTGTAGATCATCGCACTGCCCCCCGCTTGTTCAGCATATTAGAACGTAAAACCGCCTGCCAGGCGCTCACCAGCGCTGTCGGCGGCATGGGAAAGCGCGGCGCAGCCATGCTCTCTTCCTGCGCCAGCGCCGCGACGACGGCGGCGATAGCAGCCTGCCTCCTGCGTTCCAGCTCCGCCTGATCAGCTTCGGTCAGGCGCTTATCAGTTCGTGTGGTGAAGCGCACGAGCAGCGCCAGAAAGCCAGCCAGCATAATCAGGGTTGCGAATACCAGCCCCATTCCAACCAGGGTAATTTGCAGGGTAAGCATCGTACTGGTCTGCATAGCTACACCGGAATGTTGCCATGTTTGCGCGGCGGCGCAGCAGAGAACTTGTCGCGCAAGGCAAACAATGAATTGATAATCTTCAAACGAGTCTCGCGCGGCTCGATGACGTCATCCACGTACCCAGCGCGGGCAGCGAAGTAAGGGTTGTTGAACTTCTGCCGGTATTCATCAACCAGGCGTTTATATTCCTGAGCCGGATCGGGAGCCACAGCGAGACGCTTCTTGTACAGGATGTTCACTGCGCCTTCAGCGCCCATAACAGCAATTTCGGCGCTGGGCCAGGCGTAGGTGACATCTGTGCCGAGGTACTTGCTGCTCATCACCACATAGGCGCCACCATATGCCTTGCGAGTGATGACGGTAATTTTCGGCACAGTGGCTTCCGAGTAGGCATACAGTACTTTTGCGCCGTGCCGGATGATGCCGCTGTGCTCCTGTTGAACGCCCGGCAGAAAGCCCGGCGAGTCGACGAAGGTGACCAGCGGGATGTTGAAGCAATCGCACATGCGCACAAAGCGGGCAATCTTATCTGAGGCGTCTATATCGATCACACCCGCCAGCACCATCGGTTCCTGCGAGACGATGCCCACGCTGTGACCTCCCAGGCGCGCCAGCCCGACGATGGCATTACCAGCCCACGAGGGTTGAAGTTCAATGAAAGAACCGCGATCAACCACCTTCTCGATCACTGCGTGCATGCTGTAGGGCTGGGTTGGGTCAACTGGCACGATGCTGTTCAGCTCGTCATCCATGCGCATGGGATCGTCATCTGGAGGATGATACGGAGGGTTCTCGACATTGTTGGAAGGGAAGTAGCCAATCACATGGCGCGTCAACTCGATGGCTTCCTGTTCCGTCTCGGCGGCGAGGTGCGCCGTGCCGGTCAGATTCATGTGCACATCCGTCCCGCCCAGGCTCTCCGCATCGATCACCTCCCCGGTCACGGCGCGAATAACATCCGGTCCAGTGAGGAACATGAAGGAATGGTTGCGCACCATAATGATCAGATCGGTGAGTGCTGGTGAATAGGCAGCACCGCCGGCGCAAGGACCGAGCATGACGCTGATCTGGGGGATGACGCCCGAGTATTGGGCGTTGCGGCGGAAGATTTCGGCATAGCCGCCCAGGCTTTTCACGCCTTCCTGGATGCGTGCCCCGCCCGAATCGATCAGACCGATGATCGGCACCCCGTTGCGCATGGCAAGGTCCATCACCCGGCAGATCTTATGCGCCTGCATTTCGCTCAGCGTTCCACCATACACGGTGAAATCCTGAGCGTAAAAGTAAACCGTGCGCCCCTCAATCTGCCCATAACCGGTGACCACGCCATCGCCCAGGTATCGTTCCGTGGTGATGCCCATTTCATCCCCCTGGTGGGTGATGAAAGGCTCCAGCTCGTTGAAAGTGCCCTTATCGAGCAACAAATCCAGGCGCTCGCGGGCTGTGAGCTTGCCCTTGGCGTGCTGGGCGTCGATGCGCTCCTGACCGCCGCCCAGACGGGCTTGCTCACGCAATTTACGCAATTCGGCAATTCTAGGGTCTTCTATGTTCATTGGTTACCAATCTTACTCCTGGCGATCATTCTTCTGGAGTGACAAAGATCATCAAAAGTGTGGGATGTTTGGATTAGATGGGGTTGGATTAAGTCGATTGCGCGACACTGCTTCTCACGAAACAACGAGCGCAGGTCATCTCCTTCCTGCGCTCGTCGCATGCTTCGCTTGATTTTCCACCGGAACTGATGAGCCTTGCATCAGCTCGACCATACGCTGCTCTAACAGCCCAAGCCCGGTGCGATGTACTTCTAGCGGCAGCCCGATAAATTCTGCAATTCGCTTAGCTTTCTGCTGCAGGGCGGGATCATCGCTTTGAGCCAGATAGACCAGACGCTTGTAATTACGAAAGTAATCCTCCTTCAACTGAGGATAACGGTCCAACCTCATGCTTTTGAGTATCAAACCATCGAAGGTGCGCACCATGAAATCGGTGAGGAAGTAAGTGCCTGGTTCTTCATCCATGAGCTGTTGAAACGATGCGCCGGCGTAGAATTCATAACAATGCGGTCCAGCAATGCGCTCAATCCCCAAGCGGTCGAGGGTCTCATCAAGTGCGCCGCGCGAGCCACAATCGCCATATACGACAATCAGACGCTCATATCGCTGGCGAAGCTCCAGGATGCGCTTTTCGACATCAGGGGCGATGCGCTCAGGGAAGACATGGTCAATCGCCGGTACGCCGAAAACCTCAGCGTCCCACCCGTATTTTTTGATGAGCTGAACGACTTCTCTTCCCAACGCGCCGCAGATGATGAAAGCGGTGGTCATCCTGACTTACTCCCGCCGGAAACGCCGCTCCCTGCGTGTCCGTCCATCCGCCACAGGCGCGCTGACTTCCGGGGTTGTTTCCTGGCGGTTGGCGTTGATCCAGGCGATGCAATTCTCATCGTTTCCCATCAGCACATCGGCTGCCAGCAGCGCGCGCCGGATTTCTGGTTCGAGCGGATTGGTGATGGCGGCGGTCAAACCGGCGGAAATCGCCATTGGCAAGAAGGTGGCGTTGAGCGTGGCACGATTCGGCAAGCCAAAAGAGACGTTGCTGGCGCCGCAGACCGTGTTGCAGCCCAGCTCTTCCTGCACGCGGCGGATGATGCGGAAAACCTGACGCCCCGCCATACGCACCGCGCCAATGGGCATGACCAGGGGGTCTATGAGCACATCCCGACGCGGGATGCCGTGATCTTCCGCCCGCTCGACGATCTTTTTGGCTACAGCAAAGCGCACATCCGGATCTTCCGAGATGCCCGCTTCGTCATTCGAGATGCCAATCACCGCCGCGCCATATTTTTTGACCAAAGGAAGAACAGCTTCCAGCCGTTCTTCCTCGCCCGTCACAGAATTCACCAGGGCTTTGCCCTGATAAGCAGCCAAGCCGCGCTCCAGGGCGGCAACGATCGAAGAGTCTATCGAAAGGGGTACATCGGTGACTGACTGGACGATGCGCACAGCCTGTTCCAGAATCGCAGGCTCATCCGCCAGGGGAATGCCGGCGTTCACATCCAGAGCATGCGCCCCAGCCGCCACCTGCGCCAGGGCGTCGCTGATCACCCGCGAAAAATCGCCGGCAGCCATTTCCGCCGCCAACCGCTTGCGACCAGTGGGGTTGATGCGCTCACCAATAATGGTGAATGGATGGTCAGGGCTGATGACAACGGTTTTCGAGATGGAATTGATTATGGTTTCTGTCACAGGAATGCCTTCGGAATAAAATTTTGTCAATGCCTATCCCAATTATAGCCGGGCTCAGACGATGGTCTGAAACTGGCGAAGCAATCAACCCGGCGAAGCAGCCCATGGCCTCTGTCTTCTAAATTTTCTGGGACGTCGAAGCCGGTCCTCTTCTTCGGTGTAAACCTGGCGGGGACGCGGCAGCAAGCCCGCCTCTTCGATGATCTCCGCCACCAGCTCTTCCTGGCGGTACGCCATCACGTGGACGCCAGCCACGCCAGGAATCTCACGCACCTGTTGGATAATCTCGACGCAGATGCGTTTCCCCTCCTGGCGTTGCTTCTCCTTGGGGGTCTTGCGCATGCGCTCCACCAACTCATCGGGGATGACGACCCCCGGGATACGGGTGCGCATGAATTCGGCAGCCTTATCGGAGCGCAGCGGTCCAACCCCAACCAGGATACAGACTTTCTGATCGATGCCCAAATCGCGCACCTGAGACATGAACTTGCGGAAGCGAGGCACGTCAAAGCAATACTGGGTCTGGATGAAGTTCGCACCTGCGGCGATCTTCTTTGCCAGCCGATGCGCCTGCCAGTCGAAGGGCGGCACGAAAGGATTGATAGCTGCGCCCAGATAAAAACGGGGTGGGGTGGTGATCTTCCTGCCGCTCAAGAACACCCCGCGATCGCGCATGATGCTCACCATGCGCAGGAGTTGGATTGAATCCAGGTCGAAAACGCGCTTGGCTTCGGGATGGTCGCCAGCGGTGACGTCGTCGCCGGTGAGACAAAGTACGTTTTTCACCCCCATAGCGGCGGCGCCCAGCAGGTCCCCCTGGATGGCGATGCGATTGCGGTCGCGGCAAGAGACCTGAAAGACAGGTTCATAGCCGGCGCGGGTGAGCAAGGCACAGATTGCCACGCTGGACATATGACAGTTGGCGCCTGAGGCGTCGGTAGCGTTGATGGCGTCGCACACCTCCGATAAAACCACCGCAGCCTCGTACACCTCCTGTGGATTGGCGCTATCAGGCGGGTTCAGTTCGGCGGTTACGGCGAAACCGCCCGCCCTGAGAATGCGCTCCAAACGGCTGCCAGCCAAGTATTCTACTGCCATCCCTCAGGCGCCTTTCTATCCGCTCCAGTGAGCATGTTGATCCAGGCAGAGGTGCCCTCCAAACGCCGGTCTACAGGCGGTTGAATCAAAATAAGTTCGCTTCCGTAGAGCGGCATCTTGAGCGAGCGTTCGTAAGCCTGCACCCACACACATGGCATCTCCGGCTTCACTTCACAGTGTCCATTCAAACGCACACCGCCGCATGGACCGTTGCGTAAATTCTTCGGGCAGGTCATGGGGCAGGTCATGCCGGTGGAGTGCAGGATGCACTGCCCGCACATGCGACAATCGAACATCAGCCGCTTGAGCGCCTCTTCCACAGGCGTCAGCCAGCGATTAGCGCGCGGATATCCCGCTCGCCTGAAAAGTGGGTCTACTCTCAGGAAAAGCCAGCGCGTCAGCCGATAGAGCTGCTCCAACAGGCGCGGATGGTCACGCAGCCAATTCCCCATAGTCAAGCATCGCTGTGAGTGGGTTGAAGAGCCTCTGCCATAGCGCGCAGATGATCGGGGGTGCTGCCGCAACAGGCACCGATCAGGCGCGCCCCCAACTCTCGCACATGAATGGCGTACTGCGCCATTACTTCGGGCGTGCCATCGTAACTGAGTTGATTATCCTGCCAACGCGGGACGCCGGCGTTGGACTTGGCGATCAGGATCAGTTCCGGGTTCGCCTGGCGCATCTTCAGGATGACAGGCTCAAGTTCGTCAGGTCCGGTGCCGCAGTTGGCTCCCACCGCAACCAGGTCTAGTTGGCTCAGTACCTGAACAGCTTTTTGTGGACTGACTCCCATCATCGTGTGACCGCGCGTGTCGAAGGTCATGGTAGCTGCGATAGGGAGATCTGTGACCGAGCGAGCCCCTTCAATGGCGGCGATTACCTCGTTCAGATCGCTCATGGTCTCGATCCAGAGCACATCCACACCACCGTCAGCCAGCCCGGCAGCCTGCTCGGCGAAAGCCTGGCGGGCGTCCTGCATGGTGAGCGTACCCATAGGCTCCAGGAGCTCGCCGGTAGGTCCCATTGACCCGCCAACCACCACCAGGCGTGGGGCAGCGTCGGCTTCCAGACGGGCGTTGCGCGCCGCCGCCTGATTCAATTCGAAGACACGGCTTTGTAAATTGTGCAAAGCCAGGCGGTAGCGATTGCCGCCAAAGGAATTGGTCAAGATCAGGCGCGAACCGGCTTCGATGTATTGGCGATGCACAGCGCGCACGCGCTCCGGGTACAAGACGTTCCATTCCTCCGGCGCGCCGCCAGATACCAGACCGGCTGCCATCAGCATCGTTCCCATGGCGCCGTCTAATAAAATAACTGGCTCGGTTTCAAGCAGTACTTTCAAGCGGTTCATGATGCTATTACAATCCTCCGCCTAGCGGACACCTTTGCGAATAGCCATGAACTTCTTTGCAGTCTCTACAGCCACTGCGGCATCGCGGCAATAAGCGTCCGCGCCAATATCCTCGGCGAAGGCATCGTTGAGCGGAGCTCCACCTACCAGCACGATGATGTCATCGCGAATACCGCGCTCTTTCAAGGCGTCGATCACCACGCGCATATAGGGCATGGTGGTGGTCAATAGGGCGCTCATGCCGAGGATGTCGGGCTTGTATTTATCGATTGCTTCCATGTATTTCTCGACCGGATTGTTAATCCCCAGGTCAATCACCTCGAAGCCGGCGCCCTCCATCATCATCCCTACCAGATTCTTGCCTATATCGTGGATGTCGCCCTTTACGGTGCCGATGACCATCGTGCCGACCTTGGGCGCGCCGGTCTCCGCCAGCAGCGGGCGCAGTATCGCCATGCCGGCTTTCATCGCCTTGGCTGCCATCAGCACCTCCGGGACGAACAGAATGCCATCTCGAAAATCCACGCCCACAATATCCATCCCAGCCACCAGTCCTTGGGTCAGTATATCGTAGGGCGCGATCCCACGTGAGAGTGCTTCGTGCACTTCGGCTTCAATCTCCTCAGCCAGACCGTCGTACAGGTCTTCTTTCATCAGTTCGAACAATTCTTCCGTCGGCAATTCCTTGATGTTGATCTCTTCGCTCATGCTGACAATCTCCAGTTGATGCAGGGTCTGCAATGTCATTTATATGCGACAATCGGGATGCAAAGCCCGGTCTCAGGTCATATAAGTTGATATTTTATCTCTAGTTTTAATTTTCAGGTAGCCGATTCTCCGGTAACGACCTGCGCCTGCGCCCCTTGCGGTCATCGGGGGTAGCAACCCTGGTCGGAAGTATCCCATCCAGGTGAGGGAAGGGGTCGCGCCGGTGGGGGATGTACATGGCGTCTACGAATTCCTTTTGGAAATCCGGATCAACGGCGGTCTCGACGTAACGAATCCAGCGCGCGATCTCCTGCGCCTCGCGGCGCTTATTGCGGTTGAGCAGAGCGATTCGCGCTCCATCTCCGGCGGCGTTGCCCACCGCGTGGATGCGTTCCAGATCGCAATCGGGCACCAACCCCAAGACGAGAGCATGTCTGGGGTCGATATAACTGCCAAAAGCACCTGCCAGGATAATCCGGTCGATTGTAAGGCTGCCAGATCGTTTCATGAGCAACTTGGCGCCAGCGTACAAAGCCGCCTTTGCCAGTTGGATGTTGCGGATATCTTCCTGCGTGATCAGTATCGGTTCTCCACTGGTGGTTTGTTCGCCCGTCGCCAGGATGTACGCCCCCTTGCGACTCTGCCAGACCAGGCGTGGGTTCTGAGGGTCGGGGATCAGCCTCCCATCCGAATTGATCACACCGGCAAGATATAACTCCGCCACCGCCTCAATGATTCCCGATCCACAAATACCAGCCGCCAGATGTGCAGGCTGAGCTTCTAGCGGCGCATCCGCTCCGATTTGCCACTCATCCGACCATTTCTCCTCGCCGATCACGCGAAAACGAGGCAGTTTGGTTGTAGGATCAACGCGCACGCGCTCTATTGCGCCTGGAGCGGCGCGCATACCGGCGGAGATTTGCCCACCCTCGAAGGCTGGTCCGGTGGGGCTGGAGGCGCTGAACATCGCCTGGCGGTTGCCCAAATCAATTTCAGCGTTGGTGCCAACGTCGACGATCAGGATGGTCTCGTCCTGGCGATAGGGCTCTTCGGCGATCAAGACCGCCACGTTGTCGGCGCCCACATGCCCTGCTTCGGCGGGCAACACATGGACATTGGCGCCCGGGTGCAGCCGCAAGCCGAGATCACGCGCTTTGATATCCATGGCATCGCGGTTGGCGAGGGCGAAGGGCGCGCCTCCCAGTTCCTGAGGATTGATGCCTAAGAAAATGTGAATCATGGTCGTGTTTCCAACCACGACGGCTTCGTGAATCTGACGGGCGCGTAAACCCGCCTGATGGGCAGCGTTGGCAGCCAAGCGGTTGAGCGCGTCCAGGATGGCGGTATGCAGCTTATCCAAACCGTCAGGGCGGCTCATGGCATACGAGACGCGGCTCATCAAATCCTCGCCGAAGGAGACCTGAGGGTTCATCATCGACTCGGTCGCCAGCAGTTCGCCGGTGCGCAGGTCGCACAGATAACCGGCAAGGGTAGTGCTGCCGATGTCAACAGCCAGACCATACACACCTTCTTCATACCCCGGGCGAACGTCGATCACCTCGCGATCTTGCCAGAGCGTGACAGTGACCGCCCACTTACCCTGGCGCAGCGCCATCTGCAGGCGACGTAAGGCGAGCAGGTCAATGCTCAAGTTATCCAGATTCCAGTGTTGGAGCAACGCCGCCTGCAAGCGTCCCCAATCGCCGCGGTGTTCGCCGAGCTGCGCTTCATCAACTTTGACATACACCTGTCGGACAGCAGGTTGAATCTCGATGATCCGCTCTGTCGCTGATTTGCGAATCACCTGTTTTTGAGCGCGGCTTTCCTCCGGCACGGTCACCAGCAAGTCGCCCTGCACACGAGCCGAACAAGACAGGCGACTGTCGGTAGAGCGCAGGCGCGCGAGCAGCAATCGTTCTTCCTCGCTGGGCGGCGAAAGGTGACGGGCGTCAGAGGTGATGCCGTGCTTGGGAAAGCTGCCTTCTTCGATGCGCACTTTGCATTTGCCGCAGGTCAAATTTCCGCCGCAGATGCTCTCTATTTCGACGCCCATCTGACGCGCCGCTTCTAACACGGTCGTGCCGCTTTCCACCCATGCCCTACGCCCAGAAGGCATCAGGATTACCAGGTGCTTTTCCTGCGATTTCTCGGCAACTGCAGGTTGGCTAACCTCAGATGGAGTCAGGGGAGCTGGGTCATCTGTCATACTTCAATGCCGCGGCGGTCTTCCGCCAGTCGATCGTTTGATAGCGCGATTCCAGATCTGCCAGCACCAAACGCGCCACTTCATCGGCAGTGCCGGGGAGTTCCTGGGGGTCAGTCCAATGGAACCGCTCCGTATAGGCATCGTTGTCGGTCAAACCCGCCAGCATGGCAACCTGGTCAACCGCGGCTTGAAAGCGCTCCGACAATAGCAGGCTGACTCTCGCCCGCTCGTCTCGAGCGCGAACCTGCAATGGGATATCCTCCCAGTAGAGTATCTGATAGCTTGCCACGTGTGCTCCTGTGCTGAATTGTCAACGATTCGTGACAGTCGCGCCCAAGAAGGCTTCCTGGTAAGAATCCTGAAAGGCGCGGATGTGATCCTCGATGATCTTCCCCGCTAACTCGCTGTCGCGCCGGCGCAGAGCTTCCAGGATTTGCCGATGTTCTCCCATTCGGCTGACCAGACTCTCAGTGGAGACCGCCAGATGTAGCCATAAACGACGGCTGAGCGCATAAAGAACACTCAGCGTATCCTGGAGAAGACGGTTATTGGCTGCTTCATAAATCGCCATATGACAGGCTTCATCGAAAGCGAGAATCTCGATGTTCTGCAGGCTGGCGTCTCTTGCAGAAGCCTCCCAGCTCTCAAGCAACTGTTCCAGGCGCTGCCAGTTTGCTTCTGTGCCGCGCTGGGCAGCCAGACGCGCAGCCAGGCTTTCCAGTGCCATGCGCACTTCGAAGATTTGTTGAAAATCGGTGACGCCGATCTCGGCAACGAAGATGCCCCGTCGCGGCACGATGGTGACCAGCTTTTCCATCGAGAGGCGCAAAAGAGCTTCGCGAATTGGCGTTCGCCCCAACTTTAGTTCGGATTGCAAGCGGTTCTCATCCAGAATCGAGCCGGGTAGATAAACCAGATTGACAATCCGCTGGCGGATTAATTCATAGGCACGCTGACTGAGGGAGATCGCCTGGGATTCCCTGCCATTGCGCAATGGGTCAGTAAGCGGCTCCTTGAAGGGCGCAGTTTGCATAAAGATCTCTCCATAGCTGTTGCCAAGTTTAGCTGAAGCATATATAATACTTTAGCTAATATATTTCGGGTATATCACGACAAATTCTATCAGATTAAATCGCTTTGTCAAGCGGTATATATCACAAACAACAGAATTCCATCACAGGAGATCGAAATGACTGCAAAAATCATCGACGGAACCGCCATCGCCGACCAGGTACGAGAGCAGGTAGCCAAAGATGTGGCTGCCAGGGTGGCAGCCGGTTTGCCTGTGCCGGGGCTGGCAACGGTGCTGGTAGGTGATAACCCGGCTTCGCAGGTGTATGTGCGCATGAAGCAAAAAGCCTGCGAAAAGGCTGGCATCAAATCCTTTGGATACAAATTGCCGGCGGATATCTCCCAGGCTGAACTGGAAGGACTGGTCTCGGAACTGAACGCCAACCCGGAAGTGCATGGGATTCTGGTGCAGCTTCCGCTTCCCAAAGGATTGGACGAGGAGCGGGTGTTGAACGCCATCAGCATCGAAAAGGATGTGGATGGCTTTCATCCGGTCAACATCGGGCGCCTGGCGCAAAAAGGGCGCAAGCCAACCTTCGTGCCCTGCACGCCCGATGGTTGCATTTACCTGCTTGACCAGACAGGCGTAAACCTGGAGGGGGCTGAAGCGGTGGTGCTGGGGCGATCGAACATCGTGGGTATGCCGGTGGCTCTGTTGTTGGTCGAGCGCAATGCCACGGTCACCATCTGCCATTCACGCTCAAAAGACCTGCCCAGCATCTGTCGCAGAGCGGACGTGCTGGTGGCGGCTGTGGGACGGGCGGAGATGGTGCGCGGCGATTGGGTGAAGCCCGGAGCCGTGGTGATTGACGTCGGCATCAACCGCGTGGAAGACCCAACCAGCGAGAAGGGGTATAAACTGGTTGGCGATGTGTGCTTCGACGAGGTCAAGGACGTCGCCAGCGCCATTACGCCTGTGCCGGGCGGGGTTGGTCCGATGACCATCGCTATGCTGCTGCGCAACACGGTGCGCGCCGCGCAACTGGCGGACAGCAAGCGCTGAATCGACCCCCACACTTAGAACTGATGTGCAGATAATCAGGGCTGTCCACCCATCAGGACAGCCCTGATTACCATAGTAGATCATTCAATTTCGTATAGCTAATCAATCACAAGCGAATATCCCTGACCGACTCCAGCACCAGGGTGGGTTGGTAAGGATAGCGACTCAGGTCTTCGCGGCGGGTGACGCCGGTCAGCACCAGGATGGTGTCCATCCCGCTGGTCAAACCAGCAACGATATCCGTATCCATGCGATCGCCGATCATCACGGTCTCCTCTGAGTGGGCGTTGATGTAATTCAACGCCATGCGCATCATCAGCGGATTGGGCTTGCCGACAAAGAACGGGCTGACGCCGGTGGTCTTTTCGATCAAAGCCGCCATAGCCCCACAGGCAGGTGTGATGCCGCCTTCGGTGATGCCGGAGACATCCGGGTTGGTGGCTATGAAGCGCGCCCCGGCAGTAATCAGCCGGCAGGCTTTGGTGATGGCTTCCAGGTTGTAACTGTGGGTTTCGCCCAGGATGACGTAATCGGGATCGAGGTCGGTGATGATATAGCCCACGTAGTGAATCGGAGATGTCAGCCCGCTCTCGCCAATGACAAAAGCCTTGCCATTGGGTTTCTGGCGTTGAATGAATTGAGCGGTCGCCATCGCCGAGGTGAAGATTTTTTTCTCAGGCACATCCAACCCGATAGCGCGCAACCGAAAAGACAGATCGGCAGGGGTGAGCAATGGATTATTGGTCAGAATCAGATAGTTTCGTCCGCGCTGGCGCAGTTGCTCGATAAACTCCACTGCACCGGGAATCAGGCTATTACCGCGCACGAGCACGCCGTCCATGTCAATCAGGTAGTTTTGGTAGGTCATTGTTGCCTCCCGATGTACTGGTATGGGCATATTCTACTGCTCTCCCTCGAAAATTTCATGATAACCGCGATCCAGTTCGTCATCGGAGAGGTGAGCGTAACGCTGGGTGACCGATATCGCTTTGTGACGAGCCAGTTCTTGAGCCAGTTTGAGGTTCCCCGAGGCACGCAGCACCGTGGTGACAAAATAATGGCGAAAGGAATGGGGCGTGATGGTGCCCACCGCCTGGCTCCCCAGAGCTTCTCGCACCCATTGGGCGACGATGTTGCGACCAGTGGCAGTGGTGATGGGTTTGACCTTATTGCCGGCGCCGCGATCGTGGCGGGCGAAGAGCGGCAAGGAAGGCAAAGGGCGCCCTGAGGCGCCATCCAGCGCCTGGCGCGCCTGCAAATAGGCTTGCAATGCCTGCAAGGCGCGCTGGGAGAAGCGCACCACTGCCTGCTGATCACCCTTGCCGATCACAACCGCCTTGCCTTCGTTCCAGTCCAGGTCGCCGCGACGTAACCGACAGGCTTCGTGCACCCGCAGTCCAGTATCAGCGAGGACGAGCAGGAATGCGCGGTCGCGCAGCTGCCTGAGTTGTTCCGATTTGCTGAATGCGGGATTTATTGCATTATTTATTGCATAATTTATAATTAATTCAATCTGTTCGCGGGGGAATTGCGGGAGACGCTGTCCTGGGCGGCGTGAGCGCTGACGGATGAGCAGCGCCAGGCGAGGCAGATTGGGTCGAGCCAGGCGTGAGGCAGCCAGAAATTCATAGAAGCCGCGCGCGGCTGCCAGATAGAGTTGCTCGGTGGCAGAGGTATAATCTTTGAGCGCCTGAGCCAGCCAGATGATGGCGTCTTCAGTCAAATTTTCTACAGGAGTATCAGCAGGGGGCTGGTGGTGCAGTTCCAGGATTTGGCTGAAGAATTTCATGGCGTTGCCGTAGGCGCGAGATGTATTAGAGCTGCGCGTGAGCGCTACATTTTCCAGATATGCGTTAATCGCCTGAGCGATGTTGAGCGGGGGGCTTTTTGAACTCATGTGTGCAATTTCTCCAGACTATTATGTTTATGATAAGATAACTTATCAAAAACATCTTAATTTCAGTATAGCAAAGGTGCAGCCACCTGTCAAGACTGCTCCCCTATTCTTCAGCATTTCATCAAAAGCTACACCTTTTTTCAGCGCGTCAGTTATATCGTTCACCTTCGTAAGATCACGCCATCACGCTGAGATTCATCCCGCAGGATAGCCTGGCTCTTCGATCAGAGCCCTGCCCCACCCCACCGGCAGCGCGAATGTTGGTATACTTGCCGTGTCCATGAGCGCCAATCCAGTCGCAGATAATCATGAGTTACGCATCGGCGTCGATACCGGTGGTACGTTTACTGACTTCGTCGTATACCACCCAAAATCCGGCTCTCTTGAGACGTTCAAGCTCCCTTCTACACCCGAAAATCCTGCCAGGGCGGTGATCGAAGGGCTTAACAACATCTTCGCCGACAGGCGTTATCAATCCGAAGCCGCAGCCTGTACGATCATCCACGGCTCGACCGTCGCCACCAATGCACTATTGGAGCGCAAGGGCGCGCGCACAGCTTTGGTTACCACGCGCGGCTTTGGTGATGTGATCGAGATTGGTCGTCAGAATCGCCCAGCACTCTATGATCTTTCAGCTCGACCGCCCATCCCTCTGGTGCCTGCCGAGCTGCGTTTCGAAGTACACGAACGCGTAGATTATCAGGGTAACATCCTGCAACCTTTGAACCCAGATCAGGTGCGGCAAATAGTCGCGGAGTTGCGCCGGCATCAGGTCGACTCGGTGGCAGTCTGTCTGCTCTTTTCGTTTATCATGCCCGAGCATGAGCAAATAATCGGTGATCAATTGCGTGCAGAAGGGATTTTCTATTCGCTTTCGTGTGAGCTGTTGCCGGAGTTTCGGGAATACGAGCGCACCAGCACAACCGTCGTGAACGCCTATGTCTCCCCGGTTCTCGATCGCTACTTGAGCAATCTTGACCGGGCAATCAGCAGGCGCGAGACATCCCGCCGACTACGCATCATGCAATCCAACGGTGGCTGCCTGAGTCCGTCAGAGGCGAGGAAAAACGGGGCGCACTGCATCCTCTCCGGACCTGCTGGCGGCGTCATTGGAGGAGCGTATCTAGCCAGCCAGACATACCACCAGCCGGTTGGAGAGCCGAAGCGGCTGATCACCCTGGATATGGGCGGCACCTCCACCGATATCTCGCTCATAGAAGACGAGCCAAAATTGACCACCGAAGCAGTCATCGGCGGCTGCCCCATCCGCCTACCAATGATGGATGTCCACACCATCGGCGCTGGCGGCGGCTCTATCGCTTATGTTGACCCCGGCGGCGCGCTGCGCGTCGGTCCAGAAAGCGCAGGCGCCGACCCAGGACCTGCGTGTTACGGCAGGGGTTCATCCCCCACCGTCACCGACGCCAACCTCGTTTTAGGAAGGTTGCCTGCTGACCACTTCCTCGGCGGAAAGATGAAACTTTACGAAGACAAAGCCAGAGAGGCTTTAGGACGGCTTGCACACCAGCTCGGATTGACCATCGAACAAACCGCCTTAGGCATCATCGAAGTCGTCAACGCCAACATGGAAGGCGCCATCCGGGTGATCTCCGTCCAACGTGGTCACGATCCACGTCAGTTCTGCCTGCTCTCCTTTGGGGGAGCCGGCGGTCTGCACGCAGGCGATCTGGCGCGCCGGGTTGGCATCCCCCGCGTGCTCGTACCACAGATGGCTGGCGTTTTCTCAGCCTTTGGCATGTTGGCAGCCGACGTGGTCAAGGATTACTCAAAGACCGTGATGCTCTCCGGTCACACCGCATGGGAACAAATCCAGGCGGCGCTCCGACCGATGCTCGAACGTGGACTATACGAAATTCATCAGGAAGGGATAGCCCCAGAAGCTGCTCACATCGAGACATTCGCTGATGTGCGTTACCGTGGTCAGTCTTTTGAGATCACCGTTCCTCTGCGCCAGACCCTGGTCAACGACTTTCACGCAGCTCATCAGCAATTATACGGTTATCAGCGCCCAGGGGCGAGCGTGGAAATTGTCAATTTACGCCTGCGCCTCATCGGCAGCGTTTCCAAACCGCAATTGATTCCCGAACCTGGGCAGCATCATCAGGTTTCCCCTACCCCACCCGAATACCGGCGCGTGATCCTGCGCTCCGGACCGCGACCAACGCCTTTTTACCCCGCTGAGGCTGTTTTACCCGGTCAGGTGCTTCCCGGACCAGCCATCGTTATGAGAGACGATACCACCATCCTGATCGAAGAAGGCGACCAATTTCACGCCGATGCATACGGCAACCTGTGGATCGAAGTGCGCCCATGACCCTTGCAACCAACCCAACTGAATTTGACCCCATCCGCATTGAAGTTTTCAAGAACTTATTCTCCGCCTGCGCCGAAGAGATGGGCGTTGTGCTGCAGAGAGCCAGTTATTCGCCGAACATCAAAGAGCGCAGGGATTTTTCCTGCGCAATTTTCAATGCAAGCGGAAAAATGATCGCCCAGGCGGCACACATCCCGGTCCATCTCGGCTCGATGCCGCTCTCCGTCGAAGCAGCCATCAACGCCTTTGCCGGCGGCGATCAGGCGCAGGATGCCTCTCCCGCCCTTCAACAGGGGGATATGATTTTGCTCAATGACCCATACCAGGGTGGCACCCATCTGCCGGATATCACGTTGGTCACGCCGGTCTTCATTGCTGATGGAAAGGAAGCAGTTAGGCTGATCGGCTTTGTCGCCAGCCGCGCCCACCACGCCGACATCGGGGGTATGGCACCAGGCTCAATGGCAATCGCACGCGAAATCTATCAAGAGGGTCTGATCATCCCGCCCATCCATCTCTATCGCGCCGGGGAACTGAATCGGGATGTGCTGAAATTGGTGCTGGCAAACGTCCGCACCAGCGAGGAGCGCCTGGGCGATTTGATGGCGCAGGTCGCTGCCAACCGACGCGGCGTCAGCCGATTGGAGGAACTGATTCATCGCTACGGCATCAATGAAGTGCAGCAATCCATGGAGTTATTGCTGGAATATTCCGAGCGCATGACCCGCGCCCTGTTGCGCCGCCTGCCGGACGGTCGCTACCGTTTTACCGACTACCTGGACGACGATGGTATTAGCTCCGAGGCGATACCAATCTCGGTGGAGGTGGTCATCCAGGATGATGAAGCTATCGTGGATTTCACCGGCTCAGCGGGGCAGGTTGAAGGCAGCCTGAACGCGGTCTACGCCATCACCCTGTCCGCTGTCTATTACGTCTTCCGCTGCCTGGTGGGGTTGGACATCCCCAATAACTCGGGCTGCCTGGCGCCCATTCGGGTGGTCGCTCCGCCTGGAACGGTGGTGAACGCTCAGCGTCCAGCTTCCGTCGCCGGCGGAAACGTGGAAACCTCTCAGCGCATCGTGGACGTGCTCCTGGGCGCCCTGGCTCAAGCCACCGCAGCAAACCCCGAATCGCCGATCCTGGTGCCGGCAGCCAGCCAGGGAACGATGAACAACATCACCATCGGCGGTTGGGATCCGTTTCGTAACACGGCGTTCACATATTACGAAACCATTGGCGGTGGGATGGGCGCTCTGCCCAACGCGCATGGCGCTTCCGCGGTACACAGTCACATGACCAACACTCTCAACACGCCAGTTGAAGCGCTGGAATACGCCTTTCCGCTGCGGGTGTTGCGCTACCAAATCCGCCGGGGTTCCGGCGGACGGGGAGAGTTCCATGGCGGCGACGGCATCCGGCGGGAGATTCAGGTATTGACCGATTGTCAGTTGAGCCTGATCAGCGACCGGCGTCGCACCCGCCCTTATGGTTTAAACGGCGGCGAGGACGGATTGTCTGGCGAAAACCTGCTTATCAGAGCGGGTGTAGTACAGCGGCTGCCTGGCAAAGGCACATTCAATCTCTGCGCCGGCGACATCGTCTGTATACACACGCCGGGCGGCGGGGGATATGGAAAAGAGAAACCTCCGGAAATCCGAGAATCAAACCAGGGTTAGACCTTATACTGCGCGATTGTCGAAGCGTTTCCAGGCGCCTGTCCACGGCTTTTGCATGCGTTGACGCTCAGGAAGTTTGAGCGGTGCGAGCTTCGCCTGGATTTTGCTCACAGTTTGGAGCGCGCCGGACCAATCCCGAGCAGAAACAGCTTCTCGCATCTCGGCGCTGAAACGACCGGTCCACATCCACTCCTGGCGAAACTGGTCGGCTTTCACCCAATAACCGCGCTTCTCCCATGCCTGCACTGATGGTTCGATGGTCGCCTGGATAGCCTCCAGGGTTAAGATGATGAACGCCAACAGATCGAGGCGTTCTACTTCTCCAATCGTAGTCTGCGCGATGGCTTGGGTTGCTTGCGCAAGTAACCTGACCAGTTGCGCCCTTTGTTTTCCAGCGCTCTCGAGTTTGATGAGGCGTCCCAACTGCACCTCCGGAAATATCGCATTGGACAGTCATTGGATTATATCCGATTCGGCAATTATTGACGCCCCATAGGCTCTGGCTTATAATTCGCCCGCGGGCAAGCCCCAAATTAGGGGCAAGCCCTGTATGAGAGGTAATCCCCGAATACGGGGAAGTGCTGGAACTGGCAGACAGGCTTGACTTAGGATCAAGTGCCGCAAGGCGTGAGGGTTCAAGTCCCTCCTTCCCCACCATTTATACACAGTTCTAATACATGACGCTTCTATTCACATGATATAATCCCCCCGTTTCTGCTGAGTCTGGCATACATTATCGGAAGAATAGAGGTGCAGCAGAGGTAATTGCTAAGAAAGGACTTCGATCTTGAAAGTCGAAACCCAAACACTTGAAGACCATCAGGCTAAATTGATTGTCGAGCTTGAGCCAGAAATGCTCGAGGCGGCTAAGCATCGCGCAGCATATGCGCTGGCAAAAAAAGTGCGCATCCCTGGTTTCAGACCCGGCAAAGCGCCGTACGCGATGATTGTCCGCCATCTCGGCGAGGGCGAGATTCTGGAACACGCCATCGAACTTCTGGTGGACGACAACTACCAGAAGGTAATCCAGGAAGCCGGTATCAAACCATATGGACCTGGCAGTCTGGAGCAGATCAAAAGCCTTGACCCGCTCACTTTGGAATTCCGGGTACCGCTGGCAGCCGAGGTGAAACTGGGTGATTACAAATCCATTCGCCTGCCCTACGAGCCGCCGCAGGTATCCAGCGATCAGGTTGAACGCATCCTGAACATGTTGCGGGCTCAGCATGCCGTGCTCAAGAGCGTCGATCGCCCGGCGCAGGCAGGCGATCAGCTGCAACTTCGGGTGAGAGCGGTGAAAATTGACCCTGACGATCCAAATCCCACCTTGTATGAGGATCGCACACTCAATCTGGTCATCGAGCATGAAGGCGAAGAGATATTTCAGAATCTCCCCTTCCCCGGTTTCACCGAACATCTGATCGGCGCTTCAGCAGGGCAGACGCTTACCGTGCGCTATAAATACCCAGAGGACTCGCCCATGGAAATATTGCGCGACGAGGAGGTCGAGTTTACCATTTTTGTGGAGCAAGTGAACTCTCGCACCCTGCCGGAATCGAACGATGAGTTTGCCCAGTCCATTGGCGAATTCGCCACGCTGGAGGACTTGCGCCGTGAGATCCTCTCCGATCTACAAGAACGGGCAGAGGAAGAATACAACGCCGACTACGACGATCAGGTGCTTGATCAACTGGTCGAACAGTCCAGCGTGGTCTATCCACCCCAAATGCTCGAGGACGAAATCGAGGATGTGATCCGCCAGCTTGAGCGGCGCCTCCAGACGCAGGGGCTGGATTTGGAGCTCTATCTCAAGACGCGCGGCATCACCCGCGAACAACTGGTAGAAGAGGCTAAACCTGTTGCCGAAGCGCGTCTCAAGCGCGCCCTGGTCTTATTCGAACTCGCCGAGAAAGAAAACATCCAGGTCGACCCCGAAGAATTGCAGGATGAGACGATTCGCAAGATAGAGTTCTATGCGACAGTGATGAACCAGAAAGATTTTCAACGCATGGTGCGCAAAGACAATGCTTCATCCATCGTTACCAGCGTCATGATGGACATGATGATTGATAAAACCCAGGAACGGCTTCGCAACTACGCGCGTGGTATATCTCCAGAGCCGGAAGCAGAAGCCGTTCAAGAGACCGAAACGGAAAGTGTGACTGAAAGCCCTCAAGAAACCCCTGAGAGTGAACACAATAACGTTTGATGTGATAGAGAGGATATTTATGGAGAACCCCTTAACTTTGATACCAACTGTGGTAGAGACTTCCGTGCGCGGAGAGCGCTACTTCGACATCTTTTCGCTGCTTCTGCGCAACCGGATTGTTTTCTTGGGGACGCCAATCAACGATCAGATTTCAAACCTGATCGTCGCTCAGATGCTCTATCTGAGCAGCGAAGATCCGGAAGCGCCAATCCAGATGTACATCAACTGCCCAGGCGGCATGGTGTACGCCGGCATGGCGATCTACGACACGATGCAAATGATTCCAAACCCGATCACCACAGTGGCAGTAGGCATGACCGCTTCCTTCGGTACGGTGTTGCTATCCGCAGGCACCAAAGGGCAGCGTTACGCCCTGCCCAACGCCACCATCCACATGCACCAACCCTTGGGTGGCGCTCAGGGTCAGGCTTCGGATATCGAAATTCAAGCGCGCGAAATCTTGCGCCTGAAAGACCGCCTGAACCAGATTCTTGCCGAGCACACCGGCAAAGACATCGCCACTATCGAACGCGATACCAACCGCGATTTCTACATGGACGCCAGGGCGGCGGTCGAATACGGACTGGTTGACCAGGTGATGGAAGTCCCCGAAAGCAAACAACGTAAGTAGCATTCCCGGAGAGCATGATGGAAGAGCCGAGGGCAAGCGCCTCGGCTCTTTTCTTGGACAAGCAATTAAGTGGAATCACGCTACATTCTTTTATAATTTCACGACAGACACCAGCCTATATCTATCTAACATCGGAGCAAACCGTGAAATCCACCTCCCCAAACCCGATTCGAGCTTTGATCCTCGACATGGACGGCGTCCTGTGGCGCGACAATCAGCCGATAGGGAACTTGCCTCTCATCTTCGATCAGATTGCGCAGCTCGGATGGAAGGTAACCCTGGCTACGAACAACGCCACCCGCTCCGTAGAACAATACCAGGAAAAGCTGCGCAATTTCAAGGTCGAAATTCAATCCAGTCAGATCATCACCTCCGGCGAAGCCACAGCTCACTATCTCCATAAGCGCTATCCAGCCGGCGGGAACGTATACGTTATCGGAGAAGCCGGGTTGGAGCAAACTCTGAGAAAATATGGCTTTCAAATTCACGACCGGGATGTTCAGGCGGTAGTGGTCTCCTACGACCGACAACTCACTTACGAAAAGTTGAAGAAGGCTGCCTTGCTCATCCGCGCCGGCGCCCCATTGATCGCCACCAACCCCGATCTGACCCTGCCCACGCCAGAAGGGTTGGTGCCGGGCGCGGGCGCCATCCTCGCCGCGGTGGTGGCTGCCACTCAAACAAACCCGATCGTCATCGGAAAACCCGAGCCTGAGATGTACCGCGTGGCGATTGAGCGGATGCAGGCAACCCCCGAAACCACGCTGGTTGTCGGCGATCGGCTCGAAACCGATATTGCCGGAGCACAGAAGCTGGGTTGTCGCACGGCGTTGGTTTTAAGCGGCGCTGCCACCTTGCAAGCCGCAAAAGCCTGGCAGCCGAAGCCTGACTGGATCGTTGAGAATCTGAGCAGCCTCATTGACCAATTGCAAGCGGCAACCGTCAATGGATAAGCCCTTGATCTACGACCTGGACCGGAATACGCTGGTAGAACATCTCCAATCCTGGGGAGAACCCCGCTATCGCGCCGAGCAGATCTGGAAAGGACTTTACCAAAATTTGTGGCGCTCGCCTCAAGAGTTCACTGTCCTTCCCAAGTCTTGCCGCAACAGGATTGACAATGAATTTTGCTTCTCCCACCTCACGCCTGGCGCAGTGCGCCAATCCACAGATCGGGCAACCCTGAAAACGCTCTTCAATCTTCCGGATGGTCGGGCGATAGAAGCGGTGTGGATGCGCTATGCGCAACGCAACACCCTGTGCATCTCCACCCAATCCGGCTGCGCAATGGGATGCGCCTTCTGCGCCACCGGTCAAATGGGATTTCAGCGCCATCTCAGCAGCGGGGAAATCATCGAACAGGTCATCTACTACACTCGCCTGGTGAGAGCGCGCCATGAGCAGATCACCAATGTCGTCGTCATGGGGATGGGGGAACCATTCCATAACTACGACGCCACGCTGGAGGCACTCGACCGTCTGAACGACGCACAAGGCTATAACCTCGGCGCCAGGCGATTCACGATTTCCACCGTGGGCATCGTCCCCGCCATCCGCCGCTTCACCCAGGAGAAGCGCCAGTACAACCTGGCGGTCTCATTACATGCCGCCGATGACGAGCTGCGCTCAACCCTGGTACCCATCAACCGTAAATATCCGCTCGACGAGTTGCTGGACGCCTGTTGGGAATACGTCTCGGCTACCGGTCGTCGCATCTCGTTCGAATGGGCGCTCATCCAGGATGTTAATGATGGTATCGATCAGGCTGCCCGGCTTGCCAGCCGCATCAAAGGACGCCTGTGTCATGTAAATCTGATCCCGCTCAACCCCACGCGCCGCTATCCTGGTCAAGCCAGTCCCAGGATGCGGGCGATCGCCTTTCGACAGGAACTCGAGCGGCGCGGCATCCCTTGCACCATCCGATTGAGACGCGGCATTGACATTCAGGCTGGTTGTGGTCAACTGGCAACTGAGTGAAACCGTCCGTTCGCTGCGGCTGACTTTACAGATGGATTATGCTACAATGAAAGCATCCAGGTCAGCCTCGAGTGGAAAAAATACAGGAGGCGCTTATGGCTCATCAGGTAGTACGCTTGATCTACCCGGAATCCCTGCTCAGCGTCCCCGTCATCAATCAGTTAATCCGCCACTTTGACATCACCGTGAACATTCTGCGCGCTCAAATTGGGGGGGGGGAACGTTGGCTGGAAGTGCAACTCGCCGGCGACCCAGCTATCATCAATGAGGCAATCAATTGGTTAGAAGCCCAGGGTATCGAGATCGAATTTCAGCCATCACCCTGAGACCGAACATCCCATGACAGCCAAAGTCATCCTCAATCCCTATGCTGGTCGTTGGAAGGCGTTGCAACGGCGAGATGAAGTAAAAAAAGCTCTGGAAGATGCTGGGATCGCCTACGACCTGGCGATAACCGAGTATCCAGGTCACGGAACCGAGCTGGCGCGTCAGGCGGTGGAACAAGGATACAGCCCAATCCTATCTGCCGGTGGGGATGGCAGCATAAGCGAAGTGGTGAACGGGATGATGCTTGCCTGCGGCAACACCCCACGCGCTTGCGACGTACCACTCGGCGTCCTGCCATTAGGTTCCGCCAACGACTTCGTCGTGAACCTGGGGTTGCCCAAGGATTTGCCTGCTGCGGCGCGGGTGGCAGCCGCCGGAAAAACGCGCAAGATTGACCTGGGGATGGTGCGTTTTGGAACAGAACGCCGAGAGAGATACTTCGACAACAACTCTGCCATCGGGCTGGAACCGACGATCACGCTGATTCAGCAACGCATCAAACGCCTGCGCGGCGTGATGCGCTACCTGATCGCCACCTTGCGGGGCGTGATGCAAAACCCGCAATGGATTGTGCGCATCGAGTGGGAAGACGGCATCTACGAGGGCATGGCAAATCTGGTGACGGTGGGCAACTGCCCGCTGACTGGCGGGTTGTTTTATATGACCCCCCATGCCGATCCCTATGATGGGTTACTGACATTCGTCTATGGATCCATACCTACCCGCCTGCAAATCCTGCGCATCCTGCCGATGACGATGAAACCTGGTCCCGGCAGCTATGTAGAACAACCTGGGGTGCACGAACATCATTCGCGCTGGATCAAGATTCACACCCAATCCCCTACCCCACTGCATGCCGACGGCGAAATTCAATCCGAAGCGGTTCAGGAGATGGAGTATCAGGCGCTGCCCGCATCTCTGCCGGTATTAATGTGAAAATGTCGCGATGCGGGCAATTCTGATGTACAATTTTTTATATGGAAGTTCGGATTGCGGTTGCCAAAGTGAAAAAATACGCCGCTCCCAGCAGCGGGGACACGGTCGAAGTGGTGGAACGCCCTAACGGCGGAGTCTCCGTAGTTATGGCAGATGGGCAGAGTTCCGGCCGGGGCGCAAAATCTATCTCGACCATGGTAGTGCGAAAAGTCATCTCGCTGCTTGCCGAGGGGGTGAGAGATGGGGCGGCGGCTCGCGCTGCTTCCGACTACCTGTACACCGCCCGCCAGGGCAAAGTCTCAGCCACCTTGAACATCATCTCCGTCGACCGGCAAACCTCGACATTGGTGATCACCCGCAACAACCCGGTTCCGGCGTTGCTGGCTCTCAACGACGCAATTACCATCCTGGACGAAGATTGCTCGCCCGTCGGTTTGTATCGAGACACCCGCCCCATCATCCGCGAAGTGGGTTTGCAGCCAGGCTTGCTGGCAATTGCCTATACCGATGGACTGGTGCATGCCGGAAGCAACTACGGGGAATCGTTGGACGTTGCCACAACGGTGCAGGCGTTACTGGAAGAGGAAGACCCTTCCCCGGAGATGATCGCCGATAATCTGCTCGAGCAGGCTGTACGCCTCGATCAGGGGCGCCCGACGGATGATATCAGCGTAATCGTCGTGCGGGTTACAAGCTTCACCGGCGATGAGGTACGCCGCATGAGCGTGCGCCTTCCCTTGCAATCATGACATGCCTGCTGAGAGCCGCATCGTCATTGGCATCGTCGGACCGTGCGGAGCTGGTAAATCTACCCTGGCGCGCAGGCTGAAAGACCTCGGTTATTACGCCCGACATATCGCTCAAGAACATTCCTACGTTCCGAAGATGTGGAAGCGCATAGTAAACCCAGATGTGCTGATCTATCTGGACGCCTCTTATCCTGTCTGCACCCTCCGACGAGCGTTGAATTGGACCGAAAGCGAATATGCAGAGCAACTGCAGCGGTTGAGGGATGCCCGCGCCTGCGCTGACTTGTTCATCCAGACCGACCACCTCACCCCAGAAGAGATACTGAAGCTGGTTCTGAATTTCCTTAGCAGGTTCGACCCGTAGGCGGAGCTGCACCCCAGAAGATCATCTCCGCCAGGTGCAGCCATTGATAAGGAGGTATGGCTTTCTCAAAGTCCTGACTGAAAACCCCAACAAAGTTATCGGGATTGAACTCGACTTTGAGAAAACCTTAGATACGGAGGCGCATCGGTTGGACAATCCGCAAGAATGAGAGTATAATGCCGCATTGCCAGCCGTGCACCGGGCACAGCCATCGGCTGGCATTTGTTTGAATCATGGAGCGCTGAACGCCAATGAGAGACAAACATATTCGGTTACTAATCCTCATCCTGGTATTAGTGGCGATTGCCATATGGATTGATCTGCCCAATAATCCAGGCATCCACTTTGCGGGCATCGAGCGAGATATAAAAACCAAACTTGGGCTCGATTTGGTAGGCGGTGTGCAGGCGCTGCTCGAAGCCGACCTGCCACCCGAAACCGCCATTGACGCCGATGCCATGAACACCGCGGTCAGGATCGTTGAAAACCGGGTCAATGGGCTGGGAGTTGCGGAGGCGGTGGTGCAGAAAGCCGGAGAACGGCGCATCGTGGTGGAGCTACCCGGCGAGACGGATCCCGAACAGGCGCTGGCTGCCCTCAAACAAACCGGGCTGCTGGAATTCGTGGATATGAGCTCGCTCACTCCCCAGCAGGCGCTCGCCCTGGAAGGCACAACCATCCGCACCGACTTCGGAATCGAGAATACCGCCTCATTCACACAAACCGAGACCGTCACCGACACTCTACCGGTATTCCACACGGTGATGACCGGCGCAGCCCTGAAAGAAGTCGGGGTAACCCAGACACAGACCGGTCAATACCAGGTGGCGTTCGAACTCAAGGGCGAAGACATCAAAACCTTCGCCGACTTCACCAGCAAGAACGTTGGTAACGTGCTGGCGATCGTGCTGGATAAACAGGTGATTTCAGCCCCAACCATCAACGATCCCATCACAGACGGAAGAGGCGTGATCACCGGCAACTTCGACCTGAACAGCGCCAACGCCCTGGCTGTGCAACTCCGTTACGGTTCCCTGCCCATCCCCTTGAAGGTGGTCGAATCGCGCACAGTCGGACCAACCCTCGGTCAGGATTCGCTGCAGAAGAGCCTGTTGGCTGGCGTGATCGGCTTCACCATCGTGGTGCTGTTCATGCTGCTTTACTACCGACTACCTGGCGCGCTGGCTGACATTGCTATTGTGATCTACGCCATCTTTGCCCTGGCGCTGTTCCGCATCATCCCTGTCACCCTGACCCTACCCGGGATTGCAGGCTTCTTGCTCAGCACCGGCAGCGCACTGGACGCCAACATCCTGATCTTTGAGCGTATGAAAGAAGAGCTGCGCGCCGGCAAACCCCTGCGCAATGCCATTGACCTGGGATGGCAACGCGCCTGGCCCTCGATTCGCGACTCAAACATTGCCACATTGATCACCTGCTCCATCCTGTTCTGGTTCGGCAGCGCCTTTGGCGCCACGATCGTCAAAGGCTTTTCCCTCACCCTGGCGCTGGGCGTGGTGGTGAGCCTATTTGTGGCAATTTTTGTCACCCGCACGTTCCTGACGCTCGTCTTGCAGTATTTCAAACCTGCCAACCTGCCCAGATGGTTTGGCATCTAAACGGACGAAACTTATGATCAACATCATTGGTAAGCGCTATTTTTTCTTTGCTCTTTCCCTGCTGATCATCATACCAGGGATGGTTATCCTCGCCATCGAAAAGCTGCCTTTGGCGATTGATTTCACCGGCGGAACGCTCCTGGAGGTCACTTTCGAGAATGCCTTCTTGCCTCAACCAGCCGAGGTTGTTGCGCTGTACCAGGAGCTGGGTGTGAGCGATGCATTGGTGCAGACCACCAGCCGTAACAGCCTGGTAGCCAGGTCAAGCTTTTTGGATGAAGCCAGCCGCGCCCGGGTGGTAGAAGCCATGCAAGAGCGCTTCGCCCAACCGGTCACGATCTTGCGCTATGACAGCGTCGGACCCACCGTTGGTCAGGAGGTCACCTCCCGCGCAGCCCTGGCGGTTGGCGTGGCAGCGCTGGCGGTCGTTATTTATATCGCATTTGCCTTTCGCGGTATTCAGCACGCCTTCCGCTATGGCATCTGCGCTATCATTGCCATGCTACACGACGTCCTGATTGTCATCAGCCTGGCGTCCATCGGGGGAGTCCTGTGGGGCTGGCAGATAGACGCTCTCTTCCTGACCGCATTGCTAACGGTGATCGGCTTCTCCGTGCAGGATAAGATCGTGGTCTTCGATCGCATTCGTGAGAACAGCGCAGTATTCCGCCGCCTGAAATTTGAAAGCCTCGTGAATCATTCCATTGTGCAGACGTTGCAACGTTCGATCAACACGCAACTGATGACCGTGGAATTTATGTTGCTGGCGCTGGCGCTCTTCGGCGGCATCACCCTGCGCGAGTTCGCCCTCATTCTGCTGGTGGGCTTGTTCAGCGGAACGTACTCATCCATCTTCATTGCTGCCCCGATACTGGTTGTATGGGAAAACCGCGAGTGGAGACGTTGGTTCGGCTCCCGCCGCGGCGCAGCAACCGCCTGAACCAAGAGCTTCTAAAAAAATCCCCCAACACTACTCTGATGTTGGGGGATTTTTTCTGCCACTGCGAGTTAATCACACTGCTGGAGAATTTCCGCGATATCCTCACGATAATCCGCAATACAGTTGATCGGCGTGATCATCCAGCTGCCTTGTTGGGGGGAATAGGTATAGGTAAACACATACCAGAAATTTCCCCCTGTTGGTTGCTGGGGGACGTCCAGGGAGGTCACCAGCCCATCCTCGTCATAGACTTCCACATGGGCAGAAGTCTGATTGATGAGCGGGACGCCGGTGGCGCCCTGGTTGTAATTCAAAACGCCATAATGATAGACGGTGTCTGGCTCAAATTGGCGTATAGCGATTGTCTCAGGTCCAAATCCCCGCCGATAATCCGCTTCCAGACAGGCATTGGGGTAGTTGGTGCAATCGCCTTTATTGTCAAAATACACATGGGCGGGTAGCAGAGCTTCCAGCCAGAGGTGGGCATCCAGGTCATTTTCTACCTGGTCGGGGGGCCAGGTCGGCGTGGGATCCCAGGTCAAAACGATACGCAACTCAACGTTGCCTCCCGTCAGGTAGGGCGAGAGAGCGAAATTCAATTCTGAGGTGTAACCTCCGACCACCTCGACCGTCTTGATTACGGAGAAATATCCGGTCATCGAGGCGGTCAGCTCTTGTTCCCCCGGAGACGCCTGGATCGTGTAGTACCCCTGAGAGTTGGTTGTGGTACACGCCATTGTTGGCAAACAAACGTTAGCATCTGCCAAACCGAGTCCATTGCTGGCGTCGAACACTCTACCGCTCACGGTTCCTGGTCCAAAGATAAACTGCTTTAGCATTATCGGCAGCAATAAATCATTTTGCTCCTGCTCCAAGGACAAGCCTGCCCGGACAGGAACTGGGGCAACCCAGGCAGGCGCCACAACCAGCCATAGCAAACAGATTGTCAGCAAAGCCGATCGTTTAATCATCGTTCAGTTAGTAAGGTTAACCTCCACCCGGCGGCGGTGTGCGCGGGGTAGATGTTGGCGTTGTGGGCGGCGAGGTGGGCGTTGGCGTGCGCGTGCGCGTCGGAGTTGGCGAGCTCACCATGGTCGGCGTTCGGGTAGGCGTCGGCGTTCTGGTGGGCGTGCGCGTTGGCGTCCGCGTGGCTGTGGGCGTGCGCGATGGCGTGGGCGTGTCCGACGGCTTGGGCGGAAGCGGCGTGTTGGTGCGTGTTGGCGTAGGAGTAACCACCGGGGTATTGGTGCGGGTGGGTGTGCGCGTGGGAGTGCGCGTGGCTGTCGGCGTGGGAGTAGGCGGACCAGGTGTGTAGGTTCGCGTCGCCGTGGGCGTGATTGTTGGGGTCGGTGTGCGCGTCGGTGTGGGTGTGATCGTCGGCGTGCGGGTGATGGTCGGAGTGCGGGTGATGGTTGGCGTGGGGCTTGGCGGCATTGAGATGGTGAATGTCGTCAGGATGCGCGTATACTGCTGATGGCGGGGGTTGAAGCCTGGATCATCATCTCGCGCCTGGACATAGAGGGTATAGATACCATTGCTGATCGGGATCGAAGTGCCCGGCCAATTTCCATTAGGGTCAATCGTCCGGCAAACGCCGCCAGAATCGCCGTTCAAACAATAGGGCGCTTGATTCTCGGTGCGGGTATAGACAACCTGCCCAGATGAGTTTCGCACCTCAAACACGACCCGGCTGATGGCTCCGCCTGGATCGGGGTCAGAAGCCAGCGCCTCTATCGCAAATGGTCCACGGATGGGATCTGGCGGCATGCGCACACTGACTACCGGACCAAACCTGCCAACCAGCGACAGCGAACAATTCAACGAGCCCATCCGATAGGTCAGATTCAGGCTGAAATCCCGCGTGTGATAGTAGACGTAGTAGTTGGTGAAGCTGCGGGTGAAATCCAGATTCAGATAGCCGCTTTCGCCAGGCGTAATATTGCCGCTGAACGTGTGTGAAAAGGTGACGCCGCCCGGGGTGAGCGTCACGTTCGATGGGTTCAGCAACAGATTGGAATTCCAATAATAGGCGTCAAAGCGCTGATTAGAGGGGGCAGAAACCACCATGTCATGCCAGCCGCCATTCCAGGTGGTGGTCAGCCCGGTCAACTCCACCTGGTAGTACGTGCTAATATTAGAAAGCCAGGCAGAGATATCATCGCCGTTGAAGAAGATGTTTTCGTTCGGATTTACCTGCAGGTCTTCGCAGACCGGGGTAGGTGTAGGTGTAAAAGTAGGCGTATTGGTGGGGGTCTGTGTGGGTGTGGGGGTAGGGGTTTGAGTAAAAGTAGGCGTGGGTGTGGGTTCCAAGGTCTCGGTTGGCGTGGCTGAGGGCGTGGGGGTATCGGTAGGTGGATGTGTTGCAGTGGGAACTTCGATGTCGGGCGGCAAGCCGAGCACTCGCGCCACGCGGAAATTCTCCAGGATACCCGTCCGCTCTGCATGCAATCGAACAGATGGCCACAGGGATGTCAGGAAAGGCAGTATCAGAGGATGTTGGAAGGTTACCGAAACCAGCACACGCGTAGGACCTTCTTCTGGATCCCCCGGATCATCGTGGGGATTGCAACGATCAGCCACCCGATCGTACTGGAAACCCTGGCGCGAGGAGCACACTGTTGTATGGAAATAACCTGGCATCCCCTCTGCAGCACTTCCATCCTTGAGGATAGCCACCGCGACGCCGTCCACAACGTCGTAAATGGATTGCAGGCGCGCAGCATCCACTTCCTGGTTCTCGCTGTCGCCGGAACACAGACTGCCGTCGCCATCCAGGTCCGTACAATAAATGGGATCATATTCACCGGTAACAGCATAACGCACGCCGAAGCGTGCAGCGTTGACGACCACCAGATAAGCCTGAAAAAGTCGGGCAAACTCAATGATGCCAAAGATCAGCAATAACAGCAATGGCAATATCAGGGCAAACTCTGTGATCGCCTGCCCATGACGGCGCTGTCTTCGGCGAGAGAGCAGACAGACGATGGAGATAGAAAATAGTTTCCCGGGCATTGGTGTACCTGCCTTCCCCCTAATGCGTGATTCGGGTAAAAATTCTGGAAGCAATATCTTCAAAAATCCTGGAGAGCTGCGGACCGCTCGGAGCATAGTAATAGTTACCACACCATTCGGTGTAATCGCTGACGCTATCACATGGATCTGAAGAGGCGTCCCCATCGTATCCCACTGCGGCAATGTAACGTAGCAGTGTGGCGCCATAAGGTTTGCTATGCGCCTCGCAGGTGCCCCATCCGCAACCATTTTCTAACACCCCTTCTCCCAATCCAACGGCAAAGATGATCGCACCCTGACCGGTCACACCACCACAGGATGCCGCCGGATTGACTGGGAAACAACCGACGAAATCTGCCATGTCGCGGGCATAATCATCAGCGTCATAGGCAGCATGACCGCTGCCATGCCGGGTGGTCACATCTTCGTCTTGACACAAGGGAAAGACCGGAAACGGCGTATCCTGTGCGTCGGGGCAAAAGCCGATCGGATAGGTGGAGAAGTCATCCAGACGATCCTCTTCTTCTCGGTCGGTCGCATTCGCCATTCCGTCGGTAAGCAACACCACAACCCATAGGGCTTCCTGGCGGGTATCGAAGGCGAACATGTTGCCTGCCCGTAAGAGCCCGCCCCCAATGTTGGTGGTTGGAAGGGCAGACCAATCCCCAGAATCCCAACAGGAGAGGCAATCTAACCAGGCGTAGCTCCAATCCGAGTTGTAGAAGCGACACGGTCCGTAATATTCATTGACAACCGAATCCGGCGGCACCGAGTTAGCAGGCGTGTAGCAGGTATCGGGTTCATAGATGTTTAAATTGTTGATGAGCGCAAGTGCCTCGCCTGCGTCGGAGGTCCAGCGCGGTCTAGGATGCAAGGGGTCTGAGTAGTCAATAAAGCGATATTGGGTGCCCAAGTCGGGGTCGCTGTTCCAACCGTTTGCGAACGTGACAATCTGCAGCCGATCTTCCTCGGCACCCGCCGGACGGTTTAAGATCCGGTTCACAAAACCAGAAGCTGCACGCTTCACCTCTTCAAATGGCTGACATTCACCTTTGAAACCATCTGCTCCGGTCGGGTCTGCGGCGTTACACTGGGAGGGATCGCGCATGGGATCTCCTGGAGGCGCATCCCAAGCCATCGACTCCGACAGGTCGATCACCAGCACCACATCCAGGGATGCTGCCTCGCCGATAGAACTGGCTGAAATCTGGATGTTCTCCACGCCCACCAGCCGTAAGAATGCTGTCGGCACCGCCAGGTTGCTGGTCACCCGCACCAGCTTGCGGCGCGGCGTTGTACAAAGCCTCCGATCTCCAGGCGCGGTATCGCATATATCTACTTCGATAGTATAGGTGCCAGGGTCTACGCCGTTCAGGTGCATCACCTGCATCGCCGCCGCAGTCATCTCGCTTATCGTCCGCCCTTCACGATATTGAGCTGCAGCCGCAAGCGAGGCAGCATCCACTGCCCTACGTAGATGACCCATGTAAATAAATAATATGCCCACATCCGTCGTCAGACCGACAAACGCCAGCAAAACGAGAAAGGCTACCGCCAGCAAGATCAATGCCTGTCCGGAAGAACCCCTTCTGAAACCAAACTGTCGCACTATACCACCTCGTTTCATGGGATTGGTGTAGGTGTGGGCTCGGCGGAGACCAGCGGCATCAGGGCGTAATTGTGAAGCAAGAGCGGGTCGTCCAAGAATATTGTGATCCATGGCAGCTTCAATTTTTGCTCATAGGTGTAAAACAATTCGACAGTGACCAAGCCGGTGCTGGGGGCGCTAGAATCCAAGCGAGCGTTGATCTCGCTGGTTGTGATGCGAGAAGTTTGATTTCTGACGCCAGTTGCATCCAGCGCAGCAGACCACCCTGCTTCTCCCGCAGAAGACGGATGCCGCCTTGTCACGCAGGAGACACCTGGATTGGGGGGGATGCGGGGGTTGGGTGGATATTCAGGCGGCGAGGCGCAATACTCCTGGGCGATGCTAAAAGCAGAGATGACGATATCATCCTGACCAGTGGTAAAGTCCAGGACCACCTCGGGACGCTCTTGCGCCAACTCCTGGTAAACCAGGCAGGCTGTTTGACGGTAGAAATCTCGCGTGCCCGTGCCTGGAGCGCAACTATGATTGTTATCTTGAAAGTTATACATGCCATCTGCAGCAAAACGCGCCGCGTTGCGGGCGGCGTCCTGCAGCGCAAGGTATTCGTTCAGAAGGAAGCCAAATTCTGTTAAACCGGACACCACAAATAACAGGATGGGCAACAACAAGGCGGTTTCCACCAGCCCCTGCCCCGTTGCCTGCAGTTTGGCTCCTGACAGTGCCTTTCGCACCCAAAATGTCAACCTAGATGCCATTACCCTGTATCCATTCTGACTCGATTGCCTCTATGCACGTCACAACAAACCCAACAGGGTTCTAACAATTAATTTTGTCTTAAATATATTAGATTCAACCACATTGGGTATAGTTCTAAAGTACCATTTGATATTGTCAGTGCTGTTAGGTTTAGGTTCAGGGAGGCTAAATTCGGATTTCAATCCTATGGAATGACCACGTTCTTGAGGAAGATCAATATGAACGCACTGGCAACGATATAAGGTCCGTACGCAATCGTGGCGCCGGGGCGATATTGTCGGCGGAGCGCCAGCGCTGCCAACAGGATGAGGCTCACAACCCCCGCCAAGAATACCGCCAGCGCCAATCCAACCACGATGCCTGGCCACCCCAGCAACAATCCTGTGACCCCGGCAAGCATGACATCGCCAAAGCCGAGCGCTTCGTCAATTTCGCCATACTGTCGCTTGCGGGATAACAGGCGCAGAAAACCTATCCCCCCCAGGTAAATGACATACATCATGCCGAAACCCGCCACTCCCCCAAATAATGTCGGTAGAACCCCGCGTTGCTCCCAACCCGCCCAAAAACCCAAGATGGCGCCAGCAAGGCTTACCACGTGCAAGATCAGGCGATGTTCCAGGTCGATTACCACCACCACACCAAAGTAGAGACAGATGAGCCAGCTCAATAGAAAACCGAGCTTCGGACTAGGATTCTGCCACAACCAGTAACCGATCAAGATGTAGATGGGATAGAGCAACCAGGCGCGCATCCTTCTCCCCTGCCGGCAGCGAGGGCAGCGTAATGGGAGAAGAAAATAATATAGAATGGGAATCTTCTCGCCGCAGCTCTTACAATATGGCAGAACCAGACGGCGCTCGATTGGCAAGAAATCCGCCAGGTAGTTTATTAACCCAGCGGCAATCCATCCTGCGAGAAAGATTGCCAAATATGGATACATAGGTGTATTATAGCAAGGAGGCTGATTTTCCCGGTCGAGACTGACCTGACAGTTCGTTTAGCTGCGACTGGGTTTGATGAAAGATTGAAGAAGAGCAGCAATCAATTTCTAACCAATCTCCAAGAAAGGCGCTTATGGCAAAATTCATCATCGATGGCGGATATCCCCTCTCCGGAGAGACCACTCCCTCAGGAAATAAAAACGCCGCCCTACCAATGCTGGCAGCATGCACGTTGACGGACGAACCGGTGATCCTTCACAATGTCCCAGCCATCAATGACGTGATGACCATGCGCGCTCTGCTTCAGAGCCTGGGCGTAACTATCGAGGCGCTCGATACGAATACGCTTCGAGTTCATGCCCGAGAAGTCAGACCGGCGGATTTAGATCCGGACCTGTGCCGGCAGATTCGCGCCTCGATTCTGCTGGCAGGTCCGATGCTCGCCCGAGCAGGCGAGTTGAAGCTGCCGCCACCCGGTGGAGATGTCATCGGTCGAAGGCGCGTGGATACTCACCTGCTTGCCCTGACCTCGCTTGGGGCGACGGCGGAATACCACCGCAGCGAGCGACAATTCCGATTTCACGCCCGAAAGCTTACAGGAGCGAAAATCCTGCTCGATGAAGCCAGCGTGACCGCCACCGAAAACGCCATTATGGCTGCAGTCACCGCCGCAGGAGATACGGTGATTCGCAACGCCGCCTCTGAACCCCACATTCAGGAATTGTGCCACTTTCTTAACACGCTTGGCGCAAAAATCGAGAATATCGGCTCTAACACGCTTCACATACAAGGGGTTCCTCGCCTTCATGGCGGTGAGTTCACCATCGGTCCGGATTACCTCGAGGTGGTCAGCTTTATCGGCGCGGCGGTGGTCACGCGCGGCTCGATTCGCATCCGGCGGGCGGGGGCGGAGTATTTGGATATGATCGCCATGGTATTCCGCCGTTTGGGAGTGGAATGGATTGTTGACGGAGAGGACATCATCGTGCCAGCAGAACAAACCCTGGTCGTCGAACCAGACCTGGGAGATGCCATCCCTGAGATCAGCGTGATGCCCTGGCCGGCTTTCCCCACCGACCTGATGAGCATCGCCATCGTCGTAGCCACTCAAGCACGCGGCAGCGTTCTGTTCCACGACTGGATGTATCCGAGCCGCATGTTCTTTATTGATAAGCTGGTAGGGATGGGCGCACAGATCGTACTGTGCGATCCACATCGCTGTATTGTGCAGGGTCCAACAACGCTTTATGGAGAAAAAATGGAAAGCCCTGATATCCGGGCTGGCATGTCTTTGCTCTTAGCGGCGCTCTCCGCTCAAGGACGCTCGATTATCCGCAATATCGGGCAGATTGACCGCGGTTACGAACGCGTGGATGAAAAACTCCGTCGCCTGGGGGCTCACATCGAGCGCAGCAACGACGACTGAATCGGTATTATCGGGCGCTGGACTCAGGCGGTTTTAGCCTGTCCAACCACATCTAAGAATTGGGCGACAATATCACGCAACAAGGGTTCCGGCAGCGCGCCCACCTGCCGGTGAATCACTTTGCCATTGGCGACAAACAGCATCGTAGGAATACCCTGTACACCGAAACGACCAGCCCATTCGGGATTTTCATCGGTATTTACCTTTGCCACCAAAAGCTTTCCTGCATATTCTTTAGCCAGCTTCTCCAGAGTCGGCGCAATCATCTTGCAAGGACCGCACCAGGGCGCCCAAAAATCAACAATGGTTGGCAAAGGTGACTGCAACACGGTCTTTTCAAAAGCCATGTCTGTTACATGAATGGGTTCGCTAATCATCATCTTCCTCCAAAATAATAAATTTCGCTGTTACTGACGCTCCAGGGTCAGCGAGCATGGTTCGCATTCTCGCTCGCGCTCTCGTATCTATCCAATAAACCATTAGATGCCCGTCGAGGCAAAAGGTTTCAAGCCTTCACTCAAGACTGAGCCGCGTTTAGTATAGCATGGCGAAGGTTAATTGTCAGGTATAATCTTGCCGATGGTTCTCAGTCCCTTATCCTACACGTCGCGCACGTATCATGTGGCGACACCGATCTTCGAAGGTCCGTTGGACCTGCTGTTGCATCTGATCGAACGCGCTGAGCTCGACATCACTGCGCTGGCGCTGGCGCAGGTGACGGATCAATACCTGGAGCACTTACGCCAGATGACAGAGTTGCCGGCAGAGGAGCTTTCGGCTTTCCTGGTTATCGCCGCCAAGCTGCTCCAGATTAAATCCGAAGCCCTGCTTCCCAGACCTCCTCTGCGTGAGCCAGGCGAAGAGGAAACCGCCGAAGCCCTGGCTCGCCAGCTCATTTTATATCGTCGCTACCGCAGAGCAGCGGAATGGCTGGAAGCTCGCCAGCAATCCGGGATGAGGTCCTACCTTCGCCTGGCAGCCCCGCCGCGCATCGAAGCTCCACTGGATTTGAGTGCAGCGAGTCTGAGTGACCTTGTGCAGGCTGCTCGGTCGATCTTGTACAAGATGGATAACCGTCTGGAGTTGAGGTCTGTGGTTGGAGCACCAGCAGTAACCATCCGCGAAAAAATTTCGATGCTCAGGCGCGCTCTCCTCCGGTCAGGTCGTCTTATCTTTCAGCGGCTGCTTACCGGCGCAACTTCAAGGATCGAGATCGTGGTGACCTTTCTGGCTCTGCTGGAACTGGTGAAGCGCCATCTGGTAACCGTCAAACAGGAAACCCTCTTCGGCGATATTCAGGTTGAGCAAGCTGCGCAGTTGGACGAGAATGAGGAATTTGAGCTGGAATTCGGTGAATAGTTATTCGTATCGGTAGAGGTGTCGGTATGCCCAACCATTTGATCAACGAAAGCTCCCCTTACCTGCTGCAACACGCACACAACCCGGTTGATTGGTATCCCTGGTGCGCAGAAGCGCTGCAAAAAGCCCAAAGCGAAGATAAACCGATCTTTTTGAGCATCGGATATGCGGCTTGCCATTGGTGTCATGTCATGGCTCATGAGTCGTTCAACGACCCGCAGACTGCCTCAATTTTGAATGAGCACTTCGTCAATATCAAAGTAGATCGCGAAGAACGCCCGGATCTCGATCAGATTTATATGGCTGCGGTAGTGGCGATGACCGGACAAGGCGGCTGGCCGATGAGCGTTTTCCTGACCCCGCAAGGAGAGCCGTTCTTCGGCGGCACTTACTTTCCCCCTGTGCGTCGTTATAACATGCCCTCGTTTCGGGAGGTACTGCTCAGCGTGATTCGGGTTTGGAAGAATGACCGAGACCAGGTGATTCAATCCGGGCAGAGGCTTAAGGATCACATCCAGACAGCATTATCGATCCGACACCCGTCTGATGAACCCGCCCAAATCGACCTTGACAAGGCGGTAATGAAGTTGGCGCAGGCTTACGATTGGAAATTCGGAGGCTGGGGTAGCGCGCCCAAATTCCCTCAGCCGATGGCGGTTGAATTTTTGCTCGCCAGGGCTGCACAAGGTGACAGGCTGGCTGGCGACATGGCTTTTCACGCTCTGAGAGCTATGGCAAAAGGCGGGATGTATGACGTTGTTGGAGGAGGGTTCTCGCGCTACAGCACAGACAACGAATGGAAAGTACCTCACTTCGAGAAAATGCTCTACGACAACGCCCAACTGGCTCTGGCTTACTTACACGCCTATCTAATCAGCGGCGAAGCATCGTTCCATCAGGTATGTGAAGAAACCCTGGAGTTCATCCAACGCGAATTGACCCATCCCCTGGGCGGTTTCTACTCCAGTCTGGACGCAGATTCTGAGGGCGAGGAGGGAAGGTATTACACCTGGACGCCGAACGAGATTCTGACCGCCCTAAATGGAGAACCATACGTTGACCTCTATTTGGCTGCCTACGGCGTAACGGAAGAAGGCAATTTCGATGGACGGAATGTGCTCCAACGGAGATTAAGCGATTCAGAACTGGAAGAGAATTTTGGTATCTCCAGCGATCAGGCTGCCTCCCTGCTTCAACGGTTAAACCGCCGTCTGCTCACCGTACGCCAAACCAGAGTACGTCCAGCCACCGATGATAAAATTATTACCTCATGGAACTCTCTGGCGATGGCGGCTTTCGCCGAGGCTGGTAGATACATTGATTCCAGGTATACATCTATAGCTATACGCAATGCTGAATTTATCCTTAACAATCTTTACCTGTCAGGGAAGCTCTACCGCTCTTGGCGCGAGGGGAAAACCACCCAGCCCGGTTTTTTGGAAGATTACGCCGCCCTTGTACTGGGTTTGATTTCCCTATATCAGAGTAATCCAGATCCACGTTGGTTCGAGATAGCCTCCCTTCTCACCCAGGAGATGATCGAGCAATTCGAACATCCTGAGGCAGGTTTCTATGACGTAAGCTCGCTCGAAGATCACTTAATCTTCCGACCGGTTGTCCTGCAAGACAATGCTACCCCCTGCGGTAACTCATTGGCTGCAAACGCGCTGATACGTATGTACCACTACACAGGGGAGAGTCGGTGGCAGAAGTTGGTTGATCGAATGTTTGGTTTGGTTGTTGAAGAATATAATCAGTATCCACTTGGTTATTTGAATTGGCTATGCGCATTCGTTTTTATTTCCAATCCCGTTTCCGAAGTCGTCATCCTGGGACCTCTTGACGATCCTCAGACCAAAGCTCTGGAACACGCCCTTTGGGGGCGCTTCCGACCCAACCTTCTCGCTGCCATTACCGAGGTGCCGATCCCTCCTGCCGCTCCGCCTCTAGCCCAAGGGCGGGGTTTACTCAACGATCTACCTACCGCCTATGTCTGTCGAAATTTCACCTGCCATCAGCCCACTAATAACCCCGATGAGCTGACCTGGCAATTGGATCAGGATTTCGTATGAACAGTCGTATCCAGGCGATTCAAACCGCACGCCAACTGCTAAAGCTGCACCCGGTGTATCTGGACACCGAGACAACCGGCATAGACAGCAACAGCGAAATTGTTGAAATCTGCATCATTGATGATGACGATCGTATCCTGTACCATTCTCTGGTCAAACCGAGCCGTCCCATTCCAAAGGACGTCAGCAGCATCCATGGCATCACCGACGAGCTCGTCCGTGACGCCCCAAACTGGATGCGAGTATGGCCAGAGGTGGAAAAGGTCTTGCGCGAGCGAGTGATCGGCATTTACAATGCCGAATTCGACCTGCGGATGATACGCCAAACCAACCAGCGTTACCGTATCCATTGGAATCCAGCTTTGTTTGCCAACATATTTTGCCTGATGAACCTTTTCGCCCAATACTACGGGGAGTGGAATGCCTGGCGACAGTCATACCGCTGGCAATCACTCGAAGCTGCAGGCCGCTATCTGCACATCCCTATCCCAAACTCGCATCGCGCCCTGGATGATACCCGACTGGCGCGCGCGGTTCATCTGGCAATTGCCAACCTTGAAACGAGATAATCCCGATGAAAAAAACAATTCAAGCCGTCAAAGGCACACGCGATTTTTACCCCGAAGATATGGCAATTCGCACCTGGCTCTACTCCAAAGTCCGAAAGGTGTCCGAATCGTTTGGCTATGAAGAATATGAAGGCCCGCTTCTCGAAACCATCGAGTTGTACGCAGCCAAGTCTGGCGAAGAGCTCGTCAAAGAGCAATCCTATGTGTTTCCAGATCGTGATGGAGATTTGATCACCTTGCGCCCTGAGTTGACCCCTACCCTGGCGCGCATGGTGGCAAAACGCCAGCGCCAGCTCGTCTATCCCTTGCGCTGGTGGTCCTTCGGTCCCTTCTGGCGCTACGAACGCCCACAAAAGGGCAGGTCGCGAGAATTCTTCCAGTGGAATGTGGATTTGATCGGGGTAAACAGCCCTGAAGCTGACGCAGAGCTGGTTGCGGTGGTGGCAAGCTTCTTCTCCGATGTCGGTCTGACACCAGCGCAGGCGGTCATCCTGATCAACAATCGCGAGCTGATGGAATCCGAATTGGGTAACCTGGGTATTCCCCCTGCACAACGCCCCATGATCTTTCGCCTGATCGACCGCCGGGACAAAATGCAGGAACAAGATTGGTTCGCGTACGCCAATGAGCTTGGCTTGAGCCGCGCCACAATTGATGAGCTCGTTTCACTGCTTGGAAATCGGCAGCTATGGCAAAAATCGGAGCGACTGATCCGCTTCTTCGATGCTGCCAAAGCCCTGGGCATTGGAGATTGGGTTCAATACGATCCGGGCGTGATTCGCGGTCTGGATTATTACACCGGCACGGTATTCGAAGCGCAAGAAGCCGAAGGCGACTTGCGGCGCGCTATCCTGGGCGGCGGTCGCTACGACAATCTCATGGAAGCAGTGGGCGGCGATCCTTTACCGGCGGCGGGGTTTGCCATGGGCGACATGGTCATCAGCCTGATCCTCGAAAAGTATGGTCTCATTCCGCAGGGTTTGAAAAAGCCCCCCGCTCAGGTGCTTGTGACGATTTTCGATGAGAAATCAAAATTGGCATCGTTGTCTCTGGCAAGTGAAATGCGGTCTTACGGGCTGAACGTAATTTGTTATCCAGAAGCGGCAAAACTAACCAGGCAATTCAAATACGCCGATCGAATGCGAATCCCTCTGGCGGTCATCCTGGGGGCGGAGGAGATGCAGAGTGGCAAGATCTCAATCAAAGATTTACGCAGCGGCGAGCAGCGCAGCGTCTCGCGTCAGCAACTGCGCCAAACCCTGTCCGAGATGCTTGCGATGCCAGAAGCTTAATGATAGAATTTTGCCAGCATGGTGCCAGTAGCTCAATGGCAGAGCACCTGACTGTGGATCAGGTGGTTGTGGGTTCGACCCCCATCTGGCACCCATGAAAAACTCCCCATCCAAGGGGGGTTTGTTATTCAGGAGCTAGCCAACCTCCCCACATCATGCGCGCATCGTGAGCTCCTATTTTAAGGATAACCCCTGATTGTCATCATCGGAGCCGCGAGGGTCGCGCCTTCAGGTAATGGCTTAGCGCTACCATTGGCGGTTAACAAAGCGCACGAAGAATTGTCCCTCTTCATACTGCCTGTCTCCTGCCATCACCCAATAGTCCAATTTAATCGTCAACGGGTGTTGATCTCGATCCAGACCGGTGACTTTGAGGTAATTCCCAGCCTCGCTTGTCCCAGATGGTCCGGGTTCCGCCTGGATATATCCGAGGGGCATGATAAAGTATCTATACTTATCAGAGCCGAGTAGATAGTCAGGCGTGAGCTTTGCCGTATGGCTTGGGGCGCTGATAACCTGAGATTCCAATCGTTCGACAAATGCGCGCTGATTCATACTCATGGCTCTGCTATCTATCACTTCGATATGGGTAAAAGCGGGCGAAGGCGGAGTATCCCAGGGGAATTTGCGGAAGAGACGGTAGTATTCGTTGTTCTCGCGAGTGCGCCAGAGAGCCGCCAATAAATCATAGAAAAGGGCGAGCATTGTCTCATCTTCCGCAGTGAGATTAAAGCCCCCCAGACCCTCTGCCGGCGTGACAGCCAACTCCCCGACAAAATAGGGTTCAGGAAAGGCGCGCAATATTTCTTCTCGGACAGCGCCTTGTAGATGGAACATCACCTCGCCCGGCTTCAATTGGATGGAGGCATTGGGTTTTCTCAGCCCGCTGAATCCGGCGGCGATCTTAGCCCAATAGGGCTGACGCAAATCCACCTCACGCCAGCGATAACCGGTGCGCCAGCGAATGCGCTCGCCTTCCAGTAGCACTTCTCTCCGTCCCTGCTCTGCCAAGCTCATCAGCAGCGGGTAGAGGGCAACGTTGACGCCAACCCCCAACAGACAACCGAGACCATATAAAGAGATTCCCAGCCAATCTGGAATATTCCAACCCAGCAAAGCCATAATCAAGACAGGCAAGCCAAGAAACAATATAAAGAAGATGATGAGAGGAATGCCGAGGGTAAACCATCGGCTGATGTGAATAGAGCTGATTGGATTTTTCTGCATATTTACCTGAGAGCCTCCTACCGGATGACATATCTGTTTAGATGGCTCAATGCTGCGTAACAATGCCAGCAGGAACACCTCGCCTCGAAAACCCACAGCCTGCACCTTTCAGGATACATCTACTCCACCCCAATAGTATCAAAATAGGGAAATGTCTCTACAAATGATAGCGGTTTTTTCGAAATTTCGTTTACGGAAACCAGTTTGGCTTCGGGCGTGTCAGTGGGTTTCTGCGCTGACGGTACAGAGTCAATCTTGCAGCCCATGAACGCAAGAGACGCAATAACCACAGTCAGCAGGAGGTGGATAGATAGTATCCTCACCTCTGGTTTCCTCCTTAAGACTTGATTTGCTCCAATCCTCCAGCTCAGGAAGCGGTCAGCAAGCTCACCGGGATGGCTTGCCTGATTCATGGGCCTCTCTGATTCCCTAGACAAGTTTTCATCCGGCGGATTGTGCTAAAATCAGGCACGCATATTATAGCCGTCCAACCTGAAAGCATTATCATCCTTGGAGCGAAAACCGTTGGAAATAGATGTGCTTGAACAACTGGCGCTGGCAGGGCGCGCCGCCTACGAACGCGGTCTTGTCCGTGGAACCGGTGGAAATATCAGCGCCCGCATCGCAATCGGGAAGATGGCGATCACAGCCACCGGGCTGGCATTAGACCATATTACCCCGGAAAACCTGGTCACAGTTGATATAAACACCTACGCCTGGGAAGCAAACGCCGATTTTAGACCCTCGATGGAGTATAAAATCCACGCCGATATCTTGCGGAGCAGGCCAGAGATTGGCGCCATCCTGCACGTACATCCCCCATACACCACCGCCTTTGCTGTTATGAACATGGAGATCCCAATGGCGACCGACGCTGGCTTTAAGCAGCCAAAGATCCCATTGGTGGCTTACGCCCCCTCTGGCACCGAAGAATTGCGCCAGAATGTCTCACAGGTGCTACAAGATTTTCCTGATTGTTGGGCTATGCTCCTGGAAAAGCATGGATTGATCACCTGCGGGAAGACTCCCCTGGCAGCCTATCATCAAGCAGATTTAATCGAGGAGCTGGCGATGATCGCTTACCTCAGCATGCGCCGATAATAAACGCGGCAGAGTGCTCCCCCAATTTGCGATCATGTTATCGCCTGGGAAGTGGAGATAATCTACCGGTTCCGCATTACACGTTCGATTGTATTCAACCCCTCTTCGAACGTGCTGCCCAGATAAATACCAGGCATCTTACCCCGCCATACCGGCTGTTCGACGAAAACTCTACCTCCATAACCAACGACCGGTTTGCCGCTTTCGGCTACCTCCGGCATCCATTGCTGCCAGTCCAAGATCGCCGCGGCGCTGTTTTCGGTCATTGCCACCAGCACCACCACAGAAGGTTTGATGTCGCGCACGAATGTCGCCAGATCCGCCAGCGGCACAGATTGTCCTAAATAGGCTATCGGCCAGCGCCGACGCCGCAGCAAAGCGCCTAGAATCAGCAAACTCCCCTCATGCCACTCATCCGGGGCGCAGGCAAGCACGATCGGTTGGGTTTTCAGGGGGGGTGGCCCGCTCAACATCCACATCAAGAGGCGCTGGCGGAGATAATTTGTGCCAAAATGTTCGGTGCCGATCGAGACCGTCCCGTCCTCCCAGCCCTCTCCGATTCGGTTGAGCACCGGTGCAATCACACCCAGAATCACATCTTCGGGAACCGAGATTGCCAAAGCCTCTGCCAGAAGTTCGTCTGCCTTGTTCACATCGCGCTGCATCAGCGCGCCGAATAATCTCTCCTGCTGCGCTGCCAGGTACGCGTGTTTATCGCCAGCAAGCGCAGCCCCGGCAGGATGAAGCTTGTCCAAAGGGGATTCGGACTCCAGATAAACCAGCCGCCCGCTTTTTTCCTGATGACGCAACGCCTGGATGGATTGTGCGGTCTGCATACCTTCCTGAATGCGGTCGCGTACCCAGCGCAATTGCAGAATATCCCGCTCGGAATATAATCTATGACCGCCTGAAGTGCGCTTGGCTGTTGGAAAATCGTACCGACGCTCCCAGGCGCGCAAGGTCGCCATCGAGATGCCCGTCATGCGCGAGACCACCCCAATGTTGTATAAAGGTTCCTGTGAAGCATCCTCGATTTCTGACAATGACATCATACTGATATTCTCCTTCTCTTCCCACTGTGCGCAGCACAAACCCACCAGACCACCATCTACCTCCAAAGACGATCACGAGAGATAATTTCAAAGTAAATTATACTGTGATTACATTATTTGTCAAGCATATTGTACAATTATTATACAATATATTGACATTTTGGGGCTTTATTGTTATAATCAAATCAAAAGATGAGATTGAATATTAGTTGAGGAGGTTAATATGCATGTCATCATAACCGGGGGGACCGGCCTTATCGGCAGCGCTCTGGCAGCAGACCTGGTTCAAGACGGTCACAGGGTAACGGTTCTGAGCCGCAACCCCTCCAGACAAAAAAGACCCTTACCAGCCGGTGTCGAAGTTGCCGCCTGGGACGGCATCAGCGCCAAAGGTTGGGGACAGCTTGCCGATGGCGCAGATGCGATCGTGAATCTGGCTGGCGAAAGCATTGCCGGGGAGTCTTTCGCCTCGCTTGTGCTAAAACGATGGAACCCAACCCGCATGCAAGCCATCCTGAATAGCCGCTTGAACGCCGGCAAAGCGGTTGTCGAGGCTATTCAAAACGCCAGGACGAAGCCAAAGGTCCTGGTGCAGGCTTCGGCGGTCGGATTTTATGGATCACGGGGAGATGAGGAACTGACGGAAGAATCTCCACCGGGGGATGACGAGCTCGCCCGAATATGCCTCAAATGGGAAGCCAGCACCCAAACCGTTGAAGCCATGGGTGTCCGCCGGGCGATTATCCGCAGCGCTGGCGTGGTGATGAGCACCAGAGGCGGGGCGTTTCCTTTCATGTTGTTGCCATTTCGTTTCTTCGTTGGCGGCCCGCTCGGCAATGGAAAGCAATGGTTCTCATGGATACATATTGACGACGAAGTTAAAGCCATCCGCTTTCTGATTGAACAGCCCAACGCCAGCGGAGCCTTCAATCTGGCTACTCCGCAGGCGATCACCAATGCTGAATTCAGCCATATCCTTGGTAGAGTGATCAAGCGCCCTTCATTTTTGCCGGTTCCGGCGTTTGCGTTGAGACTCTTATTTGGCGAAAAAGCCACGATACTGCTGGTCAGCACCCGTCAGGTCCCGAAGAGGCTGATAGAACTGGGATTTCAGTTCAGTTACCCCCGAGCAGAAGAAGCAATTCGAGATCTGCTCTTGAGGAGAAGATAGCCGATGCGTTTTCGTCGCGCCTTCACCGTCCGGGCAGAGATGGATGCTGTGAATAAATTTCACACGCGCTCCACCAGTATGGCAGCCATCACGCCCCCGCCGATCATCGTCCAGCTTCATCACGCCCCACCGATCTTGCAGAACGGCGATCAGATGGACTTCACCCTTTGGCTGGGACCACTCCCCATCCGCTGGACAGCCCAAATCGAGCGCATGTCTGCCTCAGGATTCATTGATCGCCAGATTCGCGGGTCTTTTGAAGCCTGGGAACATACGCACATATTCAGCAAAATTGACGACCGCACCACAGAAATCCTGGATCAGGTAGACGCCCGGTTAAAGAAGCACCCGTTTTGGTGGCTTGTTGGAGCGCTGATGTGGATTGGCTTGCCGCTTCTGTTTGCCTACCGCGGCTGGAAGACGCGAAAACTGCTCCAGGGGGCGGTTCAGGATAGAAAGCCGGTGGCTTATGACGAGGCTGACATCACAGCGCCAGATTGAGAAAATACTCGTTGTTGGCGCTGGCATCGGCGGCTTAGTGGCTGCTGCAGCACTGGCGCGCACTGGAGCGCAGGTCACTGTGTTAGAGGCGCACGTTTATCCCGGTGGGTGCGCAGGCACGTTTTACCATCAGGGATATCGCTTTGATGCCGGCGCTACGCTTGCCGGTGGATTTTATCCGGGCGGCCCCATGGAGCTGGTGGCGCGGGCAACCGGAGTCTCATCCTGGCAGGGAAAGCCAGCCGAGCCGGCAATGATCGTCCACCTTCCCGGCGGGCAAGCTGTGGAGCGTCTGAGCGACAACCGGCGCTCCGATAAATATCAGCGAGCGTTTGGACCTCAAGGGCGATCATTTTTTCAATGGCAGGAGCGCACGGCTGATCTGCTCTGGAGCCTGGCAACTCGATTGCCCTCCTGGCCACCGCAGACTATCCGTCAAACGATCAATCTGGTAAAAGATGGGTCATCCTGGCTGTTGGAGCAAGCCTCGATCCGCGATCTTGGCGCCTTGCTGCGCGACGCTGGACAACCGGTCGCAGCGCGCCTGAAAAACGCCCCTTCGCAACTGCGCCTGTTCATAGATGCTCAACTCTTGATCTCAGCTCAAACCACCAGCGCCCACGCCAACGCCCTGTATGGGGCAGCAGCTCTTGATTTACCGCGCCGTGGGGTGCTTCACCTGGAAGGGGGAATGGGTCGCATTGCCACAGAGCTGGCTGGCGCCGTTCAGCGTAACGGCGGCAAGGTGCTCTACCGTCAGGAAGTCAATAAAATCATCCTACCGAATGGGAACCCTGCCCGAGTACAAACCCGGCAAGGGGAGCAATTCGAAGCCGACCTGGTGATCGCCAACTTGCCGCTGGAAAACATCGTCAGGCTGGTGGAAAGAGGCAATTCAAGCTGGCGTTCATCCAATTCAGAGCTGCCAGCTGATGGATGGGGCGCCTTTGTAGTCTATCTCGGAGTTGATGAGGCAGCGATCCCCAATAGCATTGCACTGCACCATCAGATCGTGCTCCGAGAACCGCTCGGAGAGGGCAACACGGTCTTTCTCTCCATCAGCCCTGCCTGGGATGCCAGCCGCGCCCCGCGCCATCGGAGGGCAATCACCTTAAGCACCCATACAGACCTTCGCCCCTGGTGGCAATTGTTCGAGCAGGACCGGCAATCCTACGAAGCGCGGGTACGACAATACACCAACCGTCTGCTCGATGCAGCTGAGGTGGCGCTTCCAGGTCTGCGCCAGGCGGTGGACATCGTCTTGCCTGGTACTCCAATCACCTTCCAGCGCTTCACCCGCCGAGCCAGAGGCTGGGTTGGCGGCTATCCGCAAACCAGCCTGTTTCGCGCTCAGAAACCACGCCTACATCCCAGTCTCTGGATGGTTGGCGATAGCATCTTCCCCGGTCAATCCGCCGCTGCGGTCGCCTTAGGTGGCTTACGCGTGGCAGCCGATATCCTGACTGAGCATCAAATCACGCCACAGGGCGAGAGGCAACTCATCCTGCCTCATTCAACGCTGGAGAGCGAACCTACCAGCGAACTGTTCATCTAAACACAGGGTTATTATGCGTCGAGCGATTTGGTGGATACGCCGCGATCTCCGCCTGTATGATAACCAGGCTTTGCATGCGGCTGTCAGCTCGGCTGAACAGGTCCTGCCCCTCTTCATCCTGGACGACCACCTGCTCAAAGCCTCCACACACGCCAGTAAACGCCTTGCCTTTCTGTATGAAGGACTGCGCCGCCTCGACGCACGTCTGCGCCGACTGGGCAGCCGATTGCTGGTGCTGAGGGGCGACCCTTTGCCCGTCCTTAGTTCACTTGTCACTCAAGGCTATGCGCAAATCGTTTGCGCTGAAGCCGATTACACTCCATACGCCCGCAGGCGCGATGCGCGCATCCAATCCGTCTTGCCGCTGAACTTGGTTGGCAGCTCAACCATTCTTCCTCCGGGAAGTATCTTGAAGCCCGATGGCAGACCTTATACGGTGTTCACGCCTTTCAGCCGCGCCTGGCAAGCCGCTCTCCCGTCAAACGGCTTCCGTCTGCTCCCTGCCCCAACCCGTTTGCATACCCCGCCAGAGCCCGAAGGCATTATTCTTCCGGAAACACCCTCACTCTCGCCAGACATTCCGTTCACTCCTGGCGAAGCTGAGGCACTAAGACTGCTGGAACGTTTTACGAGCGGGGCGCGACCGCCAGTGTATGATTACGGTGAAGGCAGAAACCGCCTGGACACCGACGGCACATCGCGATTATCCCCTTATCTCCGGTTTGGTATGCTCTCCCCCCGCCATGCGGCTGAAGCAGCTCTTCAAGCCATCCAGGCTGCCTCAGATGAGGCCGCTCGCAAGGGCGCTGAAAGCTGGCTGAACGAGCTCATTTGGCGCGATTTCTATGCCCATATCCTTTTTCATTTCCCGCATGTTCTCCGACAGAATTTCAGGTTGGGTGAAATCCCCTGGATCAACAACACAATCGACTTCCGATCCTGGTGTGAAGGTCGCACTGGCTACCCGATTGTTGACGCCGCCATGCGCCAGCTAACCCAAACCGGCTGGATGCACAACCGCGCCAGGATGATTGTCGCTTCCTTTCTAACTAAAGACCTGCTGATAGATTGGCGATGGGGAGAAGCTTTTTTCATGCAGCACCTGATTGACGGCGACATTGCCTCCAACAACGGCGGCTGGCAGTGGACGGCTGGTACAGGCACAGACGCTGCGCCTTTTTTCCGCATCTTCAACCCAATCACCCAGGGGAAGAAGTTCGATCCATCTGGCAAATACATCCGCACGTGGGTGCCCGAACTGCAACACGTTCCCGATGAATTCGTTCATGAACCCTGGTGCATGCCGCCAGAAGCGCAAAAGCGCAGCAACTGCAAGATAGGCGGTGATTACCCCGCACCGATCATCGACCATGCCTGGGCGCGCCAGCGCGCCTTGAGCTTTTACTATCGAGGAAGAAATTCCACTGGCGCTTGACAGGAAAACAGTGAGATAATCTAGCCAAAGCAGCTGCAAAGCCACAGCCTCGACTTCTCACCTATTGGAGGGCGTCATGCTCAGGATCGAAAAGATTGATACAAACTCCAAATCCGATGTTCGTCGTTTTGTGAGCATCCCGTATCGGCTTTATCAGAACAACCCTTATTGGGTGCCGCCACTCTACATCGACGCCGAAATGCAGTTGAACCGCAAGAAGCACCCGTATTATGAACACTCCGACGCCGACTTTTTCATCGCTGTGCGTGACGAAAAAGTTGTAGGACGCATCGCGGTGCTGGAAAATCGTCCCTTCAACCAGTATCACGGCACACGCAAAGCAAATTTCTACCTTTTTGAATGTGAAAACGACCTCGAAGTTGCGCGCGCCTTGTTCAACCGCGCCGCGGAGTGGGCGCTTTCACGCAAATTAGACCAACTCGTCGGTCCAAAAGGGTTTGGCGCCCTGGATGGTTATGGTATGCTGATTGAGGGCTTTGAACACCGCCAATGCATGACCATGACCAATTACAACTTCGACTATTACCCGGTGCTGATGGAGGCGCTGGGGTTTGAAAAAGAGGTGGATTTCGTCTCCTGCTATCTCAGCGCTGATGTTTTCACCCTGCCTGAACGGATACACCGTATCGCCCAACGCGTCCAGGATCGTGGAACGCTGACAGTCCAGCGTTTCCAGACCAAGAAGGACCTGAAAGCCTGGGCGCCACGCATCGGCAAGGCTTACAATAAAGCGTTTGTCAATAACTGGGAATATTATCCGCTCACCGATAATGAAATATCCTTCCTCCTGTCGAACCTGTTGACGGTCGCAGACCCACGCCTGATCAAGGTGATTACCCATGGAGACGAGGTGGTTGGCTTTTTATTCGCCTTTCCCGATCTATCGGCAGCCTTGCAGCGCGCCCGCGGGCGTCTGCTACCCTTCGGCTTGATTGATATTTTGCTCGAAATGCGCCGCACCGATTGGGTGGCAATCAACGGCGCGGGCATCTTGCCGGAATACCAGGGGCGAGGTGGAAATGCCCTCTTATACTCTGAAATGGAGAAGACTATTAAAGAATATAAATTCCAGCACGCCGACCTGGCTCAGGTGGCGGAGACTGCGGTGCAGATGCGCAGCGATCTGGTGAACATCGGTGGAAAGCCGTTCAAGAATCATCGCGTCTATCGGCGCGCGCTCTAGGAAATGCCCGGATCAGGTATCCAATCAGATAGTCTATGCGGAAAACAGCAATTTGGATCGTCGCCGTTCTAATCGCATGCCTGGCAATCGCTTTGATTGCGCCTCTGTACATGCCAATCCCTGAGCCAGAAGGGACGCAGCCGCCGCGCCAGTTAGCTGACTCTGACAGCTTATTCATTGAGATAAAGGAAGTGGAAATCCACTACAAGCAGCGAGGCGATCAGGAACCCGTATTGATCCTCCTGCATGGGTTCCTGGCTAATCTCGATTCCTGGCAGCCAGTGATGGAGCCGCTCGCGACGATTGGAAGAGTGATCGCCTACGACCGCCCAGCCTTCGGGCTGACAGAGCGCCCCCTCGTCTGGAATGGGGCAAATCCATACGCTGCTACAACCCAAGTGGATATGTTGATTGAGCTCATGGATCAACTGGGCGTCGAGCAGGCTATCCTGGTCGGTCACTCAGCCGGAGGCGCATTGGCTGCGCTGGCTGCTCTGGAACATCCGCAGCGCTTCCAGGCGTTGATTCTGGTTGACCCGGCAATATATACCCAAGGTGGGAATCTAGGTCTGATCAGGCTGCTGGGAGCGATCCCTCAGATAGACCGAATAGCGCCTTTGTTCATCCGCCGTGTCCAGAAGTGGGGTCTGGATTTCGGCAGGCGCGCCTGGCATGATCCTACCAAACTCACTCCTGAGGTGCTCGCCAGATATTTGAGACCGCTGCGCGCCGAGCACTGGGATCGTGGACTGTGGGAGTTCACCAAAGCCGCCCAATCCCTTGATCTGGTCAACCGATTGGATGAATTGAAGCTGCCTGTGCTGGTGATAACCGGTGACGATGACCGCATCGTTCCCACTGATGAGAGTATGCGTCTGGCGGGCGAATTGCCCAATGCCGATATGGTGGTGATCCCCAATTGTGGACACGTACCTCAGGAAGAGTGCCCTGAACAATTCCTGCAAGCGGTGTTCGACTACCTGGAAGGCTTAGAATAAAACGTAATGAGTGGATGATTACTGAGGGTGATGTGCTATGCCGCAAGTCAAGTTCTTTCAACCAGCTCCGGATTTTTCTCTGGTGGACTATCAGGGAAACCCGGTGAGGCTCTCAGATTATCGCGGAAAAAAGAATGTGCTCCTGGTCTTCAATCGTGGTTTCTATTGACCATTCTGCCGGGCGCACATGACGCAGTTGCGTCGATCCTATTCACAAATCAAAGAGCGCAATACCGAAGTTATCGTTGTCGGACCAGAAAACAAAGCAGCGTTTCAGTCTTTCTGGCAGGAACATGATTTACCCTTTATTGGTCTGCCGGACTCAACGCACAGCGTCCTGAAATTGTACGGACAGGAAGTGAATATCTTCAAAATGGGGCGTATGCCTGCCCAGGTCTTGATTGACATGGAGGGTACAGTACGATTTGTGCATTATGGCAAATCCATGCAAGATATCCCAAGTGTAGACCAAATGCTCGCCTTGATTGATTCGATCAACCAGGAAAAGAACGCAGAGCAAAAGACGTGACCGCCTGGCATGGTTGGAGGACATGAATCGCTTTCGCAGCGCAGTGCGCAGACCCGTTCGCCGAGTCGGTGCTGAGCAGTATCTGATCATCACCCTCTTCAGCTTTGCCGTTTCAGTTTCGCTCACCCGCCTGTTCTTAGAAATCACCGGCTATCCACAAATCGGCGGGGAAAAATATCACATTGCCCACGTATTGTGGGGAGGGCTGCTGCTGTTCATCGCCGCTTTACTGCCGCTATTGTACGCCAACCGCTGGAGCTACACCGTAGGTGCAGTACTGACAGGCGCGGGTGTGGGTCTATTCATTGATGAAGTCGGCAAATTCATCACGGCTAATAACGATTACTTCTCCCCCCTGGCAGCACCCATTATCTACGCATCATTCCTTTTGGTAGTCTTGATCTACTTGCAAGTCAAACGGGCTATCCCAAGAGAGCCGCGTAGTGAATTGTTCACCGTGCTGGACGCCTTGGAAGAGGTGGTTGAACACGACCTGGACGAGCAGGAATATGCGGAGTTGATCAATCGGCTCAACTGGATCGGACAGCAAGAGAAAAATCCTGAGCTGGCTCGTTTTGCCCGGGGGTTGCAGGAGCTGCTACAGGAGTTACACATCAAACCCGAAATGCCCTCCAGCCTCGAACGGCTTATCGCTTTTGGGAATCAACTGGCAGACCGCTGGTTCGCGCGCTGGCGTTTGAGGGCAATCCTGGTTGGAGGACTGCTGGCGTTGTGCCTGGTATCGCTCTCCACATTTGTGGAAGCTATAAAATCCGGTTTACTTCCCACCAGGCTTGATGCCTTCCTCGAATTGCTCATCACCCGCCAAGGTGTATCAAACCTGAACACGCTCTACTGGCTGCTGGCGCGCACTCTACTCGAACTGATCGCTGCCCTGCTCATGCTGGCGGCTGCCTGCTTCCTGGCAGTGGGGAAAGACCGTCACGGCGTCTTCTTTGGCAATCTGGCAATTATCTTCTCGCTGACCGTGGTCAACCTGCTTGTCTTCTATTTCGACCAATTCTCGACCATCATCCTCGCTGTGGTGCAGTTCACGTTGTTTCTGATGCTTGCCCTATACAAGCATCGCTTCGCCATTAACGGTCAACCGACTCAGAGTTATCCATCCGCAACCCATGGCGGATGACCTCATGCGCCTGGATTGTGCGCTCGCGACCTTTGACGCGAATTGAGCCCACCCGCTGGGTTGGGAAAACCCCCACAATGCCTGCCATCGTGGCTGGACCGATCAACAAACGGTTGGGGCGCGCGTTGCTCTGCAACCCCGAAGCGACGTTGACCGTATCGCCTAATACAGTAAGCTCAACCCGTTGATCGGTGCCCACGTATCCAGCAACAACCGTGCCGGTATTGACGCCGACGCCGATTGTTATCGGCTCACTCAGTTCACTGTTCATCCTCTCGATCGCTTCCAGAATCTCCAATCCCGCCCGAACAGCGCGGACTTCATGCTCTGAGTGATCGCCGGTCATGCCAAAAACCGCCATAATGCCATCCCCCAGATATTTGTCAACCATGCCCCCATTTTGAAAAACGATCTCTCCCGTCTCTTGATAATAGCGACTCAACACTTGCCCAAAGCGCTTTGGACCTAATTGCTCCGCCATACCGGTCGAATCGGCGATATCGGCAAACAATACTGTCACCCGATGTTCCGCCAGCCCAGGCAGGGTGCCGGCAACCTGATAATTCTGGAAGATGTACTCCGCTTCCGACGGAGAGACGAAACGCTCCAGCAATTGGCGAATTCTCTGCTCTTCCTGGACGCGTTTTAACAGTTGCATGCGTTGGATGGTCAACGCCGCCTGATGGCTGATGGCGACTGCCAGTTGCACATCGCGTTCGTCGAATGGGCGGTCGACCGGGTCAATTTTGTAGAGGTAGATCAAGCCCATCACCTCTTCGCCCGCCAGAATGGGAACACAAAGCACCGAGCGGATGTGAAAGAGAAAAGCACTGGCGCTAGGCTGCCCGGGCTCCTGATCAATATCTGCGATGTTCACCGTGGCTCTCATGTCTATCGCCTGACGGGCTATTGAGGCAGGAAAACCAAGCTCGTGCAGCACACCAAATCGCTCCTTCAGGATCACCTCGCAGCGGTCCGCCCCCAGCGAACGCTTGATCATCGTGGCGACTTCCTGAAGGGCGGTGTCGAGCTCGAATACCGTGTTGAGTTTTCTGGCAACCTCGTACATCAATACCGCATGCTGATCGATCGACTCGAGCATGACATCGCGAGTAAGCACCTGCATACCAGGAGGCGCCAGAGCTGGATTCTCCTGGGTGCTCTGTCTACGCACATGCAAGGTGCATTCGCCGATGCGGATCACGTCATTATGTGAAAGCCGATACTTATCTTCACGGCGAATGCGATTGACATACGTCCCATTGGTACTGCCAAGGTCGCGCAGGTACAACTCGTCCTGCTCGGCTTCGTACAAGATTTCAGCGTGATAGCGCGAGGCTGATGCGTCTGCAATTACAATGTCATTGTCTGAACGCCGACCAAGCGTGGTGCGATAAGCCCGAATAGGATACTCTTGCGGTTCGCCCCCTATGGATCTCATCGTAACCACCCACATGATCTGCTCTCCTCCGTTGTAAGCATTGGCTCAAGATGAAACTAACGCCAGATCAAATCCATCATTGCAACCGGCGCGCCCTCCCGGTCAACAACCAAATTGATATTATAGGATTCTTCCAGATTGGTCAAGGAATGTCGGTTGTTGCTCATCCAATTGACGACGACACAGAGACCACCGCAATATAGGAACTCACCTAACAAGATTGGAATGTGATTTAGGGTGAACTTGAAACGGTTGGCGCTGCGCGGATGTTAGAATTGAGGACGATCTACCTATCGCCTGATGCAACAAGCTAAACCGAACGCGACGGGAGCGCCGCGATGATCGAGCAAATGACGTTGAAACAATTGCTGGCTGAACCACAGAAGATAGAAGATCTCCATATCCCCGCAGGGATCGTGACAGATCTGATTTATCGCCTGCTGTTCAACGAGGGAAATGTATCTGTCAGCAGATTCGTCGAAGTGCTCAAGATTTCCACCCGCATCATCGATGAGATGATGCTCTGGATGCAAAAAGAACATCTGGTTGAGGTTTCCAAAGCTGGCTCCGAACTGGGGAGGCTGGGCTACGTCTACACATTGACTGAGGAAGGCAAAAAGCGCGCTCGTGATGCCTTCGAGCGCAGCCAATACGTCGGTCCTGTCCCGGTTCCTATTCATTACTACTCTCGTGGCATCGAGCTGCAAACTCAGGTGCGTCGGAAGGTTGCCAATACCGAGGTGATTCAGGCGCTCAGCCACTTGGTGTTGCCGAGCAATTTTCACCGGCGCGTCGGACCTGCCATCAACTCGGGTAATTCCCTGTTTCTGTATGGACCGCCTGGAAACGGGAAGACCACCATCGCTCAGGCAATTGCACAACTGATCGCGGGCACAGATCCAATCTGGCTACCCTATGCTTTGACTGCCGGCGGCAACATCATTCAAATCCACGACCGGCTGGTGCATAAGCCGATCAACCCTAACGGTGGAAAGAGCGCCGAGATGGGGCGCTATGACCAGCGCTGGGGACAATTCCACCGCCCTTGTGTGATGGCTGGGGGAGAATTGAAGATGGAAGACCTGGAACTGCGCTATGATCCTGTAGCCAGAATCTTTGAGGCTCCGCTTCAATTGAAAGCCAATGGCGGGATGTTCCTGATCGACGATTTCGGTCGTCAACAAATCCGCCCGGGCGATTTGCTCAACCGTTGGATAGTCCCCCTGGAAAGCCGGGTTGATTTTCTGCGCCTAAACACCGGGCAGACCATCGTCGTCCCATTCAAGCTGCTGATCGTTTTTAGCACCAACCTGGATCCCAAGGAACTGGTAGATGATGCTTTCCTGCGCCGCATCCAGGTTAAAGTTGAAGTTGGTCCGCCAGATGAAAAACTCTATTTCCAGATCTTTGTCATGCAATGTAAGCAGCTCAATATCCCATTCAACAAAGACGCCTTTCTACATCTGATGCAAACCTGGTATCGCCAGAAAGGTCGTCCTCTTCAGGCGGTGCACCCGCGCGATTTGCTCAAAACTGTGCTTTCCTTATGCGAATATCTCGAAATCCCTCCACAGCTCACTCCTGAACTGATCGACGAAGCCTGCCGCAGTTACTTCGTCATGTAATCGGCATAGCGAACAACAACCAATGGCATCGAAATAATGAAACAATATCGGCGGCTCTTGCGAAAACTCGGCATTTTCAAAACTCTCATCATCTTGACTACTGCCTCCATTCTGCTCTCCGTAGCCATTACCTGTCTGATCCACCTGGCAATAGCGCGGAAGCTGCCCGACAGCTTGGGCATTGGCATCGCCATTGTTGCGCCGTTGGTGATCGTACCGTTGTTCAGCTATTTATCCCTGAATCTCCTATTTCAACTCGATCTGGCAGAAGAAAAACTACATCGCCTCTCACTCGAAGACGACTTAACCGGCGCCAGCAACCGCAGGCATTTCATGGAGTTGGCTGAAATTGAACTCCAGCGCTACCGACGATATCGAAACCCTTTTTCGATAGCCTTTCTCGATATTGACGATTTCAAACAGATCAACGACAGATATGGTCACCTGGCTGGCGACCTTGTGCTCTGCGAGATGACTAACATGTGCTTGCAAAACATTCGTGAATCGGATATTTTCGCCCGCTACGCCGGCGATGAATTTGTAATCCTGATGCCCAATACCACTCGCCAGCAAGCTGTGGAATGCCTGGAACGCATTCGCGGTTGTCTGCTAGAAAAAACCGTTCAATATCACCAACGACCGATCCATTTCACGCTGAGCATGGGGGTGATCAGTACAAACGGGAAAGACACCAGCCTGGAATCTCTGTTAAACTTGGTGGATAGCGCTTTATACTCTGCAAAGAAGAAAGGCAAGAACCGCCTCATGCTGGCTTGAGTCAGATAAGCGCTTGCCAATACTAATCCAGTTAGAAAGACAACCATGGCGACACTCGCTCAACTGATCCTGGCGCTCCGCTCGGTCGGAGTGCGGCAATCGCTGCAAACTCTCGGCTATACCCTGGCAAAAGAAAGGCTCGACCGCCGCTATGCTCGATCGAGGCACCCCACACCGGTCAGGCAACCCGGTCGGCTGCTAGATGTTAAGACGAAGGAAAATAGCGCTAGCTTCAAATTTGAGCATGCCTATCTGGATATAACCATCATGGCTGATGACCTGGCGCGCATTGCGTGGTCGAACGCCGATTCGCAATCGGCGAAGCCGCCGCTACCTTATGCCATCGCCAGGCAAAATTGGGCTCCGGTAAGCGCGGCAATTCACCAAGAGCCCGAGCAGGTTGAAGTACATACCCCGCGCTTGCAGCTATCGGTCAGGGGTGATGGCAGCTTGACCTTCTCTTCGGCAGATGGTGCATGTTTGCGCCAGGAATTGCCTCCTCAGGTGATTGGCAAGGGCTGGCAAAGTCGGGCGTTGCTGCGAAAAACCGAACGCATATTTGGGCTCGGCGAGCATGCACTTGCCTTTCAACTGCGCAGCCATACCTTCCAACTTTGGAACACCGATCCAGGCGGGAGCTACGGTCCATCGGCGGACCCCATCTATATGCCTGTACCGGTTTACGTAGGAATCCACGATCAGGGCAGCTACCTGATCTTTTACAATAACTATCATAAAGGGCAAATTAGCTTCGATGCACTCGAGGAGCCAGAACCTCGGGCAGCGGTATTGTTTGAAGCCGGCGATTTGGTTTATTACTTCATCGCAGGACCACTGGAAAATGCCATCGAACGCTACACCGAACTAACCGGCAGACCTGGGTTGCCTCCGCTCTGGAGCCTGGGATATCACCAGAGCCGCTGGGGATATCGCAGCGCAGCAGAGATACAGGAGGTGCTCGACGGTTTTGCCCGCCATGAAATGCCGCTGAGCGCCATCCACCTGGATATAGATTACATGCTCGGATACCGCGTCTTCACCGTTGATACAGAGCGATTTCCCGATCTGGCAGGCTTGATTCAAGAAGCCAACGCACTAGGCGTCCAGGTGGTTGCCATTCTAGATCCCGGCGTCAAAGTTGACGAGGGATACGACGTCTATCGGCAGGGTGTAAACCTTGGTGCGTTCTGTCGACTCCCGAACGGCAAACTCTTCAAAGGTATCGTTTGGCCTGGGTGGAGCGTCTTCCCCGATTTCACCCATCCAAAGGTGCGCGCCTGGTGGGGGGAGTATTATCAAAGGTTGCTTGATCAGGGGGTGGCAGGGTTCTGGCACGACATGAATGAACCCACCAGTTTTTCCGCCTGGGGTAAGCTGGATCCGCCCCTATCACTGCGCCACCACATGGAAGGCACAGACGGCGATCACCTGGAGGCTCACAATATCTACGCCCTGCAGATGAACCGCGCCGGGCACGAAGCTTTACAGCGCTTTCGCCCGCAGAAAAGACCCTGGCTCATATCCCGTTCGGGTTGGGCTGGTCAACAGCGCTATGCCTGGAACTGGACCGGCGACACAGAGAGTAGTTGGGAGGCGCTGCGGATGACCATCTCCACCGTGTTGAATATGGGTCTGTCGGGCTTTGCCTATAGTGGTCCGGATATTGGCGGTTTCAGCGGCAACCCACCGGCTGAGTTATATACGCGCTGGTTCCAGATGGCAGCCTTCATGCCTTTCTTCCGCACCCACTCAGCCATCGGTTGCGCAAAGCGAGAGCCGTGGGTGTATGGCGAGCCGTATTCGCAAATTATCCGCCAGTTTCTCCGCCTGCGATACCGGTTGCTGCCCTACCTCTACTCCCTGGCATGGCAGAACAGCCAAACAGGACACCCCATTATCCGTCCATTGTTCTGGGGCGCGTCCAAAATATCCGACGATACATTGCCTTTATTCGAGGTTGACGACGCATTTCTAGTCGGCGAGCAGTTGCTGGTTGCGCCTGTGACACAGGCGGGATGCGAATCGCGCAACGTAACCTTTCCCACCGGCGTCTGGCTCAGCCTGTGGGATGATGCGCTTTACCTCGGACCGGGGAGCTTCGAGGTACCAACCTCGCTGGAGACAATCCAAGTTTTTGTGCGCGCCCCGGGGATATTGCCAACTGCGGAAGGCAATTCTCTGCAATTGAACCTTTACCTCCAAACCGAAAACGAGAGATACATCCCGTCTCACCCCAGTCAGTTCGTCCTGTATTCGGACGAAGGGGAAGGTTATGGTCCCTGGAGAACTGATACCTGGGAATTCACGCAAGATGGCAACTCGGTTATCTTGCGATGGGATAGCCGCGGGGAGTATCCATTCCCCTACTCCGGTGTGCAGGTCAGACTCCACGGCGCACAACTGGAAGAAGCCATCATTGACGATGTCGCCGTAAAATACACGGCTGACACGATTGAAATCGCCCAATTCCATCGGGCAAAGCTCCGCTTGCGCTGAATACAAACTTACCGGCACTCAATTCCCGGTACATCGAAATTATTACTTAGGCATGGAACGACAACCCCGCGAAAATACTGGCATGTGTAATCAGCTCTTTGTCAACCTGCTGCGCTCGGTCGTCCATACACCAGCAGGGATAAGAATCCTCAGCCTGACCCGATGGTTGTACCGTTACCATCCCCAAGACTGGTTCGAAGTCAACCATCTGCGCCTGGATTTACCCCGCCTCCCAGCCGCATTTGATGGCTATCGGCTGACCCAGATCAGCGACCTGCACCTTGGCACTTGGCTCGATAGGGAAAAGCTGCTTGCTGCCATCGAGCGGGTCAACGAGACCGACCCCGATCTGATCGCGATTACGGGGGATTTCGTCACCTATTATTCCAAGCAATTCTTGATTGATCTCGAAGCCGGTCTATGCCGCCTTAGAGCCCGCGATGGAATCCTTGCTATCCTGGGGAATCACGATCATTGGACCGAACCAGCCCGGATTCGAGCCTGCCTGAACGCATGCGGCGTTCACGTGTTGCAAAATGAGGTGGTCGCCCTGACGCGCGGCGACGCGCAACTCCATATCGCCGGTCTGGATGATGTGATGGTGGGGAAAGACGACCTCGATCAGGTGCTTTCCGCTTTACCATCCGATCAGGTGGGTATTTTGCTTGCCCATGAGCCAGACATTGCAGATCGCACCTCGTCAACAGGTCGTTTTGCATTGCAACTATCCGGGCATTCCCACGGTGGGCAGATCAACCTTCCCGGTTTGGGTTCGCTTTATCTGCCCAGCTATGGCAGGAAATACCCAGCTGGATTGCAGCGATTGAACGGGATGCTGTTATACACCAACAGCGGATTAGGCACCGCCGAAATTCAATTCAGGTTCAACAGCCGACCGGAAATTACCGCCTTCACGCTCCATACTGTGAAAGAATCCACAAATCCTGATAGTTTCTGAAAGTCTTGAATTTTACAATCACCATTGGCTTGAAGAAACCGATTACTAGACCAATGTCACAGAAAGTCTTTAACGATGCGTGAGTTAGCTATTATCGGAATAGGACAGACACCGGTTGACGAGCATTGGGAGCTCTCGCTGCGCGACCTAGCTGCCCAGGCAGCCCTGGAGGCGCTCGCAGACGCCGGTCGTGATAGCGTGGATGGGATATTTGTAGGGAACATGCTCTCCGGGATGCTCTCGAAACAAGAGAACCTCGGAGCTCTGGTAGCAGATTGGGCAGGGTTGAAACAACGCGAAGCCTATAAAATCGAAGCTGCTTGTGGCTCCGGCGCAGCAGCGCTGCGCGTGGCAATCATGGCAGTTGCTTCCGGTGAAATGGACAGCGCATTGGTGGTGGGCGTTGAGAAGATGACCGAGACCAAAGGCGCAGAAACCACTGCGGCACTTGCCACCGCAGCCGACGCGGATTACGAATCGGCGCAAGGCGTTTCTTTCGTAGCCCTGAACGCGCTGGTGATGCAGCGCTATCTGTATACCTACGGTTGGAAGCATACCGATTTTGCTCAATTTTCCATCAACGCTCACGCCAACGCCATGCACAATCCCTACGCCCGCCTGCATGAGCCAATCACTGAGCGGGACTATGAAAAAGCGCGCATGATCGCCCACCCCATCAACTTGCTGGACGCTTCACCCATCGGTGATGGCGCTGCAGCGCTGGTGATCGTCCCACTTGAACATGCGCCTAAAGGAGATAAGCACACCATCCTGATCGCAGGTTCAGCTTCTGCCACCGATACGCTGGCTCTCCACGATCGCAAGGACCTGCTATGGCTCTCCGCAGCCGAGAAATCAGCCAAACGAGCTTATCAGCAAGCAGGAGTAACGCTTGAGGACATTGACCTGTTCGAGTTGCACGACGCCTTTTCCATTATGACGGCTCTCTCCCTGGAAGCCTGCGGTTTTGCGGAGCGAGGTCAGGCGCCGCGCCTGGCGCTGGAGGGGCAGATCACACCCACCGGCGGATTGCCGATTTGCACCCGCGGAGGATTGAAGGCTCGCGGTCATCCCGTTGGGGCAACCGGCGTGTATCAGATCGTCGAGGTGGTTCAGCAGTTGCGCGGCGAAGCTGGCGCTACCCAGGTTGACGGCGCTCGTATCGGCATGGCGCAAAACATCGGAGGCAGCGGCGCAACGGTAATCACCCACATTTTGAAGGTTAGAGATTCGAGGTAAAATTGCCTGTGACCCTACAGGCAATGGCGCACCGTTTGTCCCGTATCCTGATCGCTGTACTCACCTTCCTCCTCTTTCTGCCCGTTCAAGCGCAAATCAGTCAGAATGAGCCGCTTCTACTCGCTGTTGGAGGCGGTTACAATGAAGTCTACACCGGATTGATCCAGGCAGCTATCCCACGCAGCGTGGAGAACAACATAATTCTGCTCGTGCTGCCGATGAACCTGACCATCAACAGCTCGATTCTCACTCCAGCGGAACGCGCCCAGATCCTCGAGGAGGCTGCGAAGCGAGGGCAAGAGTTGGAGAGCAGATGCAAAGAACTGGCGCAAAACGGACGCTGTACAATTCTTCTGGCGCCTATCCTGACCAGGAGCGATGCGCGCAACTCAGATTACCTGGCTTTATTCAATCAAGAACTTTCAGGAATTCTGCTGCTGGATGGTGATGAAGAACGGGGCACAGAGGTGTTGGCTGGCACTCCGCTGGAATTTGAACTCATCACCGCTTACGAGCGCGGCGTAGTAATCGCCGGCTCCGGCGCAGGCAGCGTGATGCTCGCCAACCCGATGGTTGGGAATTATCTCCCCGGTCTCAAGCCATCGGATGGATTGAGATTTGGGGCGGTTCAGGTATGGGATACTGCAGAAAAACACGGTCTGCTATTCGGCGTGCGCAACGCTTTTCTTGAGGATTATTTCTTCGGGGAAGGCGATTTGGGGAAGATGCTAAATGCCATCTCGTTACCCAACGTACCCGATATTGGCATTGGATTGGATGCCAACTCCGGAATTTATATTGCCGGTGGGGTACGCATAGAGAAAGTAATTGGCGATCCAATCGCCATAGTCCTGGATGGGGCGACATACCACGCTTCGGCGGGCGTCCAGTATCAGGGCAAGCAGCACCTGATCAGCTTGAGGAATGTCCTGTTTCATACCCTGGCGCCCGGAGATGTAACCTTTGACCTGAGCAGGCGCGTCCACGCGTTGGGCGCGCCGTATCATAAACTGGAACGGGATTACAGCGCACTGCATCTCCCTGCCGGCGCGGGAAACCTCTTCTTGACCAGTGACCTGCTCGCCTCCGAAGCCCGCGACAGCCTGCTGAACCAGTTCATCCAACGCAGCGGTGGGTCGAACGCCAAGATCCTGATCCTGGCAGACGGCTATTCCTCGCGCCAAGAAGCCGAAACGATTGCTGCCGAGTTTGCTAAAATGATGCCGGTCGATACGGTAGCGAGCTCTCTTCCAATTCAAACCGACGCTCTGAAATCCTTGACTGCTGATATCTCTGGAATCTTGATTACAATTGGCGCTCCTGAGAAAATTGATAGATCCACGCTGGCGCCCCTCGAAGCGCTATGGCGTGATGGATTACCGATACTATGCAACCAGGGCGCCGCTGAAATCACAGGCGCATACTTCACTCCTAAAACAGGAATCTCGCCGGATGGAGAAGGTATGGAACCTGTTTCGCCCCTACTGGCGATGCGAGGCGAGCTCGAGATTTTGCCTGGTTTGGGCTGGGTTAACGGGTTCGTTGTTACCAATATCCTGGAAGAAAGACGGTTCGGACAACTGATAAATCTGGCTTACCACCACCCCGATCTGCTCGCCCTGGGTTTAACCGGTAGCGGCGCGGTCGAGTTATCTCCCTCTGTACCCCGCGCCACAGGCGAAAATGCAGTTTTCGTTCTGGATCTTCGTTGGGCTCAGTTGGCAAGAGGGGAAAATAATGGATTGGTGATAGCCAACGGAATCATGGATGTATTTGCGCCAGGAGAATTATTCACCTCGGTCGTTGTTGACGTGAATCGCACACCCAGGCGGCTGGCAACGCCGGTCATCGTCACACCGACGGCAACGCCACCGCCCACATCCACGCCGACGCCCTCGCCATCGCCAACCGTGACCGCCTCACCGACCATCTCACCCACTGCCACACAGCGCATCAAGCCCACTGCTACCCCATTGATCATTCCACCTCCCTCAGATCCCGAAACGCGCAACTTCATGGTGATTTTCGGCGTGTTGATTGTGATCGTGATTGTCATCGGTCTCGCTCTGAACAGGAAACGAATCGTTTAGTCCATCTAACTCGAACAGAATCCAAGAAAAGCACATTGGGGAGGAAAATAAATTGCATTGGCGACATCTCTCACGTACAATACAAGTGAACCTGCCTGTGGTTTCTTGCAACACCGGTATGAAACCAGTCTCTATTTTTGATCCATCTGGAGGATACTGATGTCCGAGCGAAAAAAGGTCACCCTGCCCTATCTCTTCAAGAAGGTTGCCAATCACGAGCCGATCACCTGGCTCACCTGTTACGATTACCCAACCGCCTATTTGCAGGAGCAGGCAGGCGTGGATATGATTCTGGTGGGAGATAGCCTGGGCATGACCGTCCTGGGTTATGAAACCACCCTGCCGGTCACCATGGAGGATATGATTCGCCACTCACAAGCGGTGCGGCGCGGCGCTCCATCCGTCTTCCTGGTTGGCGATATGCCCTACATGAGCTACCAGCCCAGCGTGGAAAGCGCCATCCGCAATGCCGGGCGCTTCATGGCGGAGGCGGGCTGCGACGCCATCAAACTGGAAGGAGGGGCTGAGATGGCAGATCGCATCCATGGCATTGTGTCCGCCGGCATCCCTGCCATCGGCCACCTGGGATTGACCCCCCAGAGCCTGAGCGCATTGGGGGGATTCCGCGTCCAGGGTAAAGGCGCGCTGCAGGCTAAGAAGATCATCGAAGACGCCAAAATCCTGGAGCAGGCGGGGGCTTTTGCCATATTGCTCGAGATGGTGCCCGATCGAGTTTGCAAGCTAATCACCGAACGCGCCGAAAACTGCATCATCATGAGCCTGGGTTCAGGTCCTCACGCGCATGGGCAACTGCTCATCTTCCACGACATGTTCGGTCTTTACCCGCGTTTCAAACCGCGCATGGCGAAAGTATATGGCAATGCCGGCGAGGTCATCCTGAACGGTCTGAAGCAATACGTCGCCGAAGTGACTGATTGCACCTTCCCGCAACCGGAGAACTGGTTTGGCATGCCGGACGAGGAATACGAAGAACTGCTGCACCTATTGGGGTAGGTTATCCATCAGGAGGACGACCATGAGCGAACAGCTTCGTCAACTTTTGAGAATCCCGGATCAGCGACTGGAAGAGATCAATCAAGTCTTGTTGAACCCGGATTTACGGTTGATCAACGATTTTCTCGAGGTGGTCGCCCGTTATGGCACGCCGGAGGAGATCAACCAGAAAGCCAGAGCGGCAAACCAGTTGCCGAATCTACTGCAGCGGGTTCGTGAGACCAAACCGGAGTATGAAGCCGATCTCCATTGGCTGGCAGAACAACGCGATCGAGGGGCTTTCATCTCCATTGCCGATTATCGCCGCAAGGTGCTGGGTGATCGCGCTGATACAATGCGCTTCGCCGATGAGTTTGCCGTGACGCTGGAAATCAGCGCTGCTCAATACTTCCCCTGGATTATCGCCATTGCCAAACGCGCCATCGCTGAAGGCAGCCTGATGCCTGGACGTTTCATCAAAGTGCGCAAGATGAAGGAACAGGAACGGGATGGCGACCTTCCAGCCATAGCCGCAGCGATGCAAATCATCGGCGCCAGCTATGTCGAAACCCTGGATACCAAAGGCACCGATGGGTCGAACATCCACCTGGGCGGACCGGCGACGATCACAGGATATTTCGGCGGGGTTGGTCAACCCAATCACTACCCATTAAAATGGTTGGATGAATTCCTGTATTACTACACGAACTATGGTGTGCGACAGGTGCTCAACATCAACCCCGGCACAGTTTTATTAGGATATTTGCTACACCGCATTGGGGTGGATATTGAGTTTAAAATCTCAGTCTTTATGGGCAACGACAACCCATACGCGGCTTTGTGGACTTTGATCGGCGCCAAATTATTCAGCCGCGATGATGGCTCGTCGCCGTTGATCGGCTTCAACTGGAGCAACTCGGTCAACAACGAGACGATGGAGATTACTGCCCAGTTCCGTAAACTGCTTGGCTTCGAAGATGTGGTGCGATTCGAACACCATATCACCGAGACCTGGAAGAGCATCGTGCGCCAGCCGTACAATCGGCGCGCTGAATTGGTGGAAATCGCCGACCACGTCGCCAATATCTCAGCCAAGCACGAAGGCGGCGACCCAGAGATCGAGCAGACTCGCTCCCATCCTTCTGATATTCTGGACTACTTCCGAGATAAGCAGGAAATCATCGATTCGGGGGATTGGGAGAATTTACAACTCAACTTCATGGACAAATTCGACGCCGTAAACAAGACAGCCTGGATTCTGACCGAGAGAGGCTTATCCTTTATCGCCGCCCAAAAGTTGCATAGATAACACACGTTCCTGAAGCCGGAAGGGAAGCAGGTAAGATGATCCCTAAACGTATGGCTACATTTCTCCGTGAGCGCCTGCCGGAATCCACCTGGCAAAACCGATTGATTGAAGAAGGCGGTCTATGCTATATGGAGTTCAGCGCTTTGGATGCAGAGAGGCTGGCGCGGCTCGATATCGAGACCGACAAGCTCGGACCAAGGCTGGTGGCTTGTTTTTGGGATCAAGCTTCAGAGCTGGAGATCGGCGGCTATCTGGTTATTGATAACCTGGCTATGGGACGCCCCTCGATGGGCGGAATCCGCATGGCGGAGGATGTCACACCCAGCACGATCTTCAATCTGGCGCGCGGTATGACGCTAAAAAATGCCGCAGCCAAGCTGCCCTTCGGCGGCGGCAAAGCTGGCATCGTCGCCGGTAAGATTCGCTCCAGCGCAGAGCGTCAGCAGGTGATCGAAGGCGTCGCGCGCTTGCTGCACCGCTATAAGGGCATCTATCTACCCGGTCCAGACGTTGGCACCAATGACGATGACATGCGCACGATTGCAACCTGGAATGGCATTGACCATGCCGTGTCCAAGCCGGTTGAGATGGGCGGCAATCGCATCGATCAATTGGGCGCAGCCGCTGGCGGTCTGGCGATCGCCTTGGAAGCCATCTTACAAGAAATGCCGCGCCTGCGTTGCCTGCCGCAATTCGCCAGCTTGAAACTGCCCCATCCCAGCGAATTGACCGTGCTCATTCAGGGCTTTGGCGCAGTTGGCGCGCACACCGCCAAAGCTTTATTGGAACAACTGCCTGGGGTGCGGGTTATCGGCATAAGCGACGAATTGGGTTATCTGTACAACGAAGAAGGTCTGCCTGTCGAACATCTCTTCCGGCTCTGGCAAGAGAAAGGCGTCGTCACCCGCCCGTACTATCTGGATGCAGTCCTTTCTCAAGGATTGCCCACCAAATACTCCAGCGCGCCAGATGATTTACTGCGCGAATCGGCGTTTTGTCTGATCCCCGCTTCTCCCATCGCCAATTACCTGGACACCGACGCCTCCAGCCGACCGTGCATGACCGTAGACCGGATGGGTAACTGGATGGTGATCATCGAAGGGGCAAACACCTATTCCCCAGACCCTGCAAAAAGGGCTGCCAGAGCGCGGATGGAGCGGGTGGTTTACCGTCAGCGCGGCGTATTACTGGCGACAGATTATCTGGTGAATTCCGGCGGGGTGATCTTTGCCGCACAGGAACGGTTGATTAAAACCCCTATGCACCTGCGCATCCCCGCGGAGATGCTTGGCAAACGGGAAGCTGTGGATCAATGGCTGGAACAACACGCCGATGAGTTGGCTGAACTGGCAGCCAACCGCCGCCGTACGGCAGAGACGTATCGAGATGAAGTCATCCGCCGCAACATGCACGAGCTGATCGACCTACTGATCAGCGACGCCGACCTTCTACCCTGCGAGGCAGCCGAGCAGATCAGCATCCGCCGCATCGCCGCCAGTGAGAGCGACCGTACTGCAGTAGATTTAATGGTGCCCATGCCAACCATCGCCATGGATAAAACTTTGCGAGATGCCGCTGCTTTGCTGGTGGGAGAAGGCAGTTCAATCCTTGCGGTTGTGAACCCCGGTGGAGAGCTTGCCGGCGTGATTACCGAATGGGATATCACCCGCGCTATGGCAATGGGCGCGCCGGACAATCAGCCCCTGGAGCAGGTGATGACTCGCAAGGTAATTGCTGCCAGCCCGGATGACTCCATCCTGGAGCTGATCCGCAAATTCGAATATCACGAGATCTCGGCTATGCCGGTTGTCGACCAGGGCGCCGTTTTAGGGATGGTCACTGCCGACCTGCTCGCCAGGCGCTCGCTGCCTAAACTTCTCTACACGCAGAGAAAAGCAGTGTAAATGGAGATTTGAGCGATTATGCCGGGCTCGTAAATGAGGATGGCTATTTTATGTCGAGGATTTGCTGCATCATCCCAGCCACGACCTGATAGACAGGTGATTGTTCACCCAACTCCACCAGCGGTCGTCCGGAAAATTCGAACTCAGCCAGCTTCCTATCCGTCGGAACGATGCCCAATAACGGTATATCCAGCCTTTTGATGGTCTCAGAGAGCGCTTCTGGCACTCCGTTGTCGACGCGGTTGAGAATCAAGTAAGCGTTCTGAATCTGAATATCGAGCTCATGGCGGAAGCGGGCGATGCGCTCGGCGGCGATGATGCCCCGTTGTGTGGGGTCGCTTACGATCAACAAATGCTCCACGTCGCGCGTCGTCCTTCGGCTAAGGTGCTCCATCCCAGCTTCGTTGTCAATCACCACGAACTGATAATTCTTGCTCAGCGCGTCGATCACTTCACGCAGGTTGTGATTCACGGCGCAATAACAACCGGGACCTTCCGAACGACCCATGGCGATCAGGTCAAATCGATCTCCCTCTGCCAGCGAAGAGCGAATTTGATAGTCCAGGTACTCGCGTTTGCTGCTGCCACCCGGCATAGTTCCCATCGCCGCCCCGCTGGCGGTCAGTGAGCTCTTCACCTGAGCCAGCATATCTTCACGGATATCCCCCACCGTCCATTCCAGCTCCAGCCCCAATACCATGTTCAGGTTGCTGCTGGGGTCTGCGTCAATTGCCAGAACGGGACCTTTGTCATTCATCACCAGGTATTTAATCACCATTGCCGCAATGGTGGTCTTACCCACACCGCCTTTACCAGCCAAAGCTATGGTTGTCGTCATCTGCCCAACTCCCTCAACTTACTTCCGTTTGTCATTGATCCGGTTTTACCAGTTCCAACAGGCGCAACCCCATCTCGTGGGCTGCCTGGCGCAAGGAAGGGACGTGATCATAGACCGCTACCCCTAATCTGTCCGCCTCTTGCACTGCCAGGTCGGCTGGCAGAATGCCCAACACTGGCAACCCCGGCGATTCCGCATGTAAAAAGTCAGCCTCAGACTCGTCGCGCACCTTGTTGCCAACCAGCCACAAGCGAGTGAGACCGATATCATTAGCCAGTTTCTTGATCTGCGCCGCTGTACCCAGACTGCGCTTGGTCGGCTCAGAAACCACCAGCATGGCGTCGACAAAATCTACGGTTGCGCGTCCGAGATGCTCGACGCCGGCGTACATATCGAGGATAAGCACGTCGTCCTTGCGGAAAAGCAAATGGGTAAAGAGGGTTTTCAGCATGGCGCTCTCCGGGCAAATACATCCGGAGCCGCCGGTATCCACGGCGCCCATTTCCAGCAGGCGCACGGAGCGATGCACCACGCTGAATCTTTCGGGGATGTCGTCAACGCGAGGGTTCAAGGTAAAGAAGCCGCCAATCGAGCCAGGCTTTGCGCCTGTGCGCTCGTAGATCAGGTCATCCATCTCCGAGATCGGTCGTAACCGGGCGCGCAACTCAGGAGGGAAGCCCAAAGCTCCTGCCAGGCACGGAGAAGGATCGGCGTCCACTGCCAGCACCTGACGGTGCATATCGGCGTATGTCTGCGCAAGTAAGGCTGCCAGGGTGGTTTTCCCAACCCCGCCTTTTCCAGTGATGGCGATTTTCATCGTTTAGACTTAAACCTTTCTCTTTTTCACGCGAGGTCCTTGCGGCGTGTCCTCAATTTCGTAACCTGCCTCGTTCACCATTTCTCGCAAGGCGTCCGCCTCACTCCAGCGTTTCTCGCGCCGGGCAACCTGGCGGCGCTCAACGAGCTCCAGGATTTCAGCAGGGATGACCTCCTGCTTTGGCTGCCAGTCCGCCAGGCGCAACCCAAGTACTCGATCGAAAACCAAAATGGTGGCTTTTTTTACTGCGGGGGGCAAGTCGCTTCTGACCAGCTCCCAGGTAACCGCCATCGCCCGCGGCATGTTCAAATCATCGTTGATTTGATCGGTAAACTTCTCGATGTAGCCTTGATCGGGCACGCCGGCATCGCCCCACTCGAAGACGGTGTTGCGCAGCCTATCCAGAGCCACACTGGCGCTGTCCAATGCCTCCCAGCTAAACGTCAACTTCGCCCGATAGTGAGCATTCAGCGCAAAATAGCGATACGCCAGAGGGTCGTAACCGCGATCAATTAAATCCTGCAGCCGCAGGAAACGCCCGGACGATTTCGACATCCGCTCAGCCTCCAACTGCAAGAAATAACCATGCAGCCAGAAATTCGCCAGCCGGGTGCCGAAGCAAGCCTCGCTTTGGGCGATTTCGTTGGTGTGGTGAACCGGGATGTGATCCTCCCCGCCGCAGTGGATGTCGAAGAACGTGCCCAAATACTTGGCTGACATCGCCGTACACTCAATGTGCCAGCCGGGGAAGCCCACCCCCCATGGACTGTCCCACTCCATTTGCCGTTTCACACCAGGCGGGCTGAATTTCCACAACGCAAAATCGGTGGGGTGCAACTTTTCTCCCATGTCGATGCGCGAGCCCGCCTGCAAGCCTTCGATATCCAGGCGAGAAAGGTATCCATAGTTCGGCAACTTGGAGGTGTCGAAGTACAGCCCATCCGAGGTGCGATACACATAGCCCTTCTTCTCTATACAAGCGATTAGCTCGATCTGCTCCTTGATGTGATCCGTCGCCCGACACCATTGGGTTGGCTGCAACAGGTTCAAATATTGCATGTCCTCGATGAACGCCTGAGTGTACTGCTCGGCAATTTCCCAGGCGGTCTTCCCGGCTTTCCTGGCGCCCTTTTCCATCTTATCTTCGCCGGTATCGGCGTCAGACGTCAGATGACCGACGTCAGTGATATTGACGACATGTCGGACTTCGTAGCCATTGAACTCAAGGGTGCGCCGTAAAATATCTTCGAAGATGTAGGTTCGCAGGTTGCCGATGTGAGCGTAATCGTACACGGTAGGACCGCAGGCGTACATCCCCACCGTTGGCGGATGCAGGGGTGAGAATTCTCTCAGACTTCGGGCGTAAGTATCGTAGAGGTGAAGCTTCATAAACCATACCTGCTCAGTTTAGGGTAGTCCTGGCAGTAACGTTTCGAATTATAACAGCAGCGACCGTATAATGACAAAGTTGATTGTGTAATTTTGCACAATATGTGCTATAATATAAATATCATGACCGAAGGCTTTGCATGGTCGGCAAGCGCATCGCAACGGTCCGGAGTGTTTGACGCTTCGCGCAATTGGCTCATCATCGGTTGAGATGATGAGCTGATACTTTCACGGGCAACCGCTACAGAAAGGAGAACTGCTGGATGAACTCGCTCTCCTCAAGCCGTTCAACCTCTTCACCAGCGCCGCCGGCTCGTAGCTCACCCAGGATTGGCGTTTATATCTGCCACTGTGGCACGAACATCGCCGGCATGGTTGACGTCGAAGCCGTGGCAAACTTTGCCGCCAATCTATCGGGTGTTGCTGTAGCCCGCCATTACGCTTACATGTGTTCCGATCCAGGCCAGGCACTCATCAAGGATGATATCCGCAAAGAGGGCTTGGATCGTGTTGTTGTGGCTTCCTGCTCACCGCTGATGCACGAAAGCACCTTCCGCAAGGCATGCGCCGAAGCCGGGCTGAACCCCTACCTCTTCCAGATGACAAACATCCGCGAACATTGTTCCTGGGTATCGATGGAACCAGAGCAAGCGACGAAGAAGGCGATGGGGCTCGTCTCTGCCGCAGTGCATCGCGTGGCGCACCACCAGGAACTACAAACCAGGCGGGTGACCATTCAGCCTTCGGTGCTGGTAGTTGGCGGTGGTATAGCAGGAATCGAGGCGGCATTGCGCCTGGCAGATGCGGGCAAACACGTTTATCTGGTGGAGCGCCAGCCCAGCATCGGCGGTCACATGGCGCAACTTTATAAGACCTTTCCAACGCTGGACTGTGCGGCTTGAATTCTCACCCCGAAGATGGTGTCCGTTGGACGCCACGAGAACATCACCCTGCTCAGCTACAGCGAAGTGGAGCAGGTCTCCGGTTATGTAGGCAACTTCCACGTGCGTATCCGCAAAAAAGCCCGCTATGTCAATGAGGAAATTTGCACCGGCTGCGGAACCTGCGTTGAAAAGTGCCCCTGGAAGAAGATTCCCTCCGAATTCGACCTGGGTTTGGGCAAACGTTCGGCAATTTACTTCCCCTTTCCCCAGGCTGTGCCGCGTGTACCGGTGATCGACACGGCGAACTGCGCCTATTTTCTGCGCGGCAAATGCCGCGCCTGCGAGAAATTCTGCCAGACAGGCGCAATCGACTTCGAACAAAAGGATCAGATCCTCGAAGTCGAGGTGGGCGCCATCATCCTGGCAACCGGATTCAAAGACTTCGATCCCACCACAGCCCCAGAATACGGCTATCAGCAGGTGGATGACGTTCTGACCGGCATGGAATTCGAGCGTCTGATCAATTCCGGCGGACCTACCGGCGGCATCGTCCTGCGCAAAGACGGAAGTAAGCCCGAGAAAATCGCCATCATTCATTGCGTGGGCAGCCGCAACCAAAATCATCATGAATACTGCTCGCGAGTATGTTGCATGTATTCGCTCAAGCTGGCGCAACTCATCCGGCACTACATGGGTTCGGAGGTGATCGAGTTCTACCGTGACATGCGCACTTTTGGCAAAGACTACGAGGCGTTCTACGAGCGCGTCGCCCGTGAAGGCGTCAAATTCTACCGCTACGACGAAGACCTGAATGTAAGCCGTCAGGATGGTCGGATCAAAATCTCGGCAACAGACGTATTCACCGGCAAAAGAGATGAGGTATTGGTAGATATGGTGGTCTTGAGCACCGGCATGGAGCCGCAAGCGGATCAATTGCAGGTGGCGAAGACCTTCGGCATCAGCCTGAGTCCAGACGGTTTCTTCCTGGAGAGGCATCCCAAGCTGGCGCCGGTTGAGACCGCCACCGATGGCGTCTTCCTGGCTGGCGCCTGCCAGGGACCTAAAGACATCCCCGACAGCGTTGCCCAGGGAGGAGCGGCTGCGGCGGCTGCGCTAGCCTTGATCGATGCCGGTCAGGTTGAGCTCGAACCCTTCACCACCTATATCATCGAGGAGAAATGCGGTGGATGTCGCACCTGCGAGGGTCTCTGTCCCTATGGAGCGATCGAGATGATTACCCTCGAAGACCGCACCGTTGCGCACGTCAATGAAGTGCTCTGCAAGGGATGCGGCGCCTGCGCGGCAGCCTGCCCAGCTGGCGCTGCCGTCCAATACGGGTTCACACAAGAGCAGGTTTTGGCTGAAATCGAAGGCGCTCTATTGGAGGCATTCCTATGAATTTATCCAAGCCGAGGATCGGGGTTTATATCTGCCATTGCGGTACCAACATCGCCGCCACGGTTGACGTCAAAACCGTCGCCGAGTATGCACAAAAAATGGAAGGCGTGGAGCTGGCGCGCGATTACACCTATATGTGCTCAGATCCAGGCCAGGATCTGATCAAACAGGATATCGCCGAACGCTCCTTGAACCGCATCGTCGTCGCCTCGTGCTCACCCTTGATGCACGAGCCAACCTTCCGCCGCGCCTGCGAAGAAGCTGGCTTGAATCCTTTCTTCTTCCAGATGGCAAACATCCGTGAACAATGCGCCTGGGTGATCGATGACCGCGCCCTGGCAACCCAAAAAGCGATCAGCATGGTTCACGCTGCTGTCAAGCGCGTCCGCCACCACCGACCGCTCTCCATGCGAGAGGTCGAGATGGCGCCATCCGCTTTGATTGTCGGAGGCGGAATCGCCGGCATCGAAGCCGCGCTGCGTCTGGCAGACGCCGGAAAGCAGGTCTATCTGGTCGAACGTGAGCCAAGCATTGGCGGGCACATGGCTCAGCTCTATAAAACCTTCCCGACCCTGGACTGTGCAGCCTGAATACTCACACCCAAAATGGTGTCCGTTGGACGCCACCCAAACATCAAGCTGCTGAGCTACAGCGAAGTCGAGGCGGTTTCGGGCTATGTCGGAAACTACAATGTTCGCGTGCGCCGCAAAGCCCGCTACATTGACGAAAGCAAATGCACCGGTTGTGGAACCTGCGCCAGCGTATGCCCGATTGAGGTCAGTAATCCCTTCGATCTTGGTCTGAGCACCCGCAAAGCCGCATACCGCCATTCGGCGCAATCCGTTCCAGGCGCGTATACCATCCAAAAATTGGGCATCGCTCCCTGTCGCAATGCCTGCCCCACCGATCAGCGCGCTCAGGGTTACATCGCCCTGGTGCGCCAGAAACGCTACGCCGACGCCTACTGGGCTATCAGGCGCGAGCACCCCTTCCCATCTGTTTGCGGTCGGGTGTGCAATCATCGCTGCGAAGACGCATGCACCCGCGGGCGCTACGATGAGCCGGTCAATATCATGGGGTTAAAGCGTTTCGTCGCCGACTGGGCATATGCTCACCGCGACGAATTGCCAAATATGCGCAATAAGTCTCTGGTGGGCACGCCGTTCAGCCATAATCCAAAGCCAACTGGCAAGCGAGTGGCTATCATCGGCGCCGGTCCAGCAGGGTTGACCGCCGCGTTGGACCTGGTGCGCCTGGGACACGCGGTTACCGTCTATGATGCCTTGCCGGTAGCGGGCGGAATGATGCGTGTGGGCATCCCACCGCACCGACTGCCGACCGAGTTGCTCGATTGGGAGATTCAGCAAATTGTAGATGAGGGCGTCGAACTACGCCTGAACACCTGGATAGACGATGTACCCCGCTTGCTCGAGTCCGCCCCTGATCGCCCGGCATATCATGCCGTGTTGATTGCCACCGGCGCACACCAGGCGAAAAAGCTGCCCATCCGCAACTCCAATCATCCCGACAACTGGCTCAGCCTGCAACTGCTACGGAAGGTCTGCCTGGGTGAAAAGATCGATCTGCACGGCAAGAAGGTGGTCGTGCTCGGCGGAGGCAATGTCGCCCTCGACACCTCCCGCACCGTCGTCCGTTTGGGCGCCAGCGAAGTGCGCATGGCATGTCTGGAGTCGCGCGGCGAGATGCCTGGCTTCGCCTGGGAAGTGGGCGTGGCTGAAGAGGAAGGCGTCCAGATTTGCGCGGGGCGCACCTTCAAGGAAATTGTTGTGCGAGACGAGAAGATCGTCGGTGTACGCTGTGCCGAGATCATTTTCCACGGTTTCAAGCATGGACGCCCGGTATTCGACGAAATTCCCAATAGCGAGCACATCTTACCTGCCGATCTGGTAGTGTGGGCTATCGGGCAAGGTCCGGATTTCTCTTTCTTGCCGCAAGATGGATGCATCAACACCCGCTATCCGGTAGGAATTCAGAGCGATGCGAACATGATGACCACCTTACCAGGGGTGTTTGTCGCCGGAGATGTGCACCGTGGGGTGACTTTCTTCGTGGTCGACGCCATTGGGGAAGGACATCGCGCCGCGCGCAACATCGACCGCTATCTGCGCAACGAGCAGGGCGTCAAGGAACCCAAAAAACTGCCGGTTGTGCAACTCAGCGAGGAGGAAATTAAAGCCAAGTTCGAAAGAGGCGAGGTATCGCCTCATAAAAGAGTCCCCATTTCATCCATCCCGCTCGAGGCTCGCAGGGAGAACTTCCGCGAAGTAGACCTGTGCCTGACAGAAGAAGAAGCCCTGAGAGAAGCCGAACGCTGCCTGCGCTGCGGCATTTGTTCAGAATGTCTGGAGTGTGTGGCAGCCTGCGAGCGTGGCGCTATTGACCACGAGATGGAAGATGAAATTATTGAGCTTTCAGTGGGCACCATCATCCTGGCAACCGGTTTCAAAGATTTCGACCCAACCAGGGCGCCAGAGCTTGGCTACAAGCGGATTGACAATGTCATCACCGCCCTGGAGTTCGAACGCCTGATCAACACCAGCGGACCGACAGCTGGCAAGGTCTTGCTGAAAAACGGTCAACCTCCCAAACGCGTGGCTGTGGTGCATTGTATCGGCAGCCGCGATGAAAAGTACAACAGCTATTGTTCTCGCGCCTGCTGCATGTACTCTTTGAAGCTTTCTCAGCTTGTGCGAGACTATGTGAATGCCGAGGTGTTCGAGATCTACCGCGACATGCGCACGTTCGGCAAGGATTACGAAGAGTTCTATAACCGCACCAGGCAAAAAGGCGTTCATTTCTATCACGGCAAGGTTTCCGCCATTGAGCAGAAAGATGGCAGCATCCTGGTGCGCTGGAGCGAACCGTTCTTCAACCAGCCGACCGAGGTCGAAGTAGATATGGTCATCCTCTCCACCGGCTTCGAGCCACAGGAGGACGCTGCCAAAGTCGCTTCGATCTTTGGAGTATCCCGCAGCAAAGATGGGTTCTTCCTGGAGCGCCATCCCAAGCTGGCGCCCGTCGAAACCGCCAGCGAGGGCATTTACCTTGCCGGCGCCTGCCAGAGTCCCAAAGACATCCCCGATAGCGTCGCACAAGCCGCTGGCGCAGCCGCAGCCGCCCTATCGTTGATCGATCAGGGTGAGATCGCCCTCGATCCCTCGATTGCCGAAGTAAACCTGACCCTGTGCGCCGGGTGCGGACAATGCACCCAGGCGTGTCCATATGGGGCAATTCAGGTTCAGGCAGAGCAAAAATCCAGACGGAAAGTTGCCCAAGTCAACGCTTTCCTGTGTAAAGGATGTGGCACCTGCGCCGGCGCCTGTCCGAACAAAGCCATCAGCCTGATCCATTTCGATGACCGACAGCTTGTCTCAGAGATGGTCGGCGTGCTTACGTCTCCGACGCCAGTCGTGCCGGGTATTGTGACATAGGAGGTGAAAGGATGCCCTTCGAACCAAAGATCGTTGCCTATCTCTGCACCTGGTGTAGTTATACCGGCGCGGATACGGCGGGCATCGCTCGCCTGAAATCCCCGGCTAACCTGCGCGCCATCCGCGTTCCCTGTTCGGGCAGGGTGTCGCCAGAACTTATCCTGCGCACCTTCGACCAAGGCGCAGACGGCGTGCTGGTCCTGGGCTGCCACATCGGAGAATGCCATTACGATAGCGGCAATCACCGCACCGCCAAGCGCATCCCGGTCCTCTCTGCGCTGCTCACATTCGCCGGCCTCGAACCGGATCGATTGCGCCTGGACTGGGTCTCTGCCTCAGAAGGGGAAAGATTCTCGCGCATAGTCAACGAGTTCACCGAGGCCATACGTGCTTTAGGTCCCATCCACTGGCGCGTTCCCGATGGTCGGGCAGCCATCCAGATGGCGAGCGAATTAGCCGATCTGGAGCATTTGCTACAGCTCGCCGAAGAAAAGCCCGAGCCAGTTGGATTTGACTCCAGGGTAAATCCGGCGAATTGGGAAAATCTCACCCAGGTGATTCGCTCCACCGCCAGAGATTTGTTACAAAACCATGCGGTTGATGTGGTGATTGGTTATGAAATTGGCACCGGCGGCAGGACGCGTCCGGCATTCATCCGCCAGCCAGAGCAGGCAGAGCGGCTGATCTGGAATCAGGACTGTACACACAACCTCTTCTTATACGTCGAGGATGCCCTGCGAAGACAGAGCAACACCGCTGATTCAAAGGGCGCAGTCGCGATTGTCGCCAAGCCCTGCGATCTGCGCGCCATGAACGTCTTGTTGACCGAAAATCGGTTCGAGCGCCCACAAGTGCACATCATCGGCGTGACCTGTGATGGTATTCGCGATGGTGCTGGAACGACGAAGCCCGAACCCGCCGAACGTTGGACTTTGCAAGATCGCTGCATCACCTGCGATCAGCACACGCCAGCGCTGTACGATACGCTCATCGGCGCACCCTCGACCACAGCATCTCCGACATCAACCCCATCGCCAGCTTCTATAACAACCAAAGCAGTGAAGGTTTTAGAGAGTTTGCAACCAGAAGAACGCCTGGAATTTTGGCTGAGCCAGTTCGACCGTTGCATTCGCTGCTATGCCTGCCGTCAGGCTTGCCCGATGTGCTATTGTCCCACCTGTCTGTTTGAGCGCGACGACTCGCTCTGGGTAGGAATGAAAATTGGATTGAACGAAAAACGCACCTTCCATCTGGGGCGAGCCTATCACCTGGCTGGAAGGTGCATCGGCTGCGACGAATGCAGCCGGGTTTGCCCGATGGACATCCCAGTCAGTTTACTCAACAGGAAACTGGCACAAGAGATCGAGCAACACTTCGCCTTCCGGGCTGGCGTGGAGCCGAAACCTTCACCGATTTTGACTGTACTGGGTGGAGAGGAGAGATCAGCATGAGCGCACCAGATACATACTATCCCTCAGGCTACGCTAGTAAAAAATCCATAGAAAACTGGCTCTCTGCTTTGATGGATAAATATGCATTGGTTGCGCCGCAGGAGACAGCCGGGATAACGCTATACCAGGCTCTGAACGATGTCCACCAAATTGCCTGGGATAACCCGCGCCCAAAAATGTCCATAAAAGAATTCTTTTTTCCTCCCACAGAGCAATTGATGCTCATCGGGTATAAGGGTGATCAGGTTTCGATAACAGAGACAATTTACCGGCAAAATCAGATAATCATCGGCGTCCGTCCTTGCGACGCACGCAGTCTACGCGCCCTGGACGCGGTGTTCATTTCGACCGCGCCGGTGGACGCCTATTACGCCCGGCGGCGCGTGGCAACTGCCTTGATTGGACTTGCCTGCGAGAAGATGGGAGACACCTGCTTTTGCACCAGTGTAGGCGGCGCGCCTGATGATCCTCGCGACCTGGACATCTTGCTCACTAAAGCGGACGATGGTTTCAGTGTTCAAATTGTCAGCGAGAAAGGGCGGGCACTGGCGGCTGAGCTGGAGCTATCGCCTATGCCTCAATCCCTGGCGCGCCCACACTCCGTACAGGGCGCGAGTTATCCAATCCCTAAGCTCGACGCCTGGCCGCCACTCTTCAACAACGCCTATTGGGAAGAGATGGCAGAGCGCTGCCTGAGCTGCCGTGCATGCGCTTACGTCTGCCCAACCTGTCGCTGTTTCGATGTGCGTGATGAAGCGCTTCCAGGCGAGGATGGTCGCCAGCGCTTCGAAAGGATTCGCTGCTGGGATAGCTGCGCGGGGGAGAATTACCGCCGCACCGCCGGAGGACACAAACCGCGCGCTACCAAAGGCGAGAGACTGCGCAACCGGTACTTTTGCAAATTCTATTATTTCCCACAACAATATGGACCCATCGCCTGCACGGGCTGCGGACGCTGCATTGACGTTTGCCCGGTGAATATTGACATCACTGAAACCCTTCAGCATCTGGCGGAGGTGTGCTAATGGTGGAGGAGCTCATCGAAAACCCCTTCATGCCATATTTAGGGAAAATTGTCAACGTCAAGGACCTTGGGGCGGAGATCAAGCTCTTTGGAGTAGAGTTGCTAAATGGGGGCAAAGAGCATTTCTCGGCTTATCATCCGGGGCAATTCGTCTTCCTTTCCGCCTTCGGCGTCGGCGAAGCTCCCTTTGGCATCGCCTCCACTCCCCAGCGTGGAGAAACCCTGGAGTTGGCAGTCCAACGCCTGGGCTCGGTCACCACAGAACTACACGAGCTTGGCGTTGGGGATGTGGTCGGAGTACGCGGTCCGTTGGGCAACTGGTTTCCCATGGATGAATTCCAGGGCAAGAATCTGATCGTCCTGGGGGGCGGCATCGGCGGCGCTCCGCTTCGCCCCGTGATTCAATCGGTGCTTGACAATCGGGAAGCCTATGGTCATCTCACCATCCTGTGGGCAGCTCGCCACCCCTCATTACTCGTCTTTACAGACGAATACGATGATTGGCGAAACGCGCCCGACACCGAACTACATCTTACGGTGGATCAGCCGGACGCCCTATGGAATCACCATGTGGGTTTGATCACCGACCTGTTAGCCCACGTCTCGCCCTCGCCAGAAAATGCCATCACCATCACCTGCGGACCGCCGATTATGATCCACTACGTGAACAAAATGCTGGTGGAGCAACTTGGTTTCTCGCCGGCGCAGAATTACGTCACCCTGGAAGCGCGCATGCATTGCGGCATTGGCAAATGCGGCAGGTGCAATCTGGGCGATAAACTGGTGTGTATTGACGGGCCGGTATTCACCATGCAAGACATCGGCGAGTTGATGGAAAGCTTCTTATAGAATGATGCGCCTGATGAAAAGAAAAGAGCGCAGCCTGTCTTTATGATATACTGACAAAAAGATATATCATCCATTTTCTGACCGGCTGACCAGTACGTGTTGGTGAAAATTCACGAGCTCCGGAAATCGCTCGCCTGTCTGTCTATCTATAAGCGCATCGCCATCGGCAACTCGATCATCATCATCGCAGGGGCGGTCATAGGCACGCTGGTCACGCGTCAGCTTACCAGCCAGGCGGTTGAGGTCTGGCTGATTTTGTTATTCGCCACTGCTGGTATTTCCATCAGCATCCTGGTGAATAACTGGCTGATCCGCACCGCGCTCAGCCCTCTGCGCGAGCTAAGCAACACCGTCAGGGAAATCAATCCTGCGTCAGAGGCGCCCTTGCAAAACGCCCGGACGAGTTCCGACCCGGATATCTGCCAACTCGCCAACGCCCTCAATTCCCTGGTGACCCAACTGGAGGAACACAACCGCCAGTTACGGGCGCTCTCCGAACGCGCGATCAAGGCGCAAGAAGAAGAGAGAAAACGCATTGCCCTCTCACTGCACGACGATACTGGACAGGCATTGACCATGATGATCATCAACTTGGAGCGCATGATCAAAGCAACCCCCGCGGACGCGCTTGAGCTGCGCGACTGGCTGCAGAAGACTCACGAACTTGCCAGGCGCACGTTAGACGAACTGCGCAAGATCATCTATGGATTGCGCCCTACTGTGTTAGATGATTTGGGACTGGTGCCCGCTATTCGCTGGTATGCCCGCACCAATCTCGAGGAAGCTGGCATCCGCACCGAAGTCAGCAGCGATCAGACATCCATCCCGCTCGACCCCGATGTGAACATCACCCTGTTCCGCATTGCTCAAGAAGCGATCAATAACATCGTGCGTCACTCGTCCGCCAAAAACGCCCGCATCCATCTGGCGCTCCAGGATGAGCAGATATTGCTCGAAATCTCCGACGATGGCAGCGGCTTCGATGTCAATCTGGCTTCCACTCAGGCGATCAGCAAACAACAGTGGGGGTTGCTGGGCATCACAGAGCGCGCAGAGCTGGTGGGCGGAGTGGTAAAAATTGATTCACAACCCGGTAAGGGAACGCGCTTACAGGTAAAAATTCCCGTCGCTGCAAAGGTCGAGCTGTATGGCTAAGATTCGCATTTTGCTCGCCGATGATCACACCATTCTCCGCGAAGGCATCCGTTCTTTGCTCGATGATGAAGCGGATATGGAGGTGGTCGGTGAAGCCGAAGACGGGATGCAGGCGGTCAAACTGGCAAATCAGTTAGAACCAGATGTGGTGATCATGGATATTGCCATGCCGCTCTTGAACGGGTTGGAAGCCACCCGCCAAATCCGCCGCAATCATCCACAAACCAAAGTACTCATCCTGACCATGCACGAAAACGAGGAGTATATTCGTCAGGTGCTCGCCAGCGGCGCCATGGGATATATCCTCAAAGATGCGGCGGCGCGGGAGCTGTTGGACGCCATTCGCGCCGTACATCGCGGCGAGGCTATCCTCTCCCCGGCGGTTACGCGCCTGGTGATCGAAGACTATCTGCGCTGGGGTGAGCTCCAACCGCAGAATGACGCCTCGATCTTGAGCCCACGCGAACGCCAGGTCTTGCAGTTGATCGCTGAAGGTTACACGAACAAACAAATTGCCGAAATTCTTTCGATCTCGATTAAGACCGTGCAGGCACATCGCACCAGCATTATGAACAAGCTCGACCTGCATGATCGCGGTGAACTGATCAAATACGCCATCCAGAAGAAAATCATCGAAATATAGCCCCTCAGATTATATGTAGCGTGGCTAACCCGTGCCCGCGCCAGGAAATAGGGTCTGCGTAGGCAGAAAATCGGGCGCGCGACGGATCGAATTTCAGGCGCGGACGCGTTGCCTGAGAGCGTTTTTCCAGGTATCCTGAAATTAATCAAAAAGGAGTTCTGAGAATGAACGCCAGACTATTAGAAACGCATGGAGACCCGCTGGGCACCATCCGCAGCCTGATCTACGACCTCTGGCAGCAAGCAAACCTGGATGGGATTTTGTTGCCCACGCAAGACTTTCCCTCAGCAAAGGCAAAGCCTGAAATCATCGATCAGCCTGAAGCGCTGGAGGACTTCAACCCGTTCAAGCCGGTGATGTCCGAAAACTCGGCGCGTCTGTTAGTGGAGGAGCGCCGTAGATCACCCGATCTCACCTTCGCGGCAGTGCTTCGCCCTTGCGAGACGCGCGCGCTGCACGAGATGCTGAAGCGCGACCACTTCGACCTCGACCGGGCTTTCATCGTCTGCGTCGATTGCCTGGGCACCTTCCCCCTCGAAGAATATGAATGGCGTCTGGCACGCAAGGGTTCAATCGACAGACTCGCTCAGGAAGCGCTTCAATTTGCCCACCAGGGAGGGATACTGGCATACCGCTACCGCCCCGCCTGTCAGCTCTGTTCCTCTCCCGAGGCGCAAGGGTCTGACCTAAACCTGAGCGTGATCGGCTTGCCGGTGCGCCAATACCTGCTGGTGTCTGTTTCTGATCGGCTTGCAGAGCGGGGATTCATACCCGGTAAAACCGACCCGGAATCCACTCTCGAATGGTTGTTGGGACAGCACCAACGCGCCCTGGCAAAACTCGCCGAGCGGAATAACCGCACTCGCGAACGCATCGAAGCCAGCCTGGGAGGGCTTTTACCCGAGAACCTGGAAGAACTGCTCGACCACTTCCAGGCTTGCGGCGGCTGCGAGAAATGCATGGCGGTATGTCCTATCTGCTACGTAGATTACCCCCGGCGCGACCCGGATCAGCGTTATCGGCGGGAGGACATCGCCAGATGGCTGATCTCCTGCGCTGGATGCGGCATGTGCGAACAAGCCTGCCCTCAAAATCAACCGCTGAGCGCGATTTTTGGTCATGTCAAAGCCAGGTTAATCGAGGAACTCAGGCTTTGAAAAAACTCTGCAGACCTCGAAAACAACCAGCGCTTAACTTATGACCGACGTTCTCTTCGCAATAGGTCACGCGGGCTCCCAATTGGGTGAGCACCTCGATCGTCCGGCGCGCCATGTGAAGAGGAACCACTGTATCGCGGTTTCCATGGGCGATAAAAGCCCTCACGCCAGCGAGAGGTTTCCCATCCGTCAGGGTAATAGCGTCTTCAGGAAGAAACCCCGCCAGACCAATCACCCGCTCGACCTGTTCGGGGAAGCGCAGCGCATACAGATATGCCAGCGCCGCCCCTTGGCTGAACCCAATCAGAGTGATGCGCGAGAAATCGCCCATAGAAAAATTACGCGGCGATAGAAGCGCTCTCAGCGCCTCGATTGCCGCTCGAAAATCCTCCGACTTTGGCCAGGGGCGGGAGCTGGGCGGATACCAGCTAAATCCCCCCATTGGCGAGGGATACAACCCGCGGGGCGAGATCACCAGGTTATCTGCCGGCACGCGACTGGCGAAGATCCACATTGATTTCTCATCGCCTGTCAGACCATGCAGTAAGACGCTTACCCTGAACAACCCTGACCGTTCAGGTATTCGATATCGAACGATCCAACCGTCAATCTCAGTACTCAGAATGGTTGCAGTCATCGAAGCTTTCACTCAATCCCGGTTTGCCCACCTTGCCAGCCAGTCGATGCCCAGCAACGCCAGCCAGATCAATAGCAGCGGCGATAGACCAGCGAACAGGCAGACCAATCCCATCAAGGCTGCCGGACGACCATAAAGCAGATAGATCAGACCATCGCCAAGGACGAAGATCAACAAAAGCGCCCCGAGGATCAGGCGAGTGGTGGTCTGCCTGGCATAAAGTCGTAGATCTCTGCTCACTTGCGCATCATCCTCCGTGATCAACTCAGATTGTAAGGGATGGCAACCCAGGGGTCAAGCGTGTGTCGCCGATTGGGAAAGAGGCATCGGATAAGGGTTTGGAAAATTGCGTGATACAATACACACCATTCTCGTCATCGCCTTCTCGAAGGGGTAACTGATCGTGAAAAGCACGGAAACGTCGCTCTCCCGATCTGAGTCTTTGCTCAAATTTGTCCACGAAATCGCCCAGGCAGGTCTTGAGTACCCCCAGATTGTGCAAACCGTGGCACCAAGCATCTACCAAATCACCGGTGATCTGTGTGTGATTACGATCAAACCTGCTTTTGCTCAACTTGGAGAGCCGATCACTTCAACACCCATCGAGCCAGCCATAAAACACACCTTGTTCTGCATGCTCGAAGCGCTTGCTAAGGAACAAACCCCAAGCGTTGCTCCTGAAGAATTAGAGAAAGGCGCCTGGACGCATACAACAACGTTCCCCGATGAAGCCATGCCCCAAACATTACAGGCTGCGCAAGGAGTGATCAAAGATGCCCCAATCTCGGCTGTGATGCACCTGCCGCTGCGAACCCAAACCCTTCAAATGGGCGAGGTCTGGTTAGTGCGTTTTCGACCGCAATCGGCGTTTTCCGAACAAGAAAGTGTTATATATCAGGACATGGTTGATCTTGGCGCTTTGGCGATTGAAAATGCCCGCCTCTATGCCCTCGAAGCGCAGCGCGCTCGGGAACTGGATGCTCTGCACACCGCCACCTCCGCTCTACTAACCTCCCTGGAATTAGACGTCTTACTGGGGAAGATCCTTGATGCGGCGATGAAAGCTATCCCCACCGCAGAGCATGGGGAGTTGCATCTGCTTTCCAGAGATACGGGCAAACTCGAACTCAGGGCATTCCTGGGATACAAAGACCCGCGCATTAAATCCATCCGCTCTTCCAGTATTGCGGCGCACACCTTGCAGGTACTACAGACGCGCCATCCCTTGCTCTTGAGGGATATATCCGGGATGAACGCAGCCCAAATAGCTGGAAATCCCGACGAAGCGGGGGATTTCTCGTCGGTAGTAGCCGCCCCTATAATCCTGGGCGAGGATGTGCTCGGCGTGATAGCTCTCAGCTCAGGAATAAAGAACGCCTTTAGTGAATCCGATATGCGGTTATTGGTCAGCTTTGCCGCAACCACAACCGCCGCTTTGCGCAACGCTCAGTTGCATGCAGAGATGCAGAAGCTGGCGATCACCGATTCGCTGACAGGCTTGTATAACCGCAGAGGTTTCTACGAAATCGGACGGCGGGAGATCGAACGCGCCCGACGTTTCAAGCACCCTTTGTCGGCAATTATGATAGATGTGGATCACTTCAAGCAAATTAATGACAGATACGGACACATCGTCGGCGATCGGGTGTTGATCGCCCTGGCACAAAACCTCCAAAATGTCACCCGCAGCGTTGATATCCTCTGCCGCTACGGGGGCGATGAATTTGCTATCCTTTTACCCGAAACAGATCTCTATACAGCCATCAATGTTGCAGAGCGATTGCGGCAGTGCGCAGCGGAGGTCAGAATAACCATAGAAACCGGAGTGGTGCACTTTACCATCAGTTTGGGCGTTTCCAAAGCGACTGCAGATACCCAAGACCTATCGTCGGTGCTGGAAAAAGCAGACACCGCGTTGTACTTTGCCAAGCAGCGCGGTCGCAACCGGGTTGAGGTACAGTGATGCAGGATCAATTCCCAGAACTAAACCGGTTTCAGACAGAGATCGAAATGGCTGTTGCTGCGCGAGCTTCCGGAAACGAAGGAAAGGCGCGCGTATGCGCTCGCCGTGCGGCGGGCATCATCGTTGGCGAATATCTCAGGCGTCAGGGCGTGCAGATCTCCGACCCAAGCGCCTATAACCGGTTGCGTACGCTATTAACTCAGCGTGATCTTCCCCCTGATATACGCAGCGTCGTGGAGCACATGCTGATCAGAGTCACGCCTGATCAGCAACTGCCGGTAAATGCCGACTTGATCGCAGAAGCGCAGTGGTTAAAAACCCGCTTATTGGGATAGCTTGGGGAGGCAGGATGAGGATACTGGCAATCATCTCTGGTGAATACGGCGCCCGCCATGTCTCGAATATCAAGAAACATGCTCCCGAAAACTGGACCATTGAAACCTGGGTTGCGCCTTCGACCTATCCTCTGGTCATCGACTACCCAGAAGATCACTTGCCTGACTCTTTGCCCCAAGCCGACTTAATTCTTTCATTTGGAGAACACAAAGGTATAGCAGAGCTGCTTCCCGAGGTGGCGCAAATGACCGGCGCCAGGGCTGTCATCGCCGCTGTAGATAATGAGAGCTGGTTACCGCGCGGATTGGCGCGGCAGCTCCGCGGCTGGCTGGAAAAGATGGGTGTCGCCTGCGCCACGCCGAAGCCTTTGTGTTCTTTGACCGAGACAGATTTCGGAGTTACCCGCCGCCAAAGATTGACGTATCAAAGCCCTTATATCAGCGAATTTGCCCGCTACTTTGGGCAGCCGCGGCTCAAAATAAGCGTTGACCCGTACACACGGCAGATCGCCTCCGTTGAAGTTCAGCGGGATACAGTGTGCGGTTGCGCGCGTTTCGTCGCCGAAGGGCTGATTGGGGTGTCTGCTGATGAAGCCGAAGAAAAAGCCGGCTTGTTGCATCATCATTACCCCTGCCTGGCAAGCATGGGCAAAGACATCGACTTCGGCGATACACTGATGCATGTATCCGGGAATCTGATGCGTGACAATGTCGCTGAACAGGTCAAGCCTTTCAAGACCGTTCAATATATCGCTCCTGGATTTCGCAAAGAAGAGCAACAATCCGACTCGGGTCAATAAAGCGTTTGGAACCTTCAAGCCAGTATTTCAGCAATCTGGCTTACTCGGACTTAGGCTGATTCTGACGTCCTTGATAAAGCGACAACACCCCCAACAAGGTGATCATGGCGCGCAGATACAACAGAGACACCGCCAGACCGAGAACGAACAACAGGACGCTCATCAGAATGACATAAGAACGACTGAATCGCGAGAGATACGGCAACAGCCTGATCTGATGGGCGAGTTTTTCTTTGAGTTTCAAGACAAAATCATCGCGAGGAGTCACAGGTAATAAATATTCGCTCAACTGCATCTCAACCGCGCGAATATCTGCGCCGTGCACTTGCTGTGCGTGATTATCTCTTATCCTCATCCTCTGACTTCTCCTCGAGATTCACCGGTAAGCCATACTCATCACGCAGGGAGAGCAAGGTCCGGTGATACAAACTCTTGATAGCTCCCTCTGTACGCCCCATAATCAATCCAATCTCAGCATTCGAATAATGTTCGACAAACTTTAAAATAAGCAACTGTTGGCGGTCCGGCGGGAGACAACGGATGATGCGCAATAATCGCTCTCTCTCTTCGTTCTGCACCATCTCAGCCTCTGGATGTTGTCCTTCAAGCCTGCCAAGCATTGCATCATCCAGGGGAACCTCTTTCCGTCGGCTATTATCACGATGCCAGTTCGCCAGCACATTGTGGGCGATGCGATACAGCCAGGCAGAAAATGGCAACCCGCGGTCGCGATAATTGCCGATGTGACGCATCGCGCGGTAGAACACCCTGGCGGTGAGGTCTTCAGCGTCGCTCGCATGACCGGTTCGGTAATAAATATAGTTGTAGATCCGGCCAACATAGCGCTCATACAACACGCCAAAGGCTTCGATATCACCCTGAGCAGCCTGGCTCAAAGCAGCATCGTCGTCGAGTTCCAATGCCATCCTCACCAGCGCTGGGGGTCATTAATATTAACCCCGCATCGCAAAAAGAGTTTCCTCCAATGGGCTAAGCAGAATTGCCATGTGAGTTAATTATATCAGCCGGTCAGTCGGTTCGGGAAATCCCCTAAACTCTCTCTACAAAAGGTCCAGGCGGGTGAGAGCTCGTTCCGAAGATCGAGGAGCTGCCCTCCATGCGACCAGCCAGCCTGATCATCTGGGAAACGGGGAATCGTGGTATAATCACATTGCGGGGATGACAGGCTTCGACGGGAGAGGCTGGCCCCGAATTGCGAGCCGAGAGGCGCCGAGCTCGAAAAATCAGCGCAAACAAAAGTGCCAACCGCACAACCTATGCTGCTCTGCCCCTCGCTGCATAAGCGAGTTAGCAGACAGCCGGTCCTCTAAAGCAGGACCACGTCCGCCTGCCCCGCCCTCCGACCGGTGGCAGGGTCGGGCGTGAGAAAGTCGGAGTGCCGCACGCGATGCCGCTACACGTGCGAAAGAGGGGCTTTCGGGTCCTAGCGGCTGGCTGGCAGATATCCCTGGCCAATTGAGGTGCTCGCCAGCAAGAATGATCAGTTGGCTACGCTCGTAGAGATTCGAGGGTCGAATCTTTCGGACTCGGGTTCGATTCCCGACATCTCCACTATCTAATAAACCCAAGGACAACGTGCTGCCCTTGGGTTATGTCTTTAAACAGCCACCACCAAACCCTTCAAATACGCGCCTTCGGGGAAATTGAGCGCCACCGGGTGATCGGGCGCCTGGGTCAGCACATGGATCAGCCTGGCGTCAACCCCGGCGTCAAGCGCCGCACCTGCCACAATGCTCTGGAATAACGGCAGATCAATCGCCCCTGAACAGGAAAAGGTGAACAGGATTCCCCCTGGATTCAAAAGCTTGAACGCCAGGAGATTGATGTCTTTATAACCTCTGGCGGCTCGTTCAACATGAGCAGCCGCGGAGGCAAATTTCGGCGGGTCTAAGATAACAAGGTCAAAGCGCCTGCCCTGATCACGCATACGGCGCAGAACCTGGAAGACATCCCCTTCGATCCATTCAACCAAGCCACCGTCAAACTGATTCAACGCCATATTTTCCCGCGCAAGTTGCAAGGCACTCGTAGATTCATCAACCGCGACGACAGTCTCTGCCCCACCCTTCAACGCTGCCACGGAAAACCCGCCGCTGTAACAAAAGCAATCCAGCACTCTGCGACCTTTGGAAAACCGTTTTACCCAGCTTCGATTATCACGTTGATCGAGGTAGAAACCGGTCTTCTGTCCGGAGATGATATCCACATGATAGTGACAATCATCCTCAAAGATCTGGATACTTTCGGCGGGCGCTTTTCCACGGAGCAAACCCTGCCTCAGGGATAAACCTTCCAGTTTGCGCACATCCACGTCGGAGCGCTCGTAAATCGCCTCTGGGCTTATCAACTCTGCCAGGATGGAAAGTATCTCCTCTCGCCAATGCTCCGCGCCGCAGCTTAGAAACTGAACCACCAAAGTGCGCTCATACTGATCGGCGATAAAGCCCGGTAAACCATCCGATTCGCCATGCACCAGGCGGCAGGCATTGGACTTTCCAGGTGGCAAAATGCTATGCCGAAAGGCGATGGCGCGCTCCAGCCGACGGCGGAAGAACTCTGGATTGATTTGCTCTGCCGCATCCCAACCCCAGATGCGGATGCGGAGTTGGGATCGACTGCTATACGCCCCTCTGGCAAGCCAACCACCCGCCGCGTCGAACAGCTCGACAGTCTCTCCATCCATAGGCGAACCAAGCACGCTGTCGATTGCGCCAGAAAAAACCCAGGGGTGGCGGCGCAAGACAGATTTTTCTCTCCCCGGTTTCAGCCTGATCTCGACCATTGGCAAATTAGAGATGTCGGGGTTCTATTTCATCCTGATAAAAAGAACCGCCCTGCAGGGCGGTTGGAACCGATTACGTGATGATTCCCACTTTCTTACCCGCTGCCTCGATAACATCCATGGCATGCTCGATCTCTGCCGCTTCATGAGCTGCGGTCACGGTGGCACGCAACCGAGCCATTCCAGGCGGCACAGCTGGAGAGACGACCGGCAGGACGAAGATATCCTGGTGTTGCGCCTCGCGCGTCATGGCAAAGGCAGATTCGTCGGCACCGCAAATAACTGGGACGATCGCTGTTTGTGTGTACAAGGTATTGAAACCACGCTGCTTCAAGCCGGTGATGAACTGTCTGGAATTCTCGTTCAGTTTTTCCACGCGCCAGGGTTCGTCGAGAATCACCTCAAACGCCGCCTTTGCCGCCGCCGCCTGAGCCGGGGGCAGTGCTGCGGAGAAGATATACGCCCGGCTCGAGTGCCGCAAGAAGTCGATCACGTCCTTCTTGCCGGCGACATAGCCACCAACCGAGGGGATGGTCTTGCTCAAGGTGCCCATCTTAATATCAATCGCATCTTCCAAACCAAAATGCTCTTCTATGCCTCGCCCGGTCTTGCCCAACACGCCCACCGAATGTGCCTCATCAATCATCAGCCAGGCTTTGTACTTTCGGCACAGCTCGACCATGCGGGGCAGATCGATGATGTCGCCGTCCATAGAAAACACTGAATCGGCAACCACCAGTTTCGCGCCGTCTGAGGCTTGCATCAAGCGCTGCTCGAGGGCTTCCATATCATTGTGTCGAAAGCGTAAGAACTTCGCCCCCGACATCAGACAGCCATCCACAATGCTGGCATGATTGAGTTTATCCGAGATCACATAATCGTTGCGACCCACCAACGTGGAAATTACGGAAAGGTTAGTGACATAGCCCGAAGAGAAGGTAATCGCAGCCTCGGTGCGTTTGAAAGCAGCAATTGTCTCTTCCAATTCGCGATGAATGGTCAAAGTCCCAGCCAGGGTACGGACTCCGTGAGTGCCCGTACCGAATTTATCAATTGCCTGCTTTGCAGCTTGATTGATGCGGGGATGTCCAACCAGCCCGAGGTAGCTGTACGAAGCAAACATGCTCATCTCGCGCCCGTTCACCAGCACGCGTGAGCCACCGCGCAGCTCGGATACCGGCTGATTGTAATAGTAGAGGTCAGCCTCCTGGATTGATTTGACCCGCGCTGTCATCGCCTTCACGCGCTCAGCGATCGCATCTTCAAAAAGACGTTCCATACTCCGCTCCTCTGCGAGATTTCTCGGCAAGTTTATTCCAGCCAGCCGGAACTGTCAACCACAAAACGCTTATCACCGCGCTGACGATTTTTCTACCAGTTGGCGAAGCTGCTCCTCATTCAGAATCGGAATGTTCAGCTCCCTGGCTTTGTCGTACTTAGAACCCGGATTCTCTCCCAAGACAAGATAACTGGTCTTCTTACTGACCGATTCGCTCACCTTGCCGCCGTGCGCTTCGATGAATGCCTTAACACCCTCGCGGGTGAAGCCGCTTAGCGCCCCCGTGACGACAAAGGTCATCCCCTCCAACGGACGCGGCGCTCCCAAGGGTGCCTCCTCCGGCATCGCCACAGGCCAGACGCCAGCCGCTTTCAACTTAGCCAGTACCTGCCGGTTTGCTGGTCTGGCAAACCAGTCAACGATCGCCTGGGCGATATTTGGACCGATGCCCTCGATTTGTTGCAATTCCTCAGCGCTGGTCTGAGCGAGCGCATCCAAATCGGGGTAATGACGGGCGAGGTCGGCAGCAATCACTTCTCCCACGCCGCGAATGCCCAAGGCTGTGATCAGCCGCGCGAGATGCCGATTTTTGGAGTTTTCAATCGCCTGGAGCAGATTATCTGCTTTCTTTTCGGCAAAACCTTCCAGCTCTAACAACTTCTCACGCGGCAAGGTATACAGGTCCGCCACATCGTGTACCAATCCGCTCTCTACCAGTTGCTCGACGATCTTGATGCCCAAACCCACGATATCCATCGCGCCGCGGGAGACGAAATGCTCCAGATTACGAATCAACTGCGCCGGACAGGCATGGTTTACACAGTACCAGGCTACCTCGCCTGGCAGGTGTTCCACCGGTTGGGCGCACGCCGGACAGGTTTCGGGCGGCACAAAGCGCTTCTCTTCTCCGGTGCGAGCCGATATAACTGGACCGATGATATAGGGGATCACATCTCCAGCGCGCTTGACCAGCACCCTATCGCCTATGCGAATATCTTTTTCTTCTATGAAATCGAAGTTGTGCAGCGTGGCTTGCTTGACAATCACTCCGCCGATGTTCACCGGTTCCAGGATGGCGTATGGGGTGAGAACCCCTGTCCTGCCGACGTTGACGCCGATGTCCAACAGGGTGGTGGTTACTTCCCGAGAGGGGAACTTGTACGCGATTGAGCCGCGCGGGTCCTTCCCTACCACGCCAAGGTCAGCTGCCAGAGCGAGATCATTGAGTTTAATCACCGCTCCGTCAGCTTCGTATGGCAACTCATCCCTGCGCGCTACCAGCTCGTTATATGCCTGGAAAACCGAGTCAAGATCAGGGCAATAAATATCCTCTACCACCGGGAAGCCAAGCTGCCTTAAATAAGCCAGCATTTCAACCTCTGTCCCATAACGCGGCGCGTTGTCGCCTGAGAACGTCACAATGGAATATGTCAGCAGTGTAAGCGGTCTGGAAGCGGTCAGCGCTGGGTCTAGCTGGCGCAGAGAACCTGCGGCTGTGTTTCGGGGATTGAGATAGGTTTTTTCTCCAGCTTCGGCAAGCCTGCGATTGAGCTCTTCAAAATCGCGCAAGCGGATGAAGGCTTCTCCGCGAACAACGAGATAATCGGGAGAGGCAGGCGCATCGGCGGAGAGCGGGATCTTCAGCGGCAGCGCTCGGATCGTGCGCAGATTGGCGGTGATGTCTTCGCCAACCTCGCCATCGCCGCGCGTGGCTCCCTGCACAAATACGCCGTTCTGGTAATGTAAAACAACCGTCAACCCATCAATTTTCGGTTCGACCACAAAATCGGCTTCAGCGACGCGCCCATCCAGTTTGGAGATGCGTTCGAACCAGGCGCGCACATCCTCTTCCTGGAAGGCATTCCCCAAGCTGAGGATTGGCGCAGGGTGATTCACCTTGACAAATTTCTCCGCCGGCGGCGCGCCACTGCGTTGCGTGGGGGAATCGGGGGTAATCCATTCCGGGTGCTCGGCTTCGATTTTGCGCAGCTCGACCATCAACTGGTCGAATTCATAATCGCTGATCACTGGATCATCCAACACGTGATAGCGGTAATTGTGATAATGGATTTCACGCCGAAGCTGTTCGAGGCGGCGATGAAGCGCCTCAAGATCATGATTTTTGCTCATAGATAACCCATTTCGATCACCGAAAATCCTGCGTTTTTATTGCAACGATTGCTGGCTCAGAGCACGGGCGACTGTAAACTTCTGGGATGCCCGAACGGTTGAACGCGGACGGACAACGTTGCGGCACTCAGTAAGATCAGTAAAATCCAGGTCAGATCGGCGAAGAACAGATGCACCAATTGCAGCCAGACTGGAGCCAGCAACAGGACATTTACCGACCCGATCCCTAACTGCACCAGGAAAGCAACCGTGAGCGCTTTGCTGAGATCACTCACCCGTCTATCGGGAACACGTCTGCGGATAAAGGTGGCAAGCAATACCAGATAGACGCCGGTTGCAACCGCCAGGGTGGGATGCGATAACCGCAATCGGATCAAAAAATGGGCGGTCGTAGAAAAATCTTGCATTATGCCTTCCCGAAGGGTTGCAACCGGAAAGAGTGTATCGCCGAGCGCCGTCAGAGCGCCGCTCACCCCAAGCGCCAGCAAGCAAACCAATCCTATTCCCAGCCAGACGCTGCCCCACCCCATGTGGGATAAGCTGCCTGCCTCTCCCACAGAAGCCCACCAGGCAGTAAGGGAAAGCGCTGCCAGCAGTAAAAATGTGTTCAGCAAATGTACTGCCATCGCCAGAGCGCGACCGATGGAAGCATCCTGCGCCACCCACTCAAACAAAACCAGACCCGCGCCGATCAAGGCTTCTGTTACGATGAACACCAGCGAAAATATAGCTCCTCTTCTCACCTGGCTGGCACGTGGAAAGATACGAAGCGCCAGAACAAACAGGATAACCACCAGCACGAAAGAGAGGGCGCTGGTTATCCGATGGGTGAATTCGATTAGGGTCGCGATTTCGGGCGATCTGGGGATCACCTCCCCATTGCACAGCGGCCAATGACTGCCGCAACCTGCGCCTGATCCCGTGGCGCGCACATACGCCCCCCACAGGATCACCAGCAGGTTATAAAACAACACTCCCCAGGAATACCTAGCAAAATTAGATTTTGGCATGAGCGTCCTGTCTAAATGAGATTTCAGTACGTTTGAACCATCTCCAATTATAATTGCACAAAAGGGTAGTTTGACGCCGAAGCAACGATTGATCATATCCGAACAACTCTAACAAAGCCATCGCTATGGACGACGGAAAAATCATCATCTATGGTACTACTTGGTGTGGCGATTGCCGGCGCGCAAGAAACTTTCTGGATAAGCACCAAATCGCCTATCAGTTTATCAATATCGATACAGATAAGGAGGCGGAGCAATTCGTCTTGAAGGTTAACAAGGGTATGCGCAGCGTCCCTACCATTGTGTTCGAGGATGGCTCGATCCTGGTTGAGCCAACTAATCAGGCGTTGGCAACGAAATTGGGCATCAACATCCAATCCTTCTACTTTTGAATAACGAGATTGACTCATGTATGTCTGAAAAGATACTGATTGTAGAAGACGAGCCAGCGTTGCAGGAAACTCTGGCATATAACCTGACCCGACAGGGATATATCGTCAACACGGCTGGAGACGGCGAAACTGCGATCCAAACCGCCCGCCAATGGAAACCTGATTTGATCGTGTTGGACATCATGTTACCGGTGCTGGATGGCTTCGAAGTCTGCCGCATCTTACGCAAGGAAATGAATGTCCCAATCCTGATGCTGACCGCTCGAGATGACGAGATTGACCGCGTCATCGGGCTGGAGCTTGGCGCAGACGACTACCTGACTAAACCCTTTAGCATGCGCGAGTTCCTCGCCAGGGTGAAAGCTCAATTGCGACGTGTGCGCCTCGTGCGCCAGGAAATCAGCGGCACAGAACAAATGACGCACGAAATTCTGCGCTTTGGCAATCTGATGATCGACTTGAGCCGGCACGAAGCAGCGTTGGATGGACGCCCCATCCCCATGAAGCCCAAAGAGTACGATTTGCTGCTTTTCCTGGCGCGCCACCAGGGTCAGGTGCTCTCACGCGAACTGATCATGGACCGCGTGTGGGGGTGGGATTATATCGGCGGCAGTCGGACAGTGGATGTTCACATCCGCTGGTTGCGAGAGAAGATCGAAACAGATCCTGAACACCCTGTGCGCATCGTCACCGTTCGAAGCGTCGGCTATCGCTTTGAGGGGTAATAGCTAACCGCCACCTCATAAGAAATCTCCCCCATGTTCAAATCATTCCGCTGGCGGATTGCCCTTCCTTACGTGGTCTTGATCTTCCTGATCATGCTCGGGATGGGGTGGTATTTCTCGCACCTGATCCGCCAGACATATCTGGAAAACCTTAAAGCTGAGCTTATCTCCGAATCGAGGCTCGCAGCGGATAACCTGCAAAGGGAGCTTGTCAGACAAAATCAGCAATCACCCGACCTGGACGCGCTCGCCCGCCGATGGGATCAAATGCTTGGAGCGCGAATTACCATCATCGCCCCTGATGGGGTTGTGGTTGGCGAATCGCGTGGGGAACGGGCGCAAATGGATAACCACCTGATGCGCCCTGAAGTGCAGCTCGCGCTACGTGAAGGAACTGGCGTCAGTACGCGCCGAAGCCCAACCAGCGGCGTCGAGATGATCTACGTCGCTGCTGCAGTCTATTTAGATGACCAGCTCGGGGCAATTGTGCGCGTTGCCAAGCCAGTGGAGCAGGTCGAAAGGGAGATCGCAAGACTTCAAAGCACGTTTATAGCTGCCATTGCGCTGGCTTGTATCCTGGCGATTTTACTGGCGGTCTGGATCGCCAACGGCGCAACACGCCCCCTGCGTCAGCTAACCGAAAAGGCAGCCAGCGTTGCTGAGGGCGCGTTGGAGCCGGCAGAAATCGAAACCGCGCCCGACGAAATCGCCAGCCTGAACCGCGCCTTCAATCGGATGACAACCAGGCTGAGGGCGCAGATCAACCAATTGGAAGAACAACGCAATCAGATGACCGCTGTGCTCAACGCGATGACGGATGGTGTGATCATCGTCGACGCCCAGGGTTGCGTTGAGCTGGTGAACCCCGCCGCCGAGCGCATGTTTCAGATCACCCAGCGAACAGCGCAGGGTCAATCCCTACCTCTAGTCATTGGTCATCATCAGATCATTGATCTTTGGAAAAGTTGCCGTGAAACCAGTCGGGGGCAAAGCGCCGTCCTGGAGCTGAGCGTCTCGCACCTTTTCCTCCAGGTTACGGCAGCGCCATTAAAACCCACACCAGACTCCGGCAGTATGTTGTTGTTTCAAAACCTCACCCGGCAACGATATCTGGAGACGGTTCGCCGGGATTTCGTCAGCAACATTTCGCACGAGCTGCGGACGCCTCTCGCCTCCCTCAAAGCCTTGACGGAGACGCTCCAATCAGGCGCCCTGGAAGATCGAGACGCAGCCCGCAGGTTTCTTAAACGGATGGAAACCGAGGTCGACGCCCTGACCCAGATGGTTTCAGAACTCCTGGAGCTTTCGCGCATCGAATCTGGAAAGGTACCATTGCAGTTTCAGCCAACACCGCCGAAGGAGATCATTCTCGCCACCGTGGAGCGCCTGCGCTTGCAGGCTGAGCGCGCCGGTCTAGCGCTCACCGTAGATTGCGCAGACGATTTGCCCAAAGTACGCGCCGATCCCCCTCGCCTGCAACAGGCAATGGTCAACCTGCTCCACAACGCCATCAAATTTACGCCGCCTGGAGGGAAAATTCACATTGGCGCGTTCGTATCAGATCAGGCTGGCGACCAGGTAATCTTCTTCGTCAAAGATACGGGGATTGGTATCCCCGAGGCAGACCTGCCCCGCATCTTCGAGCGCTTTTACAAAGCCGATCGTGCCCGCTCCGGCGGCGGCACCGGTCTGGGTCTGGCGATTGCCCGTCACGTTGTGGAAGCCCATCAGGGGAAGATTTGGGCTGAAAGCCGGCTTGGAGAAGGCAGCACATTTTACTTTTCAATCCCGTCGGCTGCGGGTGCTGTACCGCCTGAACAGGCAGCTTCATAACCTGAGCTTAACCAGCCGCTAACAAGGTTGATAACACCTGGTTATAAATCCCAGGCTATACTAATTTTAATTTCCCTTTCGGGGAAAAGACTGACGCATATCACTACAAGGATATGATGTTTTTTAGACGTCCTGGCATCTGGATTCTGATACTCATCATCGCATGCTCGATGTTGGTTCGCCCTGATCGGGAATCATTGGCTGGTGTGGTTGCACCCCCACCCCCATTGGGAGAGCCAGCCTTCTCACGCAGCGAGGCACTCACGCCAGACTACACCGGATGCGGTGGTCAAAACGCTGCGGTGATAAACGCTTCCTATGAGCAACAGGTGGTTAATTTGGTGAACGCGGAGCGCGCTGCCCGCAGCCTGCCTCCCTTGAAGCGCGTCTCTCTCCTGGACAATGCCGCACGTTACCACGCTACTGATATGGCGCAGGACAACTACTTCAGCCATGACACCTACGATCGTTCAGGCGGAAGCCTGGTGTTACGCTGCGCCTGGTCGGAGCGCATCACGGCGTACTACACCAACTGGTCAAACCTCGGTGAGAATATTGCCGCCGGTTACCTCACCCCCGCCGAGGTTATGAACGCCTGGATGAATAGCGATGGTCACCGCGCCAATATCTTGAGAGATACCTTTTGGGAAATCGGGGTCGGCTACTTTGAAGGCGCTGGCAGTTATTACCGTTACTGGGCGCAGGATTTCGGCAGGCGCAATGGGGTGTATCCGGTGGTGATCAACAACGATGCAGATAGCACCGACAGTCAGGATGTCGAATTGTACATTTACGGCGTCTGGAGCGAGATGCGCATCCGCAACAACGCGGACACCTGGACGAGCTGGCAACCGTTCCAGAACCGTGTGTCCTGGCAGCTTCCCCCAAATTCCGGATTGCATACCGTCAGCGTCGAGATGCGTAAAACCGGACAAACGGCTGCCAGCTCCGACACGATCAACCTTGATTTACCGATCCGGGCGCAGCTCGGCAACCTGCCTGACTCAATTTCACTCACTTATAGCATACCCAGCCAGAGGTTCCTCCCGCCGGATGTGGTCTCGGTCACTCCCCAAAATATCGGAGACGAGACCATCTTGAGCTGGCAGGTTGATACCCTTGACAACTGGTATGAGCTTATCCCTACCACGGGCAATACCCCCGATAACTTTATCCTGGCGGCAAACAATTTCATCACCGACACCATCGGCGCTTACACCGGAGCTTTCACCGTGACGGTGACCTCTCCAGGCGGCACGATCGGCTCGCCGCATCGTACGGCGGTCAGCTTGACAGTAACAGACGCCCCTATCTACACAATCTATCTGCCCGCTATGATCCGCTAGGCGTCTTACAATCGCGGGACGACCTCATTTCACTAACAAACTTTCAATACCATGACATTCAACACATGTCTCCAGGTGACAAAAAACACCTGACAGGTGTGGCGCGGCATGACCGTGTACAATTGACAGGTATAATAGAAACCTGCAGCTTCATAGCAACTCCAACACGCGGAGCGATTTTGTATGAAGAAAATAAACAAGTTAATTGGGGCACTGATAACAGCGACCGCGATCCTGATGTGGGGGTCAAGAACCGTCAGCTATGCGCAAACCGTTCGAGTTACGGCTGTGCTCTTCTACTCCCCCACCTGCCCCCATTGTCATATCGTTCTCGAGCAGGTGCTCCCACCCCTGTTGGAAAAATATGGAGAGCAGTTGGAGATCTATCTGGTCAACGTAAGCGAGGCAGAAGGTCAGCAACTATACCGCTCCGCGATTGACCTGTTTCAGATTCCCGATGAGAGAAGGGGCGTGCCAACCTTGATCGTGGGAGACAAGGTTCTGGTTGGCTCAGGAGAAATTCCGGAGCAGTTTCCCGGTCTGATCGAAGCCGGACTCAAGGCTGGAGGCGTCCCGTTGCCGGCAGGGATTGGATTGAAGGAGGCATCTCCAATTCTGGCAACCCCTCCGGAGAAAGCCAGTGAGACGCCGGCTGCGCTCCCCACCTCTACAGCCCAGGTTGCGCAGGCGCAATCCTCTGCCAAACCCTCCCAACCGCTATTCATGCAAAGGTTCAACCAGGACCCGGTTGGCAACTCGCTGTCGGTAGCGATGTTGATCGGGATGGTGATCAGTATCATCGTCGTGATCTGGATCTTTCTCGGGCGCGAAGAACCGGTGAACACCCACTTGTCTGAGATCGCTATTCCCATCCTGAGTATAGCAGGGTTGGCGGTTGCCGGTTATTTGAGCTATGTCGAATTACTTCGCACGCCGGCGGTCTGCGGACCGATTGGCGACTGCAACACCGTGCAATCCAGCCCCTATGCCTATCTGTTCGGCGTCATCCCCGTGGGCTTACTCGGCGTCGTTGGCTACCTGTTAATCCTGGCTCTCTGGGGGATATACCGTTTCTCCTCCAGCGGGTTGAAAAAACCTGCTGCCCTGCTCGGTTGGGGGATGGCATGGTTCGGTGTTTTCTTCTCCGCCTACCTGACCTTCCTGGAGCCCTTTGTCATCGGCGCTACCTGCGCCTGGTGCCTGATGTCTGCGCTTTTGATGACGCTCCTGCTTTGGGCGTACCTGGGACCGGCGATCAACGCCTGGAACGCATGAGCGCAGGGAATTTATGAGAAATATGATATGAATTGTAAGTGACATCTCTCACTACGCCGGGCGCCGGCATTATGGTATCCTTGTGACCGGAGAAATCATGCACGAGCGCGCCGTGACGGAGAGTCTGCTTGAAATTGCCGTAAGGCATGCCCGCCAGGCAGGAGCGAACAAAATCACGGATTTGCACTTGGTGGTCGGGCAACTGTCCTCGATTGTAGACGATTCCGTCCAATTCTACTGGGATATCATCTCCGAGAACACCCTTGCCGCTGGTGCAAAGCTGCATTTCCGCCGTATCCCTGCGGAAATGCAATGCCTGGACTGCCAGACGCGCTATTCACCAGACGGTGTAGATTTTCTATGCCCGGCGTGCAACAGCGCTCGGGTGAATGTCGTTGCAGGCGATGAGTTCTTCCTGGAAGCGATTGACGTCGAATAACAGCCACGTGTGTCTCAAAGGCGGACGACAATGGCAGATGAATTTGCACAACAGCCAAAACGAATACCGGTGGTTGAACGAATATTAAGCGCAAACGACCGCCTGGCAGCCGAAAACCGTCAGCTTTTCGACCAAGCTGGGGTGTTTGCCCTCAATATTATGGCTTCGCCAGGCGCGGGGAAAACCTCGCTGATCGAATTGACCATCCAGAAACTGATGGGCAAGGTGAGAATCGGCGTCATTGACGGAGACGTGGCTACCAGCATTGACGCCGACCGGGCGGCGGCTGCCGGCGCTCTGGCGGTTCAGGTGAACACAGGCGGAGAATGTCACCTCGATGCGGTGATGATCCAGCAGGCTCTGCCACAAATTGATCTTTCTGTCATTGACCTGCTGATCGTCGAGAACGTCGGCAACCTGATCTGTCCCGCCAGCTTTGCCCTTGGTACGCACAAAAGCGTTCTGATCGCTTCGGTTCCCGAAGGAGACGATAAACCTTACAAGTATCCCTCCATGTATCGGGGCGTTGACGCGTTGGTGATTAATAAAATCGACCTGCTTCCCTATGTTCCATTCAATATGGAATGGTTTCGTAAAGGCGTCGAAATACTCAACCCGGGGTTGCGAACCTTCCCCCTGTCCTGCCGTACGCATGAGGGTGTGGAGCCCTGGCTTGCATGGATCGAAGAATGTATCCTCCAGCAAAAGCGCCCGATAACAGCCTGATGAAACCGGGCTGCGCTGAGATGAGTGAATTGCAGGGTGCCCGTATCCACATCACTGGGATTGTCCAGGGTGTTGGGTTCAGACCCTTTGTCTACAATCTGGCTGAGCGCTATCAACTCGCCGGTTGGGTGCGCAATACTTCTGCTGGGGTTGACATCGAAGTGGACGGTTTACCGGAGCTCATTTCGGGTTTCGTCCAATCCTTGCGAGCCGAGGCGCCCATCCTGGCGCGCATCGACAACTTGGTCGTGGAATATTGCCCGCCGAATGGCTTTACCAGTTTCAACATCATCCATTCAGCGCCAATCCCGGAAGCCTTTCAACCTATCTCGCCGGATGTATGCATCTGTCCAGATTGCCTGCGTGAACTATTCGACCCCGCCGACCGGCGCTATCGCTATCCTTTTATCAACTGCACCAATTGCGGTCCGCGCTTCACGATCATCAAAGATATTCCCTATGATCGCCCCAACACCACTATGGCGGGGTTTGCCATGTGCGCGGAGTGCGCCGCTGAGTACGAAAACCCGCGCGACCGAAGATTCCATGCCCAACCGATCGCCTGCCCGGTCTGCGGACCGCAGGTCTGGCTCGAAGCCAGCCACCCAGGCGTTTGGGTGGAATCCGACTTCAATAACATTTTAGAAATCGACGATGAGGGAAAATTCCCACGACTGGCGGTTGGCGATCATGCGCTGCTGGTCGTTCAACGCCTGTTAGCCGAAGGCGCGATTGTGGCGATCAAAGGGCTGGGCGGCTTTCATCTGGCGTGCGATGCGACCAACAAGCAGGCGGTTAGTGAGATGCGGGCGCGCAAATTGCGAGTCGACAAGCCTTTCGCCGTGATGATGGCAGACCTGGATACCATCCGGCAACATTGCTACGTTGATGACACCGAAGCAGAACTGCTTCTCTCGCGCCAGCGCCCGATTGTGATTCTGCGGCGGCGTCCCGCTTCGAACATCGCAGCAGAAGTGGCGCCTTCACAGCAAACACTGGGGGTGATGCTCCCCTATACACCACTCCATTATTTGCTGTTTGCCGCGCCCGAAAATCACTCGAACCCTGGCGTGAGCGGTAATTCCTCCACAATCGTGACCCCTGCATTGGTGATGACCAGCGGCAATCTGAGCGAAGAGCCAATTGCCACTGACAATCAAGAAGCGCGGCAACGCCTGTCAGGGCTGGCAGACTATTTCCTGATGCACAATCGTCCGATCTATACGCGCTGCGACGATTCGGTGACGCGCGTCGTTTCCAGCCAGCGCCTGCCGCTCTACCACCTGCGTCGCTCACGCGGCTACGCTCCTTCTCCCATTGATCTACCTCTCGACAGCCCACCCTTGCTGGCAGGCGGCGCAGAACTGAAGAACACCTTCTGCCTGACGCGCGAGCGCTATGCCTTCCTCAGCCATCACATTGGCGACCTGGAGAATTATGAGACCTTGCGCGCCTTCGAGCAGGGGATCAGGCATTACGAGCGGCTGTTTCACGTCACGCCTGTTGCCTTCGCGTATGATCTTCATCCGAACTACCTGGCAACCCGCTACATCCTGGCGCGCGCCCGGGAGGAGCGCCTGCCAGCCATGGGTATCCAACATCACCACGCCCATATCGCTGCCTGCCTGGCTGACAACCACGCGGCTGTGGATGAAACCGTGCTCGGGGTCGCCTTTGACGGCACAGGGTACGGCGACGATGGGGCAATTTGGGGCGGCGAGTTCCTGCTGGCGAATTACACTGGCTACAAACGAGTTGCCCATCTGGATTATATCCCCCTGCCCGGAGGGGATGCGGCGATTCGCAAGCCGGCGCGCATCGCCCTCGCCCACTTCTGGCAAGCCGGCATCGAATGGGAAGCGCAATTGCCCCCGGTTGCGGCGCTTTGCGCAGAAGAACGCGCCGCCTTGCGCCTCCAGTTGGAAAGACAGATCAACACCATCCAGACATCCAGTATGGGACGTTTATTCGATGCGGTAGCCTCACTTGCTGGCGTGCGCCAGAACATCAACTATGAAGCCCAGGCTGCCATCGAATTGGAGGCGCTTGTGGACACAGAAGAAACGGGCGAGTATTCATTCGACCTGAGCCGCATCAACGCCGAAGCCAGCCAACCAGTCTGGAGCATCGGTTGTAAATCTCTGCTATTGCAGGTGACCACCGATGTCCTCAATCGTGTTCCGGCGAGTGTCATCGCTGCCCGTTTCCACGCCAGTGTTGCCCACCTGGTGTGTCAGCTCGCCCTGCAGGTTCGTGCGGCTTACGGCATTTCCACCGTCGCGTTGAGCGGAGGCGTTTGGCAGAACCAGGTATTGTTGACCCGCAGCATCTCGTTGCTGGAGCGGGAAGGGTTCAAGATTTACCTCCACCAGCAAACACCAGCCAACGACGGTGGAATCTCACTCGGTCAGGCTGTTATTGCGGCTGCTCGCCTGAACGCTTCACCATCCTGATGCGCAATCTGTAAGGAGACCGGTATGTGCCTTGGAGTGCCTGGAAGAATCATCGAGATTTATAAAGTGGGCGACCTGCCCATGGGGAAGATTGATTTTGGCGGCGTGGTACGCGAAGCCTGCCTGGCATACATTCCAGAAGCAAAGGTCGGCGACTACACTGTGATCCACGTGGGTTTTGCTCTTCATATTATTGATGAAAAAGAAGCAAAAGAAACGCTGGAGTTGCTGAACCAGTTAGCTCAGGCGGAAGAAGCTGAAACGGTAGATATAGAATGAAGTATATTGAAGAATATCGCGACGCGCGCCTGGCGCGTGGATTGATTGCTGAAATCCGGCGCATGCTCACCCGACCGTGGGTGATCATGGAGATTTGCGGCGGGCAGACGCATGCCATCATGCGCTATGGGTTGGATCAGCTCCTGCCGGGTGAAATCGAACTGGTGCACGGACCAGGCTGCCCGGTTTGTGTGACCTCGCTCGAGCTGGTTGACAAAGCACTGGCAATCGCTTCCATGCCAAATGTGATTTTCACTTCCTATGGCGATATGCTGCGCGTGCCAGGCACAAAATATGATCTGTTCACGGTACGCGCCAGGGGAGGCGATGTGCGCGTGGTCTATTCACCCCTGGATGCGGTTCAGATTGCAGAACAGAACCTCGACAAAGAGGTGGTCTTTTTTGCCATTGGTTTTGAAACCACAGCCCCAGCCAACGCCATGAGCGTCTTGAGAGCCAAAGCTCTGGGATTGACGAACTACTCGATATTATGCTCACACGTGCGCGTTCCGCCGGCAATGAAAGCCATCCTGGGATCAAGCACTAATCGAGTGCAGGCGTTTCTGGCAGCCGGTCATGTGTGCGCTGTGATGGGATACTGGGAATACCCTGCCATCGCCGAAACCTACCGCGTGCCAATTGTGGTGACCGGTTTCGAACCGTTAGATATCCTGCAAGGCATCCGTATGGCGGTGGAACAACTCGAACAGGGAAGACATACTGTAGAAAATGCCTACAGCCGCGTGGTCACCTTCGAGGGAAACCAGCCCGCGCAGCGCGTGATCGCCCAGGTATTCGAGGAGTGTGATCGCAACTGGCGCGGCATCGGGCTGATACCAAATTCCGGCTGGCGCCTGCGCCCCGAATTTCAGCAATTTGACGCCGAATTGCGCTTCTCCGTAGAACATATCCAGCCCGCAGAATCGCCGCTATGCATCGCCGGTCAAATCTTGCAAGGGATGAAAAAACCGCCAGATTGCCCGGCGTTCGCTGCAGCTTGCACACCGGAGAACCCCCTGGGTGCAACTATGGTCTCCTCAGAGGGCGCCTGCGCTGCTTACTACCGCTATGCCAGGGTCGAAAATAAATCAAATGAGCGATGAGAGTGTATCCTTTGAAGGTATGGTATGTCCTCTCCCGATCGCGCAGCGGGAGCAGATCATCATGGGGCATGGCAGCGGGGGCAAGCTCAGCCAGGATTTGATCGCGCGGTTATTTCTGCCGGTCTTCGATAACCCCATCCTGGCTGCTGGCAACGACGCCGGCGTGGTTCAGCTCTCGAACGGCGCACGTCTGGCGATCAGCACCGATTCCCATGTTGTTTCTCCGCTCTTCTTCCCCGGCGGAGATATCGGTCGGCTGGCGGTTTGTGGCACCGTGAACGACGTGGCGATGATGGGAGCAGAGCCGCTCTACCTGACCGCCGGCTTTATCCTGGAAGAAGGCTTGGACATGTCTCTCCTGGAGCGCGTGGTCGCCTCGATGAGAACCGCAGCGCTGGAAGCCGGGGTACAGATCATCGCCGGCGATACTAAAGTGGTACAAAAAGGGAAAGCCGATGGTCTCTATATCAACACCTGCGGTGTGGGTTTGATTGGCTCGGATTGTCAGATTGCCGGAAACCAGGCTAAACCCGGCGATGTAGTGATTTTATCCGGCACAATCGGAGATCACGGCATTGCCGTCCTCACCGCAAGAGGCGAGCTTGGGCTAGTGAGCCAGATTTGCAGCGATGTTGCTCCGCTCAACCATCTGGTGCGGGCGATGCGCCAGGCGAGTAACCGCATCCATGTGCTGAGAGACCCGACCCGCGGCGGTCTGGCAACCACGCTCAACGAAATCGCCGGTCAATCCAATGTTTGCATCAGGATAGATGAGAGGCTCCTGCCGATCAAAGCGCCGGTAAGCGCTGCTTGTGAACTGCTTGGTTTCGACCCATTATATGTCGCCAATGAAGGCAAGCTGGTGGCTATCGTCGCTCCTGAAGACGCACAGCGGGTGCTGGAAGCCATGCACGCTGACGATCTTGGACGAGAGGCGGTCATCATCGGTCGAGTGGAGAAGAGCCCCGCCGGAAGGGTGCTGATGAAGACCAGCATCGGCAGCACGCGCGTGGTTGATATGCTTGCCGGCGAGATACTGCCGCGAATCTGTTAGACGCTAAACTTTCTTCTCCACAGTAATCCAGAGGTTAAAATCATCATCCTGGTGCGTAACGGCTGCCTGAGATGGGGGAAACAACGCCACAATCTCATCCAAAGAGAGAAAATGGCTGCGCATCAGTAACAGCCTCTCAAAAACAGCCACCAGTTTTGCCGAAAACCGGCGTATATCCGGTTCTACAATCAGGGCTTTTCCCCCGGGCTTCAACACACGCCAGATTTCCAGGGCGGTTAAACGCTGGTTGGCTACATGATGCAAAGCGTCTACCACAAGCACGCGGTCAAATGTTTTTTCGCCAAATGGCAGCTGCTCGCTTGTGGAGCAGACGAGACTGAGCCCATTTTTCGATTTTGCCTGGAGCAGCATCCCAAGCGACTCGTCCAATACATACGTCTGGGAGACGAAATGGCGAATGGCTTGCGCCACCCTTCCGGTGCCGCCGCCTACGTCAAGCAGCCTGCCATTTGCAGGCAGGTCCAGGCATTCTTCAAAACGACCAACCTGGCGGAACGGGATCAAACGCTCATAGAAGGGGGCGATTAACGCAAAATGATCCAGGATGGGCATATCATTTGCCTCACGGACAGGATTTTACCCGAGTGAATCGGTCGCGCTGGGATGGCGATGAAGATTATAGCGCAAGCAAGGCAAAAGTCCCGCCGCGAAATGAAAGCCGATTTGAGGGATCAGGGCGATGATTTCAGGATCAGCGGCAAGCGCATTTGGGGCTCCAGGGCGCTGGATTCGACCAGATTTACCAGGATCAGATTCTGCTCGCAAGAGTCAAAGGTGGGGATGAAGATGCGTCCGGTAACGGGAATGCTCTCTCGATACACCTGCATCCAAAGCGATCCATCCGAATACACTGGGTGGTCAGCAAGCTGGATGGAATAACCGCCTGGTCCAAGCGCCGCTTCGCCCCCGGCAACGCCGAGTGCCTGGATGCCTTTTCCTTCCAATGAGCCACCCACCTCAATCACCAGACCAGTCAATGGTTCGCCGTTCAGGTCAAAGATCTGTCCAGCCAAACCCATCCAGTTGCAACCCAATTCCGGCTTCAGAAAATTAGGCACTCCTCGGGGCGTACCTGGTTGCAGGAAGAAGCGGACCGGCGGGGCAGGGGTCCCGGTAGGAGCCTGCGGGGTCTCAGTCGGGGACGGGGTCGCAGTAGCCAGCGGGGGTAGGCTGGCAGTGGCAGTAGGGGTGATTAATGTAGCGACTGGTGATGGTTCTGATGTGGCGGTGAACACAGGCGCGAGCAGTGATGCCCATGGGGTCTGGCTGACATCCGGTTGCTCAGGGGATTCCCAGGCGCCACACGCCGTCAGCAGCAGCAAAAGTACAATCATAAGCAAAGGGCGGCAACTCATACCTGCCTCCAGGATAGATATTCCGGATCAATCCCACACCATGATACAAGTTTTGTGCCATTCACGCATATCGAGCTAACTGCCGATCGTGCAACGCGCCCTGAATATCGGAGTAGATAAGGTATAATTCTTGCACCTGGCATAACCAGAGGACAACATGCAGCCATCACCAAGGCTCCCTCTGCGCATGATCGGCATCCTGTTTTTCGCCATCAGCGCGATCTCATTGCTCGCTCCCGTTGGCAGCGCTGCGCCGTTAAAAAAGGCGAGCTGGCAAACAGATATCACGCTCACCGCGCCCCCTGACCCGCTTCCGACGGACACGGAAACCCCCAGTCCCCTGCTCACCCAGACCTCGCCGCTCACGCCAACCCTCACCGCAACCCCCACCCCCACTGCTACGATAATCATATCTCCAACCTACGAAACACCCTTCACCCCGACAGCCACCCCAACCGCAACCCTGCTCTCGGTTGCACCTGCCAGCACCGAAATATACTCAGCAACGGCAATCACCTACACACTGGAGCCAACCGCCACCCTGCTGGTCTTCCTGCCAATTACCTTGCAAAGACCCGTTCCCACCTACGTACCGCCTGTTAAAGTTCTGTACTGTAAATCGCCCTCCGCTACTATACCTGATAATACCCCCTCCGGTGTGGACAGCACCATCACCATCGCCGACGAGCGGCTGATAACCGATCTGGATGTGCTTGTCAATGTCAACCATACCTGGGTTGGAGATGTGAAAGTCAAGCTCACGCACCACGAAAGCGACCGCACCATCACCCTGATTGATCGTCCTGGCTATCCAGCCTCTCAATATGGCTGCAGTTATGACAATATCCGCGCGATCCTCGACGATGAAATCTCCTCGTCCGTCGCCAATAAATGCGCCTCTGACCCGGCTGCTATTTCGGGGATTTACATCCCGGAGGTGCCGCTGGCTGCCTTCGACAACCAGAGCATCAACGGCAACTGGACGTTGAACGTTTCCGATCGAGCTGTCAACGATAGCGGCAGGTTCAACGAGTGGTGTCTGATGGCGTCCATCAGCCCGGCGCCTCCTCCGCCCACGCCGACCACAGAGCCACCTTCCTTCCCTTCGCAGGCGATCATCAATAATGTAACCGGCAGGGATCAGTCTCTGCCTCTCGACTGCGAATCCCGCTCAGCGGTGGATTGGGCTAATTACTTCGGACGTCGCATCGGCGAAATTGAATTCTTCAACAACCTGCCGGAATCGGATAATCCGGACAAGGGTTTTGTAGGGGATGTCTATGGTCAATGGGGGCAAATTCCCCCCAATCCTTACGGCGTTCACGCCGAGCCGGTCGCCGCCCTGTTGCGTGAGTACGGGCTTCAGGCTTACGCCCACCGCCCTTTGAGCTGGGATGGGCTACGCGCCGAGATTGCTGCCGGGCGACCGGTTATCGTCTGGATCATAGGCTCAGTCGTCAACGGCATTCCCGTGTATTACACCCCCTCCGATGGGCTATCAACGGTCGTCGCCCGCTACGAACACACAGTGATCGTCACGGGCTACACCCAAAGCCTGGTTTATTATCTGAACGGAGATACGATTTACACGAAATCCGTTGCGCAATTCCTGGATTCCTGGTCGGCGTTGGGAAATATGGCAATCACCGCTCGACCATGACCGGACAATGACCCCGGTTCAGCGAAGCCAGCAGGAAATTGCCCCAAACGTCTCCACCGCCCTCGCTCCATAATAGTTCCCCTCTACGCAGGCTTCTTGCAGCGACTTTCCTCGCAACACCGCAGCGATGAAACCAGCGGCAAAGGCATCGCCAGCACCGGTGGTATCAACCACCTGGCTGGGGGGAGTTGCCGGCACCTGGCACGTCCCATGCCGATCAATCAACAGACAACCTTGCTCGCCCAGTTTGATGACCGCCGCGCCAACGCCCTTCGAAAGAAAGACTTCCCCCGCTCGCGCAGCGTCCGCCTGTCCCGTCAACTTGCTGGCTTCGGCGGCATTGCAAAAGAAAACATCCACAAACGGCAGGCAGGGCCAGAGCGGCGTAGGGTCAGCCATACGCACAGAGCGCACCACATCCAGCGTGGTGAACAGCCCCTCGTTCTTTGCCTGCTGCAGACGAGGCGGCAGACTCCCATCCAGGACGCCTGGCAATACGAAGAAACCGCCCACGTGCAGGCTCCTGGCTCCCAGGCTTTTGAAAGCAGTGATTTCGAGATCGTTTGCGGTAAGGGTTTGGTTGGCGCCGGGGGTATGAATAAAGCGTGGTTGAGCGTTATGATCAATCAACCCGACGCTGGTGCCAGTGGGGTAATCTGGATATCTCTGAACAAAGCGGGTGTCCAGGTTGACACGCCGCCAGAATTTTTCCGCCATCTCGCAGGCTTCATCCGAACCAGTATGCCCCACCAGCCCCGTCGGGACGCCCAGTGCACTCAGCCCGATTGCGACATTTGAACCGCATCCGCCCGGCGAGATGAGCACTCGTTCGAATGTCAGCGATTCGTAGCGTGGTACCTCATCAACAGGATAGCAGAGGACATCCAGGGTGATATTGCCAAATACAACTGCATCCATGAAGACCAGAATCAATATTCGTCGTCGTCAATCCACAATTCGTCGTCTTCTTCTTCCAGGTCGAGGTCATCCCACTCCTCGACCTCCTCTTCCTCTTCTTCCTCCCATACATCTTCGCTCTCGATAATATCGTCAGAACGTTTGTAGGTCATGCAGCCGATATCCGGATCAATTTCGATCGCTGCAGCTCCACAATAGCCATCATCGAGCAGGATACAATCGATGTAATGGCACCGAATTCTGGGCATAGATACCTCCTGAAAAGATCATTCGTCACTCTTCTAACAACCAGGCAGTAACCTCTGAACCAATCGGCAGCGATTTTACCCCAGATGGGACTAAAAGCAAAGCATTTGCCTCAACCAAAGATCGCAAATTGCCCGAACCCTGATGGCCGACGAGGCGCGCCTTCCACTCGTCCTGCTCCTGCCATACGAAAGCGCGCAGATAACTTTCTCTCCCATCTGAGGTCAACTCATCCAGGGTTTTGACCCTGTGAGTGCGCCTGCACCATGCAGACATACCGCTCATCTTTGCCAGTACCGGGCGGACGAAGACCTCAAAGCCAACAAACGCCGAAACCGGGTTGCCGGGCAAACCGATAAACGGCACCCCGCGATAGCTGCCAAAAGCAATTGGTTTTCCTGGTCTCATATTCACCCGCCAGATAGTCAGATGTCCGAATTTTTCGACCACCGAACGGACGTAATCGAACGCTCCAACGCTGACCCCGCCGGAGGAGAGGATCAAATCTGCCCCTTCCGCCACCGATTCGTCCAGGCACGCCTGGATTGCCTCTTCATTATCGGGGACAACCCCTTTGAACAGCGCTTCACCATGAAAGCGACTGATCAAAACAGCCAGAACGTGCGAGTTCGAATCGTAAATCTTACCCGGTTGCAACGGTTGCCCGACTGGCGTCAGCTCATTTCCGGTTGAAAGCACGGCAACTTTCGGTTTGCGATAGACCAAAACCTGAGAAACTCCCACCATGGCAAGCAAACCGATTTCGCGCGCCCGCAGCAGCCTGCCTTTTTCGAGCAACACCTCGCCGGCGCGGGCATCCTGTCCACGCGGGCGCACATTCTCCCCAATCGCTGCAGAGCGATAGATCTTCACCCTGAGCGGAGCAGCGGCTCCCGTCTGCAGGGATTCAATATCGGTTTCCTCCACCGGAATAACTGCGTCTGCGCCTGCCGGCAGGGGTGCGCCGGTCATCACCCGCATGGCTTCACCATTGCCCAACGCCTGTTGAGCCACCTGTCCCGCCGGAAGGTCTCCAACCACTTGGAGTTCCACCGGGCGGTTTCGCTCCGCACCGGCGATATCCGCGGCGCGCACCGCAAAACCATCCATGCTGGAATTATCGAAGGCAGGCAAATCCAACGTGGCGCAAATCGTCTCTGCCAGCACACGGCAGGCTGACACCGCAAGCGGGATGCGCTCCGCATCCAGGATGGGGCAAGCATCCAGCATTGTACTTTGCGCGTCGCTAATAGAGATCAGTTCGCCCACGCAATACTCCAAACCCTCGCTCTCCAGACCCCTCTGGGGTCATGGCGTGAAATTATACCACTATGTTTTTTATCTCCTGAAATTCCCCCAACGAAATTGCGCACGCAATCAGCCCGGTTGCACCCGGCGCGCTTCCATCACGTTTGGCAAATTTTCCAGCCTGTCCAAAACTCGCGAAAGCTTGGCGATGTCTGGCACTTCGATCACAAGATCTAAAACCGCCAAGTTGCGGGTGACATTAACCTTGATGTCAGTCATATTGATGCCTTCGTCAGCAATCAAGGTCGAAATGTCTTTCATCAGCCCGTTCCGGTCATACGCCTTGATTCGGACTGGCACCGGATAGGTCCTCTTCACTTCTCCCCAACTCACGCGCACCAGACGTTCCCGATCTTGGACACGCAGGATGTTGGGGCAATCCTGGCGGTGGATGGTCGCCCCTCTGCCGCGGGTGATATACCCGATGATGCTGTCGCCAGGGGCTGGATTACAACAACGCGCCATGGAGGTCAGGATACCCTTGATGCCCAGGACACTGATAGCCTCCCCCCCTGCTGCGCCTTGCACCGTCGTGGGGCGCGAAAGGTACGCCTGCTCAGCGGCAGGTTCTTCCTTCTCGCTGAGCGTCAGGTGGTTCACCAAACGCCCAAGTGGCAGGTCGCCGCAGCCAATCGCTTCGTAGAATTGCTCGATGGTGCGGTAATCGAATTCGCGCGCCAACCGTTCGATATTCACATCGCTCAAACCAAGCCGACGCAATTCCTTATCGAGCATGGTCTTGCCCTGGTTGATATTTTGCTCGCGCGCCTGACGCTTGAACCATTGACGGATCTTGCCGCGAGCGCGTTGGGTTTTTACCAGACCCAGGTTCGGGTTGAGCCAATCTCGGCTGGGACCGCCATGCCTGGTTGTCAGGATTTCCACCTGATCGCCAGTGCGCAAGACATAATCCAATGGAACCAGCTTGCCATTGACTTTTGCGCCACGACAGCGATGTCCGATGTCGGTATGGATGTGGTAGGCGTAATCAATCGGGGTTGAGCCGATGGGAAGCTCGATGATGTCCCCTTTTGGAGTAAACACATACACCAACTCCTGGAGCACATCGGCTTTCAGCAGAGCGACGAATGATTCCGGATCCTCCTGCTGTGGTTCATCCACCATCTGGCGCAGCCAGGCAATCTTGCGTTCCAGGGCTTTATCGCCTCGGTCGCGCCGTGCGATATCTTTCTCCTTATATTTCCAATGCGCCGCCACGCCGTACTCCGCATCGAAATGCATCTGCTCGGTGCGGATCTGAAACTCGACAATATCGTTCTTGCCAGGTCCATATTTAACAGAAGTATGCAGCGATTGGTAGCCCGATGGCAGGCGCATGCCGATAAAATCATCGAACTCGCCGGGAATCGGCGGCCACTCGGAATGAATCAAGCCAAGGACAGTATAGCAATCCTGAACGGTGCGCAAAATGATGCGCACTCCGAGCTTGTCGTATATCCGCTCCACGCCCTTGCCCTCGTATTTTGGCGTGTGCATCTTCTTATAGATGCTGTAGATGTGCTTGCTGCGCCCGGTGATCTCGAATGAATCCGGCGAAAAACCCTGGCTGATCATCTTCTTCGTCACGGTTCTGATGATATTAGCCAGGATCTCCTCATGCTCTTCGCGGCTCTTCTCCACGCCTGCGGTAATTTCCTGGTAAATTTTGGGCTCCAGACATTGAAACGCCCGGTCTTCCAGCTCGCTCTTGATCTTCCAGATGCCCAACCTTTCCGCGATCGGTGCGTAAATCTCCAGCGTCTCTCTGGCAACGCGCGCTTTTTTCTCTTCTGGCAACGAGTCGATGGTGCGGATATTATGCAACCTGTCCGCCAGTTTGATCAGAATCACGCGCACATCCGAGATCATCGCCAGGAACAGCTTGCGAATCGCTTCGGCGTCGCGCCGTTCGCGGTCTGGCACATCATATTTGCTTAATTTGGTCACGCCATCGACCAGGCTGGCGATATTCTCGCCAAACTGCTCGGATATTTGTGACAACGAGACCTGCGTGTCTTCGGCCACATCGTGCAGGAGGGCGGCTGCGATGGTTTCATTGTCCATGCCTAAATCTATCAGGATTTGGGCGACAGCCAACGGGTGAGTGATATATGGTTCGCCCGAGTCGCGCAGCTGGTCGCCATGTGCCGAACGGGCAAAGCTATAAGCCATCCACAGCAGGCGCACATCGCTATCGGAGTAGCGATTACCCTGCCGCTTCAGATCCAGGTATTGAATAAGGTCCTCGATCGTCTCGGGGAGATTCTTCAATTGTGCCGCGGACTTCAAGGCGCACATAACAACATCAAGAACAGAGTTCAACCTCGATAAAATATAATTTTACCCAGATTCGGTAGTTAAACCATCCCGCATATGTATTAGTAATGTAATCATTTCCTGCCGATTATCCTGGCTTAGACAACTCCAGGGTCGAAAGAATAGACGGTTCGTCTCGTCTTCGACCTGGTTGCGGTACACGCGTCCGCTGCCGGTCAACCAGGGCGCATGGTCGGGCCCATTGACGTAGCCCCGCTTGCGCAAATCGTCAATACCAGCCTGATATACCTGGCAGGAATGGCCGCGCGCTTCCAGGCGTTTACAGAGAGCTTCGAGGGAGTCAACTTCGCCTCTCCAGAGCAGAGTCAGGGTCTCCAGCGCAGTGGCGCTCAAACCAGACTGCTGCCAGGCTGCCAGATGAGCATCGTCCCGATAGGCGTACAGGGCTGATATCGCTTGCTCGGTGAAAGGCATGGGGGGGTCAGGTAACGGTAACAACCGGCAACTTAGCTGGATTGACCAGGTTTGCGGGGGCGGTGGTGTCTCCAGGCACGCTCTCACCAGACGATCCAACAAATCTCGCAGGCGTGCGCTTTCCACCGGCTCGAGGGGATCAGCTTCCGCCATCGCCTGACGCCCGATTTCAATCAGGTTGAGCGCTGTTTCTCGCCCTGATTCGCTAAGTCGAAACCTTCCAGGCGCAAGTTCCTGCAGTAAACCAGCCTGCGCCGCTGCATCCAGGCGACGGTGATACATCTCGGCAGAAGTATATGGACCTCGGATCATCAAATGGGCAGGGGTTATGTCCTCTGGTTCAAAGGTAAGCGCAGCCAGCAATAATCCCCACGTGCGCATGTCAAGATTAATCGACCTGGCAGTATGCTCAACGACAGGTTCGAAACGCTGTCTGAGAGCGCGCCAGGCATCCAACACCAATTGCCATAGCTGCAGATCGTCCATTGTTGCTCCTGCTCATTTGCCCTAACTAAAGCAGTTCGATTATAACGGATATATGTCCAAAACAGCCCGAGCTAGGTCGGATAAGATGGTAAAAGGATGAAATCACCCACCACCTGCAAATAGAAAGGGCAGGCTTCCTTTCCTGCCCTTTCAAGAGCGACTTATGTTTGGTGTTTTAACCTGGGTGGGCTTAAAACGTGATGGGCAGTGGAGCTGGCGCATCTGCGGTGGCAGTCGTCGCGCGTGGCGCCGCCAGACCCGATTCGACCACGATGCGGGGCACGATCTCTTCCCAGCCTACCGCCATCAGATGAATGCCATTCACGCCTTGCTTGCCTTTGATGGCTTCGATCAACTCCAGGGCTATCTGCACACCCTCTTCCTCCGCCCTGTCGCCGGCTTCTGCCATCCTTTTCAGATATTTCTCGGGTATGGTGACGCCTGGAACTTCGTTGTGCATGTACTCTGCCATCTTCAGGCTCTTGAGCGGGGTGATCCCTACCAAGATGTATACCTTGTCGAGAATATTACGCTGCGCCAGGGCATTGAGCCACACTTCCAGACCGTCGGGGTCGAAAACCAGATTTGTCTGGAAGAATTGGGCGCCAGCGTTGACTTTCTTGTGCTCGCGAATCGCCTGAAAGCGTGGTTCAGAGGCAAAGGGTGAGGCTGCCGCCCCAAGGAAGAATTTGGGCGGAAACTTCATGCTGCGCCCATCAAGATACTTGCCTTCATCTCTCATGCGGCGTAGCACCCACAGCATCTGCACCGAGTCGAGGTCAACAATATCCATCCGTCCGCGCGGCTCCGGCGCCATGCGCATGCTATCGCCGGAGAGACACAGGATATTGCGCACACCCAACGCAGCGGCGCCCAGCACTTCCGCCTGCAAACCCGTGCGGGTGCGATCGCGAGCGGCAATTTGCATCACCGGTTCAGCCCCCGCCTGGATCGCCAGCGCGCTGCACGCCCAACTCGACATGCGCGGCGTTGCCGATGGACTGTCGGTAAAGTTTATCGCCGCTACATAAGGTTTGATCAACTCAATATTGGAGATCAATTTCTTGGTCGAAGTTGTCAGAGGCGGGGCAACTTCGCTGGTGACGACGAATTCACCCGCCTTGAGCCGCCTCTCGAGCTCCGATACCGGTTCGTTGTAAGCTGGCGGGTGGTATTCAGCATCCCCTTGCCACCAATCGGGTTGGCGCACCGGTCTGAAGACCGCATCCCACACCATGGTGCGCTGCACCGCATCGCGGCTGAGCAAACCACCAACGAATGATCGCACACCAACTTTGCGCAACTGAGCGACTACATCGCCCCAGGTCTCTCCGCCAACCTTGTCCCAATCCAGGGGCGGGAGCACTTCCAGCAAAAGCTCTTCGCGACCCATCTTGAATGCCCGGTCGTAAATTTTATACCAGATGCACGGACGGGTTTCATCTACGTAACAGTGTTCTTGCGTTGACCCTCCACAGGGTCCGTTGCGGATGCCCTTCGGACATTCCATCGGGCAGATGAAGGCTGTCTCCTGCAGCAGACAATTTCCACACATCCGACAACCAAACAGCGGGCCTTTCACCCAGCGTTCGATGGCTACTAGGGCGCGTTGTTTGAACGAGATCGTTTTGAAAGGCAGATAGGGAGGCTGCCATCGGCGGCCTGGTGTAAAGACTGGCATGATGTATCGTTCTCCTTCCTGTACCGCAATGAACTAACCAACCAGACTCACAGCTACTGATTCAAGTAGGAGTCTGCATAAATCACCTTATTCAACAGGATTTGAACCGTCTTCCAAATGGCTACTTGTTCAGGATCGCTCAGATCCACATCTTCAACAGTGGGCTCCTCCATATTTGCGATCCGGTCAGCGATCTTGATATACAACCGACCGACTGGAGTTGAATCATCCCGCTGTTCGATGATGCGAATCATTTCCTTCAACTTTTCATCCAGAGGGTTGGCAATCATCATCTTCAGCCCCACACCCATCAACATCGCTCCGTAAACTCGGTTGATCAGCGGACGGTTCTCCGCCGGCACAGCGTTGGATACATTCGATAAGCCTACAGAGATATTGGGCGGCGGATCCCAGGCATACTGCAATGTTCGCACCGCTTCGATCAACTGAGGGCAATACTCCTGGCAACCCGAAACGGTAAGCACCAGGGGATCAATGATCAGGTCGGAAATCGGAAAATCAATCTCCAGCATGCGCGGGATGAGTATCTCCAGGGCAATATTAACGCGTTCGTCAGCTGCCACAGGTATGCCAGAGCTGCCCATGGTCAAGGCGATTAGCTTGGTGTTGTATTTTTTCGCCAGCAACGGCACCTTTTCCAGTCGCTCCGGTTCGGCTGAAGTGGAGTTTATAATCGGCTGTGCTTTCGTGACTTTTTTCAGACCGGCTTCGATTGCCAGAATGTTGGTGCTATCGAAGCTCAACGGCACGTCGACCACCGCCTCAATGGTTTCGACCATCCAGGGAAAGACCTCCTCCCCATCTTTCTTGCGCGGACCGAGATTGATATCCAGCGCCTGCGCGCCGGCTTCAACCTGCTTGACCGCCAGCTCCTGGAAGAATCTGGCATTCTTCTCGCTCAGGGCAGTTTTCACTTTTTCGGAAATGATATGGATGTTCTCCCCTATAATGTACATTGTAGCACTCCCTCCGGTTTGCAGATGAATACTCCTTCTGCTATCAGGTGTCGGCGCCTCTACTGCTCCTGTCTTTATCCTGATCCCACCTGCGTTTCCTGCTGTGCGAAGTATTCAGCGACGGATGGAAAGCGGTTCAGGTCCGTATGAGGTAGAAACATAGCCGACATGAACGCCTCGTAGAACGTATTATCAGCCGAAAGCTCGATATACGTCATACGTCTGGCAATTTCCTGCAAGCGCATCCGGGCTTCTTTGTCCAATAATGCCAGATACGCGCCCATGACCGACGTATTGCCTAAGAATTGGAATTTTTCCCAGGGCATATCGGGCAACAAACCAATCTGGATGGCTTTTTCCACATTGATGTACTTACCAAAAGAGCCGCCAATCAACACCTGCTCAACGTCATCCAGAGAAACACCCACGCTATCCGCGAGCACGGTGAAACCGGCGTAAATAGCAGCCTTGGCGCGCATGAGATTATCGATATCTACGGTGGTAACGACGATATCTTTGCCGGTCTCGGTCTCATCCTCCCAGGCGATCACGTACTCCATGCCATGTTCGCCTTCGCGAATGCGCTTGGATTTCAGTTGCGTGTTGAAATGCCCGCCTTTATCAATGATGCCGGTCATGAACAGCTCGGCGATCAATGAGATCAGACCACTGCCGCACAGACCGCGCGGTTTCACATTCCCGATCACGCGATAAGTGGGCTCATAAGTGTCGCTGTTGATCCAGACCTCCTCAATCGCGCCGCGGGTGGCTCGCATCCCATGCACCACGCCTGCCCCCTCAAAAGCAGGTCCAGCCGAACAGGCACAGGTCACAAGCCACTCGCGCGTCCCAAGCACGGTTTCGCCGTTCGTCCCGATATCCATGAACAGGGTCAACTTGTCGGTATCATCCATGCCAGAAGAAAGCACACCGGCGGTTATGTCCGCTCCTACGTAACTGGCAACACCAGGCAGGCAATCTACCGTCGCTTCGGGATTAATTTGGATACCTACCGATTTAGCTGTCAGGGTGGGGATGTGGTTGACAGCGGTGATAAACGGCGCCAGGCGGATGTAAGTGGCAGGAATCCCAAGCAGCAGATGCATCATGGTGCTGTTGCCAGCAATAGCAGCTTTGACGATCTCCTCCGGCTGCACCTGAGCGCGTTTGCAGGCTGTTTGCACCAGTTCATTGATCGTCTGCAACACCAGGCTACGCAGTTGCTCAGCGCCGCCTTCCTTGCTGGAAAAGATGATGCGGGAGATCACATCTTCACCGCAGGCGATTTGCCCGTTGTATTCTGCCACCTGAGCATGCACTTCGCCTGTGACCAAATCAACCAGCCACAACGTCACCGTGGTTGTTCCGATGTCAATCGCCACCCCCCACATCGGATCGTAATCGTCCACAATCCCAGGGATGAGATCAATCAGGCGCGCCGGGCAATCCGGGCAATCCCAGGTTTGGGAATCCAACACGGCGGTCACCTGCCAATCGGACTGCCGTAACACCGGGCTGATCTTACGCAGAACTTCCAGAGAAACCTGTACATCGCTCAGACTTGCTGCTTTGCGCAGCGCGTTCTGCAAGCGACTCCAATCATCGGTTTGATCGTCCAGGCTGGGAGGGGTAAGGAAAACAGAATAACGTCGGATGGTTTGAGAGTAAAGGTGGTTATACCCCGCCGGTACACAAACTTTACCAACCGTCTTATCGGTGGTCAGCCGTCTTTCGATCCGCTCCTGAGGCGGGACAATTACGGTGAGATCCCCCTCCACCACCGTCTGGCAAGCCAGCGCGAAGCCTTGCTCGATATCCTCGGGTGAAAGCCTGAGCGTGCTGCGGCGGCGCGCGGCTCCGGAAGTCACCTGAACCACGCACCGACCGCAGCGCCCCTGCCCTCCACAAGGTTGCACGATTGCAACCCCAGCCAGGCGCGCCGCCTCAGCCAGCAAGGTACCGGTCGGCACCTTGACAGGCTCGGCAGCGAGATCGAATTTCACCTTGTGATCAACCATGGCTCTGGGAAGCGCTTTGATTACTTTACAAACAAAACCTGAATACCTGCTACAATGCTACCTTCATAAACTTCGGGATATCCACTGCTTCGCGCGGTCCAACGCGGACTTCCCAATCAGGCAATTCGCCTTCCACTTCGCCAGAGAGGACAGCCACCGCCCCCGGCAATACCAGGCGCTTGCGCGTCACCTTTTCGGCGACGCTAAATGTCTTCACCGACTTGGCGATCCTCTCCGCGTCAAACTTTCCCGCCGCCCAGGCGGTCAACACGCTCATCCCTTCGGCGTCGGTCACCAGCAAATATGCCGGCAAACCAGAGCTTTCCACTTCGTTGGCAACGCTGAAGTAGGTGATGCTAAAGTTGGTGGTGACCAACACCGGATCTTCAGGCTTGGGATTGTTAATCTCGTACAACCCAGGCTGCACCTGGATAGGCTTCTGTGGGTCGGTGTAAATGTTCTGGCGCAAAACCAGGAGAGGGTAGACAAGCTCTTTTTCAAATTTATCGAGCACAATAAAGCCAGCGTATTTGGTAATTGCCTGAGCCGCGCTGGCGGCGTTAGTCGGAAAGGCAATGATTGGATAGCCCAGTGGTCGGAAATTTTTCTTCAACGCCAGGCGGCGAATCAAGGTGGATTGGACCAGGGCGCCGTTCAAGTCCCTCTTAGCCGGGTCCAAAACCAAGTCTTCAACCCCTTTACCCTTGATCTTCTCGGTTAGGTCAGCCAGCTCTTCGAGCGATTCGGCAGACACTGCCAGCGCGGCTTTGTGCTGTTTGGCGACCTCAGCCATGGATTCCCAGTTGGAGGAATCCGCGCAATGGATCAGGGGGGTCTCGCCATCGAGCGGTTTCAAGCCAGCGGAGATCACAGCTGGATCTTTGCTGATTAATATTAACGGACGCCGCGTAACAGAGCGCACTGTGCTGACCGCTGCAGCAAATTTCGAAGAGTCCTGGCTGGCGGCTTCGACCGCAAACCCATCCAGCGTCAGGGAGATGCCCACGTAATTGACGGCGTACGATTCCGCCGGTGTCAAATAGGCGCGAATTTCATCTGGACTCAGGTCATCTCGCACCTTTACAAAAATGCCCGGCTTATTGTAAAAAGTCTTCTCATGCCGGAACATCACCACTTCGTTTCCAGCCTTGACTTCATAGCCATCGGATTTCAATGTGATCAGGCGGATCGGCGGCGCCGAGGATTCAGCCAATTGAGCCTTCGATTCCTCGCTCACATACGGGCAGGCAGCCAACTCCACCTGCTTCGCCGCCAGTTTCATAGCAAATGCGAGACAGGTGGGAAAACCGCATTCCTTGCAATTGGTCTGCGGCAAGAGTTTATAGATTTGAATGCCAGATAGAGCCATAGCAGTTCTCCATCATTCAACTTAGCTTAAAGGCGCGGCTAAACCGGTTGTGGGACACCCATCAGCTCATCAATAGCCGCCTTGACCTGACGCACACTCTCGGGATGGCGGAGGACAACAATGTCAGCTCCAGATTCCAGCAGGGATACAGCGGTGAGCACTTCCCAATTGATCGCCCGCGTCTGCCAGTTCCCCCAGGCTTCTGGTACTCCCTCGCCCACTTTGGACTCTTTGGTCTTCCAGGCCTCAAAGCCGGGGGTCACGATCATCGGGAACTGGGTCATGCTGTCTCCCTGCAAAGCCGCCAGGCGCAGGCGCTCCATAACCGAAAATCCATACTCAATTCCATAACCCAGTGCGCCTGTGGTGGGGTCCATCAAGATACGGTCAGGGGGAAGTCCCATATCGGTGATCAGAATGTTGAGCTGCTTGGAAAGGTTGACATCCATTGGGGTGCGCGCGCTCACCAGATGTCCATTCGCCATAGCGGTAGCCACAATGGTGCGGTAATTTTTATCTTCGCATATTCCCAACACCAGGCGCTCCCCCTTGCAGGCTTCTGAAACAGCCACCAAAAGGGTGTTGTCCAGTTCTGCCTGCCCCGGACCAAAGACCAGCAACGGCAAGCCGGTTGCTGCCAGCACGGCTTTCACCGCCGCCACTGCAGCCTCCGGGGTGGTAGTTTTGCCTTCCCGGTTGGTGGGACTGAGCATAATTTCGATCAAATCCGCGCCGGCTGCCTCGGCAGCTTGCGCCCAGCGACCTGGGTCATCAATCACCTCCCCCCAGGTTTCCAATAATAGAGGAGACCAATCATCAGGTCGGCGATCCTTGATTTCGATCGCAACTACAGGTCGGTGTGGGATGGCGCCTTCGAAGTGCATGTACGGAAGCGCCTGTTCTCCGCCAACCGTAACCGTGTGCGAGCGGGTACCTCCCTCCGCCTTCGTCGCGCCTAAGGTAACTGTGCGCACCGCACCGGGCCATTTCTCAACGGGTATCTCGATAGGCATATCTTTTACTCCTCTTTGGATCTTGTTTGACGACGGGCAGCATTCCGACGTTGGATGAAGGTCTCCAGCGGCGGTTTTCTCTCGGCATAAATGCCCAGGTCTTTCAAATCCTGCTCATCCCGGGCAATCATGTGGCGCAACAAATGCCGGTACGAAAGCACTGCCGCGGGATACTCGATCCCGCCGGCGTGATGCATCAGGAACAGGGTGTTACGGCGCTGGTCGAGCATGATCTGCGCCGCGGCGGTCAAGGGAATATCTGGTGGAATCTGCGGGACGCCTTCTTGCAGGACATCGCCGGCTTTGAGGTCTTGAAATTCGCCTCTTGCGTAAGCCTGCATCAACTGAGCTACGCCAACCGTTCCCAAGGCATGACCGCCCTCAAGCACCACAATTTCCTCGCCTCCGTTCTCCAGCAACAGGCGTGCCAGGTCTGCGATAGGCGTATCCGGAGTGCAAGTCTCCACACCTACGGTCATCAGATCACGGACTAGTTGACGGGTCATGGAAGCTGATTGTCGAAACCGACAATCGAAAGGGGAGGCGGCACCCCCTGCGACCGCCATCCCCTTCACTTCTCCTTTAGAAAATTGGCTCCATCACCAAAGCAGGATGGTTGTGCTCCTCCATCCAGGCTAATAACTCCTCCACGGTAGTGACATGGCGCTCATCAGCGATCTTTTCGATCAAATCGGGGTCGCCCTCGCGAATGGCAACCGCTCTGAGTTCCTCCGCCATGGTTTCTTTCAAAACGCTGCTCATCCAGACCACGCGCTTGAAACCGCCGTCGGCGGAGATGAACTTCGGGCTGATCAAATAATACTTGCCCACACCCATCACACCCGGAGTTTGCAAGCCGCCACCAGCGATGCCGGCTAGCGTGCTGAAGGTCATGCCAGCGGGGGTCATGCTGGTATCTTCGCGGCTGACGACCATCACGCCGTTAGCCTCGGGGATCAACATCACGATGCATTCGAAGCAGCCGCAGGCTGTCATCGGGTTCTCCATGATCGAATACATCGAGACTTCTGAGACAACCCCGTGAGAGCCGATCTTGGCGTACTCATTGATCCCGGTCCAATATCCTTTGACAGGGTCTATGAGCTTCCCCAACTTGATGGGTCGGTTCGGCCCGGTTGGGTTGATATTGTAAGAAGCTTTGCAATCCAGCCAGTTGTATGCGCCGCACAAACCAAGGCGCTCCGGGCTGACCACGCACACATGATTGGGAGCGAACGACTGACACAAGGTGCATGAATAGAACTCGTCTACCTTATCGTCTGTCAGATCTGCCAGGCGCTTGTTGCGGTAATCATATGCCTGACGCGCCTTCGCCAGCCATTCCCGATGCTTCTCCGGGTCCGTGTAGATGGTCACGCTCACTTTATCTACGATCGCGCCGAAGTCGCTGTGATAGCGGGCGTGCAGGATTTTTCCAAAGTGTTCGAGATTGAAGCCCTTGTCGGCGGCGTTCTTGGATATGCGAATCCAGGCGATATCCCGCTGTCCGATGTGCTGAATGCCGGAAGCGCCGTTGATGAAGTAGTGGATTTGCCGCTCAAGCACCGGCTCGAAATCCTCTTGCATCTGGCGTCCGGCAACCTGGACCACGATCCCCATGTCCATACTGCCCTGTTCGGCGACGCCCTCAAACCCGGGTCCAACCACCTCGATTTTTCCATCCACCACCTCATCGAGCGGCGCCATGTAGAGGTATTCGAAGCACCGAGAATGCTTGCCGCCAAACTCCACGCGCATATCAGCTTTGCGCACCACTTCGCCCTCAAACGCCGAACCGTAGGGCACAGGAACGGGAACATCCGCCACTTTCACTTTCACGCCGCGCACCTCGATGCATTTCTGCACCAGGCGCTCCGCCCGCTCCAGATCATCCTTGCCTTCAATTTCGTTGAAAGGCATGCTGACAACGTGTTCGTAGCGGGTGATGCCGGTGGGTAGAATTTCGGGGATTACCGTATCAGCGATAACCGGAAAGCCGAAGTTGATCGCCCCCGCTGCTGCGGCATATTTGAGATCATCCACCTCGCCCAGCGCCAACACAAAGGCGAAGACGCGATCTTTGTTGTAGAGCAAGATTTCGCGCGCCTGTCCACCTTTCAAGCCGCCAAATGTAAGCGCGGAGCGCACAGCGAAGCCCAGGGCGTAGATGGCGCTGATGGTATCCGTTCCAAACGGCACCGTATACGTATCATAGCCCAATTCCACGCCCTCTTCGATGAGCTGGTGGATAATGCTCCTGCCGTTCACATTGCCGGAAAGGAAGCAAAGGATGTTCCGCCTTTGTAATTCACGCACGATCTTGACCGCCACCTCATTGGATTTTGCCGCGCCGACGATGGCAGCAAAACCGGGCATTCTTCCATCAACCAGTTGAATGCCCCATGAGCGGAGTTGGATATCATCAATCGGACCGTTCAGATGACCTTCCAGTGCGCTGCCCTCGCCGGAATTGGCGTCGGGGCTGGTAAAAGCCGTGCCGCCAGCCAGTTGAAATCCTGGCATGGGTTCAGGTTGTAAGCCGTAGACGAAGCGAATAGCTTCAATCGTCTCGGCGGCTAAGAGGGTTGCCATGCCGCTGTCCAAAGTCTCGCCGAGATAGGGGGTCCAGTGTTTCCCCGATGGAATCGGATGGAGCAGGTTGCGGGCGAGCTCCATGACCGGCTTCAACTGCCCCAGGGTTTCAACCGCGATGCCGGTCATGCCATAAATCAGCGGTAGATAATATGCGGTGTTCGGAAAAGAGACCGGCGTATCTGGACCCTTTTCCTTGAGCGCTTTTTGCAGCATCAACTCTGCCTCTGCGACCAGCGCATTTGCCCCGCGGATAGCTCGTGTAGCAATGTAGCGTGACATTTGACCTCCAGAAATCGCTTTACCCGGATAGAGTATCTCTGCGTACTATTCCCATGCGCTAATCAGCAGCCACGCCATAAAGCGCCTCCCGCCGCGCTTCAATCGGCAGTCGTTCGAGCTCGAGTATGCGGGCATCGCCGCTGCGACCAAACCGGTTGGGGTCATATGCGGGGAGACCCAGCGCAGCCCGTTTCTTGTCTATGTGAGCCAGGGTAGCCTTGACCATCTCATCGGGGTCTTTCATGAACTCGAGCTTGCCGCCATATAGCTTTTCCCACCCCTGGCTGATATAGCGCAGCACGATATCACTATCGGAGACGCGATCGGGCATACCGCTCACTGGAGAGGAACCGCCAAAGATGACATACGCGCCAGAAGCCACGCAATATGTGCCAATTGCCAGGGCTTTTTCGCTCATCCATTCCGGAGCCAGACCGACCGCAGGGATTTGGTCAATATCATCACCCAGACCGCCTTCTTCGACCATCTGGGTCAAGACGGTGAGAATGCGAGAGTTATCCACGCAAGAGCCCATGTGCAAGACCGGCGGGATGCCGACCGTCTCGCAAATCTCGCGCAAGCCAGGACCGACTTTTTCCAGACCTGCCTCCCCTAAGAGCAAGCCGAGCTTGGCAGCAGCAATCGCGCCACACCCGGTTTCTACAATCAGCACATCCTGCTTGAGCAGCTCCTGAGTTACATAGGTGTGCAGGTAGTCCTGTTTGCTACGGGGGTTATTGCACCCCACAATCGCCGCCACGCCGCGAATGCGACCGGTCATAATCGCATCATTCAAGGGACGGAAAGAGGCGCGGTAAGTCCCGCCCAGCATGTAATTTATGTACTCGTGCGAGAAACCAGGGATGAGGTCTTCCTGCACCCGGGGGATGTGCGTTGCCCCGCGATTCTTATAGTTGTCAATCGCGGTACGCAGGATCTTCTTGGCAATGGTGAGGGCATGTTCCTCTTCGAATTCAATGTGGGTGGCACCCTTGATTTTGACCTTTGGAGATGTGGTGATAATCTTGGTGTGGAAATTGCCTGCCAGGTCTACCAGCGCCTGCATGATACACTGCACATCTACAATCATCGCCTCGACCGCGCCAGTCAAGATGGCTAACTCCTGGTGTAAAAAGTTGCCGGCAGCGGGGATGCCCTGACGCATCAAGATTTCATTGGCGGTGCAGCAAATTCCGGATAGGTTTACACCTTTGGCGCCAGCCGCCTGAGCGTAGGCGATGATCTCCGGATCCTGGGTGGCAGCCACGATCATCTGGCTCAAAGTCGGTTCGTGACCATGCACGATAACATTTACCATATCCTCTTTGAGTACGCCGAGATTCGCCTTTCCCAGAAGAGGTGCAGGTGTGCCAAACAGGATATCCGCTACATCAGTGGCAATCATGCTGCCACCCCATCCATCGCCGATCGCCACGCGGACGGCGTGCTGCAAGATGTGCTCGGGGTCCTGATCGTCGCCGATATGGGTGCGGTGTAACGCCTCGACCACTTCTCGATCAATTCCCCGCGGCACCACACCCAATTCACGCCAGAGTTGCTGGCGTTTTTTCGGAGCGCGCGTCACCGACACCACCTCGCCACGTTGCTGACCGAACTGAGCAATATATAAATCAGCCAGGTCGTTGGCGATTTCCTGAGGAGAGCGCTTCTCAATGGGTATGCCATATTTGGATGCAACAATGCGCAGTTTCGCCACATCGCGGATCACATATCCTTCCGCTTCGTTATTGGCGACCGCCTTCAGGGTGAATGCCATATCACGCCCGTGATCGGAGTGGGCGGCAGCGCCGGCTGCAATGGCGCGAATCAGATTGCGCGCCTGGATGGTGTCAATGGTCGCGCCACAAACTCCGGTCTGACCATCTTTTGTCAGGCGGCAAGGACCCATGCCGCACAATTTGCAGCACATGCCAGCGCCCCCAATATTGCAGGGTACCATCTCATCGGCACGGCTGAAGGCGGTCTTAAGACCCAATTCATCGGCGCGGATGAGCATCTCCTGGGCAGCTGCATCAATAGTTTTTTCCTCGTAACTGCGTTTTTCTTTGGCCATGATTCAGTCCTCCTCCGGCATGCTCGACTTCAACGTTCCAAATCCAGGACATGGCCACAACGGCCGCCCAGAGTAGCTCACGTTCTGAGCAAAGCTCACGGAGTGTTGGGCGTTTTCATATACAACGGTGTGGCGGAAATATCCCTTCCCATTCCCTTCCGTAATCGCGGCTGCGCCCGTTTCCGTCGGAATGGGCAGCTCATCGAGATAGCCAGCCTGCCTCAGGCGGGCTTCGATCTGCTTGGCGTCTATCTTTTCAGGATCATATTGCACTTCTACGATTTGAAAACAACTGCTGGCGTATACATCCACCACGCCGGGCAATTCAAAGAGCATGCGCCTGACTTCAAGAACATGATGATCGCCGTACATTGCTGGTGCTCTCAGCGTCATTGTTTCCATGTCCTCCTTCCTTCCTTCTCGATGAATCTGTGTAATTGGATTAAACAAATATCCTGCCGCGCTCCCATCATCGGGTTAGCGGCAATCCTGAAATAGCGCTTCCACGAGCCACACCAGGTAACAGCACGTCTCTCGCAATTCTAAAGCCTGCACTGCGAATCAATATAGCAAAAATGTCATGATTATACAAGTGACATTTATTACTAACTTTTGCGGACAAACTTTATAGGAAAAGTGAGCTTGCAGGGGTGGTTTTGACCGCCGCGTGCGCCGAACCGCGCTCAGGCGTTATGGCAAGCAACCCAATGACCTGTTTCGTTCTCACGCCACTCTGGTTCCACCTGACTGCAGATGGCTTGGGCAATCGGACATCGAGGGTGAAATCGACAGCCAGACGGAGGATTGATCGGGCTGGGCACGTCGCCGCTCAGGATGATCCGCCGACGCCTGCGATCCATTTTGGGATCCGGCACCGGGACAGCAGATAACAATGCCTGAGTATAAGGATGGCTCGGGCGCTCATATAATGTATCGCGCTCTGCTAACTCCACGATCATACCCAAATACATCACTGCCACCCGATCACAAATGTGGCGCACCATGCTCAAATCATGAGCGATGAACAGGTAAGCGATCCCAAACTGATCTTGCAGGCTTTCCAGCAAATTGACCACCTGCGCCTGAATGGATACATCCAACGCCGAGATTGGTTCATCGCAAACGATAAATTCCGGCTGAGAGGCAAGCGCGCGGGCAATCCCGATCCTTTGTCGCTGCCCTCCGGAAAACTCGTGCGGGAAACGATTGATCAACCTGCTGCTCAAACCCACCAATCCCATTAGCTCCTGTACCCGTTCGGCGCGCTCCTTCTCATTTTTTACCAGTTTATGAACCCGTAGCGGCTCGCTGATAATCGCGTTCACCGTCCACCGTGGGTTGAGCGAGGCAAACGGATCCTGAAAGATCATTTGTGCCTTCCGTCTCAACTCCATCATCTGTTGTTTATTCGCCTTGGCGACATCCACCCCAGCAATGCACACACTTCCTCCGGTCGGCGGATAAAGACCGAGGATTGTCCTGCCGACGGTCGTCTTGCCACAGCCGCTTTCCCCAACCAGACCGAGCGTCTCGCCATGGTTCATGGTGAATGAAATCCCATCCACTGCGCGCACCTGCCCGGCGCGACGCTGAAAGATCAGACCGCGTGTGACAGGAAAGTATTTCTTTAGATCGCGCACCACCACCAATGGCTCTGCGGGATTCATTTGGGTTCTCCCGACTCAACATCCACCCAGCACGCCAGGCGATGGCTCAAACCAACCCGTTCCAGCGGTGGATTTTCAACCCTGCATCGCTCGATGACATACTCGCAACGCACAGCAAAAGGGCAGCCGCGCGGCTCAACCAACAGGCTGGGAGGCGCGCCTGGGATTGATTTCAAGCTCCCACGTCGCCGTCGGTCGACGCGAGGCAAAGCCTGCAACAACGCCCGGGTATAAGGGTGCATAGGTCGGCTGTACAGGGTGTAAACATCGGCTTCTTCGACGATGAAGCCCGCATACATCACCAAAACCCGATCTGCCAGCCCCGCTACAACCCCCAGATCATGCGTTACCCAGATCATCGACATGCCGAATTGCTGGCGAAGCCGGATCATCAATTCGACAATTTGCGCCTGGATGGTCACATCCAGGGCTGTAGTTGGTTCATCGGCGATCAAGAGGGTGGGCTGGCAAGCAAGCGCCATGGCGATCATCGCTCGCTGACGCATCCCGCCGGAAAATTGGTGAGGATAATCTCCCAATCGCTGCCTGGCTTCGGGGATACCCACCTGGTCAAGCAACTCCACAGCCCGCTCCCTTGCCTGCTCCTGACTCATCCCCAGGTGCACGCGCAATGTCTCCGTGATCTGCCGCCCAATGGTCAAAACCGGGTTCAAGGAGGTCATCGGGTCTTGAAAGATCATGGCAATTTCTTTGCCGCGGATGTGCTCCATCTCGTTCTCAGTTTTACGGAGCAAGTCCTGATCGAAATAGAGCGCCTTTCCACTGACGATCTCACCCGGTGGAATCGGGATCAGACCCATGATGGACAACATACAGACTGATTTTCCGCATCCGCTCTCGCCAACTACTGCCAATGTTTCGCCGTCATAGACGCTAAAATTAACCCCGTTTACAGCGTATACCGTACCTTCGGGAACATGGAAGCGCGTGCGTAAATCCTCGACATCCAGGATTGTTCTCATCCTCTACCCCAACCAATCCTAAACCGCCCGGCTGCGTGGATCTAATGCATCCCGCAATCCATCTCCAAGAAAATTGATGCTGAGCACCGTGAGCAGGATAAGCAACCCCGGGAAAAACCAAAGCCACGGCGCAGATTCAAGATAGTTGATCGAGCCATCGAGCATATTTCCCCATGTCGCCGTCGGAGGCTGAACCCCCATCCCCAAAAAGCTGATGTACGCCTCAGCCAGAATGGCATTTGCCACGCCCAGCGTCCCCGTTACGACGATTGGGGCGATACTGTTGGGAAGAATATGCCAGAGGATTATCCCGAGGTTGGAGGTACCCGTGGCGCGCGCCGCCAGGACGAAATCATTTTCTTTCAGGGAAAGAAACTGGGCGCGCACAATTCTGGCGAGGTACATCCAACTGGTCAGACCGATGATCAGCACGATGACAATCACGCTGCCGCTAAAAGCGCGACCAAATATGGTGATGTTGGGGATCTGACCTCCGAAGAACTTAGCCATGACGATGAGCAGAAAGATCTCAGGGATATTGAGCATCGCTTCGGTGAAGCGCATGAGAAGGCTATCCAGGACGCCCCCATAATAACCTGCGATAGCGCCGATCAGGATGCCGACCAGCACTTCGATGACCACCGCGGTGATGCCAATCAGCAATGAAATTTGCCCGCCCGAAATTGTCCTTGCTAACACATCCCTGCCAATTGTATCTGTGCCAAAGGGATGGGCAAGAGAAGGCGGTTGTAATCGCTGCGTGGTGTCGGCGTAATTGGCATAACTCTCGGGGTAAATCAGCCCCCCGCCAAACGCATACACAAAGAGCAAGATCAGCACAGCCGCCCCAGCCAGCGCCATCTTGTGGCGGAGAAAGCGACGCCAAGTCAGCCGCGCCAGCGAAAGTGGTGGGGTTTCCAATTCATCAGCGATAAGCTCAGGGACCTTGGTCGAGGCAGGACTCAGCATTTGCAAGTCAAACCCCTATTTTTGATCATAGCGAATGCGCGGGTCCAGCCAGGCATAGACGATATCAGTGATGATTTGGAAGATCACCACCGCGGTTGCGACCATCATCAAGATGCCCATCACAACTGGCGTATCGCCTCGCGAGACGTGATCCAAGAAGAGACGCCCCATCCCCGGCCAGGCGAAGATGCGCTCTGTCACTACTGCCCCGGCTAAAAGCAACGGTAAATCCAAACCAATGATGGTTACGATGGGCAACGCCGCATTTTTCAAGGCATGCACATAGATAATTTCTCGCTGTGGCAATCCCTTTGCCCTGGCAGTGCGGATGTAATCCTGGCTGGTTACCTCGAGCATGGTGCTGCGAATATAACGACTATACGCAGCCAGGCTGATGGTCGAAATGCTCAAAACCGGCAACACCATATGCCATGCAACTTGCGCGACGGTTTTGCCCACAGAAGGATCGAACATCCCTACCGTAGGAAGATAGGGTAAGCCCCAGCGTTTGAACAGTACCCCAAAGATATACATTGAAAGCAAGGCGATGAAGAAAATCGGCATCGAATAACCCACAAATGAAAGCCCGGTAATCAGATGATCCGTAATGGAGTACTGCCGCAACGCTGAATATATGCCCACCAACAATGCGCCGACGATGATCACCGCTTCAGATACCAGCATCAGTAACAATGTATTTGGCAAGCGTTCAGCAATCACCTCGGTTACCGGCTTCCCCCGGTTTACAAGTGACGTGCCGAAGTCGCCGCGCAACACCCCCTTACGCTTCCCAGGCGTCTCGGCGACTCCATCGCCATCCAGATCAATGCGCGTCCAGTCATTTCCGACCAACCAATAAAGATATTGCACTGCAATTGGCTTATCCAATCCAAGCTGTCGCCGCAACCGCTCCCGATCGGAAGAACGCGTCACCCGGCGCCCGCCCATGGTAGCGATCGGATCGCCCATGTTCATCATCAACACGAACAAGATTATGCTGATGATTAACAGCAACGGAATACCCTGGAGCAAACGTCGCAGAATATAGCGCGTCACCTTCGCCTCACATCCACCATTAAAAAGGGTGTTCCAAACCTTTGAATCATTCTCAAACTATCGGTTTTCCCATGCGAGCGCCTGACGGCGCTCGCATGGTTCAGCCGACAACGCTTTACTTCAAATCCCATTCTGCGATGTTGAAGAACATGGTCACGCCAGAGAACTTCACGTTTTGCAGGCGCGGGCTTACAGCGTAGACGTCCGGGTCCTGCCAAAGACCCAGCCAATAGACGCGGTCATGCATGAGCTGATTGATCTTGGAGATCGTTTCCTTGCGCGCATTGGCATCCACTTGAGTAGATTGCAACTGGATCAAGGCATCCAGCTCCTTGTCGCAGATGAAGAACCAGTTAGAACCGGTTGGATATTCATCTGTGGGTATCTCACTGCACAGCCAGTAGTAGATATCCGCATCTGGCCAAACCGGACCATCGCTCCACTCCATGATGTCCAGTTGTCCGGTAGCCGCCGGACCGCCTTCGCCATAGCTGGCAAAGTAAATATCATCCTCGAAGCTCAACAACTCAACCTTGATGCCAACCTCAGCCAGTTGCTGCTGGATGACCGCCTGCGTATCCTGGCGCACCTCGCGAATGTTCGTGCCATAGGTGATTTCAAACTCGACGCCATCCTTATCGCGCACGCCATTGCCGTTGCTGTCCACCCAACCAGCCTGATCCAGCAACTGCTTTGCCGCTTCTGGATCATAGGGGTAAGGCTCCAGGGGAGGATCGTTATAGAAGGGCATGGCATCCCAGAAACTTTCGGGGACCATGGTCAAACCGAGCAGCAGATCCCTGACGATTGCCTGACGGTCAATCGCCATAGCAATCGCCTTACGCACGTTGACATCCAATAATGCAGGATGCCCAAGCTCCTCGTTCACCAGGAAGAACAACCCTTCGTTATAACCGGATGGCTCGGTGACGATGTTCAAGCCCGCCTCTTGCAGACCTGGTACATCGCTGTATGCGATGAAAGTGCCCAAATCAGCATCGCCAGCCTTCAATGCCGCCACCTGGGAAGCATCATCCGGCACGAACTGGATGAAGATCTCGTCTATCTTTGGTTTTTTCCCCCAGTAATTCTCATTGCGTACGAAGCGCGCAAAACTCCCCGACTCCCACTCCACGAAGGAGTAGGGTCCGAGTCCCACGGTAGGGTTACTCAGCCAGTCTGCACCGTCGATCGTCCCCTCTGCCTCGTAGATGGGGCGCAGGATATGAGCGGGCAATATCCCATGCCACAAGGTAGCCAACCAGGGGGCGAACGGCTCTGCAAATGTGATCACCACGGTCCGGGGATCGGGAGCTTCCATCTTCTCCACCTTGTCGTATGGATAGGCGGATGTGACCGTATTATTCGGGCTGACAGCCATTTCATAGGTAAAGATGAAATCCTCAGCCGTGACCGGCTCGCCATCCGACCACTTGATGTCATCCCGCAGTTTCATGGTGATAACTTTGCCGTCTTCTGACAGTCCACCGTTTTCAACCGAGGGTATCTCTGTCACCAGCCGTGGAAAAGGCTCGTTCTTCTCGTCGAATTCCCATGCCCAGTGGTTGAACATCTGCCAGGTTGTCCAGGCAAACCACATATCGGTATATAGGGGGGCGAGGTTATCGAACTCCTGGGTGTATATCAATTTCGCCACTTTGCGCTCCGCAGCCGGAGGCGCAGTGGTTTCCATAGGCGGAGTCTCTGCTACCGGCGCCTCTGTCTCGATTGCGGGTGTTGCCGCCACTGGAGGTCCCGGTTCCGTCGTCGGCGGCAGGGTTGGACCTGCACAGGCGCTCAACAGCAGGCTGACAAGCGTCACAACGCAAAGGACAAATATGGCTGCCTTTCCCCCCTGATATATCTTATTTACGGGCGATCTTGGGAACATAAGCTCCTCCTTGAAATCTACACAATTAGATTTCACACTCGAGAGATATGAAGTTGCGCGCCTAGCTTTCTAGATTTATAATTGACATGGCTGCCCGTGGCTTTCCTGCCGCGTCGAAAATGAGCCCGCATACAATTTATTATAGTATTGAACCCCATAATTACAACGTTATTTCGGGTTAATTCATTTCCTGCTTATTCCCCCAATGACCGACAAGATAAACCTCTCCCAGGATGAGATCGACGCCATCCATCAAGCTACCCTGAGAGTGCTCGCAGAAGTCGGCATCCTCATTGATGATCCGGTCTCGATTTCGATCTTAACCGGTCACGGATGTAAACATGAGCAGGGAAGGTTGACCATGCCACCCGAACTGGTGGAAGCCTGTCTGTTGCACTGCCCGCGGCAGGTAAAATTGCTGGGCAGGGCAGGCGAAGCGCTCCTGGGGAACGGCGACCTGCATGTCCATAACCTGGGCGGGGCGCGCGATGTTTTCGACCCCTCAACCTCCTCCCTGCGCCCGGCATCCGCCGCTGATGTGGCAGAGAGCGCCCGTCTGCTGGACGTGCTGGAAAATGTCACTACGATCACGCCGCTTTACACCCCACGCGATGTACCCCCCGAAAAAATCACCCTCTGGATGTTCGCCGAGACCGTGCGCAATACCATCAAGCCAATTAATGGACCAGGGGTGCACAGTGTTGACGATGTGCGCGCTATCGCCGAAATGGTCAAAGTCGTCTTCGGCGACCAAGGCTGGGTCTCACTGGGCGTTTCGCCGGTCAGCCCGTTGAATTTCACCGGTCATGTCGCGCCGGTGATTCTCGAGGTTGCCCGACAGAAATTCCCGCTTGGACCGCTGCCATGTCCAAACGTTGGCGCCACTTCGCCAATGTCGCTGGCGGGTTCGCTTGTCCAGCAAAACGCCGAAGTTCTCGCTACCATTGTCCTGGCGCAACTGGTTGAACCCGGCTTGCCGATTGTTTACTGCGGACGGCTATCGGTGATCAATATGCGCTCCGGAGCGCCTGTCTGGGGCAACCCTGAAGTGGGCATCATGTCAGCCGCGACGGTGCAAATCGGGCATCGGTATGGTCTGCCTGTGAACGTCTACGGGTTGGCTGCCAGCGGCTACGCGCCCGACATCCAAAGCGGCTACGAACGCGCCATCAACGCCCTGCTCCCCGCTCTGGTTGGCGCCGATGAGCTCTCCGGCGTGGGAGAGATGGCAGGTGGCACCTACTCCTGCAACGCCCAGATGCTCATCGACAACGAGATCTACGGCATGATCCGCAGAGTGTGTCGCGGTTTTAGCGTGGACGAGGATTCCCTGGCGGTAAGCGTCATCGCCCATGCCATGGCAACCACGCGTAATTATCTGGCTGAACCGCACACGCGCAAATACTTGCGCCGCGGCGAAGTCTGGCAAGGGAGATTAGGTATCCCCGAAATCGGTTGGGAGATGTGGCATGCCGCTGGTAAGCCAAGCGCTCTGGAGCGCGCCGCGCGGCAAGCAGAAGACATCCTGCAAAAACATCGTGTGCCCCCGCTTGAGACCGAGCAGGAACGGGAGCTCGCGCAAATCTTGCGAGCCTAAGGCTACTGATTTGGAGAGAACATGCCGCCGCTACAAATTCGCGTCCTGAATCAAGCCATGATCGACCAGATCGTCGGCGAAGCCATCCAATTGCTGGCAGACCCAGGCGTGCGCGTTCATAACACCCAAGGGTTGCACCTTTTGGCAGAAGCCGGCGCAGAGGTGGACTTCGCCGAGCGACTGGTAAAAATCCCAGAGCCTTTGATCCACAACTGCCTGGAAACCACCCCTAAAGAATTCACCCTGTACGACCTGGATGGAAGAGCAGCCGTCCACTATGGTGGAGATGCTGTTCATTTCGATCCCGGTTCAACAGCGGTCTGGCTGCTGGACACAGGCACAGGGCAGCGCCGTGCCCCCGTCACGGAGGATTTCGTCAAGTTCGTCAAACTAGTGGAAGTCCTTCCCCAATATGACGCACAAAGCACGGCGTTTATCTGTAAAGACGTTCCCGAGGAAATCAGCGATCTTTACCGACTTTACCTGGCGTTGCTCTATATGCGCAAGCCCATTGTCACCGGCGCCTTCGGCATCGACACCTGGTGGCTGATGTTCGAAATGCTCATAGCAATCTCCGGCGGAGAAGACAGGCTGGCAGACAAACCGCTGGCGGTCTTCGACGTGTGTCCGACACCGCCGCTGCTCTGGAGCAATCTCACCTGCCAGAATCTGATCGACTGCGCCAGAAAGGGTGTTCCGGCTGAGCTGGTTTCGATGCCGTTGGCGGGAGCGACGTCACCCGTCACCCTGGCGGCGGCGGTGGTGCAGCATGCGGCTGAAAGCCTGAGCGGGATTGTCATTGGGCAACTGTCAAACGCCGGAGCGCCAATCGTCTGGGGCGGAGCGCCTGCCGCGTTCGACATGCGCACCGGCACCACACCGATGGGAGATGTGAACACCTGGCTGATTGACCTGGCGTATATCGAGGTGGGTAAGGCGTTGGGCTTACCCACCCACACCTACATGGGCTCCAGCGACGCCAAGCTGCTCGACGTTCAAGCCGGGATGGAGACCGCCGGCGGGACAATCCTGGCAGCCTTGTCAGGCGCCAATATGATCTCCGGCGCAGGGATGCTGGACTTCCTGCGCGGTCAGAGCTTCGAAAAACTGATTTTGGATGCGGAGATGATTGGCATCGCCCGGAGGCTGATTGCCGGCATCGAATTTCGCGACCAGCCGGTAGCCCTCGAACTGATGCGCCAATCGGGACATCAGGCAAATTTTCTCTCCCAACCGCACACCCACCGTTGGTTTCGCAAGGAGTTGCACATCCCCTCCTCGATTATTGACCGGAGTTCGCTGGAAGCCTGGCAGAACGCTGGAGGGCGATCAGCCGTGTCTCGCGCCACTGAGCAAATTGATATCTTGCTGAAGTCATACAGACCATCTCCGCTCTCATCCGAGCTCAAAATGGCGTTGCATGACATCGTCCTTACCGCGGCAAAGAAGTTTGGGATGACCTCCCTTCCGTCCTTGCCCGTTGATTAATCCACACCTGATAGGCGACAACCCCGATAACTCACCAACATCTCAACAGGAGTATTCCTTATGACAAGTGATCTTTACCTCAAATTAGCCGACAGCCTGATCGAGGGTGAACCAGATACCACAGTCGAGTTGACGCGCCAGGCTCTTGAAGCCGGACTTGAACCGATGGAGATCATTCGCTCCGGGCTCATGCCAGGCATGAACGCAGTGGGTGAGAAATTTTCCTGCGGCGAATATTTCTTGCCAGACCTGATCATCGCCGCCGATGGCATGAAACGGGCAATGGAATTGCTGGAACCGGAACTGCGTCGCCGGCACCAGACGCTCGACTCGCCCGGCACTGTGATTCTTGGCACAGTGAAAGGCGATATCCATGAGATCGGCAAATCGCTGGTCGGCACCATGCTCTCCGCCAACGGCTTCAAAGTTGTTGATCTGGGCGTGAATGTCCCCAATGAGGCATTCATTGATAAAATTCGGGAGACCGACGCCAACCTTTTGGGACTATCAGCGCTGCTCACCACTACCATGACCGCTCAACGTGAGGTGATCCAGGAGCTGAAGGAAGCCGGCCTGCGACACCGGGTGAAAGTTATGGTGGGCGGCGCGCCGGTAACGCGCGCCTGGGCGGATGAGATCGGCGCCGATGGCTACGCCGAGGATGCCATGGGCGCCGTACAGCTCGCCAGAAAACTGGTTGGGAAATAGCAGATTATCCTTGACATAGCTATGGGCAAAACTATCCAGTCTATCTCCAATCCAAAGCTTAGCCTGAACATCTTAACCCAGGCAGAAGTGCAACAAATCCATACCGCCACCCTGGATGTAATCGAGTCGGTAGGCGTCAGATTTCCATCCAACAAGGCGCTGGATATCCTGGAAGCGCATGGGGCAATGGTGGATCGAGACAGCATGATCGCCAAAATCCCGGGGCATGTGGTTGAGCATTATCTCTCGTTGATGCCGCCGGTTTACACGCTGGCTGCCCTGGACCCAGAGCTCGATTTGCCGCTCGACGGCAACCACAGTTATCTCGGCACCGATGGCTGCGGCGTCGAGATCATAGATGCCTTCACTGGCGAAAGGCGGCGCACTACAAAAAAAGATGTCACAGACGTCGCCAGGGTAGCCGACTATCTGGAGAGTATCGCCTTTCATTGGGTGCCCATCTCCGCGCAGGATTGCCCTCCACAGAGCCGCAGCCTGCACGAACTGGAGGCAATCTGGCGCGTCAGCAAGAAACACCTGCAGACTGAATCTATCGTCACAGAAAGGGAAATGCGCGCCGCGGTTGAAATGGCTGCCTTGCTTGTGGGAGGTCGAGAGGCTCTCCGGCACAGACCCATACTCTCGATTATGCAATGCACGCTCAGCCCGCTGGCGCACGATGGCGGCAGCCTGGAAGCCGGCTTGATTGCGGCTGAGGCTGGATTGCCGATCGGATATATGACGATGGCATCCTGCGGCTCAACCGGACCGATCACCCTGGCTGGCAACCTGGTTGTTGGCAATGCCGAGGTGCTCTCGGCTCTGGTATTGATGCAGATGGCGTATCCCGGCTGCCCGGTTTACTACGCTGCGGCGCAAACCGCCACCGACCTGCGCACCGGCGCCTACACGGGCGGCGGACCGGAAGATTACCTGTTTGGCGCGGCTACCAACATCCTCGCCGACTATTATCACGTGCCCCTCTCGATGGGCGCCTTTGCCACCGGCGCCAAACAGCCCGACTGGCAAGCCGCCCTGGACAATAGCCTCTCTGCCTTTATGGCGGTCTCTACCCTTTCCGACATGCTGCTGGGCGCCGGACTGCTACACGGTTCCAGAATCCTCTCCTATGAAATGCTGCTGATGGACTCGGAAATCTGGTCGATCTTGCATGCCATGTTCCAGGGCATTGTGGTGAACGAAGAGACGCTGGCGCTGGATGTGATTCGCGCTGTCGGACCCGGCGGGAACTTCCTTGGGCAGCGTCATACCCGCCAGCATATGCGCGAGCGCTGGCAACCTACCCTGATTGACCGCAGACCCTATGATCAGTGGCTGGAAAAACAAGACGGTGCCCGCGAGTGGGCGTTGGAAAAAGCCCGGCGGATTCTGCAGGAATACCAACCTGAGCCGCTGAGCCCTGAATTGGACGCCGAGCTGCTGAGAATCATCGCCAGCGTCGAAGCTGAAACGCTCCCAGACGCTTAGACGCCTACAGCAGGACAAGAGCCATGGAAAAAGTTCGTTGGGGATTGCTTTCCACAGCCAAAATCAACCGCAGGCTGATTCCCGCCATTCGCGACTCCAAACGCGGCGAGCTGGTGGCTGTTGCCAGCCGCAACCTGGAGACCGCCAAAGCCTACGCCCGAGAGTGGAAAATTCCCCTGGCTTTCGGAAGTTATGAAGAAATGCTCACCTCTGGGAAGGTGGATGCCGTTTATATCAGCCTCCCCAATCATCTGCATGCAGATTGGTCCATTCGCGCGGTTCAGACTGGTTGCCACGTGCTCTGCGAGAAACCACTGGCGCTCTCCACTCAGGAAGTGCGCCAGATGATCGCCGCCAGCCTGCAAACCGGCAAGACAATTGCTGAGGCGTTCATGTATCGCCATCACCCACAAACCCAGATCGCCAAGGAATGGGTGGAAAGCCAACGCCTGGGAGAGGTGACCAGCGTATATGGGGTATTTACCTTCGCCCTGGAAGAACGCCAGAATGTGCGGCTTGTGCCCGAATATGGCGGCGGGGCTTTATGGGATGTGGGAGTGTATCCAATAAGCTTTGCTCAGTATCTTTTAGGCGGCGCGCCGGCGTGGGTGGCTGGTGCCCAATGGCTGGGGCAGAGCGGGGTAGATGAGACCTTTGCCGGGTTGATGGTCTACCCTGGCAATCGGCTGGCAACCTTCACCTGCGGCTTCCGCTCGCCCTGGTACACGCGCTTCGAGATCGTCGGCACGAAAGGGCGGCTCGATCTCTCTCGTCCCTTTGCCGGCATGCACGAGGGGCGGCACATGATCTTCTACCCGGAAAAAGGCGCGCCTGTCGAAGTGCCGGTACCAGAGGTCGAATTGTATCAGGGCGAGGTGGAAGACTTGCATGCCGTGATCCTGGATGGCGCTTCGCCCGCGCTGAGCCTGATCGAAAGCCTGGATCATATCCGCACGGTTCAGGCTCTCTATCAGTCGGCGCGTAGCGGACAAATCGTCCAGTTACAAACCATTGAATAATTACAGGTGGAAGACCATGACGAGCGAAAGTGAATTGGTAGAGAAGGTGCCCGCACACCTGAGACAGATCATCGAAGATTTTCAGCTCAGCGAGGGACAGGAAAAGATCGAGTTGCTGCTGGAATACTCTGAAAAAATGCCCCTCCTGCCAGAGAACAGCCAGCATCAACGCGATGAGATGGACTTCGTGGAAGAGTGCATGACCCCCGTCTATGTGCTGGCTGTGGTAAGGGAGGGCGGCTTTCACTTCTACTTCGACATACCCCCTGAATCGCCGACCGTGCGAGGTTTTGCCGCCCTGCTCGCTGAAGGGTTGGATGGCGCCACTGCGGAACAAATCCTCGGTTTACCGAACGATTTCTTCCGTCAGATGGGCTTGGAAAAAGTGCTCTCAATGCAGCGACTTAACGGACTGACGGCGCTCGTCGCCCACATAAAACGCCTTGCTACAAATTATCTGGCTTCAGATAAGGGCTGATACTCTCGTCAGGGCGATTGGATTAGCTGGTAAATCACTGCATCCTGATCCCTGAAAACTTCCTTCAATCCAGGGTCTTCTTCGGCTACCCGCAAGAATTTCCCGTGCTTCAAATCGCTGATTACATAGCTGGCGCCGAAGCGTGGGTATATATGCTCCGATGGCTTTTCGACATTACCACGCGTAATATCTACCCATAGCTCATATAAATCTGGATCGTACAATTGCATATAAGTTGGATCAAGACCGATTAGATAGGTATTGTGAAGATTGTAGTAGAAAAGGCGCGGAAAGTCATCCCAATCGGTCTGAAAAACCCGCGAACCCGAGGGTGTGTTCTCCCGCAGCCAGCGGGAGGCGTCAGCGTAGAGCGTGTACGGCTTTGAGGTGCGGATACTCGCCTGAGCGTCCCTCACGCTCATCCAGCCTCCCACCAGCAAAAACACAACCAGGATCAGCTGTGTCAGACGCCCTTTTGTCAACCGTGATTTTACCCATGAAACCAGTGTGCTTTTACCAGAAGCAGAAAAAGATGATCGGTGCTCTTCTACCCCAGACATCGAAAGCAACGGCGACCACGTCAGCGCGGCGAAGATCAGGGCGAAAGCTGGGAAATATTCTATGAAACGTCGGCTTTGAAACAACATCGCGCCGAACATCACTGCAGCCATAAAACTGACGGCTGTCGGCGTATCCATCCGTTGTTTTTGCAGACCCAACCCCAGCGCCCCGGCTAGAAAGACCACCAGCGCCAGCGGCGAGTTTTTCAACAACTGGGCTGTGTCATAGGGATACCACTCACTGCCGACGCTGATTGAAGTGGTTTCGCTGAGTTTCGGCGCAACATGGCGGACAAAAAACACCACATTGTCCGGAAAATACGGATTGATCAACATACCCAGGAGAATGCCCAAGCCAACATAAGCAACCGGTCGCCATTCCAGGCGTCTTTCCAGAGCCAGGACGGCGAAGAAATAGAGAAACGCTAAGAATAGCAGCAGGGGAAAGGCATCATAAAACCAGACATAGAAAAAAGCCAGAGGGACCAGCCACCGGTGTTTTCCGCTAAACAGAAGATATAACCCTGCTGCCAAGAAAGCCAGAGACAACGATTGCGCCCGGGTAATACTCATGCGGTAGAGGAAAGCCTCTGAGACCGCTAACAAACCGAGCGCCCACAATCCAGCATAGGCAACCCGCAGCCTGGACAATAACCACCAGACGCTCAGAAATGCAATCGCTGCGAATGTCACGGCTGCCCATTTGGCGCCCAACCGCAGGTCGCCAAAGGTAAAGGGCATCAAGGCGACGTGAAACAAGAAATGATGATCGGAAAACTCACGTTGGTTTAGAATGGTTAGCGGCAGCCAGGGAAAATCTACTTTGAGACCCTCCGTTCGCATCAACTGAGCGATGCGGATATGGTAGAAACCGTCGTTATCGGGCAGGTCGGGAGTGGCGAATTGCACCAGCGCCATGATTGTGAAAAAAAGCAAGAACAACCCCGCCGGCGCAGCGATAGCCCGCCAGGAATAACGCGCTAATGCTCCGGTCACAACAGTCGCCTGGGGATTTCTAAAAATCGGAATGCTATCCCGAAATAAAAGTCGCCAATTCCGCAAGCTAGGTTCCACCAAGTGTGATAAAGCGATTGTTGGCTATACCATTATGGGCATTCACCAAATCACTACTCGAACGCTCCCGAGAATCAATCGTTGTCATCATCATTGCCATTATCGTTGTCATTATCATTCTTGTGATCATTATCGTTGCCGCCGTCATCGTCATTCTTATTCCCGTGATCATTCCCACGGTCGTCATCATCATTGCCCGAATTTTGATTATTTTCATTCTTGTTGCTATTTTGATTGGAGTTTTCCCGGTCGTCATCGTCGTTGTCGTTCCGGTTTTGATTGAGATTCGAAGCGCCATCATTCGAATTTTCGTTGGCGTTTGAATTTTTGTTTTCATTCGCGTTATCGTTATCGTTTTCGCCGAAATCCGACGTGTTCATATTCTCGCTATCCTCACCTTCATTGGCATTGGACGACGAAGAACCTTCATCACCGTTTTCATTGATCTGCCCATTTTGTTGATCCCGACCTACTTCACCTTCTTCTCCGAATAGCAGAGCCCGCTCCGACGCCTCCAGTGCGCGTTGCATCGTCGCTCGGACATTCTCTGGCACGCCTGCGAGCATTTCGGAAAGAACTCGGGCATAACCAGACAACGTCGCGGCGATGCGCGCGGTGAGTTGTTGAGCGCGCATAGGATCTCCGGAAGCCACATCTTTCAAGGCTTCGAGCGCTTTTTGCACGTGATACTCAAATTCACGCGCTGCCTGGTCAATCCCGGCGTATCTGCCCTCGGTTATCAAGGCAGAAATTTCAGCCAGCCTGCGCTCAGCGAAACCCAGATGCAACTCCACCTGTCTGGCAGCGTCAGCAGTAAACCGAAGCTGAGTCTGCTCTATACCGGTTTTGATCGCATAAAGGGCATCGCCCGGCAGGGCTGAACGAGCGGCATACGCCGTTGCACCTGCGCCGCTCAACAGGACGAACACCAAAAGCAAGGCAGCCAATCCAAACGTGAAGGCGAAATTCCGGGGTCTGTTACGATTGCTGGAATTTGCTACCTTCCGCCGCAGGAATGGGAACCAGCGTACATAACGATTTGACTGCGGTTGCGCCTGGGCATGAAGGGCATCCACTTCCGCCAGGAAACGTGCGCGCCCGCGCGCAACCGCCTGCGGGTCTCGCTCCGGCGTTTCCTTAAGCAACTGGAGCAGCGCTGCCAGCTCGGGGTCAAGGGATTGATCTTGGGGTTCCATAATCAAAAAGCCTCAATCTATCACTCAGTCAACCACTGTCGCAAAGCGTTCAACGCCCTGTATTGCAAGGCGCGGGTGGCTTCCACCGACTTTCCCAGGATTGCCGCTACCTCTTCATGGGAAAGTTCTTCTAGAAAGCGCAACTCAATCACCCGCTGCTGTTCGAAGGGCAATTGCATGATAGCTTTTCGCACGCGCTCACGCTCCAAACGATCCGCGATCAGATGCGAAGGATTACTATGCTCATCTACCTGCTGTTCCAGGTCACCGTCAAGGCTGAGCTGCGGTTTACGACGATATTGATCGGTGATCCAGTTGTGCGCCATGCGGTACAGGTATGCCTGTACATTCTCACTCGGACCTCTACCTGTTTGCAGGGCGCGTAGAAAGCGGCTGAAGGTCTCGGATACGCACTCCTCAGCCAGCTCCTGGCTGCCCAGCAAGCGATAAGCATAACGGAATAGACCTGGACTCAGCTCTTCGTACAGATCAACCAACGCTTTCTTATCGAGCGTTTGAATTTCCACCAATGGAGCGGTGTTAACATTCATTTTGCTTATATTCTATGACGGCTTACCCACCGAAACATGACGATCTTGATGATATTCAGTCGGTTTCATCGACTCTATTGTCGCGGTCTGCAACACGAACTCACGCCGGTAAGCGGTATAATGACGCCTGTGCCGCTCTCTTCTATCCTGGAACGCTGGGAACGAGATCAAACCGTTCGAGATAACATATCAGCCTGGCAAAAGTATCCTGCACAGACGCCGGTCACCGTTCCCCTGCCAGACGATCTGCTCCCGCGCCTCACCCGGGCAATGGTTGAAAGCGGGTATACAGGATTATATCAGCACCAGCGAGACGCCTGGGAGGCAATCAAGTCTGGCAAGTCAGTGGTCATTTGCACCGGTACAGCCAGTGGAAAATCCCTGTGTTACCACCTGCCGGTTCTCGATCGTCTGCTGAGAGACCCAAATGCCAGGGCGCTTTACCTGTTTCCAACCAAAGCGCTGGCGCAGGATCAGTTGACTGGTGTAAGCCGCCTGATTAATACAACCCAGACTCAATTCGTTAGGGATGAGGTGAAGCTGCCATCCTTACCGGTGATGATCTACGATGGAGACACACCCACATCCCAGCGCGCCGCCATCCGCAAGAACGCCCGCATCCTGATCAGCAACCCTGATATGCTGCATACTGGTATCTTGCCACATCATACTCTGTGGGCTGAATTCTTCCAAAATCTGCAATACGTTGTATTGGACGAAGCGCATACATATCGCGGCGTGTTCGGATCACATGTAGCCAATGTAATCCGGCGCTTGAAGCGCATCGCAAAATTTTATGGCTCTCTTCCTGGTTTTATCCTCACCTCTGCCACTATTGCCAATCCGGTCGAAATGGCATCCAAACTGGTCGAAGAGAAGGTTATGCTCATCAATCGGGATACCTCCGCCCGTGGTCCGCGCAACTTCATCCTTTATAATCCACCCATCATCCATCGAGAATTAGGGCTGCGCCGCAGCGCGCTGCAGGAGTGCTTACGCCTGTCTGATGATTTGCTGAGCCACAACGTCCAGACGGTGATCTTCACCCGTTCTCGGCGCTCGGTAGAGTTGCTCCTGACCTATCTGAGACAGGCTCAATCGGCTGCCCCGCAAATTCCTTCACAACCCCTCTCAAGTTCAAGGGGTCGCCAGACTGACATACGCGGATATCGCTCTGGCTACTTGCCCTCGCAACGGCGCGAGATCGAAGCCGGGTTGCGAAGTGGATCAGTGCGTACGGTGGTCGCCACCAATGCCCTGGAGCTGGGGATTGACATCGGCGGTCTGGAAGCGGCGATCCTGGTGGGTTACCCGGGAACCATTGCAGCCACATTGCAACAAGCTGGGCGCGCCGGTCGACGCGAGCAGGTCTCCTTAGCCATCCTTGTCGCTGCTTCTGATCCACTCGATCAATTTCTGGCGCGTCAACCTGAGTATTTGTTCAGCCAGTCGCCCGAGCAAGCATTACTCGACCCGGACAATCTGGTGATCTTGCTCAAACACCTGCGCTGCGCTACATTCGAATTACCATTCCAGGCTGGCGAGGGATTTGGCAACCTCGACCCCAACCTGCTCCAGGAAATGCTGGACTATCTCCATAGCGAAGGCGTCTTGCATCGCACCGCAGATCGCTATTACTGGATGGCAGATCAATACCCCGCCCAGAGCATATCCCTGCGCACCGCTTCAGCCGTTCAGGTCGCATTGCAGGCGCTTGATGACCATAACAAAACCATTGGTTATGTCGACCTGGAAAGCGCCTGTTGGCTGGTGCACCCCGGAGCGATCTACCTCCATGAGGCGCAGGCGTACCTGGTGGAGTTGCTCGATCTCGAGAACCATGTAGCGTACCTCTCACCCGCCGAACTGGATTACTACACCGAGCCGCGCCTTGATACAACGGTTGAATTGCTGGAAGTCAAAGCAGAAACCCTCGTTCGAGGCGGCAAGAAGTCCATGGGGGATCTTCGGGTGATCCAACACGTAACCGGATATAAAAAGGTCCGCTGGTACACCCAGGAGACATTGGGGGTCGAGCCTTTGGATTTGCCCCCTTCCGAACTCATCAGCACCGGTTACTGGGTGTCGATAAATCAAGAAAGCGTTGACCGCCTGCGCCAGGCAAACCTGTGGATTAATGACCCCAATCAGTATGGCGCCAACTGGCAACGCCAGAGTGAGCTGGCGCGCCTGAGAGACCTCTACCATTGCCAGGCGTGCGGCATCCCCGAACAAGGGCGCGCCCACGATGTCCATCATAAAATCCCGTTGCGCGCCTTTCGCACACCCGAAGGTGGCATCCGTTATGAAGAGGCAAACCATCTGGACAACCTGATCACCCTGTGCCCCGCCTGTCACCGCCGCGCGGAAGCGGTAGTCCGCATCCGCTCTGGACTGGCAGGGTTTGCCTATGTGCTGGTTCATCTAGCCCCCGTTTTCTTGATGTGCGACCCGCGCGACCTGGGTGTGCACGCGGATTCGCGCTCGCCGCTTGCCGAGGGCATGCCGTGCGTGGTCCTATACGAGCGCATCCCCGCAGGCGTCGGGTTTAGCGGCAGACTATACGAAATTCACGATACGCTGCTCAACCATTGCTTTCAGCTTGTACGAGATTGCCCCTGCGAGGACGGCTGTCCATCCTGCGTCGGACCCGCAGGAGAATCTGGCGTGGGTGGAAAAGTGGAAACTTTAGCCTTACTCGAATGTCTGACAACCGTCGCGTCGGACGTTGCATAGGTATGGTTTGTTATGTCCTCTTTGTCCGATAAATTAAGAGCGCTTGGGGTGCAGGTGGGCGCTTCCAGGCACACGCTGCAAACAGCAAAGAAATCCTACACTGCCGACCCACAGCTCGGAGGACGCACCCTGTCCACAGTACTGGGGGCGACCTATGTGATCGAAACCGATTACCCGGCTGTTGATCCGTTGCGATCAGCGCCGCCCGCCCTGCGTTGGATGTCCATCTGGTGCGGCGATGAGCGCATCGATCGGCTTACGGCGCGTGATTTCGTGTTCCTTGATACAGAAACAACCGGTCTATCTGGAGGTGCCGGCACCTACGCCTTCTTAATCGGCGTTGGAAGATTCGAAGATGATCATTTTCATCTGACCCAGTTCTTCATGCGCGATCCAGCGGAAGAACCGGCGCTGCTTGTCGCGCTGGAGGGATACCTTACTCAATGCTCTGCGCTAGTCACCTTCAACGGCAAAGCATTTGACGTGCCGCTGCTGACGGGGCGTTATACGATCCACGGCTGGCAAAACCCTCTAGCTACCCTGGCGCATATCGACCTGCTCCCCCTGGCGCGGCGTCTCTGGAAAGATCGCCTCCCCAGTCGCACTTTGGGTAATCTGGAATACCATATCCTGGGAATCAGTCGCACCGCAGAAGACATCCCGGGTTGGATGATTCCGGAGATCTACTTTGAATATCTGCGCAGCGGCGAGACTGAACAACTACGCAATGTCATCTACCATAATGCCATGGACGTGGTTTCACTGGCTGCATTGTTCAACCATTCCGCTTCGTTGTTGACAGACCCCTCCGCGGAGGCTGCGCAACACGATAGCGATATGGTTGCCCTGGCTAAGCTCTTCGAGAGCCTGGGAGACCCTGAGGCGGCAATTGACTTATACCGGCGCGGGTTAGAGAGAGATATCCCGATCGAACTGCGTCTGCAGGCGATATCAAAACTGGCGTTGATCTACAAACGACGCAGAGATTTTGTTGCGGCGCGCCTGTTATGGGAGAGCGCTGTTCAGTACCAGCATATCGAAGCCTGCATCGAGCTCGCCAAGTATTATGAACATCGCCAGAAAGATTTTCGGCAGGCGCTCCATTGGACTGAGACCGCCATCGGCATCCTGAACGCGATGCAACCACTCAGCCAAGAGCAGCGCCTCGGACTGCGTGAGCTGGAACATCGCAAAGAAAGACTACAACGCAAGATCAGCGCCCGCAGCTGGTAGATTGTCAACAACCATGACTGATCCAATTATCGTGAAAAACCTCAAACACAATTTTTTGGTCAACACCATCGATGGCGGCTTCTTTGGCTTTGCGCTGGGATTTGCCTCGTTCGTCACCACCATCCCATTGTTCGTGGCTACGATGACCGACAGCGCGGTGCTGATTGGGTTGATCCCCGCCATTCATAACGTAGGGTGGCAGCTCCCCCAACTGCTCACAGCTTATAGCGTGTCGCAGCAAGCGCGCTACAAACCCATGGTGCTCAAGCTTACCCTTCTAGAAAGATTGCCATTCTTGTTGTTGGCGGCTATTGCCTGGTTTATCCCCGCGATTGGCGCATCTGTAGGGTTGACGCTCACGTATCTGTTCTTGATTGTCCAGGGGCTGGGAGCAGGCGTGACCGCGACTGCCTGGCAAAGCATGATTGGGAAAATCTTCCCAGCCCATACGCGTGGGTCTTTCTACGGAGTTCAGGCGGCTTCAGCGAATTTGCTCGCCAGCATTTCTGCCATTGCAGCCGGACTCATCCTTGCCAGGATGGAATCGCCTGAGGATTTCACCCTGATTTTCCTGTGCGCAAGCGCCTCGCTGTTAATATCTTGGTTATTCCTGGCGCAAACGCGCGAACCCGAAAGTCAGGAGAATGTATTAAATGTAAGTCAGGCGCAATTTTGGGCAAAGACCGCGTTGATTTTGAAGAACGATCGTAATTTCATCTGGTTTCTGATCAGCCGCGTGCTTGGCAACTTCGGCACAATGGCGTTCGCCTTCTACACTGTCTATGCGGTCAAAATCTACGATGTCAGCGAGGCGGCGATTGGGGTCATGACCGCGGTCTATATGGCTACACAGATCATCACCAACCCGCTGATGGGTTGGATAGGGGATCGCTGGAGTCATCGGGGGATGCTGGTCTTAGGTATGCTCTCTGTGGCTGTCAGCGCTCTGCTGGCTGTATTCGCCCGGTCTACTGCCTGGTTCTTTCCAATGTTTGTTTTCGCCGGCATTGGCAATGTGGCGTTCTGGACGGTTGGGCTGGCGATGATCCTGGGTTTTGGGCCACCCGACGAAAAGCCAGCTTACATTGGGTTGGCAAACACGCTGGTTGCGCCAGCTACCATCGTGGCGCCTCTGCTCGCCGGTTGGATCGTCGATATCAAGGGTTATTCGGCAGCCTTTTGGGTTTCCACCATCGGCGCCATCCTCGCCGCGGCGACGCTCGCATTTTTCGTCAAAGACCAGCAGCTTCAAAAAATCTAATCAACCCAGGGTAAATCATGACCAATTTCTTTGCTTTCGATGAACTGACCTGGCCCGAGGTGGAGGAACTCGCTCGGAATACGCCCCTGGTCATTCCTCTTGGCACTGGCTACGCGATGGGGAGGCTGGTCGAGGCATTGGGCAATCCAGAGCGCATCGGTTTGCTCCCACCTCTTCCGTTTGGTTGGCGCGCTAGCGGCATTTCCGTTCCGGAAAACCTGCTCAGCGCCGTCCTGCAAAACCTCTCAAACAGCCTAAAGGAGGATGGTTTTACCAGCGTTTGGTATCTCATACCGCAGAACCTCGAGCTGGAGTTGAACAATCGAATTACACTGCCTCATCCCAGCCAGTTCCGTCCCGCCCCAGCGCTGCCAGCTGACGCAGACCGAAGCAAGGTCGTTCTGATCCCCATCGGACATACCGAACAACATGGATTTCACCTGCCCCTGTCAACCGACACCCTGATCATCGAAGCTATCGCTCAGGGGATGGTTACGCAAATCCCCCACCAGGCGGTCAGCCTGCCGGTATGGCCATATGGTGTCAGCACCCACCGCCAGGCGTTTGCCGGCACGTTGAACTGCGGCGGGCGCGCTTTCGAAGACCTGTGGCTAGCAGTGATTGACCATCTGGTGGGGCGTGGTTTCGACCAGTTTTACCTGATCAGCGGTCATGGCGGCAACTGTTCGTTTCTGGTCAACGTGATCAAGTACGCCGGAGAACGCCATCGCCGCATTTTCTGCGCTACCGCCTGGCTCTATTTATCTGGTAAAGAAGGCGCAGAAGCCATCTCACGCCTGCGACAATCGCCGATCGGCGGGATGGGTCACGCCGGAGAATTAGAGACATCCCTCATGCTACACCTGCGTCCGGACCTGACTCGCATGGAGCTGGTGGTTGATGAAACGGACTTCATCGCGACTCCAAATTATTATATGGACTGGTACGAAGGGGGCGCGCTCATCGCCAACCCACCTTGGGATGACGACACCGCGACCGGCGCCTACGGCGCTGGCAGCCTGGCAAACGCCGAGAAAGGGAAGCAATGGCTAGAAGCGGCTATCCGCGAGAAGGTGTGCCACGTTCAAGAGATTCAGGAGCAGCATCGGCGCAGAGAGCAACGGCGCAATGCAGGGTATGGCTTGTGGAGTGGGGAGAAGCTTAAACCCAAGAAAACGCCTGATAACTGACGGCATTGGGTAATTACAGCTCATACTTCCAAATGGAAAGTATGGTACTGGCTCTGGCACGGGTTGCCCCAGGCGATGTGCATGGTGCGCGCCGTGAGGTCTATGATCAGGGCGTTGATCGTCTTCTGCCGGTCCATCGGCTCCAAGCCTTCTTCCAGATGATTACAGATAGAGTTGGGATAATTCATGTGATCGCGTTGAATGGCTTCCAACGATTTCACCGTGTGAGGCGCAGTGCTTTTCAACAGCCGCAGCGCGCGGTAGTAGCGCACGCGGGTGTTCACCAGCTCATCCGGCTCGTTCTCGATTGACTGCATAATGGGGTCTAGGTAAAAATTGGTGTGAGCCAGATAGCCATCCAGCCCGTACTGGATGGCAAATCGCCTGGCTGAGACCTCCACATTATAAATCTCTCCGCTCTCGTGGACGAGCAAATGATTGTATCCGGCGGCGCGGTGCGATACCAGTGCTCGGCTGATCGCTTCACTCAACGTCCTGGCTGCCAGCACCGCGCGTGAGACGAAGATTCTCGGAAGCCCGATCCGGCTATCGGTAGGATAGACCGTATCACAACACTGAGCGATGCCAGCCGCGTTGAAACCAACATTCGGCAAGTTGCCGCCGTAGGTCATCGCCAGAAAGGCTGGCTCATCTTCAGGCTGGGCGTGGATTAAATACACATCCGCTTCATCTTCCGGCAGCCAATCCTCGTTGTGAGCCACCAGCACGTGACCATCTGCGGTCATGCTCTCGTTGACCGCGAGGCTGGTGCACTTCGCCAGGTGAAGGGCGTCCATCGTCACCGCTTCCATGGCGTTGAGCACGATCAAATCGTCGAAGGGAATCCCCGCCCCTTGGGATATGCCCAGCAGCTCTTCGACGTATTGGGGATAGCGCTCCTGGGCAAAAGGGAGATACTTGCGCGCCTGTATCTGCGCCCCTTCCCAGGTCAGCTCCAGGGTTTCATAAGAGCTCTCGATCAAATTGCGCGCATTGACCAAACTCCGGCGCACCTGCGTCTGACACGCTTCTCCTATCCGACGCCCTATCTCCAAATGGGAGCCCGAAACGCGCACCAGCGGCGGCGGGCTGATCAGACCATCGCTTACAGATTGCTCCATGCTACAACTCCATCGTCTCGAACTCCAGGCGCAAAGCCCTGATCCAACAGCCGTGTGCACGGCAGATGTCCTTGATGTTTTGGACCAAAGTCGCATCCTGTAAATACTCACGCGTCAGGATCACCCCCTCAACCTTGCGTCCCTCGATCACTTCTTCCAGGCGATCCAGGCTTCCCAATACAGTCACCCCGTGGATTTGACGACCATAATTATACGGATCTTGATCTATAAAACCAACAGGATGGTAACCCAGCTCGGACTGCATCATTATCCAGCGCACCGCCATCTCGCCATCGTCGCCGGCTCCCAGGATCAGTACGCGTTGTTCAGGCAGGCGCGTCTGCCTGCCGAAGACGAGGTCAAGCAACCGGAACGATGAACGAGAAGCAGCCAGACACAAAAAAAGCACCACGCCAAACAAGAGAAACGCCCAGCCTGGATAGCCTGGTTCATCATACACCAGAAAGACCATCAGAAAAATCAGCAAACCGCTGCCAAAAGCGGCTTTGCCGTAGCGAAGCAGGTCATCCATTCCCACATAACGCCACACGCCTCGATAAACCCCAAAATAAAAGCAAGATATGTAACATCCTACATAAACCAGCGGCAAACTGCGCAGAAAAAGTAGGAACTGTTGCTCAGGCAGGGCGAAACCAAAGACGACCAGGGAAGTCAAATAGAAAGAAAAGCTAAATAAGAAGAAATCCAGGATAATTTCGAGAATCCGCCTGCGATAGGTCAACTCAACCATCAAGCGCGAAAAGGCGCCGCTTTTCGCTGGCACGCCGCTCGCTACCACCCGCAACCTCCCCAGGTAAGCCACTGCTAACGTCAGGGAGATTACTAGCAGCGGCACCAGGATCAGACTCAGCCAGTAATCAATAGTCTCGATTCCAATTGCTGCCAACCCGGCAAGGATCGCCGCCGCATAAAGCACAAATAGCGTCTGCCGTTCCGTCAAGCCAAAAGCGATCAGGCGATGTGAAGTGTGATCGCGGCCGCCTTGCACCGGCGATTGGCCGCGGAGAACGCGGGTGATTGTCACTAAAAAAGTATCCAGAATTGGCAATAAGAACAATAAGGTTGGCACGCCCAGAACGGCAAACACATTGGACGCTTGCGGGCGTCGGGCAATCGCCAGTGCTGCCAGGGTAAATCCGAGAAACAGGCTGCCGCTATCGCCCATAAAAATTGAAGCGGGTGGGAAATTGTACGCCAGGAAGCCCAGCAAGCTGCCTGCCAGAGCCGCGGCTAAAACCAATAAACTGAGGTCAATCGAGGCGGCGAAAAAATAGCCCAGCACGACTACAGTGATCACAGAAATCCCCGCCGCCAGACCATCTATGTTATCCAACAGGTTGATGGCATTGGTGATACCCACGAGCCAGAGAAACGTCAATAGCAGGTTCGGTATCTGAGCCAACACGGGATTGGCGATCTTGGGAGTAAAGAAATTGGTCTGATAGCCCAGGAAGATCACCAGGGCTGCCGCCAGAATCTGACCGATCAGCTTGGCTGGGGGAGAGATTTTCCGCAGGTCATCATACAGCCCTAATAGAAACATCGTTGCCGAGCCAACCAGCAAACCCCAACGCGACCAGTCAATATCCTTGCGCCACAGCAGCAGCAGAGACAGACTCAAAACGAAGCTCAAAAAGATGCCAATACCCCCAAGCGCGGGAGTTGGTCGGGTATGCCAGCGGTCTTCGCGCGGTTTGGCGACTGCCCCGCTCCTCAGGCTTAAAGCGCGCACCAGGCGCACCAGGATCAGGCTGGTCGCCAGGGAAAGCAGAAAAGCAACGCCGGCAAGGATCAAGGCTGAGTCGGACTGAGTTGGTTGACGAGCTGCTGCAAGCGCTCGGCTTGATCGGCGGGAGCGGAGTGATATGCCCTTTCGGCAAAAATTAGCGCATTATCGCGATCACCCAGCTCCAAGTATAGTTGGGCGATCACCTCCTCTATGCGCCAGAGTTCTGCGCCTTGCGGGGCAACTTCTATCGCCTGCAGGTAGGAGCGAATGGCTTGCGGCAACTCAGAAAGTTGAATATAAGCGTCGCCGGTGGCGAGCGCATAATTGAACTTCGCCCGCGGATCGCCAGGAGCGGGGAGTTGCATCGCCTGGGCATAGAACTGTATCGCCTGCCTGAATGCCTGTCGCCTTTGATCTTCTTCAACTGCCTGTCGAGCCAGTTGGGAATAATAATCGCCGAGCAAACCGTATGTCCAGTAATAAGTGCGATCGATTTCCAACGAGCGGCGTAAGCGTATGTAAGCTTCTTCGGGCTGCTTGAGGAAATTCAGGTAGAGCAACGCCCATTCATCCCACAGCCGGGCGTTGTTAGGGCTCAACTTAACGGCTCTGGCAAAGTAATCCGAGGAAGTTTGTGCCTTCTGGATGCGTATATCGCCCTCACTGAAGGTAGCCCACAGGCTATACAGGCGTGCCAGGTTGGCGGTATGGTCTGTATTCAGCGGATTGAGAGCCTGCGCCCGCTTCAAATCCTGCTCAGCCTGGCGGATAAGCACCTCCCTCTCGTCTGCATCCGATAGGGTCTTGGCGTTTTCCAGGTAAGCGCGTCCTAAAAAGAGATAGTAATAATCCTCATTCGGCGCAAGCTGATTAACGCGATTATAAATCGTGATCGCAACAGGCCACTGTCCCGAGCGGGTAAAGGGCTCCGCCAGCTTGAAGACGATATCCGCCTGGATCACTCGCAGGTTCGTCGTAACTGTCAGCAGGAGCACGACCAAGCCCATCACGCTGGCGCCGACGAAACCCAATATGGTCGAGCGGCTACGCTTGATCGTATTCTCCATAGCCAGCATTGCGCCAAGCGCCAGGAGCAAAAGCGCCAGATAAGCATAGTATTGCGAGAGTAAACTCGCATAACGCCCTACCTGTCTTAGCACCCCTTCCAGGTCGCCAGCGATGTTGCTGGCAATCGTTGCCAGCATTCCCGTGTGCCACAACCAATAAGCCAGAGCAATCACCGCTGATAAGCCCAGGGTCGCAACCAGGGCACTCCCCCAGGGCAAATCGGGTTTGAGCATGCGATTCTCAGCCGTCATAAGGAACGCTGCGGCGATCCAGGTGATCAGTATCAGAGCCAGCACACCGGTCGAAAAACGGAAATCCTGTTGCGGCAGCCGGGTCAGCGAAGTCCAGATAATCGCTCCCGTAGAAGTCAACCCTCCCGAGTTGGTGAAGATGTTAAATCCCAGAGTACATAGCAGGATTGAAAGTATCAGCGCCGAGGGGAGAACCGGGTTGCCCCAGAGCGAGTTGGGATGCCTCTCCCGCGCAGGTGTTGTCCGAGTTTGCCGTTTTTTCCTCGACGATGCGCTTTCTGCCCGCCGACCGGGATGGTTGATCTCGCCCTCGGGCAAATCCGAAGCCGGGACATTCACAAACTCCGCCGAGGAAGGCAAAACGTAGCCGACCACGATCATCAACGCCATATATGCCCAAAAATAGGTGCGAGTGGAAGCGATCGCGATTCCAAAATTGATCTCAACAAAGTGCGACACAATGGCAACCAGCAAGACAATCAGCGTCAACGACCGCCAGGACTCGCCAGGACCTGACGAAGCCTCGAATCGCCCAAAAACAGCCATCAGCGTCAGGTAGAATAACAGCCCCAGCAGAATCCCAAACGGCAATCCTACGCCAAAATACTCCACGCCACGCCAGAGTACGAAAGCAACCGCTCCAATCAAACCCGCGCCGATAGAACATGCAAAGAACAGGATTTTCTGAGGCAAGGAGTTGATCAGGCGCAGCCACTTCAAACCGTAGTAGAAGATAGACAGGAAAAGCGCCAGATAAACCAAAATGCCGAAAACCCCCGTGATCACCATTGAATCCCAGGTCTCGTTATGCGAGCGATCCGGAGAGGCGTTCCTTCGCTCAACCTGCGCCAGCTCTGGGACATAGAACGGGTTATACGCCACGTACATGCTCTCCGGACCATAGCCTATGAACAGGCGCAGGCTGTTGAACCTGTCCGTCCGACCATCGGGAAATTCCAGAGGGGCGTGCGGCGACACCAGCTTTGCCGCTCCCTGCCAGATATATTTTCGCACCAGGGCGCTGTTGCTCTGCGCGTCGAGCAACAAGCCAAAGCGACCGATGGCAGGCGAATTGCGCAGCGCCTGCAGCGGTCCACCAGGCAGGTTGAACACAAACAAAAAGATAGCCATCAAACCAGCTGCGCCGATGATCGCATACGTCAACCAGCGTTTCTTCCAGTACAGTGAGAGAAGCAGAAACAGAAAGAATACACCAGTCAGCCAACCCAGAGCCGGTCCGCGACTGCCGCTCATATACAGCGCGATGACCTGCAAGCAGGCAATGAAAACGTAGATCGTGGCGCGCGCCACCTGATCCCAAAGCCCTCGCTCCTCGCGCAGGATGCCGTGGAAGGAGTGGACAATCCTGCCCATGGTGAGCGGAAATACCATGATCAGGTAGGCAGCGACAAAGATCGAATTACCCATATTAGCGGCAATGCGGACGGAGGTGTCTCCTCCCCAGGGGATTGGGTCAAGCTGGTACTTCTGCAAGACCCCATACAAAGAAATTGGCAGGCTGGTCAGCACGATGGCGGTGATCAGCCGATCGACTTGCGCACGCCGGCGGATATGGGTGACCAGCGCCAAGAACAATACCAGATAAGAAAAAGTCGTATAGGTGCCTTGCAAGCGCTGATATGACCCCAGCAGGCTCACTCGCGGTGTGACCGAAAAGATGGTCGAAATCAGGTATAACAATGCCAGCGCAAACACAGGCGCCGCCAGCGGATAACGGAACAACGCTCTGAGGCTGGATCTCAAACCGGTTAGATGCGCCAACTGCATGCCGCCCGCATCAATCAGCTTGACGATCCAGGCGCCGAGGGTCACCAGCGCCAGCGTCCGTAGCAGGGTGATTTTGTCGGGTTCGAATATCCGGCTGGAATAGATGTTGAAAAACAGGGGGACGAGAATGACAGCCGCCAGCCAGGCTGCCTCCATGATCCCTTCACAGATACGGCTGAGCTTCGTCGGCATACATGTGCCTTTACGAGGCAAGGATGAGCATTGATTGTCTGGTACGATAACACATTTCAAACGAGAATTCAAGTGCAGGAACACGCTCTTCCAAACGATACTGAAGGGATGCCAATCCGTATTCGTGAGGGGAGCACAGGGTGGGTATAATAACCATCGGATGCAATTCGAACAAGTGTGATCGCCCCGTTGTCACAAAGGCTCGGAGCATTGGAGATTCAACTTGAAACAAGGCGGGCTGCTCAGCGGAAGCACGATATTTTTTTTATCTTCCATCCTGGTCTTTCTCGCCAGGTTTGCCATCAGCGTAATCGTCGCCCGCTCGCTGGGACCAGCCGGCAAGGGAGTCTATACCCTTGTGCTCACCTATGCATCCTTTTTGGTTTTCATCCTGGATTTTGGTCTTTCTTCCAGCTTGACCTACCTGGTCGCAAGCCGTCAGTTTCGCCAAAATGAGTTATCCCAATTCGCTATTTATCTATCGCTTGTGATCGGAGGGTTGGGTTGCCTTGCCTTTTACGCCCTCTACAGCGGCGTGCTGATCAACAACTTGCTGGCGGGAGTCGATCCGGGCTACATCAACCTTGTGCTGGCAATTGTCCCGTTCAATTTACTGGCTTCTCTGCTTTCGGCGGTGCTCTTAGGCACCCAGGCAATCCTGACTTATAATGTTATCAACATTGGGCGTGTCCTTCTAAATCTGGTATTGCAATGCACTTCAGCCCTCTGCCAGTGGGGTATATCTGGTGCAATCTGGGCATGGGTGATTTCCACCCTGTTTACCCTGGCGCTTGCCATCTGGTACCTGCGTGAGGGGATACTGATGCGCCTGACCGGCTTCGGCGCAATCCTGAAATCAGCGTTGAGCTATGGCGTCAAAGGCTATACTGCGAATCTACTGACGATTTTCAACTACCGCCTGGACACATTCATTTTGAATTACTTCGCCGGCTCTGGCGCGGTCGGCTTGTACGCCACCGGTGTGGCTGCTGCAGAGTTGATCTGGTATCTGCCAAACGCTATCAGCAGCATACTTTTTCCGAAATCGGCAAGCCTCGATCCACAGACCGGTGCTCGCCTGACGGCGAAGGTCTGCCGTGCGCTACTGTTGATCATCCTGCCGCTTGCGCTTGGCTTTGGCGTCCTGGGTGTTTATGTGATCCCGCTGGTGTATGGCATGGCGTTTCAGGCTGCCGTCGCCCCCTTTTTGCTCCTGATGCCTGGAATTATCGGAGTGGCGATCACCAAGATCATCGCCGCCAACCTGAGCGGCACCGGCAAACCGCAATACCCCGCCTACACCGCCGCCATCGTCTTCGTGATCACCATCGCGCTGGATCTGTCGCTCATCCCCAGATACTCCCTGACAGGGGCAGCGATAGCTTCTTCGATTGCCTACCTGGCTGGGGCGGTATTGTCGGTGTACTGGTTCAGCCGCGAAACCCACATTACCTGGTCCGAAGTGACCCTGCCCACACGCGCGGACCTGAGCGAGCTGCGGTCTTTGAGCGCCGCCTTGCTGGCGCAGGTGCGTCAGCGGCTGTTTGGTTGAGGAGATGCATAACCTCTTGGCAGCGTAGGCTGGATCGCCATGGCGAATATCCTCATTATCACTCAGCTGAGCGAACATGCCTCCGTCTTTCCCCGCCGCTTACTAACCAGCTTACAGGCGCAATACTACCGGATTTTCATGAACCCGATCAAGTTTATCCTCCCAACCAGCAACTACCTGCAGGATCATCTATGGTGTTTTGTGGTGCGTATGCCCTTCAAAACCGTATCCAACGCCATGGATACCCGATGTTTCTTCCTTGCACCCCGTACAGGTATATCAGGTATAGAAAGAAAAGACGCTCCCCTTACAGTGATCTGTGTGGCGCGCTCGAATCCTGAAAAAGCTGCGGATGTGCTGCTATATGCGTTTGCCACTTTGCAAAAGGATATCTCCACTTGTCGGCTGTGGATCGTCGGCGACGGTCCTGAGAAAGGGCGACAGGACAACTGGCGCCAGCTCAAGATTGGACAGCATATCACCTTTTGGGGCATGAAGCTAAGCGCCGAAGTCACCGAGTTGATACGCCAGGCAGACCTGCTTGCCTTAACCAGCCGCTGGGGAACTCAGGGGTCTATACTGCTGGAGGCGAGGGCGTGTTGGCTGCCGGTGGTAGCGCCCGCCATCGGCGGCATACCCGAGGTTGTCAAACCGTTCTGCGGACGACTGGTCTCTGATCCATCAGCTTCGGAATTTGCGCCTTGCCTCGCCGAGGTGCTGACTCATTTTGACCAGTATTCAACAGAACGAATCTCAAGCTATGCGCATCAGCATTTCAGCTACCAGGCTATCGGAGAGCAACTATCTGAGATTTACCTGCGCATCCCGCAGGATCATACGGGCTAAACATTCCTATGCGCCAAATTCTGATGATCGCATATTACTTTCCTCCGTTCGGAGGAGCAGGCGTGCAGCGCAGTCTGAAATTCGCGAAATACCTGCCGGAATTTGGCTGGCTGCCGGTGGTCTTATCAGCGAAGCCGCCGGTTCATCACTTGAGAGATGAAACCCTGTTAGCTGAGATCCCAATTGGCGTACAGGTGCAACGCGTAGACACTCTCCACCTCCCTCTGGGGCTGCCCTGGCGAGTGCGGAATTTGATCACACGCTGGGTTCTGATGGTTGACGAGCAGATCGGGTGGCTGCCATACGCCCTGCCAGCCGCAAGAAGGCTTCTGAAAGCGCAGAATATTCGGGTTATTTTTACTACTTCCGCCCCATACAGCGCGCACCTGATTGGATACTGGCTAAAGAGCAAATACAACCTGACATGGATCGCCGATTTCCGCGATCCATGGATTGACAATTTCAACTATGTTTTTCCCACGCTCCTGCACCGCCGCTTTGCCAAATCCCTGGAACGACGCATCCTCTCTCGAGCAGACCTGGTGACTGTAGCCAGCGAATCGATGCGCCTCACAATCCTCGACCGCTACCCGCAGCTCTCACCGGATAACGTTGTGACCATCACCAACGGCTTCGACCCGTCTGATTTCGAAGGGAACACGCCGGTTGCCCACGACTCCACACGCTTTCAAATCACCTACACCGGTTCGTTCTATGCGAAAAAACTGACACCAGACGACTTTCTGCGCTGCCTCCGCCAGCTGATCGACCTGGGACAGGTTGATCCGAACAGAATTCAGGTCAACTTGATCGGCAATATTGGAAAGTATGCCAAAAAGACCCTCGCTGAACTGGGCTTAAGCTACGTTGTCCACGCGCCTGGCTATGTCAACCACCGCACGAGCATAAGCTACCTGCTGGCGGCTGATCTCTTGTTACTCATCCTACCCGATGGAGTTGGCAGCCAGGCGATCCTGACCGCCAAGCTGTTTGAGTATCTGGCAGCGCAAAAGCCAATCCTTGCCATTGCGCCGCCTGGCGAGGCGGCTGAGTTGATCGCCAGAGCTGGAGCGGGTGTCGTAATCCCTGTGGGAGACCGCCAGCGCCTGAGCAGGGAAATTGTGAATTGCTATAATCAGTGGGAAAGAGGCAAACTGCGCATCGCCAGCGATACAACAACCTGGCAGATGTACAACCGGCGTACCCTCACCCAGAAGCTGGCTCTCAAACTGGATGATTACCTCGCAAGACAGGGCAGATGATGGACTATTCAAACGAGATCCACTGCCTCAAGCAAGTTTACACCAGCCGGTATCCCGCCCAGCCGGATGATACGAACTACCCATGGCATCCGCGCAACCCAATCTCGATCTATTATCGCCAGGCGCAGGAAAGGGGGATCGTCGAACTACTCAAGCGGGTCAACCTGTCCCTTGAAACGCTCAACATCCTCGATCTCGGCTGCGGCGCTGGCTACCATCTGTCGCTGCTTACTCATCTGGGAGCAGAACCGACTCGCCTGCAAGGGCTTGACCTGATATTGGAGCGCCTGCAAACCGCTCGAAAACGGTCGCCCGCTGCGATACTCTATTGCCAGGGCGACGGGCAGCATCTCCCCTATCCATCAGCTTTTTTCGATCTGGTCTGCCAATTCACCATGTTTTCATCGATCTTCAATCCAGGATTACGCCGGGCAATTGCCGAGGAAATCGCCCGTGTGCTGCAACCCCATGGCTGGTTGCTCTGGTATGACATACGATGGTCTGCTTCAAAGAATACCAGACCAATACAGAGCCACGAAATTACTCAACTGTTCCCCAACTTCGAATTCGTCTCGCAATCCGAATTGCATTCCAGGTGGATATCCAAACTGGCGCCGCGATCCTATCTACTCTGCACCATCGTTGACCATATCCCTGGCATGCTTAAAACCCATCTCCTCTGTCTGTTGCGTAAGAGCGGTGGGTCACGATGAGACTTTGTTATATCGCCAATCCCAACAGCCCTCACACCCGACGTTGGGTAAACTGGTTCGCCGAGCAGGGACATCAAATCAGTCTCATCGCTGACAACCGCCTCGCCCACCCCTGGCAAGGGATTACACTCGTAGATGTGCCAACGCGGTTCAATTTGTCTGTCGCGCGTTATCTGATCTGGGCGATCTGGACGCGCGACTTTATCCATCGCTGGCAGCCAGATATCCTGCACGCCCATCGCGTTTCCAGCGCCGGCTGGTTAGGAGCGTTCAGCGGCTTTCACCCCTTCGTGGTCACCCCCTGGGGCAGCGATCTGTACCTTCACCCCCAACGCTCGCGGCTGGCAGGACTTCTCGCTCGTCTTGTGCTTGAGAGGGCAGACCTGGTCACAGCCGATTCGAGCGACCTGTGCCAAACGGCGATACGCATGGGCGCCAGATCGCAAGCCGTTCACCTGATCCAGTGGGGAGTCGATCTGAAGCGCTTCTACCCAGGCAACGCCCCTCAATCGCTGCGTGACGAACTGCGCGTTGGCACAGCACAGGTGATCTTCAGCCCACGCGGCTTAAGTCCTATTTACAATAACGAGAGCATCCTGCGGGCATACCAGCTGGTCCGCAAGTCTCTCCCGCATACGATCCTGCTTCTGCGAGACTTCAACACCGACGAGAGGTATCGGCGACATATATCCCAACTCATAGAGCAGCTCGAGCTGGGCGGCGCCGTCCGCTGGCTAGGAAGAGTCGAGCCCTGGGAGCGGCTGGCAGACTATTACCGTCTGGCGACGGTGGTAGTTTCCGTTCCGCTCAGCGATAGCACCTCGGTTTCTCTGTTGGAAGCCATGGCGTGCGGCATTCCCATCGTTGCCTCAGACCTGCCCTCCACGCGTGAGTGGATTCAAAGCGGCGAAAACGGCTTCCTGGTGCCGCCGTGCGATTTCGAGCGCCTGGCTGAATCCCTGGTCGAGCTCTTGCGGGACTCTTCCAGGCGCGCTCAATACGCCGCCGCCTCCCTTGCGCAGGTGAGGGCGAGAGCCAACCAGGCGGTTGAAATGGGTAAAATGCTACAACTATACGAAACGCTGCTGAAATCATAAGCCGGAGACACTGATGGCGCGCATTGCCATGCTGCTTGCCAACCCCTTTCGCCCGGATCCGCGGGTCCTCAAAGAAGCCAGGAGTTTAACGGATCATGGGCATCAGGTAATGATCATCTGCTGGGATCGGGAAAATGCTTATCCAGCAAGCGAACGGCTTGCCCCAACCTTGCAGGTCAGGCGCTTGCAGGGCATTCGTTCTAGCTACGGCATAGGCGCCCGTCAAATCCTGCCGTTGATGCGCTTTTGGTTGGCAAGCACGCCGGCGCTTAACGCCTTTGATCCCGATGTGGTGCATTGTCACGACTTCGACACGCTCCCCGCCGGTTTGCTCTGGGGCAAGTTTCACCGCAGACGGGTCATCTATGATGCCCATGAACACTACGCCGACCTGGTCAAACCCCGACTGGTTGGAAGGATGGGCACCTGGTTGTATCGGGTGATCCACAGCGCCGAAAGCGTATGCGCCAGCCTGGCGGATGCGGTGATAACCGTGGACGAAACCCTGGCAGCCATTTACCGCCGGTTGCACAACAACGTGATTGTGCTTGGTCACTATCCCCCGATCCAGATGGCTCAGGTCGCCACGCCGGTCTTTAGCAGAGCAGAGCTGACGATGGTCTACGCCGGACGGTTGTCGTCCGATCGGGGTCTGCAGCTCTATGCAGACCTGCTCAGAAACCTCATCAATCAAGGAATACCAGCGCGTTTGAAGCTGGTGGGAGTTTTCACGCCAAAGCAAGAAGAGCAACTTTTTGCCAGCGCCGTTCAGGGGTTAGAGACACATGTAGAAATTACCGGCTGGTTGCCGTACGACACAATGTCAGAAGCCTTGAGAACAGCGGATGTCGGCTTGGCGCTATTCCAATCCGAAGCGCGTTATCTCAACGCCATGCCGGTCAAGCTGTTTGAGTACATGGCATGCGGCTTGCCTGTTGTTGCCAGCGATTTTCCCGCCATTGCCAGCGTGGTTCGATCAGCAGATTGCGGCGCTCTGGTTGACGCTCATGTCGGCGCACAAGACATCGCCCGCATCCTCATCTCCTGGTGGATGAAACCGGAGAATCCCCAACGCCTGGGAGAAAACGGTCGCAAGGCGGCGCTGAATATGTACAACTGGGAAAACCTGGAAAAGCGCTTGATTAATCTATATCTGGAACTGCTAGGACAAGCAGCCTCCCCAGGCTGATCCATCACATGCGCATTCTTTACCTTTCCCAATATTTTCCACCCGAAGTCGGCGCCACCCAAACCCGCGCCTATGAAATGGCGCGCAACCTGGCGCGCCTGGGACACAAGGTAACGGTCATTGCCGAGTTCCCCAATCATCCATCGGGGATTATTCCGCCAGCTTATCGCAGCAAAATCTTCGAACGCGACGCGCTGGAAGGTGTGGAGGTGATTCGCGTCTGGGTGAAGGCTTCTCCCGTCAAGGATTTTCGCCGCAGGATGCTTTTCTACCTATCTTATGCCTTGACCGCCAGCCTGGCAGGGACGCTCCTGGCGCGCCAGCCTTACGATCTGGTGTATGTCACCTCGCCGCCGTTGTTCGTGGGTCTCTCGGGATTGTTCATCAAGTTCGTCAGGCGCATCCCAATGGTGTTTGAGGTGCGTGACCTTTGGCCCGAATCGGCTGTCGCTTTGGGCGAGCTGACCAATCCCACCTTCATTCGTTGGGCTGAACACCTGGAGTGGGCGTGTTATCGGAAGGCAAAACGAATCGTCGTGGTAACCCAGGGCATCTTCGCCCGCCTGGTCGAGCGGGGAATCTCTCCCGACCGCCTCGTTTTGATCCCTAACGGCGCCAACACCGAATTGTTTCAATACAATCCGAGTGCCAGGGAACGCCTCCGCGCCGAACTGAACCTGAATGATAAATTTGTGGCGATATACGCCGGCATCCACGGCATCGCCCAAGGGTTGGAGACCGTGCTTTTCGCTGCTCGCTCCCTGCAGTCGCATCCGAAAATCCACTTTCTGTTCGTTGGCGAAGGGCCGAGAAAAGCCGAGCTGATCTCTCTGGCAAGGCAGATGGCGTTGACTAATGTTACTTTCTTTCCGGAGCAACCGCGCCCAAGAATACCGGATTATCTTTCAGCGGCTGATGTGGCTCTGATCCCATTGCGAAAAATCGACCTGTTTAAAGTTGCACTGCCATCGAAAATCTTCGACGCCTGGGCGTGTCAGCGTCCGATCTTGCTCAGCGTCGAAGGGGAGGCGCGTCAAATTCTGGAAGCTTGCGAAGGAGGTCTTTTTGTCCCGCCCGAAGATGCGGAGATGCTGCAAAAGGGCATCCTGGAATTGCAGCAGCACCCGGAGCTGCGAGAGAGGATGGGGATAAATGGACGGCTCTTTACCGAGCGTAATTATTCGCGAAAAATGCTGGCAGAGAAGCTGGCGCAGGTTTTGGAGGAGACACTCTCAGATTAGCTTCTTCACGTCCTCAATATAGGGCTCCCAGGCGCTCACATCCAGATTGGCTCGCTTGCGGACATAATAACTCTGGACTATATTTCCCTGCTGTTCGGGGTTGAATTGTTTGAAGACGATGTTCTGCTGACGACTCTGCAATAAGCCCTGTTCACCGCCGAAGTCATAAGCCTTCTCTTTATCCCGTAACTGAGCCCGCAACGCAAGCCAGAGATACTTCCACCCATATTGCTGGTATTGCCAGACATGCGTGAGCTCATGCACCAACCAGTCCACCTTGTAGCTCTCGCGGTCGCCAACTGGTGGCAGCAATTCCGGCAGAGCGACCGGGAAGAAGCAGTGATTGCCCAGGGTGATGGCGTTATGATCGTGCTCTCCCGGAGGAGGCATGCGCTTCAGCCACCTGCCAATCCGGTCAATGCGATCAGGCCAGGGGGTACATTCATGGATGCGCACCCGATCATAGTCAAGGGTGATGCTAAAAATCGAGCGAACCTCTTTGATCTCCCAGGCATATAACCTGCGTTTTTTCTTCTGACATGCCTCGCTCATCATCGCCGCCTTTCCAGCACACAACCTAAGGGTTTGTCCTGTAGCTACTCAAGCTGTTGGTTTTGGGCGGCAGTTTCGCCTCGAAACAGCAACCCCGATCCGACCCACATGATAACGAACAGCACAGTCACACCCGATACTCTTAACACTTCTAGGAACGCTTCCACCGGATTGCTATCGAATTTCCAAATAATCAACCCAATCACGGGGACTACCACCTGAGCCAGCGCGGTCGGGAATAACGCGCTAGCCATTCATTTTGATTGAAAACACGCCATCAGGGAAGGAAGTTTTCGTTTTGAACAATGATATTTATATTCTGTATTGACTCTCCAACTTTATGACCTGAAAAATACCAGAATGATCAGATTATATCTCAACCTACCTCTTTTTCAAACCGCCCGCGCTCGCGTTAAGGCTTTCTCAAGGTCGCGTTCAATCCCTCACACCACCTGCTCTCGCTCCCCCAAGAGGGCGGGGATTTTTTCGGTTTTTGGCGGCGAAAAGCGCCGCCAAAAACCATGTAAAGATCTTCTGCTATTCAGGCAGGACTTTGAGAGAACCGTTGTTTGGAGTATGGATATTGACGCATCCTGATATAGAGATTAGAATAACACTTGCAGGAGCCAGGATTGTTATGCCTTTATACGAATATGTGTGCCTAGATTGTGGAGCTCGCTTTGACGCCCTGCGAGCCATGCGCGACGCAGATGCGCCGATCGCGTGCGCCCAATGCTCCAGCCAGCACACCTCCCGGATGATCTCGATTTTCTTCGCCCAGAGCGGCGGTCAACCCGTCGCCGGCACCGCCAGCAGCGGCTGTTCAACTTGCAGCAGCCACGCGTGCTCAACCTGTGGTGTTAAGTAATTCCAGAAGCAGCCTGTTCTCCCCTTGTAGCCATCCTGCAAGGGGATTTTTTCATTATGGATAATAACCGCACGTACTCACTTTCCCCTCCAAAACCTGGCAGGCAACTAAATCGCTCAAACGTACCAGGCTGACAGTCTGTTTATGGATAGGGATCAGGCGTTGGTGTATCCGGCGCCGGGTATGGGCGTGGGGTTGGCGTGGGAGGTGAAGTTGGGGTTCGGGTTGGCGTGCGCGTCGGGGTTGGCGTGCGCGTCCAGGTGGGCAGTGGGGTAAATGTGTTCGTTGGCATGTGGGTGGGGGTTGGCGTGCGCGTCGGAACAGGCGTGCCGGTAGGGGTAGGGGTGCGTGTGCCCGTAGCAGGAACCTGGGTGACAGCAACAGGGGTGGTGGGCGTCGCGGAAGGGAAAAGGTTGCTTGTCGAGGTGGGCGATGGCGGGATGACGCTCGCCGTAGCATATAACAGGGTAGACGTTGGCGTCGGTTGAAAGGTGAAGGTGATACCGGGTTGGGGCGTCAATGACACAGATGGGATCGTTGCGGTCGCAATCTCCGGCGTCTGAAACGGTGTCATCAGAGCTGCATCTGTAGAAGTGGGCGTTGGGAACACTGCGGTCGGCAGAGGGAATAGTACTGGGGTGGTTGGCGAGGCAGTAGCAACACCCCCAGAAGTTGGTGTGAAGATGCCAGGCATTCCCTGGTCGGAATCGCCGCCAGGCGTAACGATCAAATTAAAAGCCACCGGCGTCCCCAAATCTTTGAACGCCTCTTCGATCAGGTTGAAACTTGCGCCCGGAAATATCGCCTGGCGCAAATCCGCCGAATAATCCGCCAACAAGATCGAATGAAGCGTGTAAGGCACTCCGCTGGGCACTCGAATCGGGATAAAGAAGAAACCGACCAGCAGCAGCACCAGAGCCAACAAGAAGAGCAAGAAAGCGATCAGATCGCTCTGCCAGTGCGACAGGTATCTTAAGCGCGGTTTTTTCTGACGCCTGCCCAGATGTTTACTCACGTCGGTGTCGGCTCCTCAACCTTCTGGACGGTTTTTGAAGGATAGAGGCGGTACAACCAAAGTTGTTCCATCTTGCCTTTGAAGGCATGTTCTCCTAACGGCTCCAAATTGAACTCGGAGCGATGTCCAGCCAGCGCCACCAGGGTGTTCTCGGTGACAACAATCCCGCTCTCGCCAAATGTTCGCGAGACGCCTTGAATGCGCTGCGTGGTATTCACGCTATCACCGATAACCGTATAATTCAACCGATCTGCTGTGCCAAGACCGCCAGCGATCAGCCGCCCGGTATTCACCCCGATTCCGGTGATCAATGGCGGCTCGCCTCTATTCATCCGCCGCAGGTTGATCTTCTCAACTGTCTCAAGCAGCTCAACCGCTGCCAGGCAAGCCTGATAAGCGCTTTCCTGCACCGGCAAAGGCGTCGGCAAGATGCCGAAAAACGCCAACATAGAATCACCCTCGAATTTGTCAACCACGCCTCCGTGCGAGGTAATCACCGGCACCAGCTCGCCAAAATATTCATTCAGCCAGTTCAGGATCGTCGTGGGCTCCTCTTTCTCAGCCAGGGCAGTAAAGCCACGGATATCGCTAATCAACACCGTCGCCTCGGCGCTCTGCCCTTCCAGCCGCAAGTCGCCCGAAGCAAATGAGCGGCGCAGGGCTTCTCGCACCTGGGGTGATACAGTTCTACCCAGCAAATCGCGATAGATGATCCCTTCCTGCAAACCTGAGACCATATAATTAAAAGCGTATGCCAGCACCGAGATCTCATCGTTGCCATCGGAGGGCACCTTCACATCCAGGTTGCCCCGAGCCAGCTCCACAGACGCCTGCACAACCCGCGCCAGAGGATTGGTGATTTGATTCGCCAGGAATACCCCCAGGGTGATGACTGCGACCAGACCGATGAGGATGATCAGAAAAATCTGAACCCGGGTGACCAGCGAAGGTCGGGCAAGGAAATTTTGAGCGAGAGAGGCGCCAACTATCCCCAAATCCACACCGCCCCGCGCCTCCCAGGCACCAAGAATTTCCGAATATTTGTTACCAGCAAAGGTCAGCTCGCGAATCGAGCTGGCGTGATCCTGGTTGAGCAAAACCTGTTGCGACAGGTCAAATGCAAGTGGTTGCAGCCCCTCACTTATGAATATGGTGGATGCTAGGGGAACTCCTTCCAGGCTGTAGAAGGTGATCTGGCTGAGGGTATCCTGACGAATCTCCTGCGCCAGTGTTTCCAAGGACTTGCCAACCAGCACTGCCCCCACGCTCCGATTCTGCGAGTCATAGATCGGTCCAGCGACGTAAAACGTCTCTCCGAGGTCAGTGGGGATTACACCGGCGTACTTATCCCCCAACTCATCTTCGCGCCCGGAAAGCGCTTGTTGCACGAAGGGATATGCTGACAGGCTGGTGTCGCCTTGCGAAATCATTACCTGCTCCCAGGATTCTCCCTGGTGATGCCGAATGGAGAGCAGACTGATGCCCCGAGCATCCAGAATCTCAACCGCCTCCTCCTGGGCATTGACCATGATCGGCAGCGCGATGAGCCTGAGCTGGCTGGCATCGTTAGCAAGCACAGCTTCTGCCATGCCGCTGGTGTTGGCAATCAATCGCAGCGTGCCCAGCAATCGCCCCTCTTCCTGCACCATCCAATCCGCGCTGAGCTTGCCAGCATCAATCAACTGGGCTGTGAAGCGATCCATGACCGATTCGAGCACGTAGCGGCTGACCAGAAAGGCAGATACAAAAGCAAAGAGCAAAGCCAGCAGGGCGTAAGGCAGCGTGATCTTGTAACGCACCGGCCAGCGCACAGGCGGCAGCGCCTCGCTGCTGTTCACGTAAGCCACCAGGCGACGATCGGATTGCTCCAGGCGTTTCAGCGCAGTTTCGATCCAGTGAGGGGTGAGGGGATAGCGTAAAAAGACTTTGGCGCCCAATTCGCGCGCCAGCATCTCGCGGCGGAAATCGGGATGCCTGTTGGTGATGATAACGCCGGCAGAAGGGAGCTCCCTCTGAATAAATTTGAGAATCTTCGATAAATCCGCCAGCGGTAAATGTAGATCAACGAACACGATCTCGGGCTTCTCGCGTTTGAGGACGCCTCCTGCCTGAGCCAGGCTTGTTGCTAGCCAGGTTTTATCCCCCCTTTTCTGGAAAAAATCCGCCAGCGTTTTAGAGGCTCTGGCATCCTCCAGATAGATCAAGACGCGTTTTGCCATCGCCGGGATTGCACTCCAAAGTGAAGCGAGGCGTACCTGCCTCGCCCCCAATTAACTTTAGGATATAGCCTCTGGCTATGTCAAGTGCAATCCCTGACAACTACGCAAGCATTGTTGCAATTATCAATTTTGCAAGTCGGTCTGACAAACGCCTACCAGTGTTCGTAGCGCACCAGCTCGGTTAATGGTTTGCGGACTTTCTCCGGCGGAGTGTCTGCCGGATAACCCAGCGGGGTGAAGATCAGCGGCTCCACTTCGGGCGGTATCCGCAAGATACGGCGCGCCGCTTCAGCGTTGAAGGCGGCAATCCAGCAGGTGCCAAGACCCAGATCCGTCGCCGCCAGGATGAGATGGTCCATGACGATGGCGACGTCAACGTCCAGGTATCGCCGTTGATCCCTGCGCACCCAGCTCAAGCGCGGCACGCCGCAGGCGCAGATCAGAAGCGGGGCTTGCGTGAACCACTCCCGGTTGTAGATCTGTCGTAACTCCGCCTCCCGCCCTCGGGTGTGCACGACGATCAATTGAAACGGCTGCCGGTTGTCGGCGGTGGGCGCCAACCGCGCCGCCTCCAGCACATTTTGCAGCTTATCATCTTCCACCGGGTCTGGACGATAGGCGCGGACACTGTAACGGCTCTTGATTAGTTCGAAGTACTCCATATGCACTCCTGCTATGGATGGGCTTGGTACTGGATGGGTCGAATCAGGCTGAAATCGAACTCCTTGATGCGCTTGGGTCCCAGCTTTTGAATGACCTGTTGGATCTGGTAAGCTGTGGCACGCAGACCGGCGATTTCCACCCCGCGACAGACATCCGGGAGCGGATCGAGCCAGCGGTGCGCTCGCTGAAACATCTTGACAGCACCGCGATAATTACCCCTTTCGATTTGCAAATACGCCACAGCCACCTGGAGGATAGCCCGGTACAGTTCGCGTCCCGGACTGGAATCCTCTTTCCAGGCTGCTTCCAGCGTCTCATGTGCCTGGAAGAATTCTCGGCGGTTAAATTCCTCCAGCCCTGTGATCGCCAGGGGCGATAATTCCTGGCGGCAGGCTTGCAGGATGGCAGCCTGATCTACGCTGTATGTCTCCGTTTGGGTCATATCTTCATCCGCATCTGGGATTATAGCCGAAGTTGCAGCCAACGACTCGATTGGAACAGACAGATTGGGGTATGATTGTCAACGCTTTAGTATTTCATGAAGACATCTCTTTGCCAATAGGAATTAACATGCTTGACCTGTCCTCCGCATATCTCAAGAGTTTACTGCCGAATGGGCAATATCTGTACATTCATCCACAGCAATATCGCTCCTCCATCCAGAGCGCAATCCAGGAATTATCCGAGGCGCAGATTCTGCAACGTATATGGATCAAAGATCATACCATCTGGAAAGCTGATCCGTCCGAGATAGCAAATCGCCTGGGCTGGATAGATGCTCCTAAAGAGATGATTCCCCATCTGCCGGAACTGGAAGCCTTCGTAACGGAGGTAAAGAAACTGGGGATAAAGAAAGCCCTGGTGTTGGGCATGGGCGGGTCCAGCCTGGCGCCTGAGCTTTTTGGGCGCGTTTTCAGGCAATCCGATGACGCGCTTCCGGTCGAGGTGCTTGATTCGACAGACCCGGAAGAAGTGCTCGACTTCCAGCAACGTTTCGCTCCTTCGGAGAGCCTCTATATCGTTTCCACAAAATCAGGCAGTACAGAAGAGACCATCTCCTTTTTCAAACACTTTTATAACCGGACGATCCTGGTGCTGGGCAAGGGTCAGGCTGGTATCCATTTCATCGCCATTACCGACCCCGGCAGCCCACTGATCGAGATCGCTCATCGCTATCACTTTCTACGCGTATTTGAGAACAATCCAGACATCGGCGGGCGTTATTCTGCGCTTTCGTATTTCGGTCTGGTGCCGGCTGCGTTGACCGGGGCAGATCTGAGTTTGTTGCTGCGCCGTGCAGATGAGATCGCTCAATTGTGTAAGTCAGAAACGGCTCCAAACAACAATCCTGCTGCATTGCTGGGCGTGGCATTGGGCGAACTGGCTCTCAGGGGGCGTGACAAACTCACCTTCGTCCTGCCGGCTAAACTGGCGTGTTTCGGCGATTGGGTGGAGCAGCTCATTGCAGAAAGCACCGGCAAGGAAGGCAAAGGCATACTCCCCGTGGTAGGGGAAGCGCTAAGCGACGCATCCCAATATGACGTAGACCGGATATTCGTGTCTATCGAGAGCAAAGACCATGAGGGGCAGCTATCGGCGCACGCCCATCAAGAGCTGCAAGCGCTCGAGGCAGCCGGGCACCCGATAATCCGCATTGGCTTGAACGACATGTACGACCTGGCAGGGCAGTTTTATTTATGGCAATTAGCCACCGCGATTGCCGGCTGGCGTTTACAAATCAACCCCTTCGATCAGCCCAATGTTGAAGCTGCCAAAAAGCTGGCGCGTCGGATAGTGCAGGAATACAAAAACAGCGGCGAGCTTCCACAGGGCAGCCCGCTTTACTCAAATGCTCAAATTGGGGTTTATGGAGATTATTCCGGCGACACACTGGCGCAGGCGCTTGAGCGTTTCCTGTCCGCTGTCAGGCAGGGCGACTACATTGCCATCCTGGCTTATCTGCAACCCAAAGAAACCACACAGGAAGAGCTCAATGCCCTGCGCGCTGCCCTGAGAATGCGAACCCATAAAGCAGTGACGCTTGGCTATGGACCGCGCTACCTGCATTCCACCGGTCAATTGCACAAGGGGGATCGAGGGAACGGCTTGTTCCTGTTGCTTACGGCAGAATCACGAGGCGATCTTCCCATCCCAGACGAGGCTGGCGAGATCGAGTCATCCATCGCCTTTGGCGTGCTCAAGATGGCGCAGGCACTAGGCGACCAGCAGGCGCTGCAAGACGCCGCTCGACGGGTGATTCGGATTCACATTCAAACCGAGGTTGATCAGGGGATTCAATTGATCATAAAAGCGTTACAAAGCCGCAGTTAACCCTTATGGAGAGTTTGAGCTTACACGCAGAGCCGGATCGCCGAACAGCATGAAGGTACGCATAACATCCGCAGCCCCTTGCGAGTCGAGTGGCACCTGCTGACGGGCTTTCAAATGAATCTCTCCGATGGTAAGCTCTGGCTCAGCCACGAGCAGGCGCGCCAGCGACAAGCTCAAAAAGCTTTGATCATATGGAAGCGTCAGGCTGGAAGGCGCCAGCACTGCCACAATACCTCCATTCGGCTGCCAGAGCATGCGCTCCGCCAGCGACTCGACGTTAGGATGTATGTAATAACCGCTGAGACAGGTAAATTGAAGCACGATTGGCAGGCTGGCTGTGGCTGGTAGACGGGCGAGATCCTCGACCGATAACAGCCGATCTTTTCCCCACATTTGCAGGCTGCCATGACCAAAATACGCCACCAGATGATGTCCCTCCGCCAGGCGTTGACGGAGCTGCGCCGCCGCGTCTCCTGCGCCAGCGTCGGGGGTAAACAGCTCATATTCGTACTGATTGGAGGGAAACTCATCCAGGAAGCTTTTAGCATCCAGCCGGAAAGATATATCCTGTCCATCAGCCACCGCCAGCAGACTGATTTTCTGCTTACGTTGCGGCGTTGCGGCTTCGTATTTCAAGACTTTCTGCACATAGCCTCTAACTTGTTCTGCATGGCGAGCAGGCAACAACCCGATAGCCGGCATCTGCTCCACCTGTTGCTCCGACTGAACCGCACCAATATCGCTAACTGTTTCACCCCCATACTGGGTGTCAATCAGCTCAACCGTCAATCGGTTAGCTTCAGGTGCAGCCAGGTAACCCTTGGGGTCATAACTGGCATCGCCTACCAGGAGAAGATAGCGGGGGGCAGGCTTCCAATGCATCGAAGCATATGCCAGCAAAGCGCGCAGTGCCTGAGGTTCTGGCATGCCGTAGTTGAACTGGTCGTAGACCGCCTCAATCGGCACTGATAGCGTCTTCAGCCCCTGCGCAGCGCGCAACTCAAGCAACGGCTGGAGCGGTTTCAGCAGGTCTGCGGGACCGATGGCGAGGTAGTCGGCTCCGGCGTTGACGGCGCGTAAATCTGGGAGTTGCTGGCTCTCCAGCAACTTACGGGGAGAAAGCACTTCATTCTCCCCCAATATCAGATATCGGCGACCCCTTGGACAATCAACCAGGTGTAGCGGTTCAATATTTTCACCCACCCGCTGCGCCCGCTGAGGTTGGGTGATATCGTACACCTGGAGAGGGCTGTCAAATCCCATCGGCTGAATGGGCGATGTCGCGCAGGTGATCTCCAGCCGACTCTGACGAGCTACCGGCGCTCTGCTGAAGCTCAATTCCAGCCAATCCAGGTATAGGATATCAACCGCTGCGCCAGTGTCGCCGGGGCTCTCCAGGGTGATGCGATTGACGCCATCCCTTAGCGCCGTGGTTGAGAAAACAGCTTCGACTGTTCTGAACCCCTTGCCGTCCCACCTCTCTTCATGGACGCCTGTACCATTTATAGCTATACGCAAATGATGGTCTGGATATTCGCCGCTCTCCGAACTCGCCCAAATCGCGGCGCGCAAGCGCGCCGGGCCGGAAACGACCGAATCCAGCGTAAATTCATAGCTAAAAACTCCGGGCGCCACCAGGGAGGTCCAAAACCACCGATCGCTGCTATCCGCGATGGGAAGATAAAGCAGGTTTTGCTCCAGATGTTCTGTTTCCAGATAAGCGCCGTTGCCGACTTGCAAAGCGAGTTCATCGCTGTCATGTTCTGGCAACGTTTGCTCCTCAGCAGGTAAGGCACCTCCATCCACCTCCAACCTGTAAACATTGCTGGCGGAATATTTACTCTGACTGGCTTCGCCATAGAAGGTCAGGGTCGCCGCATCGCCTGCGCCATCCAGCCAGAAGCTCACCTCTCTACCAAGATTGGTCAGCCTCAAGTGCGCTGGGTTCAGAGACGCCAAATCCAGTCCCATCTCTCGCAGTTCGTCGGCGCCGAGGCGGTAAATCCCTGCCTGATCGATGATGATCTTTACCGGCGCAGGCGGTCCATTTATCTGCGAATTGGATGGAGGCTGAACGAAGGAGCGATCCTGGCTGTTCCACCAAACGCCGCCGACCAACAACAGGGTCAAAGCCGCTATAAATAGCCGGCGTTCATTTCGACCCGTCAATCCTGCCATGTCAGAGCTCAAGATTCCACCCGGCGGATAGAAGAGTAGAACCAGCCGGCGAGGAAAAGCCAGACAAATAAGATAAAGATCATAAACAGCACGCGCGTTGGCGTGAGCCAGCTCAGCCAGCTAGAAAAAGAAACCGGCTTGGCGCTCGGCGGCGTGGGCAACGCCGAACCAAGACCCGCGCTGGAAGGAAATTGCATGGTAATCTCCGGCAGCGGGATGAAAGTCGGCGTTGGCGTGAAGGCAAACGGCAGCGCCTCATCCGCAGGTACTGCTGCCGATTCCGCCGGTGTTGCGTTAGCAGGCACCGGCGGAGGCGCGGTTAAAGCCGGGTTGGGGTTGGATTGAAAGGGCGCCGGATACGGATTGCCGAACGACTGCGCTGGTGCACGGGTTACGGTTGCCGTATGCTGCGTGCGTGTGGGCGTCCGGGTTGCCGTTCGCGTCGCGGTGCGAGTTGGCGTCACAGTGCGGGTCGGCGTAGCGGTGCCGGTTGGTGTGTTGATCACCTGGCTGGTATTCGTTGCTGTCGGCGTGGCGGTGAAGTCACCGCCCGGGATCGCCGATACCGGCGGATCGTAAAAAGCAGCATTAGATAGATAATCAATTGATTCGAGCCTGTACCAGTAAAGCGTGCCATTGACCACATTGGTATCAGTGTAGCGGTAGGTTGCGCCAATCAATGGATCACCCTGGGCGGGGATGAACGGGCTGATACGGCTGTAACCTGTAAATTGGGCGAGACTTCGGTTGACAAAAAAACCCTGGTTGTCGAGTTCCGAGGCGGTCTGCCATTCCAGGATCACTCTCCCTGGCTGAGCGGTTGCCTGAAAGTACACCAATGTCACCGCTCCAGACGCCGGAGACGCCAGCAAGCAGAAACCCGCAATCAAAACCAGGAACAGTCTGCACAGGCGTTTCGTTTTTCCCAAACGCCCTGGACCATCAGCTTTCGGATACCCAATCGCGGACATCAACTACTGGAGCAAATCGTTCAGCTATCACCTGCTCGGGATTCCAATATCTGGACCACCCCCCGTTCCAGCAAATCCTCGAGAAACTTAAGTGTATCGCGCTCAGCGGTTTCTGCGTCCACCGCGTATTCGAGGCAAATTGCAGCGGCTATCTCGGAAACAGAGCGTTTGCCATCCGTTAGTGACCAGATGCGTGCCCCAGGCTCATTGAGCACCTGCACTTTGCCGCGCGTTGGCAACACCAACACAGCTTCGTACCGACCATCCGGTTGGCTTTGAACGATCCTGCTCACCACGTCTTTGGCTGGCACGGGGATTGAGTCCAGGCGCATCAGCGTCACCATCTTTGCCTGCATTATAACTTCGCTGGCTTCACTTTACAATCAACGGCGCATGCGTCAACCGCCACTCAAAGGTTGTGCTGATAACAGATGTGATCTGAGCATTGGCGAAATCCTGCTGGTCTCCCAGCGAAATCAGGCGAATATTGACGGTGTCCGATGAACCGTTTGGCAAATACAATGAGGAATAGATGCTAACAGCCAACTCTGCCTGTGCGCCAGGCGCAACCGGACCGACGAACTCGGGCGCTGTCAGTACCCATTGGTTGCCGCTGATCTCCACCCGGTAGGTGTCGGAAACCAGACCGGTGTTTCTCAGGCTGAGCGTGTACTCAAACACCGATCCGGGCAAATCTGTTTCCCCGGGCGGCACGTGGGTCAGATCAAACCTGTATGGCGATTTTATCTGCAGCGCCGGATCGCCAAAGATTGTATAGGTATGCACCAGGTCGATGTTTGACCCGGAAGCATACACTCGCAGTTTAGCGGAGAGGGCTGCTTCCCCAAGCGACCAGTCGCCGTCGCTGAACAAAGCCTGATAAAAGCCGCGCCACAGGTTGTCATGACCGGTCGCCACGCCTAAACCGACGGGAGCAAAGGCGCTCACCGCGCCTTTACTCTGCGCCCGCACCAATTCTTCGATCAGGCTGGGGAAGGGATACGGGACTTCTCCGGGGTGCAGCCAATACCCATCCAGGCAGGTGATGGAGACGATGACGGGAAGCAGCGTTGCGTTGGAAAGGGATGGGACGTGAGCAGTAGTCAGAATCGCCTCATGTGACCAGCGGTTGACGCCCCCATGTCCGGCAAAATTCACCAGTAGAGCGCCGTTTGTGTTCAGCGTATTCAAGATGGCGCTGGTCACGTTCGCACATTGCGGTGGGCAGTTATAAGCATTCTGGTAGATGCGCTCCACCTGAAAGCCTGGATTGACGTAATCCCCAATAATCCCCTCTGAGGCGGCGACGAAGTCACCCGCTGGATCGGGAACGTTGTCGGCAATGAAGAGCAGCCGGCGGTGGAAATTTTGCAGCCCCGCGGATTCATAGTTGATGATCTTAGTGACCGCCGCGCTCAGCTCTGCCGGGCTGTTCACCGGCAACCGACCAATGAATAGATCGGGGAGTGGGTCATTCCCGACCACCGCAGCTAAAAGGTTGGAGCTGTCCAGCTCCCCCTGCCAGGGATCCACCCAACCCAGATGAGGCGGCATGTAGATGGGAGGAGCATTGTAAGCCGGGCTGGCTTTAAAATTCCAATGTCCATCCCCGATCAAGAGCACATAAGATGGAGGAGACGCCCAGTGAGAGAAGGTATAAGCCAGGAAGTTCTTGATAGCAATAGAATGGTAAATGCCGTAATTGAAGAGGTTATACAGGTCGTTCACATCCACGATCAACGTCCGCAAGCCCTGCGCGGCGCGAAAATCCGCCAGAGCCTGGGTGGCGGTGACAAAATCCGCATGAGTGATGAACAAATAATCGTATTGATTGGTAGGGCTGAGCAGGTTGGGCGGCTGGTAATAGGCGATATCCTTGGGGGCGCGCACTGCGTTGACGCCCGTCACCAGATAGGAGGCGGTTCCGGAATGACCGGCTTCGAACGCCCAGGCGCTTCCTCTTAGCTGAGCGTTAGTGATCCACGCTGGCGCCAGCGGGTTGGTGGTGTCCAGGATCAACATCCCCGGACTGGTAATATTTTCAATCTGGTATTGCCACCGGGATCCACTTTCCTCGCGAGAATAAGTCAGTTGATCGTTCTCCGCCACAAAGCGGCGTTGATAGTCGATTTCGAACCAGTCGAAGTAGACCCAATCTGATAACTGACCGATGTAGGCATCGAAATACAGAGAGAGGTATAGGGTGTTTGCCCCCTCCACCAGTTGTGCGCTTGGCAGCGAAATCTCAAACCGTCGGCGGCTGATTCCATCCCAAAACGCATCTTCCACCATGTTCGTTGGCGAATTGAAAAAGAGTTTCGTATGGTGATCCGGGTTGTAGTATGCGTTAGAAGCGCGCGCCGCCATTTCCCCGCGCAGGATGGCGGTGAAGGGCTGCGTAGCCAGGGCATTCAGGTTCACGCCATAGGCTCTCTGGGTGGTATTTTGGATCCGATCCCAGTACCAGGTGTCTTCTGAGGTAAAGTTGTGCGTGTACCAGTGGTTAGATTGCTCCGCATGCGCCCTCGCCGGATAGCTGGGTGGGATAGGATAAACATCATGCGGGGTGCCATCGACAACCTGCATCCTGACCCCTGGCGTTGACTCAAGGCTCAACCAATACACATTTGTATCGGTATACTTCTCCAACATCTCAGCGCTGAACTGTGGCTGCCAGACCGTTGGGCTGCCATTGGGCAATTGCGCGGAAAACGCCAGGTAATTCGAAGCTTCCTGTGCATATTGCTGCGCAAGCCGTTCCCCGCTAAATTTTTGACCGTAAAAATAGATGTTCTCTCCTGGACTGAAACTGTGTTCATCCCCATCCTCGTTTTCAACAAATATGGCAACGGCTTCACCCTGACTGGTGAGATGAATGGTCGTTGGGTCGAGGTTGGCGACATCCAGACCGGCGGCTTGCAGGTCTGCGTAAGTAAGCTGATAAAGACCATCCTGATCCACTTCGATCCGGTAACTCCCATCTCCTGGAGCCAGGGTGGAGTCAGCCAATCGAGCTGAAGAAAGACCCGCGCGCAGGGCAGCCTGGTTTAGGTTGACCTGAAAGTCCCTGGCAACCTCATAATTGAGCAGATTCTGGCGCAGCGGCGCATCGAAAAGAGGATCAAGACCAACTATGTCTGCCCCCGCTGTCGCTGCTGTTGGTTTAGACAACGATGAAGGAAAGGAAACCCGGAACTTGAGGCGTTGATGCCATAGCAACTGGTCGCGAAGCGGATCATACTGAAGCGGGTACAGGACGATCCTGATTAATCGCTGATTCCTCAACCAGGCTTCTTGGTCGACGCGCAGGCTGGTCTCTGGAAAAAGACTGGTCAACCGATTGTTGATTAGAGTCATGGCTGGAGTTGTTTCAAGCGCGCCCGCTCCAAAATCAGCCTGCAGGCGCGCCGGCTGAGGCGCCAGCGTCAACGGCTGTTGCGAGTCAATCCAACGCTGCTCGTCCTCCAACACGATTAGCTCAACCTGCCCAGAGGCGGGAACGCCAATCAAAAAGCTTACCTTGGGCAGCCTGGGTTTCCCCGCCTCTGACGTGTAATCTAACTGATATTGGGAGCTGTAATTCCTATCACCCAATTCGAGCCAGGTGAGCGACTTGGAGAAGTCTGGCGAGAAAAATTCAAAAATCATCCCCGCGCGAGTCGATTCCAGCACCTGCAACTCTGGAACAGACCGCACAGCACTGAAAGTTCCGCGAGCAAATCTGCCCGGCAAGGCAATTGAGAACACCATCACCAAAGCCAGAAGCTTTTTCATACTTTGTCCACCAATCAAAACATACCAATCGCTTTGATTAAGTCGAACGAGCTTCGTCACTTGGGCGAAGCTCGCTGACCAAGTTCAAGTATCAACGATCATCTGCTCGGTGCTCTCAAAGAACAGTCAGGGTCGAACCTTTTCCGTCCTTGAGTAGAAGCCTTCATCAAAGCTCAGGAATCGGGCAGTTCAATGGGGTTATCCGGACTGAGGAGCGGTGTACCTGCCTTGGCTTCTAGGTCAGCTTCGTAAATAATTTCTGGTTTTAAATACGGTTTTTTCTCCCCATGCTCGTCATCCATGCTCGACTCCTCAATGAAACCTGAAAAAAAGAATAATGCCTTGCTGGTTATTTTATCTTAAGATTAAATAAATGACAAGCAGCTAACCTAAGCATTTTATTAGGTTAGCGCTTCGGACCGCCTGGAGCACAACCGCCCTGGTTAAACGACTCCCCCCTGGCTCCTGAATTTTCTCAATCGGAACAGGTCGGTCCTGGATAAGACGATTACATATCCAAGAATAACACTGGTAATCAAAATGCCAAGCTGACCGGGGAGTGCCGAAAGGGAGCTGTTGCTAACCTGCTGACTGTAAGCGAATACACCCGTATTGTCTCCGCCCTCAATCCAATATACATAGGATTTCCCTGGAATCAACCAGAGGTCAACGAACTGATACTCGGTTCTGCCTGGCTGGGCGGCGAGCTCTGCGATCAGGCGATATTCATCCCCTCCAACCTCGGCGCGAAAAATTCTAAAGCTGGTTGGAGTGTGCCCGATAACCGACCATTGCAAAACAATCCCAGGCTTCACTATGCTCCACAAGAACAGGAATACCACCAAGGCTAGGGCAACTCCGGCAGCCTGGTAGAGCCAACGGATGCGCTTCTCGCGCCTGGATCGTCGTTCGAGACGGATGCTGCTGATAATCGCTTGCAGGGCATGCCTGGAAGGTAGGTGCCTGGGTTGTTGCATCACAACCGACTGGATATCCCTCCAAAAGCTCAGCTCAAACTGCTTTTCGGGATGGTCTTTCAGCCATCGCTCCACTTGCTGCTGTTCATCCGGAGCCAGTGTCTGATTAACTACCCAGGGCAGGCGACTATCTAGATCATCTGGATCAGTTCCTGTTTTCATCACCAATACCCATGCTCCAATTATTCAGCGCGCCTCAGTTGACTAAGCACTCGCAGCATGCGCTTGCGGCTGTAGCTCATGCGACTTTTCACCGTCCCCAGCGGACATTGCAGCACCTCAGCTATTTGCGCATAAGAAAACCCATGAAAGAAAGTGAGCTCAACCACGGCGCGCTGCTCCGGCGTCAACGCCTGTAAAGCGGTTCGTAACGTTTCCTCCGTCCATGTGACCAGGTACGCCTGCTCAGGATCGTCATCTATGGCAAGGTCCACCTCTGATTCTTGCAAATGATGATGGTTCTTTCTGAGCCAGGTAACCGCCTGATGATGGGTGATTCTGAACAGCCAGGACTTCACACTCGCCTGTCCACGAAAACGGGCTGCGCCTTTCCATACCGATAAAAATACCTCTTGCAGAACGTCTTCCGCGGCGGTTGCCTCGGAAATCATGTGAACCAGATACGTGAACAGCGATGGACTATACCGACGATAGAGTTCGCCGAAAGCTGCTTCGTCGCCATGCCCGATTCGTTTGACCAGAGCAACGTCGGAGAGCTGATTGGCTTCGGAATCCAGCTCTTTGTCAATATAGTCGTAGAAAAGGGCTTCGCGGTTCAAGTAAATTCCACCCTAGCTTGTCGAAGCTCGAACATCAGGTTGATACTGGCTTGCCTGGTGCTCAGGGATGATATTCCAGAATGAGTCGTCGGGCAAGAAGTGCAGGCGATAGAAAGGGATTTGATCCAACACGTTGGCGCAGATGGTTAGAAGCTGAGCGGATAAAAGCGCGGACTGACCAATCACAGGAACGCAGGCGAGCAACTCAGCCAGGGCTTCTCCGCTCGACACCACCTCCAGAAAAACCCGGCGATCCTGCACCAGGCGAAATAAACCCACCAGCGGCGCCCAACGAGGTCTGTCATTCTTGCCACGATATTGATTCCAATAGGGGGTAGAAAAAACAGTCCAGCATTTATCTGACGGTAGAAGAGCGACCAGGTCATCGTTCAATACCAAATAATCCCCCGCCAAGCTGGCAACAGTAGATTTTCCGCTACCTGATGGACCAAAAAACACCAACGCGCCACCATGTCGGACCGCTGCCGCGGCGTGAATCAGCGCCCCTCCCGCCTGAACTGCCAGGCAGGAGAACACAATCCTGGTGAAGTAATCGAACTCAATCACCCCTGACTTCCGAAACAGGACAAGTTCGCTTCGATTCTGTTGTAAATCTATGTGACCTTGAAGCCGTTGAGACGAGATCGAGAACTTCCAGTCATCGAAGCGCATACTCTCCGGCTGATCAACGCAATCGGTAGAGCTTTGCACCACTCTCAATCGATGCGGAAACAACTCTTCCCACAAATAACCGCCATAACGCTCGGACAGCGCCTGAAGCATGTGCGCCTCTACCCCCTCAATGGTGATCCCCAACCCTGCAATGACCAACGATAACGGAGCGACCACCGGTTTATAACCCTTCACGAACGATGATAGAAGCGAGTATAGATCAACCCCATAAAGCCCAGCACTGCCAACACTCCGCTCAGAATCAGCCCCCACTTTCCTTCCGAGGCAGCCTGGACCACAATTGGACCGTAGCGGGAAGAGCTGCCATCATATTCTACCTCTTCTAACTGATAATAATAGGTCACGCCTGCTTTTACCTGACGGTCAATATAGCGGTATCGCCCTCCGGTCAAGGGATCGGTCGAGGCAGGGATGAGATGTAGATTGATCTTGGTAAAATCGCCTTCTTCTGAATCGCTTCGATATAGATTGAAACCGGCTGTGTTCAATTCGCTGGCAGTTGTCCACTCGACGCGCACCTGCGCGTCCCGAAAAATCAGCCGAGAAATCAACCCGCTCGTTACGCCGATGAGCAACAAGCCGATGAAGTAGAGGCGCAACCGATGCGGATTATGGCTGATTTTCATCGAGTCCCTGTACACCCAGATAGAACATCCCCGCTGCGCAAGCAATCCAGGCGTCTGGGAAGTATTATACCAATAGCGCTGATCGCCTGCCGGCTAATCCATGCTTACCTTACCGGTTTGCAAAGGCAGCCTTGTACAAACTGCGACCCAGAGTAAGGTATGATTGATGCAACGGAGCAGGTGAATAATTGGTTACGCAAAACCCTGCCTCGCTATTGGATGACGTGCCAAAGCGCTGTTGATTTGGGAGATGTGGATGAACCGCTATCGTCTGCTCATTGGCATCCTGACGGTCCTGCTGCTTCTGGGAATCGCGTACGCCCCTAGTCTATCTGCGCCGCCGCCCCCCACCGCTGAGAGCGATCGATACGGTCAACTCGATGAGTCTATTCAGACGGCGGCAGAGGCATGGATCGAATCCAGATACGTTGTTCCGCTCTTCGAGCCCGTTGCGACGAACATCCATCTCTCCAGCGACCTAACCTGGGCTTCCGCCTGGATCGAGCTGCGTCATCCGACGACAGGCGAAACCCTGCCTGGCGAACCACTGCCAGCTATCGCCCACTGGGATGGTTTTAACTGGCAGGTTTACCTGCCATCCGATGAAAGCTGGCAAAAGATCATCGGCGATCTACCCGACGACTTGTTTCAGCATCCGACTCTGACATCGTGGAACCTGCTGAACCAGCCGCAACCGTCCCCCCAATACACAGCCGCCCTTTCCGGCTACCTGCTTCCCTGGGAAGGCGGCAAGATTGTTTATCTCTCACGCAGCGTTGCGCATGATGCCGATTTCCCAAGCGGCAACGCACACTACAGTTTTGATTTCTACGTGCCTCAAACCATGTTTAACATCCACGCCGCAAAAGCTGGCACAGTATGGCTGTATAAAGATACCGTCCCCAACAACAATCATGACGATGTCAATTACCTGGTATTGCAGGATGCCACAACCAACCCTGTAACATACCAACTTTATCTGCACCTGGCGCAAGGCAGCATCCCTCCGTCGCTGAAATCTATCGGCGCTCCTGTGGCTCAAGGACAATTCATCGGGGTTGCAGACAACACCGGTCAGAGCACCGGTCATCATCTGCATTTTCAGGTAGAAAGCGAGCCATACTGGCTATATTGGGGCAGATCCGTTGACATCAGCTTTGCCGATGTGGACATCAATGGAGGTCGTCCGCGTGTTTCAGTCGACTTCCCTTACTGCACCTGGCCCGGGGATGTGTGTACCACAGCTCGGTCGACGTATGTCTCAGGCAACTACTTTCATCCGCCGAGCGACCCACCCATTGGAGGCATCACATCTCCCGAAAATGGAACGACGCTCGAACAGCCCAGCATCTCCCTGACGGGATGGGCAACAGACCCGGATGGCAGCATCGCTCAGGCGCGCTTCCTGGCGAGGTATGGACAAACCTGGCAACCAATCGGTCCGGTCTTTACAGCCTCACCCTTTACGTATTCCTGGGATGTCTGCGCCTCTCAGGTGCCCGATGGACCCGTCAGCCTCGCTTTGCAGATTCAGGATAACAGCGGCACCTGGGCGAGCGGATTACCTGGATTGCGTCATTTCATCAAACACTACACCTGCCCGCCCCCGCCAACCTGCACGCCAACGCCCAATCAGGTGGCGTTGTTTTCCGAGCCCATGTTTCAGGGGGATTGTGTCCTGCTCTCCGAGGGTTCCCACACCAGCGCGGCTGCTTTCGGGCAGGTGGGGGTAGATAACGCCGTTTCGATCAAGGTAGGGGCAAATGTCGTCGCCACCCTCTATCAAGATAGCAATCTCCGTGGGCGCGGCGAGACTTTCACCCGCGACGACGCCAATCTAGCCGATAACCTGATCGGCACTAAAACGACATCCTCACTGAAAGTGCTTTCCAGGAGTGCGCCTCCTTCCACTCCCCTGCCGATCTGGCCGCCGGATGGCGTCGCCTTTGCCTGGTACACCTCCCAATCCTTGGCGTGGGAGGATGGCGGCGGGGCATTCGAATACCAGGTCGAACTGGACGGCTCCAGCTATGCCTGGCAAACCGCACCTTACCTACAAATCGGTTCATCTGCCAATGGCACACACACCTGGCGGGTGCGCGCCAGGAACGCCGCTGGCGTCAGCAACTGGAGCGCCAGCAGAAGTTTCAGCGTTGGCAGTATTCAAACTGCTCTCACTACCGACGTTATCCTGGAGGCTGCCTTCAGCGATGATATGGAAAATGGATACAACAACTGGCGCAGAAGCAGCTATTGGGATCAGACGCTGGAACTGAATCACACACCTGGTGGACGAGTGAGCTGGAAATATGAAGTTGACGACGCCCGCATCGGTTACGACAACGGTTCAGCGAATAGCGGCGACCTGACCACACCCGTGATCAACCTGCCATCGGCAGGATATTTCCTGCGCTTCTGGTATTACTACGAGACCGAGGCATCTGGCGTCCATTGGGATCAGCGCTGGGTGCAAATATCCGTCAACGGCGGCAGATTCTCTAACCTGCTGCAACTGTCGGACGACCCGCCCAACGTCTGGTTGCAAAGCCCGGCGATTGACCTCTCCACCTACGCGGGCAGTTCTATCCAGATTCGCTTTCACTTCGACACCCTCGATGCGCGCAACAATGCCTATCGCGGCTGGTTTATCGACGATTTCACCATAGATCAGAACCCACCTCCCGCCTGCCCCGCCTCGGGCGAGCCGGACGATACACCGTCTCAGGCGCACAGCCTGACACCGAGCAGCGCACAGGCGGGCTGGATTTGTCCAGGTGGAGACCAGGATTATTATCAATTCACCGCTGCCTCGACTGGAAAGACCGGCATCCGCACCCTCGCTCAGAGCGCTGGCTCACCGTTGGATACATACCTAACTTTGTTGGACGAAGACGGTCGCTCCTTGTTGATCGAAAACGACGATCAACTCGCCTACACCCGAACCGAGTCTGCCATCATTGCTGAGCTGACGCCAGGGAAAACCTATTATGTTAAAGTTCGCGCCTGGGATCATCCTTCGATTGGCGATAGCAACCACTCTTACAACCTGTACCTGTATCAGAACGATGTATCCGCGCCGCAGGCAGCCATCACCTCGCCGCCAGCGGGCACCTTCCTCCCCCTCGGCTCATTCCCGATCGAAGTGACAGCCTCTGACCTGGAATCGGGGGTGAGCCATGTCCGCTTCTACTGGCATTCCGGCGACTGGCAAAATTCAGACTGGAGCTTGCTCGGCGAAGATTGGGATGCATCCGACGGCTGGAGCATCTTGTACGACACCTCGGCGCTCCAGGATCAAAAGGAGATTGCCTTCTGGGCGCGCGTCTATGATTGGGCTGGAAATCACGCCGACGTAGCCATCTGGAACATGGCGGTGGATCGCACCCCGCCGGTCTCTTCCATGCAGCCATTGTCCGGCGTTCAGGCTAACACTGTCTTTCGTTTGTCCTGGAATGGCACGGATAACCTGGCTGGTATCAGCAGCTTCGACCTGCAATATCAGGAAGACAGCGGTGTGTTTCAGAACTGGCTGACCAACCTGCCAGGAGACCAGAGCCAGGCGTGGTTCGTGGGTTCCCCAGGGCATTCCTATGGCTTCCGCCTGCGTGCAATCGACCGGGTCGGTAATGTCGAGGCATATCCATCCGCTGCTGAGACTTCCACCACGGTTGCCGCTTCGGTTTGCACCGGCAGCGACCAGTGGGAGAGCGACAATTCCCCTGCTACGGCGACTCAAATCCTGACATCAGCGACAACCCAGGTCCACAATTTCTGCAATCCGATGGCGGGCAGTTCCGGACTGAACGACCAGGACTGGGTGCGCTTCATCCTTCCTGCTGGTAAAACGGTCTTCATACGGGCAGAACCGCAAAATAATGGCGCCTCGGCTATCCTCCAACTCTACGCCGCCGATGGCAGTATGTTGCTGCGCGAAGCGCGCCCGGCAACGCTCGGTGAAGGCGCCTTTCTATTCTGGACAACCGCCCAGGAAGCAACGCTCTATCTCAAGGTTTCACCCTTGGATGGGCGTATCAGTGGAGATGGCACAACCTATCAGCTCTTTATATTGCAAGGTCACCCCAGTTACCTGTCCAACGTGCGCAGGTAAAAGTCTCTTTCCAAAATCTGATGGTATACTACCAGCGGCTTTATTGCGAATAACAAAATTTCAACCGCAACCCCAGCCGTGAAGCTCATCATCCAGATTCCTTGTTTTAACGAAGCCCAAACCCTGCCGCAAACGATTCAAGCCCTTCCGCACCAACTCGATGGCATTGATCAGATCGAATATCTGGTGATCGATGACGGCAGCGAAGATGATACCGCCAGGGTGGCTGAGCAATTGGGCGTGCATCATGTTGTCAGGCTGCCGCGCCATTCCGGACTGGCTGCCGGCTTCATCGCTGGTTTGGAAAACGCGCTGAAATTAGGCGCAGATGTGATTGTCAATACCGACGCCGACAACCAATACCAGGCTGAGGACATTAAACGCCTGGTTCAGCCGATCTTGGAAAAGAAGGCTGATATCGTCGTCGGCGACCGCGGCGTCGCCCGGCTGGCATCTTTCTCCCCCGGCAAGCGTCTATTGCAGCGCCTGGGGAGCTGGGTGATCGCCCAGGCTTCCGGCACCGCCACCCCAGACGCTACCAGCGGTTTCCGCGCCATCAGTCGCGAAGCAGCCTTGCGCACACTGGTGCTGAGCGAATATTCGTATACCTTAGAGACGCTGATCCAGGCAGGCGCCAGGCACATGGCTGTAGTATACGTGCCGGTTGGCACCAATCCGCAGACACGCCCCTCACGTTTGATGAAGAGCATCCCCCATTACCTGGCAAATTCCGGCGCCACCATCCTGCGAGCGTATAGTATGTACAGACCGCTAAGGGTATTCACCCTGCTCAGTTCCATCCTGATCCTGTTCGGGGTGCTGATCGGGGTGCGTTTCTTGTATTTTTATTGGATTGGGCGCGGCGCCGGTCATATCCAATCTCTGATCTTGTCGGCGGTGCTTTTAATCGTCGGTTTCCAGACACTGCTCATCGGGCTGGTGGCAGATCTAATCGGTTTCAACCGTAAAATTCTCGAGGAAGTGCTCTTTCGCCTGCGCCGCATAGAGCTCGAAGAACACCACAAGAGCCAACCTCCCGACGAGACTTAGACATGCACCTTCGCCGTATTGCGTCGCTGCTGGTGATGATGGGGTGGCTCCTGGCAGGCTGCTCTCCCTGGGTGCGCCTGGAACAACCCGCTGCTAACGGCGTCATTTCCCTTGAGCCAGGCGTCAGCCTGGGTCAGACGTTTACCGCTCACGAAGACGGTCTCACCGGTATCCTCTTATATTTCCACGCTCAACCGACCAGCGCGTCAGATGGCGTGGTTCACCTGCACCTAAGAAGATCGGCGCAGGATGTCTCTGCCATCGCAAGCAGCTCGATCCCCGTTTCGCAAATCCGGCAAGATGGATGGCAGCGATTCATTTTTGCACCACTCAAGGGTTCTGCCCGCCAGGATTATTACTTCGAGCTCGAGCTGGAAAGCCGCAATAGCCTTTCGCTTTCAACTGCTCCGGGCGACGCCTATTTGAACGGCTCCCTGTATCAGGCTGGACAGCCCCTCGATGCGCAGGTAACATTTCGACTGCAATACGACGGACAAATAGCAACCTTAGGGCTGCTGCGCGAAGCTCTGCGCTGGTTGCTCTATTTGCTGGCGGGGGCGTGGCTATGGGTAATCCCCGGTTGGGGGTTGCTGGCGTTTCTGGACCCTTCCTGGCAAGGAAGAAGCCGGTGGGAGAAACTTGCCCTCGCGGCTGGTGGTGGACTGGCGGTCTACCCTGTGTTGCTGTTATGGTCGCACCTGATAGGGCTGAACCTGGGGCGCCTCTACGCCTGGCTGCCTGGTATCGGTGGAACGCTATTGTTGTTGCTTGGTCACCTTCAACAACGACGAACTCCAAAGGCAGACATCCCAACAAACGCAAAGCCAACGTATGTCTTTGCCGACCTGGCGCTGGCAGCAGGAATGACCTTGCTGATCTTCAGCCGCTTCTGGGTGATCCGCAAGCTGGACTACCCCCTTTGGGGCGATTCGTTGCAGCACACCATGATCGCCCAATTGATCGTTGACCATCGGGGGTTATTCAGCTCCTGGCAGCCATACGCCGAATTGCAATCTTTCACTTATCACTTCGGCTTTCACTCACTCGTCGCCAGCTTTCACTGGCTCAGCAGCTTACCCATGCCGGAGGCGACGCTCTGGACCGGGCAGTTCGTCAATATCCTGGCGATTCTGACGCTGATACCTCTGGCAAATCGGCTGGGGAAGTCGCCCTGGGCAGGTGTAATCGTGATCCTGGTCTCAGGTCTGCTCTCGCCCATGCCCCAGGCTTATGTCAATTGGGGGCGCTACACGCAACTTGCCGGGCAGGCGATCCTCCCGGCAGTGATGTATTTCGGACTGGATTACCTGGGAGATCATGCCACAAACCGACGGCTGATGATCCTGCTTTCCCTGTTGCTGGTAGGGGTGGCGCTTACCCATTATCGGGCGCTGATCTTTGCTGTCCTCTTCTTCTGCGCCGACCTGCTCCTGAGATCAGGTCGGAAGATTGGCTGGAGGGTGCTGGCGCGGCTGGGTTGGATCGGTCTTGGCGGCGCAATCCTGTTCCTGCCATGGCTGATCAACATGTTCGAAGGCGGAATCCTCAGAATCGCTGCGACGCAGCTCAGCACACCCGTCAGTCAGCTCTCGGAATTCGCCCGCCAATACAACTCCATCAACAACCTGAGTCAGTACCTGCCTCCAATGCTATGGCTGTTGCTTTTGCTATCTGCTGCATGGACTTTGTGGAGGCGCGAAGTAGAGGCAACCCTGGTTATCTTGTGGTGGTTTCTCCTCGTGCTGTCAGCCAATCCACAGTGGCTCAGACTGCCGGGGTCAGGTGTGATCAATAACTTTGCCGTCGCCATCGCCACCTATATCCCGGCAGGATTACTGACCGCCGCTGCCGGCAGTTGGGGGGTGCAAAGCCTGCTATCTGCAACTCGAAGCCGGATTTGGGGTAACCGGGCAACCCAGGCGGTGTTATTACTGGCGGCATTGGCGTTATCTACCTATGGAGCGTTCCTGCGGTTGAACGACTTGAATCCCCATGCTGGCGTGCTCTTCACACGCGCCGATCAGCGCGCCGCGAACTGGATTCAGAGCCACACGCCGGAAGAAGCCCGCTTCCTGGTAAACGCATTCTTTGCCTACGGCGATTGGGTAATCGTTGGATGCGACGGCGGTTGGTGGCTGCCCTTGACAGCCAAACGGGCGACGAATCTGCCACCGATCAACTACGGCAACGAGAAAGGACCAACAGCCGACTACAGGCAGAAGGTCAATGCGCTCCAGCGGCTGATACTCGACAAAGGGGTTGACCACCCCGAAACAATTCAGGCGTTGACGCAGGCAGGCATCGGCTATGTGTACATCGGGCAACGCCAGGGCAGGGTGAACAACCCCGGCGCGAGCCTCGATCCGCAAAAGCTGGCTGTCAGCCCTGCTTTCCGCATGATTTATCATCAGGATCGGGTGTACATCTTCGAGTTGCAGGGAATGCCATGACGTATCTCAAAGCAACTTCCGCGATCCCGCATCTGGCAGGAGCGTTGGCGGTTACCGGCTGACGATGAAAATTGCCCTGATCGGACCAGTTTATCCTTTTCGCGGCGGCATTGCCCATCACACCGCCCAACTAAACGCCGCCCTGCGCGCACGCAACCACCAGGTTCTGCTGATTTCATTTCGACGTCAGTACCCAGGCTGGCTATACCCGGGAATCAGCGATCGAGACCCCAGCCATCCCGTCCTTTCGCCTCGGGCTGAATACCTGCTCGACCCGCTCAACCCCAACACATGGCGTCAGACCATACAGCGGATAGAGGACTTCGCGCCTGATATGGTGATTTTGCAGTGGTGGACTACGTTCTGGTCTTTGGCTTTTCACCGCCTGAGCGCAACCCTGCGCAGCAGAAACATAACGGTGATCTATCTGATTCACAATGTGTTCCCACATGAACAACGTCCATGGGATGCCCCTCTGGCGCGGCTTGCCCTGCGGCAAGGGTGTCGGTTTATCTGCCAGAATCCACACGAAGCTCAGCGGTTGAGAGAGTTGCTCCCCGCAGTCGAAGAAACAGTATGCCCGCTGCCGGTCTTCCCCCGTCGAACTGAGCAGAACGTCGCCCGATCCAGCGCCCGAGAGCGACTGATGATCTCAGCCGACGAGCAGGTTCTCTTGTTCTTTGGAATCGTCCGCCCTTACAAAGGGTTGAGAACCCTGCTCGAGGCGTTGGCGATCATGCGCCAACAAGGCAGCGCGCCGACGCTGATCATCGCTGGCGAGTTCTGGGAATCGCGCCGGGATTATCAGCAGCTGATTCACAAGCTGGGTCTGACGGCACAGGTTCGCATTGATGATCGGTACATCCCCGATGAAGAAGCAGACCTTTACTTTTCTGCTGCTGAACTGTTTGTGGCGCCATACCTGGCTGGAACTCAAAGCGGCTCGGTCGCGCTGGCGTTGGGATATGGCTTGCCCGTTATTGCCACAGAGCGCATCGCCGACGGTGTCTCGCCTGAGTTTCGGGATAAACTGGTTGTGGTCAAATCCGGCGACGCAGCCGCCCTGGCGCAGGCGATTCGATCGCAGCTCGACCGCGCCGATAATCCCGCTCCTGTTCGCCCCTCGCCCAAACAAGATTGGGACAGGCTGGTCGCTCTGATCGAACAGTATGGCGCGACAAGCCAGCCATCTCAAGGCAAGGAATAGCGGCGATGAATATCCTATTCCTATTGACGCAGAGCCTGGATAGCCCCAGCGGTCTCGGTCGCTACCGCCCACTGGCGCTTGAACTCAGCCGGCGTGGGCACCAGGTTAGCATTCTGGCGCTGCACCCGAATTACGCCAGCCTGGGCGCAAAGCGAGAGAAAATCAATGGCGTGTGCATCGAATACGTCGGCCAGATGCAGGTACGGAAACGTGGGAACGTAAAATCATACTTTCCTGCTCCCTTGCTATTCTTGCATATGCTCATCGCCACCTGGAGGCTGGGTGTGGCGGCTTTCAAAGCCAGGGCTGAGATCATCTGTGTGGGCAAACCGCATCCCATGAACGGCATCGCCGGCTGGCTGGCGAGCCGCCTGCACCGCGTCCCGCTCTGGGTGGATTGTGATGATTATGAAGCCGCCTCCGGCAGGTTTACCAGCCACTGGCAGCGTTCCATTGTCGCCTGGTTCGAGAAGCGACTGCCGCCGCGCGCCGACCTGGTCACCTGCAACACGCGCTTCATGGCAGAGAAATTATCCGCCTGGGGCGTGTTGCCCGAAAAGTTGTTTTATCTGCCAAACGGGCTCGATCCGGAGCGCTTCTCTCGCGTGACACAACCAGAGCTCGATCAGTTGCGTGAGGAGCTGGCGCTTTCCGACAACCCGATTGTGCTCTACCTGGGTAGTCTGAGCCTGCCCAGCCATCCGGTAAATTTGCTGCTGGAAGCATTTGCTCTGGCGCGGGCGCGTGTACCGCAAGCCGTGTTGCTGATCGTCGGTGGCGGCGAAGACCTGCCCCGCCTGAAAGAGCTAACGCAGAAACTTGGCATCAAGGACCAGGTGCGCTTCTGCGGTCGGGTGAACCCAAATCGGGCAGCCGCATACTACCAACTAGCTACTGTCTCTGTCGAGCCAGTGCATGACGACGAAGCCGCCCGCGGGCGCTGTCCGCTCAAGTTGTTCGAGAGCTGGGCGATGGGCGCGCCGTTCGTGACCGCCGATGTGGGCGACCGGCGGTCAATCCTGGGAGAACCGCCGGCAGGCATCCTGACCACCCCTGGCGATGCATCATCCCTGGCTGAGGCGATTGTCACGCTGCTGACCGACAGGTCTCTGGCGGCGGAGCTGGCGCAGCGCGGCAAAGAGCGCGCTGTGGGCTATGCCTGGGAGGTGCTGGCGCGCCGGCTCGAACCGCGGCTGGCATCGATTGCCTGTCAGGACATCCACACTGGTACAGGCTTATGACGCGTCCCCCGCTTCCTGAAGCTTCGCTCCCGATAAGCGCATCAATCGCCCGCTTGAAAACCGACCGGCGCACGATTGTCGCCAATCTGCTCACCCTGTTCTCTGGCTCAGCGCTTTCGCAAGCGCTGACTGCCCTGCTGCTCCTGCTCATCGCGCGTCAACTTGGACCAGAAGCCTACGGTCAATACGCCAGCTCATTGGCGTTGGTCAGCTCGCTCTCAATCGTTTACAGCCTTGGTCTGAACCTTTGGCTGTTGCGCAGCGGAGGGCAGCGTCCGGTAGAGCTGGGACAAACCCTAGGATCGGTGCTCGCCTTGAAAGGGATAATCGGATTGATCTGGCTGGCAGCGCTCTGGATCGTCGCGCCGCTGATCCGCACCGAGACGCTCAACCCCGTCCTGGTACTGTACGCCGCTATGCTGGTGCTCGCTCTCAACCTCTTCACCACGCTCCTCACCGGATTCAAAGCTGTGCTGCGCAACAGCATCAACGTATTCCTCGAACTGACCAGCATCACCGCCCAACTGGTGCTTTGTCTGATCCTGATTCAGGCAGGAGTGCGTTCTGCTGCGGCTTACCTGCAAGTGCGTCTGGCGGTAGTGGGCATTGGCTTGATCCTCGCTTTACTCCTGGCGCATAACCTGCTGCACCTGCAGGCAACGCGGCGTGCTGCGTGGCGGGCGCTGCTTCAGTCGCCGCCCTTTGCCGCCTCCGAGTTCCTGGCTTGGATGTTCATGCGCGTGGATTTGTTGATCATCGCTCTGTTCCTGGATCAATACGCCGCCGGCATCTATTCGACCGCAGAAGGCATCTTGAACGCCCTGTTCCTGGTGCCGCAAACGGTGGGGTTTGTGCTCATCCCGGTGCTCAGTCACCATTTTGCAACAGACCAGTTGCAGGCATGGAGGACTGCCCGGCGCACCCTTCTGCTTCAGGCGCTGGTGGGCATCTGCCTGTTTGTAGTGCTCCGGCTAGCCCTTCCGCTGGTGACGCTATTCTTGGGTAAGGCATTTCAGGATACCCGCTCGATCTTGCAAATCCTCAGTCCGATCATCCTGCTTCACTCGATCAGCTTTGGCTTGGGTGCCATCCTGGTCGCAACTGACCAGCAGGCACGGCGTTCAGTCGTCCAATTGCTGGCGGTGCTCTTTAATATCGGATTTAACCTGGCGATTATCGAAAGCGCCGGCATTCGCGGCGTGGCTATGGTTTACGTTCTGACGGAAGTCGCTTTGATTATAGGTTACGCAGCCCTGGTGCTCCGCCGTCACAGGACGGTCCCGTCCCAAGGGCAGGCTTGATTAGAAGAACTGGCGTTATGGCAATTCGAATTCTGCTGATGAATGTCCATTCTTTGAAAAATTGCGGCGACGCTGCCCTGACCCAGGTAGCGTTAGAGCAACTTCGCGCCAGCTTTCCAGGCTGCCAGATCTCGATTCTGCTCAACGATCCGCAGCATTTTCCCGGAGATGAACCAAAATTTCTTTCGTTGATCGGCTGGGTGAAGCAAGGTCTCCGCTGGCAGCTTCTCAAATTGGGATGGATGCTATTCTCTAGCACGATATTCATCCTCTCCTGGCGGGTGTCCCGTGCGCCGTTGAATCTAACCGGCTCGCGAATTTTGAGCGACTCGCTCAGGGCTATTACTCAGGCAGATCTCGTGGTCGGCACGCCTGGCGGCTATCTTCAAAGCTCCGGTAGAGGACTAACATTATTGCTCATTCTGTACACAATGTTTTTAGCGCTGCTGGCGGGCAAACCCATCTACTTACTCCCCCAATCCTTTGGTCCACTGAAACGCCGCTGGGAAATATGGCTGACGCGCCACTTGTTGAATCACGCCAGGTTGGTGATGGCGCGCGAACCGGTTTCTTTCAGCAAGCTGAGGGAATGGGGAGTCCGCCCCGATCATTGCCGCCTTTTAACGGATTTAGCCTTTGCATATGTCGGCGATGAGGGCAATCAAGCGCAAGCCTGGCTGCGCTCTCAAGGGGTGGATCCCCACTCAGACCGACCCCTGATTGGTGTCACCGTAATGAATTGGGGCGCGCAAAATCGCGCCTTTAAAGGGCAGCAGGAATACGAGCAGATCGTTGCCCACACACTGGAGGATTTCCTCGTTCGCAACGGCGGGAAAGCCCTTCTCTTCCCCCAGAGCTGGGGACCGTCCTCAATCGAGGATGATCGCATCCCCGCCAGGAGTTTGCTCGAACGTATGCCTCGGGTTTCTCAGCGGGTAATCCTGGTAGACGCGCCTCTGCCGCCAGGGTTGCTGAAAAGCGTCTTTGGACAAATGGATCTATTGCTTGGCACGCGCATGCACTCAAACATTTTTGCTCTGGCTCAATACGTACCGGTGCTGTTGATCGGATATAACCATAAAACCATCGGCATCGCCCAAACGCTTGGATTGGAGGAATGGGTGGTCGATATCAACCAGTTGGATGAAGGGACGCTCAAGCACAAGCTGGCTTTGCTTTGGGAGAAACGGGATGCCATCAGCCACCTGCTGCGTGGCAAGATACCCAATTTAATCGAAATTGCCCAACAGGCAGGCGGACTGATCGCCGCCGATTTCGCCAAAATTCACCGCTGAGATGTCCAAACGGCTCAAGGTTATACAGCTTATCTACACGGTCAGCCTGAAGGAGGGCGGAGGCATCACCCGTGCCGCCGTGGAGCTGGCAAAAAAATTAGACCCGGCGCGCTTCGAGATCGTTATCTTCAGCCTGGGCTATCCCGGCACCGCGGAAAACTGCGAATGGCTGGACAAATACCGCGACCAAGGGCTGCAGGTCGTCGAACCACCCGGCTGGGATATTCGCCATCCCTACCGAAGCTTTCTCCGCGCCCTGATTGCTCTGCAGAAAGAACTATCTCGCCGCCAAGCCGATTTGTTGCACAGCCACTCGGAGTTCACCGACATTGCCGCCATCTGCTTAAAGATCATGGGCGTTGCGCCGGTGATATTGCGCACCGTCCATTACGCCTATGCGCAAGAATGGAAGAAACGACCGATGCGCCGGTTGATCCTGACCAATTTCCTCTATCCTCTGCTCTTCGACGCTGAGGTCGCTGTGAACTCCACCAGCACCGCCCGCCTCAACCGCCGTCTGATTAGCCGCCTGACGCGCCGCCGGGCTATCTGTATCCATCCCGCCATCCCCCTGGAGCGTTTTCCAGCCCCTCAGATCGATCGGCTCGCCAAGCGTAGATCGCTGGGCGTCCCAGACGGGGCGCTCTTGGTTGGATCGGTGGGCAGGCTCGCCGAACAGAAAGGCTACCGTTTTCTACTTGATGCCATACCGAAGGTTTTACAGCGCCTGCCAACCGCTCTTTTTCTGATTGTGGGAGATGGTCCTCTGCGAGCAGAACTGGAGGCTCAGTCGCAGACACTGGGGGTGAGAGAGAAAGTAATCTTCACCGGCGGGCGAGAGGATGTGGAGGAGCTGCTTCCCTGCCTGGACTTATTCGTATCTTCGTCCCTGTGGGAGGGATTGCCAGCGGTGATATTGGAAAGTATGGCTTGTAACGTGCCGGTGCTGGCTACCGCCATACCTGGAACGCAGGAGGTGATCGAACACGGCTATAACGGCTGGCTGGTTTCCCCTGCCGATCCGGTGGCGCTCGCCGAAGCCATCATTCAACTGGCGACTCAGGCAGAGCAGCGCCTCGCCCTCATCCGCGGCGGCAGCGTTACCGTCCAAAATTTTTCAATGGAAAAGATGGCTGATCGCTACGCTATCCTATATGAACAACTCTGTTCATTGCGATAGGTCGGCGGTTATCTCCCCCATATCCAGAATTTTATCCGCATCAGCCTTCCAAACCCTGGCTCTGCCGCTCTCATCCTCGATGATTTCATAGACGGTTTCGACATTTCCCACCACCAGGACATATTCTCCGGCGGGGATGTTTTCAACGATAAAGAACCCATTATTATCCGTTGTCGCTCCTGGGCTGAAGAATGTATCGAGGACGTAAGCCCCTTCATCCCCCTGGCGCACCACCTCCGCCAGTTTGATCAGCGTCCCGGCGAGCGGCTGACGGCTCTCCCGATCCAGCGCCCGCCCGATCACGGTAGTCTTGCCTTGTTCGGGCGGCTTGGGCGGCGTGGGCTTGGGCTGCTCCTCTCCGCCTCCGCTCACAGAGCACGCCGCCACGAGGATGACCATAGCCGCCAGCAAGATTTTCAAGAAATGATTTTTCATGAGGTCTGACAACTCCAGGGTTATGGATGGCTCAAAGTGGGATAATACTAACCGAAACCCTGGAGAAAATCAATACGCCGCTTACGGCACAGTCGGGACGAAATGGATCATTCCCGCCCACACTGGCTCGAAAACGAGACAGTGAACTTTACAATCCATTATCCCAAACCTTACACCGCTGAAAATAACCCATAAGAAGTATTGATTAGCTGCAACGCTCGCAATACAATCTAGATGTCGAAGCACAGCGACGCCGGCTTTATTTCGTACAAGAGGAGGTCAAGCATGAAGCTCAAATGGTTCTCGGCGCTGATTATCCTGGCAATGATCTTTGTCGCCGCCCCGCCGCCTGCTGCCCTGGCAGGGGCATATGAAACATCCTTTGTCACCTCGATTACCTATCAGAATGTCGACACCTCGGCTACCACCAACCTGCGCATTTATTTCTACGATTCGCCCAACGACACCACGCCAATTGAGATCGTCCGTCCGAATCTCAATCCGAACGCCAGCTCGTCCATATTCATAGGCAGCCTGAGCGAGATCAGCCCAGGCTTCCGCGGCACCGCTGTGCTGGCTTCGGACAAGCGCATGATCGCCACCCTGGTGCAGGTGCCGCAAGGTTCTGCTGACGTGAAGAACCGACCCCTTTCCAACGGGTTTGCCAGCGGTTCAGCGAATAGCCTGATTGCCACGGTTCTAAAGAACCAGTTTGCGGCGCGACAGTACACCGTCTTCTCGGTGCAGAACGCTGGCATCTCCGCCACCAGCGTGGCGATTAAGTTCTACAACACCGCCAACCCACCAGTGCTGGTGCACACCATCAATGTCACTCTGCAACCCGGGGCAGGCTACTTCGTCGACACTGGCACGGTCAGCGCCCTGGGGAGCAGCTTCAACGGCTCAGCCGTCATCGAATCGAGCGGCGGCTCGATCATCTCCAGCGCCATGGAACTGGATTCTAACGGCGTCGGCGCCAAAGCCTTCGAAGGGTTGGGGTCTGGCGCGACAACCTTCTACATGCCCTCAGCTCTCTGCAACTATCTCGTCTCCGGCGTGCCGCAGAACACTTATTACGCCATCCAGAACACCAGCCTGACCCAATCCACCAACGTCACCGTCACCTACTCCAACGGTGCGACACAATCCACCACCACCCCAATCGGTCCGGGAGGTAAATTCAGCTTCACCACCTGCAATGCTACCGGAATGACCAATAACTGGCAGGGTTCAGCTAAAGTTGTCAGCTCCACTACGCCGATCATCGCCGTCGGCAAAGCAAATGGTGGCGGATTATCAACGGCTTATGTTGGATTCACCACCGGAGCCAGCAAAATCGGCTTGCCATACGTGCGCTGGAGCGAGACGCAGTTCTTCACCGGGCAGCGCCAACGCACCAACATCGCTATCCAGAATATCGGCTCTAGCACGATCACCGGCGACATCCTGGTCAAGTACATTGACCCGAATGGCGTAGTGGTCGGCACCCATACAATCACCACCGATGTTCCTCCAGAGGGCAAAGTAAGCTCCAACCCGATGAACGCCACCCCACAATTGCCCGAATTTGGCTACTTTGGTGGAGGCATTGGCGGCGGGGTGATCATCGAGGCGCCGGCTGGCAGCCAGCTCGTAGCGATTGCCCGCGTCAACTCCTATGTACCCAGCCGCAACGAGCGCGCTGGCGAAGATTACAACGGCGTGGGCATTCCATAAAGTCGCTTTACTCATTTTGGGAATCCGCAGGGGAGGCGCTCGCCTCCCCTGCACTTTTCATTTGAGTTGATACTTCCCCAAAACCAACCTTGGGAATACTCGCCAACTGGATTAAAATCCTGCTGTCAACTGTCTATGAAAGAGGCGCAACCTCGATGATGAATGGGAAGGGAGACTTGCCGGCAAAATTAGCCGCCTACCGATCCAGGGCGAAGCTGGAGTTGTCAAAGCGATACAAGGGCTACCTTTTGGAAGCCCTGCTTTACAGCATCCACCCCTTCGTCAGTAAAACCGAACCCGTTGGCAAGTTTTTCATTTTGTCCTTCCCACGCACCGGTAGCAACCATCTGGCAAGTTTGCTGGACTCACATCCGATGATTCATTGCGAAAATGAACTCCTTATCAGCCGCCTTGCACAACCAATGCGATATATCCAACTACACGCCAGCCGATCGAAAAAAAAGGTGTTTGGGTTCAAATTGCAGGCTCACCATCTGGATTTGCAATGTATCGCCGACCCTGGCGGCTTTATCCGCGAGTTGTTCGACACAGGATACCAGATCATCACGCTCAGCCGACGCAACCTGTTCCGTAGCGCGCTGTCGTTGTTGTATGCCAGGGATAGCGGCAGGTTTCACTATCAACAGGGCGGACCTGGCATCGCATATCCGAAAATTCACATTGACCCCGCCGAATTGTTGGAGCGTATCGGCTGGATGGAAGCGCAAAGGGAGCGCATCCGCCAGTGGACACGCGACCTGCCGCGCCTTGAACTGGTGTACGAAGCTGATTTATTGGACAGTCAATCCCAACAAGCGACTGTCAGGTGCGTGCTCGACTTCCTGGAAGTGCCTTACCATGACTTGAGCAGCAAATTCGTGCGCATGAAATCCGACGATCTCTCGGCGTTTGTCAAGAACGTTGACGAGGTGATCGCTGCGGTATCGGCGTCGCCGTACGCCCATTACCTGGTCGAATAGGCGAGCCCAATCAGCCTGCCCTTACCTTCCATACGGCTCACTTGGTGATCAGGGGAATCGAGATGGTGTACATCGCCTGGTAGGTCAGGTTGTTACCCAGCGGCTTTCCTTCTACCTCCCCACCCAGCGCATATAGCGAGGTCGCCAGACTCACCAGACCCAGATGAGCGCCCATCTCAACCGGAGGCGCTTCCAAAATCCGCCACTCTCCGCTCTGTGGCGAGTACGCCAGGGCGGGGTATTGAATGTTCTCCCCCACCCCACCAATCAGATAAATGGTATCCGCCACACTGGCAACGCCCATGGCGAAGCGCGCCTCTGGCATGTTGCCGCCATCGCTCCAGGCATCCCCGCCCCCGCCAATCAGGTCGGGCGAGAAGGCTTCGATCTGCGCCAGCGCTTTTTCGCCATCTGTCCCGCCAAAAACATATACCTTGCGTCCCGAAATCGCCGCGCCGGCGAAACCGCGCCGTGTAGGCACGGAGGGTAGTTCGCGCCAGGTGTCTTGTTCAGGAGAGTATTCATACGCCAGGTTCACGTAACCGTCGCCATCCCAACCACCGAAGAGGTACAGCTTGCCCTCAAAAGCGCTGAGAGCATAGGCGCTCAGCGGTTGCGGCAACGCCGCGCCCGCCTGCCAGACGTCGTGGAGGGGATCGTAAATTTCCAGCGTGGAGGTGACCGTGCCGGTAGGCAAACGACCACCCGGGACGTAGATGAGACCTCCCAAAACTGCCGCGCCCACCTCGCTCACCGGCGTGGGTTTATCCTGGAGGCGTTGCCAGCTCTGACTTGCCGGGTCATAGCGCTCGACCATCCTGCCAGCGTCTGTATCCCCCTTTCCCCCAATGACGTATACCTGACCTTCGTAGACCGCTGCAGCCAGACTGTAACGTGGCATGGGCAGCGAAGCGGCGCTCTGCCACAGGGGCGCGCTCACTCCCTCTGGGAGAGGATTATCCGATCTTAGCTGCTGCCAGAGCTGAAATGCGCCGAAGGAAAACATCCCCAGAAGCGCCAAAACCACCAGCGTCGAGAGCAGTTTGCGCCACAAACCTGCCGGTTGCCTTCTCGCCGCCTGTTGCCGCATGGCTGCCAGCTCGTTATCGGTCTGCGAGAGGGGCTCCACGGGCGTCGCTCTGGGAACGATCCCTTGCTGGACGGCAAACATGGCAGCCTCGGTGCGAGATACAGCCCCAATCTTGGCAAAAATATTGCGCAGGTGCACCTTGACGGTGTTGGCGCTGATGTTCAGACGATGAGCGATTTCCTTATTGCTCGCGCCGGTGGCGACGAGCCTCAGGATCTCCAATTCACGCTCGCTCAGTTCTGCGTGATTCGGCATGTTTCAATTATAAATCAGGGAGTGATGGTGAACCCTGATGGCGGCTGCTCAATTTAACCCCGTCGAATCGTGAGTGGCAGAGATAAATTTCCACCAATTATCTCCATTATTGTATAATGGGCAGACTGGCGCATGTGACGTAACTCGAAACAGCGCCTAAACTCGACCAAAGGAGAAACGCATGCCCCCTTACCGGATCATATCCCTGGATGGCGGTGGGATTCGCGGTGTGCTCACCGCCTCCCTGCTGGAGCGATTGGAGACGGAAGTGCCTGGCTTCCTGGCGCGCACCGACCTGTTCGCCGGCACCTCCACCGGCGGTATTTTGGCGCTGGCTCTGGCATCAGGGATGTCACCCAGCCAGGCTCGCCAGCTCTATGAGAATCTCGGCGCAGCCGTCTTTCGCGACTCGTTTTGGGATAACCTGAAAGACCTGGGGCAGCTACGCGGCGCGCAATACTCCAACACCATCCTGAAACAAGAACTCACCAACCAGTTCGGCAGCATGACCCTGGGCGACCTGCCCAAGCGGGTGATTATCGCCACCTTTGACCTGGATAACAACGAAACCCGCCCCGGCAAGCTGCGGATGTGGAAAGCCAAGTTCCTGCATAACTATCCCGGACCCGACTCTGACGGCGATGTGCGGGTGGTGGATGCAGCCTTGCGCACCAGCGCTGCGCCGACTTTCTTTCCCATCTACCAGGGCTTTGTGGATGGCGGAGTGGTTGCCAATAACCCCAGCATGTGCGCCCTGGCGCAGGCGCTCTCATCTACTGGGGGTGGTCACGCTTTGCGTGAAATCCGCCTGCTCTCGCTGGGAACGGGCGCCAACCCGAAATACCTTCCGCAACAGGACGAGGATTGGGGGCTTGCCCAATGGGCACCGCATCTGGTCAGCCTGATGTTGGAGGGCAGCGTCGGACTGGCTGATTACCAGTGCCGCCAGGCGTTGCAGAAACGCTACCATCGCCTGAATCCGTACCTGCCCATCCCCATCGGCTTGGACGGTGTTGCGGAAATCCCGCGCATGAAGGATATCGCCGCCCGTGAGAACATCTCGGAAACGGTGCGCTGGCTGAAGCGCTATTTCCGCGATTCATAGACCGATTTATCAGTTCAATTGGTTATCACCGGATAAGTCTGCTGCCGGTGCAGGTGGAGTGTCAGCCAGGCGATTGATTTCGTCCAGCACCAAACCCAGTTCGGTCACCATTGGACTGCTGTACACCAACTGGAATATCCTCAGCAGCGACCGGTAATACCAAAGGCTGCCGTCCTTGCCACCGTTGAAGCGCTCCCAGGTTGATTCGCCCGATCTTCTCAGATCCCTGAGGATGCAGCGCGTGTTGTGCAACTTATCCGCCAATGACACTCGCAGCACCGCCGGTGATTCGGAGGGCAGGCGCGCCAGGTAATCCTGCTTGCGTTGTTTCCAAGGGGGCTTGGGGCTGGTAAGCGTATCGCTGCAGCCAGCTACGATGTCTGCCACGCGAGCGCCATACCGGCGCCGGATTTCCTCCAGCGTTGCCAGCCCGCCGTGGTCTTCCACAGCATCGTGCAGCAGGGCAGCAATGGCTTCATCCTCGTCGCCGCCATCCTCAAGAGTCAACGCTGCCACTGTCATCAGGTGCGCCATGTAGGGGATGCCACTGCCCTTGCGCCTCTGGTTTCCATGCAGGCTGAATGCATAGCGAAAGGCGTCTTCAAATCGCCGGGTCAATGGTTTTGAATCAGGTTCGCGCTGCATCAGGGTATGTCGCTACGTTTGAATCTCATAGTCGCTAGTGATCGGCACGCCTGGGCGCAGCGTACTGATCACTGAGCAATATTTATCTTCAGATAGACGGATGGCTTTCTCAAGCCGCTCGGGCTTCACCGCGCCTTTGACGATGTAGTGCAGGTGGATGCCGGTAAAGGTGTAAGGGGGAGAGGGCAATTGCTCCCCCGAGCAGATGATTTTGAGATCCTGCAACGGTTCCCTTTGCTTTTGCAGGATTTCCACCACGTCATAAGCCGAGCAAGAGGCGGCAGCCAAGAGCAGCAAATCCGAGGGTTTCACGCCCACGAAGGATTCAGGTTGCTCTGGCGAACGCCCGATGACAATCGAGTGTCCGGTCGAGTCGGTGCCGCTCATCATCTTCCCTTCAATCCAGCGTAATACGACGGTGCTCATTCAGATTCCTTTCTTTGAGATAGTGTGCTGGAAAAACGCCTGAATTATAACTCCCAGATCTGTCGCGCGCGGCTGGCGGTGATCTGCCAGGAGCTCCCCTCGGCTCGGGGTGATGGACCCAGCGGGTCGTCCCATTCTACACCCAGCAAGGCAGCCGTAACCGCCTGACCGCACGCTACGGCAGCGTCGAGATCATAGCCGCCTTCCAGGAGCAGAGCAATCCTGCCTTGACAGTTCTTGTCTGCCCAGTCCACCAGGCGGGCGATTAGATTCCCGTATCCCTTTGCCGAAAGCTGAAGATGCCCCAACGGATCACGCCAGTGTGGATCGAAGCCAAAACTCACCAGCAGCATTTCCGGCTGAAACCGATTGATCAGCGGAAGGATACAACTTTCGAGAATTTCATGAAATCCCCGATCGCCTGTGCCCGGCGGGAGCGGGAAATTGGCGGTTGCACCTTCGCCCTCGCCGGCACCGATCTCATCCAGGTCGCCGGAACCCGGGTAGAGCGGCGATTGATGGGTGGATATGTAGAAAACATCCCCGCGACGCCAGAAAATCTCCTGGGTGCCATTGCCATGATGAAGGTCGAAATCAACGATCGCCAGCCGTTTTGCGCCACGCTGCATGATCAGGTGCTCAGCCGCCAGGGCGATATTGTTGAGCAAACAGAATCCCATCCCGCGGTTCGGGGTGGCATGGTGCCCCGGCGGGCGGCATAGGGCGAAGCCGCGCCGCGCCGCGCCGCGCCATACCGCGTCTGCTGTGGCGACGGCGCCGCCGGCGGCGTTCAACGCCAGTTGCCAGGAGTCAGGCGTCGTATAGGTATCCATATCCAGACGCCGACCTATGCGGCTGTACTCCTGCAGCATCTCCAGGTACGTTTTGTGATGGACAGCTTGGAGCAAATCCAGCGAAAGCTGCGCAGGCTGTATTTGTGGATACTTCTGCCACCAACCTGCTTGTTGTAACGCCTGGCGCAAGGTCTCCACCCGCTCCGGTCGTTCGGGATGACCGGCTTCGGCGTGCGCCTGATGCCCATCAGGATAATAGAAGACAATTTCAGCGGAGGCTGTCGTCATGTAAAAAATCTCCTTCTCACGCAATGAGGCGACACGATCCTGGTTTCAAAACGGTTGGATTTAATGTATCACAAAACAGGACGACTCGCTATTTGGCATTCTCCCGATTCCTTGGTGGGTATGGGAAGGGGCCGGGCAAACGATCACAGCCCGACGAAAGACAATCTTATCCACCATTTAGACTGCCTGTGCTGACTAATTTCCTGTTGCGCAATCCGCCAATTTCAGATAAAGTATTGCCAGAACACAGTTCAGACCGGAAAGGAGAGAAATGAACGCCGTCTATGTGGTTCTGGGGTTCGTTTTGTTGGTCACGGGAGTGCAGCTTCCCTGGTTGTTCGTCGCCGGGATGGGCTTTTTGCTCGGCAATTTCCTCGGCGCCATCCAGTCCATCGGCATGCGCGGGATTGCTTTGACGCTCTTTTCAGCGGGGTTTGGCGTTGTCCTCGGATTGCTGGTCATTTATATCAAACGTATACTTTATGTCCTGGCTGGATTCGTCGCCGGCGCCTACACTATCGCATACATGCCAGGCGCCTTGGGCTGGAATACAGACTGGATCTCCACGCCAGTGATTGTGATTGCCGGGTTGGTAGCTGCGCTGGTTGTCTTCTTCTCCCAGTCTTTAGCGCTGATCCTGGTTTCCTCCCTGGTTGGCTCCACCCTGGTCATCCAGTACGCGCGGTTTCCCAACATCAGTGAAGTTTTCCTGTTCACGATATTCGCCTTATTCGGTATCATTGCTCAGTGGGTGCTGATGCAGTACAATCGTCCCGAAAGCACCTGAGCACAATAGCAGGACGAACGCATGACAGAATTGCTCTATCAATTGGATAGTTACCTTCACTCCTTCGACGCCCGAGTCGTCGCTGTAGACGCTGAACATAACACCATTATTCTGGACCGAACAGCCTTCTATCCGGGTGGCGGCGGTCAGCCAGCGGATGAGGGCTCGTTGATCATCGAAGGGGTGGAGTACCCGATCCGACGCGCCAGAAAAGTCGGGGAACAGATTTTGCATGAGATTGATGGCAATCTACCTCTGCCACCTCTCGACTCAATTGCCCGTGGCAAGATCAATTGGGAGCGACGCTATCAGCTCATGCGCACCCACACGGCGATGCACATCTTATGCGGGGTGATCTTCCGCGACTATGGCGCCCTGGTCACCGGCGGCGATATGGATCCATTGCATGGACGTATGGATTTCGAATTCGAGACCATGCATAAAGAGCTGGTGGTGGCGATTGAAACCGCCGTCAATCAGGAAGTCGCAAAATCATTGCCGGTGCTGCTAAAAATCCTTCCCAGGGAAGAGGCTTTTCATATCCCCGATTTGATCCGCACTAAAATCAACCTGCTGCCGGAAGGCATACAACAGGTGCGGGTGGTTGAGATCGTCGGACTCGACCTGCAAGCCGACGGGGGGACGCACGTACGCAATACCGCAGAGGTCGGGTGTATCCGCGTGGTGGATTACAAATCCAAAGGCAAGATCAACAAAAGGATATATATCGAGCTGGATCCAACGCAATGATCGGCAAATTGGCGGGTGCCCAGCATCAAACCGAGAGCACGCGCCTGAGCGCAGAGGTTGTGATTTGTGGCGCGGGGATTGCCGGCATCAGCGTCGCCTATCACCTGGCGGTGGTGCACGGCATCCGGCAGATTGTGGTGTTCGATCCGCTGCCCCCGCTCAGCCTGACCAGCGATAAATCTACCGAATGCTATCGAAACTGGTGGCCAGGTCCGGGCTCCGACATGGTCGCATTGATGAACCGCAGCATCGACCTGCTGGAAGAGCTGGCACGGGAAAGCGGAAACGTATTTCATCTCAACCGGCGCGGCTATCTGTACCTGACCGCAGATCGAGATCGGCTGCCCACATTTATCGAAGCTGCCAGAGAACCCGCCCAGTTAGGAGCAGGTGAGTTGCGGTTACACCAGGGCTCTCCCAGCGACCCGCAATATATACAGGGTCCGGTAGAGGGTTTCGAAGGCGCACCCGACGGAGCAGATCTGCTGCTCGATCTCGAACTGATCCAGCGCCATTTTCCATATGTCAATCCAGACGTCATCGCTGCCTTGCACGTCCGCCGCGCCGGCTGGCTCAGCGCGCAACAACTTGGGGTTTATCTGATGCAGAAAGCCCGGCAATCCGGCGTTCAGTTCCTCAATGGCCGCGTGGTGAGCATCGAACAGCAGCATAGCGCTGTGCGGAGCGTGCGCCTGGAGGGCAATCAACGGGTATATTGCCGCTATTTCGTCAACGCTGCTGGTCCTTATGCCGCATCGGTCAATAAGTTGTTAGGGGTAGAACTGCCCATATACTGCGAACTCCATCAGAAGGTTGCCTTTCGCGATCATCTGCGCGTTATCCCACGCGATGCCCCCCTGCTGATCTGGAGCGACCCGCAATTTCTGGACTGGAGCGATAGCGAACGCGAGCTCATCTCTCAGGAGGATCAACTGGCGTGGATGCTGGCGAAATTACCGGCGGGAGCGCACGCTCGTCCGGAGGGCGGTGCTGACAGCGACATTCTGTTGATGCTTTGGGAGTATCGCACGCTCGAAATGGAACCCATCTTCCCCCTGCCCCTGGATGAGCAAGCGCCCGAGATTCTCCTGCGTGGTTTGAGCACGCTCGCTCCAGGTTTAAAAGCCTACCTGCAGAAAGCTCTTCGACCGACTGTGGACGGCGGCTACTACACCAAAACCCGCGAAAATCGCCCCCTGATCGGACCTCTAGCGGTTAACGGCGCTTACATCATTGGGGCTTTGTCAGGTTTCGGGGTAATGGCAGCCTGCGCAGCCGGCGAGCTACTGGCGGCTCATCTAACGGACAGCCCACTGCCCGCCTACGCGCCTGCCTTCCATCCTGAACGCTATTCCAACCCGGCTTACCTGGAGATGTTCCAAAACCGCTCTGAGCTGGGTCAACTTTAGGGCTTGCCTTGCACTCTATAGATTACTCTAAGAAATGGTATGTGATGGCTGCAGTGGCGATGGGCATATTCCTGGCTACCATCGACGGCAGCATTGTCAACGTCGCCCTGCCCACCCTTACCCAGGCTTTTCAGACCGAATTTGCGCTGGTTCAGTGGGTTGTTCTAGCTTACCTGCTGACTCTGACGACATTGCTGCTCGGCGTCGGTCGCCTGGCAGACATGATCGGCAAGAAGCACATCTACAACCTGGGGTTTATCATCTTCACCATCGGCTCAGTGCTGTGTGGGCTATCGCGGTCAATTACAGCGCTGATCGGTTTTCGTGTGCTCCAGGCGATTGGCGCTGCCATGGTGATCGCGCTGGGGATGGCAATCGTCACCGAGGCGTTCCCGCCAAGGGAGCGCGGACTGGCGATCGGCGTCAGCGGCTCGATGGTGTCTGTGGGCATCGTCGTCGGTCCAACTCTGGGCGGGTTACTGATCGAGGCATTGAACTGGCGCTGGATATTCTTTGTCAACCTGCCGGTCGGTATACTGGGAACCTGGTTGGCTTTCCGCCACGTGCCTGCAACAAGACCGGTTGGCGGACAGACTTTTGACTTCAAAGGCGCAATCTCCCTCTTCCTCAGCCTGTTTTGCCTGTTATTGGCGCTGACTTTCGGACAACAAATCGGCTTCAACCAGCCGGTGGTATGGTGCTTACTCCTGATCTCTCTGATAAGCCTGGGGATATTTATCTATGTGGAGTTACATACCAGCGATCCGATGCTTGACCTGCGGTTGTTCCGGAATGTTTATTTCAGCATCAGCCTGATAACAGCCTTGCTCTCTTTCATCTCCATCGCCGGCACGACTTTCCTGATGCCATTCTACCTGGAGTATGTATTGGGATATAGCCCGGCTCGCGTAGGATTGCTTTTGGCTGTGGTGCCAACCGTCCTGGCGGTTCTTTCACCCCTCTCGGGCGCGCTATCTGACCATTTCGGCTCTAGACCGATCGCCCTGGCAGGTCTGGCGTTGCTGCTGCTGGGGTATGCTGCCATGAGCACTCTCTCCACCACTACTTCTGCGGGGGGGTTTATCATCCGTTTTCTGGGTGTGGGGTTGGGCATGGGGGTGTTTCAATCGCCGAATAATTCCGCCATCATGGGCGCTGCGCCCAGAGAGCGATTGGGGGTTATTTCCAGCGTCTTGTCGGTCACGCGCACCCTGGGACAGACCAGCGGCATCGCTATCCTCGGTTCAGTGTGGGCTGCACGCGTGAATGCCCTATCTGGTATGCCTTCCAGCGCGTCGGTCGTCGCTGCCCCGGCTATAGTCCAGGTAACAGCAATTCACCAGACCTTTCTCGTGGTGGTGGCGCTGATCACATTTGGACTTGGACTGGGAATCTGGGCGCTGGTTGCTGAACGCCGCCAGGCTCAAGCGCATCTGATACAAACCCCTCGATAAAGTTCTGCTTAATCGAATAGGCGGGCGATCTCATCGCGTGCTGGTCTTCTCAGAATCGCTTCCCCATCCGGCATAATTTGCTGGACAACCACCGGCGCTTCTCCAATCCTGCCAATAACAGAGCAGGCGATTCCGTGCTCTTCTAACGCCTTGCGTATTCGTGGCGCGTGATTTGGCGGCGCGCTCAACAATAACGCCCCAGAGGCAATCGCGCCGAGCGGGTCGAGGTCAAATGTCTGGCAAATGCGCTTTGATAGCTCGAATACCGGCACACTGGCGGGAACGATGCGGATGGATACGTGGCTGGCTTCAGCCAGTTCCCACAGCGCAGCCGCCAGCCCTCCCTCGGTTGGATCGTGCATGGCGTTGACCTGTCCGGCTTGCATGGCAATTTGTGCGTCTCTCAACACACTGATGCCTGGCTCGTAGAGAAAATTCTGGGCGCGGTGCAGCGCTTCGGCATCAAGGATATCGGCGAGTTTAGCGCTGAATTCGCGCGCCAGAATCGCCGTCGCCTCAATGGGTATCCCTTTGGTCAACAGCAGATGGTCGCCGGGTCTGGCGGCGTTCGGCTTGACGAGTTTATCCTTGTCCACTTCGCCGATCATTGTAGCCGCGACAATCGGTCGCTCAATGCCGTAGGTAATTTCCGTGTGCCCCCCGATGACAGAGATTCCCAATGCTCTGCAGGCGTTATAAACCTGATCGTAGATCGTCTCCACCAGCGCCTGTGTGGCTTTACCTTCTGGCAACAAGAGCGTCGTCAGCATCCAACGCGGCGTTGCGCCGGTGGTAGCAATATCGTTCACATTGACCTGCACGGCATACCAGCCAATTTGGTCGGTGGCAAAGGTAATTGGATCAGACTTGAAGACCAGATAGCGATCCGGGTATTCAACAACCGCGCAGTCCAGACCGATCCCCGGACCCAGCAGCACACGCTGATCCAGAAGAGGCGCCCGGCGCAACAGGCGCTCCAGCGTTTCCTGCGGCAGTTTGCCAACTGGGTAGACCGTCGTCATCGCCACGTCGCTACAGGGGTTGGATAGGTCTTGCGAATTTCGGGGAGATATACCTGATTGCCGAAGGGAAGCCTTCCGCCGGTGAGATGCTCCTCACGTATCCAACCCACAGCGCCATTGAAATCCACTTTCCACCAGTAGGAGCCTTTAGCGAGCACGCCGTTCAAGCGGTTTTGGTGATACAGGATCGTCACTTGGCTGCCTTGAGGGAGTGTGGCGATTGGGTAGTAATTGCTCCCCGGACCGAGATGGAGGGTTGTGAGCTGACTGGTGGTCACATTCATGGCTGTACCGTAGGAACTGGAGAAGGCGGCTGGCTCCACCACCACCATCAGTAAACCGTTGCCGACCAGCGGTTCGAGGGCGCCGCTGGCGTCATCCCATTCAGTCTTATAGGTCAGCTCTGGCGGTAAGCCGAGGGGGTCTTGCAGGTATTGCGCCTCCTCCCCCAGGATCATGCCGCAATCACGCGTGAAATTGCAATAGGTGTTGTTGACCACCTCGCCGTTGATCACCATGGTCGAGGAGGTGCCACTGTCGAGAGAGACACCCCAGGTCGCCTGCAAAGTGTCGCGTACAAAGCCAGCCAGTTGGGGGATGGTCATACCCTCGCTCACATCCGGGTCGAAGGCATCCACCACGATAAAGTAAATATAGGAATCGTTGAAGGCTACCGCCGTCCGGGAGTTTCTAACATAAGCATCAGGATTATTGAAATCGCTGCGAATCACCCCGTTATATAAGAAATGATAGTCGCCGCCGATGCTGGCATAGGTTTTCGTCCAATCGTTACGCGGCGCACTGGGACAATCGCTAATCTCCTGGCTGATACCAACCTGGTCGCCCACCACGATCTCGCCAGCAGCAATCTTATCCAGCATCGTAGTACGCACATCGCCCCAGGCTGAGAGCACTATGTGATCGAACGGAATCAGAGTTGATCCCTCTCGGTCGCGGATTTCCCGGATTCTACCCAACGCCATCGAGGGCACTGGCAACACCAACGTGGGGCGGCTCATCTCCACCAAAATTTCAAGCACTGGATTGCCAGCTTCCGAAACCGTATTCGTGTCGCTGTCATACTGAGAGGTGTAAAGGATCAGCTCCCCATTGCCGGCAGGCATGTTGACCGCCCGGATGGATGGGTTGTAGCCGGTGCGGGTAAAGGTGATTATATTCTTAGAGCCATTATGGAAAACGCACGAACCAATGTGAGCGGTGCGATTTAATGTCCAGGCAAATCCAGCGTCGCCCACATTGTCAGAGAAGCGCTTGGCGTACCAGCCGGAATGAACCTGACCACTCCAGGGTGTGCCGGTAGCGCCGTCAAAGAAATATCCGTTGATTGCCGCCACCACACGATTGCGTCCACCCCAGGTATTCCCCCAGTAGTTGATCGCCTGATTGTAACGCTGCGCCATGCCGGTGATGGTTTCTCGACCTGAAGCGATCTTGCCGTGAGCCAGGCTGCTTTCGATCGTCAGTGCGGGGTTGCTCCGGTCCATCCGCACCACAAATACGTTCACAGGTCTCGGATTATTGAGATGATATTTCTGGTAATCAATCCCTGGTGCAACACTAGCCCACTCAACAGAGGCGTCTTCCGTATCATTGGAATAAGCTGCCACTTCGAGCGTGGGAAAAACGAGGGTAATTATCCATCCCATCCAGATAACCAGCCTGGTAATCTGTTTCATCTAAATATCCCCTTGAGTATCTTGATATTTATACTTCGCAAATTAGCGGTTGTATCAGGTCAATAACCTGATCTCCTCAGTCACCTGGATGCCGCGCAAACGCAGCGCTTCTATGAACTGTCTGGCAGGCACCATGCGCTCGACGCCTCCGGCACCGCGCGGCGTGAGCTCTTGCGCCATCATCTCGGCGACAATCGCTGCGCTCCAACCTGTACTGCGTTCCATGGCGGTGAAACCGGTCGTCTGATCGTAGGCATCAATCACTTGCACAATGACTTCGGCATCCTTTCCGCCCTTCTTCCCAACCGCCCGCACCCGGACGATCACCCAATCTTTATCATCCGCAAACGTGACCTTGGGTTCGAAGAGCGCATGAAACACCTCACGCGGCACGACCTCCACATCTCCGACTCGAACAGGTGTGGTGTCCCATAAACCCAGGTCATAATAGGCGCGCAATTGATTGTAATGCCCAGGCCAGCGCAGAGTTTTATTTTGTAAGGTGCGCAACTTGCCCTGATACGTCCAGGGCATCGTATCGGTCCCGCCCCCTGCTATGAACGCCTCTAGCCTGCCTATGGGCTCAGGAAAGTCCAACCATTCAGGCTCGCTGAGCGGCTCCATCTCCTGAATACGTCCATCACGCAAGAATACAGCCGGTTCGGCATACTCGTTGGTCAAACCGGCGATGTTGAAAGTCAGCAAGTAGTTGAAAGGCGGTCTCGGGTTTTGCGGGATGCCGCCGTCCCACATGTAAACGTCCACCGCCTCATCCAGCAATTCCATGGCATACACCATCAGCGAGGTGCCCATCCCAGGCACTTGCCCACAGTTGGGAATGATGGATATTCCCACCTCTCGGGCATCTGCGTCAAAGGCATGTTGCTGCCGGGCAATCTCAAGGTTGCCTCCCAGATCGCAAAGATTGGCTTTTATTCTCACAGCGCAGCGCGTAATTGGTAGATTGTAGTAATAGGGTACAGCGCTAAGGATGGAATCAACCCCCTGTAGAGCTGCGCCAGCTTGCTCGATCTCGCGCACGTCCAGAAAGATGGGTTCGAAAATCCCTTTGCGGGTCAATTTTTCGAGGCGTTCAGCTGACCTGCTGACAGCATCGAGATCAATGTCCGCCAGGATCACACGCCGAGCCTGACCCCAGCGTGCCATATCGTAGGCGGCTGCCGTCCCTTGCCTTCCAGCTCCCAAGACAGCATATGAGTACATGCTTGCCTCCAAGAACCTGTCGTGCTATGTACCGATTGAGCGGGTGTGTTTCAACATACTCGCTCTTCGGGGGATTCAATAACCGGGTTGCATGCCTACCCAGCTCGACAAAGACTGACTCAGGTCATCGCCATTTTGAACCCGGCAAACAGAGATATTCATCAGTTCCAGCTGGTTCATCAGGCGCACACAGCCTGAATTCCCTCCAAACGTTTCTGGATCGATTAATACCACGATCGGGCGCATACCACGCCGGTTGAGAATCTCGACGCTCACGTTGACACTATCGCCTGTAGCAGGCGTGATCAGGACAACTGTACTGCCGCGCGGCAGGTTCGGCGCTTGAGCTTCCACCACCCCCTGGATGGGAAGTTTGCCATCGGCGCGCAGCAAAGCCAGCGCTTCTAAAATCTTGCCAAGCTGGCGCCCCCCTTTCTCGGCTGGGATGATGGTTGTCGTACGGCTGGCGCTGATCAACCCGATCACGCGCTCCCGCTGAATGTAGTACCGAGACAGGGAGGCTGCCACAGCAATGCAGTACTCTTCTGTCGAAGGAGGTAGCGGGATACGGACGCTTGGACGCCACATCTCCCGTTCATCCAGTTGCACTGGTGCAGCTTCAAGCGCCGCGTGTACTTTTTGATGCGCGTCGAGAAAGATCCAGACCTCAGACATTGGATCCAGCTCAAATTCCTTGACAATCAGGCGATCGCGCCTGGCTGTGCTCAACCAGTGGATGCGGTTTAGGGGATCACCCGGAGCATAATCCCGTACGCCTGCAGCATTGGCGGTTATCTGCTGCGTCCGCCTGCGCAAGGCTTCGCCGCCTGATAACCACCCTGCCAGGTTGGGAAAGGCGCGTATATCTACCATCATCGGGTACACCAGCAGTGAGTCGGTTGCCGCATATGTGCGTCTGACCGGAAACAAGCCGAATGGATCGCCAGAGGCAATGGTCGTAGGTCCGAGCGAGTAAACGCCTCTTTGTGTCAGGCGAGTGCGGATTATGAACGAGCGCCTCTCCAAGCCGCGGATCATGCTTACCACCTGCGAGCCTCGCGATCCTGGCAATGACGACTCATCCCTAATTTCGATATACAGGCGCGGCAGACGGCTGTTGTTCGCGAGTTCAAAGCGTTCTTCAAAAATATGACCCACCTGCGAGCGATTAAAACGCGCAACCCGACGGAAAGTAACCTTGCTTAGCGACAACCGCGCCAGCAGAAAGCTCACTGCTATCAGGAACATCCAGAAATATGCCAGGCGATAATAAAATTGAGCGCCGGTGACCAGCCCGCCCAGGAGCGAGGCGACCAGCAAAATCAGGACAATCCTAAGCGATGAGTTCATCCTCTCTCTTGAGGTTTGCTGAAGCGACTCTCACCAAGATCTCCCCCTGGCACCGGAACGCTGTTGAGCACCTCTTCCACAATCTGATCGGAGCTCAGGTCACGCAGGCGCGCCGCAGGGCCAAGGATCAGACGATGTCCGAAGGTTGGCACAGCCAGCTCTTTGATATCATCGGGCAGGATGAAGCTGCGTCCGCGCATGGCTGCCAGGGCTTGCGCAGTGCGGTATAAAGCCAGGCTGCCGCGCGGGCTCACCCCAAGATATACCTCAGGATGCTCGCGCGTGGCGCGCGCCAGCGAAACAATATAGCGCTTGATCGCTGGAGCTGCATACACCTCCTTCACTGCCTCTTGCATGGCTGAGAGTTCCTGCACAGTAGCCACGCTTTCCAGTTCCTCAAGGGGGTGTCGGTATTGCTGTCGTTCGAGCACACTAACTTCATCTTCTGAAGAAGGATAACCCAAGCGGATTCTCATCAAGAACCGGTCCAGTTGCGCTTCGGGAAGAGGAAATGTACCCTCATATTCAATCGGATTTTGGGTCGCAAGAACCATGAAGGGTCTCTCTAATATATGCGTCGTGCCATCCACGGTGATTTGACGCTCTTCCATCGCTTCCAAAAGAGCTGCTTGAGTTTTGGGCGTTGCTCGGTTGATCTCATCCGCCAGCACAATCTGCGCCATCAGCGGACCTGGACGAAACTCGAACTGACGCGTGACCTGGTTGAAGATCGAAACTCCGGTGATGTCGCTGGGTAACATGTCGGGCGTGAATTGGATGCGGCTGAAGCGACAGCCCATCGAGCGCGCCAGGCTGCGCGCAAGCATCGTTTTACCTACTCCTGGCACATCCTCGATCAGCAAATGACCCTGACACAGTAAACAAACAATAGCTTGTTCGATAACCGCACGTTTCCCAACAATCACCTTCTCGATATTATTGCTCACCCGCTCAGCAAAGGCTTGAACCTCCTGCATTCATCTCTCCATTGTTCAATCACTGACCAGAGTGTTTTCGCCAGTGGTGATCAGCTCTTCAAGATGAAAACATTAAGGACCAACCACCATAGACCCAGGCGAAGCGCTCGGTTTATGTTAAATAAAGCGGTAAAACACAAAATTGCCATTACGAAGCCGCATGAAAACCGCAACAATCCGCCAGTTTCTCTGAAAGTAGAGAACGGTAGAAAAACAATTGCCAGCGTATTTAGCAGCAAAGCCAATACTACCACATTTGCGTCCCGGCTAAGCAGTTTTTTGACCGACGCCACCAGCCCCCAAACTGTTGGAAATAGCACCGCCGGTCCGAACACGACCAGCATCGCCAGACCATAAACCAGGCTATGGACGAATATGCGCAGGAAACCCATGAAGGGTATCAGCTCGAAACTTGTAGCCATCGAGCCCCCGGAAGACAATCCAAACCCTCCAAATACCAACCACAACCAGACTTGAAAGGCTGCAAATGGCAACAGCGCGATCGTGGTTATACCCAGTGCCTGCCGCCATCGCCTTTGAAATAGATATGAGAGCAGCGCAGACGCAACAAATAGAATCGTCACCTCTTTGGCGAACAGCGCCAGCCCAAACAACAGCCAAGCCAACCAATCGCGCCGGAGGGTGTTGGATAACAACGCGCCCGCTACCAGGGCATATGCCAGGGGTTCGGGCAAGTCAAGCCGCAGCGCCAGGACGAACCCCACCCAAAGCCCGTATATCAAAGCGTACCAGGGGCTTATCCCCCAACCTGCCAACAGGATGGCGATAACCCAGGTGCCAATCATATGGGCGGTTAAATTCAGGATCGGCAAAGCCCACAGAATCAATTCGGGATCGCCGCCCGCCAGGAGGCGCGCCGCCAAAGGTAACAAGATGCGCTGATAGCGGTATGCCGGCACGTCGAGATAGCGGGCTACTCTGGATGGTGAGGGATCCCTGGCAATGTAATAGACGAACTGCCCATCATATCCTTCCGTCCCCTGCGCCTCTCCCTGGCTGTAGCGTGTGCCGATTCGCGCCAGGACGCGCGCATCTCCGCCTGACCGATACAAGACCAGGAATAAATAGAGCACCATCAACAACAACGTCACTGCCGCAGGGCGCAGGGTTGCTGGTAATAACAGAGGCTTGTCAGCTGCTTTTGTATCCCTCATTTTGCCGATGGAAGTTCAGATCCTGATCGAATGATCTTCCAGATCCAGAGCGCCAGAAGCGAGAGCCAACCGATCAGACTGGTCACCAACCCAATCCAGAAAGACATTGGCTGGTATTTCCAGCTAATTCGATGTTCTCCTGGTTCGAGCCAAATCGCCCGAAACAGGAAATTCGCACGGTAAATGGGCACATCTTCACCATCTACTTCCGCTTTCCAGCCAGGGTACCACACATCCGACAATACTAACCAGCCGTGCCTGGTTGCATTTACATCCAATACTAATTGATTCGCTTCCTCCACTACCACCCGTATCGCGCCAACCCGGTTTTGTGAAGGGCAATCCTCGCTTGTAGTCTCCTCCACTCCTTCCAGAACCACATGCTGATCGGGATCGAAGGCGGGGTCGGTCAGCAGCGTCCAGGCTTCATCGGCGTCATGGGCGTAGATTGCACAGGACACGAGGCGAAAACGCCAATGTTTGCCAAGTGGCTGGAATGAAACCCCCAATGCTGAAGACGGATCCAGCGTTTCCACAACTCCAACTCCCATCAAACTCATCGCCTTAGAAAAAGCGGCGCTGCTCCCGTCATGGTAAAGATCACCGACGCCATCCATCCAGCGCGCATATCGAGATGGTACGAGCGGATCGAAGTTATTGGCAGAAGCGATCCCATCCAGTATGTGAATCACCGGCAGCAGTACCGAGCGTACGGCACGCCAATCCTCGCCGATAGAAAAGCTGTCAAAGCGGAAGAAACGATCGAATTTCAACTGATATTCAGACCAGGGGTCTAGGTAAATGCGCTGTGACCCAGCCATCTGGCGAACCAGCGCAGCAGATGGGGAGGGGTCACGATAAAACCCCACCTCGATTCCCGGGTTGAACCCCCAACCAGCCCAAACAAGGTCGCCCCCAACCACTGTCAGCAAGCAAACTTTCCACAGCCTCGATCTCTTTTCGGCAGATTGCTGCGCCTGCGCATGGTCTGGAGTTGTCATAATCAGGATGCCTGCCAGCAAGGCGAACAGGCTGAACCAGATGGCGCCGCGGATGAACGTCGAGCTGACATTGCCCAAAACCATCCACACCAGCCCCGCCCCGATAGCGACCGCTCCCGCCCCTGCGGTTCCCAGCCGCGCCCAATACAATGCCCTGCCGCGCGGCTTTCTCAAGCGGGTTAGCCCAATCCCCGCCAGCAGAATCAAGCTGAATTCAGCCCAAATTGATATCCGGGTTGGAGCCTGGAAGATCGCAAAGGTAGGAATGTGATGATAAAGCCAGGGATAGACCGGTGTATGTTTACCAAACGCCAAAAGCATCGAGACGAACGTCATAGCCAGGTAGAAACCGGTTGCATTCTGCAGCGGGATTCCCAGAAACAAAGCAGGCGAGCTCACGATCAGACTTCTGGCGCGGCGACGGGGCGTGAGCGCAACGATCGCTCCCACAGCCAGCAACACCGGCAGCACGCCGATATACAAGGCGTCTTCCCAATAATTTGCATAGCCCCAATAATTTCCCGTCACCGGGCTGCCGAAGAAATCAGGGGAAAACAGCGTCAGCAGCCGCCAGGGCCAAAAGGAATATGTCATTGCCAGCTCATACTCAACCGAATTGGCGCGTTGCGACTGTAACAATAGCTCCAGGGTGGGCAATAACTGCGCCGCCGCCAGCAGGACCGCGAAAAGCATCGCCAGCGCCAGCCAAAACCAGTGAAGGAAAACCTCCTTCACCCTTAATCCAAGCAACCGAAAGTCCAGTCGGTTATCCTGCGTTGAATTTGGGCGTTCTATCCGCCACCAGGCAATAAAACCCACCCAGCATACAGCAAAAAGTATGGTGTACCACGAGATTTGCGCATGCCCCCCTAGCAACAACATTGTAATAGCAAGCGCCGCTCGCACAAAACTCCCAAAACGGACTTTTTCCCAAACCAGATTGGTGACAGCCAGCATCACCCACGGAAACCAGGCTACGGTTGCGTTAATGCTGAAAAACCCCACTCTGGAAACGCAATATCCAGCCACCGCAAAAGCCATCCCGCACAGAGCCTGCGCCAGCTCGGAAACTCCCAGCCGGCGCGTAAAACGCGCCATACCCAAGCCGCCCCAGGACAAGTGCAGCACCGCCAACCAGGTTTGCACTTGAGCCGCCAGAGCGGCGCCCCCGGTGAATGCGCCAATCAAAACCGACCAGTTCGGCGGATACAGTAATCCCGATTGATAGTTTGCCAGCAGGGGCGCGCCCATTCCCACCAGGGGATTCCAGAGCGGCAGCTGACCCGACTTGATTAATTCAGCTGCCAACACCCGCCATGGGATGAACTGCAAGGAAACCACCCCCCAAAATAATGCTTTCCCTTGAAGCAGGAGCGGGGCGAACAGCACCATCGGTAACAGGATTGGCAGCCAGGCAGCCCAATTGAGCGAGAAGTTATGCTTCATAATGCCTATGACTCTCACGGGTAAATCTGGGTGGTTACCTGATAGAGCGCATAGCTGCCTGCGCGATGCAACAGGGAAAAGATTCCTGAACCATCCGATCGCAATCCTTGCGCCTCAGCCTCCTCCTCATTCCAAATCACGTATCGTACGCCATGCTCCTTCAAAAAGGCGACCATGTCTGCTTCTGCCATCTTCAGTTCGAAGAAAGCTTCTATCTGAGGTTTCAATTGGGCAGCGTCTACGCTTTCTGGTCCGTGTCCCACGACTACGCGCACCGGCGCCCATGCAGGGAGGGCGTTCGAGGTGCTGTACGGAGCAAGCACCGTTTCCTGCGAGCGGGCGACCTTCCCTAGGAACATAAATACTTCAACTTCGTCAGCCGGACGAAAAACAGGTTCAACAGGTCGGAGCGCAGTCAAGAAACCGCCAACCCATAAAAGAATGGTAGAAGGGAACGCCAGGATAAAGACGCCTATCAGAGCAGATTTTAGCTGTTGAACCTGAGTGGGCGGCTTCCAACTCTCCAGGGCAACCATGCACAACCCGACCAGAGCTACCCAAATCCCCTCGGGCAAGCGACGTTGCAGATTAAACGGGGCATAGGCTAAAAATGGCAACGAGCATACCCAAACCGGCAGATACAGCGCAAGCCAGGTGGCAACACGTCGGTAGAGATACACAGCGCCCAAAGCCGCGCATGGCAAAACCAGCCCATATGCCATCAGGTAATGCGCCGGGTGCGGGGAGCGTATGATGTTTTGGGCAGTCCACGCCCTGAGAAATGGATCTCGAGCAAACGAAACCAGATTATAAAGTAAAAAGGGAACTGGGACGATCAAGGCGGTCATCCCCAAGCGTATAGACCTCTTCCAAATGGGCATTTCCTGCGTTTGCATTGTTCGCTCACGGCGAGAGAGCCAGAGCAGCGACACAACGCTGTGTAATCCAATAATGATCCCCAAAACCACCGCCGAGATGGGTTGGGCGAGGGCAACCATCAGCCAGAGCACACCGAGCAGCAGCGATGAATGACGTAAGTCCACTGCTTCATCCATGCTACAACGCAGATAAACCGTCAACGCCCAAAGCAGCGCCGCTCGGGCTAATGCCAGGTGCGGTATGCCATACAGGCTGAGGAAACCAAACGTCTCAGGCGAGTAAAACTCCAGCGGCAAGGAATCCAACCACTGGCTTTTCCCAAATAATACGAGAATCCAACCCAATCCACCACCCAGGGCTGTCAACAACATCCCAAATCTGCGATAGATAATCCGGCGGCAGAATAACGCAATGAAATCGTATGTTGCGAGCAAACATAAAACGCCAGCGCCAATGCGAAAGAGATGATAGAGGACCACCAACTGTTCATGCAGCGCAGGCGGCGCGGCAAGTTTACCCAGCAGCAGGTATGGCAAAAAGGCGACCACACCGCTCTGAGGCTGTGAGGTGTATGGCGTCTCGAAGAGCCAATCGCCGGCTGACCCGCGCAGCATTTTAGCGATATAAGAATTGCCATCTTCGACGCCAAAAACAAATCCGGTAAAGCGCCACTCGGCGCCCTGGCTGGCGTACCCCACCAGATAGGGAAGGCTGGTCAGCGCCAGGATCAGCAGCGCGGTTCGCAACACCCAACGGCGCTCATCAGAAGTTACAATGAAAAAATTACCAGGAACCGCCCTCATCGCAGCCGGCTTCTTCCGCTCAATATCCAGCCAACGCCAACGAAGAATAAAACACACCCCACCAGCAAGGTCTGTGGAATGAATCTAAACACTACCCGATGGATGCCCGGCTCCAGATGGACGCTGCGCAAGATATCCCATTTTGTCTCGATCTTCATCGGGCGTCCATCCACCCAGGCGTACCAACCCGGATAGTTGATTTCAGACAGCACCAACTCGCCTGGACCAACCGCAGTGAGGCTGACAGCATTTGGATGGCGCTCCATTTCCGTTACCGGCATCATTGTAATCGAGTTGAGTTCGGGGGTCGATTCGACCCAGGCGCGCGGCTTGACTGCGCTGTTACGATATAGATACAGATCATGGAATGCGCCTACAGGGACAAACTCTGACGCCTGCAAGGGATAAGCGCTGATGACATATTCAACATTGAGCAATCCGAGCATTTGCGGATCAGGGATGGCATTGCGGTTGGCGGTAGCCGGATCTCCATTGGCAAGCGGCGGCAGGACAACGCTATAACCAATGCGCGACACTCCTGTAGCCGTCTCCATGAAACTTGCATAGCGTTCCAGTTGCAAAGGATCTACGCCGTCTGCTAATTCCAAATCGTACCAGGCAGCCGTTTGTTGCGGCATGCTGTAGGAGGGGGAATATATGCGGAACTCACCAGGCTGCTCTGCCAGATATTCAGCGACATCTCCAGCTTGCTCCACAACCGTTTGCCAGTCCCGGTTAATGAAATAAGTCCGGTTGACCAGGCTCACATCCAAGCCACAAATGAACAACCCTGTTGCCACCCACATTTGTTTGCTGATGCGACTTTCCTGGCTCAACCAGAGCCAGCCAATCCCGATAATCATGAGACCAATGCCGTACATAAAATTGAGCGCATACTTGCCTGTCAACGCTGCCACAGCGATTCCATTAATGACAGAAAATGCAACCAAGCCAACAGATGCCAGCTTCATGCGCCTTTTTTCGTCCTGGTTGATGCCAGAAAGTAGCCAATCGAGCTGGTGAGCCGCCAATGCTGCTAAACAAAATCCCACCACGAATATCAGCCTGGACGGCACACGCAGCAGGTTAATTCCTGGCAACTCAAACAGCATTGATAGGATGGGTAAGTACCCCGCCATGGAAGCGATTAATGCCACAACGCCAACACCGGTCCAGACCTTGACCGCAAAAGGCAGTCTCACCCGGACGATCGCCAAAACTCCCAGGATGAAGAGCAGCATACCGGGGTAGACAGCCCACTCGTGGAAACCGCCAAAATCAGGATAGAAGAATCCCAGCAGGCGGGCAGGCGGCAAAGAGTAGGTGAGCAAGTCCGTTGCAGTCATCTGCACGCGCGTTGAGAGTCGGACATACTCCAGCATCGGCAAGAGCAGCGGCGCAGCCAGCAGTAGCCCCAATAGCGTCTGAGTTATAAGCCCGATGATGCATTTTCTTCCCTCAACCAGCCCCCGGCGCACACAATGAGCCAGGGTATAGATCCACCATAATCCAAGCGCATATGCTCCCCAACGGACATCCGCCAGGAGCAGGACAGCCCAGACCAAACCCGGTTTGCTGAACGACAACCACCTCGGCGGTAGATGTTGACCGTGAGCCACCGAACCGTCCGAACGGGCAGCCAGAAGCAGCCAGGGCGTCCAGGGGATGGCATACATAAGGGTCAGGTGACCTGCGCCATAGTGAGCAAATAGTTTGGGCATCGCCTCGAAAGCAATCGCCCCAAGCAAAGCCGCGGGAGCATTCAGACCTTCATGCCTCAAGAAAGATAACATCCCCAGACCGCCCCACCAAAGGTGCAAGAGCACCAGCAGGTTAAATATGAGCGGCGCTGGGGACAAAACCGCCAGCCAGGCTAGGGGATACCACAACTCAGACAGGGGATTGGCAGCGAATGGATAACCGCTCAAAATGGTATCCGACCAGAGTGGAATAGTCTTGTGTGTCGAGATGGCCCGATGCAGGAAAACCGCATTTGGAAAGTGGGTGACGGCAAGATCGGAATAAGAACCCGCCGCTGGCGGGTACGGAAAGCCTGAAATCCCCGGTATCAGGATTAGTAGAGGAAGAAGGAGCGCCGCTCCGCAATAAATCGCCCACCGGTCAGGCAAGAGGCGTTTTATCATTGCAACCCAATCCGGGTCATTCTCTGATCACGCGAAAAACCTTCACCAGCCCATTCTCGTAGGCGAGCTGCAAATTCCGCGTATCTAAATCACCGCCAAGCCGCACTTCCCGTGGCCCATAATACACATATTCGACTTGGCTCAGCCGATTCAAGAACATCTCATCAACCCCATGGAGAAAACCGGAGATGACCAGCTCTTCCTGATCCTCGGCGTTTACCGTCTCGAATGGATGACCATAGATCACGCGCCGCCCGGTACGCGCCGGAATCAATAACCCCGTATCCGGCGCTGCCAAAATGACTGCATCGGGTTCAGTGTGGTCACGAATCCATTTAAAAGCTTCGACTTCCTGCTGGCTGAGCATGATGTATGGGTCGTTGCGGTTCACCGCCTGAATTCCAGACAGAGCGACGATCAGATTTGTCGGCAGCGCCAACAGCGCCATTAACAACCCAAGCAGCCGGTATCTCCGGCTGTTGCGAGCGATAACCCCTAATCCCAAACCAGCCAGAGCCGCCACCGGAATATACAATCCCACCATCAGCCGCCGTTGAAGCCCCCAGGGGATGTAAATCAGGAAGAGCCCAAGCATCATCCAAACCAACAACAGCCGTTGCTCTTTGACGCTGCTCCGCCACGCAAGCCATGCTCCAGGCAGGCTCATGAGCAACGCCGGGCTAAGCGAGAGCAGCACGTCCCAAAGCGGAGGTGAGGGGGTTTGATTTTGCGCGTTCCAGATGCGCAACAAAGGGTCTTTTAAAATTGCCCAATAGGTATACCCCAAAACCGGCAAGCCGCCCAGGCAAATGTAGATGAAATTTTGCCACAGAGACGCAGGCTGCGAGCCTGTGCTCGGTGAAACGCTCTCCCAGAGGATGAGGACTGTCAGCACCACCAACACAAGGGCAACCCCAAACGGCATTACAAACGCCAACGATAACGCCAGCAAAAAAAGAATCCATCCAGAGAATGGTCGCTGCCTGCTCAGGTTGACGGTCATGATGGACAGCCCCAAAGCCAATCCAAGTGGGAAGTGTGGATTGGTATAGGATGACAAATATGGGTAGGCTTCAGCAACCCAGAAATCCGAGGTGAAAGCGCCAAAAAGCAGTCCCAACCAGCCCATCCCTGAGCCGAACGCAGCCAAACAGAAAGCCAACATTTTTCCCCGCCTGTCAGCCAGGACGCAATCCATAAAATGATAAAGCGCCAGATATAACAAGAATGCCGAGAGCAAGCGAGCGCCATGAAAGACGCCCACAAGCGGTAGATCGAAGACCCTGGCGAGATGCCCTAACGAGAGATACAGGAGATAAATATACGCGCCTTCGCCCTTTTCGGCTGTATAGGGCAAGGTGAAGCGCCATTCACCTCGCCATCCTTCATACATCTTTGCCAGGTAGGTGTTTCCGTCAACCGGATTATGTAAGAATCCACCAAAAGTATAACCAGGATGAGGATTTAAAAACGCGTAGGCGTATGGCAGGCTCAGCAACGTCAATCCCACCAGGACCAGAATGCCGATCAGCGCTCTTTCCTGACGCGGGTTCATGGCGGTATTTTACACCGTGCGTTCCACCAGCGTAATTGCATGACAAATCTGATAGGGAAAAGATCATTTTCACCCACAGGAACGTTGGGTTTTGCCCTTGCCTTTCCTTTCGGACGACTCTATAATGATCGAGATGAGCGAGTCCTTCAAACTGCACCGCCTGCAACAGATTGACAGCCATCTGGATCAAATTCACGCCCGCTTGCGCGAGATTGATCGCCTCCTGGAGGATAATCGCGAACTGGTTGAAACCCAGAGGCAGGAGATGATTGCCTCTCAAGAGCTTGAGGCTACAAAAAAGATGCTGCGTAGAGCAGAGGAGAACGTCAAAGCCAATAAGCTCAAGATTGAACAGACGGAGGCAACGCTTTATGGGGGGAAGGAGCGCAACCCCAAAGCGCTGCAAGATCTACAGCATGAGGTCGAAGCGCTGAAACGCTACCAGGCGACCCTGGAGGATCGCCTGTTGGAAGCGATGATCGCCGTCGAAGAGGCGGAAGCTCGATTTGCTGCAGCCAAATCAGCCCTGGAACAGGTGCGGGAGAAATACGCAAAACAGGAAGCCTCCCTGCAGGCAGAACAGAGTAAAGCGCACGCTGAAATCCAGCGACTGGAAGCCGAACGAAAAGCTGCTTCGAGCTCAATCTCTGAAACGGATTTGGCTTTGTACGAACAACTCAGAAAACAACGGCGTGGTCTGGCGGTGGCAGTGGTGGTGGATAAAGCCTGCTCTGCTTGCGGCTCTACGCTATCTGCCGCTCAGCTTCACGCTGCCAGATCTCCAAACCAACTGACGCGCTGTGACACTTGCGGGCGTATCCTCTACGGCGGGTGAGATGGGACGCTTCTTCGCTAACTTCTCTCTCGATCGACTCTCTTTCTGGCTGGGGTTTGTAGCCGGGGCGCTGTTCCTTTGGCTGCTTGGGAGATTCTTGCCGTGGTTAAAGCAGACTATCCAGCAGGCGCGCCAGGCAGCTCAAGCGACCCGCGAAACCCTGACCGCCCCAACCGATGTCCGCCTGCGCAATGATCTGCTGAGGAAGTTGGAAGGCATGCACCTGACCGCGCCGCTCTTCTCGTTAAGCGAGATCGGCATCCGAAACCAGCTCATTGCGCCTCCGGCGCATATTGAACCGGGTAAAACGGGGATGGCGGAAGACATTACCGCCGCCGCTCTACCCTACATCCCCGAATGGCCCGAGATGGCAGCCATGTATGGAGCGCGCACAATGACCCTGCCCGAGGCGCTGCAAGGCGACGCCCATATTGCCCTGGCAGGCGAGCTGGGCAGTGGAAAGACGGTTGCCCTTGCCCACCTGGCGCTTCAGCTCGCCAGGCAAAAATCATCGTTTGCGAACCTCAATCAGATGATACCGGTGTGGGTGCACGCAGCAGATCTAAACCTGCCCCCGCGCGAACCGGCGAATTTGGTCCTAACCATAGTTGAGGCGCTTTCATCATTTACCTCTCCGCTTACACAAGCGCGGCTGCCCGCCTTCCTGACGGAATCGGCAACCAAGGGGAACATTCTGCTCTTGCTGGACGGACTGGATGAAGCTCCTCCTGAAACCTTTAAACCGGTTGTCGAATACCTGGATCAACTACTGAAAGCATACCCGCGCCTGCGAGTCGCGGCAGCCGTTTCGCCTCATTATCTGGACGGTTTAACCGAGCTGGGGTTCGCTCCAGTTTACATGGCAATCTGGAATCAGGAACAAAAGGCGCGATATCTGAATCGCTGGAATAAGCTCTGGGAAAAATATGTGAGCGTCGAGGTTTCTGAGAATGAGCGGGTCGATTCCACCCTGCTGAATGCCTGGTTGTTGAGCGATAAGACCCCGCGCACCCCGCTGGAGTTCACATTGAGAGTTTGGGCTGCCTATGCCGGCGACTCGCTCGGACCTGGGCTGAAAGAATCAATCGAAGCCTATCTCCGCCGCATGATCCCCGGGGTGCAATTTTCAATGCTGGCGCTCGAAAAATTAGCTGTGCAGGCGCTTCTGGCTAAAGAACCGTTTTTCAGCGCCAAACAAGCGCGAGCCTGGACAGCCGAATACGAGGAAACGGTTCAGGCAGATATCCAGATTCCTGCCGGAATCCAACCCACAGAGCAACCGTCGAAGGAGCAAGCGGTTAAAGCACCTGCCTCGGTCTCGCGCCTGTTGCCAGCGTTGATAGAAAATGGTCTGATCCAGACTCATTCAGGCGAGCGCTTGAATTTCAATCATCCCCTGATTCTGAGCTATCTTGCCGGCGTTGGATTGCGGAAGCGAGCCGGGATTGTGGAGATTCCGGAAATATCCAGGTGGTCAGCGCTGTTACATTCGCTTGGTTTTATGCTCGCCAGCGGCGGGGAATCGAAGATCGCTGAGGAGTTCCTGAAAAGCAATCGCCAGCCCTTATATCAGGAATGCCTGACAGCGGCGCGCTGGTTGCCGCACGATCAACGCGAAGCGCCATGGAGCATCCAGACTTTGCGGCAACTGGCTGCGATTTTCCAGGATCGCTCTGCTTCGACCGGATTGCGCGCTCGGGCGATGACTGCGTTGGCAATTTCGGGGAACGCAACCGTGAGCGGGCTTTTCCGCCAAAAGCTGCTTTCTCAAGAAGCGGTGGAAAGGCAATTTGCCGCCCTGGGCTGTGGCTATATTGGCGATACAAAAGCGGTCGACACCCTCAAAGAGCTATTGAATGACCGCTCCCAAAACGTCCGCCGCGCTGCATGTCTGGCATTGGTGGCGATCGGCAACAAGCCGGCGCTGGAAAGCGTCGCCGACGCCTTACTCGGCGGCGACGACGACTTGCGACGCATGGCAGCCGAAGCCCTCGCCAATCACCCCGAGGAGGGGCATCCGACCTTGAAAGAAGGAGCCTTTCTGGATGACATCCTGGTGCAAAAAGCGGTTATCTTTGGATTGCAACGTTTGAGAGAACCTTGGGCTACCGAGATTATCGAGAAATTATTTGCCGAAGAAGAGCAGTGGGTGGTCAAAGACGCTGCCGGGCAGGCTTTGAAAGAAATGTCTTTACCCAATCCCCATATCCCGCAACGCTACCCACCGCTCTATAACCTGCCCTGGCTGATCGCCTTTGCCGGCGAACGTGGTATGGGAATCTCGCCTGGTAAAGCAGCCCTGGAGATCTTTATGCTGGCTTTGAAAGAAGGCAGCGTGGAGCAAAAACTGGCTGCCATGCAATACGTGGGGTTGCACGGCAATGAGACCCACATCTTGCCACTCTATAACATTTACTACGAAGAAGTGGGGGAGTTGAAAGACGCAGCTTACGAGGCGCTCCTGCAACTATCCCTTCGCGATTTCGAGCTCCCCCCGCCTGCTCAATTCGGATTGGGCATTGTTCGCTAGCCCATCTTCCGCAACAGCCGCTCCTGCACCGTTTTCGGGTCAATGCCGATGATTGAAACCAGTTTGTTTCGGCTATTTTCGCCCGCCACGATATCTACTTGCGAACGATGCACTTCCAGAACATCAGCCAAGAATTCTATCAAAGCCCGGTTGGCGCGACCCTCCAGGGGCGGCGCGGTCAGCCGAATGCGCAGTGTTCCGTCCTCCAGGATAGCTGCAATTTCGTTCTTGCTTGCACCGGGAACTACCCGAACAGCCAATGCAGCGCCCGTACCCCCGCCTCTTATCTTCTGTTGCCTGCCCGCCATTGGGTGCACCTTCTCAGAGTGAAAGCAGCAACCACACCAGCACGCGGGCAATAATCTGCACCAGCACAACCAGCACCAATGGGCTGAAATCTAAAGGTCCGGTTTGTGGCAAGATGCGTCGAATTGGAGCCAGGAGCGGTTCCAGCAGGCGATCCAGGGATTGCCTCAACGGATGATAGGGCGACATAAAGTATGATAGCACTACCTGTACGATCACCAGCAAGGTGATCAACTGCGCAAGCAAATTAATCAGACGAACAGCGATAATCAAAATAAACTCCTTTCAGAATAAATCAAACTCCATCAGGTAGGACGTATGCCCAGGATTGCTTCGCCAATTCTGACAATCGTCGCTCCTTCCTGCACAGCCACTTCAAAATCCAAGCTCATCCCCATCGAAAGCTCCTGTAAATCCGCCCTGGGAAACTGGCTGTTCAGGTAGCTGCGCAGGCGCGCCAATCGTTGAAAATACGGTCTGGCAGCCTCTGCATCTGGATTATACGGCGCGATGGTCATCAATCCCAGCACGCGCAAATTGTTGAGTTGAAAGATGCCATCCAGGTCGCTCAACAACTCTCCCCAGCGCTCTTCTTGCCAGGCAGGAAAGCCGAACTTCGTCTCTTCACCGCTGACGTTGAATTCCAGCAAGACAGGCAGTTGCTTCTGCATTTCTCCAGCAAAGCGATCCAATCGCTGCGCCAGCTTCAGGCTATCGACTGAATGCACCCAGTCGAAATATTCGCAGACCAGGCGGCTTTTGCGGCTCTGTACATGCCCAATCATGTGCCAGGTGAGCTTTATTTCGGAAGATAAGGACTGCACCCTCTCAATTGCATCCTCAACGTAATTTTCTCCCAGGTCGCGGGCGCCAGCCTGGATCACCGCCCGTACTCTCTCCAGGGGCTGTCCTTTGCTGACCACTACCAGGCGGATTTGGGCTGGGTCGCGCTGGCGCGAGATTGCCGCCGCTGCGATGCGATCCAGCACGCGCCGATACCTGTCGCTAATTTCGGTGGTGAGCGATGAATTGACAACGGTCACGGGAGACATATTCATCACCTCAACCCAATCAATACGCCGAAGCGACCGGTGCGCCCATTCTCGCCGCGGTGCGAATACCATTCTTCAGTATGGCAGGCGGTGCAAATGCCTGCCACCTCGATCTTCTCCACACCTGCATCCTCAAGGATCAGCCGGTTGGCAAGCCACAGGTCAAAATAGGCTTTCCTGTTTTGTGAGCCACGCCGATATTCCAAAACCTGCTCAGCCTGCTGCGGCAGCTTTTGCAACACCTGCTCGATAACATCTGCACCTACCTCATAGTGCCTGGCACATACCGATGGACCAATAGCAGCCCGGACATCAGCGAGTCTGGTTTGATAACAAACCTGCATGGTTTTGACGGCTGCCCTGGCTATCTGGTCTACCGTCCCCTTCCAGCCAGCGTGCACCAGCCCAACCACCCGATGCGCCGGATCGTACAGTAAGATCGGGACACAATCTGCGAAGCGCATAAACAGCGTCACGGCGGGGTTATTTGTAAGGATCGCGTCCGCCTTGAGGTGAAGTTGATCGAGTGGACGAGGGGCATCGGTGCAGACCACTTCGATGCCATGCACCTGCCAGACGTCGTACATCGAAGACGGATCTCTCCCCACCGCCTGGAAGGCGCGTCGACGGTTTTCGATAACCCTGTTCAGGTCGTCTCCCACCAGTGCTCCAACATTGAGCGCTGCCCATGGCGCAGGGCTGACACCGCCGCGCCGGGTGAAGACAGCATGGACGATTTGATCTTCATCCAGGCTCTCGAAAGTGTAGTAACGAATCTCGTCGCTCTGTCGGTATGGCATCACTGAAAACCTGGCTGGACGGTTTTGCCTGCCAGTGGAAATCTTAATCGGACACTGAAGAGCCGCGCGAAGGAGCTTGCTTCGCTCCAGCGGCGAGGTAACGCCGGTATTTCCCCTCCAGCAATTCCCGACTATCGCGCATCGCCTGCTCAACCAGAGGATAACCAAACCAGGCTGTTGTAAATCCAAACAAGAAACCGGTGAGAACGCGCAAGAGCGGGGTGCTTTCCCGGTAAGGGAACAAATTAATAGGCGGCTGGCTCAGCAACTGGCTGAGACCATCCACACCAATCGGCAACAAGCCAACCACAACCCAGATATACCAGGGCAATGGTTGAAGCTTCCTGCCGGTTAACGCGAAGAGCACGCCAAAAGCAAGAATCGCACCGTAAATAGATAGATCACGTTGACAGAGGGCAATTTTATAGCCCACCCCGTCCTCGCCAATATACCTGCTGGCAGCAATCAGGTCGCTGGCTGCGCCCGTCTGGTCATTTCCGGAAATCTCCTCATAGGTGCGATAACCTTCAAGCCCGGCTGCCCGGCGTGGATATACCGGCTGATCGCCAAAGAGGAAAAAGGATCGGAAAGCCAGTTGATGGCACACAAACCCATATCCCCGGTAAATCAAACGCGCCGGAGTCTCCAGACCGGCATGCATCAGTATCGGCGCCAGGATCGGCAATCCCAGATAGAACAGTACCAGGGTGTTGAGTACCGCCAGGTAATGTCTGCTCAACCAGTACGTGAAGCGGTCTGAATTGTTCCATGTAACCCGTGCAGGGTGCAGGGAGACATAGCCCGGATCATTCAACGCTTCGATCTGGCGCAGGCGATCGCGCGCCGCGCCAAGCGTGATCAGCAATTCCTGGCGGCTGAACGGCGCTTTCAAGCGGTAAGGACCGACTTCTACAACTGGAACAGCCTCGCCGTATGCCTTTTGCAACTCGGGATGTTCGTCAACATCAATAACCTGCAACTGGTGCGGTATCTGTTCCTGAAGCGCCTCCAAATCCACCAGGGCGCTTTCGCACAGAGAACATTCTTTTCTACTGTACAGTGTAACCGGGATCATTACTTCACCCCCACCTCAGCCAGATAACCGGAGAGTTGTTTTTCGCTCAACAAGCCAAGGTGGACGGCTTCGATGATGCCATCGCCGTTCACGATAAAGGTGGTTGGCAAGCCGCGAACCCGGTACAGAAACTGGGTCTCGATCTGGGGGTCGAGCAGGATGGGGAAAGTCACGCCGATTTTCTCGACAAATCTGCGCACGTCCTCTTCCGATTCTCCCGCATTGACAGCCAGGATCTCAAACTCTCCAGCATAACGCTGGTAAAACTTCTCCAGGTTGGGCATCTCCAAGATGCAGGGGGCGCACCAGGTAGCCCAGAAATTTACGATCACCGGTCTGCCGCGCAGACTGCTCAGCGTCACGCTCTTACCTGAGAGCGATTGGAGCTCAAAATCTGGGGCAATAGCTTCGACCTCAGGTGCGACCGGCTTGCTCCTCGGGGGAGAAAAACCCTGCCAGCGCAGGGCAATAAAGGAAAAACCGGAGAGAAACAACGTCGCCAGCATCAGCGCAACGAGAGCTTTGACCGATCTTTTCGACCCACGCGGCGAAATTGGATCAGACATGCCTATAACCCGAAATCGACGAAGAAACCCGGGAAGAGCACCGCTATCCGCTGGAAAGTGCCCAGGATAAGCATCACACCAACAAGGATCAGAAGAGCGCCCATAGTGATCTCGACATAGCGCATCAACCTGCCGTAGCGCTGCAGGATGGTGGTCACCCAACCGATCCCCAGGGCAGCCAGCAGGAAGGGGATCGCCAGCCCCATCGAATAGGCAGAAAGCAAGCTCACGCCCTGCGAGATCGAGCCGCCATTGACCGCCAGCGTCAGAATGGCTCCCAGCACCGGTCCAACACAAGGCGACCATCCAGCGGAGAAGAAAACGCCCATCAAAGCAGACGCCAGGTATCCCCTACGCCGGTCGGGTGCGGTTTGCGGTCTCAGATCGTATTCCAGCAAGGGAATCCGCAACACGCCGGTCAGATGCAAGCCAAACAGGACGACAATTGCACCGCCGATCTTGGCAATCCAGGCGCTCAAGTCATACAATAACCCGCCCAGAGCAGATGCAGCCACACCCAACGAGATAAATATGGCGCTAAAGCCGACCACGAACGCCAGCCCATGGGTGAAAGTGAGCAAGCGCCTTGGGCGGTTGTCGCCATTCGACGCCAGACTGCGCCCTCCCAAATAGCCCACATACGCCGGCACCAAGGACAAAACGCACGGTGATAAAAAAGAAGCCAATCCGGCTAGAAAAGCCAACCCAATGGTTACATCTTTGATATCCATACTGTTTTATTCTCGAAAAATAAAGCTATCCCTCCAACACAGTGACTTTGGTCGGGGGAATTGGCGTGTCTTTGCTGTAAAGATCGCCGGGGTCATATTGCACCGGCGGATGCGTCCAACGGAAGATCCATTTGGCATCTTCGGGGGTGGCGTTCACACAGCCATGAGACATCAGCTCTCCGCCGAAGTTATTATGCCAGAAGGTCGAATGGATGGCTACGCCATCTCCAGAGAACAGTGCAGTCCATCCAATACCCGGCAGGTCATAGCCGCCGCCGGTCGTCCCACCGCTCATATGGGTAGAAACCAGCTTGCGCCAGATGGTGTGAGTGCCGGTGGGCGTTGACGAAGAAGGCAACGGCTTTCCCTCCGGGTCGAACTTCTTACCTGCAGAGATGCGGCAAAAATAAACCTCGGTTTTGCCTTCGTAACAAGATAGCGTCTGATATCTCTCTTCTACGTTGATTTCGATGCGTTTGTCCTCTACTTCCGGGTTGATCGGCGTCATCTCATCGGGTGTCAAGGGTCGAAAGGCGGTTGCGTCAGCCCACATCAAATCGCCATAGCCAAAGCGCTCATTGACCCGATACAGAATGCGGCCATTCTCAGTCTGCCTCACGCGATCAACCCAGAGAATCTGACTGTAGTACAGCCGAATCGGGATTTGGGCAGCGATCTTATTCTTGAACCCAGGACTGATCGGTTTATTCTCGAGAATCACGTCCACATAGGGCACGGTCACTTCCACCCACATCCCATTACCAAGGCTGGTGCTCGGCAGCGTGGTGAGCGGGGTATTGGGTTGATTCTTCACTGGTTGAAGCTCCGAAGCCCAGATGTAACCATCGGGTGTTTCCACGAAGCGCTGTTTATAACGATAGGGATGTCTACCGACGACCTCGCGCAGCCAGGGAACAACCGCGTCATCATAAATGACCCCTACCGTAGGAGCATCGTAATCCGGTCTGGCTTTAATTTCCACTTTGGCAAAAGCCCTGCCGAGCTTTTCATATTGCGGGAACTCCGGCACGGCAATCACGCGTTCCCATGGATGCACGAGCACGGCACCCAGGCTGGCAGCCGCCAGTCTGATAAAACTGCGGCGGGAGATGCTCCTGGAAGGCTTATTCCCGAGATCTGATTTATTTCTGGCGTTGTTTACTGTTACATCCATATGTTGGTGATTAAGCATACCCGTAAAAGGAAAGCGGGTCAATGGGCGTAACGCTGTCCAGAATAAATATCCGATTAGGAAAACAGGCTTCTCAACCCACCTGATACCTGCGCAGACGCAGGCTGTTCGTGACCACGAAAACGCTGCTAAACGCCATTGCCGCAGCCGCCAGCATCGGGTTGAGCATTCCCAAAGCAGCGGCGGGGATCAGGATCACGTTGTAGAAAAACGCCCAGAACAGATTTTGTTTGATAGTGCGCAACGTGCGCCGTGAGAGAGCGATGGCGCGAACAACCCCGCGCAGGTCGCCGCTGATCAGGGTTATCGGCGCGGCTGCCATTGCCACGTCGGTGCCGCTGCCAATGGCGATGCCCACGTCAGCCTGGGCAAGCGCTGGAGCGTCGTTGATCCCATCTCCTACCATTGCCACCACATGGTTTTGCTCCTGCAAACGCTTCACCACCGCCGCTTTGTCACCAGGCAGAACCTCAGCCACCACCTGATCCACACCCACCTGGCGCGCAATGGCTTCGGCAGTCTGCCGATTGTCGCCGGTAAGCATCACCAGCTTCATGCCAAGTTTGTGCAGGTTGGAAATGGCTTCAACACTACCCTCTTTCACTGTATCAGCGACGGCAATCACTCCCTCTACACGACCGTCCACGCCAACCAGAATGGCTGTCTTGGCTTCCTGCTGCAGACGTGCAATCACCGGCTCCAACCCATTCAAGGACAGACCAATCCGTTGCATCATGCGCAGATTGCCGACAACCACACGCCGGTCATCTACCACTGCTTCCACGCCTTTGCCTATGTCTGTGCGAAATCCCTGCGGTTCACTCAACTGCAAACCGTGCTCGTTTGCCTCTGCCAGCAAAGCCTCGCCCAGGGGATGTTCCGAACCGCGCTCGACGGAAGCCGCCAGACGTAACAACTCCCGCTGAGCACTTTCAGGGGAACCAGACAGGAGCCTGCTTTCTGGCGCAACCACCACTTCGGTTACCGCTGGTTGCCCGCGGGTGATCGTGCCGGTCTTGTCCAGCACAATGGTGTTCACTTTTCCAGCCCGCTCCAAAGCCTCACCAGAGCGGAACAATACCCCCATCTCGGCTCCTTTGCCGGTGCCGACCATCACGGCGGTTGGCGTCGCCAACCCCATGGCGCAGGGACAGGCGATCACCAGAACCGCCACCATGTTGATCAGGGCGCGGGTGAAGGGTTCGTCGCCAGCCGCCGGAGCAGGCGCCAGAAAATACCATCCCAAAAAGGTCAGTACGGCAATTGCAATTACAACCGGCACAAACACACCCGACACACGGTCTGCCAGACGCTGGATGGGCGCCTTGCTTCCCTGCGCTTCCTCTACGAGGCGGACGATTTGCGCCAGGGCAGTCTCTTTCCCAACCTTAGTCGCTTCAAATTTGAAGTATCCCAGTTTGTTTAGCGTGGCGCCAATCACTGCATCCCCTGGACCTTTCTCTACCGGCAGCGACTCGCCTGTAAGCATCGATTCGTCCACCGCCGATCTGCCTTCGATGACCACGCCATCCACCGGGATTTTCTCTCCGGGTCGCACCAGGACGATGTCACCCACGCGCACATCATCCACCGGCACTTCGATCTCTTGCTCGCCCCGGATGACGCGCGCAGTCTTGGGACGCAGGCTCATCAATTTCTTGATTGCCTCGCTGGTCTTGCCCTTCGCCCGCGCTTCCAGGTACTTCCCGAGTTTGATCAGAGTGATGATCACCGCCGAGGTTTCGAAGTAAACATGTCCAGAAATCATACCCAGTGTGACTGCCACTGAGTACAGGTAAGCGGCGGACGAGCCCATGGCAATCAACACATCCATGTTGGCAGATGCATTGCGCAAAGCCTTGTAAGCGCCGATGTAATACTGCCTGCCGACATAAAATTGCACCGGGCTCGCCAGAGCGAACATCAGCCAGTACAGCCAGGGAGCATGCGCCAGATGCATGGGCAACAAACCCAAATCCCGGCTCATGGCAAGCAAGAACAGCGGGATGGTAAACGCCAGCCCCACGATAAGATAACGGCGCTGTTCTCGTATCTCCGCTTCGCGCGCCAGGCGTTCTGTATCTTCGAATTCTGCGCCGGTTTCCAAAGCCTCGAAACCCAATGCCAGGATGACGCGACGGATATCTGCCTGGCTGAGAATGGTAGGGATGTACTTGACGCGCGCCATTTCGCTGGCAAAGCTCACTTGAACATCCAAAACGCCTTCAAGCTGCCTGAGAGACCGCTCCAGACGGCGTGCATCGTTGTCATCGCTCATCCGTCGGATCAGGAGATCCGCCTCCCCCACCGCCACGCCATAACCGGCGCGCTGGACGCGTTGCACCAATTCATCTAAACCGGTCAAGCCAGGATCGAACTCAACCGTGGCGCGCTCCGAAGAAAGATTAACTGCGACGTATTGCACGCCGGCAACCTTCTTCAGGTTGCGTTCTACCGTAGCCACGCAGTTGGCGCAGGTCATGCCGGTGATCGGCAGCGTCAGTTGTCGGGTTTCTGTCATCTCGCTACCTGTGTCCTAAAATCTGCACGCTGCGGAATACGAATCCCCGCAGCGCGCAGCTCAACTTCGTATTCCGTAGCCAGAACCAGCCAAACAAAAAAGAAATGATCAACTTTCTGCTGGATAATTGATTTCTGCCAGTAACGCCTTAATCGCCTCTTCAGTAGCCGGCAGGTCAAAGGTTATCGTGGCTGTCTTGGCTTCTTGATCCGCAATCACACGTTGCACCCCAGCCAGTTCTGCAACCTCGGTCTGGATGGTGTGCACGCAGTGACCGCAGGAGATATTGGGGATTTTGTATGTAACCGTGGTCATAGGTTCCTTCCTCCAAATGGAATGACTGAGAACAGTGATCTATGAGACGCACATCAGAGCCCGGTGGAAGCTTCGAATACGTCGGCGATCTCCCGTAGCACCCGCTCGCGCTCTTCCGGACTCTCACCTCGCACAGCAGTGATCAGACACGAATTGAGATGCTCCTCCAGGATCATGGCACTGACCTTGTTGAGCGCTGCCTGGACAGCCTGGATTTGCCGGATGACATCGATACAATAGGCGCCTTCGTCTACCATGCGCACAATCCCATGTAGATGCCCTTCAATGGTTTTCAAGCGCCTCAGTGCGTTTTCATGTTTCATGTCAAGCAACCTTTCACCCCCCCCCATGGGGGTGGGGTATCGGATATTATAACCAATTGTATTCAAAAGTCAAGGGATTCAGGTCTGGCGTCGAAGCGCCTCAGAACAAGACCGACGCCAGCTCCTGGCGATACTGGCGTGTTGTGGCGCTCTCCCCCATGATCTCCAACAAAGCCAGGATGATCCGATGCGCCTCACCCCCGCGAAAGCGCTTATCCTGACGCAGGATGTCCAACAACCCATCAAGCGCAGCCGGCAGGTTGCCACGCTGCACCAGGCGTAATGCGCGCAGGTAGGCTGCTTCCAGCGCATCCTCCCGGTACTCCACGCCATTCTCCAGCATCTGCAAAGCTTCGGCAAGCGGTTTTAACATCTCCGCCGCAGCCAGCTCCCGACTGACAGGGAAATTGCGCAGAATAGTAAGGGCTTGATCGCCCATCCCTTGCGCCAGCAAGCTTTTCGCCAAACCCAATAAAGCCGGAGGATAGTCATGGGCGGCTTCTAACGCCTGGCGGAATGCCTTCTCGGCGCCCCGCCAATCATTCAAGATCAACAAACTCTCGCCCTTTTCAACGGCTAGGTCAGTAGGATTGGGCACAATTGCCCGCAGAAACTCACGCAGGCGCGGCTCAGGTTGCACACCTACGAATTCAGAAATAACCCGACGCTCTCGAAAGGCTTTGACAGCGGGGATACTGTGCACGCCATAGCGTTGCGCCAGACCGGGGTTTTCATCCACATTCACCTTTGCCAGGCGGAAATTCCCCATCCCTTCGTTAGCCAGCTTCTCCAGCATGGGGCTTAACGTCCGGCAAGGGACACACCACTCTGCCCAAAAATCCACCACAACGGGCATTTTCTCGGAGTACTCTAAAACTTCCGGCTCAAAATCGGCTTCTGACACGTCAATGATATTGTCGGATGCCACCATCTTTGTCGCTCCTGCACCAAAATCAAGCCAGATTATTCATCATCGGGTTCGATCATCCCGGGCTGTTCAAGCTCCAGCACCTCTCCATGCACGTTGATGCGCACTTTGAACCCCATCATTCCGAGATAAACACGCGCCTCCTCGGGTATGCCGGTTTGCATCAACGCATCGAGTTGTTTATCAACGTTCTTCAACATGCTTGAGATCATCGCCATTGAGAAGATGTCGTCCTGACCCAGCATCTTTGCTGCCTGTTCGCTGATCTGGTCTTCGCTGCCTTTGATCATCTCGCTCATGGCTTCCAGCACCTGTCGATCTACCTGTTCGGAGGGGATATGACGGCGAAAACCAGCATCATTGACGACATAACAAGGTTCATCCCCGACATAGGCAACCTCCACAGGGTTATCGAACTCGTCAACAACCAGACCTGGAAACAAAGCTACTTTGGTCACCAGAACTCTCTCACATCACTTCTACCAGTGTACCATAATCCTTGAAAATCTCCGGCTGCTCGGGAGGGACAACCGGCAGCGTCCAGCGATAAATCCATTTGGCAGCCTGGGGTGTCAGGTTGATGCAACCATGACTGCGCGGCCGTCCATAATTATTATGCCAGTAAGTGCCATGAAATGAAATACCACTTTCTGTAATGAAGGTCACCCACGGCACTCCTGGAAGATCATACCCGTTGAAAGCCAGGTTGCCGCGCACCATGTGGCGATGGGCGCGTTTGTAGTTGGTGATATACTGCCCAGGCGGGGTGGCAAAATTGCCATTGCTGAAGCGTGCCCCAGTGGCAGTGCGCGCCATGAATACCGGCTGATCCCATTCATAGGCAATCACCACCTGCTCAGCCGTGCGTACCTCGATACGTTTTGCCGACGCAGGAACATGCGATGAGAGCGGCGTCAGCTCATCATAAGGGACTATTCGCAGATGCTGCGCCGGAACATAATACGATTCATCCCACCGATCATCTACAAGATGGTACCAGGGCTGGTTGAGTTCGTCGTACACCAGGCGCTTCACCCAGTGCGTGGTTTCGTAGTAAAAGCGGTAGGCTACGGGGAACGACTTGTCGGGTTTCCAGTGGGCATCCGTAAATGGAACGGTGACCTCCGCCAGTGCGCCTTTTTCCGGGATCTCGCTCGCAGGCGGGTTGAGCACAGTCCGCACCGGTTGCAACGCCCCTGAATGGACAAAACCTTTTTCGCCAATCCTGTACCAGACTCGGTTATAAGGCGGCTCTGTGTCGCCAATGGTCGCTTCAGTGATGGTAAGCACCATGTCTTTATAGTAGGTGTCCAGCACCTGGGATTGAAAAGAAGGGCGAGCATGGAGATGGATACTGGCGTTGAGCACCCGCCCTTGCTGCTCTGGCATGGCTGCATCGGCAGCCGCAATCGGCGCAAGCCCCAGGCTCAAAATTGTTGAACCACAAAGCTTCAAGAAAGAACGGCGGGATAACGACCCCATCTCGCGCAAATAAACAGAATTAGCTTATGGGTGAATATTGACGACTGTGCCAACCGAGGCAAACCGGAACAACCAGGCTGCCTCGTCGGTGGGTAAATTGATGCACCCATGACTCATAGGCGTGCCGAAATTATTGTGCCAGTACGTTCCATGCAATCCATAGCCTTTGTAAAAGTACATCACATACGGCACGCGCGGCAGATAATAACCCGGTCCAGACATATCTGCCGAGCGATATTTTACATAGATTTTAAAAGTGCCCGTGACGGTGGGATGCAGCCATGTGCCCGTAGAAACCAGGATATTGTGTATCTGCTGGTCGCCTTCATAGGCGTATACACGTTGCAGGCTCAAATCCACATCAATCCAACGTTCATTTTCGTCCACCCCGCGAGGGCGCCCAGGAAACTGGTACTGTCCAGCCGCGGCTTTCTTCTTCTTGGGTTGTTTTTTCGGCTTTGAGCTTTCGGTTGGGACGCTGGTAGCTGTGTTGGTGGGTGTTGGGCTGGGCGTCGAAGTTGGAGTTTGGGTAGGGGTGGAGGTGGCGGTAGGCGTGGCTGTCGGCGTCGCAGTGGAAGTTGCAGTGGGCGTCCGCGTCTCTTTATCCAGAGCCAGGTGCATAGCAGAAAAAGCATTTGCTTCGGTTAGTGCCCGCGTGAAGGTCGGAGAGGCAAACCAGGCAGCCAGTCCGATCATGGCGATCAGCAGGATGATCGCCCAGGTCGGAATGAAAGCGCCTCTCACCACCAGCGCATCGGTTGGGATAGGGTAAATCACCAGCGGACGGTCTTTCCCGCCGCGCTCCACCTGTCGCGCCGGATGCGCTCGCAGTCTATTGATCGCCCAATCAATCCCACGGCGCGCCCGCTCGCTGCTTGGATTCAGCTCCAGCGCCCGCTTCAGATATGCCAGACTGGCGCCTGGCGTTGCGAGCGCAGCCAACAATAGCCAGCCCTCCTCCCGATCTGGCTCGAGTGCTACGGCGCGCTGCGCCAGCCGACGCGCCATCCCCCGGTCTCCCTGGATGAGCGCCTTTTGGGCTTGATGAATCAAGCTTGCATACAAAGCGGGAGGTTCGTTCATGGAAGCGAATCGATCGCCTCGTTGTTCAGAAAGCAGACTACCCCGGCTGCAATCCCCTGGGCGATCAGGTCCGGCTTTTGGGTTAAGATCGTCCGATCCAGGTTGAGAAAGCCCACTTCGATGATAGCTGCAGTAGTATTTTCGTCAATTTCACTAAAGGCATGATAGCTGGTCATGTCATCGGTGATACTGTTATGCAAGGTCAACCCCGTGATCTGGGCATAACGGTTGCGCAGGCAGGCGGTCAATCTGGCTGCCCGATCTGGATGTGGATTAGCCAGCGGAGCAGATACCTTGAAACCGGTAGCCAGATCGTTGATGTACTCACAAGAATCGGCGTGTATGGAAATCAACGCCGAGGCTTGATAACCATTCAACCGTTCATCGAATTCCTGCAAGATATCCACATCATATCCCTGCGCCACCAGAATCTGTTGCAGGTATGCCGCCACCGTCTCGTTGACGCTGCGTTCTGTAAGCCCATCGGGGCAGGTTGCGCCTGAATCGTTCCCAGAATGCCCGGCGACGATGCCGATGAGCGGTTTGGAGCGCGGCGTGGGGGTGGCTGCATCCAAAACTTCAGATGTTGTCGCCGGCGCTATGCCCAGGATCAGGTTTTTTCTCAGATTGCTGGGGAAGAGTCCCGGATCAGTCCAGGCTGTGAACAACGTAGCCAGGATAAAGGCAGTACCAACAACCACCTGGACGATGTAAAGCGTGCCGCGCTTAGGGCGGCGGGAAACGGCTGGCTGAACTGGAGCGGCTGTATCTTCCATTCTGCACCATACTACCGTAATTAGCCCAAGTTTGCAAGGATATCTGGACTTGTAATTTTAATAGCAAGATTCATGCCGAATGTCGGCGCGAGGAATAAAAAATCCCGCTTGCGGGCAGACATTGCCAGCAGAGGCGGGATTTGCTCGTTATATCAGCAAGCGCTAATAAAAGCCCCAATCTGCCCCGGCACCTTCTTCCATCATGGAAAAATCCCACATTTCCATGCCCAGTTCAATCGTGGTGGGCATGTTGAGCGCTTTTTCCGCTTTTTGACGGGTCATATCCAGCAAGGCAGGACCGTATGGGCAGAATGGCGTGGTCAGAATCATGTGCAGACGGGCGCCGTCGTCCTCAATCACCACATCTCGCACCAAGCCTAGCTGAATGATGTTCAAGCCCAGTTCAGGATCCATCACCTCGCGCAAAGTCTCGCGCAACTGGGCGGCAAGCTGCGGATGAGTACTATCCGCTTGCCAAATCAATTTGGATTGGGGTTCATCGCTCATAATTTTTCTTCAAGAGTTATTTTAGGAATAATGTAGGTACAATGGGCATCGCCGTGCAGGAGGCATTGCACCTTCTCTGCCGGCACAGACAGCATCCTTGAGATCAAGGTCTGGTCAACCGAACAAACTTCAGGATGATTTTGACCCACGTGGTAATAGGGACAGCCGACTTCTCGAATAATGTACTCGTTCTTGCCCTTCTCCCATTCCACGTTGAAACCTTCCTCACGGAGCAATTCGGCAACCAGGTTCAGGCGTTCTTCCATGCTCATATCTTTAAGCTGAGCCTGATAATCGGCAGCCACATCTTCCGCCATCTGCGCGAACAACTGGCTGACCATCTGGCTGGACAAGCTGCCTTTGAGTTGCTCCAACAGGCGAATGGTCAGACGCATATAACGCGAAGGGAAACGCTCCAACCCGTTTTCGGTGAGGAAATAAACCCGGCGTGGTCGTCCCACGCCGTGACGTTCCTCTTCAGAGTCCACCAGCCCTTCGGCTTCCAGCCGGGTAATGTGATGCCGGACCGAAATCGGGTTGATATCCACAGCTTCAGCAATCTCGTTGATCGTGCAGCGCTGGCGGTTGAGCAGGGTTTGCAAAACGCGATCGCGTGTGGTCTTAGAGTGCTCGTCCAGATAGATTTTTGTCTCCATAGCTAAGCGCCATCTACCATCTTAACAAAATCCCATGATCCTTTGGGAAAAAAGTATAGCACGAGCTCAGATATTTGTCAATATTTAGATTTTTATCGTAAAAATTATTGACTTACTGACGATAAGCTGCTATAATAACGCCGAATTATTTAGATTATTATACTAAAAATTGACAGGAAACACCTGGCAGCACTGCTTCGGTCGTGCGCCAGATTATTCTCAAACCCGAAACCGGACTTGATCCGCATCACATGATGAAGGAGTTTTGAACAACATGTCTGAATTGTCCATCCGCAACCTGCATGTCAGCGTCAACGGCAAAGAGATTTTGCGCGGAGTCGACCTGGACGTCCGCCAGGGCGAGGTGCACGCTCTGATGGGACCTAACGGCACCGGAAAGTCCACCCTCGCCTACACCCTCATGGGTCATCCGGCGTATGAGGTGACCTCAGGCGAGGCGTTCTTCAAAGGTCAGAACATCCTGGAGCTTGAGCCAGATCAACGAGCGCATTTGGGATTGTTCCTGGCTTTCCAGTACCCGATTTCTATTCCTGGCGTGACCGTGGCAAACTTCCTGCGCTCTGCAATCAACGCCAAACGGCGGGCGATCAACCCCGAGGATAAAGGCGTCTCCATCCCTGATTTTCGTAAACTGCTCAGGGAAAAGATGGATTTGCTCAAAATGGATCATTCCTTCGCCGGGCGATACCTCAATGATGGCTTCTCCGGAGGCGAGAAGAAGCGCGCCGAAGTGCTGCAAATGGCGGTTTTACAACCGGAAATTGCCATCATGGATGAGACAGATTCGGGTCTGGATATCGACGCTCTACGGATCGTCTCGGAGGGCGTCAATGCTCTGCGTGGACCAGATTTGGGCGTGCTGGTAATCACCCACTACCAGCGCATTTTGAACTACATCAAACCCGACTACGTTCATATCATGCTTGGAGGGCGGATCGTCGAATCTGGCGGGGCAGACCTGGCGCTCCACCTGGAAGAGCATGGCTACGACTGGCTGCGCGAAAGAGCCGATGTCGCTGCTTGAGATTGGTAAGCTTTCTGGAGGCGCACAATGAGTTCCGATGCAAGCATTTTAGAAGGTATTGGAGAGTATAAGTACGGATTCAGCGATCCAGAGACCTATGTATTCAAGTCACGCAAAGGTCTGGATCGGGAAATTGTCGAGCAGATTTCCTACATGAAAGGCGAACCTGCGTGGATGCTGGAATTTCGGCTGAAAGCGCTGGATCATTTCCTCAAGCGCCCCATGCCTACCTGGGGCGGAGATCTATCCAAGCTCAACCTGGATGACATCTACTATTACGTCAAGCCCGCCGAGGCTGAAAGCAAATCCTGGGACGATGTACCGGAAACGATAAAGAACACCTTTGACAAGCTCGGCATCCCGGAAGCGGAGCAGAAATTCCTGGCGGGTCTTGGCGCTCAATACGAATCCGAGATGGTGTATCACAAGGTGCAGGAACACCTGGAAAAACAGGGGGTGATCTTCCTGAGCATCGAAGACGGTTTGCGGCAGCACCCGGATCTCTTCCGCCAGTACTTTGGCACCGTGATTCCCATCGAAGACAACAAATTCGCCGCTTTGAACAGCGCGGTGTGGTCTGGCGGGTCTTTCATCTACATTCCCCCAGGGGTGAAGGTGGACCTGCCTCTGCAGGCTTACTTCCGCCTGAACGTGGCGAATATCGGTCAGTTCGAGCGCACCTTAATCATCGCCGATGAAGGCGCTCAGATCCACTATGTGGAAGGTTGCACCGCGCCCATCTATTCCACCGATTCGTTCCATAGCGGCGTGATCGAGATTGTGGTGAAGAAACACGCCCGCGTGCGCTACACCACCATCCAAAACTGGTCAACCAACGTCTACAACCTGGTGACGCAACGCGCCATTGTGCACGAAGGCGCTACCATGGAATGGGTGGATGCCAACCTGGGCTCCAAGCTGACGATGAAATACCCGTCGTGCTATCTAGTCGGACCCGGCGCTCACGGAGAAATTCTCTCCATGGCTTTTGCCGGCAAAGGTCAGCACCAGGACGCAGGCGGCAAGGTGATCCATGTCGCCCCGCACACCAGCAGCAAGATCACCTCCAAGTCGATCAGCAAGGCTGGCGGGCGCGCTTCCTACCGTGGCTTGCTCAAAGTTTACAAAGAGGCGGAAGGCTCGCGCTCGAACGTTGTATGCGACGCTCTGTTGCTGGATTCGACCTCACGCTCGGATACGTATCCTTACATCGAGATCGACGCCGAGGATGTCACCATCGGTCACGAAGCCACCGTCTCGAAAGTTGGCGAGGAACAACTTTTCTACCTGATGAGCCGTGGTTTGAGCGAAGAAGAGGCAACCACCATGGTCGTCTCTGGCTTCATCGAGCCGCTAGTTAAGGAATTGCCGATGGAATACGCCATCGAAATGAACCGCCTCATTCAGCTCCAAATGGAAGGCTCGATCGGTTAGGATGAGCCTGGCGGATAAAAATCACACAGGATACTGAAGAATTATGACAACCCGAACCGTTATCACCAGAACCAGGCGAGAAGTTCAACCGGCTTCCGACTCTTTCTCCTTCACGCGCGAGATGATACCAGCCCTATCCGGTGAGGAGAATGTCCCGCCATTTCTGCGTGAGTACCGCCTGAAAGCCTGGGAACTTTTCAACAGCTTACCGATGCCCACTACTCAAGACGAACCATGGCGGCGAACCGACCTGCGTGGTCTGCAGCCTGGTAGATTCCGCCTGCCTGCCAACGGAAATTTGCAAACCTTTCCTCAGCCGCCCGAGGCGTTGCTAAAACCGCTGGCTGGAAATGTACACGGTGGTCAGATCGTACTGACACCGCAGGGGGCAAACGTGCAGCAACTCGACCCTGAGCTCGCTGCGCGCGGGGTCATCTTCACCGACCTGCAAACTGCCGAGAGACAACACCCGGAAATCCTGGAAAAGATTCTGGGGAAGATTGTCCGCCCTGACGAGGGCAAATTCGCTGCGCTGGCTGCAGCAATGGCAAACTCCGGCATCCTGGTTTATGTGCCGCGCGGCGTAGAAGTCCAGCAACCGTTGCATTCCGTGCTGTGGGGACCGGGCGTCAACCTGGCGTATTTCTCTCACATCCTGGTTCTGTTGGAGGAAGGCGCCTCCCTCACCTACGTGCACGAATCGGCTTCTCAGACCGAGATGGATGGACAGAGCCTGCATGCCGGCATTGTCGAAATTCATGTCGGCGCAGAAGCCAATTTGCGCTTTGTGGAACTGCAATCCTGGGGTGAGCATATCTGGAACTTCACACATGAGCGCGCCCGCGTCGAAAGGGATGCAAACCTGGACTGGATCTTCGGCGCAATCGGCAGCCACCTGACCAAGAATTTCTCCGACCTGGACCTGGTTGGCGAGGGAGCCGTGGGACGCATGTCGGGCTTCTATTTCACCGATGGCGTGCAGCATCTGGACCACGACACCCAGCAAAACCACCTGGCAGCGCACACAACCAGCGATCTGCTGTTCAAAGGCGCATTGAAAGATCGCAGCCGATCGGTGTGGCAAGGGATGATCTACGTCGCCCCGGGAGCGCAGAAGACCGATGGCTATCAAGCAAATCGCAACCTGACCCTCAGCCCGTATGCCCGGGCAGATTCGATCCCCGGGCTTGAAATTCTTGCTGATGATGTGCGTTGCACACATGGGGCGACAGTTGGCAAAATAGACGCCGAGCAGGTATTCTATCTGCGCAGCCGTGGCATACCGCGTCACGAGGCGGAACGCCTGATTGTAGAGGGATTCTTCGACCCCATTATGCAACGCATTCCCTTTGAAGAGGTGCGCGCCCGGTTCCAGGATGCGATTTCGGAAAAAATGGGATAAAATTAATAAATACAAGATTTTCCAGAATTATTCTCAGAGGCGAGGGGTGGGTAGTTGCGCCGTTACGGCGAGCTAGCAACATTGCGGCTCGTCTCTGATATATATTGAACGAAACACTGGGAGGCGGATTTGACAGAACTTTACTTTACCTCTGCTCCGAGTACGGAGGAGATGTATAAGGTCGGCGATCAAGTCGAGGTCTATTGCGACCACGACCGAGATGGTAATCGCGTTCGCGATTGGGTTGTCGGAACCGTGGTGCAGGTTGATCCGAAAATGGTTGCCGTGCAGTTTCAAGAAAACGTGTATCTCACAGATGGATGGATGGTGCCCGATCACGTTCTTTGGTTTCCAAAAACCTCCAACCTGATTAGACCCGTCCGACGGAAACATCAAAAACATCGGGCAAAATAGGTTGGAAATTTGCCAGGCAGTACACCGGTAATGACCCATACTAGCGCCGTACTGGATGTAGCCAAGATTCGTGCAGATTTTCCGACTTTGGAGCGGGAAGTCTGGCCCGGCGTGACGCTGGTCTATCTGGATTCAACCGCCACCAGCCAAAAGCCGCGGGTAGTGATCGAGGCGATGGAGAGCTTCTATCAACGCTCCAACGCCAACATCCATCGGGGTATACACGTCCTTGCAGAAGAAGCCACGGCGATCTACGAGAATGCGCGCGAAAAAGTCGCCCGTTTCATCAACGCCCCGACATCCAGACAGGTGATCTTTACCCGCAACGCCACTGAAGCGATCAATCTAGTAGCGTTTACCTGGGGCAGGGCAAACCTCAGGCGGGGCGATGTGGTGATTTTAACTGAGATGGAGCACCACTCCAACCTGGTGCCCTGGCAGATGCTGGCTGCTGAAAAAGAACTGCGAATAGAATTCATCCCAGTCACTTCAGAAGGGTTGCTCGACTTCGAGGCTTACCGGCAAATGCTGGATTTGCGCCCCCGCCTGGTGGCATTTACCCATATGTCCAACGTCCTGGGCACGATCAACCCGGCGAAAGAGATCATCCGCCTGGCTCATCAGGTTGACGCCTGCACCCTGGTCGACGGCGCCCAATCCGTGCCCCATTTTGCTGTGGATGTGCAAGACCTGGATGCTGACTTTCTGGCTTTTTCCGCGCATAAAATGTGTGGACCAACTGGAATCGGCGTCCTGTACGGGAAGAAACATCTACTCGAAGAGATGCCACCGTTCCTGGGCGGCGGGGACATGATCAAACGCGTTCACCTGCGCTCCTTCACCCCCAACGAAATTCCCCACAAATTCGAAGCTGGAACGCCAGCAATTGCAGAAGCAGCCGGCTTTGGCGCGTCGGTGGATTATTTGAGCAAGGTTGGCATGGATGCCATCGCCTCTCACGAGCACTCTCTGATCGAGTATGCCCTGGAGAGGCTGGAGGAGATTCCAGGAGTGCGCGTCTATGGACCCGACGCTCACCACAAAGGGGGAGTTGCTTCATTCACTCTAGATAATATTCATCCTCACGATGTTTCGCAGCTCCTCGATCGAGACGGAATTGCCGTGCGAGCAGGGCACCATTGCGCCATGCCTTTGCACGAAAAACTCAATCTCGTCGCCACCACCCGAGCCAGCTTTTACCTGTACAACACCCACCAGGAGATCGACAAGCTGGTGGAGGGGATATATAAGGTAAAGCGGCTGTTTGGGTCATAAACAGGGCGCTTCTCATCAATTCACTCAGCCCACAATTCCCGCCATGGACGACCTGTACCGCGAATTGATCATCGAACGCTATAAAAACCCTCTCTATCGAGGCAGCCTCGAACCCTGCGACATCACCTTCGAGGATGATAATCCGCTCTGTGGAGATCGCATTCGCATTGACATCCGTGTGGATGAGAACAATCGCGTTCGGGAGGCGCTCTTCAATGGACATGGGTGCGCCATCTCCCAGGCATCCGCCGATCTGCTGATGGAATCCATACAGGGCAAATCCATCGATGAGCTTAAAGCGCTGACAAAAGAACATATCCTTGACATGCTCGGCATCGACCTTGGACCGGTGCGACTGAAATGCGCCTTGCTCTCGCTGAAAGTGCTCAAGGCTGGCGTGTACGGGTTGGGTCACGCCGATGACGAACTGGTTGAGTAACGCAATGTATAACTACAAGCATCTCGATCCTGCACAATGCGAGTTTGTGGGGGTGGCACAAGCCAGTGACCTTCCCAACGGCGAGCGCCTGTTTCTGGAGATCGACGATCAACCGATTGTGATCTTCAACATTGCAGGGACGTATTACGCCATCGCCGACCTGTGCTCACACGATGATGGTCCGTTGGGGGATGGTGAATTAGACGGGTTGGAAGTCATCTGCCCGCGACATGGGGCGCGCTTCGATCTACGCACCGGTAAGGTACTTTCCTTACCGGCGATCGTAGATATTCCTGCTTATCCGGTGCGCGTGGTTGACGGCGAAATCCAGATCGGTCTGCCCACCGAAAAATAAACCATCGCCTTCGATGATGGAGAAGGTCGTTCAGATTTCCGGCTGAGAAGAAAAGATTAGTTTCAGGCGATGGAAGCGCGCACGCTCGGGCTTACCGCCTAAAGCTCTGACAACTTCCTCGGGGCGACCTGTGGCGCCTTCTCTGGCTGCCAGGCGCACCAATATCCTGGCATTCCCGCTGGGGGCATCCGGCAGCCTGGTCAGCTCCAGAATCAATGGACGCAGGTCATACGCCCTGCCGCGCCGATCTCGCAACAAATGCTCGGCTTCTAAGATCTTGGCGATCCGCGCATCAAGATCCGGGACGCCTTCCAGCAAGGTGATCAGATACTCCGCTGCCAGGACTTGTCGTTGCAACGCCGGAGCGCGAAGCTCGATTGCCTCCACCTGGTGCAATTCAATCCCCTGCGGCAACGCTTGCTGCAACCGCTCAGAGATCTCGTTTGTTGCCAGTTCCCGATCCAGCCAGATATCCAACACTTCGCATTCGCTGGTAAGGCCCAAGGGGAGAGCAGCCGCCAGATTCAGGCGTGGGTGAGGGCGGAATCCCGCCGAGTAAGCCAGGGGCAGACCGGCGCGTCGTATCGTCCTTTCCCAGGTTCTGAACAAATCCAGGTGCCCAGTGTAGCGCATGGCTTCTGTCTTGCCAAAGAAGACGCGATACCTGCACAGGCTGACCCCGGACGCATTCACACGCTCACCCTTCGACAGCGGCTGCCTTACTGAGAGACTCCAGCTCTTCGAACCGAATCTTCTTGGATTTGACCTCCGGGCATTGCCAGACATCCCCCGGGTTCATGCGCCGCAGGTCCGCAAAGCGGGGCAAAATGCCGCAGGCAAAACAGCGCTCCCGACAATCGAGGCGGGTTTTCCCGTGCAGGCTCCATAAATAATCCTCGGCGAGGAATTTTTTTCGTACAGCGGTGCTGATATGATCCCAGGGAAACACCTCGTCAAGGGGTCGCGGGCGATGGGTGTAGAACTCAGGCTGCAAACCAGCCACCTCGAAAGCCGATAACCATGCCGAATAGTCGAGTTGGTCCCCCCAACTATCGAACCGGGCGCCGTTTTGCCATGCCCGATAGATGACCTCTGCCATGCGCCGGTCGCCACGCGACAGCCAGGCTTCCAGCATGGTGACCTCAGGGGGCGTCCAGTTTACTTTTAAACCCGGACCGCGCAGTTGGCGCTTAAGCAGCTCTTGCTTGGCGAGGATGGCTTCTCGCGTGTCGCACGGCGCCCATTGGAAAGGCGTATGCGGCTTAGGGATGAACGTGCTCACCCCTGCGGTCACCTGGGCGCGCTTGCCGATCAGCTTGCGCCCTTCAGCCAGGACTGCCTTACAGAGATCAGCGATCGCCTGGACATCCTCTATCGTCTCCGAAGGGTGACCAATCATAAAATAGAGCTTGATGGTCGTCCAGCCGCGTTCATAGATTGCCCGGGCGGTTTCGAGCAACTGCTGTGTGCTGACCGGTTTATTGATGATCTCGCGCATGCGCTCCGTTGCCGCCTCGGGCGCCAGCGTAAACCCGCTGCGCTTCGTGGTTTGCAAGGCATCCATCAATTCGACGGAGAAGCTCTCGATGCGCAACGAGGGCAGGGATATGGATAATCGCTGCGAGCCATAACGCTCGCTGACGGCGCGCACCAGCTCCAGGATATGCGTGTAATCCGACGAGGAGAGAGACAGCAATCCCACCTCTTCAAAGCCTGTGTACCTCAATCCTTCTTCGATGGCGGAGAGTATCTCTTCGACGCTCCGCTCGCGCACTGGTCTGGTGATCATCCCCGCCTGGCAAAAACGACAGCCCCGGGTGCAGCCGCGCATGATCTCGATCGGTATGCGGTTATGAACGGTGTCAATGTAAGGGACAATCAATCTGGTTGTGGGGGGCGGGAGCTTGGCAACGATGCGTTTCATCACTTGCTCTGGCGCGATCTGCTCCAGACGTTCGATATGCGAAAACGTGCCATCTGGGTAATAATGATCACGATAAAGCGAAGGCACATAAACCCCCCAGATCTGGGAGAGCTGACGCAGCAACTCTGCCCGACTACCGCCGGCGCGCTTCCAGGAGGCGAATGTCTCGATCACCTCCAGGATAACCTCCTCACCCTCGCCAATCACAAACGCGTCGATGAAGGCATGCATTGGCTCAGGGTTGTATGTGGCATGTCCGCCTGCCAGGATCATAGGGTGGGTTTCATCGCGCTGCGCGCTGAAAATCGGGATGCCCGCCAGGTCAAGCAGGTTGATGGTATTCGTGTAGAGCGTCTCATAGGGCAAAGAAATGCCTATGATATCGAACGCAGCCAGCGGGTGCTTGCTTTCTAACGAATAGAGCGGTACGCCAGCGGAGCGCATCTTCGCTTCCATATCAATCCACGGGGCATAAGCGCGTTCAGCCAGCGCATGTGGGCTCTGGTTGACCACATCATAGAGAATCGCCAGTCCGAGATTGGACATACCCAGATCGTACAGGTCCGGAAATACCAGGGCTACATGCGTCTGCACCGCGTCCCAGTCTTTGACAACCTGATTCAGTTCCCCGCCCACGTAGCGACCAGGCTTTTCCACCGTGGGCAAGATGAATTCGAGTCGATCCTGGATCTCCGCAGGCGTCAGCATCTTCAGGCTGCGATTAAACCTCGTTAAGATATTCTCCATGCCATCAATTATAACAAATCAAACGTGAATTAGATGGATACACTCCAAATTGGCTTGCATAAGCGAACAGGCAGCAAAAACCCCCAGCCACTCTGAGCCGGGGGTAGAACCAATCGCCACAAGATTCAGATCAGGTTGTGAAAATCCAGCGGTCGATTGACCTTTCCCAGGAGATGATTTCATCCTCCCTGAACCAAAGCGCCACCTCTTTCTCCCCATTCTCGACCGAGTCGGAAGCGTGAGTGAGGTTAAAACTCACCTCCAGCGCGTAATCATGACGTAAGGTGCCCGGGGCAGCCTCGGTGGGGCGCGTCGCCCCCATTGTCTGCCGCACCGCGGCGACGGCATTTGGACCTTCCCATACCATCGCCATCACCGGCGAGGATGTGATGTAACGAATCAAGCCCTCGTAAAATGGCTTGCCGTAATGAATAGCATAGTGTGTCGCTGCCAGTTCAGGACTGACCTTAACGAACTTTGCCGCAGCCAACCGCAAGCCGCGCCTCTCCAGGCGGCTGATCACTTCTCCAATGAGGCCGCGTTGTACTCCGTCTGGTTTGACTAATACGAGCGTGCGTTCCAAATCCTAATCCTCCATAACGGGTTATTCACGTAAGTATTCTTCAGCTTTGGTGTAAGAATCCAGGGCGTCTTGCAAGTGCCCGGCGCGCAGATGCGCATCTCCCAACGCCTCCCAGATGGAAACATCGATTGGAAAGCGATACAAGGCTTCATTTAAATCGTTGATCACCTCGGAGAGCATGGCGCTACTCTCGATCAATACGCGATATCGTGCCAGTGCATCCTGAATGTCCCCCGCCACCAGGGCATTGCGCGCCTGGAGCAAGATGATCTCTCGCTCTTCCGCCGGTTGCTCGAACTCAACCGCTGGCTCAGCGACGCTCACGAAAACCTGATCACGGATCATGCTCAGTTCGTCTTCGGTGATGCCAGGCACATTCAGCAGTTCATCCACGCTGTGGAAAGGTCCATGCACCTGACGATATTCCAGGATCGCCTGAGCTTTGACAAAACCGATGCCCCACAGTTTCTCCAGCTCAGCCAAACCAGCCGAATTCAGGTCCAGCACCGGTTGGGAGACCATCTCCGGTATGTCGCCTGCCTCGGCAACTGTAACTAGCTCCGACGTGAACGGGGCTTCAACCTGACTTTCGGGTTCAACCGGCAGCCACTCTGCCTCTTCCTCCCCACCTGCCGCTTCCACGTCTGCCAGCCAGGTAGGCAATTCGGGCACCGCTGGAGCCTCTTCTACCACTGGTTCTGGTGCTGGTTGCACTGGCTCGGCTGGCTCAACCTCCGCCGAGACCTCCTCCAGCACCCATTCCGGAGGAGTTTCGCGCCGTTCTTCCGGCTTGAGCAGCAAGGCTTCTTCCACTCCCTGGCGAGCAGCCAGGCTTTCCAGCCAGGCAAACGCTTCATCTTCCGCAGGCGGGGCTTCGGCAACCGTCGGCGCCTCGACTTGTTCAGGCTCTACCATTTCGGCGACCTGCTCGACTTCTGCCAACACAGCTGCTTCAACAACTTCGGGTTGCGCAATTTCCTCAGCCGCCATCGCCGGCACGCCAGCTTCAAACTCCTCTCCCAAACCAAGGGCAGAGGGCTTTGCTGCAGTCGGCTTGGTATCCTCCTCGAGTATTGGAACTTCCTCGATCGCCAACTGCTCCTCGGCTTCGGCTGGCATGGTTTCCACAGCGGCTTCGAGCGGATAGAATAACATCTCTTCGCCTTCAGAGGAGATTTCGACAGGCTCTGCAGCAACTGCAGCCTGCTCCTCTTCGTAGACAACCGACTCGACCTCAGGTGAGGCGGTCTCGACAATCTCGGGCTCCGCTGCGCTGATTGCTTCGGGTTCAGCTGCTTCCATTACCTCTTCTGGGGCTTCTGCCTCGACCTGCGCTTCGATCTTCTCTCCTGCGGCTGCATCCTCGAGCACCCAGGCTGGCGGTTCTTGGCGTCTTTCTTCCGGAGAGAGTAACAAGGCTTCTTCTGCCCCCTGCCGCGCCGCTAGGCTCTCCAACCAAGCAAAGGCATCTTCCTCCTCTGGTTGACGCGCCAGCGGAATCCGGCTCTCATCGAGCGCTTCAAATTCCAGCGTTTCTTCTTCGGCGCCGGGTTGAGGGGTGCTCTCCATTTCAATGCCTTGCAACCACTCCGGAACCTCCGCCGCAGGTTCAATCTCTGGCTCCATGGCTGCTTCGATTGGCGTCGGAATCGCTTCGACTTCTTCTGGCTCAGCCGGAGGCGCGGCTTTCGGCGGCTCGAGCGTCTCTAGCCACTCAGCAACGCTCTCTGCGGACACTTCTTCCGCTGGCTGTTCAGATTCAGGTTTCACCAAGGAAACCAACTCCGCCTCTTCCGAGAGCGCTTCCGACTGTGCCGTTTCACCTGCCATCGGTTCACCCAGTTCCCGCAGCCAGTCGGGGATTACCTCCGGTGCGCCTGCCTCCAGTTCCAATTCCGCCTCGATCGGGGGTTGCGGCACCTGAGATTCCAGCCAGACCGCCACGCTATCGGTGGGTCCAGGCGGAGTCTCCTCCAACCAGGGAGGCACCACAGCCGGCTCTTCTTCGCCAGGGGCGCTTTCGGCTTCTTCGGACGGGAGCGGCAAAGTTGCCTCTTCTGATCTAGACGGAGCGATGGACTTTAACCATTCTGGCATTTCCCCTGGCGCCAGGTCTTCCTCTCTGGGCGTGATCTCTTCCAATGGCAAAAATCCTCCTGTATCTTCGGTTGCCTCGCCCGGCGCGCTCCATCCAGCTTCTTTCATCCAGTCTGGGATGACATCCTCCTCCGCCTTAACAACGGGTTGCGGTTCGACAAAAGGTTTTTCTTTCTCTAACGGAGGAGCGCTTTCTGGTGTCTGTACCTCAACGAGCCAATCGGGAATACTTTCACCCGCCGCTCCAGTTTCCCCCAGCTCAATGCCCAAGGAGCTAGCCCATTCGGGTTGCCCAGGTGCTCCGGCGAAATGCAAGCCGGGCCTCCACTCCAGCTTTTCCAATAACACGGCTGAATCTGGCACCTTGTCTGGCGTGGGGCTGGCAGGCGAGATGTGGGCAGCGTATGGATCCAGGCTTGCCAGCCGGTTGGCGTAGATGCGCGCTTCCTCTGTCCGCTCGCTCTGCGACAGGATGTCCGCCAGGATTCGGTTGGCTTCCAGGCAATACGGCAGAGATTTCAACAACTGTGCGCACACTTCCACCGCTTCAGTCCGTTGACCAGAGCGATGGTATGCCTGCGCCAAAACCACCTGTAGGTCGTAGCGCTTAGGATCCTCCTGCAATCCGGCGCGCAGTTCAGCGATTGCCTGCGGGTAAAGCTCTCCTTTTACATACATACGCGCCAGCGCCGCGCGCGTCAGGCGAATCTTGGGCGGCTCAACACCCTCACGCCTGCCATGCAGGCGGCGCAACTCAGCCTGAATGGCGCTGTTCGCAGGTTGGGTTTCAAACGCCCGCTCCATGTGCCAGATCGCCTCATCCAGGTTGCCTTCATCCTCGCGGATGATGCTCATGCCAACATGGGAGACAAAATCATCCGGCACGGACGAAAGGACGCGCAGAAAGACATCCGCGGCATCTCCATAACGATGACTCTCCAGGAAAGCTTTGCCCATCAACCGGTAAGCGGCGATATTTTTCGGATAGTATTTCAAGATGTGGCGGCAATGGGCAATCGCCTGATCGAATTGGTGGGTTTCGATCAGGTCTTCAATCTCATGATGATACGCCCGTAGAGAAATCCTTGCCATGATCTATTTCTCCTCGCCCGCAGACGAGCTTTCAACCCGTTACGGGCTGCGACATGCACTCCATATCTCTGATTGATGTGAAAACCTGTTGCATCAATTATGCCTTGTCCTACAGCCGTGCTTTAAACTTTCTCTTCGCTTTTACGAATTGCTCTTCTTCGCCCAAGGTAGCCTTCTTGTCGGTTCGATTGAGTATTAGTATGCCTTATTCCGCTTCAGGTGGCAAGGATTTTGACCGCGGCGCTACGAAATCGTAAGTTCCATGGCTTGCTTAAGCGCATGCTCCCGACTTTCACGTGTCGGGAGCATGCATCATAAAGATACAACATCCGACTCTTGGTTAATCTCCAGGACTGAAAGCGCTACTGGTGATCTCCGGAGCGACCCGTTTACTCTTACTGATCGCCCATGCCAAAATCAGGATCAGGGCGATCACCGCCAGCCAGCCGCCCCACGAGAGGTGCTTATAGGTCACTACAATCGGCGCAACGATCAATGCCACCAGGTTGACCACTTTGATCATCGGATTCAACGCCGGGCCGGCTGTGTCTTTAAATGGATCTCCAACCGTATCTCCGACCACGGCTGCTTTGTGGCGCTCAGATCCTTTACCCATGTTATTGGCAATTTCTCGCGGCTCGTCTTCGATCAACTTCTTGGCGTTATCCCAGGCGCCGCCCGAATTATTCAGGAACACCGCCAGCAACTGCCCGGAGAGGATGATGCCCGCCAGAAAACCGCCCAGTGCTTCAACCTGGAAGATCAAGCCGACGATGATCGGTGTGAGCACCCCCAACAGCGCAAGCGGGACTAACTCCTTTTGCGCTGCTGCAGTCGATAGCGCCACCGGTTGGCGATAATCCGGCTTCACTTTACCTTCCAAAACGCCCAGTTTGAACTGCCGGCGGGCTTCGATGATAATCAACGAGGCGGCACGACTGACCGCCTGGATGGCAAACGAAGAGAACAACCAGGGCACCGCCCCGCCGATCAACATCCCCACGAAAACCTGGGGAACTGACACGCGAATCCCGTTCGCCAATGCGGTTGGATCCACGCGCCCCACATCGGTAATAAACGAGCCAAACAGGGACACAGCAGCGATGACAGCCGAGCCAATTGCAATCCCTTTCGTGATGGCTTTGGTTGTATTGCCGACCGCGTCCAGGTCCGCCATGATCTGACGAGCTGCGCGAGTATCCGCATCGTCTTCATCATGCCAAGCCATCTCTCCGATCCCATTGGCGTTATCCGAGATCGGACCAAAGGAATCCATCGCCACGTTGTTGCCGGTCAGGGTCAGCATCCCGATGCCGGTCAGGGCAACGCCATATAAGATATAGGTGAATTGGAGCGCCGGTTCAGCGGTGATTCCACCAAAGATGAGGATTGAAGCAAAAATCGTTGCGGCAATGACAATAATCGACCATACGGATGATTCAAACCCCACTGAGACGCCGCTCAGAATGATCGTCGCCGGGCCTGTGTCAGAGGATTTCTTGATCTCCTTGACCGGTGAATTGTGCGTACCGGTAAAGTAATCTGTCAGGCGGTCAATCAGGATCGCCAGGAGCACCCCCGCAGTAGTCGCCAGGAAAGGCCGCCACCATCCGCCATCCACTGTGCGCATATAGAGCAAAGCGACTGCGCCAAACAATACGACCGAGATACCCGCCGAGGAAAGAAAGCCGGTGAAAATGGAGCGCATCGCGTCTCCGCTTTTACCCGGACCGCCGCGCACCAGGTATGTGCCAATAATCGAAGCCAGCACGCCGATCCCACGCACTAACAAAGGAAAGATCACCCACTCCAGGCGATGGGTCATGGTGAACAACGCCACTCCCAAAATCAGGCTGGAGACAATCGTTACTTCATAAGACTCAAAGATATCTGCTGCCATGCCGGCGCAATCACCAACGTTATCCCCCACCAGGTCAGCGACGACAGCGGGGTTGCGAGGGTCATCCTCGGGAATGCCAGCCTCAACCTTGCCCACCAGATCCGCGCCGACATCGGCGGCTTTGGTGTAAATGCCTCCACCCACGCGCATAAACAAAGCCAGCAACGTACCACCGAAACCGAACCCAAGCAGAGCATCGGGCGCAGCGATCCCAAAGAGAATGAAAATAATCGTACCGCCAAATAGTCCCAAGCCATCGGTCAACATACCAGTGATCGTCCCGGCGCGATAGCCGATGCGCAGGGAATCGCCAAAGGAGCGGCGTGCTGCCGAAGCCACGCGCACATTCCCCTGAACCGCCATGCGCATACCAATCTGCCCAACCGCCAGCGAGAAGCCAGCGCCCATCACAAAGGCGATTGCCCGACCCAATCCAACCCAGGTGCGCACCTGCTGGCTTTCGGCAGCGGTCAGGGATTTTCCACATTCGGCTGCCGTTTCCAGCGAGGCGCCTTTGAACGCCAGACAATACCATTCAGATGCTTCGGGAGTGGGTTTCACAATATACACCGAAGCAAACAAAGCCAGGGTCAGGATTGCAATCAGTGGAAGGATAGACTTCAATTGACGCTTCAGATAAGCATCTGCCCCCTCCCGAATGGCGTTCCAGACCTGCTGCATTTTTTCTGTGCCTTTATCTTCTTTCAGTATCTGGCTGCGCAAGAAGATAGCATAGAGCAAGCCAAGGATAGCAACGCCCAACACACACCAGATCATGATCTGCTCAACCGAGCTCAATCCATACATTTCTAGACCTCCGGTTTTAATTTTCTGGCGAGTAATTGTCTCATGCAATCAACTGGATATACCAGCTTGAAATCCTTTCCTACCTGAGACCCCCGAGTGGACAGCTTTCGCGCTGGCACCAGGGGTTGATTTTAAAGGTGGGATGCAATTGTGTCAAGCAATGTTACGCCGAAATATCATTCCGAGCTGTTTTCATACCCCTATGGACTGTAGAGCTTCCTGAAGCATCTCGATACTCACGTAACCAATCCATTCTCGCAACGTGTTTCCCTGTGTATCCAACAGGTAGATATGCGGTTTGGCAATTAACTGGTATCCCAAAGCCTCTTGTAAATCTCGCGTCGCGGGATCTTCCACGTTCAGATAGACAAAATTCACCCGCCCAAGGTATTGCCCCTCCAGATTCAGTATCACCGGAGCCAAACTGAGGCAAAGGTTACACCAATCCGCATAAAACATGATCAATTGTGGTTTTCCAGCAGCCAGGGTTATGCTGCTGACCTCAGAAGGGGTAAGTGTCACCCGCACCCGGGTTGGCTGCGGTGTTAGCGATAAGGCGGTTGGGGAAGGTGTTCCGCCGCCCAGCTCAAATCCTGTTGCGGGAGTGGCTGATGGGAACGACAGAGTATCGAAGACGACCTCGGTCCCTTGCGGAGGTGGATATACCTCTGGAGACGCCTGTGGCGTGCTTCCAGAGGTAGAAGCCAGAGTGACCGTAGCAACAGGCGGAAGCGTCGATTCTGGCAAAGGATAAGCGCTCTCTGCCGGTTTAGTTGCTGAAAAACTACTGATCTCTGGCGCGGGGTATGCGCCTGCCGGCGCGGCGCTCGCCATTGGCAGTGCTGTTGCAGTTTGTGTCGCTTGCAGGTTGGCAGTGGGCGATTCGGTCGGCAATGACATCGGAGAACGGTATGAATTGCAAGCGACGAGCAACGTCAGCCAGATCACCTTACAACAAATGAACCAGTGCCGTTTGCTTTTTCTGTTCCACATCTGGCAGAAGGATAACATTGACCATTGATTTGTCAATGGCTCAAATCAGTTTTGCGCTTGATGAGATAAAACTGGTAAACTATTGCTGCTCAAGGAACCCATCATAGTATGATTCTTCATGAAAATGATCATCCGTCAAAGAAGGTTGCTCTTCGCTCTGCTTTTGACCCTTGGGGTTTTTTGGATCTGGTATTCTCGAATAAGCCCCAACGATAAAAACCCTGACTCCATCGCGCTACCGCAAGCCGGATTTCAAACCCCCGATTTCAGCCTGGAAACGACCGACGGCGAGGTGATTTCACTCTCCGATGTGAGCGGTCGCCCGCTCCTGATCAACTTCTGGGCAAGCTGGTGCCCGCCCTGTCGGGCGGAGATGCCTGCGATCCAAGAGGTTTATGAGACATATAAAGAGCAGGGTTTTCTCGTTCTGGCTATCAATGCCACAAACCAAGACAACATCTCAGCCGCCACGGACTTCATTCGCGAGAACGAGCTCGGTTTCCCGATCTTGTGGGATGGCGAAGGAAAGGTATCCCGTCTGTATCAGATACAATCCTTGCCGACTTCGTTTTTCGTCTATCCATCGGGGCAAATTGCTGAAGTAGTCGTCGGTGGTCCGATGGCTGAAGCGATGTTGCGCATCCGCGTCGAGCGCCTGCTGGAGGGAAAACCCTGATGTTCCCAGTGCTTCAGATTGGACCGTTTGCCCTTCCTACATCGGCGATCACCCTGCTGCTCGGCGTCTGGGTAAGTGCGTACCTGGCGGAAAGAGTTGCTCCGCGTTTCCGGCTCAACCCAGGGGCCGTTTCGAATTTGATCTTCCTTCTGTTAGGTATAGGATTGATAGGGGCACGCCTCTCATATCTGGCACGTTACCCTTCCACTTTCCTGCACAACCCCCTGGATATCCTCTCACGCAGCCCGGGTCTGCTCGATCCCGCGGGAGGCGTTGCCGCCGCCGCCCTGGCAGGGATCATCTATGTTCAACGTAAGCGGCTGCCGCTCTGGACGTTATTGGACGCCATGAGCAGCCCGATTGCGTTGATGAGCGTCGCCCTGGCGTTCTCGAACCTGGCTTCGGGGAATGGCTTTGGCAGAGCCACCACATTACCCTGGGGAATCGAACTGTGGGGTGCAGTGCGACATCCAGCCCAGATTTACGAGATGCTGGCGGCGGGATTGATCTTCTGGTTGACTTTACCGGTCAATAACTGGTGGAAGAATGCCAAACCGGGGGTGATTTTCTTGAGCTTCATCGCCATGAGTTCAGCCGCACGACTTTTTCTGGAGTACTTTCGCGACACTAGCCCCTTGATATTCGAAGATTTCCGAGCAGCCCAATTTGTCGCCTGGCTGACGCTGGCTTTGAGTCTGTGGGGGCTGAACCGCAAATTACAATAATCAGCAATTCAGGCGAAACTCCGATCCAAAACAATCTTGCGAGGCGAAGATGAGTGATATTGCTTTCGAAGTCGAACTGAATCAACCTTTTGAGCAGGCAATCGAACGTGTTAGTTCCGCATTGAAAGCCGAGGGTTTTGGGGTGCTGACGCGGATCGATGTGCATACTACATTGAAGGAAAAACTCGGTGTGGACTTTCGCCCTTACGCCATCTTGGGCGCCTGCAATCCCCCTCTCGCGCACCGCGCGCTATCTGAGGAACCTCGGGTTGGATTGCTGCTGCCCTGTAATATAACCGTAGAAGAGTTAGAGGAAGGCAATTCTCTGGTGCGGATCGCCAACCCAGAAGTGCTCATGGCAGTCGGCGACCTACGGGATAATCCAACACTAATCCAAACCGCACAGCAGGCGCGCGGACGTCTGGAGCAGGTGCTGGCACATTTATGCTCAGGATGACCCTCGAAGGAAAGCTGATTCTGGTCACCGGTGCAGCGCAAAGGATTGGCAAATCCCTGGCGCTTGGTGTGGCGCGGGCAGGAGCCGATGTCATCCTGCACTTCCACACCTCTCGCCGGCAAGCTACCAGCACGTTCGAAGAAATTACCGAGCTGGGGAGAAAGGCTTACCTGCTGCAGGCTGACCTGACCAACCTGGAGCAAGCCCCACGACTGATCGAAGAGGCATCCAGGATCGGTCAATTGTACGCGCTGATCAACAATGCCGCCATCTTCGAGCCGTTATCATGGTCCGAGGTAAACCCCGACAACTGGCAAAGACATCTGAACCTCAACCTGTCGGCGCCGTTTTTTCTCAGCCAGGCTTTTGCCCGCACAGTGAAGCCAGGCGAGCGCGCCTGCATCGTAAATATGTTGGACTGGCGCGCTTTGCGCCCTGGCAGCGATCACCTTCCCTATACGATTGCAAAAGCCGGTCTGACTGCCCTGACCAAATCTTTGGCGATTGCTCTGGCTCCCAACATCACCGTGAATGGCGTCGCCTTGGGCGCGATTCTGCCTCCAGCGAATGAAGCCCCGCCAGAGGGCATTCTCGACAAGATCCCCGCCGCTCGCTGGGCTCAACTCGATGAAGTGGTTCAGCTTGTGATCTTCCTGCTCTCAGGACCTGGTTATATTACAGGCGAAGTCATTCATTTGGATGGAGGTCGGCACCTGATCTAGTCCTGACCACACGCATCCAAAAATGCTCACCATCCCGGTTTTGACACAGGTCAAGGCGCAGAACGTACTAAAACTGGAGAAATAATGGACCAAATCTTTATCAAAGACCTTGTGGCGCGTGGCATCATTGGGGTCAACGATTGGGAACGCGAGAAACCCCAGGAAATCCTGATAAACGTAGCGCTGTTCACCGATCTGAGAAGAGCCGGTGAAAGCGATAACCTCGATGACACGGTCAGCTATCGGACGGTGGCGAAGATGTTGCTGGCGCACGCCGAAAATTCAAAACGGTTTACCGTCGAAGCATTAGCCGAAGACCTGGCAAAAATCTGTTTGGGATTTCAAGCTGTTCAGAAGGTGATCATCCGCGTCGAGAAACCTGGGGCAGCCCGCTTTGCTCGTTCTGTTGGCGTGGAGATTGAGCGCAGCCGTGAATCCTGAGCATCGTATTTACCTCGGCTTAGGCTCCAATATCGAGCCCGTCGAGAATCTCTCGCGCGCCATCGAGTTGCTCACCCTGTCGGTGACCATTGAAGCCATGTCTTCGGTTTGGGAAACCCCCGCGGTTGGCTCTCCCGGACCGAATTATTTAAACCTTGCCATGGAAGTCAAAAGCGCACTTGCTCCCGATGAGTTGAAGGAAAATGTGTTGCGAAAAATCGAGAGCCAGTTAGGGCGAAAGCGCAGCAGCGATAAAAATGCCCCGCGCACCGTTGATATCGACATCTTGATCGCCGATGACCAACTAATCGAGCCAGCGCTCTACCAACACGCTTATCTGACAGTTCCGCTAGCTGAGTTAATCCCCAATTTCAGTTGCCAGGAACTATCGAATGAAACGCTCGCTCAACTTGCCCGGCGATTGTCCCAACAAATTCCGATCAAGAAGCGAACAGACCTGAATTTTCTCACTGTTTTAAAACAACGGAGCTGATCCGCGCGAAATATTGTCCAGGAACTCCTGCCGGGTGGCAATATTCTTCCGAAAATAGCCCAACATGGCTGAGGTGGTCATGCGGGCATCGTGTTTCTTAACGCCGCGCATCGCTGTGCAGAGGTGTAAACCCTCGATGACCACCGCAACACCGATCGGATGGAGTAACTCATCTATAAATTCAGCGATCTGACGCGTCATCCGCTCCTGGACTTGTAAACGCCGGGCAAACATATCAACCAACCTGGGAATCTTGGATAAACCCAGCACTTTGCCGCGCGGCAGATAGGCAACATGGGCTCGTCCTAAAAATGGCAACAAGTGATGCTCACATAAGCTGTAAAACTCGATATCTCGTACCAGCACCATCTCGTCATAGGTGACGTCAAATACCGCGTCGTTGACCAGTTCTTTTGGATCAACCCAGTATCCTGCCAGCAACTCGGCGTACATGCGAGCGACGCGCTCGGGCGTATCCCGCAACCCCTGACGCTCTGGGTCTTCGCCAAACGCTTTCAGCATCTGAAATACAGCTTGCTGAATAGCCGCAAAATCAATATCTACATCTGGGCGTAATTCAGCAATTTGATAGAGTGTAGACAAATCATCCATTTGCATCCCTAAAACGGGATCTTATTTGAAGTAATTGCCAAACCTGTTACCCGATTTCAGGTTCGATCAAACCGTATGCGCCATCGCGCCGTTTGTACAAAACGTTTATTGCATGGGTCTTGGCGTTGTAGAAAATGAAGAAGTTTTCATGACCGAGCAAGCTCATTTGCTCAATCGCTTCGGCTTCATCCATGGGATACAGGATAAACCGTTTACGACGAACGATGACCGGGCTGAGTTCCTGACTCTCCTCTTCCTCCGCAGCGGGCTGAGGAACCACTTCAGCAGCAGAGCGACCATCGCCACGGCCGCGATTGCGCTTCCCCTTATATCGCTCAATTCTGCGCTGGATTTTATCCAGAGCCTCATCCATGGCAGTAAAGATGTCGTCTGCTCGTTCCTCGGCACGCAGGATAAACCCCTTACCGCGCACAGTGATTTGTGCTACCTGTCGGTCAGCTGCGCTGCGCGCCGACTTGACATAAGCCACGTCTACCCGCGCCTCCTCAATGTTCGGCAGATAGCGATCCAGCTTGCCAACCCGTTTCGTGACGTACTCCTGGATGCGATCCGTTACCTCCATGTTACGACCGTAGATTTCTACGTTGAGAGACATGTAAAGCTCCTTCTTGATTGATAATATTCACAGGCGCAACTTGATCTACCAGCCTGAAAAGTGCATTGAATGGGTTGGTATTATAAAGCCCTCGCCAGGGTAAGGCAATAGACTTGCCGGCACCCCGCCTCCAACAAAGCCTCAGCGCAAGCATTGAGGGTCGCTCCGCTGGTCGCAACGTCATCCACAACCAGCACAACTTTTCCGCCAACAATCCTGTGATCGCCGCGAAAGGCATCTGCAACGTTCAATTTTCTCTCGCTGACTGACAGGTTCACCTGGGAAAGGGTTTCCCTGGTCCTGATTACTGCGCGTGGCTCATAATGCAGCCCGCATCTCAGCGCCAGAGGATGCGCGAGCAAAGCCGCCTGATTATATCCACGTTCCCGAAGCCGGGCAAGACCTAACGGCACCGGGGTAACCAGATCGACCTTCCAACCTGATAAGGCGAAAATCTCGCCCAAAGCTTCTGCCAGCCACCATCCTAAGGCGATATTCTTGTGGTATTTTAATCGGTGAATCGCGTTCCGCACCGGACCCTGGAAGGCAGCCCAGGAGCGCAAGGCTTCAAAACTGGGTGGCGACCTCCGACAGCCCGGACAAACGTCCCCATTTCGATTTGGTTGACCACAGCGTAGGCAAATGGGTGGAGAGATGCGTTGCGTTACTCGCTGACAATCCGAACACCAATGCGCCCCCGGTTGATCACAGCCCGCACACCGGGGAGGGTATAACCAGTCGATGCCTGTCCACAACCATTGATAAAGCCAATAAGCCGGTTTTACCGGCGCGGTCATGGCGCACCTCGATTGAAACCGAAAATCAAACGATGCGGTACTGGCGAGACCCGCCCGGCTAACCGCCAAACAAGATCGCGTTCAGGGCTGAGCGCAGCAACATCAACAGAGCTGGCGTCATCAGCACAATACATATCGAGGGGAAGATCAGAATCGCCATCGGGATGAGCATTTTGATCGGCGCTTTATGCGCTTCTTCTTCAGCGCGTTGTCGTCGTTTCACCCGCATCTGGTCTGCCTGAATGCGCAGCACTTTTGCCATACTGACGCCGAGTTGTTCACTCTGTATCACGGCGGCGACAAAACTGGTCATCTCGGGTATGCCCATCCTGTCCGCCATATCGCGCAAGGCTTCCCGGCGTAATTTACCCAATTGAATCTCGCGCAAGACCCGGCCAAACGCCAGCGCCAACTCGTTATCCCACTTCTCATATACCTTGGACATGGCGCCATCAAAGCCAAGACCAGCCTCCACGCAGATTGTTAGCAAATCGAGCGCGTCTGGCATCGCCTTGCGGATTTCTTTTTGCCGGCGTTGAATCCGGCTGGTTAGAAGCAGTTCTGGCAAGAAGAAACCAAAGAGGACAAAGAAAGAAACGATGATCAGCTTTCGTCCCCAGGTCCAGGTGGGTAGTCCAATCGACATCAGGAAGGCAATCAGACCGCCGATGATCAGTGCAGCTAAAAACCGAGATGCCCAAAATATAGTTGGATCCAAGCCGCGCGGGTTGCCAGCCAGCTCCAATCGGCGCGCGGTGTTTTGCAGGGCGTTCTGCGGTGTGAAGCGCGCGGCAAATTGCCCGAACTTCCGCGCCATGGGAAAGATCACTCGGTCGGTGAGCGGCTGAGAAAGTTCTATGTCCTCTAATGAAGTAGCTTCTCCCCGCAGGGCATACTCTGCCAGGCGGGCTTGAAGCGGATCCTCGCCCTTAGATTCGCGCAGACCGATCACGATCAACGCCACTGCCCCTCCAAGGACGAAAAGCACGATCAAGATAAGGATTAGATTCATGTCTTTGATCTCCTGCTCACCCGAACCTGTACCTCAGAAACATCTCCCAACGCTCTGGCGTGCAGGTCTGCTTATACCTCAATATTGGAGATTTTCCGCATCACCAGATAGCCAGAAAGGATCATTATGGCGCTGATAACCAGAGCGATGATGCCAATCAAGCGCGTCTCTGGGTTGAAGAACTGCATCATGTAAGGGCGATTGAGCATCCACAACGCCACGAAAATGAAGAGAGGCATGAGCGAGAGGAAACGACCGGAATACATGACCTGAGAGGTCAATACCCGAATCTCACCCTTGATGCGCACGCGCTCGCGGATGGTATGAGAAATTGTGTCCAAAATCTCAGCCAGGTTACCACCGACTTCGCGCTGCACGTTCATGGCAGCCACAACCAGGTCCAAATCTTCGCTGGGAATGCGCCGTAGCAGGTTATCCAAAGCCCGTTCCATCGGGATGCCAAGCTGCATTTCTTGGACTACACGCCTGAATTCATCGGAAATCGGCGAGGGCAACTCGCGGCTCACTGCTTCCATCGCCTGCATGGTTGAAAAACCGGCTCTCAGACCATTCACCATCAGGTTGAGCATATCCGCAAGTTGATCGTTGAAGCGGATTAAGCGTTGATTTTGCTGTCGGCGTACGTAAAAGCGTGGCAACAGCGTCCCAACCAAGAAGCCGATCACGGCAACAAGGATATTCTGCCCCATGAAATACCAGCTCAAGAAGCCAACCAGCGCACCAGTAACCACCAGGACGAACAGATATTCCCCGGCTTTCAATTTGAGGTCGGCGCGTGCAAGCTCACGAGCGATATTCTCGCCCCAACTGGATTTTTCAACCCGGACGTTGATCCACTCTTTAACTGCCTCCGCCCGTTCCGGTTTGGCGCTCTTGGTAGCTACCTGTTCTTCGACATAACGACCCAGCCGCTCTTCCACCAAGGAACGCTCGCTTGTAACCGTAATCGCAATGCCAATTACAAGCAGGATCAGGGCTAACCCGCCGCCCATCAAAAGAATCAATGGGATGAATGCCATATCAGCCCGCCTGTTTCTTCAAAGTTTGATCAATAACGCCGGCGCTCACCGATACCAAAGATGGTCGCCGGCAAGTGAATACCAGCAGCTTCGATCTTATCGATAAATTTCGGTCGCAAACCGGTCGGTCGCAGTCGACCGATCACCTTGCCATCTTCGTAGCCGCTTTGTTCGTAGAGGAAGATATCGGTCATAGTAATGACTTCGCCTTCCATGCCGCTTACTTCTGCGATGTTGGTGATCTTACGCGTGCCATCCCGCATACGTTCCTGGTGTACGACAACATCAATAGCAGAGGCAATCTGTTCCCGGATGGCGCGGACGGGCAGCTCCATGCCAGCCATCAGCGCCATCGTCTCGATACGGGCAAGGGTGTCACGTGGGCTGTTCGAGTGACAGGTGGTCATGGAGCCATCGTGACCGGTATTCATAGCCTGAAGCATGTCCAGGGCAGCCTCGTCGCGAATCTCGCCTACGATGATCCGGTCGGGACGCATACGCAACGAGTTGATCACCAATTGGCGAATGGTGACTTCGCCGCGCCCCTCGATATTCGGCGGGCGCGATTCCAGCGTGACCACGTGCTCCTGGCGTAATTGCAACTCGGCGGCATTTTCGATAGTGACAATCCGCTCATCGTTGGGGATAAATTGAGAAAGGATATTGAGCAACGTCGTCTTGCCTGAACCAGTACCGCCTGAGATGACAATGTTCAATTTCGCTTCAACGCAGGCTTTAAGAAACTGCAACGCCTCGGGGGTGATCGTACCGAATTGGATCAACTGCTCAACCGTGATGGGGTTCTTGAAGAATTTCCGGATGGTGATCACCGGTCCCACCAGCGAGATGGGCGGAATAACGGCGTTCACGCGCGAGCCATCGGGCAATCGTGCATCCACGTAGGGGCTGGATTCATCAATGCGCCGACCCAGAGGAGCCACAATCCGGTCAATGATCCGCATGACGTGATCATCGCTCTCAAAAGTAAAAGGAACTCGATGTATTTTGCCCGCTCGCTCGATATAGATATTCTTTGCCCCATTCACCATCACTTCTGTAATCGTGTCGTCATCCAGCAACGGCTGTAAAGGACCAAAACCGAGGATCTCTGCAGCGATTTGCTCAAAAAGGCGGTGTCGTTCCGGGCGGGAAAGGACAATATTTTCCTCCGCCAGCACCTGTTCGAAGAGCTCCTGGATCGTTGATCTCACCTCGTTGACCTTCGAAATATCCATAGAAGGGTCTAATTCAGCCAACAGTCGATTTTGCACACGGGTCTTCAGATCCAGGTAAGTATCGCGCTGCGAACTGACACCGGGTGCGGCTACCCGCCGCGCCTGCAATGTCACCACACGCGAGCGACTTTCGCTTTCGGTTTCCGGAGTTGTCCCAGCTTTACCCTGACCTTGCTCAATCCTCTTCAATAGTGACATGATTTATCACTCCTCTACCTATTTCTTACTGAATCGTTTGGCGGCACTCCCCACTACCACTTTATCGGCTTCAGCCTCCATAGACGCCAACTCAACCAGCCGCTGACGGATGATCTCTGCTAAGGACAAGACCGCCCGTGAAATCGGACGCGACTTGTCCTCCAGGATAAACGGTCGACCGCGATTGATGGATGGAATTACGGTTCGTTCATCGAAAGGCAGCACTGCCGCTATCTCATGCTTGAAGCTCTCCCCTATCCTTTCAGGAGTAATAGCAATACGCTTATCAAACTTGTTCATCACAAACAGGACCCGTTTGCGACTGATCTTGAGCACATCCACCAGATCCAGGAACAGGCGAGCATTCTTGATGGAGGGGATATCCTGGTTAGTCAGCAAAATCACCACATCACTGGTGTCAACTGCTGCAAGGGTAACATCGTCCATGGCGGAAGAGGTATCCACAACGATGTAGGCATACAAGCGGCGCAAATATTGTAACACCTTGGCGAACTGTTCACCCGTTACACTTTCGGCATATTCGGGTCGAGAAGGCGAGGCTAAGATTTTGACACCAGAGGCAGAATGGCTGAGAGCCACCTCCTCGACAAAATCCGGGTCTAACTCGTCGGCACGTGAGGCTAAGTCTGCGACGCTATTCCTACCTTGCTCATTCAGGAAAACCGCCACATCGCCAAATTGCAGGTTGCTATCTACCAGGATGGCGCGCGTTTCATCGTTGTGCAGGGTCATGGCAAGGTTGACGGCAAGCATGGTGCAACCCGTGCCGCCTTTCGGGCTGTAAACCGTGATCACCTTGCCAAAGCTAAGTTCGGGCGCCATAGCGACAGCGGTTGCGCCTCCAGCAGGGACGCGCGCCGGAACCTTGGCTCGCTCATCCTGAGCCATACGGCCAGCCTTGCGGATAGCGGCGGTCAATTCGTCCACAGCCGGCGGCTTGGTGAGAAAATCGCGCGCCCCTGCCATCATAGCGCGACGCATGTAATTCGGATCGCCCTGCACGGAGAGGATAACGATTTGGGTGAAAGGGACAGATTTCCGGATGGTTTCTGTTGCTGCAATGCCATCAATATCCGGCATGTTGATGTCCATCAGTACCACATCGGGTTTCGTTTCTTTGGTGAGTTCAATCCCTTCGCGGCCGGTGCGCGCCACCCCAACAACTTCGAAATCGTTTTCAAACTGAAGCAACTTGCGAATATTTTCGCGAGTTTCAGGGATGTCGTCAACGATCACGACGCGGATTTTATCGCCAGAAACCATCCGGTAACTCCCATCAGTTATTGAGCATTGACACCAACTTACGGAACTGGAGTAGGTGCAGTCTCGTAGAGTCCGAAATTGATCGCGGGAAGAGATCTTGGCGGATCAATTCCCGTGGGCAATTTGGCAGGCACAGACACATTATACTGCTCCAGCAAGTATTGTAAGGTAACCGATTCGGTATTTACTCTGGTATCGTCTCCGGCAGCGCGCAGCGCCAGGGTGAGTTGAGCGCCACTGTAGATCAAATAGTTTAACGTAATCGCATCCTGAGGGGTTACAATCAGGGTAATCAAATCAGGTGCAGGCGGTGGTGTTGGAGCTGCTTGTTCGGCAGCGCCTGGTTGAGGGGTTGCCTCTGGCTGCTGAGCTGCTTGTTTTTCCTCTTCCTGGGTAGGAAAATTCCCCACCTGAAGCACCACCGCGTCCTGCAATATGTTCTGACTGACCAGGCGCGGCCTTTGTTTGGGTTCGGAGGGGACATGATAGAAGGTCTGAGCCAGGATAGGATCGGTGACCACCCTACCGACCACGCCACCACCACCGCCGCTCACCGCCACAATCGAGCTGGTCTGAAACTCAGCGCTGGCACCGCCTGCGCCGGGCGTTTCAGCGCCGGCTCCTCCGGCTGTTCCTGAGATTGTCCCCGTACCCGAGCCAGGTACAATCACGCCGATGTTCCTGTTCGGCAGGATAGTTTGAAAATCTGGGTCCAGATCAACAAAAGTCATCGAGACTATCACGTTCACATGATCCCCAGGACGAGGCGCATAAGAGACGCTGGTGAGGCGGTTAATGGGAATCGAAACCGCCACCATTCCTCGCGGAATGGCAAGCGCAGCGGTGGACCCGGTTGTCGAGAGTTGTTCGGCGCTATCAACAACCATGCTGCTGGTCAGGGGAATACCCGCATCCAGATCAAACTTAGCCAGCTTACCTTCTGCATCGCTCAGGTTGGTGAACATTCCCTGAATATACAGCTCTTGCTGGATGGGGATCATTCCCATCACATCCGCAGTTAAAGCTGTTCCACGTGGTACGCGTTGAGTTAATATAATGACATTGACGGTTGTGACGACCGGCGTAGGCTGTTCTGCGGTCGGTCCGCCTTCCGTCTTAGGGGTTAAGAACCTTTGCCAAACCACCACCAGGGCAACCAACCCCAGAATGATGATTAGGGCTAAGTATATAAAGACCCTGCCTCTACGCATGTTTGCCTCCAAATTCGGATAGATGGGGATTATTATATTATGTTATGAATCATACGACATAATAGATGCAGACTGCATTTATATTAATGTAAAAAATGCCATAACACGATTACAGTTCTGTTAGCACACTTTCAAGACGGTGTCGATAGTGCAAGGTATTTTCTGTAATTTGGTCTGGTGACCCTTGGTAAAGAACCTTAAGAACTGAAAATCTGGCTGGGGAAAAGTGGACAGCAAAGAACGCTGACCACTTTCCCACAGCCTCTACGACGGCGACAGCGATGATCCACTCGTTTCTATCGTGAGGTAAATCCGGTCGGTCTGCCAATCCTCGTGGAGCTCCATCAAAACGGCGCTGATCAGTCTCAGGCAAGCGGCTTCATTGGGGAAAATGCTCACCACCCGAGTGCGACGCTTGATTTCGCGACTGAGACGCTCCAGGCCATTGGCGGTCCTCAGCCGGCGGCGGTGAGAAGCTGGGAAGGAGAACACCGTCAAGCCCTCTGGGATGTTCTTTTCCAGCCAATCTGCCAAAGCAGGAACCGATTGGGCATACTTCTGGACGGTTATGGCCAGGTAGGTTTCCGCCGTGTGGCGGTCCGGGGCGTTGAAGATGGTCCTCAGGTCTTCCGCCACTTCGCGGCGCATTTCCTGTCTGGGCACGTGGGCGCCAGCGTTCTGCTGCAGATGGAACTGACAGCGCTGCCAGGGTACTCCGCTGAAGACGGCCACCCGAGCGGCTTTCAACCCAGCGTGGTCATCGCTGATGATGAGCTGCACACTGTTCAAGCCACGTGCTACCAGGCTCTGCAAGAAGCTTCGCCAGTGAACTTCATGCTCGCTTAGGGAAACAGAGACACCCAGGATATGGCGCTTGCCGTCCG